>Ga0308160_10000027_pt1 | contig 502129 bp, 412 predicted proteins | sample PhyFR1_FD_201036 | JGI IMG/M metagenome (GOLD analysis project Ga0308160, IMG submission 201036) | Phyllosphere microbial communities from UC Gill Tract Community Farm, Albany, California, United States - DLSLF.R1 | ecosystem: Host-associated > Plants > Phyllosphere > Unclassified | place... | reverse complement strand
CAACCTGTTGAACAACCTGCAATTTAAAGGCAAGGCTGTAATCGCGCTGACTGCGCCTGATGATCTTTTTGCTGTGTTTTTTCATAATAAGTCAACTTGTGTGTCAACTTATTTTAGGACGGGACAACGGCTGCAAAAAAGGCGCTGAACTTAAATTCAGCGCCTTTTTGGTAAAATATATGATGGGGATTAGAATAGTCTTTCTAGTAAATCTACCTGAAGATCATCATAGCGTGATTTATTGTTGTTTGCTAAAATTGGTTTATCTGCTACTTTAATTGTGCTTTCCTGGGCAGTAAAATCGTCCATTTTAATTTCAGAACCCAATCCAATTAATGCTGAATGTATTTCAGAAGAACCTGTTAACTTTAATGATGCAGTATCTTTAACCGTAGTAGATAGGTTAACAATATTGGCTGTTATATCTGCTGATGCTTTGTCGTTTAAAACAACATTTAAGTTTATCAGGTTAAAATTCCCTGCTGTATTTACTGTTGCTGTGTTCGATGCTTCAATAACAGTTAAATTATTTACGTGGGCAATTACAGTTAAGGTCTTTTTATCAAAAGAGCTGATTCTAAGTTCATCTCCCTGCTGTTGTACCAAGGCATTTTTGGTATAATATTGATCATAAACTTCAACGCTTTCTTTGGCATCCTGAACAAGGATCAATTTAACATTTCCGGATACTACAATTTTACCGATATTTTTAACCTGAGTTATAGCGGTATAATTTGCGTTGTTTTCTGTAGCGTTTGCTACTACTGTTGCGCTACTTAAAGTAACCGTTACTAATGCAGCTGCGAATAAATTTTTAATAGAAGTTCTCATGACTTTAATATTTTATGTTGTGATAAATATTTTGTTTTAAATCCCTAATTATTAGGTGGTTTTGTAGTTAAGACTGCGGTTTATCAAAAACGTTTCAGCGAGTTACCAGCTATTATACCATGAGCTTGTATTTATAGACGAACGGCTAATTAACCTATATGAAAAACGATTTGTTGTAAAACCTGAAAGATTAAAATGAATTGAGTATTAGGCAATAATGTTAAAAAAGGTTAAAGCATTATACATAACTAACATATTAGTTTTATATTCGGCAAACAAAACCAAATCTTATCTATGAAACGCTTATTACTCTCGTTGTGCCTTTTCGTTTTTATCTCCACTTATTCGAAAGCACAAAGCCTCCATACCATTAAAGGCCGAACGATTGATACTGCATCGACAACGCTTTTATCCGGAACGGCTATCGCAGTTTTAAATGCAAAAGATTCTACATTGGTAAAATTTACCAGGGCAGCAGAAAATGGCTCATTCGAGCTTAGCGGAATTAAAAACGGGAAGTTTATCTTATTGGTTTCTTACCCTAAGTATGCAGATTTTGTAGATCATTTTACGCTCGATTCTACCACTCAGGTTAAAGATTATGGAAAAATTAATCTTACAGGGATGGCCAAAATTCTTGCCGATGTAATTATTAAAGGAAACAGAACAGCCATAAAAATTAAAGGTGATACTACAGAGTTTGATCCGAAAGCATATAATATCGAACCGAATTCAAAGGTTGAGGACCTCATAAAACAGTTTCCTGGCTTTCAGGTAGATAAAGACGGTAAAATTACGGCTCAGGGCAAAACAGTACCGAAGGTATTGGTAGATGGTGAAGAATTTTTTGGCGACGACCCAACGCTGGTAACTAAAAACCTGAGGGCAGATATGGTAGAATCTGTTCAGCTTTACGATAAAGCCAGCGATCAGGCTAGTTTTACAGGCATTGATGACGGCGAAAAAACCAAAACACTTAACATTAAACTTAAAGAAGATAAAAAGAACGGCTACTTTGGCAAAGTGCAGGGTGGTTATGGAACAAAAGATTTTTATCAGGGTCAGGGAATGTTTAATAAATTCTGGGGCAAAAAGAAATTTTCGGCCTATGGCATTTTGGGCAATAACGGAACAGTAGGTTTAGGCTGGGATGACCGGGACAAATACGGCGCTTCAGGTGGGCTGACGATGACTGATGACGGAGGAATGTATTTTAGTAGTGGGGGCGATGATTTTGATAGTTATGACGGGCGATATAATGGCCAGGGTTTACCCGTAGCGAGAACTGGCGGTTTGCATTTCGATAACAAATGGAATAAAGATAAAGAATCGTTAAATACGAATTATAAAATTGGTTCAATCAGAGTTTCGGGCACGAAAAATTCAATAAATCAAAACAATTTAGAATCGGGAGTACAGAATAACACCTCTGATGAATCTTTCGATAATGACATGTTCAGACAAAAACTGGATGCCATGTATGAGCTTAAAATCGACACCACCCTGACCATGAAAGTTAATGTTGATGGCGCATTGAAAAAAAGCAATACCTCAAACCATTTTATTACCTCAACTTATGGTGAAAATGATAAATTCCTAAATTCATCCGACAGATTGTTAACTAACGAGGTTGATGATCAAAGTTTTAACATGAACGTTTTATTCACTAAAAAATTAAAAAAGAAAGGTCGTACATTATCATTAAACTTAAATCAATCGATCAACAAAAGTAATAGTGAAGGGTACTTGAACTCGCTTAACAAACGGGCAGATGAGGCTGGAACAGGAATAATAGATAGTCTTACCAACCAATTAAAGACCAATAATATTACAAATAGTGCCTTTAAGCTAAATGCCGCATATACCGAGCCTCTTTCAAAAACATTGACCGTAATTATTAACTATGGACTGACTTCAATGAATGGAAAATCAGACCGGCTATCCTTTAATCAATCCGGAAGTGGCAGATATGATATTTTGGATACCCTTTACAGTAACAACTTTGAACTGAACCAGACCATTAATCAGGCTGGTGCAATTTTCAACTATAAAAAAGGTAAAACCGTTATCAATTTTGGATCGAAGTTTAGTGGTGTAAATTTTAAGCAGGATGATATTTACCACAATAAAACCTATGTAAGAAACTTTATTAATTACATGCCACAAGCATCTTATCAATATCGTTTTTCTCAGCAAAAATCATTACGGATCAACTATAATGGTAATACCAACCAGCCCTCACTCGATCAACTCCAGCCAGTTAGGATAAATAATGATCCATTTAATGTTGTGGAGGGAAATCAAGATTTAAGACCGTCGTTTAGGAGCAATCTCAGCGCTAGTTATAATTCTTACAAAGTTTTAACCAACCAATCGGTTTGGTTAAGTGGTTCCTACAGCTTTACGGCAAATCCAATTATTAGTGATGTAACCACCAATGGTGTTGGTAAAAGCACCTACCGCTACATTAATTACAATGATAAAATGCAGACCAATTTTTATTTATATGGGCAGATAAGCAGAAAAATAAATGCTCTTGGCGAAATAAACGTAGGTTTAAATGTAGACGCAGATGGAAATTCTTCTTATAACTTTATTACCACTGATTTAGGTAGGACCTTAAATAATACTAAAAACTATAGCTACGGCGGTGGTATTAATATCTCGAAATACAAGGATAAAAGTTATAGCTTTTATACCCGCTTTGGCCCGTCGTATAATATGGCAAGGGCAAGTATTGGCAGGAATAGTGATGGGTGGGGATGGACTGGTTATGCATCTGGCAATGTGCAATTACCAGGAAAATTTGAAATATCAACTGATGCAGAATACCAGTATAATGGAAAAACCCAGGTGTTAACCGAAAGCTTTGAACGTCTGATCTGGAATGCATCGGTAAGCAAAAAATTCTTTAAAGCAGAAAACTTAAGATTCTCAGCAACTGTAAATGATATTCTAAATCAGAATATAGGTTTTAATCGTTCGGCATCTAATACCACGATTAGCCAGAGCAGTTATACAACCATTAGAAGATATTTAATGTTCTCTGTATCGTGGGATTTCAATAAAATGGGCGGCGGTATTAAAACACAAAAATAACAATCATGAAAACTCAACTACAATATATCATCCTATTTGCTGTTATTTTCATCAGCAATGGTCTTTTTGCCCAGAACATACACTTCGTACAGAATGGCGTGATCGAATTTGAGAAAAGATCTAATATGTATGCTTTGATTAAAAAGAAAATCAATAAGGATAATGAAAGCTATATGACTCCTGCTTTTGAACAGTATAAAAAGAACAATCCTCAATTTAAGGTTGCTAAAAGTACCTTAAGCTTTACTAAGGATAAAAGTTTATATAAATGGCCAGCGGTAGAAGAAACGGCAAATTCAAACTGGGCCGCAAGGGATGCCCTTGTTGATCTAAAAAATACGATAGCCACTGATTATAATAGCCAGGCAAGTATTTCTCAGAAGTCGGTTTACGAAGATACTTATCTTGTTAAGGATACGCTGCGTAAGATCAATTGGAAAATTACCGACGAAACAAGGGAAATTGCGGGTTACGAATGCCGTAGAGCCAACGCCATCATTATGGATTCGATTTACGTAGTGGCTTATTATTCAAACCAGATTGCCGTTTCGGGTGGCCCAGAATCTTTTACAGGATTGCCTGGAATGATTTTAGGTTTAGCCCTACCCCACGAAAATATAACCTGGTTTGCCACTAAAGTAACAGAAGTAAACGTTCCTGAAAAAGACTTAACCCCACCAACCAAAGGAAAACCAACCGATAATAAAGGATTAACGGATAAAATAACTTCAGCACTAAAAAACTACGGTCCTGAAGCGCTGTCAGAACTAAAAGCCTTTTCGCTTTAGGCTATTGATTTCATTTTTATAATAATACCTATTTTAGCTAATTATTAGTATAGCTATGTATAGTGCACTTTATAACCACATCAATAGATTTATAGATTTGAGTAACGATGAACAAGAAACCCTTGCACCGCTACTCAAATCTTTTTCCGTTAAAAAGAAGGCTTTTTTATTAGAAGAAGGACAAACCTGCAGGGCAAATTATTTTGTGGTAAAAGGTTGTTTACGGCTGTATTTCATTGATATCAAGGGCGCTGAGCAAACCACCCAATTTGCCATAGAAAACTGGTGGATTACCGATCTAACCAGCTTTCTATTTCATGAGCAATCCGAATTTTATATCCAGGCAGCAGAAAACACCGAGGTGATAGCCATCGAGCATCACCATTATGATGAAATGTTCCATAAACTCCCTAAGCTGGAAAGGTATTTCAGACTGATCTTGCAAAAAAACCATCAAGCTTCACAGCGGAGGATAAAATTCCTCTACAGCCAAACAGCAGAGGAAAGATACCGCCATTTCAATAGTTTATTCCCTGAATTTGTACAGCGTGTACCACAGTATATGCTGGCTTCTTACCTGGGCTTTACCCCTGAATTCTTGAGTAAAATCAGGGCTAAGAAATAATCGTTTGTTAACCGCAGAACACACAGCGTTAACCTCATTTAACAAGGGCCACGGAGACACAGAAAACACGGATAAATATAGTACGGGTATCGAAAAAGAAAACATATGATCTGTGAGGACAAAGACCCTGGAAACACTCCATGTTAATCCGTGCTTCCGTGGCAAAAAAATGTGTCCTTTGCGTTAGCTAATCATTTCTTAAACTACATTAAGTTTTTTGCTCGTTAAGTTGCAGACCTTTACATCGTAATCAAAAAACAAATAAAATGGAAAGTAGAATTGATATCCCAAAAGTAGAACCCGCAGCTTACCAAGCCATGTACGGTTTAGAGAAATATTTATCAACCAGCAAACTAGATCCAATTCTTTTAGAACTGATTAAAATGCGTGCATCGCAAATTAACGGCTGTGCATTTTGCTTAAATATGCACTCAACCGATGCCCGCAAAATAGGAGAAACCGAACAACGTTTGTATTTATTAAATGCCTGGAGAGAAACAACCTTATTTACGGCACAGGAAGAAGCTGTTTTGGCTTTAACAGAAGAAGTAACTTTAATTAGTCACCATGTTTCTGATGCAACTTATCAAAAAGCGGCAAGCTTTTTTAACGAGCAGGAATTAGCACAGATTATTATGGCTATAGTTACTATTAACGCATGGAACAGATTGGCTATTACCGCTAAAGTAATGGTTGGATAATCAGATGCTTATTTCAGCTTAGCACAAGGATACAATAACACTTGGTTAATTTTCAAAATACCCTGGTGCTTTGTGTCTTTGTGCTTTAATGTAGATCGGTAAGGGATAAATTTATAGCACCCTTAACAACAATCCCTTTAAGTATTCTCCTTCCGGAAAAGAAATCCGGACCGGGTGATCTTCTGGTTGGCAGAATTGTTTAATAATCTGAACTTCTTTGCCTGCATCAAGTGCCGCCCAGGCGATAATCTGTTTAAAGGTTTCGATATCAACCGCTCCGGAACAAGAAAAAGTAGCCAATAAGCCCCCTTTTTCTAGCAATAACATGCCTAAACGGTTTAAATCTTTATAGGCTCTTGCGGCGCGGTCTAATGCTGAACGCGATGGTGCATATTTAGGTGGATCGAGCACAATCACATCAAACAGTTCTCCTGATTCTTTGAAAGCCCGGAGTTGTTTATTTACATCTGATTGTATGGCTATTACTTTATCTGCATCGAATTGGTTTAGGGCTACATTTTGTTTTAATGTTTCTATAGCCAAAGCCGAACTATCAACACTGGTAATTTTTGCAGCATCATTAGCTAAACTATTTAAGCTAAAACCACCGCTGTAACTAAAACAGTCTAACACTTTTTTACCTTTTGTATAACTGGCCAAAATGTTTCTGTTATCGCGCTGATCACAATAAAATCCTGATTTTTGTCCTTCTGCGATATTGATGTGGTAAATAATTCCGTTTTCTTTTACCTCCAAAAATTCCGGTGGGTTTTCACCCCAGAGCAGTCCGTTTTCGATGGGTAAACCTTCATGGGTACGGGCAGTAGCATCACTTTTATCAAAGATCCCTTTTGGATTTAATTCAGTTTTTAAAATTTCTACGATTTCTGCTTTCACTTTTTCGATTCCTGAACTTAAGATCTGAAGAGAAAGAAAATCAGCATATTGATCAACAATTAAACCTGGAAGGAAATCAGCTTCACTAAAAACCAGTCGGCAGGTATTAGTGTGTTCGCCTAAAATAAACTGACGTGAAGCAATAGCCTGTTTTAAGCGGTTCTGGTACCAGCTGTTATCAATGGTTTGCGTTTCATCCCATTCCAAAAGACGAACGGCAACACGCGAATTGCTGTTGTAATAACCATAAGCTAGAAATTCATTGTCGAAAGCAAAAACTTTTACTACATCACCATCTTCAGGTTTTCCCTTAACTTTTTCCAATGCTCCGGAAAATACCCATGGATGTCTTTGTAATGCCGCTTTTTCTTTGCCCTTTTTTAATGTGATTTCTACCATGCTGCAAAGGTAATAATTTGTAGGGAGTTTGGTGTAGCGCGTTTGGTGCTACGATGGATGATAAGTTTGGGGTTGAGGGTTGGAAGTTTAGCGTGCCGTGCATCAGCCGTATACCGCTAAACGCCATGCACAAATAGGTAACGGCCCAATGGCATTAAGCTAAGCGTTTTTAACCACAGATGAGCACAGATAAACACGGATTTTTATGTCTGTGTGCATCCTTCCTATCTCTGGTTAAATTATTTTTGCTTGCGCCGAATGGCTCAACTTAATGACATTGGCCAACCGCTTGGCGCTCACCGCTTCTTCACCAATTCGGTATCCAAAACCTTTGTTTCGAATTCAGTTACGGGCCTTTTGGCTTCGATCATCGAGATTAACAGTTCGGTAGCTACCTGCCCCATTTCGAATGCGGGCTGTTTAACCGAGGTTAGAGATGGTGAAAATAATTCGACCAGGTTAGAATTAGTAAAACCTGCAATCGCAATTTTATGTGCCACTTCAGGATTGGTTTTCTTCAGCGCCATAATACAGCCGGTAGTTAAGCGGTCGCTCGAAATAAAAATCCCATCCGGCTGTAACGGCAAAAGTTCTTTAACCGCCTGTTCCAGCTCTGCACTGTGCATACCGCCATGCTGGCAATATTTAACCAGCTCAGGTCTAAATTCGATATGGTATTTAACCAAGGCTGCCTTGTAACCTTCGAGTCTTTCTTTAGTTATCGAAAGGTTTTCGGAATTGGTTAAATGGGCAATGGTTCTTTTTCCAGATAAAATAAGATGTTCTGTGGCATCAAAAGAACCTTTAAAATTATTCGCGATTACCTTATGGGTTTCAAAATCTTTAGGCACACGATCGAAAAAAACAATTGGTAAGCCCTTGGCATATAAACTCCGCAGGTAATCGATATCCTGTGTTTCAGACGATAGCGCGATCAACAAGCCATCAATAGAACGTGATGCAAGGTGCTCAACATTCAGTTTCTCCTGCTTATAAGATTCGTGACTTTGAGAGATGATAACGTGATAATCTTTATCATAAGCGATGGATTCGATACCATTTATCACCTGAGAAAAAAAGTTGTTGGCAATTTCGCTCACAATAATGCCGATAGAATAGCTACGGCGCTCCTTTAAACTTCTGGCGATAGGATTAGCGCGGTAATTAACCTTTTCGGCATAAGCCAAAACCAGTTTTTTGGTTTCCTCACTAATTTCGTAACGGTCTCTTAAAGCCCTGGAGACCGTTGAAGTTGACAATCCCAACGCTTTAGCAATATCCTTTATGGTAGATGTTTCAAATCTCATTTTCGTAATGCGTACAAGTTACAAAAAATATCTCTTTAAGGGGATTGGATAAGTAACATTAATAAACGTCATATCTACGTTTTTGGGAACGTTTGCACAGTTTTTTAGTTAAATCTGGTTTCAATTGCTTTTTAGTTTGTAAAATTGTTACATCAACGTAACCAAATATAAACTAACTATAACATCCCGAAATAGAATTATATTCTATCTGCAAGCGATTGCAGCATCATAAAAAACCAAATTACTTCAAATAAATAAATAACTATGAGCAGAGTTTTACTCTTTTTAGCACTTCTCTCTTTTTTTGGATTATCTGTTGCTCAAGCACAAAACAGACAATTAACAGGAACTGTAAAGGATAAATCTGATGGGCAGCCACTAATAGGCGTGAGTGTATCGATAAAGGATTCGAAAATTGGAGCCAGTACTGATGCGAATGGAGTTTACAAAATTACCGTTCCGGCCAAAGGCACTACCCTAATTTTTACCTATGTAGGTTATAAAACAAAAAATGTAACTGTAGGCGAGCAAAACAAGATAGACTTAACACTTGAAGAAGATGCCAACACTTTACAAGAGGTCACCGTAAACATCGGTTACGGATCTGTGCGTAAAGAAGCCTTAACGGGCTCAGTATCTTCCATTACCGGAAAAGATATTGATCAGTTCCCGGTAAGCACCGCAGCCCAGGCTTTAGCGGGTAAACTGGCAGGTGTATCGGTTACCACAACAGAAGGAAGCCCGGGCGCCGAAATTGTAATTAAAGTACGTGGTGGTAGCTCACTTACGGGTGATAATTCACCATTGTACATTGTAGATGGAATCCAGGTTGAAAATGCATTATCCATTTTATCACCGAACGAAATCCAGTCTATCGATGTGTTAAAAGACGTGGCATCAACATCAATTTACGGCAGTAGAGGTGCCAATGGAGTAGTGATCATTACCACAAAAAGTGGTAAAAAAGGAAGACCGATTGTTTCGTTTGATGCTTATGCGGGTGCACGGCAGATTGTAAACGAGCTGGATGTAATGAATCCTTATGAGTTTATCAAATATCAATATGAACTCTATAACAACAACACCAACCAGGAGGTAAAAGATACTTTTACCAAAAAGTATGGCACGTTCGAAGATCTTGACATTTACAAAAATATTCCAAATATCGATTGGCAGGACAAAGTTTTCGGCCGTCAGGCATGGAGCAATACCGAAGTTTTAAATCTGTCAGGCGGTACTTCTAAAACCACTTACAATGTTTCGGTAAACAATACCAAGGAAGACGGTATTATGCTTAACTCTGGCTATAGAAGAACTTTTGCTTCGATGCGTTTAGATCATAAATTTTCTGATAAATTCAGGGTTGGCCTAAATGCCCGTTACAGCGGTCAGCGTATTGATGGAGTGGGAACAACCTCTACAGGTTCGCAAGGTACGAACCGTTTAAGAAATTCTGTACGTTACCAGCCTTATTCGGGTGGCGGCGATTCTGGCGATTTGTTCGATGCTGATTATTTAACTACAGGATTAACCAATCCAATTACTTTGGCCAACCAGGAATTGAAATATGATTATCGCAACGATTTAATTTCGAGCGGTTATGTACAATATTCGATTCTTAAAAACTTAACGATAAAAAGTACCGTTGGTTACAACAGAACCAACAGGCACACCAATACTTTTAATGGCCCGGTAAGTAACGTGGCCAGAAACAATGCGGGTTTACCGGCTATCCAACTCGATACCGTAGCCCAAAAATCTTTTATCAATACCAACACCATTAACTATAAACCAAATCTGGGTAAAGACCATAGTTTAGATTTATTGGTAGGCCAGGAAATCAACATGGTCGATGTCGATTCGAGAACAACGGTACTTAAATTTTTACCGATAAACATCTCTCCGGATGATGCTTTTGTGAGCAGCGCTCCGGCAAATACCATTCAGGACAGGCCAACTTCACTAATTTCTGGCACCAGACAGTTTTCGGTATTTAGCAGGGCCTCTTACGGTTTTAAAAATAAATACCTAGCCACTGTAAACTTCAGAACAGATGCTTCTTCATTATTTGCGGCGGGGAAACAATGGGGTTATTTCCCATCGGCACAGGTAGCCTGGAGGGTAACGGAAGAGAAATTTGTAAAAGATATGAACCTCGATTGGTTAGATAACTTTAAAGTTAGGTTTAGTTATGGTGCAGCAGGGAACAACCGCATCGGTCAGGATTTATTTAGAACATTGTTTTACCTCAGTTCTACCACCGGTGGTTATGCCGATACAGATGGCTCAGTTTCAACTGGTTTAATTTCAGGTACTGCTACAGGAAATATTTTATCTAACCCTAACATCACCTGGGAAACCAACATTTCTAAAAACCTGGGTATTGATATCGATTTATTTAAAAATAAGTTATCGCTTAATTTAGATTATTACGACAACAGAACAAAAAACCTACTTTTAAATGCAAATGTGCCACAAACTACGGGGTATGCTACACAACAGCAAAATGTGGGTAAAACCCAAAATAGAGGTTTCGAACTGCAATTGAATTATCAGGCCGTTAAAACCAAAAACTTTAGCTACAATACCAGTTTCAATATTTCATTCAATAAGAACAAAATTGTAGAATTGCAAAATGGCGTAAATTCATACATCACACAATCAGGCTGGGTAAACAGCTTAGGCGATTTTAAAGTTGAAGTAGGCCAGCCGGTTGGTCAGTTTTACGGTTTCGTTTCGGACGGGCGATATACTGTTGATGATTTCACCTATGTCCAAAACGCAACTACTGGTGCCTATACCTTTACACTTAAGCCAACCGTTGCAAATAGCAGGGTATTATTGGGCAACCGTGATCCTCAGCCAGGCGACATGAAGGTTCAAAAACTATCGTCTTCATCAAGTATGATGATCGGGGATGACGACAGAACGGTTTTAGGTACAGCGCAGCCGAAATTCACTGGTGGTTTTAACAATCAGTTTGCCTATAAAAATTTCGATCTAACTGTATTTGTAAACTTTAGCTACGGAAGCAAGGTGTACAACGCCAACAAAATAGAGTTTACATCACAGTACAACGTAAAAGACAACAATTTACTTGCGGTGATGAATAATCGCTGGCAGAACTTTGATGCCAATGGTGTAAAGGTAACAGATCCGGCATTATTAACTGCCATGAACGCCAATACTTCATTATGGACACCAACAGGAGGGAACTATGCCTTAACCTCTTACGCTATTGAAAGTGGCTCATTTTTAAGAATCAGCAACCTGACATTAGGTTATTCCTTACCACAGGCTTTGATCAGAAAAACAGGTTTCATTTCAAAATTAAGGGTATATGGAACAGTTAATAACTTATATACGATAACGGGCTATACAGGTTATGATCCTGAAGCAAACACCCGCCGATCGAATCCACTTACGCCAGGTATAGATTACGCTGCTTATCCGCGCAGCAGATATATCCTTGCTGGTATAAACATGGTATTTTAACTCAACATTAAAGAAAATGAACAATAAACTTATAAAATCGGCTTTAATGGTAATTGCTGTTGGAGCATTGAGCATAACTACTTCCTGTAAAAAATATTTAGATGTACAATCGCCATCTACTTCCAGTCCGGATGTTGTTTTTGAAAGTACAGCAAACACCAATGCAGCAATTATTGCGGTTTACAACCGCCTTTGCGGTGATAATGGTTACGGAAGCCGCATCTCTACCTTATTTGGTTTAACTGCCGATGATTTTAAAACCTCGGGAAGTTATAGTTCTTCCGATCGCAGGGGGATTAGCATGTACGGTGCGAGTTCAGACAATACCGATCTGGTCAACCCATTTTTACAATTATATGCAGGCGTAGAGCGGGCCAACATCTGCATCAAATTTATCCCGGCCTCTAGTCTTTATACCAATGGTTCTGAGGCTGACAAAACGATTATGAAACGCTATTATGGTGAAGCTTTAACATTAAGAGCACAATTCCTTTATGAATTGATCCGTAACTGGGGTGACGTTCCTGCGTCTTTCGTGCCTTCTGCAGATGCCGAAACATTGTATGGCCCAAATGTAGACCGCAATAAAACCTATGATCGGATCATCGCGGATTTAAAAATGGCTGAGGACCTGGTGCCATGGAGAAGTGGAATCACAGAATACGGCAGTTTCCGTTATACTAAAGGTGCAATTAAAGGCTTAAGAGCCCGTATTGCTTTAGCCAGAGGCGGTTATTCGCTAAGGTCGGCCAACCATACTATGGAACGCAGTGCTGATTATTTAACTTATTATAAAATTGCTTTTGATGAGTGTTTGGACATTATGAACCACCGTTCTGAGCATAGCCTGAATCCCGTTTATGAAAATGTATTTAAGACCTTGCATACCACAACACGCTACGACGATGCCCACGAGCTGATGTTTGAAGTGGCTGCTTTTGGTGGCAATGCTTCTACCGATAGCAAATTAGGTTATTATAACGGTATCCGTTTTAACTCCGCATCTACTTTTGGTTCAGGTGGTGGTGGAATGAACGCTATCCCCACTTACTTTTATGAATTTGATGTCACCAAAGACTGCCGCAGGGACGTAACCATTGGCGTTTTCGAAATTACCGCAACATCAAAGAAAATTATCAATACCCTGTCTAACATGACGGATGGAAAATTCCGCAAATCATGGACAGCTTTTAACAACTCTTCTGCTGCTCAAACTTTCGGGGTAAACTGGCCAATGTTACGTTTTGCCGATATACTGTTAATGTATGCAGAGGCTGATAATGAAATTAACGGAGCACCATCTGCTACCGCAGTTACAGCCTTGCAAGAGGTACAAAAACGTGCCTATGCTGGTTTTGAAGGTCAAATCCCGGTAACACCAATGGATAAAAACGGCTTTTTTAACGCTATTGTAAAAGAACGGTTATTGGAATTTGGAGGAGAGGGTATCCGTAAATATGATTTAATCCGCTGGAATTTATTAGGTAGCAAATTTGAAGAAACACGCGCTAAAATACGTGCTTTGATTGCAGGAACGGGCGATTATGCCAGTGTACCGAATTATGTTTATGCCAAGGAGGGCAATTACCTATTGGGAACAAGCGTAAACGAAGTAGCCACACTCGATCTCTATGGTGGTGTACCAAATAATGTGTTTGCCTCACCAGGATTAAACACTTCAACAGCACCAAGCGGATATACCACTAAAAACTGGAGAAAGGCTGTTACAGAAGAAAACGCCATAACCAGCACTTCTACGGGAATTGCTTTTTACTTCGAAGCAAATAAAAAGGAACTTTTCCCATATCCTAAAACAACATTGATCGAAAATCCGAGTATGGCTCAAAACTTTGGTTATTAATTAGATATTAATTATGAAAACATTTATAAATCAATTAGGGTTTAAATTTGCCATTTTATTATTGATGGTTGCGGTAATTTCTTCATGCAAAAAGGAAGACGATGTTCCAACAGAACCTGCACGGATATTTAAGCCAAGCGATGTAAAAATTACCGCTGGCGAAACTTCAGCGAAATTAACCTGGACAGTTCCTTTAATGTCGACGGGAAAAACCTTTAAATACAGTATCGATTTCTCTACAGATTCGCTATTTGCTACAGTAAATTACACCACTACGGCTGATACAGCTGGTGTAACGGTAACTGAAGAGAATTTAGCGGTAAGAACCAAATATTATGCAAGGATTAAAGCCAATGCAACCGAAAGCCAGCCTGAATCGAAATATATACGTAGCAGTGCTTTTCAGTTAACCGGGATTCAACTTTTTGCAGCCATCAGAGATAATGAAATTAAAGAGAATAGCATTACACTGCGTTATACCCCAACCGTTGGTTTAACATCGATCGTTTTAACTCCTGAAAGCGGAACGGCAACCACGATCACCCTGAGTACAAATGATGCCTCTGCAGAATTGAAAGCCATAACAGGATTAACAGCAGGAACAAAATATACCGCCGAGCTATTTGCAGGGACGAAAAGCAAAGGAATTGCCACTTTTACTACCCTTGCGCCAACTACATATACGGTAAAATTAAACCCTGGTGATGACCTGGCTGCTGCGATTGCCACTGCAACAAATGGCGCAATTATTGGTTTAAACCCAGGCACCTATACCTTGTTAGCAACCACTTTCATCACCCAAAAAACCATTACCATAAAATCAACATCGGGCAACCCAACTGATACAAAGGTAAATTATAAAGAAATTGATTTAGAGGGTACAGGGGCTGGCGTAACGCTTTCGGGTATTGAGTTTGATGGAACAGCTTTAAATGCAGCTTATTTTTTAAATCTTATTGGTTCGCCAGTTGTAGGTGCAGCTGCAACGTTTACAAACATCATAGTAGATAACTGTATCGTTCATGCAGCAAATACATCATTTCTAAGAGCCAATAGGGGGACCGTTACGGGTGATCAAAAAATTTCAGGCATTACCGTTAATAATTCAATAATCTACGATTTTGGAGTAAACTCGTCTGCCGCGTATTATACCTTCCATTTAGATAACATAGAATTTAAAACACTAACAGTTACTAAATCAACATTTTACAACAGTGGAGCAGGTTTAGTTATCGCCAGTAAACTAATCTTGGCAGCAATACCAGTTGTAAATTTTAGTAATTGTACGATTAACGGATTCGGCGGTAGTGGCAAATACGCATTGCTAGACGCCAATACCAACCCAATTAATTTTAATATTCAGAATAGTATTTTCGCAAACACACCCAAATCAGGTACTGTAGTGGCGGCAGCGATTAGAGGTACCGGGACAGGGAGTTCAATAAAAATTTCGAACAGTAATTATTTCAACTTATTTACGGCCTTAACAAATGGCACGGCTTTAACTTTTGGACCGGCAACTTTAGCCAGTAACCAAAGTATAAACACAGGTTGGACAGCCGCTACGACTGATTTTACCTTAGCTGTTGGTTCGCCTTTAAGAAGCGCGGGAAGCACCGGAGGTCCGATCGGCGATCCAAGGTGGACATACTAACAAAAATTATAGGGCAGGTTTTAATCTGCCCTTTTTTAATGAACTTTATGCTGTAGATTTAATCGAAGAGAATGACAAGAATAGCCTATCAGAAATTTATTGCAATACTTGTTTTAATTACCGCTCCCTTTCTTTATCTCCATGCCCAGGATCCCAAATATCCTTCGGAAATAATTGTTGCGCAGGATGGCAGTGGAAATTACAAAACCATTCAGGAGGCTGTTAATTCGGTGAGGGATTTAGGCGAGAAAGCAGTTAAAATTCATGTTAAAAACGGAACCTATAAAGAGAAGCTGATTATTCCATCCTGGAAGATCAAAATCTCTATAATTGGAGAGGATACTGAAAATACCATCATCACCTTTGATGATTATTCAGGGAAGTCCAATGCATCAGGTAAGGATGTTTTTGGCAATGCTAAATTCAGCACTTATACCTCATTCACAGTACTGGTTCAGGGAAGTGATACCCAGCTGGAAAATTTAACCATTATCAATTCATCTGGAAGAGTTGGACAGGCGGTAGCCTTACATGTAGAAGGCGATCGTTTTAAAGCAAAAAACTGCAGATTTTTGGGCAATCAGGATACGCTGTATGCCGCGATCGAAAATAGCCGGCAATACTATCAGGATTGTTATATTGAAGGCACAACCGATTTTATTTTCGGCAAGGCTACGGTAGTCTTTCAAAATTGTACAATCAAAAATCTAAGCGATTCTTATATTACCGCAGCTTCAACTTCAGCGACGCAAAAGTTTGGATTTGTTTTTATAAATTGTACGCTCATTGCTGATGAAACTGTAACGAAAGCTTATCTCGGCAGACCATGGAGGCCTTATGCAAAAACGGTATTCATCAGCTGCAATCTGGGCAAACATATTTTACCCGAAGGTTGGAATCCATGGAAAGGTGATCTGATGTTCCCTAATAAGGAATTGACCGTTTTTTATGCAGAATATAAAAGTAAGGGCGATGGCGCGTCACCTAAAACGAGGTTGACCTGGACAAAACAATTAACAGATAAAGAGGCAAAAAACTATACTTTAAAAAATATATTAGGTGGAACGGATCAATGGAATCCGGCTAAATAAAATAACTGATAAAACATGAACAAGAATTTCTTTAAAATTTTGGCGGCAGGAACAATAGCCGTTTTATTTTCTTTTACATTCATCCCAAAGAAAACAAAACTCTATATCATTGGCGACTCTACCGCAGCAAATAAAGAAGAAAAAGCGTATCCGGAAACAGGCTGGGGCATGGCGTTACAGTCTTATTTTAAGGCTGATGTTACTGTTGATAACCGCGCTTTGAACGGAAGGAGTACAAAATCTTTCAGGGCAGAGAAACGCTGGGACCCAATATTGGCCGAGTTAAACCCAGGTGATTATGTTTTTATCGAATTCGGGCATAACGATGAGAAAGTTGATAAACCAGCTGTCGGTGTATCCTTAGCAGATTTCAAGATCAATCTGGTTAATTATGTAAAAGAAACCAGAAGTAAAAAAGCTTTCCCTGTTTTATTGACGCCAATCTCCCGCAGAAGTTTCAAGAACGGGGTTTTACTCGATTCTCATGGAGATTACCCCCGAATTACCCGCCAGGTTGCTGATTCTTTAGGTGTTCCTTTAATTGATATGCTGGTTAAAACCGAAAGTTTATTAAACCGCTTAGGTGAAGAACCATCCATTAAATTATTCAATTATGTTGATTCGGGCAATGTGAACTACCCAAATGGCAAGAAAGACAATACACATTTAAGCCCTGAGGGGGCTAAACAAGTTGCCGGTTTAGTGGTAAAAGGGATTAAAGAGTTAAAGTTGAACTTGGTGAAAAGTTTGAAGTGAAAGTTTTTTGATACGTTGGTTAGCCACAAACCTTAAGATGAATACCAGATTCCACTAGAAAGGTCGTCCTCTCGACTGAAGCACAGCGGAATGGAGAGATCTGCTAGCGATAGATTTCTCGACTGCGTTGCACTCCGCTCGAAATGACGGCTATTGTACAAAACAAAAAAGCCGCAAATTCAGAGATTTTAATCTGCGAATTTGCGGCTTAGTTTCTATAATTTAATTAAAAAATATACTTCGTACTTAAAAAGTTCGAATCATCGCCTTTAACAATTTCGTTCAACAATTTTTTATTATCATCTGTAAATTTGGTTGCTACCAACGAACGGATCGAGAACGAACGCAATGCATCCACTACAGAAAGTGTTCCTTCGGCACTGTCTTTACGACCGGTAAAAGGGAAAGCATCTGGACCACGTTGACATTGGCAATTGATATTTACACGACTTACCTGGTTAACCAAAGGATCGATCAATGAAGAAATTACCGCAGCGTTGTTGCTAAAAATACTCACCTGCTGGCCGTGTGGCGAACCGATTAAATATTCAATAGGTTCTTCTAAATCGTCAAAAGGCACTACAGGGATTACCGGCCCAAACTGCTCTTCTCGGTAGAGTTTCATATTGCTGTTTACCGGATACATAATGGCTGGATAAACGAAAGTTTCTAAGGTTTGTCCACCATTTTTATTGATCACTTTAGCGCCGTGCGAAACTGCATCATCAATACATTCCTTTAAGTATTCAGGCTTGTTCAGCTCAGGCAGCGGAGTAAGGTTTACGCCTTTCTCCCATGGCATACCAAACTTCAGTTTCTCTACTTCTGCAGATAAACGTTTTAAAAACTCCTGTGCTAAACTGCGGTGAACATAAACGATTTTAATCGCGGTACAACGCTGACCGTTGAAAGAAAGCGAACCTAAAACGGTTTCTGAAACCGCTAAATCCAGATTGGCATCTTTAGTAATGATTGCAGCATTTTTAGCATCCAAACCTAAAATTGCCCTTAAACGGTTTACTTTAGGGTGCAGTTTTTTCAGTTCGTTGGCTACTTTGCTCGATCCGATTAAAGTAAGTACATTAATTTTTCCCGATTTCATTAGTCCAGGCACAATGGTATTGCCACGGCCATAAATGGTATTTACAACACCTTTAGGGAAGCTGGAACGGAAAGCCTCCAATAAAGGGTAGTGCAATAAAGTACCGTGCTTAGGTGGTTTGAATAAAAGCGTATTGCCCATAATCAAAGCCGGAATAAGTGTAGTAAAAGTTTCGTTTAAAGGATAATTAAACGGCCCCATACAAAGCACCACACCCAGCGGAGAACGGCGAACCTGAGCAACAATTCCCTGCTCTATTTCAAAACGCGACGATTGTCTGTCGATATCTTTCAGTGCATCGATGGTGGCATAGATGTACTCAATCGTCCGGTCGAATTCTTTAACCGAATCGGCATAAGATTTACCGATCTCCCACATAATTAATTTTGCAACAATTTCTTTTTGCTCAATCATTTTATGGGTGAAGTTTTCTACGCAGCTAATCCGATCAGCAACGCTCATGGTTGGCCATTGTCCGCGGCCGTTATCATAAGCGGCTACGGCTGCATCTAAAGCTTCTGTCGACTCTTTTTCTGTACAAACAGGAAAACTGCCAATACGCTTTCGTTTTAAGCCTTCGGGCGTTTTTACGCATACCGGAGAAAACACTTCATTAAATGGTCCATTCCATGGTTTCATCTCTCCATTTGAAAGAAACTCTTTTTGATTGATTTCTTCCTTGAGCCTAAATTCATCTGGAATCTGGCTCTCTTCAACGAAAATACTTTCGAGGTTTAGCGATGTACTCAATTTGGGTTGTTGTTAGGGTTAAATTAATGTTAAGTCTATAGTTTAAGTATAGATTTATTATTGTAAAAAGGCCAGGTACCAGGATTGCTTATGCTCCCTAAGCCCGGCCTTTAAATTATTTTAGTTCGATAACTTTATATTTTGGCACTAAGGTTTTCATTACAGTCCAGCCGATTAAATAACATACCGCACAGATAGAGAAGATAATAAAATAACCTGCTTCTTCACCTTTAAAACCCATAAAAACAATCTCATTTTTGCCTGTATAATCAAACAATAAACCAGAGCCTTTATTGATAATAAACGCGCCGATACCACCTGCCATACCGCCGATACCGGTAATGGTAGCAATCGCCTTTTTAGGGAACATATCGCCTACGGTTGAAAATATATTTGCAGACCATGCCTGGTGAGCCGCACCCGCAATACCGATAATGATTACCGGAATCCAATAGGTAATGTGCCCAAGAGGTTGTGCCGCTAAGGCTAAAAGTGGAAAAAATGCGAAAATCAGCATTGCCCTCATTCTACCTTCATACGGGTTCATGCCTTTTTTATCAACGAAATAGGTTGGTAACCATCCACCGATAATAGACAGTAAGGTAATCATGTAAAGTACAAATAATGGAAGGGCGCTTTGTGTAGAATCCATTCCATAAACCGATTTTAAATAGGCTGGTGTCCAGAATAAAAAGAACCACCACACACCATCTGTCATAAATTTGCCAAAAGCAAAAGCCCAGGTCTGTTTATATTTAAAACAGTCGATAAAAGAAACTTTTTCTTTGGTCTCTTCTACATAATCAGCCAATTTACGGTCATTGATCACATCCTGCTGAATATAAGCCAATTCTTCCGGGCTAACTCTTTTATGCAACTCTGGTTTGTTATACACAAACACCCATAATCCCATCCATATAAAACCCAGTGCACCGATAATGATGAACGACATTTCCCATCCATAAGCTTTTGCAATAAAAGGGATGGTAATCGGTGCAGCTAGTGCACCTACAGTAGCTCCTGCATTGAAAATACTGGTTGCAAATGCCCTGTCTTTTTTAGGAAAATACTCGGCTGTAGCTTTAATCGCAGCAGGAAAATTTCCTGCCTCTCCAACAGCCAATACAAAACGGGCAAAAATAAACAGGGTAACACTTACCGAAACAATTAACCCGGTATCGTTAACACGGGCAATAACTTCTTTAGCACCCTCAAATCCTACAAACCAGTTTCCATTGATGATCCCGGCAGTTGCAATGCCACAAAAGGCATGTAAACAGGCTCCAACAGACCAAACGCCTATTGCCCATAAGAAGCCTTTTTTGGTGTCTAGTTTATCAACCAAACGACCTGCAAAAAGCATCGATATTGCATAGAAAATAGAGAACAGGGCGGTTATATTTCCATAATCATTATTATCCCAATGAAATTCTGGTTTAATAAAATCTGTCCAGGTTAACGAAAGTACCTGCCTGTCTAAATAATTTATGGTTGTAGCTAGAAATAACAGCAAACATATGGTCCATCTGTATTTGCTTGTTTTGGGTTGGTTCATTTGGTTAGGGTGTGTTAAATTTATTTGCTCTGCTGAATTAAGTCAAGCGCTATTTTTGTATTGTCGAATAACTCCTCGTAAAGACCTTTGCTCATCACATCTTTACTGATTAATTTGCTGCCCATACCTACGGCACAAACGCCTGATTTAAACCAGGTTTTTAGGTTGTCGGCATTAATTTCTACCCCACCAGTTGGCATAAACAGCTGTCCGGCGAAAAGATCTTTAATCGATGAAATAAATTCAGGTCCTAAAATATTGGCAGGGAAAATTTTGATCAACATGGCTTTGTACTCTTGAGCGACACTGATTTCGGTCGGCGTCATACATCCAGGGATCCAAAGCATACCAATTTTATTTGCAATTTCGGCAACTGCCGGATTTACGATCGGTGCCACAATAAAATCTGTTCCGGCTTCGATAAATGCATTTGCATCGGCAGGAGTTTTAATCGTTCCAATTCCCAAATAAAGATCGGGCATTTCAGCATCACGGATTTCTTTCAACTTTTTAAAGTTCGGCAGAGCCGATTTACCCCGGTTGGTATATTCGAAAACGCGAACGCCCGCTTTATACAAAGTGCGTAATATTTCTACGCTACCCGATTCGCTATCCTGGTAAAAAAGGGGTAACATGCCCTGCTCTAAAATGGCATCTAAAATTTTGTGCTTGTTGCTAATCATTGCGTATTATTCTTTTTTCTATATCGGCTACAGTACTGGTTGTAGCATCGCTTGGAATGTATAATTTATCGTATGCTGCTGCGGTGGCAAAATTCAAGGTTTCTTTGGCCGATAATTGATTGTAAAAGCCATAAATCAGGCCAGCCATAAAACAATCGCCACTACCTACCTTATCTAAAATTTCTTCTGAAACATATTCTTCAGAAACTGTTAATTCATTAGCAGTATAAATGGCAGTATAATACCTGATGCCCTTGCCATGATCGAACCTAAAGGTATTTGCAACCGCCTTGCAAGACGGAAACAAACTTAATATTTCTTTAGAAGTATCTGTTGCCTGTTGCAGTAACGTTTCCTTTGCATAACCTTCAGTTGGTATTAAATCTTCGTGAAGTGCAGTGCCCAACATTTTATTGGCGGCCCACACATTACCCATAATCAGCGTGCAATATTGAGCCAGTTCGGGCAACACATCAATCGGATCTTTACCGTATTTCCAAAGCTTGGCGCGATAGTTTAAATCGAGCGAAATGGTAATATTTTTCGCACTTGCCACTTTTAAAGCTTCTAAGCAAACATCAGCAATGGATTGATTGATCGCCGGACATATTGCGCTGAAATGAAACCAGCTCACGCCATCGAAAACTTCATCCCAGTTAATCTGATCAACTTTTAAATCGGCATAGGCCGAATTTGCCCTATCATAAATTACGCCTGCATTTTTAAGGTCTTTCCCTTTCGGAAGATAGTATAACCCCAAACGTTCGCCATGATAAACCATTGGTGTGGTATCAATGTTCCGTGCATCCAGATAATCTACAATCTCTCTGGTTACCGAATTATCAGGCACAGCCGATAAGTAAGTTGAAGGAACATTCCAAAGTGCCAGCGCTGTTGCTACGTTGAGCTCTGCACCGCCCACATAAAATGGTAGTTTATTTTCTTTTAACCACTGGCCGTCCATATCGGGACAGATGCGCAAAAGTATTTCACCAAAGCTTAAAACTTTTTCTCCTTTTTTTGATGAAGCGAATATTTGGGTGCTCATTTTTGTATCTAATCGGCGTATTTCATCCTGTTTTCTGCAACGGTATGAAAATGGAAGGAAAACGATTGAAATGATTTGATTCCAACGAAATACCTCTTTAAAGCCCTATTTTGGTTAAAATTTAAAGTAATTTTTTGCGTTAAAGTACGAAATATCCTGAACAATTTTGCCAACCCACTCCAAGTCGTTAGGTAATTCGCCGTTCTCAATGTCTTCTCCAAAGAGGTTACAAACAATCCTTCTGAAATATTCGTGACGGGGAAAAGAGAGGAAACTGCGCGAATCGGTAAGCATACCCACCAAACGGCTTAGCAGACCCATATTTGATAGTGCATTTAATTGTTTGATCATTCCATCTTTCTGATCTAAAAACCACCATGCCGAACCAAATTGCACTTTACCCGCAACCGAACCATCGTTAAAGTTTCCGATCATCGTTGCAATTAGTTCATTATCAGCAGGATTAAGGTTATAAATAATGGTTTTTGCCAGTTTATCCTGATTATCTAAACGGTTTAAGAATTTAGAAAGCATTCGGGCCTGGCTAAAATCACCGATAGAATCCCAGCCGGTATCAGGGCCTAACTGCCTTAACATCCTGGCATTGTTGTTTCGCAATGCACCCAGGTGATATTGTTGCACCCAGCCTTTTTCGTGATCCCATTCTGCAAAATAAATCAGCATGGCCGATTTAAATTTCAGGTTCTCCTCGTAAGAAATATGTTGTTTACAGCGGATTTTGTCGAAAATTGATGCGATTTCTGCTGCTGTATAATCTTCAGCATAAATCTGCTCTAAACCATGGTCAGAAACTGAGCAGCCATTTGCCGCAAAGTAATCGTGACGGCTTTTTAAAGCATCGACATAATCCTGAAAGCTACTGATGGTTTTATCTACAACACTTTCCAATTTGTCAATATATTCATTTAAACCTTCAATATCGTCACTGTTCATCGCTTTATCCGGGCGGAATGCAGGCAACATTTTAAGGTTTGCGCCTTCTCTTGCCAATTGTTGGTGATAGTTTAAGCTATCCAGAGGATCATCGGTAGTACAAACGGCTTCTACATTCATTTTGGCCAGCAAACCGCGAACAGAATATTCAGGTGTCTGCAGTTTTGAAGAACATTCGTCAAAAATTTTCTGTGCCGTTTTTCCAGAAAGTAAATCAGTTATACCAAAATAGCGTTGAAGTTCCAGATGTGTCCAGTGGTATAAAGGATTGCGCAGGGTGTAAGGAACAGTTTCTGCCCATTTCTCAAATTTTTCATAGTCAGATCCTACACCTGTAATGTATTTTTCATCAACACCATTGGCACGCATGGCTCTCCATTTGTAATGATCGCCGGCAAGCCAAACTTGGCTGATGTTGGCAAATTGAGTGTTATTGGCAATCTGCTCTGGTATAAGGTGATTATGGTAGTCGATAATCGGCAATGATTTTGCAAAATTGTGATAAAGCTTTTCAGCAGTTTTGCTTTGCAAAAGAAAATTTTCGTCTAAAAAAGGTTTCATGCTATGTGATTTGAGATAAGAGATTTGAGATGATCAAAACGCTTATCTATTCATTTTCTATTTATCCCCGGTCTGTGTCCTCACAGATCGGAACTCAATTTATGTTTTATTCCCTTGGTGGTCTGTGAGGACACAGACCACGAATAAGGTTCCAAGACTCACGACTTGGGACTTACGTCTCCAGACTCATCAAAGGCTCACTCCACGTTTCCATGGAATAAAATCATCCTGATTAAGCAACACCGCTTTAGGAATTACGTCGCCACTTGCTGCTTTAATGCAATACTCAAGAATATCTTCTCCCATTTGTTCGATGGTTTTTTCGCCTTCGATTACCGGGCCGCAGTTAATATCGATAATATCGCCCATGCGTCTGGTTAATGCATTATTGGTTGAAACCTTAATGGTAGGGCAAACAGGATTTCCTGTTGGTGTGCCCAAACCTGTAGTAAACAAAATTAATGTTGCTCCAGATGCTGCTTTTCCAGTAGTAGCCTCAACATCGTTTCCAGGAGTACAAACTAAATTTAATCCTGGTTTTGTAGCAGGTTCGGTATAATCTAAAACATCTTCAACTGGGGATGTTCCACCTTTTTTTGCTGCACCTGTACTCTTAATCGCATCGGTAATCAAACCATCTTTTATATTTCCAGGTGATGGGTTCATGAAAAACCCAGAACCTACATTTTCTGCAGATTGATTATAGGCAGTCATCAATTGAATGAATTTACGCGCTGCGGTTTCGTCTTTTGTACGGTCGATTAACTGTTGTTCTGCACCGCAAAGTTCAGGGAACTCGGCAAGAAGTACAGTACCGCCCAAAGCCACCAGCAAATCAGACGTATAACCTACTGCCGGATTAGCACTGATCCCACTAAAACCATCGCTACCGCCACATTTAACACCTAAAACCAATTTACTTAAAGGAGCAGGTTGGCGTTCGATTTTATTGATTTCGGTTAAGCCGATAAAGGTTTTTCTAATTGCTTCTTTAACCAGTTGCTCTTCACTTTGCGATTGCTGCTGCTCAAAAATGAATAAAGGTTTATCGAAATTCGGACTACGGTGTTTTAAATCGTCCATAAAATCTTTAACCTGTAGGTTCTGGCATCCTAAGCTCAATACGGTTACACCGGCAACGTTAGGATGATCGGCATATGCAGCCAACAATTTACTTAATACAGCAGCATCCTGACGGGTACCACCGCAACCACCCTGGTGATTTAAGAATTTAATGCCATCAACATTTTTAAAAACACGGTTGGCTGACGGATTTGCAATTCCAATTGAACTTGGATCAGCTTCTTCCAGGATTTCGCCGTTTTTATAAGCCTCAACCAGTTCATGGGCATAAGATTTGTATTTATCGGTTACCGCATAACCCAATTCATTGTGCAAGGCTTCACGGATCACATCCAGATTACGGTTTTCGCAGAAAACGGTTGGAATAAACAACCAATAATTTGCAGTCCCCACGCGGCCATCACTACGGATATAACCATTAAAGGTTCTGCCTTCAAATTTAGAAACATCTGGTGCATGCCATTCGTAGTGGTACGGGCGGAACTCGTAAGGATCTGAGGCATGTTTAGTGTTTTCAGTATCCATTAAGCCGCCTTTTAGGATGAAATGCTGCGCTTTCCCCACCAGCACACCATACATAATAATGTGATCACCTGCATTCATATCCTGCATAAAAAACTTATGCTTTGCCTGGATATCATCCTGTAAAATATATTCCTGCCCATCGTAAATAACGGTTTCGCCTTTTGCCAGGTTTTGCAGGGCAACAAGTACGTTATCGTTGGGATGGATTTTTAAAATTCTAGTAACCATTTTAAATTGTTCTTTCTGAATGCAAGTTACTTAAAGTTTCTCTTGCACCTTTGTTCTGTAATAAATCAACGTAAGATTTTACGGCCGCGTTAAAGCCAGGGTAGTTATTCAAGTTTTTATCCCAAAGACGTCTGTCGCCAAGGGTATTGTCTACAACCGTTTCAGGGTTTTTCCAGTATTCGTATAAAATTTCTGCAAATTCATCCTGTATCGGGTAGGTTTTTCCGTTTGCGCTGGCCGTGTAAGTATCACCATCTTTATTCACATTCATAAAAAGGATATATGCTGCCACACCTAAAGCGGTAAGTTGAGGTACTTCATTTTTTAAAGCGTAATACCTTCTGATTAACGGCATGTTACGCATCTGCATTTTTGAGGTGAAGTTTAGCGTAATGGCTTGCCACTGGTGCTCTAAGGATGGGTTGCTAAAACGGTCAATTACGCTTTCTGCAAAGGCAATTGCTTCATCATAGGTAATATCTTCATTTACTACAACAGGGGCAATTTCATCTTTCATCAGTTTTAACACATTGGCTGAAAAATCTTCATTCGCCATAGCCTCTTTTACGGTATTAAAGCCTGCTAAAATGGCTAACCCACAACTAATGGTGTGCGTACCGTTAAGTAACCGGAGTTTTAGCTCTTTAAATTTATCGATCGATGGAACAATAAAAACTCCTTTATCGGCCTTTTCAAAAGATAAAACCTCCTTCACTTTTTCGCTTGACGATTCGATAGCCCAAAGTCTGAAAGGTTCGGCCATAATCATGAGTTCATCTTCATAACCCAGTTCACTTTCAATCGCTTTTTGTTCAGCCTCTGGAAGTTTTCCCGGAACAATCCGATCAACCAAAGTTTTGCAGAAATGATTGGCCGTTTTTAACCAGTTTTCGAAATCCCAGCCCAATTTATTCTGGATGGCCAGATCCAATAAAATTTCTTTCAATTTATCAGCATTGTCACTGATTAATTCCGTTGGAACAATCACCATTCCACTTTCGGCCGAACCATTAAAAGCAGTGTATCTTTCGTGCAGGAATGCCAGTAATTTCCCCGGATAAGATTGTGGTGGATTATCAGTTATTTTATCTTCGCTTTTAACAATCCCAACTTCAGTCGTATTCGAAATTACGACCTGCATTTCTGGCTGGTGGGCCGCTTTCAAAATTTCGGCCCAATCTTGCGAAGCCGACAGCACTCGGCTAATAGAAGAGTTGATTGAGTTTTCTTCAACATTAATACCATCTTCGATACCTTTTACACAAAGCGTGTATAAATTATCTTGTTTTGAAAATGCATCTGCCCCGCCTTTTGAAGTAGATTTAACCACTAAAATACGTCCGTTAAAAATACCTTTCTGGTTGGCCTTATCAATAAAATAGTCTGGTAAACCACGTAATAAAACGCCTGTTCCAAACTGGATTACTTTTTCTGGTAAAGCCAAAATTTCCGCACTTGGTTTAGTAACCTTTTCCCCGTTAATGTTTGCTAAATTTTCTTTGTTTAAAATCATATCCTTGCGATTTCCGTCATTGCTTTATTCCTAGCAATCACGATTTATATTTTATTTATTTTCCGCCTGTGCTTAACCACTTGGGGTATTCCTTTTCAATTAATTTTTGCCCCCAGTTGCCATACCAGGCATAACCGTTTCGCCGCTCAGGACTTAACTCTTCCAATTTTGTTTTAATCGTATTGTCGCGGTCGCCGAAAATTGGGGTATTTTTCTCTATATCGTAAAAACGGGCCCAAGCCATGCTGGTGTTGTCGGCAACCAGAGCTGAAATATTTTTGTTCCGATCAAAACGGTAGCCGGCAATTTTATAGGTATCGAACCATTTCACCGCTGCTGCAACTGCACTTTTTACTTCTGGTGATGGGTTTTTAAGTCTCATCAGGAAACGGACAATACCTGCCGATTCACTTGTGCTTAACGAGGCCGGCTCAAATGCTCTTGCTTTTGCCGGCAACATCGAATCTTTATCGTATTGCGCCGCCCAAATGGTTAGCACTCCGTTCTGCTTTACTTGTGTTTTAATAATGCAATCGATACCTTTTATAATGGCTTTCTCTGCTTTTTTGATATAAGCTGGATTCACGACCTCAAAATCATTTTTCTGTGTAACAATATCTTGTAGGATATTTAACACATTGATCATTGCATCGTCATTATACGTAATTTCCGAACGGTACAAAGTTTTATCAGGATAATACTGCGGCCAGCCGCCATTTGCATATTGAGCAGCTAAGATATAATCCAATCCTTTTTCAGCTGCCGTTAAATAAGCCTTGTTTTCTGTTTTTTTATAAGCTTTAACCAGGTATACCACTTCTCTGCTGGTGGCCCTATTATCGAATGTAGCATGTAGATCTTTAGTGGCTTTTATCCTGGCCAAAAGCTCAGGTGTTAAGGTTGCACCATAGTTAACCACACTTTTATCTTCCAACTGCTTAGGCCAACCACCATTGCCGAGTTGATATACAAGCATTTTTTCTGCGGTAGAATCGGTAGGCTGCTGCGCATAACACGATAGCATTAAGCTTGCACAGATCAGGGTTAACAATATTTTTATTTTCATCATTTCTGTTTGTTAGTTTTTTGCAAGTGCAAACACTGATTATCTTATTTTTTGCCACGGAAGCACGGATTAACACGGAGGACTTTTTATTCCATGGCCTGTGTCTCCACAGACCATTAATTTCGCTTATCTGTGTTCATCTTTTTCATCTGTGGTTAATTTTACCTGGAACCACGCCCGTGGTCTGCGTCCCCACAAGGCCACCACTTAATTCTTTTTCCGTGCCTCTGCGTTTCCGTGGCTATATTTAATTTATCTGCGGTTAAATCCTACTTTTTACCCGGCACCTGTTTAATCAACCAGTTTACCAGATCATTCGTTGCCTTAAAGTTTTCAAAATCTGCGGGCAATTTTCTGCCATCGATATATTCGTTATAAAACCAAGGATCGCCCACCGCGAAAACAGTTCCTTTACCATATTTTGCTGTTGCAATAAGCACATCACCATTATCCTTTAAAGCCGAAACGGCAGGGCTTTTTGCCACAATAGTGGAAATCTCTTTGATGTAAACCTTTTTAGCCGTTTTGAATATTGAATTTCCGGCAGGGATTTTCACTGCGCCCTGTTCAAAGTTCGAACCTTGAACCTTGTTGCGGCTATCCTCGTTAAAATGAATACCAAATGTTTCTGGTAATACGTTGAATTTCGAAATTTCACAATTGCCAGCATCATTTAATAGCAATACCAATACGCCACCCGCTTTAACCCATTCGCTAACCTGTTTGGCATGTGCAGCATTCATAAAATTTGGGTTTGCAGTTTCTTTTTCCGTATCAGGGTCTACGATAATGTAAATGTTACTTCCTTTTAAGTTTGCAGTTGTTGGTGCAGTTTTAAGGGTAGCGGTTTTAACACCTGCATCATTAAATACTTTACCGAATAATGAAAAACCGTTATTATCATCTTCTTCCCATACGTAATGGAAAGGGATTTTATCTCCGGTTGGGCCGGTCATATACTCGTTATTGAAAAAATTATCAACTGTAACGGTTAAACCTTTACCTGTTTTAGGGAGTGCAGCAATCTCCATTTCCGAAGCGGCGCAGATAAACGCCCCTACACCTTTCGGATCGTTGGTGATTACTTTTTCGCTGATGTAATAGTCAAAACTTCCATCGCGGTATTTAGGTTTCCCACCCAATCCAGATACCGAAACGGTTTTGGTGAGGTTAACTCTTTCTGCTCCTGCTTGTTCAACAAATTCTTTCTTTAAGCCTGCGTAACCTTTATTTGCAGCAGCCATAAATGATGGTGCCAACCAACCTTTGCGCACCCCTTTGGCCAAGCCATATACAAACATGCTCGATGCCGAGCTTTCCAGGTAATTCCCTTTTCTGGTTGGCATATCTAAAATATCGAACCAAACACCCGATTTCGCATCCTGGTATTTTACCGTAGCAGTTGCCGTACGGTTTAAAATGGCGATTAATTCTTTCCTTTGTGGATGATTGGCCGGAAAATTATCCAGCACATCTACCAAAGCCATAATGTACCAACCCATTGCCCTGCCCCAGAAATTTGCTGAGCGGCCTGTTTTTTTATCGGCCCATTGTTCTGCTCTGCTCTCATCATAACCGTGATAAAGTAATCCTGTTTTAGCATCTCGGGCATTTTTCTCCATCAGGATAAACTGCTTGGCAATGTCGTCGAAAGCTGCATCTTTTTTCATCAGCTTGGCATACTCCGCATAAAACGGTTCGCCCATGTATAAGCCATCCAACCACATTTGATTGGGATAAATTTTCTTGTGCCAAAAGCCACCTTCCTGGGTACGCGGCTGTTTTTGTAGCTGATCGTATAATCTGGTTGCCGCTAACAGGTATTTCTGTTGTCCGGTAACTTTGTATAATAATAATAACGAACGTCCATTTTTAATGTTGTCGATATTAAAATCATCAGGTTTATACGTATTGATATTTCCTTCCTTATCCAAATAGGCATCCATTGAGCTTTGGATGTACTTGAAATATTTCCCATCGCCGGTATTCCGCCAAACCACCGCAGCACCTTCCAGTACCACACCCATATCGTAGGTCCATTTAGGACCTTTGGCACCTTTTAACAGTGTAGTATCCTGAAACAGTTTTTCCATCGCTGTTAGGGTTAACTGTTCTGACAATTTCTTCTGGGCAAATCCACTTTGTGTTAAAATAGAAAAACCGATGAGCGCAGCTGCTGTATATAGAATTGATCTCTTCATGTTTGTTATTTTGAAATTTCCAGTGCTTTTTTATCTACCTCTAAACCTAAAAGTGAAGCCATTTTTGCTTTAGAAACATCTGTTCCACTAACTTTTACACCTTTTGTTTTTTCTCCCGATACGTCAAACAAAACCTTGCTGTTATCAGGGTACTTTAAGTTACTGATATTGATGTTGGAACTGTTCTGGATCATTACAACCGGACTGGTGTCTTCGGTAATTACATTTATGTTTTTAAGGAAAACTCCAGCGGCTTCAATAATTTCAATGCCTTTTTTCGCTTTTATGGTTACGTTTTCCAGGTGGATATCTTTGATGTTCATCTCTGGCAATCCCCTGAAAAATATGGCTTTTTCAGCGCCATTGGCTACTACATCTTTAATGTAAAAGTTTCTGAACTGAGGGGTAGCTTCGGTTACCGGAACCATTACTGTTTTAATGGCTTCGCGTTTTTCGCCTGCCAAAGGAACCGGATCAACCGCAGCATAATACATATCAAACAGAATCGCTTCGCCTGGAATATCGATCATGTTGATGTTGTTGATGTAAATATTTTCTACCACGCCGCCTCGGCCGCGGGTCGTTTTAAAGCGCAGGCCAATGTCGGTGCCAATAAAAGAACAGTCGTACACCCAGATATTCTTTGCCCCACCACTCATCTCGCTTCCGATTACAAAACCGCCATGGGCATGGTAAACCACATTATTTCGAACAATTACATTTTCTGTAGGTACGCCACGTTTGCGGCCCGCTTCGTCTCTTCCCGATTTAATACAGATCCCGTCGTCACCCACATCGAAAGTGCTGCCTTCAATCAGTACGTTTTTGCACGATTCAACATCAACACCATCGCCGTTCTGTGCAAACCAAGGGTTTTTTACCTGTAGGTTTCTTAAAGTCAAATCTTCACAAAGTAAAGGATGTAAATTCCACGCTGGTGAATTTTGAAAGGTAACGCCCTCTAATAGAATCTTTTTGCAACTTGTTAACACCAACAGATTCGGACGAAGAAAATCTTTGATATCTTCATAATCAGCTGCTGTTTTACCAGCCTCAATTACGCCTGCATTTTTGGTATTCGAACCTTTAACGGTTTTCTCAGATGGGTACCACATTTTTCCGTCAGCCCTCACTACGCCACCAGATGCCACCAAGGTTTTCCACTGCGTTTCGGTAAGTTTATCTTTTTTAACCATGCGCCAGGCACCACCGTTCCCGTCGATAATCCCGGTTCCGGTAATGGCTATATTTTCGAGGTTAACGCCCGAAATCGGACTCTGATTTCTCCACGCTGGTTGACCTTCCCAATTTCCCTGTACCAATTTGTATTGGTTAAAGTCGTCGGTAAACTGAAGGATCGCATCGCGTTTAAGGTGTAGGTTTACATTGCTTTTTAACTCGATAGGACCAGTTAACCACAAGCCTGATGGAATCAAAACTACACCACCACCTTTCTGGCTTACACTCGCTATGGTTTTATTGATGCTTTGCGTATTTAAGGTAATCCCATCGCCCTTTGCGCCAAAACTAATAATGTTAGTAGTATCTTTTTTAAATTTAACCTGCTGGATAATGGGTAGGCTTTGCTGTTGTTGCGCTATGGCAGCACTTGCAGAAGATAAAATTAAGCATGCCAGCGCTACTTTAATACGGCATAAACGACCAGAAATATGTTTCATTACTTGTGCTGTTAAATTATACTTGGTTATTGTAATAACAAGTGTACGTTGTTTGCACTTAAAATAGAAGAGAAATCTATGCAATCGTTACCGGAAAACGAAGCAAAAAATCGCCACCAAACAGCCAACTAACATCTGTATATCAATTATTTAACCAACTTATTTCGCTTCCGGATTCCACCCACGGAAAACGTTTTCCAAAATGTAACTTTTATACGCTTCGTCTGTTAATTGATGCGACCAATTTACCCGGCTTTTTGGATCGGATCCTTTTCCAGTGCTTTTATATTCAGCGTAATAAGCCGTTTTTTCGTTGCTTTCCTTGCCCCAGTTGTTCCAACCCTCAGGGCGGATAAAATCCGGAAGTTCGCAGTTGAGGTAGGCAACCTTTGCGTAAGGCCTCCATGGTCTACCCAGGTAAAAGCTATTGGCCGGTGCATCTCCCTTGATTTTGCATTTATTAAATACATAACCAAATTTTGTAGTATCAGCAGTTGATGCCGCGGTGATATAACCAGCTTTTTTGCAGAAAATGGTGCAGCTTTCGAACCATGCTGTAGAAGCCCCGAAAATAAAATCGACCGTTCCTTCGATGTAACAATTTTTATAATATTGGCGGTTGTTGCCGCCATAGGTATAAAGTGTATCCTGAAAACCTAAAAACCTGCAATTGGTAAAAATTAATTTATCACCGCCTGCCCAAACCGCAACGGCTTGCCCCACCGGACCTGATGAATTTTCGAAGGTGATGTTTTCTGCAGAAAAGCCTTCGCCGTAAATATAAAAGCTGGAAGAACCCGAAGTGCCTTTTTCTTCACCAAAAGCATTCTTCTTCTGGGCATAGTCATCATAAGTTAATATGGTTTCGTTAAGGCTCTCCCCAATAAATTTCACATTCTTTTTAGAGGCCGCCAAGATTAGCTTTTCTTTGTAAATACCTTTTTTGATAAAAATTATGGTTGTTTTGTTCCTGAAATCAGGCACCGCATGTATTGCTTCCTGTACCGTTTTAAAGTTTCCGCTTCCATCGGCAGCTACCACAAAATCAGGCTTAATGTCTAGGGCATATACTACTGATGAAACGGTGATCAGAAAAAATAGGATGATTGCTTTCATATCAATTTGGTTAGGCTTAAATTAAAATCGGCCACGTAAAAGTATAAACTTTGTAACGCAGCCGTGTTTTTAAAATATATGATGAACAATTTTAAACATTAATATCCATCAGAAAGAAGTTTTTTAGAGATTAAACATTGCAAACGATGTCGGGAACGATTGCACAATAACAACTTGCCTGAAAATAAAAAAAGACTTAACCTTGTTAGTAGGCTAATTTGATAAAATACACGCATCGTCATTCCCAACCTGATTGGGAATCTTAATGCCAATCACAAGCCGCATTAAGATTCCCGCCTGCGCGGGAATGACGTAGCACTAAATAAATAACTGACCAAATATTAAAAACATCATTGTATAATGAAACATCTATTTAGTTTAATCCTTGTTTTAAGTTTTAGCATAAATACCTTTGCCCAACCTGCTCCAAAAAATGGGTACATATCTAAAGTTTGGGTTTCTGACCTAGGTAACGGAACGTATAAAAATCCGGTTATCAACGCCGATTATTCTGATCCTGACGCTATCCGGGTGGGAGATGATTTTTATATGATCGCCTCCAGTTTTGATGCCATCCCGGGCTTGCCGATCCTGCATTCGAGAGATTTGGTGAATTGGAAAATAATCGGCCATGCCTTAAAACGCCAGCCTCCATTTGAGCATTTCGAAAAAACCAAGCATGGCAATGGTGTTTGGGCACCTTCCATCCGCTACCGCAATGGCGAATTTTTCATCTATTATCCAGACCCTGACTTTGGGATTTATTTAACAAAAGCTAAAACCATAACAGGAGCCTGGTCTGCACCAAAATTGGTCGCCGTAGGTAAAGGATTGATTGATCCCTGTCCGTTTTGGGATGAAGACGGTAAGGCCTACCTCGCTTACGCCTACGCAGGAAGCCGTGCCGGCATAAAAAGTGTGTTAGCTATTATGCCATTAAGCAGCGACGGATCTGCAGCTACAGAAACCGGCAGAATTGTATACGATGGCCATGAGCTCGACCCAACCATTGAGGGTCCAAAAGTTTATAAACGCAATGGCTATTACTATTTGTTCGCACCAGCTGGCGGCGTTTCTACTGGCTGGCAATTGATTCTGAGAAGTAAAAATATCTACGGTCCATATGAAAGGAAAGTAGCAATGGATCAAGGGAAATCTTCGGTAAATGGCCCTCATCAAGGCGCCTGGGTAAATACACAAACAGGCGAAGATTGGTTTCTTCATTTTCAGGATAAAGATGCTTATGGTCGCGTGGTGCACCTGCAGCCTCTGAAATGGATCAATAATTGGCCTGTTATCGGGCTTGATGCGGATGGCGACGGCAAAGGTGAACCGGTTATCACCTATAAAAAACCAAATGTAGGTAAGGTTTATCCGATTGAAACGCCTGTAGAGAGTGATGAATTTGAAACTTCAAAACTAGGCTTACAATGGCAATGGCAGGCCAATCCGCAACCAACCTGGCTATTTACTGATGCAGGCCAGGGTTTACTAAAGTTATACACTTCGAAAATTCCTGATGATGCCAAAAACCTTTGGGATGTTCCGAACCTCTTGATGCAGAAATTTCCTGGTGATGAATTTATGGCAACAACAAAACTCTTATTTAAACCTAACCCAAAATTGGAAAACGAAAAAACGGGTTTGGTAGTAATGGGGAGAAGTTATGCGCAGATTAGCATTAAAAGCAAAAAAGACGGATTATACCTTATGTACGGTGTTTGTCAAAGTGCCGACAAGGGAAAAACCGAAAATGAAAAGGAAATTACCAAACTAAAATCGGGCTCGGTATATTTCAGGGTTAAAGTTACTACTGGTGCAAAATGCCAGTTTAGTTACAGTGAAGATGGAACTCGTTTTACGGATGTAGAAGATGAGTTCCAGGCCACGGCGGGCCAATGGATCGGTGCAAAAATGGGAATATTTGCTACCAGAGATACCCAAACAAATGATTCGGGAATTGCCGAATACGATTGGTTCCGTGTACAAGCATTAAAATAACGAGATGAAAAAACATAAATACCTTATCGCAGCTCTTGGCACCGTTTTCTTAATGTCTTTCATTGTAAAACCCAAACCTGTTAAGGTTTATTTAATCGGCGATTCTACCGTGGCAGATTATACCTTAGATGAAGGTTATCTGCAGAAAAAGTATCCCATTACAGGCTGGGGGCAGGTTTTTCAGCAATTCTTAAAAAAAGACAGTTTAAAAAAATTAAACAGACTAATTAAAAGCGACAGCGCTTTGGTTATTGATAAAGCAAAAGGGGGAAGAAGTACCAGAAGTTTTTTTGAAGAGGGAAGGTGGAAGGAAGTTTTATCAACCCTGGAAAAGAACGACCTGGTATTGATCCAGTTTGGGCATAACGATGCGGCAAAAGATAAACCTGAACGTTATGTTGATATTCCGGGCTATAAAGACTTTTTAAGGATGTACGTGAAAGAAACAAGAGCAAAAGGAGCTGTACCGATCCTGATCACACCGGTTACCCGCAATTACCCCTGGAAAGATGGTAAACTGGGCAGTGCACATGGCGAATATCCACAAGCGGCGAAAGATGTGGCCAAAGAATTAAATACACCCGTTATAGATCTAACCTCACTTTCAGCGAATTTTTTCACAACAAAAGGCAATGAATTTGTAAGCAAACATTACTTTATGAATTTAGACTCAGCCAAATACGAGGCTTATCCAAAAGGGCAAAAAGATAATACCCACTTCCAGCCAGAAGGCGCCAAAGCAGTTGCGCAGTTGGTTTATAATGAATTAAAAAACATCAACCGCAAGGCTAATTAAGGAAAAGATATTACCTAATAGCGTATGAATTACAATTCCTCCGAACTTTCCGGCAAGTGATCATACTCTCCTTTCCAGGCATAAAAGCCAAATATCATCAACCCCAAACTGATAGGGAGGAAGATAAACAGGATAATTGCCCATTGCAGAATGGTATTGGTACGTTCGATATCCGAATGGGTCAAACCCACTTTATCTATCGCCTGGATAAACAAAAATGTCATTGTTAATGGCCCTAAAACCATCCAAACCAGGCCTAAAAATTTCTTTAACGTATTCATCTTCTTCGTATCTAGTCGTTAATATTTTCGTCTCTTTTATTCGATAAATAAATTGTGCCAATAACCAGGCTCAATGCTGCTATACCTATCGGATACCAAAGACCTGATAATGGTGTAGAACCAGAAAAGCTTGCAATTAGTGTTGCAATAAATGGTACAAGCCCACCAAAAACACCGTTGCCGATATGATAAGGCAGCGACATAGAGGTGTACCTGATTTTAGTCGGGAATAGTTCGACAAGGAAAGCCGCAATTGGCCCATAAACCATCGTTACCAGCAAAATCTGGAAGAAGATTAAACCGACAAATTTCCAGAATATTGGCGTAGGCAAAACTTTATCTTTTATTAATTCTTTACCTAAGAGAATCCCTTTGGTTGCAGAAACCGTATCGGTTTGCACCTTATTAAAGGATGCACCGTTTTTAAGCATTATTTTAGTAGAAACCGTTCGCAAGCTATCAGTTGAATTCGCAATTAAAACAGAAGTTACCGGAGCTGGGCTGGCAGATAAAATATCAGTCTGTTCAATTTTTGTATAGTCGGTATCATCTAAAAACATTTGATAGATTGGGCGATAGAAAAGAATACCCAAAAGCATACCGCTCAACATAATCCATTTTCGGCCAACCTTATCACTCCAGGCACCAAAAACCACAAAAAATGGCGTCGCAAAAGCGATTCCCCAAAGTAAAATATACCTCGAGTCATTAAAATCTAATTTACAGGTATTCTCTAAAAATGATTGCGCATAAAACTGGCCCGTATACCAAATTACCCCTTGCCCCATGGTAGCACCAAATAAAGCCAGAAGTACCATTTTAAAATTCGCTTTGTTGTTAAAACTTTCTTTTAAAGGGTTTTTTGAAATATTTCCTTCAGCTTTCAGCTTAGAAAACATTGGCGATTCGTGCATTTTCATGCGAATGTAAATCGACACTACAACGAGCACAATGGATAGCAGGAAAGGAATTCTCCAGCCCCAATCGCCGAAAGTCTCGGCACCTAAAATGTTTTTTGTGATAACGATAATCCCTAATGAAAGGAACAGCCCTAAGGTTGCTGTAGTTTGAATCCAGCTGGTAAAAAAGCCCCGTTTATCTTTGGGTGCATGCTCTGCTACGTAAGTTGCAGCTCCACCATACTCTCCGCCAAGTGCTAATCCTTGAATCAGCCTTAATATTAAAACCAAAATTGGTGCGGCATAACCAATGCTCTTGTAGGATGGGATTAAGCCGATAAAAAATGTCGATCCACCCATCAGCACCAAAGTGAGCAAAAAAGTATATTTTCTGCCGATTAAATCGCCAAGTCTGCCAAAAACCAATGCGCCAAAGGGACGAACGATAAAGCCTGCCGCGAAAATTGCCAAAGTGTTGATCAGGGCGGATGCCCCTGCATCTTCTGGAAACAACTGGTGACCAATGATAACTGCAAGGCTACCAAAAATGTAAAAATCGTACCATTCAATCAGCGTGCCTAACGATGATGCACCGATTACTTTAAAAATATTGTTCTTGGGTAAAGTGTCGCTCATAAGAATAAGAATATTTGGTTTCCCAAGATAAACATTTGCATGACAATCGGCAACCTGTACTGTCTGTCATTTAATTTGTTACATTACAAACATTTTGGCTTTAGTTTTGTATTTTCATCCGTAACGAATTTATTTCCCATTCAGATTATATGCTTTTAATACAAAACATCAGGTTAAGTAGAATTTTAAGAAATACATGGCACGTTGATCTGATCATGATTGCCTCTTGCACCGCTGCTTACTTTATACGCGAGTATTTAATTGCGCATCATTTTTCCATTCCATCCATTATCCCAACGGTTTTAGGTACAGCCATCGCCTTTTTTATCGGTTTTAACAATAACCAGGCTTACGATAGGTGGTGGGAAGCCCGAAAAATATGGGGTGCTTTGGTAAACGATTCCCGCTCTTTTGCAAGGGCATTGATTAATTATGTTGATGAGGATGAGGAAAGCGTAAAACGTATGATTTGCAGGCACATTGCGTTTTTATATGCTTTAAAGGCAAGTTTGAGGGGAACGGTAGACGAAATTTACACTAAATATTTATCCGAAGCAGATTTAAATGAAATAAAAAAACATAACAATGCACATAATGCGCTTTTAAATATACAATCGAGAGATTTACAGAAATTATCAAAAGCCAAAGCCATTGATGGTTTCCGTTTTATTGAGATCAATGAGATGCTTACACGATTTTCCGATTCTATGGGCATGAGTGAACGCATTAAAAACACCATATTTCCTACTACCTATTCCTACCTTACTAAAGTATTTATCTGGTTATTTGTGGTAACATTTACTTTGGTAATCAGTCAGGATGCAGGGCCTGCAGCCATATTTTTGGGTTGGTTAATAGGTTTCGTATTTGTATCTACACAGATTAATGGAATGAGCCTGGTTAATCCTTTCGAGAACAATTCAGCAGGTGTTCCGCTTAATCAGATTACGAGAACGATAGAGATTAATCTATTGCAGATGCTCGAAGAAGACGAGATCCCGGAACCAGTTAAGCCGATTAATGACGAATATATCCTTTAAGCTTTTATCGTTTCGTCCCTGTTTTCGGAAATTACTAATTACCTGTTAATATACTTTTTAACTTCTCCTCAAAAAGTACCGATTTTGCTTTAAACTGTGGGTCAGAAAAGGAAATATTAGCAGTAGCATAAATAATCTTTCCATCTTTTCCCACCAAAACATTTGAAGGAAAGCCGTGATTAATATTCAGTTTTCGGATCTCGTCTTTGCTCAACGATACAATTTCGTATTTATAACCATTTCGTTTTTGAAACCGCCTGGCACTGGCGGGACTATCATGGGTAATCCCGATAAACCTTACAGCCTTTTTACCATATTTAGCCACTAAATTATTTAATTCAGGCATTTCGGCTATACAAGGCGGGCATTTTTCGAACCAAAAGTTAATCACCACTACCTCGTTTTTTAAATCGGTATTGGAAAACGGCTTTTTATTGATGCTTAAACCATTAAAAGCGGGTAAATCTTTACCTATTAAATCTTCAAAAAAAGTTTCCTGCGTAGCCCATTTAATAGGAACATTTTGAGCCAATGCTGTGAAAGAAAAAAAAGAAATCAGGAGAATAAGGTAAATTTTCATCAGCGCTAAATATAAAAAAAGTCCTACCAATTTGGCAGGACTTCAAGATTTGTTTGGTTTAGAAAATCTTATTTAAAGGTAACTGAACCGTATTCTGTTTTAATGGATACGTTTGCAGCACCACCGCTACCAATCTTACCTGTATATTTTTTGGTTTCATCATCTTTACTTACCAGGTTTGATGTTACATTTGAGCCATATTTAAAGCCGGCATACGAAGTAGAAACATTAAAATTGGCATTATAACGGTCGGCAAAGCCCAATCCAACGCTTACATATTCACCACCAAAGCTGAAGTTTTTACAAGCTGGAGTAATTTCGTTTACGCTAAGGCGGTTGTAATCCATGTTGATGTTTGCATCACCATTAAGTGAGCCTAAAGTAACGTTCGAATATTCTGCCGTAACCGCAATTTTACCCGCTGATGCAATATTTAGATCGCCATAGGCCTGTTTAGCAACTGTATTGCCTTTAACTGTATTGATGTTTACTTTGGCATATTCTGCATTTAAAAGCAGATTGCCGCCAATAGTGCCGATGGTTAAACCTTTACCATATTCTACCTTAATATCAGCTGATCTCCTGATGGTATTAATGTTTACCGCAACATACTCGGCATCAAGTTGTAAAGTGCCCACAGCGCCAATGGTTACCGGGCCATTATATTCATGTTTTACCACCGCAGCATTCAGATCCTGGATATCACATTTACCATATTGAACGTTGATGTAGTTATTTACGTTGCTTAAATTTCCAGCAACCAGATTGCCATATTCTACCTTTAAAGAAGTTGGACCAGAAAAATTACCCAATTCTACGTTGCCATATTCTTGTGAAACCGTTAATGGGTTTACTGCCGGCATATACACCACGTAATTTACTTTCACTTCCCTCCGCCAGGTGGTTACACCATTCTTCATCCCACGGCCATAACGTCCGTTTCTGTCACCCATGTTCGTTCTGAAAGTAACTACATCGCCGTTTTTATTCGCGTCAATACTTATGCCATCAATCAGTTTTTGCGCATCATTGTCCGAACTGCTATAAGCTTTAATATCTACATCAACACGTACTTCTTTTTTATCCCAGGTTTTAATGGTCATCGATCCGTATTGATTGTTTAAATTAATTTTGTCGTTATTATCTACACTAAAACTCTTGCTAAAAGATTTAGACCGTTCGGCATCGCTTCCTGTTTGATTGTGTTTTACGTGATTTACGACCATCGCCAGTGTTGAAGATTTCGCTGCACTTTCGACAACTACCTGCTCTGATGGACTATTTACCGCAACTTCTTGCGCATTGGTTTTTACGGCGATTAAAGCCATAAAGGCTAAAAATATTTTTATTGTTTTCATGTTGTTAATTGTTAAACATTTAATAGCTCAAAACCTGCCGGCCGGCAATAAGCAATTTAATGTGGTGAGCGTTCCCTAATTTGTATCATTATGTCGAATCAGGTATCAAGACCGATTGACTACTATTTGTTACGCTTTCTACTTTAGGCGTTAATTTCTCTTAAATTAAATCTGGTTAACCCTTTTGTAATCATCAACCTGGTTAATAATTAATAATTGTTGTTTTAATAACTGCAGTTGTATTTCGCGGTTTTTAACCATGGCCTTTACCACAAAAGTTTGGTTGGGCGAGGTTGGCAGTTCGGCTTTTAATCTTTCGTAATCTTCATCAAGCTTTTTCAGATCGGCAGTAAATTTTTTATACAACTCTGGATTCGCAGAAGCGAAAATGGCCAAACTATCTCTTTTTTCGGTAATTAAACCTGCGAAGTGGACTTCTTTTTTGGCATATGAAGCACTAACGTCGGCTATTTCTAAATCTTTGTTTTGTAATTTTCCTACGTATAACCAGGCTAAACCGAAAACAACCACGATAGCTGCTGCTGCACTCATCCATAAATACAGCTTTACCGGTTTTTTTTTCTTCTTGTTGTCTAATTCCTGTTCAATCTTTGCCCAAAGTCCTGCCGATGGCTCCATTACATCGAAAGCTTTACGGTTTTCTTTTACAAAGGTTTCTAATCTATTATTCATCTCTCATCCCTTTCTGTTCTAAAATACTTTTTAACTTCTTTTTCGCCCTCATGTACTGTGTGCGGCTTGTATTTTCACTTATTTTTAAAATGTGTGCTATTTCCTCATGGTCGTAACCCTCTAAAAGGTATAAACTCAATACTACTCTATAGCCATCTGGCAATTCGGTAATGGCTGTCCTAATTTCATCAGCTTGCAACCGTACTTCACTGTCATCAAAACTATCCTCATCAGGCACTTCCGATAGCTCATCGGTACTTACAAACTCCATTTTACGTTTACGTAAATAATTGATGGATTTGTTGATCACGATCTGCTTTAACCAAAGTCCGAAAGTGGTTTCCTGCCTAAAATCTACAATTCTGGTAAAAGCATCTAAAAATGCTTCCTGTAAAACATCTTCTGCCTCTTCTTCGTAATTTAAAATGCGCAGCGCCACATTATACATGGCCTTTGCATACAGCTTGTACAATTCAAACTGTGCTGCGCGGCTGCCCTGCATGCATTTTTTTACTAGCTCTAGGTTCTTATCGATGTATACGGCTTCCAAAATTTCGAATATTCTGATTATAAGACATAAGGGATTTTAAAACGTTGCATCAAGGTAGAAAAAAAGTTTAGAAATAAGTTAATACAGTGTTAAGATAGAATGAAATGCACTGTTATGCTCAGGAGCAAAGCACAAAATGACTTCTTCATTCCGGTAAAAATGTTTTTATATTGTATAGAAAACGGTTGGTTCTGCGCCCTTGGCAATTTCAGTCCCGCTTTCTGGTACGAGTTCCGATGAAGGATCGGAAGCTCTTCCCGGCAATCGGGTTTATTTTAACAATTTTGGTGCCCTGAAGCAAACTGCTGTTAACTAAACCCGACAGCAGCGGACACGTAGTGCAACGAAGTAAAGCGAATGGCGGGGCTACAGCACCTATGAAATGCTACCCTTTCATTTTCTAAAAAGAAAAAACATTTATAATTAATGGGAAATGAGCAGCTCTGAGCTTTTGGCAATTTCAGTCCCGCTTTCTGGTACGAGTTCCGATGAAGGATCGGAAGCTCTTCCCGGCAATCGGGTTTATTTGACAATTTTGGTGCGCTGAAGCAAACCGCTGTTAACTAAACCCGACAGCAGCGGTTCCGATCCTTCATCGGAATTAGCGAATGGCGGGACTACAGCACCTATGAAACACTAACCTTTCATTTCCAAAACCTAAAAGCCTTTTATAAACATTAGGAAATGATTGCTTCTATACCCTTGGTATTGTGGAAAATCATTTATAGAATCATCATAAATTTGAAATCCCTGATACAAACAATTAACTTCATGCCATGGAAACCGATTTAATCATTTCAGCAATAAACGAAATACACAAAAAAGCAGATCAGGCTTTGGAAAGTAAAGATATAGCTGCCTATACTGCAATGTTTGATGACAGCTTAACTTATACCCCTGCAGAAGGTATAGCGCTTAATAAACGCGATTATACAATCGATTTAAAAAAGTATTTTGGCCATATTAAAGAAATTCATACCAGTTATTACCGCATTAAATCTTCTCTTGAAAACGAAGTTTTTACCGAAAAAATTGCCCGAAAATCAGTCATTTTAAAGCCGAATCTGCTTATTTTTTCTAAAAAACAAACCATCCAAACTGAGGAAATTTACCATTGGAAAAACATTAAAGGCGAATGGAAAGTAATCGCTATTGAAATTGTGCTCGAAGAGAAATACTAATGACTGAAGATAAACTGGTAAAAGTCCTCTTTGCTTTTCATAGCGATGCCCTGGAGGAATGGACAATAGAAACCATGTGGTGCGAAACTGTAGATCAGGAAAAAGGCCATTATAAGCTCGAAAGCATTCCTTTTTATGCACCTTTTGCTTATAATGACCTCATATTTGCAGAATATGATGAAGATGAAGGGATGTTAACCTATCGCGAAACAATTGCTTATTCCGGCCATTCTACTATCCAGGTGGTGTTAATGGACAGCGCAAATTCAACAAATGAAATTATTACCATGCTCGAAACTTTAGGGGTTAAAATCGAAAAATTTAAGGATGGTTATTTCGCAATCGATATCCCGCCCAGCCTAAATTACAAACCCATAAATAATGAATTAAAGAATTTGGCAGAAAAAGAGATTATTGATTACGCCGAAAGCTGCTTAGACGATAAGCATCAATTTCAAATAACATGAGATTAAAAAGAATAGCATATTACATCATTTTAATGATGGCAATAACCGGTATCTTCTTATTTCCTTATGGAATACTAAATACCATGGTAAGCCTGAAATATGAAACGGACAAGGCTGGCGACTGTATTTCAGTAATTTCGGGAGATAATCTTTGTGAAAGTATCAGCAATATGAAAGTTTACTTTATTATTGCTGTAATCCTTATGGCAATTCTCATAATTTTTAAAAGAAGAATATTGATACAAAAAAACACCATCTCCTAAATAATTAGCCTCATTCCTTTTTTGACCTACATCAAAGTTTAAGATTTTTAATGGCTGCACCTTTGTAACATTATAAATTAAACAGATCAAAAAATGAAAAAAGAACATTTCAAATACATCAACACACTTTTCGTGGTTATCCCTATGACATTAATTATGGCCTTTGTGGGGTTAATGCGCAACTATGGTTTTGGCGAAGATTGGTTTATCAAATTCTTAAAAGCATGGAGTATTATGTTACCGGTAGCTTATTTTGCGGCCTTTATCATTATTCCAAACGCACGGAAACTGGCCGAAAAGATCACGTCTAAAGCCTAAACATTGTTACATTTGGTTAAGACTAAATTAAATGCACGAACAGCTTTCCACTTATATCAGAGAAAAAATTACCATCAGCGATGAGGATCTGGAACAGGTATTGTCTTTTTTCAAGGCGATGCAGGTAAAGAAAAACGAATTCATGATCAGCCCTGGCGAAACGAGTCAACGCATTTATTTTGTTGATAAAGGCTGCTTACGGATTTTTTTCCTAACAGAAGGTGGTACTGAAGCTACCAGGCATTTTGCTTTCGAAAAGCAGTTTGCCACGGCTTTGGTCAGTTTTATTACCAACGAAATTTCAAAGGAGTTTGTGCAGGCCATAGAAGGTACCGACCTGTATTACATTTCGCAAAGTGATTTTTACCATCTGCTTAAAATCATCCCTCAGTGGGAGAAACTTTACCGCCATTATTTGGAATATGCCTACGTAACCAATACCAATCGTTTGATGTCGTTTATAACGCTTGATGCCACAGAGCGTTACCGCCAGCTACTTGCGCAAAATCCAGGCGTGGTCATGCGTATGCCGAACAAAATGGTTGCCTCTTATTTAAATATCTCACAAGAAACTTTAAGCAGATTAAAATCAAAAGCATAAATTAAATATGGTAAAGAAATATTAATTATGCTGAGTGTAGAAATACATCAGATGGGATGCTAAAATAGTTTTTAAGCTTTTGTGCCATTTTTAAAGTGATATCCCTCTTTCCTGACAATATCGCTGATACATGTCCTTTACTCCCTATAATTGGTTCTAAATCTTTGGCTTTTACACCCATTTCCTTCATTTTATACTTAATTACGGTTAAAGCATCCAATTTTGGTAGTTGGTAATTTTTTTCATCAAAATCTTTTACCAAAACAAGTAATAATTCCAATTCATCTCCTTCAGATGTGTTGGGTGCTGCATGAAAAATCTCCATCAATCTTATTGATGCTTTATTATAGTCAGCTTCGTTTTTTAATATTTTCCAATTCATCGCTATAGATCATTATCTGTTAAAATTTTAGTGTCGAAGGCAACCGTTTCAACATCGATTTTGTCATACTCTTTATGTGTTCCAAACCAGATCACATAACATGCCTGTTGTGTGAAATTTACAGATACAACCAACCTAAAATCATTGCCCTTAATATTGAAAACAACCCGGTTGTTCGCAACAATACTTGCATTTCCATATACACTTTTCAGTCGATTAAAATTATCGAACTGTATTTTGCTAAATTCATGAAACCAAACCAGTAATGGTATTTCCGCTAAAGGATAAGTTTTAACATAATACAGAATAGTTTTCTTCACTAAAATTTTCATTGATCAAATATACACAAAAGTTTTCAAATTGAAAACTTTTTAGAGTTCAAAAAACCTGCTTCAAAAACCTTTGGTTATAGCATTAACTTTAAAACAAAATCGGTATTTTTGCCGCTCAATTTAGATTACAATATATGTTAAGAACAGTAACTTGTGGTGCATTAAACCTAAATAACTTAGGCGAAAGTGTTACGCTATGTGGTTGGGTACAAAAATCAAGAGATTTAGGCGGTATGACTTTTATCGACATCCGCGATCGTTATGGTATTACTCAGTTGGTTTTTAACATGGACGATAATCGTGAACTTTGCGAAGCAGCACGCTCATTAGGCCGCGAATTTGTAATTAAAGCAATTGGTACTGTTGTAGAAAGAAGCAACAAAAACCCAAAAATGCCAACTGGTGATGTGGAGATTAAAATTTCTGCTTTGGAAATTTTAAATGCTGCAAAATTACCGCCTTTCATGATTGATGATGAAACGGATGGTGGCGATGAGTTGCGCATGAAATACCGTTATTTAGATTTACGCCGTAATCCGGTTCGTAATAACCTGGTTTTGCGTCATAAAATGGCGCAATCGGTTCGCCGTTATTTAGATGCTTTAGATTTTATCGAGGTAGAAACACCTGTTTTAATTAAATCTACACCAGAAGGTGCGAGAGATTTCGTGGTGCCTAGCCGCATGAATGAAGGCGAGTTTTATGCTTTGCCTCAATCTCCACAAACCTTCAAACAATTGTTGATGGTTTCGGGTTTCGACCGTTATTTCCAGATTGTTAAATGTTTTAGAGATGAAGATTTAAGAGCCGACCGTCAACCTGAGTTTACCCAGATTGATTGTGAAATGTCTTTCATCGAACAAGAAGATATATTAAACACTTTCGAAGGTCTGATCCGTACTTTATTTAAAGAAGTACGCAATTACGACTTACCGGAAGTACCGCGTATGCAATATGCAGATGCGATGCGTTTATACGGTTCTGATAAACCTGACACCCGTTTTGCGATGCAGTTTGTAGAGCTTAACCATTTGGTAAAAGGTAAGGGCTTCCCGGTTTTCGATAATGCAGAATTGGTAGTAGGTATCAATGCAAAAGGCGCTGCAAATTATACACGTAAGCAATTAGATGAATTAACCGATTTTATCAAACGTCCGCAGATTGGTGCTACAGGTTTGATTTATGCGCGTCATAACGAAGATGGAACCATTAAATCTTCAGTAGATAAATTCTTCAACGAAGAAGACCTTAAACAATGGAGCGAGGTTTTTGAAACAGAAAAAGGCGATTTATTATTGATTTTAGCTGGTTCAACAGATAAAGTACGTAAACAGTTAAATGAGCTCCGTTTAGAAATGGGCAACCGCTTAGGTTTACGCGATAAAAACACATTCTCTGCCCTTTGGGTATTGGATTTTCCGTTGTTAGAGTGGGATGAGGAAACAGAACGTTACCATGCCATGCACCACCCCTTCACTTCGCCTAAGCCTGAAGATATTGCCTTATTGGATACCGACCCTAAAAACGTGCGTGCCAACGCTTACGATATGGTGATCAACGGAACTGAAGTTGGTGGCGGATCGATCCGTATTCACGACAGAGCATTACAGGCTTTAATGTTTAAACATTTAGGTTTTAGTGCAGAAGAAGCACAAAAACAATTTGGTTTCTTAATGGATGCTTTCGAGTTTGGCGCTCCCCCACATGGCGGTATTGCCTTTGGTTTCGATCGTTTAACTTCAATTTTCGCAGGTTTGGATTCAATCCGTGATGTGATTGCTTTCCCTAAAAATAACTCAGGCAGAGATGTAATGATCGATAGCCCAAGCACCATTGACGAGAAGCAACTGAAAGAATTAAAGATTAAAACGGATTTGTAGGTTCATTAGTTAACCAGTCATTGGTTCATTGGGAAATAGCACGCACATAAACAACGGCTAAGCTTTTAATCAAGAAAGCCTCAGAATTTAAAATCCTGAGGCTTTTGTTTAAAAAAAATCTAGGCTTTCTATTTCAACTTCCTGCTGGTAATAATACTGCTATAGTGATAAAATATTTCTAACCACATTATTTCAGAGATACTATTGTTGTGGACCGTTTTCAAGCATATGTTTTGGAAATTTATTATCACCTTTAATTCATTAATAATCATGGTATTGGGCTTTGTTGTCAACTAAGTTTAGATGTCATGATAATTTTTTAAATCTTTTTGATAAATACCTTAATATATCAATGGGGTACAATACGAATATACAGGCAGTACACCGTCCATCAGCTTCGTACAAACCGAAGAAGGCCGCGCCCGGAAATCGGGCGCTGTATATAAATACGAATACGACATTAAGGACCACCAGGGCAATACGCGTGTCACCTTTACCTGGGATCCTGCTGATGCCACGAGCCAGCTGACCCCACTCATGCTGCAACGAAATGATTACTATGTCTTTGGTTCTGCCATTGCGAGCCGCTCGGCTGTGAACAGTCCAAAAAATGAGTATCTTTATAATGGGAAAGAACTACAGGAAGAAACCGAATGGTACGATTACGGGGCAAGGCATTATGATCCTGTAATCGGCAGGTGGACCGGCGTGGATGCGCTGGCAGAAATCTCTTTGCAATGGTCGCCATATACTTACGGAAAAAATAATCCGGTACGGTATATAGACCCAAGCGGCATGGCCGATAAAGACTCCAAAGGTGGTGATTCCGACGATGACATGGATGAGGGTATGTTTGGCTCCAACCAGGACATGTTCGGACGCGACAAATACGACAGCAAGTCTGGATTGTATATACCATCGTTTGAAAGAGGTGATATTGACTGGTCAAATTTATCCCTGACCTATGCGTCACAGTCCCGTACACAAAGGATGGTGGAAGATGAAAATGCGAATAAGGGGGGCAACAATCAGATCCATCATCATGGGTATTTACTACCTCGAAAAGCAATCGAAACGTTCAGACTGCAGGGGTAAGTGGAATTCACAAATGGTTTTTTGATGCACGTTTTATTAACTGGGATGATATAAAGTTAAATTACGGGCTTGTTACGCTTCCAACGCTATATTTTGAATATCCTAAAATAACAAACATGTTTTTTAAAAAAAACGAAGTCTTGTCGGCAACATTTGCCGCGCTTGTGATGGCTAGAGCTACAGATAGAGCAATAAAACAAACAAGTGATTGGTTTTATGAGCAAGAAGATCCTAGTGTTTGGAACACGAGGATCCAATTTATGAAATATCTGACCGAACAGGTTTTAAGAGATGGAGGAAGGGTCACAATTACTCCAAATTATTCGCCAGTAATTGTTACACCTTATAGAAGATTATAATATAAAGTATGAAAGAGTTACCTTATTTCCTGTCTCTTATAAAGAGCAATGTCCTTTTGTGGACAATCATAACAACCAATAGCCTTACGAATATCAATTTAGAAGGAACTATTCATGGATATTGGTCAAACCAATGTTTAGAATTTAGAGACTATTCACTGAACAAGGCCGAAAAATTTAAAAGCATAAGAATAACGGATAATGAGTCTAACATGATGCTTGACTTTTATACAGATAGTGATAAATACATGCAAAATTCAAATCATTATTTCGGAGCGGCTTTAAAGAATCAGGATACTTCAACTATTAAACGTTTCGAAAAATTTGATATTGGGTTAGATAGGTCGGTTGATGTGGAGATTACAAATTATGGGGGTGAATATGGAACGGTCATTGGCATAACTGTTCACAAAAAGAAATAAAAAATATTTCTATGGCGAAAAACGGAATCTCAAAGCTGGATTTAGTAACAACAAATATCCGCTCCGAGAATTTAAAAGGTGAACCAAGTTTAATCTTTAGCGACAGGTTCTGTACTTTAATTGGGATAGATCTTTTCCCCCATTCATTGTTCGCGAATATCGGTTTCAACTTAAAAGATTATCCATCATCACTTCGCCAGCAAATTTCTGAGTCCAAAGCAGTTTTGCTCAGACCATACAATGCTTTTGACGCCGAACAAAATTTAGGGGATATAATTCTGAATGATTGGTTAAAAGATTTAAAAAAAATTAAGATTCTCACCATCGAAGGTGGATTGATCGACAAGAATAATATCCTTTTAAACCTGCCGATCAATACATTAGTTTTTGATCATTTACCCAAAGAAAATAGGAGTATTATTCTGAAGGCAATTTTATCTATGAAGTTAAAATATCTCGTTTATAAAGAAATGGACATTTCAGATATTACCCATTTGCGAAAACAGCTTCCTAAGACGGCCATTCTGCAAAAAGCACAATATGAGAAAATGGTCAATCAAGGTTTAATCTATTTTGAATGAGCATTTACCCTGCAAGTCGGTATAACTGATTTAACACGCTCTTATATAAACACGCATACTTATAATGGAGGGCATTAACATGAATATTAATAACTTAATGTTAAAATACGAGATTTCGGAATATACTAGTTTGGACTTAGATATTATTCGTAAAAAAAACCATATTGGAACTGAGAGAGGATAAGTATAGGATAACGCAACAAACTGATGCATGTATTAGATTTGATAACTCGGGGCCGCCCTCATTTGAAATGCGGGGTGCGTCTTCGTCGAAGCTGCAATCTGGTTATTTGGAGTTAATGGAAATAATGTAAAATTGACATACTTTGTTTCTTATAATATATTCTCTTAGCACTTGCTGTGATATTGATACTCCCTTGCTTGTACAGCTTAATTTCGCTTGTTCTTGGAGCATTTTTAATAATTACGTTTGGCATTGAACTTTTTAGTCAAAAGAGCAATGCAAAAGAACTCATGGCAAGAATATAAAGGCAGAAAATAGTTAGAATTTTTTCAACATCAAACGAAGATTTATCTCGGCGGCCAGGGAATGTATTCTAGTTTGTGTATTAGTGAGCTTTTAGGTAATTAGAACCATGAGACTTAACTATAAAATAGAACGCTCATCAAAATTGGAAGGCAAGGCCGCAAAAGTAAAGATTTATGGTTAAATAAGCTGATTATAATATAATTATGCAAAATAACGAAAGCATTTCCTTTCGTCTTCGAGGCTGGGAACAAATGGTAAGCAATTTGACAAAATAAACGGAGGGACATTCGAAATAATTGAGTCTGGCGAAGAAAGAAGTTTCAGCATCTTTTTAAAGACATCTTAATCCCGATGTAAAATCGGGAAACACATAAGAAAGCCTCAGGATTTTAAATTCTGAGGCTTTTTAATGATATCATTTTGCGCTTTGCTAACGAATGAACCAATGGCTAATAAACCATTGAACTAATACGTTTCACTATCAGGCGGGATGCCGTAGTCTACAAATTTCTTTTCTTTTTTCTCTTTCTTTTTCCCCAACCAGCTCTTCACAGAATTAAAGATTGCAGACAAATGTTCCGCATCAAGCGATTTACCAATTTTTCCTGAAACCAGACCTACAGCCGCTTTGGTTAAAAAACCAGCGCCTCTAAATATGGTTTTATTCATAAACATTGGCAAAAGCAACGACATGGCGGTTCCACTAATATTTAATTTTTCATCGGCTTTAAACAGGTTACTTGGCGTAGCATACCGCTTTATCAGCGCGCCTAAGGTAAATTGTTTAAAATAAGCTTTCGTATCCGATTTAAGCATATTCTGCTTAAGGGTGTACTCAACCTTAAGTTCTAATTTTCTAGCCTGCAGGTCTTCTAGGTTACGGATGTCTTTATACCTTTTCATCTTCCTCCTTATCTGCAAGCTTATCAAAGTATCTTCTAATGGCTACATTAATAATTGCCTTTTCGATATACTTATCTTTAGTTAAATAAACACCCAGTGCCAATAGAATATAGAACAAGGAAACGCAACCAAAGCCTCCGGCATAGCTACCCAAAAGATCAGACAGATAAAGCGCCAAAGTTACCGAGCCAAATAAAAAGGCCAATATAAAACAAACAATAACTACCGTACTGGTTACTAAATCGGCAAAAACTTTAGAGACTTTTTCTACGAGGTAAAGTCTTGTATACTCAACCCTGGCCTCTAAAAACCCCTTGGCATCGTCTACAAGATCTTCAATGCTTTTATCTTTATTTTCCTGCATAATTCAGATTGATATTTAACCGGGCAATTGCCCGGCTATGCAATATTTATTTATTACGCGTGTTCTACGTCGTCACTGTATTCTTCTTCTACGCTTCTCAATTTCGTTTTGATGGAGCTTACCACTTTATCCTTTAAGCTGGCAAGGTTGTTAATTTCATCAGCAGCTTTATCTTTGATAGAATCGCCCAGGTCTTTTAGAGACTGGCTTAATTTATCGCGGGTTTCATCACCTTTATCTGGTGCGAATAAAATTCCTAGCGCCGCACCAGCAGCTAATCCTGCTAAAAGCGCAACTACAACTTTTGAGTTATCATTCATAATTAATGTATTTAAGGGTTTAACAATTATGTACAATATAAAACTACTACATTATTTATTGTTAAGCTATATTTATAACTCCGTATGCTCGTTATTTGTTTTAATTCTTTCCAATCTTTCTGATGCAAGCGTACTGGTTTCGTAAATCTTAACGAGCAATATAAAATAAGATAACAGTAGCGGGCCAAAAACAAGGCCCAATATTCCAAATAAAGGGATACCAATAATTACGCCAATTACTGTAATTATAGGGTGAATATTGCCAACTTTTTTTGCAATAATAAACCTGAGCACATTATCGATATTGATGATAACTACAAAACCAAAAATAAGCATGGCCCAGCCAGCAAAATTATTCCCGTTCGCAATCTGCAAAATCGCAGCTGGAACAAAAACAACAGGTGGCCCTAAAACGGGCACAAAAGAAATAAATGTTGTAATTACCCCCCAAAATACAGGGTCTTTATAACCCAAAACATAAAAAGAAAGACTTAAAAGCGAACCTTGAACGAGGCAGATCAGCCCTTGTCCTAATACATTTGCGTAGGTTGTATTTCGCATTTCATCTCCAAAACGAAGTGCATTCTGTTCTCTGAAAGGTGCATATTTAATCAATGAAAATTCGAATTTTCTTCGCTCTATTAACATAAAGTAGAGTAAAAAGTACATCACCAATAAACTTAATATAATATTTACTGCACTCGATATTAAGGATGGGAAAAGCTGAGTGGCCCAATTCCCCAAGCGGTTTAATCCTTCCTGGATAAGATCCTGATTAATTTTAACTGGAATAAGATGCTGTAATTTAACCAGCAGATTCCTGAAAAACACTTCATTGTTCTTCAATTCCGAAATTTTACTGATAACCATACTACTTAATGCATAAAAAGGCATTACAATGAGTATGATGCTGATGGTAATCAGGAAAATAGCCGTTACTCTTTTATTCCAGCCCTTATTTTCTGCCAAATGGATATACGCCGGCCGCATGATCGTGTAAAGTACCAAAGTACTTAAAATAGCACTAAAAATACTTTGTAAGGAATATGCAATTAACACCCCAAGCGCAATAATAATGACCAGGTTAATGTTATTGCGTTGCTTATAAGAGAATACTGACATATTTAGATAATAAGGGTATTCTTTAAATGCTAAAATGGCTGATTTTGTTTTTCTAGATTTAAAATTTATATCTTATCATTAACCTCAATGAATTTGATTTTATTGTAAAGTGTTTTTCTGTCGATATTTAATATTTTTGCCGCCTTGGTTTTGTTGAAATTAACCGCTTTTAGCACTTCTAAAATAGCAGTATATTCGGCTTCCTTAGCCGTATTTCGCAAATTAAGTGATCTATCATCTTTTAATTTTAGCGGCAAAAGAAGCGCTTTTTTTTCGTGCTGTATCTTAGGATAATCAGTCATTCTAAGCTCCAATGGTAAAACATGAGTTTCTATGCGATCACCATCGGTTAATAAGGCAATCCGCCTAATAACATTCTTCAGCTCACGTACATTACCTGGCCAATTGTATGCTAATAAACATTTCATCGCTTCACCAGAAAAGCCTTTAATCTTTTTGTTCAATTCTTTGTTTACTGCGGCCAGAAAACGTTCAGCAAAGATAAGGATATCATTATCCCGGTGTTTCAGTGATGGAACATGTATAGAAAATTCATTAAAACGGTGATATAAATCTTCCCTGAATATACCCTTTTGAATCCCTTCTACTAAATTTTCATTTGTAGCTACAATAAGCCGCACATCCAGATCAATCTCCTTCGTACTTCCAATCCGCTTTATTTTCCGTTCTTGAACGGCCCTGAGTAAAGTTGCCTGGATCTCATAGGATAAATTACCGATCTCATCAAGAAATAATGTACCACCATTAGCTTGCTCAAAGTGACCGATTTTAGTGAAGGCTGCTCCAGTAAATGCCCCTTTCTCATGTCCAAAAAACTCGCTGGCGGCTAATTCTTTTGTTAAAGAACCACAATCCATGGCGATGAAAGGTTCTTTGCCACGCGAACTATTTTGGTGAATGGTTTTAGCAACACATTCTTTCCCTGTTCCACTTTCCCCCGTTAAAATGACGGTGTACCCTGTTCGTGCAATGAGTTGGATTTGTTTCAGTAAAAGTGCTGAAGCATCGCTCTCCCCATTTATATATTCCTGACCATTTAGAAAATCAGAAACAACACTACGACCAGCGTGTTCAAAATTTTTAGGTGATTTTAAAGCCTCTTGCGCTTCAAGGGCTTTATTTATGGTATTTAAAATTTCATCCGGGTAGAGCGGTTTAACAATATAATCGTAAGCCCCTAGCTTTATCAATTCTACGGCAAGCTTAATATCCGAATAACCTGTAATAATAATCACACTGGTTGCTGGATAGTTTTCCTTAATGTGGATTAAAATCTCCTTCCCATCTGTATCATCCAAGCGATAATCGCATAATACTAAATCGAATCTCTCTTTTTCAAGAATTTGTAAAACGGTTCTACCAGTTGTTACATTCGAAACTTCAAATCCATTTTTAGTTAAAAACTTGCAGAGCAATAGACCGATGCTAATTTCATCGTCAACAATGAGTATCTTTTTCATGAGTAGCGTTGTTATTATAAAAACCCATAAGTTGTGGTAAGCACATTGGGGTTAATAATTAATTAACATAATTACTCAAAAAAAATTGCATTGAAAAATTTTTGCAACACTTTCGTTACACCATACATCAAATTAATACTACACGAGCACTACTACTTTCCAGAAAAATTTGCTCTTCTCTTTTCAACAAATGCAGTTACGCCTTCCTTAAAATCGGAAGTTTCGAAACATTTGCCAAATTCTTCAATTTCGGTAGCGTAGCCATTGCTATTATTTACAGCTGCAATTACAGCTTTTATTGCTGCCGAAACAGCCAGCGGTGCACGTTGCTTAATAACATTAAGCAGTTCTTCAGCCTTGCTAATTAGATCTGGTTGCGGAACAACATAATTTACAAGGCCTATTTTTTCTGCATCCAAAGCGGTAATCATATTTGCGGTCGTAATCATTTCTATTGCTTTTCCTTTTCCAACCAATTGTGTAAGGCGCTGGGTACCACCATAACCGGGAATTAAACCTAAAGTAACTTCAGGTAAACCTAGTTTCGCATGATCTGATGCGATGCGTATGTGGCATGCCATGGCCAGCTCCAGTCCTCCGCCCAAAGCAAAACCATTAATTGCTGCAATAAATGGCTTTGAGGAATTTTCAATGGCATTAAAGACCAGATCATGACCACGTTTTGCTAAATCTTCTCCCTGTTTACCACTATAATCAGAAAACTCTTTAATGTCAGCTCCCGCAACAAAGGCCTTTTCACCTGCTCCGGTTAAAATAACGCCTCTTACTTCGTCGGTTTTACCTGCGAATGCAATTACATCCGCCAGTTCAGCCAAAGTATCTTTGTTTAAAGCATTCAACGCTTTTTCACGGTTGATGGTAACGTATAAAATGTTTTCCTTTATCTCTGAGATTAGATTCTGGTATGCCATAGCTTAAAAATTTCTGTTTTCTGTAACCCAATTCTGAATATATTCTACAATACTTGCCATTGTTGTGCCTGGAGGAAATAACTCCCCAACACCCATATCGGCCAGTTTTAACCGATCGGCTTCCGGAATAATCCCTCCACCGGTTAATAACACATCATCTAACTGTTTTTCTTTCATAAAATGAATAATCTTTGGAAAAACCGTCATGTGTGCGCCCGATAGGATGGAAATCCCGATGGCATCAACATCCTCCTGAAGCGCTGTATTTACCACCATTTCTGGTGTTTGGCGCAGGCCGGTATAAATTACTTCCATGCCAGCATCCCGTAAAGAAGTTGCGATTACTTTAGCCCCCCTGTCGTGTCCATCTAACCCAACTTTAGCTACTAAAACACGGATAGGCCGATTTAATACTTTGCTCATATTGAATATTAAGTTGACGTAAATGTATCGATTTTATTAGGTAATTGAGAAATAGGAAAGCAGCTCACGGCTTGATGGCCCATTGTCCATAGTAGCTGTGTTGGGTAGCCAATTAGCCTATAACACTGACATATTGGTTCTTTCCTGGCACTATGATGAAGTTCAGGGCGATCAACTATCAACTATGGGTTAATAAACCTATAATCATTGTATAAATCCGCTCAATCTTTTTACCTTTGCATTCCTAATTTACAGGTTTTTATGAGTGAAGAGAAGTCATTGAACTTTATTGAAGAAATTGTTGAGAACGACTTAAATAGTGGTAAGTATGAAACTTTGGTTACGCGTTTCCCGCCAGAACCTAATGGTTATTTACACATCGGCCACGCGAAAGCAATATGCTTAAATTTCGGACTAACACAAAAATACGGCGGCTATACCAATCTGCGTTTTGATGATACCAATCCGGTAACAGAAAAAACCGAATATGTAAACAGTCAGCAAGAAGATATCAGATGGTTGGGTTTTAACTGGAAAAATGAATTATATGCCTCAGATTATTTTGATGAGCTGTATGGTTTTGCCGTTAAACTGATCGAAAAAGGTTTGGCTTATGTTGACGAGAGCTCTGCAGATGAAATTGCAGCTTTAAAAGGCACGCCAACAGAACCTGGACAGGATAGCCCATACCGTAACCGCAGCATTGAAGAAAATTTAGACATTTTCACGAAAATGAAAAATGGCGAATTTGCCGATGGTGCTTATATTTTGAGGGCAAAAATCGACATGGCCAGTCCGAATATGTTAATGCGCGATCCGATTATCTATCGCATCAAACATGCCGAACATCACCGTACCGGTAACAAATGGTGCATTTATCCGATGTACGATTTTGCTCACGGCCAAAGCGACAGTATCGAAAACATCACGCACTCTATCTGTACGTTAGAATATGTTTCGCACCGTGAACTGTACGATTGGTTTATCGAAAAACTAGAGATTTTTCCTTCGAAACAATATGAATTTGCCCGTTTAAACCTTACCAGCACGGTAATGAGTAAACGTAAGTTACTTCAACTGGTTAACGAAAACTTAGTAAACGGATGGGACGATCCGCGCATGCCTACCATTAGTGGTTTGCGTAGGAGAGGTTTTACACCGAAGAGCGTACGCGAATTTTGCGAACGTATTGGTATTGCCAAACGCGAAAATTTAATTGAGCTAAGTTTATTGGAATTTTGTATCCGCGAAGACTTAAATAAAACGGCAAACCGTGTAATGGCGGTTTTAGATCCGATTAAACTGGTGATTACAAATTATGAAAAAGGAACAGAAGATTTAATCGGCGAAAACAATCCAGAGGCTGAAGATGGTGGTGGCACACGTGTGATCCCTTTCAGCAACGAACTTTGGATAGAGCGTGAAGATTTTATGGAAGTGCCCGCAAAAAAATGGTTCCGCCTGGCACCCGGTGCAATGGTACGCTTAAAATTTGCCTACATTGTTAAATGCGAAGATTTTGTGAAAGATGAAAATGGAAACGTTACCGAAATTCATTGTACTTACATCCCAGAATCGAAAAGTGGGAATGATACCAGCGGCATAAATGTTAAAGGAACTATCCATTGGGTAAGTGCTCCGCATGCCAAAACTGCAGAAATCCGTTTGTACGACCGGTTGTTTACTTCTGAAACACCAGATGCTGAGGAAGGAGATTTTAAAGATTACCTAAACCCTGAAAGCCTAACGGTGTTACCTAATGTTTATATCGAGCCAGCCCTGGCAGATGCAGATCTGGAAAGCCGTTATCAGTTTATCCGTAAAGGCTATTTCTGTTTAGATAGAGATTCTACTGCAGATAAATTGGTTTTTAACCGTACAGTTACACTAAAAGATACGTTTAAGAAGCCGAATTAATTAGCTTTTCTAAACCACAGATAAACACGGATGAACACAGATTTATCCGTGTTTTTTTTGCTGGAACTTGGATTCCAATGCCTGGCGGAGAGAATATGGGCTAGCAAATATTAGTATTTGTTTTTTGCGCCATAAACTTCGGGCTTATTCCACTTAAAGATCCTGACCTGTAGCGAAGCGGAAAGCTACGCAGTAAAACCAGTTCAGGATGACGGCATGAGTGCAATCTACGCCAAATCCCTCCACTTAATACTTCGTATACACATTATACAGAACCAATATGTCTACCGGTGTTAAAGTTGGTGAAATATCACTCTGGATAAAATGGATTTTAAAAGCGGTTATTGCTGCTGGGAGATTACTGGTATCATAACCAATATATTTTAAGGCCATTTCGGTATTAAAATCTACCGGAGGGTTTTTCAGCACATCATCATACCAATAGCCAAAGCCTTTATCTGCCAGTTTTTTCCAGGGGAAATTTTTAGGATCATTTTTCCGTTTAGGTGCGATATCGGCATGACCGATAAAATTCGCTGTCGGGATTCCATAGGTTTTCTTTAAAGTGGCCAACAGCTTTAGCAAGCTATTCATCTGAGCATCAGGCCATGGGTCAGTTAGTCCATTGTTATCCAATTCAATTCCTATCGATGAAGAGTTTAAGTCGGTATCTTTCCCCCATTTACTCACACCAGCATGGTTTGCGCGTAAATAGTCATTCACCATATGCACTACTTTACCATCGCGGCTGATCACATAATGGGCACTTGTACCTGCCTTAGTGGAGAAAAATGTTTTTATGGTCTGTGCCAAACTATCTTGTGCAGTATGATGGATCACCACAAAATTTGGTTTACGTATCCCAAAATTTACAGAACCAATCCATTCCTGGTTTGTTGCTCCTAATGAATCGTAAAGTTGACCAACAGGTGGCGTGGTATTGATTATTTTCGAAAAATCCTTTGTCTTTTCCTTATAGATTTTTTCTGTTGCAGCATATTTGCTGCTTCCGCAGGCAGAAAAAATAAGTACAAGAGAAAAAGCGGAAATAGATAATGATTTTGATGACTTTGAAAATAACATGGTATGAATTGTTAGCAGGTTGAAGTTACAAAGTTATCTTAAACTTCACCCAATGCATCAAACTTTATACAAAGCTTTTAAAATTTACTAATTTAGCAGCCATATACTTTAATATGAAGAATTTATACAAATCAACCCTGTTTTTATCGGCAGTAGCTGTTTCTATAGGCGCCTTATCGTCTTGTACCAGCAATAATAAATCTAAAGATGAAAAGGCTGTAGTAGTACAAAAAGATAGTCTGACCAATTATGTTGCGCAACGCCTGCCTATTTACGAAAGGGTAAAATTAACCACCAATATAAACGAGTTAAGTGTTAACGACCGTAAAATTTTGCCTTTATTAATTCAGGCAGCAGAAATTATGGATCAATTATACTGGAAACAAGCCTACCCACAAAGAGATAGCTTGCTCGCAACTATTAAAGATGAAAAAACACGCGAATTTGTTAACATCAATTATGGCCCCTGGGATAGATTGAATAATGATAAACCTTTTGTTGAAGGTGTTGGTGCAAAACCAGAGGGCGCATCTTTTTATCCGTACGGTATTACAAAAGAAGCCATCGAAAAATCGAACCTTGCTGATAAGTTTGGTGCATATTCGGTTATTCAAAAAGATAGTACAGGCAAATTATCAACTGTACCTTATCATGTGTTATTTGCTTCAGAATTACAAAAAGCAAGTTCGTTACTAAAACAGGCCGCTTTAATTGCTGAAGATGCCGGTTTAAAAAAATATTTAAACTTAAGGGCCGATGCTTTGGTAACAGATAATTTTACCGCAAGTGATTATGCCTGGTTAGATATGAAAACCAATGGTTTGGATATTATTATCGGCCCGATCGAAAATTACGAGGATAAACTGTTTAATGCCCGTACCAGTTACGAAGCTTATGTTTTAATTAAAGATAAAGAGTGGAGCAAGCGTTTGGCGAAGTATGTAAAGATGCTTCCTGAATTACAGAAAAACTTACCCGTTGCGGCGAAATACAAAACCGAAACACCTGGAACCGACTCTGAGTTAAATGCATATGATGTAGTTTATTATGCAGGAGACTGTAATGCCGGATCGAAAACCATTGCCGTTAATCTTCCGAACGATGAAAAAATTCAACAAGAAAAAGGTACACGCCGCTCACAGCTGAAAAATGCTATGCAGGCGAAATTTGATAAGATATTGGTACCGATTTCAAAAGAATTAATTGAAGCCGATCAGCAGCAATACATTAAGTTTGATGCTTTTTTTGCAAACGTAATGTTTCACGAGGTAGCGCATGGTTTAGGGATTAAAAAAACCATTACCGGAAAAGGTTTTGTACGTGCGGCATTAAAAGAACAGTATAGCTGGTTAGAAGAAGGCAAAGCCGATATTTTAGGCTTGTATATGGTAACGGGCTTACTTAAAAAGGGTGAGCTGAAAGGTGACATAAAAGATTATTACACCACATTTATGGCTGGTATTTTACGTTCTGTTCGCTTCGGCGTTTCTGAGGCGCATGGAAAAGCCAATATGCAATGCTTTAATTATTTTCAGGAGAAAGGTGCTTTTGAGCGTACCGCTAAAGGTACTTATAAAGTAAACTTCGAAAAATTTGCAACTGCCATGAACGATTTAAGCGCATTCATTCTTACCCTTCAGGGTAACGGCGACAAAGTTGCGGTAGAAAAAGCACAAAAAGAAAAAGCGATTATCCATACAGAACTTCAAACAGATCTGGACCGGTTGACCAAAAAGAATATTCCGGTTGATGTTGTTTTCGAACAAGGTGTTGATGTACTTGGGGTAAAATAAAAGATTTTTTACTTAGGAATTTAAGGCCATAGGTATGCGGGTGTAAGCTTGTTTATCTATGGCTTTTTTGTTTGGTTCATTGGTCATTGGTTCATTTGTGGGATTGGGGTAATTGTTTAAACTGGTTAATCGGTTAATTGTCTAAGCTCCTTAAAAACCCTTGGACTATGCTACAATTGACAGACTCCGATAGAAATATCGTCATCTCGACCGAAGCAACGCGGAGTGGAGAGATCTTTGAACTATGTTATTACCGAAAAGTTTAAAGATTTCTCCATTTCGCTACCGACGAAGGATCGGTGAGCTTCAGTCGAAATGACGATATTATTTCACTTAAATTCCCCAGCCATGTATATTCTTTATACCAATAAATTAATCTCAGAATAACGACTCAATTGAAGTTACACGACAATCGGCCTCCCAACTTTTTTAAAATCCCTGTAACCTTTTTAAAAAACGGTCGTCTTACCTATAACTAAACAAGCGGAAACCTTTCGTTTCCGGGCTAAACTTTAAAATAAGCAAGCAATTAAATTGAAAGCGCATGTACATGCGGTATAGAAATCTTTTTGCCTATTTTTTTAAGAATAAATACCTAAAAATGAAAACATTATACAGAATATCACTTATCGTTACTTTCCTTTTTACCGTTACAGTTGGTTTTGCGCAAACAAATCCAAAACCGAACATCAGCGGGGTAATTTTAGATGAAACCAAAAAACCTGCAGATTATGTTACTGTTGTGCTCTTTAAAGCATCCGATTCGAGTGTGGTTAAAACGGCATTTACCGATCCAAACGGAGCATTTAATTTTAATGTTTCGGGTAAGGGAAGTTATTTTTATAAAGCCAGTAACATGGGTTACAAAACACTTAAAAGTAAAACCATCATTTTAACAGAAGATAATCAAAAGGTAGATTTCGGAACGGCTCAGCTCACCGCAAGCGCTCAAAACTTAAAAGAAGTGAATGTAGCTGTAACTAAACCATTAATTGAAAGAAAAATGGATAAGATCGTGATGAATGTTTCCAATAGTTCGATTATGACAGGTTCTACTGCGCTGGAAGTTTTGCAAAAAGCACCAGGCGTAACGGTAGATCAGAATGATAAAATCTCGATGATGGGTAAACAAGGCGTGCTGATTCAACTGGATGGAAAACAGACCTACATGAGCAGTGCCGATGTGGCGAACCTACTGCGTAACATGCAGAGCTCGGAGATTGAGAGCATTGAACTGATCACCAATCCATCTTCAAAATACGATGCCTCTGGCAATTCGGGAATTATCAACATTAAAACGAAGAAAAACAAAAATGGCGGAAGCAATGGCAGTGTAAGCGGAACAGCCGGTTATGGCAAAAACTTTAGGGGAAATGCCGGTTTAAACCTAAACCATAGAACACAAAAACTGAATCTTTTCGGCAATTATAATTATGGTAGAAATGAGCGCGACAACCTTATTGCCATCGACCGTATTTCGAACGGAACACCAGATACTTATTTTATGCAGGTTGGCACCAGTCATAGGAAGCAACAGAACAATAACTTTAAAGCAGGGTTAGATTACTTTATTGATAAGAAGAACACAATTGGTGTATTGGTAAACGGCTACTTTAACCATGGAAATGAAACTACGGTAAACAACACTTTAATTGGTCCATCTTTTAACCAGGTAGATTCCAGCCTGATAACCAACTCATTGCAGGCAAACAAATACAATAATGTTTCTTATAACTTAAATTATAAATCTGTTCTGGATACGGCGGGTTCAGAAATCTCGGCAGATGTAGATTATTCCAAATACAAAGGAAACGATGGTTCTAATTATGAAAACGATTACCGGTTCCAAAATGGAGACAGAATCCGCCCGATCAGGTATACCCGCAACAACACGCCATCGATTATTGATATCAAAGCATTTAAAGTCGACTATAATGTTTCACTTAACAAAACCGTTAAACTCGAAGCTGGGGTTAAAAGCAGCTGGGTTAAAACCGACAATGACTTGCAGGCAGAAATGTTGGTAAACAATGCCTGGCAGAACGATGTAAAACGAAGCAACCAGTTTGTGTACGATGAAAATGTAAATGCGGCTTATACCAACATAAACAAGCAGTTTAAAAATACCAGCGTACAGATTGGCTTAAGGGTTGAGCAAACCAATTCGAAAGGAAATCTGATTACCAAAAATACTGTTGTAGAACGAAATTACTGGGATTTCTTTCCAACGTTGTTTGTTCAGCAAACGCTTTCAAAAAATAATCAATTGGGTTTTTCTTATAGCAGAAGAATAGACCGTCCAAGCTATGATGCTTTAAATCCTTTTATTTATTACTTAGACGAATTTACCTATAGCAAAGGAAATCCCTTTTTAAATCCTCAGTATACACACAATTTTGAGCTTAGTTATACACTATTGCAAAAATACATGCTCTCAATTGGCTATAGCAGGGTTAACGATGTAATTGCAGAGGTAATTTTGCCCGATGCAGCAAATCAATCGTTATATCAAACAAATGCAAATATTGCCACCAACATTAGCTACAATGCCAATTTAAACGTACCTGTTCAGATTACGAAATGGTGGCAGACCAACAATAACTTAAATGTTTTTTACCTCAGTTTCAAATCGCCAGATTTGGCCGGTAGCGCTTTAAAAACCGGGAAAACCTCTTTCCAATTTAAATCGCAACAAACCTTTACCATTATGGATGGTTTTACGGCAGAGCTAAACGGTAGCTATGAATCACCACTTGATTACGGTACCTTAAGTTTAAAAGCCCGTTATTATGTTGATGCAGGTTTGAGCAAATCACTGTTCAATAAAAAAGCAAGCTTGAAGCTGGCCTTATCAGATGTATTTAACATATCTGAAAACAATTTATCAAGCGCATATCCGGGTTTAACTTACTCCGTACATCAAAAAAATGAAACTCAAATTGGTAGAATCAGTTTTACCTACCGCTTCGGTAAAAATGAAATTAAACCTGCCCGCCGCCGTGCAACGGGTACCGAAGCAGAACAAGGCCGTATGAAAAATTAACACTCAGCCCCTCAATTGTGAAAACCCGATCAACATTATGCTGGTCGGGTTTTCTGTTTTGTGTATATTTAAACTGGAAACCTGAACAAAATGTCTGTCGAGAAAATCTCCAAACAAACCACAAATTTAACAGCTGCTGCTTTTATTGAAAAATTAGGCACCTACCAATCTAACGCAGAACTGGAAAAGATTACGCGTTATTTTAAAACTGAGGAAGGTGAATACGGGGCTGGAGACCGGTTTATTGGCGTTCGGATGGGGCAGGTTTTCGAAGTTGCCAAGGCTTTTGTGGCCATGCCTGTTCAGGAAATAGAAAAACTTTTAGAAAGTCCGGTTCATGAACACCGGGCAGGCGCGGTAAGCATAATGGATTTTAGGGCAAGGGATAAAAAAACAACTGAAGATGTAAAGAAAGCTCTTTTTGAACTTTACCTTAACCGGCACGACCGGATTAACAATTGGGACCTGGTAGACCGTGCTGCATGTTTTGTAGTGGGCAGTTATTTATTTGATAAACCAAGAGCTATTTTATACCAATTAGCTGTTTCAGAAAATATGTGGCAGCGCCGGACAGCAATGGTGAGCACATCTTATTTTATCCGTAAAGGCGATTTGACCGACACTTTTGGTATAGCAGAAATCCTTTTAAATGATAGCGAAGATTTAATCCACAAAGCAGTTGGCGGCTGGATCAGGCAGGCAGGCACAAAAAATAAAACTCAGCTAATGGCTTTCTTAGAAAAACATGCCAAAACAATGCCCCGTACCATGCTGCGCTATGCCATAGAACATTTTGACAAAAGCGATCGAGAATATTATTTAAACCTAAAAAGTATAGATTAGAATTTGTATTCCATTATATAATCATCCATAAAGTAACCTTCACCTATATCAAGTTTTACCGATTCTTTAATGGTAAAACCTCCTTTTAAGTAAAAATCTTTGGCTTTATTATGTTTGTTTACATTCAATTGTAAGGCACTTCCCCCCGCATCTTTTACCTGGTTAAAAACCTCATTAATTAAGATTTTCCCAACACCTTTGCCATGGGCAGATGGCAGCACATAAAGCTTGTGCAGTTTGTAAATACGCTCTTCGTGTCCAACAATAGAATATCCTGCAAAACCGAACTGATTTTCGCCTTCCTCGGCAATCAGGAAAATATGCCCTTCCATAAACTGCTTTAGGAGTTCTCCTTTGTTGTACATTTTATCCAACATGTAATCAATCTGTGCCTGCCCGATAATATCGAGGTAGGTTGATGGCCAGGTTGCCACGGCAATAGCCCTGATGATTTCTATATCTTCTTCTTTTGCTTTTCTGAGGGTAATCATATTGGTTCGCTAATAAAAATTGGTTGTCCTGAAAAGGTAAATTCTACAAAGCCATCTTTAACTACAGTAAAAATTTCTTCTTCATTCTGCACCAGGTTGGTTACTTCGATGTACCGGTTGCCATGGATCAGGAATTCACTTCCTGCAGGTTTCCAAACAGAAAAACCTGATTTTATTGCATAATGTTTTGCTCTTTCGGTAAATACCACCAGATTAATTTTGTCTTCAAATCCGGCAAACTTCTCCAGATCAAACTTCTTCGCAATTACATTTACCGCAGGATATTTCTCTTCGTACAGATAGTTTACCGCCACCATTAAAGCATCAACAGGGCCTTGAATAACTTTTGTATCCTCTTGTGTTTCCTGTGCATTCCCGTTTACAAGCACATCTACCTTTAAACCTAAAGAAAAAATTTTATCGTAATTTTCTCCGTTAACCAAAAGCGTTGGGCTCCATTCGAGCAGTTGCCCCAAAAGCTCTTCGTTAAAATTCCCAAGTTCATCGATGTATAAAGCTGGCTCTTGTTTTTCTTTTACAATATGGTGTGAAGACATATTGCGAATATAGAAATTTCGCTTTAAGTACGGTATAGGAAGAATCAGTTAGGGGTAAAAATGATTAACGATTGTACGGATATTCACTCACCCAATGGAAGCCCCTGTTGATGAGCTTAAAATCTTTAAGATCTTTTCGCTTAAAACTTACCGATATGGAATCTTTATCTGTTAGGCCTGAAAGAATCAGCCTATCTTTTCCAATAACATTATAGTTTAAAACATATTTAGTGGAGTCTTTATCTGTTGATTTTAACAACAATTCTTTTTTCTTCTGATCAAAAACAGTAGTGAAATTAGCGGAACTATCGTTCATCTTCTTTATCCTTACATACCCTGAATAATTAATAATCATCTGTTTCCATCGCGTACTATCAGTAGTTAAAGGTGCTAAGGTTTCACCTTTAACTTTCATACTTTCAACATTATAAATACCATACATAAAGGGCTTGGGTGCCGCACTACCATAAGTTTTTCTCTGTTCAATTAATGATGATATCAAGAGTACCAGCGAAGCAGTAATGTACAGATATTTTGCACCATAAGCCGTAAAGTAAAGCCATCTCTTTTTAAACTTTGGACGATACATTTTTTCGAGCTGCTGGCTTTCATACCGGATAAAGAAGCGATATAATTTTAAAAAATGTGGGGCCAAAATAAAAACACACATCACCACAAGTGCGGTTGAGAGTAGTTTTACAGGAACGTCGAAAAAATAATTCATCGACATTACATGCGCTGTTGCGGCTAAGGATAGAAAGGCACCCAAAACAACCGTTCTACGGAACAAAAGCATGATGGCAGAAACTTCAATAATGCCCATAAAGATGTTGTAACCTTTAGAAAAGCCAAGGAAGGTCCACGCAAGGCCCATTGGCGATGCATTTCCGAAAGGCTGAAGCAGCCTCATTAGTGAAGGATCAGGAAACTGGAGTTTGATTACTTTTATAGCGCCGTATAATATCAAGGTAAAGGCTAAATAAAATCTTACCAGCACCACAAGCCAATAATAAGCTGAATTATAGCTTTTGCGTTTGCGGTCTAAAACTGACCAAATAATGCTACCGATTACCGATACTAAAAATATAAAGAGTAGCAATACCCAATCATAAGAGGTGTCGCCACTGCCATTCGTGTAAATTGTAAAATCGTAATTATAGTGGATAATGTGCTTAGAGAACCAGGGAATAAGATCGTGCAATACCAGATTTGGCAACTGCAGTACACTTGATAGGAACGTAAAGGCTCCATTGTTATTCAAGATGATGAAAAGAGACAGGAGGAGAAAAAAGAACCTGAAAGAGATTTTTTTATAAATGTTCCAGGGTGCATTGGTTTGAAGAGCGTTTTCAGACATATTTAGCAGCGTTTTATCCAAAACTAAATATTATCTCATGTGCTTCAAATTATAAAATGTTAATTAACAGCGCTTTCTTTAACTAATGTGTAAAAATCTTGATAGGCTTCAATAAAATCATCTGCAAAATTAATGGCGCCGGAGGCGGCTATACCATAAATACCGGTTTGCATTAAAGCTTCTACATCGTAGGTTTTTATCCCGCCCACAGCCAATACCGGAATATTGATGGACATAGTCTTCAATTCTTTTATTACCTGTTGATAACCGTCGGTACCTAGAAGCTTATAATTGTTGGGTTTGGTTTCAGTCTCTGCAAATGGACCATAACCGGCATAATCGGCCCCTTCTTTAGCAAGTCTGATTAAATTTTCTACTGTATTTGCCGATCCTCCAAGGGTAATATCATGGCCAACCAGTTTGCGCAGGGCGATAAAATCGGCATCCATATTTTCTATATGAAAACCCTGTATATCGGCCTTTCCATTTAAATGAACATGATCGGTAACGATTAAGGTGGTGCCCCAGTCATCACAGATTTCGGCTATCGCATTAATATCCTTTAAGAGTTCTTCATCACTTTTGCTCAGGCAACGGTATTGGATCCATTTTGCCCCGGCCTCACAAGCCTTTTGCACCTGTTCGATATGGCTTAAATGGGGAATATCGTGCGTAATATAATGAAGCTTCTCTATGTATTTCATACTGGGTGAACAGGATTTTAAGATGATTTGATTTTAAGATCAGGAGGGCAATATAAACAAAATCGCCATTGCAACGATATTCTGCAATGACGATCATATTTTTTGAATGTTAAGCTTTTCTAAAACTTAACGTTCAGGCTTAGCAAAAAGTTAGTCCCCGCTTGTGGGTAAAAGAAGTTTTCGGTTACCCTGCTACCACCTACCTGGTAGCCATAGGTATAACCATTGCTTTCGTATTTCTTATCGAAAATATTGTTTACCAATAAACCCAGGTTTACGTTTTTAACACCTGCAAATTTAAAGTCGTAACCCAAACGTGCATTGCTTACCCAGTAACCGTTAATGGTTCTATCGTTGTTCTGCGTATTATCCAGGTATTGTTTGCTTACATATTTGCTCTGTAAGGCTACAGCAAAACCACTAACAGGTTTGTAAACCAGCTCCCCAAAAAGAACAGCATTTGGAGAATAGGAAATGTCGGTTAATTTATAGTTGTTTACTACCTGTCCACCATTATCATAGTCATCGTAATATTCGGTAAAGTTCTTGATTTTGTTTCTGCTCAATGCGGCATTGGCGTTTAATACAAATTGAGAAGAGATGGTATATGAACCGTCTACCTCAATCCCTAAACGGTAGCTTCTATCTACGTTCTGACGGAAATTTCCGCCAACATCATTTATTTTCCCGGTAACCACCAGTTGGTTTTTATAAAACATGCCATAAGCATTTGCACCGACATTAAATTTATCGTTTTTAAAACGGTAACCTAACTCTACATCATTCAAACGCTCAGGTTTTGGCGAAATACCAACAGCAGCATCTGTATAGTCATCACGGTTGGGCTCTTTGTTAGCCACACTAAATGAGGCATAAACATTGCTCTGCGGATCGATAAAATAGGTTGCACCAAATTTCGGATTAAAGAAATTCAAGGTTTCGTTAATAGCCAAAGTGTTTAATTTGTTTTCCGTTCCGGCAACATTGAAATATACCCGGCGGTACTGTAGATCGGCAAATAAGCTTAACGATTCTACCGGGCTATAATTTACTTTACCATAAACGTTAAAATCTGTTTTGAAACCATCGTTATCATAATAATGCCTGTCTATATTTCCATTTGAAGCATATTGGGCCCAGATTACCTGCCCGAAGTGAGCGCCTTTATATTCATTATATGCACCGCCCAAAGTAAAATTTAAATTCTTTTGAGGCACGTAGTTAAAGGCATAGGTAACACCATAAAAATCGTTATCTAACCACCGTCTACGGATTAAATCCGTTTCGGTAACTGGTGCTCCTCCAGGAATAACAACCGGATTTAATCCATAATTTTTCAGTTTATCCTTAGCCCTGTATTCTTCATAATAGCCTTCACCTTTAGTATAATGTAAAGCGCCGTTAAAAGAAAACTGATCAGAAAACTGTCTGGCGTAAATTAACTGGTAATGGTTTTGTGTATAGTTATCCGTTTGGTTATTGTACAAGAAACTGTTGTAAGTTCTTCCAGCGTTTAAAAGATTAGCGGCGTCATCTGTACCCAATCCGTTTCTGTCAATATAGGCATTCATTCCAACCACATCATTTTCTAAGCGTGATTGTGGAATGCCGTTCCATGATTGATAGGTTTTCTCATTTCCTGAAAAAACATTTACGCGCAGCAGGTCTTTATTGCCATGGTAGGCACCAGATAGAAAATATGATTTAAGCAGTGATGAACCACGGTCTACATAACCATCAGAACTGATTCTTGATAAACGGCCATCAAAGCTAAAGCGGTTATTAATCAAACCTGTTCCAACTTTAACCGTGTTTTTCCAGGTGTTGAAACTGCCGTAGGTGCTGTTTACTTCGGCATAAGGATCTGTTTCGCTGGCAGTTGTCTGGATATTTAAACTCGCACCAAATGCACCTGCACCATTGGTTGAAGTACCTACACCGCGCTGAATCTGTATGTTATCCACAGATGAAGCAAAATCGGGCATGTTTACATAAAACGTGCCTTGGCTTTCGCTATCGTTTATTGGAATACCGTTAACCGTTACGTTGATCCTGCTATTGTCGCTCCCACGGATACGGATACCCGTGTAACCTACGCCGGCACCGGCATCAGAATTAACCACAACTCCAGGTGTATTCTGAAGGATGAAAGGCAGGTCTTGTCCGAAGTTATTCTGTTGGATTTCTTCCTTGCTAATGTTCTTATAGGTAGTGGCAGATTTTTCCGTCGCCCGTATTGCGCGGACAATCACCTCATCTGCCAGGAAATTTTGAGGCGAGAGGCTAAAATCCAGCGTAGTATGCTGTTTAAGTTCTACAGCTTTTTCGATTGTTTTATAGCCTACATAACTTACCAAAATAGTATATTTTCCATTAACGAGGTTAGTGATGCTGTAATTTCCATAGGCATCGCTCACTACTGCCGTTTTTTGACTTCTTAATTTAACCGTAGCACCGGGAAGTGGCTGCTGGTTTTGATCTGTTACTTTACCTGTAACAGTAATTTGTGCCGATGCAAAGAAAGGCAACATCGCAACAAGCGCTGCAAAAAGTAAATTTTTCAATTTTATTGTTTTTAGTTAAACCCATCGGAAAAGGGGCATTGCCGATTTTCAGTTAAACTTCCATAACTCCAATCCCTACGCCGGCATTACCCGGATCAGGTGCATTTGAGGTTGATGGCTGGAGGGTTTTAAGGTTGATGGCATTACCCCACTACCTTTTTACCTTCTACCTTTCACCTCAAAATGGGTATGATCTCAGCCTGTTTTTGTGTTTATTTAAACAAGGCACCCCTAATGATGGTGCAAATGTAGAAAATATTTAACAATAACCGTGTTTTTTGATGCTTTCTAGGTTAATTGAACAAAAATTGACAGTACGATGGAAAGATCTGTTATTTTTAGACTGGGGAAAGGAGTGGTTCTGTGTGCTTGATGATTTCAGCCCCGCTTTTGGTACGAGTTCCGATGAAGAATCGGAAACTCTTCCCGGCAATCGGGTTTATTTTACTTAGGCTGGTGCTTGAAAAACAAACCGCTGTTAACTAAACCCGACAGCAGCGGTTCCGATCCTTCATCGGAATTAGCGAATGGCGGGATACAGTACCTATGAAACACTGCCCCCCATTTCCTAAAAAGAAAAACATTTTATTATTAACGGGAAATGAGCGGTTCCGAGCTTTTGGCAATTTCAGCCCCGCTTTTGGTACGAGTTCCGATGAAGGATCGGAAGCTCTTCCCGGCAATCGGGTTTATTTTACTTAGGCTGGTGCTTGAAAAACAAACCGCTGTTAACTAAACCCGACAGCAGCGGTTCCGATCCTTCATCGGAATTAGCGAATGGCGGGACTGCAGTACCAATGAAATGCCAACCTTTCATTTCCTAAAAAAAACATTTTATTATTAATGGGAAATGAGCGCCTGAGCTTTTGGCAAACTTCAAACAAAGTCATGAATTTAGTCAAGAAACATCTATTTTCTTATACACCAAGAAAATCGCTTACTGCCTTAATTGCATTTTCGAACCTTTCATCACCCAATCCACCAATTACCTTATAATTCGCATTTAGTGCTTTCAGTTCCTTATGCCAAACCTGCATAAAATATTCGCGCTTATTGGGGAAATCGCGCAGCGGATCATCTTGCCAGGGCAAATCGATGTCCATTAACAGATACAGGTCGTATGGTCGCTTAGGCAGTGCATCCAGCACTACCTGTGGTGTTTCGCCTAATACCTCATCGCTCCAGATCTTTACCGTAATAAAAGTCGTATCACAAATAATAAAATCGCTTTCGGTAGTTACTAAAATAGCGTCCTCCAAAGCTACCTGCCCGTAATACATGTTCACTTCATCTTGCAGGGTATAATCAGCAACCAGGTTTTCGCAGTAATAGCGGGCATATTCTGGCACCCACGAAACTTTATAATATTTTGCCAGCAATTGAGATATAGTAGATTTTCCCGTACTTTCCGGGCCAACAATAGCGATCTTTTTAATATTTTTATTCACGATATGTTTTCTGAATAGGGTCAAATGTAATGGAAAAAGCCTTAAAAGAAAAAATCCGGTTGAGGAGGGCTCCTCTAACCGGATAATAAACCAAACAAACTATTTATGAAGAAATCCTCATGGCGGGTAACTAATCCGCGGAGGAAGCTTTAGATCATTGTCTAAAGTATATACAAAACGCATATATGTTCTGCTTATTACAACATTATTGCCAATATTTCCAATATCACAACTTCGTGACTTAATTCTGACGTGTAGCGCCACTTTTACTAAATTCTTTTAACACTAATTAACATTTACAATAAAACCGTACATTTGATTTTGACAGCCATGTATAATTTATAGTACAATCTAAAAATTAGTGTTCATTATTTAAAACTATTTGTACTAAATGGTGTTATTTATTTAAGACATCAACAACTAAAACGTTATACCATGAAAAAGTTATGTGTTGTATTATCTCTGCTTATTGTATTTGCTTTAGGTTCAATTGCCTTTACAAATATTAAATTGGGTGGAATAATCGGAAAAATTACACCGGGTGATGCGGCTTCTGCTGTTTCGCTTGTAGCGGCGACAGACACGCTAAAAGCGCAGATTAGTCAAGGTGTTTTTACTTTTACTAACCTCAAAGAAGGCGTTTACACTGTCGTTGTAAAAGCCAATGCACCATACAAAGATGCTGTTATAGAAAAGGTTGCCGTGAAAGATAGCGCCACTACAGATTTAGGCGAAATTAAATTACAGCAATAGTTCATTTTGCAAAAGAAAAATCTAAAAAGAGCACTTAAATAGTGCTCTTTTTTATTTTAAAAAAAACGCCTAAAAATCACGCTAAAGATGTATCTTTGCATCCCGACAGAACAGTTGGGATTTTTCTTCTTACAAGCACAAAATCTCGTTGCTTTCAGGGTTTCAAAAGAACCAACACTTTAGAATTTTAATTATTGTTTAAGCTTTATCATGCCTAAAGACACTTCCATACGCTCAGTACTGATTATCGGATCTGGACCAATTATTATTGGCCAAGCCTGTGAATTTGATTACTCGGGTTCGCAAGCGGCTCTTTCTTTAAAAGAAGAAGGGATTACCGTTTCCATTATCAACTCTAATCCGGCTACAATTATGACGGACAAGGTTATCGGCGACCATGTTTATTTGCGCCCGCTAACTGTTGATTCAATAGAGGTTATTTTACAAGAGCACATCGACTCTGCAGATTTACCTAGAATTGATGCGGTACTTCCTACCATGGGAGGCCAAACTGCATTAAACCTCTGTAAGGAAGCTGAAGAACGTGGTGTTTGGGAAAAATATGGTGTAAAAGTAGTTGGTGTAGATGTTGCCGCAATCGAAAAAACCGAAAACCGCGAAGCTTTCCGCCAGTTAATGGTTGATATCGGTGTAGGTGTTGCAGAATCGAGAATTGCCAACTCATTTTTAGAAGGTAAAGAAGCAGCACAAGAAATCGGTTACCCACTGGTAATCCGCCCTTCATACACCTTAGGTGGCTCAGGTGGTGGCTTCGTACACAAAAAAGAAGAGTTCGATGCCGCTTTAAAACGTGGTCTAGAGGCTTCGCCAACACACGAAGTATTAGTAGAGAAAGCTGTTTTAGGCTGGAAAGAATATGAGTTAGAGTTGTTAAGAGACAGCAACGATAACGTAATCATTATCTGTTCGATCGAAAACTTCGATCCGATGGGTATCCACACAGGAGATTCGATCACTGTTGCTCCGGCAATGACCTTATCTGATCGTTGTTACCAGGATATGCGTAACCAGGCGATCAAAATGATGCGCGCAATCGGCAACTTCGCTGGTGGCTGTAATGTTCAGTTTTCGGTTAACCCGGCAAACGATGAAATTATCGCCATCGAAATTAACCCACGTGTATCACGCTCATCAGCTTTGGCAAGTAAAGCAACTGGTTATCCAATTGCAAAAATTGCAGCAAAACTGGCAATCGGTTACAACCTGGATGAAATTGAAAATCAGATTACCAAAACCACTTCAGCATATTTCGAACCTACTTTAGATTACGTAATCGTTAAAATACCCCGCTGGAACTTCGATAAATTTAAAGGCGCTAATAAAGAGCTTGGCCTACAGATGAAATCGGTTGGAGAGGTAATGGCAATTGGCCGTACTTTTATCGAAGCACTACAAAAAGCTTGTCAGAGTTTAGAGATCAACCGCGCTGGTTTAGGTGCAGATGGCAGACAGGTGCGCAATATTGAAGAAATTATGGACGGTTTGGAGCACGCTTCATGGAACCGTCTGTTCTTAATAAAAGATGCCATGGCAATGGGCGTACCTTTGGAATCGATCCGTAAGGTAACCAAAATCGACAAATGGTTCTTAAACCAGATTCAGGAGCTTGTATTGCTTGAAACTGAACTAAAAAGATATTCACTAAACAATATCCCTCAAGATTTCTTCGTAACACTTAAACAAAAAGGGTTCTCTGATATCCAGATCGCCTGGTTGTTAGGCAATGTTACAGAAGATGAAGTTTACGATCGCCGTAAAGCTTTAGGTATAAACAGGGTATATAAAATGGTTGATACCTGCGCTGCAGAGTTCCCGGCCAAAACACCATACTACTATTCTACTTTCGAAGAGGAAAACGAATCTGTTCCATCCGATAAGAAAAAGGTAATTGTATTGGGTTCAGGCCCTAACCGTATCGGTCAAGGTATCGAATTCGATTACTCTTGTGTGCACGGATTATTGGCAGCAAAAGAATCAGGTTTTGAGGCCATTATGATTAACTGTAACCCTGAAACGGTTTCAACAGACTTTAACATGGCCGATAAATTATATTTCGAGCCGGTTTTCTGGGAACATGTTCGCGAAATTATCGAGCTGGAAAAACCAGTGGGCGTTATCGTTCAATTGGGTGGACAAACAGCTTTGAAAATGGCTGAGAAATTAACCGAAAGAGGCATCAAGATTATCGGAACATCTTTTGAGAATATGGATATCGCTGAAGACCGTGGCCGTTTCTCAGACCTGTTGAAAGAATTAGATATTCCTTATCCAAAATATGGTGTTGCAGAGAATGCTGAAGAAGCAATTGTCGTAGCAAACGAAGTAGGTTATCCTGTATTGGTCCGTCCGAGTTATGTACTGGGTGGACAAGGCATGAGCATCGTAATCAACGATGAAGACCTGGAAAAAGCAGTAGTAAAATTATTGGGCGATTTACCGGGCAACCGTGTATTGATTGATCACTTCTTAGATAGGGCAGAAGAGGCAGAATCTGATTCAATCTCTGACGGCGAGGATGTACACATTGTTGGTATGATGGAGCACATCGAGCCTGCAGGTATCCACTCAGGAGATTCATTTGCCGTATTACCTACATTCAGCTTATCAGAAACGGTAACTAAAGCGATGGAAGAATACTCGATCAAAATTGCAAAAGCATTAGATGTACGTGGTTTATTAAACATTCAGTTCGCCATTAAAGATGAGAAAGTTTATGTAATCGAGGCAAACCCAAGGGCATCACGTACGGTTCCTTTCATTGCAAAAGCTTACGATGTTCCATACATTAACATCGCAGCTAAAATTATGTTGGGTGTGGCGAAGCTGAAAGATTTTACGATTGTTCGTAAACTTAAAGGTTACGCCATTAAAGAACCGGTTTTCTCTTACGAGAAATTCCCGGAAGTAGCGAAAGAATTAGGTCCTGAAATGAAATCTACAGGTGAGGCGATCCGTTTCATCAAAGATTTAGAAGATCCTTACTTCCGCAAGCTTTACAAAGACAAATCAATGTATTTGAGTAAGTAATCTGCTTACGAATACTTATAAAATAGCAATGGCCAGTGATGATTTTTTCACTGGCCATTTTTTTTGTAGTTGTATTGGGCGGCTCGTCATTCCCAAATGATTGGGAATCTTAAAGCCTACTGCATTACGATTCCCGCCTGCGCGGGAATGACGACCGTTTTATAACTGCCGCTATTATTGCTTCAACTTCGGAATCCTCGTTGGTGTATCCGTTCCGTTTACAATGGTAATTGCGCTCTTTGCGATCGCTTTGATGGTAGAAAGAATATTTTCTACGTCCAAAGAACTATATTCGTCTTTCACACTATGATATAATTTATCGATATCAATTTTATCGGTACTAATGGTATGTGCCGGAACACCCAAAGCAGCTAAAGTTGCGTTATCACTTCTATAGAACAAGTTTTGATCTGGATATGGGTCTGGATGGAAAGTAAATTCGGTCCCAGCTAAATTTTTCTGCAAAATCTTCCCAAAATCAGATCTTTCATAACCGGTAATAAATGCAGTATTCTTGCCAAATTTCGAATCCTTACCAATCATCTCAATATTGAACATGGCTACTACATCATCAGGGTTTAGTTTTTCGGAGAAATATTTTGCGCCGAAACCACCGATTTCTTCAGCGGTAAAGGCAACAAAGATTAAAGTACGTTCATTGTTTTTCTGCGCTTTGTAATACTTGGCAAGGGCAATCATAGCCGTCGTACCTGAAGCATCATCATCTGCACCATTGGCAATACTATCGCCATCAACACTTTTTAAAAAGCCTAAATGATCATAATGACCTGAGAAAACCACAATTTCTTTTGCTTTTGATTTACCTGGAATTACACCTGCAACATTAAATAAAGGCATTTTATCTACCTTACTTTTAAATGTTGCCGAAAAATCTGTTGCAGCATCTTTCCCTAAAACAAAAACCTGCACAGCGCTTGTAGTTGCTTTAACGTCTTTCTCATCAACAGTTGCCGGTTTGCCGAAATAACTTCTATAACGGTTAAACAGATCAGCAAATTTATTGTCAACCAGAACAATCTGATTTTTTTGAGCACCCATCATTGCCCTTAGCTGAGGTACAAATGCCTTTTCAGGATCTAGTTTAACAACAGTGGTGTTCGATTTATCTAGTGTAACACTTTCTGAAGTTACGCCTGAAACGATTAAATTTTCTGCGGCAACTTCCTGTCCATCAATCTTAACACTTGTGCTTAGGTTGGTAACCTGGTATTTGTTAAAGGTTTGGCGGAAAGTTTTCTCACCTGTTAAAGGCTTTAAACCGATCTTTTTAAATTCAGATTCGATAAAAGTAGCCGCTTTATCAATACCAGGCGTAAAGGTTGCACGCCCCTGCATATCATCAGCACTTAAGGTTTTAATCAGGTGATCGGTGTATTCGCGGGTAATGATTTTATCTATGTTTTGCGCCTTAAGCTGCAAGCTTGCCATCCCGACAAGCGTAAAAAAGAATATTTTCTTCATATAATAAGTATTAGTTTTCTATTTAGATTTTACCTGCGATGTTAACCATTTATCTCTAAACGTTTGCATGGCCGGTGTTAAATCCCCTCCTGTTTTTTCAATGGGAACAATCTCTAAAGCCGGATCTTCTATTAAGGTTAATTGTGCCGTTTTTTGCGCTCCACGGTAAAGATAAGTAACCTTCAGCACATCGCCGGGTTTGTGGGCATCACTAATGGCCGTAACCGCAGCTACATCTTTTACTGTCACACCATCGATGGCCAACAATACATTATCAACATCTAAACCTGCCTCATATGCAGGCGTACCCATCAGCGTTTGCCCTAAAATTAATTTTCCATCCAACTCATTAATCTTGCCAAAGCCAGCAAAAGCTTTACCGGGATTTGCTTTGCGCAAAACAAGACCTGCATTTAAAAGCAGCTTGGCATAATCGTTCTTTTCGGTGCCGTAAATATAATTTTTAAAGAAACCGGCAGCGAAAGCAGAATCTTTAGTCAGCGTCGCGAGGGTTTTCTCTAAATCAGGAACGGTGTAGGCAATTTCTGGCTTGCCGTAGGCTTTCCAAAGCGCACGCATATAATCATCAAGGCTGAGCTTAAATTCGGTTCTTAAGCGAAGATCTAAAGCCAGGGCAGTTGCAGCACCATAGGTGTAATACGAGGTGAATATGTTGCCTTTATTGGTCTGATCGATAGCCACGCCAGCATCAGCAAACACCGCATACCTACTGGCCTCAATCGGCGAAAAGTTTTTTGCACCCGGCGAGAGTAAAACAGCATTTACCAAGCCGTTAAAAGTTTGTATGGCATTGTCGGCAGTTTTTAAACCCGCCCTTGTTAACAGCAGATTGCCATAATATTGGGTAAAGCCTTCAGCCAGCCAAAGTTCATCACTCATATTGGCATGCTCAAAATTGAAGGGTTCTAAAGTTTTTGGCCTTAAACGTTCCACATTCCAGCTGTGAAAATATTCGTGAGAAAAAGTACCCAGGAGGTTTAATTCATAACCCGCAATTTTTGGTGTGCGCTGCACAATCGAAGTAGAGTTTCTATGCTCCATTCCATCGCCTGCATTCTCCGGATATACATCATCCAGAAAATAATAATTACCGTAATCGTATGTGGGGAATTCGCCCCAAACGGCAAAATGTTCATCTACCATTTTTTTAAGCATCTCAGCATAATTATCAATGGTTTTCTGGTCGTCGTTAGCATGCGTAATTAAATGGATGGTCTGTACTTTACCATCGGTATTTTTAACCTGCCAGCTTGCCGTTGTATAATTGGCAATTTCGGTAGGACTATCCATAAAATATTGAAGATTTGGCGCGAAATAAGTCCCATTGGCCATTGGCTTAAGCTGTGTAGCTACTTTCCAGTCCGGTTTTTCGGCATAATTAAATTTCACCAGTCGCGGCCTGGTATCCATGCCTACCGGAAAAGCAAAAGTTGCCGGCATATTCATGTGTGCATGGGTTTCGTCGAAACCAGCATAGGTTCCGTCAATCCAGTTTCCAAAAAGTGTATAGCTAACTTTTACGCTTGAACCATGATTGGGAATTTCATAAACATCGCCCGCTGTTTGTTTAATGGCCAGCTGTTTGCCTGATGCATCAAAAGCTTTCAGGTGATATACATTTTTTCCAAACTCATGTGTGGCGTAACGGCCCGGAGATGACCTGCTCATTCTAACCTTTAGCGTACCCGCAGGAACATTTGGGATAACCATGCTGATTTCAGCTTCATGATGGATAACATTTGGAAAGGAAACCGTATAACTGATCTCATTTTGGGCAAAAGCCTGAAACGATAGTAGACCAAATACCGCAGCACCTAAAAATTTCTTCATAAAATCGGGATTATAAGGGCAATTTAATAAAAATGGAAGATGTTTGAGGTAAAATGTACGATGGATAATAGTTGATGGTCTGATAGTCAATAACTGATAGCCTAATGTTCGCAGTTGATTTTTTTTCGGTTTAATAGTTTAAGCCATGATCTATGAGCCATCCGCTCCCAACTTCCTTCTTACCTTTCCCCTTAGCCCTCGCTATCCCAATCATGTTTTTCGAGATCGCGGTAAGCTTTTCCTTTTATAATTTCCTTCTTTTTAGATGATTCGGAATCGACCCTTGTATCGTGAATATTATCGGCTACTTCAAAATGGAAATCCTTGTCTTTTTTAGAATGATAAATCGATACCTCATCCCCATCCGCTATAGCATAATCATAAGGTCCTCTTGCACTCATCAGTTTTACAAACACCGGCAAACATTCAAAAAAGATAAACAGCAGCCCTATAAAAGTAACAGCAATTGCCGTATTGTTATCCCGTGTGCCATCAACATTAAATTTAAGTTGCCCTAATGCCCAGTTGCGGTCGGCAAAACCAGCAATATCCGATAAACTGTCTAACTGTTTTTTAGTGTACAGCTTTTCGGTAAACAGCCCATCAAATTCTTTGCGTTTATCTACAAAACCTTCCGATTTATTGATGGCAGCTTTTAACGAATCTAATTCAGCCGTGCGTTGTGCTATTTCAGTTTCCTTCCGTTTGGCATACGGTCCGTAGCCCATTACCCCTGATGTTTCGGTGGTTTTGTTTCCAAAAATCTCAAAATTAAGTTTTTGTCTATCCGCTTTAATTCCTTTTTCAAGTGAATCTCTGGTAGCTTTCTGTTGATTTAACCTGCCAAATTCTACCTGATATTTTTTCTCAAAGGCTTTGTTCAGGGTATCAATTTTAGAACGCTGGCCGTTTAAGTAACTTACTTTTAGGCGTTCTTTAATTTCCTTATCAAAAATTTTAAGCTCTATTGGTCTCGAAATTACCATACCAATCATAATGGCCAACAGAATACGAGGTGTAGCCTGTAACAACTGTTTATTGGTACTTGCGCTTTTATTAATGCTCGACACGATATAGCGGTCCATATTAAAGATGGCCGCCCCCCATAAAAAGCCGAAAACAATGGCAAAAATTATCGCCAGATCATCCCCCTTAAACACAAAATACATGGCATAACCCCCAGAAAGAGCAGCAAATAAGCCTGTAAAAAAGATGGTGGCACCAATGCCAGTATATTTATTTTGTTCTGAAGGATACTTTTCCAGTGTCGGGATATGAGCGCCAGAGCAAAACCAAAAGAAACGGTTCAGTTTGTCCATTTGTAACTATTTATAATTAAACGCCTAAGGGTTAAAGTTGTTACAGTTTCACACAAAATTTTATGGCATTTTTTTGATGGGGAGCGTAAAGTTGATTTTCCTATATTTGCATAAATACATTTAATAAAATGAAAGAAATATCGGTACAAGAACTAAAAGAGAAAATCGATAACAAAGAAGATTTTCAATTGATTGATGTTCGTGAAACATTCGAATATGAGGTTTCCAATCTTGAAGGCGAGAATATCCCTTTGGGCGGAATTTTAATTGAGGCTGATAAGGTTGCGAAAGATAAGCCGGTAATTATTCAGTGCCGCAGTGGAAAAAGAAGCGCAGCAGCAGTAATGCAGTTGGAGCAACAATACGGATTTGATAATCTTTATAACTTAAAAGGCGGTATTTTAGCTTGGCAAGAAGCTTTTGATCCGAACATGCCAGTTTACTAATGATAGAATGAGTGAGTTTTGAATGAGTGAATGTTATTATCGCCTATTCAAAATTCATTCTTTCATTCAATAATCTAATCATTCTAAATTCTCTAACTCAATCACTCTCTAATTTCGTCATTCAATCATTTCTACCGTGGGTAAAAAATTTGCTTTAAATATCTTCTATAACCTGGCCATTATCCTTTCTATTTTCGGATTGGTTTGGTGTTATAACAATGCTAAATATCTTCCAGCTGGCTTTTTGGTAGGCACAACGGCTTGTTTGTTCTACTTTAAGTATCAACTTACCAAAGACATCAGAAAAAGCTTTAAAGAAAAAGATCAGAAGTAGCAGTTTAATGTTAGAATTATTGAGTCTTGAATAAGTGAATATTATGATATAACGCTTATTCAAAATGCTACTATCATTTCCTCGCTCAGGCTCCGTCAATCATTCAATAATGCTGTCATTCAATCATTCCTACTCTACTTTACAGAAAAAGATCAGAAGTAACTCCTTCCAGGCCTAAACCGGGCAGATCTTTTAAAATATACTTACCGCTCTCGAAAGCTGGATCAGTAAAGGGGTTATTCTTGGTGAGCCATGGCCCATCCAAATCGGCCCAGTTACATAAAGGAGCCAAAGCAGCTGCGGCCAAAGTGGCGCAACTGGTTTCGCTCATACAGCCAATCAGCACTTTCATCCCAAAAGAACGGGCTTTCAAAATCATCTGATGCCCTTCGTACATGCCACAGCTTTTCATCAGTTTTACATTAATGCCATGGTAAGCGCCTTTCAGGCTGTCCATGTCGGCTAAACGCTGTACGGCTTCATCAGCTAACAGCGGGATCGGACTGCGCTCGGTTAGCCAGGCATTCCCATCGAGGTTGTTTTTGTCCATAGGCTGTTCGATTAACACCACGCCCTGGTTATGCAGCCAATAAATTAAATCGATCGCTTTAATTTTATCTGCCCAACCCTGGTTAGCATCCACATATAGGGGTACACTGGTCATGCTCCTGATCGTTTCGATAATTTCCTGATCGTTATCCCTCCCTAGTTTAACTTTGATCACTTTAAAAGCCTCAGCATCTTTCAGTTTTTCGCGGATTACTTCAGGTGTGTCAATCCCAATGGTATAAGAAGTTACCGGCATATTAGCAGGATCTGCGCCGTAAATCTCATAACAGGGTTTATTCAACAGCTTTCCTTGTATATCGTTAAGCGCAATATCAATAGCCGCTTTAATGGCTGGCTGGCCTGGAGCAAGGCTATCCAGATAGCTAATCATTTCTTTGAAATCGAATGGATACCGAATTTTATCCCAATCTACAAGGCTAAGAAAAGCTGCTGCGCTTTCGTAGCTCTCGCCCATATACGGTACCATAGAGGCCTCACCATAACCCGTTACACCTTCATATTCTATCTTCAACAGCATTAAGGGGGTGCTGGTACGGGTAAATTTCGAGATCGAAAAAGGATGTTTTAATTCTAATTCAAATTGTCTGCAACTAATCTTCATTATCAATCGTCTTCTAAATAAATAAGGTAATTATCGCTTTGCAAATTATCTTTGTTTTTATTAACGCAACTACCACTGCCATGAAAAACAATTCAAGATTACGGTATTTTATTTATTTATCCTTAATAATTATTGGGGGATGTACCACAGGAAAAAAAGCCTTACAAAAAGGTGATTATGATGCTTCGGTTGCCAAAGCGGTAAGCAGATTGCAAAACTCGCCAAAAAACAGCGAAGCCATGCAGGTGCTAAAAACAGGATACGATTTGGCCTTACAGGATCATTTAAGAAAAATTGAAGAGGCAAAGGCTTCTAACGACCTTTTTAGATGGGAATCGGTGATGTACGATTATCAAAAAATCAATCAATTGGCTGATGAGATCAATAGCTGCCCAGCCTGTTTAACAGTTGTTCCAGATCCGAAAAAATACATCAATGAACTTGCTGATAGTAAATACAATGCAGCTGCCGCAAGGTATAACTCAGGTTTAGGCTATTTGAGAGAAAACAACCGCCAATCGGCTAAAAAGGCATATTACGAATTTGAGAAAACACAGAATCTTCAGCCAAATTATAAAGATGCCAAAGCCAAAATGGAGGATGCCTATTGGGCAGCAGTAACCAGGGTTGTTGTTCAGCCGATTATTGTAAACAGTGGCATGTACAAATTAAGCGCTGATTATTTTCAGCAGCAGATTGATCAGTTTATTGGGAATTACTCGAGAAACAAGTTTGTGATATTTTATGGCGAAACACAGGCAACAGATCAAAAAATTGTTCCCGATCAGGTATTGAGTTTAAACTTTGACGATTTTGTGGTAGGCCAGACCTATGTAAAAGAAAGGGTAGAAAAGTTGAAACGCGACAGTGTGGTAATTGGCGAAACCCGTGAGAAAAAACCGATTTACGGTACAGTAAAAGCCACCTTAAGTATTTTCGAAAAGAACATCTCTTCATCGGGATTATTGGATATGAGCATTACCGATTGGAGTACAAAAAAACTGGTACGTCAGCAGAAATTCCCTGGAACTTATGTATGGAGAGATAATTGGGCAACCTATAAAGGCGATGATAGGGCGCTGAGTAAACAGCAACTGGCCATTACCCGAAGAAGGGAACAACTGCCTCCACCACCAAGCGCTTTATTTTTAGAATTTACCAAACCCATTTACAACCAGCTGGTTGATGATATCAGTTATTATTATAATAATTACTAAACCTCACCCTGTTTGAGGAACTGATTTACGCACTACCTGTGCATCCCTCTCCTGCAGGAGAGGGAAACGGAGGACATTGCTATACTACCACTGCTAACATGGTGAGGTGGTTGTAATCCCTGCGTTAAAATAAAATATCGTTGCAAAGCCTTAAAATATAATGGCTAATATTGCAGTGATGAATACCGGCTTATACAATCCTTTCCAAAACTTCGATTTTTTATACAAAATCTGCTTCCTAAGTGGCAAAACTTTTAATTCGCCTGTTGTTCAGGTACCGTTAATCCCCAAATGGTTGTTAGCACAGGCTGGTTTAAGTGGCGAAGAGCAGATCCAGTTTTTGGATGAGAGTATCCGTTCATACAACGCCTTGGTTATCCCGGTGAACAGTGAGGTAAATGAGCAGTTTTTAAGCCCGCTTGAGCACAAGATCGAAACAGCATTTGCAACAGGGCACGATGCCGTTTCTGCATTGCCCGAACTGGATCTTTTTAACTGGATCGGCAAGTTTTTATATGGCTTTGTATATATCGAAATGCATTCGGCTTTACGCAAGGAAATGACTGCCGATGGCCTAAATATGTCGCAATCGTTAATGATGAAATTTGCCAATCTGAATTTCATGATGCAGAACCTCTATACCAGTCTGGAGTTTGAAGATTTTTCACCATGGTCTATCACGGTGGTAAAACTAGAAAACGAAGAAACGCCGTTCAGTTTTCGCGATGAGATAAACACTTTAACCTTCTCGTTAAAAATGAAAGATTTTGGGATCATCGCCTGTTTACAGGATAATGGTACCAATAAACGCTATCATCAGGATATCATCAATGAAATAAAAGGAAAAGCTTTAACCGCCGAACAGTTTGAAGAGTTGAGTGCGCGTTTTTATTATTCTGCCTATCTGTTTAACCGCTTGCCCGAATATACTTTTATGCCAGTAGAAGGCACCACTTACATTGAGGCTATGCCTTTACGCGGCAACATGACCAAACCGCTTTTTGATGTTTGGCAACATAAAGTATATGCCCAGGTGTTGGAAAACTTCTGGAAACCATGGGGTTATGTGGTATTCGAGATTATTAAAAATCCTGATGAGCCGATGAGTTTCTTCGAGAAACCTTATTTACCTACTGCGGGGTAATAAATTCAGGTCGTCACCCTGAATTCATTTCAGGGTCTATCTTGCATGAAAGATGCTGAAATAAATTCAGCATGACGGTCGCGTGAAAACTATCTCCCTCCTGTTAACATGGTTATAAAGTTCTGCAAAATACCCGGAACAAAAATGATCGTAAAGATCAATCCGGTTAAGGCACCAAAAAAGTGTGCATCATGATTGATGTGATCTCTTGAATTGCGGGAAGCATAAGCACAATAAATTAAATACAAAATCCCAAAAACTACCGCAGGAATTCCAATCGGGATAAACATGATGTAAATTTTAGACATTGGATTGAATAAAATATAGCTAAAAAGCACTGCACTAATTGCTCCGGATGCACCAAGGCTATTGTAGTTAAAATGATCTTTATGTTTGATAACGGTGGGTAGATCGCTCAGCACCAGTCCCAGAAAATACAGTAATCCAAACTGCCAGCTCCCCATTAATCTTTCCAATGTAAAGGCAAAAGCATAAAAGGTAAACATATTAAAAAACAGGTGCATCCAATCTGCATGTACAAGCCCGCTGGTAATCAAAGTATATACATTCTGTCCTTTCGAAACACTATACGGATGCAGCATAAACTTTCCGTAAATGGAGTGATCATAAAAAGCGTATAAGCTGGTAATAATGGTAAAAACGAAAATTACGGAGGCAACTGGTGCAATATTGAAGTATTCCATGGAGGGGATTATTTTAAATCAAGTTTTACGTCTGTAACCAAACGGGCTACCGGATATCTATTGTGTGTTTTTTCGTAATAATCAGAATTTTTATATACAAAATCAAGTTGTGCGGCCGCATTCTTTGCAAATTCAACATCTGAAGCTTTTTTTGCCTCCAGTTTCTGCTTTAGTTCCGGATTATTGTTAAGGAGTGCTGTTGCGGTATCTTCAAAAACATATGCCGAATAATGTTCCTTCATATCCAGAATTGAATCGAAAAAGTTCCAGTTAAAATAAGAATCAGTAGCCTGTGGCTCCAGTGTTTCTACAATATAACGGTTAACAGGTTGGTTAACATAAACCACAAAATCGCCTGCATAATATTGGAGGTTCTGTTTTATTGCATTCAATTCTACGGCTGAGTGCAGATAGTGCCCTTCATAAGGCCTTGTTCCGGTTTTAAAATCGCCGATATAATAACTTTCTACTTGAATTTTCTGATCGGACTTAAGTTCCCGCAGTTTAACATTATTCAGTTTAAGCAGGGCAATTACGCGGTCCCAGGCTTGCGGAATAATGTAGGCAACCGGTTTTTGAATAGACACCGCGGGTTCGAACTTATTCCATTCTTTAATGGTTTTGGTGTAAGGTTTACTGCGATCGTAATATAAACGATCGGCACCGCTTACCATACTGGGTTTTTGGCCAGCCTCAAAGCCTTTAAAGGTCAGATCGTTTACCTCGGTTTTGTTCAGTTTCCATTCTAAAGGAAATTCCTTTTGTGCAGCAACAAGTTCATCGGCCTTCCGCTTATTCTCTCCAATAACCTTGGCATCGCGTTCTACAAGCTGAATATAGGTTTGCAAAAGCTTGTAAGTGGCATCCACACGCAAATCGTATGCCTTTAGCATATGCGTTTCGGGCATAAAACCGATGGTATTGTGCAGCGTGGTATAACCGGTAGAATAACGTGGGGGGTCTATAAATCCGGTTATTCCGCTTTCAGGCGTTTCGCCTATCGAATTTACATAGGGAATCATCGGGTAACCCACCTTCTCCATTCCCTTATATAGATCAGGCACCAATGTTTTAGTTAAATAACCCGAAAGAATCGGGTTCAGCTTATCTTTTTGTGTAGGGATAAGCGTCATTACATATTGATAATCGGCACCATTGCTGGTGTGTGTATCTACAAATATTTCGGGCTGCCAGGTATTAAAAATGAGTTGAAACGCTCCTGAATTTTTCGAATCGGTTTTAATGAAATCACGGTTTAGATCGAGGTTCTTGCTATTGCCCCTAAAACCATAAGCAACCGGTCCGTTCTGGTTGGCCCTTGATGTTCCGCTACGGTTAAAACTTCCATCTATATTGTACAGGGGAATAATGCAGATCACCACATCTTTTGGCAGTTTACCTGCCTTAAGCAGATCGCGGGCAAGCATCATCGATGCATCCACCCCCTCTGGTTCGCCCGCATGAATGCCGTTGTTGATCAACAAAATCCTTTTATTCTGTTTTCTAATCTCCGACGGATCAAAAACCCGATCGCGCGACAAAACCAATACATGTAAAGGCTTACCAAAATCTGTACGTCCATAGGTGAACAATTTGGCCTGTGGATAGGTCTTAGTTAGGTTTTCGTAATAGGTTATAGCAGCATTGTAAGTTGAGGTTTCAATTTTTCCGCTCAGCTCGAAAGGTGTTTTTTGTGCCGCAGCTTTTAATCTCATCGAAAGCAAACAAAACACAAAGAATTTTTTCATGCCTTAAATCTAAGAAATGAAATGATGTTATTAAAGGGTTTTACGATAAGATTTAATCGTTCCAAACATATATCTAAAACCTATGGTGTAAACGTTGTAAACATCCGGCGAATAGTTCTCAAACTTGGCGCTCGAATCGTTATAACCATCTAAACCTTCGCCAAAAGTATAGTTCGATTGTGCATTAATATTGATAACGTACCTCATGTAGCCATAACCATCGTTAATGTAATAGTTAAAACCGAAGTTTAAAGGTACAGCCATATTAAGGCTTTTATCTTTTCCAGGGAAAGGGCCATAGCCTGGATCGTATGCTGCCCAGCTTGGTTTATACCGCACAATATCGGTAATCTTGTTGTTAACTACCCCAATACCCAAACCCACATACAAACCCCTCAAATTGTATAAAAACTCGCTTTTATCGTAGTTCGCCACCTCACCAAGCATTAACTTTACATTGGCTGTAATGGCGGTATATTGATTGATAAACTGACGGTTGTGCGGATCGGTTTCGATGTCTCCTCCTTGAATCCTACCATACTGCCCTTCTAAACCCAGGGTTACAAACGGCGTGATATGATAATCGATTACGCCATAGGCCGTGTAACCAAAACTTCCTTTGTACACATCGGTATAAGATTTGTTTATTCCTCCACCAAAACCATACGACATTTTAAAGTAATTAGATTGGGCAAAAGAAAAACTTCCTATAAAAACAAGCAGAAGGGTTATGTAAGTAGCTTTCAGCAAATTAAAAATCATATCGTTTTTTTACAAAAATAATATGTTTATCGAATATCTATAACTTTTACCTTTGAATTATGAGCACATACACCAACTTTAACAAATCTCTGGAGCAGCGGTTTATAAAATATGCGAAGATTGATACCCAATCTGATCCAAATTCTCCAACTTGCCCATCAACCTTAAAACAAAAAAACTTAGGTAAAGAATTGGTTCAGGAACTGTTAGAAATTGGCGTTATTGATGCCGAAATGGATGATAATGGCTATGTGTATGGCACAATCCCATCCACTACAAACAAGCAGTTGCCCGTAATTTTCTTCTGTTCGCACATGGATACCTCGCCAGATTGTAGCGGTGAAAATGTTAAACCGATTATTCATGACAATTATCAAGGACAAGACTTAATTTTGCCAGATGATAACAATATTACCATAAAATTGTCTGAGCACAAAGACTTAAAGCACCAGATTGGCAACAATATTATCACAGCAAGCGGAACAACTTTATTAGGTGCAGATAATAAAGCAGGGCTAGCAGAAATTATGGAAGCGGCTGCCTTTTTAATGCGCAATCCTGATGTAAAACACGGAACCATAAAGCTACTTTTTACCCCTGATGAAGAAATAGGCCGTGGCGTAGATAAAGTAGATTTAAAGAAACTGGGTGCCGATTTTGGCTATACCATAGATGGGGAAACGCTGGGTTCAATCGAAGATGAAACTTTTTCTGCCGATGGCGCCAGCCTTACAATTTATGGCGTAAGCACTCATCCGGGCTTTGCCAAAGGAAAAATGGAAAGCGCCATTAAGATCCTTGCTGAAATTTTAGATTCGCTGCCAAAAGATACACTCACACCAGAAGCTACACATCAAAAAGAAGGATTTATTCACCCCGTAAGTATGAACGGACAGGTAGAAGAAGCAGAAGCACAGTTTATCATCAGAGATTTTACCGATGAAAAACTAGCCGCACATGGGCACTTTTTAGAAGAAACCGTAAAAAATGTGATGGCTAAATACCCAAAGTCTACCTATAAAATTAATATTAAAGCACAGTACCGCAACATGAAACAGGTGTTGGATCAGCATCCTAAAATTGTACAATACGGAATTGAAGCCATTGAACGGGCAGGCGTGGTGGCAAAACAACAAAGTATCCGTGGTGGAACCGATGGCTCACGACTTTCTTACATGGGCTTACCTTGCCCCAATATTTTTGCCGGAGAACACGCTTTTCATAGCAAACAAGAATGGGTAAGTGTGCAGGACATGGAAAAAGCGGTACAAACCATTATTAACATTGCCTGTATTTGGGAAGAGCGCGGGTAGTTGAAACAGTTCGGAGTTGGCAGTTTTGAGTTCGGAGCCGTATCCAACTCCAAACGCCCAACTCCAGACTCCAAACTCAATAGGAGGCTTGCCCAATATCCAATCTTGCTATTTTCCCCTCTTTGTTTACCTTAAATTTAAAGCAGGTTTTAAAATCACCCCATTGGTCGGAGTGGAAATGGCCATACACCTCCAATCCGTTGTTTTCAACTTTATCTATACTGATAAAACGCTCATGTCCCAGCGCTTTCTTAAAGAAGTTATTAAATTTCATCTGGTTTCCGTCGTCGTAAAAGGCAACATCGATAGCAAATAAAGGAAACCACGTTTTTTCATCGCCTTTTTGCAATGCGGTAATAGCGGCCTTCACTTTTGCATTTGATAATTTTGTTAAATCTATCGCCATGGGTTTCTGATTTTATTTTAAGCGAAAGTAAATGCGCGGGTAATAAAAATAAACAGTGCTTAAGCTTTTCATTTGCTTAAGCTTTAAGCAGTAATCAAAATTAATAAAAAAGATATTTTTAAAGTACATCTTTTTGTTAATTTAGATTGCAAATGATAACTCTCGAGAACGACTATATAAAAGTTAGCCTGTCGGCTAAAGGCGCAGAACTTCAAGGCTTATTTAGTAAAGAAACCAAGTTGGAATATTTATGGAATGCCAATCCTAAATATTGGGCAAAACACAGTCCGGTTTTATTTCCTATTGTTGGCTCATTAAAAAACAACAGTTTTACTTACCAAGGTAAAAGCTATGAGCTACCACGCCATGGTTTCGCCCGCGATCATGTTTTTAATTTCGAAAAAATAAGTGAAACTGAAGCTGTTTTTACTTTAACCCAAAATGAAGATACCTTAAAAGTATATCCTTTTTATTTCGAACTGAAACTGAGGTATCAATTAATAGATAGAAAGCTGAGCTTAACTTACGAGGTAAAAAACACCGGTACTGCCGAGCTTTTATTTTCAATTGGTGCGCACCCGGCATTTGCGGTACCCAATACCCCCAATACCGTTTACGAAGATTACTATCTTGCTTTTAATAGCGATGAGAAATTAACTTTCTGGAAACTGGAAGATGGCTTGGTAGCCGACGAAACGGAGCTCATTGAATTGGGTGGCCACAGGTTAAACCTTAAACATGATTTGTTTTATAACGATGCGCTGGTTTTTAAAACCCTTCAAAGCAACTGCATCAGCTTGCTCAACAACAAAAACGATTATGGATTACATTTCCATTTCGATGATTTCCCTTTCTTTGGCATTTGGGCTGCTACCGATGCCCCTTTTATTTGTTTAGAGCCATGGTGCGGAGTGGCCGATGGCGTTAACCACGATCAGGAATTAACACGCAAAGAGGGTATAGTAAAACTTGGTGTGGGCGAAAACTGGTCGCGGTTTTGGGAAGTAGAGTGTTTCTAGATGGGTTATTGCTTATCGCTGGATGCATAATTAAGTTGGCTACCGGAAGTTTTTTGCTAACATTTGCTTTGGCCTCTTTATTTTTTTCTTTGCAAATTACAGGAGCCCTTTTAAGTATTCTGTTTTCGTAATATTGCCTCCAGTTTGTTATTGGCAACATTGCCGGCTTATAAATGGCGTATTGAAGCAAACAAATAATTATCCACATTAAAATTTCTGTTATCGCGGTGTAGTGGAAACCACTACCCATAAAAGGGTATTTTTACCTTTTAATTTGATGTTAACATGTTGATAACTATATTTATAATGTTAAAATTAAATCAACGGGACGATTTAGATTAAAACGCGAAACCTTTCAGCAATGAAAGGTTTTTTTTTGCAAAAAAAACACGCCCTCAAAAAAAGAGGACGTGTTTACTCAAATCTAAAATTATTTTGGGACGATCGAGAATTATTTCATTAAATGTTTAATACCCTGATACAAATATGAAAAAGATAAGGGATTTATTTTCGTTCAGTTTTATTCATCTGTAAAAGAATAACTTATCCAAAAGTCATTGCAAAATGAATAAAACATTTTAGTCTATGTAAAAACAATATTTTCTCAAGCTCGGCACCCGAATTAAGCTTATCGCAACAAGGTGGAACCATACTAATTTATTAATTTGACGATGTCAAAAACGCCCTTACATTTGTCTCAAGTACACCCATTTTATCATTAAAAGGTGCAGTAACTTAGTTGTAAACAAAATAAATAAGATTATGGCAACCATGCACCCTTACTTAAACTTCGACGGCAAGGCCGAAGAAGCTTTTAATTTTTATAAATCGGTTTTTGGCGGAGAATTTACCTTCTTTGCAAAAATGGGCGATGCACCCGAATGTGATAAATTATCTGAAGCGGAAAAAAACCGTGTAATGCACGTAGCCTTACCTATTAATGAGCATACGGTTTTAATGGCGTCTGACTGTGTACCTTCTGCAGGGCACGTACTTAAAGAAGGCAACAATATGTACATTAACCTCAATGCCGAGAGCCGCGAAGATGCCGATCGCCTATTTAACGGCCTTTCAGCAGGCGGCAATATCGAAATGCCCATGGATGATATGTTCTGGGGCGATTACTTCGGTAGCTTTAAAGACAGGTTCGGTATCCAATGGATGGTTAATTTTAGTAATGCTAAATAGCTAATCGCAATTGAAATCCAGGGTATAATTACTCTGGATTTTCAGTAAATGGGCAGCACAAATTTTGTCAGCATTGTTGATTATGTTTACCCAGCAACAGACTGATCATTACAAACATTTAATAAAATCAGATGGTTAAAGAGTGTTAAATATATGGGATGAAAAATTTGAATCACCATTTTTACTGAATGAAAAATCTAAAAATAACGTTATGCCTCACCTTACTACTCGCATCTTCAGCACTGACTAGTAAAGCTTTTACTGACTCTGTTTGGGTAAATATTAAGATTACAGACACCTCATTTAACCATAAAACGCCAAAACTTTATCTCCAAAAACTGGGAGACAAAATTCGAACATCAATATCTCCTAACAGAATTGAGGATGGTCAGTTCGTATTTGCATTTAAAAATGAAAATTATTTCGAATGCATATTACGTTTCGATCCTGACAATACTTCATTCGTACCCTTCTATTTATCTCCGGAAAGCAGTCGAGTCGAAGTTGAATATTTTTTTCCCACAACAAACCAGATGGCTTTTATCAATCGGTCAAGTGGCTCTAAAGCACAAGCTGATATTAAACGGATTGAAGACAGAACTAATGAAATACTCCATCAAAATGGTGACAAGCTTAGGCTGAAATATAAAGATTACGACAAGATAGCTTCGCGGGCTGATATCCGAAACGAAAACTATAATCTTAATCTGAAAGATAGATTTGAGTTTATCAAGAAACTGTCTTACGACACCACTGTTTATGCCCCGGCCTTATATCTGAATATTATTAATTCATTTGATGATTGGTCGGTTGATCAACTTAAGGCATTTGTATCCAATCAAAACCCAAGAGAAGCGGTTAGTATTTATCAGGAAATTAAAGATAACATAACTATTAAAGAAGCGGCATTTAAAGATGAGAAACTCAAATCAATGTTACTCAAAAACCCTGAAATACAATTGGCAATTAAGGCTATAGATCAAAAGTACATTTATCTGTCATTTTGGGCATCGTGGTGCGGACCTTGCCGATCACATAATAAAACCCTTAAATCAACCCATTATAAAAATTTAGGTTTTGTGGGCATCTCATTTGATGAAAATTTAACGAACATGACTAAAGCAAGTAAAGATGATGACATAACCAAATGGAAACAAGTGCAAATAAAAGAAGGCTTCAATTCTGAAATTGCAAAAACCTTTGGCATTAATGCTTTGCCTGGCAATATCCTATTAAACGATAAAAGGCAAATAATAGGCATTAATGTCTCTGATCAGACGTTGGAGCACGTCATCTTTCAAAAGTAGTCAGATATGATCATATTTGGTTGCTAATCCATTTAAAATATACGACAACAACCTGTTAATCAAAGCGATAACCTACTTAAAGTTTCCCTGGTAACACCCAAATAGGACGCAATAAGGGTTTTCGAAATCCTCTTTTGTAAAGATGGGTATTGATTGCGCCATTGTTTGTAACGCTCGCCGGCATTATTACTCAATAGCGCCAATACCCGTTTTTGCAAAGCCATGTTGCCTGTGGTGTATTTTTTCCTAAAAAAGTATTCCATTTTCCGGGAAGAGGCGCAAAGTTTTTCCTTGTTCTCAAAAGAGATAGAAAGGGTTTCGGTATCTTCAATACAATCTACATTTAAGGTTGCCGGCGTTCCCGTGTTAAAAGCGTTCGGGTCTGAAAACCACCATTCTTCCATGGCAAGCTGTAAAATGTATTCTTTGCCTTCATGGTCGGTATAAGAAGACTTCACAATTCCTTTCAGTACAAAATGTTCGCAACTGGCTGCATCACCTGCCTGAATAATATATTGATGTTTTTTATATTTCCGCTTGGTAAAAAAAGATTCGGCATATTGAAATTCTTCATCTGTTAAACAAACAATCTGATCAATATGCGCCCTTAAAAAATTTGTTTCCATGTTTCTGATACAACAGTACAAATGTACTCTTTATTGAAGATTTATAAACCTGAGACAATTGCCCTTATCCCGTAAACGTGACAATAATCACATTAAAATAGTGATCTATGTCCTTTCCAAAAGTTGATGCTTGCTTTAAGTTTGCAATACACAAACACGCAAACCAACCGCTAACACACAAATGAAACTTAAATTATTAACCGCCATTGCCTTACTGGCGATATTAAACACACAAAAATCAGCTGCCCAGAGCCTTGCCAAAATGAACTGGTTTAACGAGCCTGAAAAGTGGGAAATCAAGGATAAAAACACATTTAGCCTATTTGTTCCTGCCAAAACAGATTACTGGCGGATCTCGCACTATGGCTTTACCGTGGATGATGCCCCTTTTTATTATGCCACCTATGGTGGTGAGTTTGAGGTAAAAGTAAAAATTACAGGCAACTATGTAACCACCTTCGATCAGATGGGTATTATGCTCCGAATTAATGAAGACGAATGGATTAAGGCAGGAGTAGAATTTGTAAATGGCAAACAAAATGTAAGTGCGGTGGTTACGCATAAAACAAGCGACTGGAGCGTAGTTGAATTAGCACAGGCACCAGCATCTATCTGGATGAAAGCCGTTAGAAAACTTGATGCGGTAGAGATTTTCTACTCCTTGGATGATAAAAAATATACCATGATCCGTACGTGTTATTTTAAGGATAATGCGCCTGTAATGGTGGGCCTTGTGGCTGCCTGTCCTGATGGCAAGGGTTTTAACGCCACATTTGAAAATTTCAAGGTTACTCCCACGCCAGATCAGCGCAGGTTGGATTGGGCAAAAAAACAGCAGAATTAATATTTTTTTATGAAGTGGTCGTCATTCTACCGTAGCGGAGAAATCTATGATTAAGTGTAGCGCACAGCTCTCTCCTCCAAAGGAACTCAGATTAACAATTTTGTTATAATTAAATCTTCGCTAAAGCTTCAACCAAATCCTGAAAACCAGGCCTGTTTAATGGCGGCGCAACTAAGCAGGCGTCTCTTAAGGCACCCAAAGCATTCGAACATGTTTCGCTTACCGCTTCGTTTTTTAACGAAAGTAAATCATCGAGCAGGTAACCATAAGCGCTCACTTCTATCCGCTCTAGCGCGGTGGCAAGTGTAACTTCAGCCTGATCATAAAAACTTGCAGCACCAAAATCGCCGAACAAGGTACTGCCCTCATCGTCAATCAGGATATTGTGCGCATATAAATCGCCATGCATAATCCCGGCCTCGTGCAATTGCGCAGCTAAGGAGGCAATGGTTTTGGCGATGCTCAGCAGCTGTTTTTCCGACAGCTTCATCCCTTCAGAGAAAACATCCCTGGTACAGCTTTCTAAACTCGGCGGATTACCCAGGTTATAAAAATGATGAGGAATGAGGTCCATCACCAGTCCTTTTTTATCTTCTGGGTGCAGAGCAATCTGTCCGATTAAATTAACCAAACCAGGGTGGTAACCCGCAGCAATGTAGGCCGTCATTTCATCTTCCGGCAAGCCATCGCTGGTTACATTGCCTTTAAATATTTTAACGGCTACCTCCTGGGTTTCATCGCCAATAGTCCGGTTTGCTTTTGAGATAATGCCCGAAGCGCCTTCACCCAATAAATGGTTAATCTCTAAATCGTGCCAATTAATTAACGAAAGTGTTTCTACAGCAGGAGTTTTACTAAAGTTGTTCCCCGAAAATGCAATCCACGAAAGTTTAGGCATCATAGCAATCCATTCGGGCAGCTCATGCAGTTTATTAGCAGCAATCCGCAGTAACGATAAATTTTGGCAATTACTTAATTCATCGGGCAATTGCACCAAACGGTTACCTGATAACATCAGCTTTTGCATCCGCGTACACAGCCCAATCTCTTTTGGCAATTCGGCAATGTTATTGTTTGTTAAAATCAGCCAGCGAAGATTAGGATTCAGCGATTTTGCTGGTACCGTTTTAATCTGGTTAGATTTAAAACCTGCAATATCCAACAAAGGACAGTCGGCCAATTGCTCAGGCATAACCGTGAAAAGGTTTTCTGAACAGAAGAAAATCTTCAATTTCTTTAAACGGCCAAAATCTGCCGGTAATGCACTTAATTTATTAAAAGATAAATCCAGAACTTCCAAAGTATCGGCCAACTCGAATATTTCGTTTGGAAACTCGGTTAGGTTTTCAGAAAGTTTTAACGATACTGCTCCTTTAAGTCCGCCACTTTGTAGTGCTAACAGGTTTTGCATAGGTGTACTGATTTTAATAATTTGGAACGAAGATAAGGCTATATATTTATTTTAAAGATCAATGCTGCGTTCCACATAAATTTGGTTAAGAAAATATTCATCATGCGATATGACCAGAAGCGTTCCCTGGTATTCGTTAATGGCTGCCGTTAAAATTTCTACATTCTGGATATCGAGGTTATTGGTAGGCTCATCCAATATCATCAGGTCGGGCGATTGGTTGCTGATGGTTAACGAACAAAGGATCAACCGCATTTTCTCACCGCCACTTAAGGCCGAACAAGGTTTGTCCCAATCGGTTTTGCCAAACAAAAACCGGTTTAAACGGATTTTTACTTCGTACTCCTGCAATGCCCCAGAGTTATATTGCTGGGCCTGTTCGTAAACTGTAAGTTGATTATCGATCAACGAATAATCCTGGTCAATATACATGGAGCTAATGTCTGCTTGGTTTAAACTTCCCGTCGAGAGCTGGAGCTGCCCCAAAATAAGCTTGATCAAAGTGGTTTTACCCGATCCGTTCCGGCCCTTTATCACGTAACGCTCAGCACTAAAAATCTGAAAACTAAGCGGCTCCTTCCAAAGTAGCTGATCGTGAAAAGCAAAATTGACCTCCTTAGCTTCAACAATACTTTTCCCTTTGTGCAGCCTGGCTTGGTTGAAACCAATCTTCATTTTGTCTGCATCAGGCAGTGCAGAACGGAGCTGGCTTAATTCAGCAGAAATATGATCGAGCTTTTCGGTATGAACAGCCTTTAATTTTGCCGTACTTTTTTCCGCATTATTTTTTAACGTATTCATCGAAATGGTCGGCAATCCAGCTTTTTCCTGTTTTTTCTTCCCTTTGGCATCAAGCTTCTGTTGCCGCTCGATCGATTCCCGTTCCACTTCCTTAGCCTTGCGCAGTGCTTTTTCCTTTGCTTTTAAATCATTGTTCAAAGCAGTATTTTCAATTTTCTTTTGCGCAGCATAGAAATCGTAGTTTCCGCCATAAATGGTTATTCCCCGCTTACTTAACTCGCAAACTTTCTCAATTTGGCTCAATAAAGTACGGTCGTGGCTCACCACCACCAAAGTATTCCTGGTCAATCGGATATAATCGTACAACCTGTTTCTACCTTCCAGATCCAAATGATTGGTCGGTTCATCCATCAAAACAATATCCGGACAGTGTATCGCGATGCCGGCCAAAAATACGCTGGTTTTTTGTCCACCGCTTAAACTTTCCATTTTTTGGTTTAAGTCTAAACCCTCCAATCGCCAAAAACTCAAAGCTTCCGCGCAACGCTCCTCAATGGTCCAGTCATCGTTGAGCATGGCCAGATTTTCGTCGGTTACTTCTCCGTTAAGGATTTCGTTCAGCGCTTTTAGTTTATCTTCAATCCTAAGTGCCTGCGCAACGGTAAAATCATTAAATTGACCAAAAAGCTGTGGTACATAATAAGGCACCGATTCCGTTTTAACATAGCCGGCAGTTGGCCTGAGTTTGCCCGACAAAATTTTTAAAAGTGTCGATTTCCCTGTGCCGTTATGGCCAATGAGTGCAATTTTTTCGTGTTTATTGATGGTAAGATTTAAATCTGTAAACAGTAAATCTCCATTGGGATGGATATAGCTAGCCCCTTGTAGAATAAGCATAAATTTCTTTTTTAAGGTAAATAATTGCAGAAACGGAACCGCTCTGCTTGTTATCTATTTTCTGAAAAGAAATGAATCTTACATGTATGGGGTGATTTGGTGATGGTGCAAAGATAAGGAATTTTTGCGTTTTGCGAAAGGCGGTTGGCGTGGATTGGTTAATTGGTCTGAAGTCATGAGTCGATTAACCTGTAATCCAGCGTTGGTTATCCTGTATGCTTTGCAGTTAAAAAACAATATATTATGTATTTATCCTGCAGAGCAGATCTGCACTAGGCGAAGCCGATTGATGAGGTTTTAAAGATGTGGCCCCATATATTAATGCAATCTGCCGGAATTACCTTACTTTTGCATCACCTGTGAAAAAGGATGTAGTAAATTCCTCTTTCTTTTAAAAGACACTACCGTTTAAGATTAATATGAAATTACACGCTCGCCACCTTTACCTTACCGCTATTGTATTTTGCCTTTTTTTTTCTGCCTGTAAAAAAACGGAAACACCTGAAGCACCCGAAACACCAATTACTACCATATCCATTGTACCAGGAGAGGTTAAACTCGCAAATGATAGTTTCTTCGGAGCCAGACTAGAAGTAAAAATTCAAAATCTACAACCAGGAGAATCTTCTTCTGTAATATGGAGTTCAGAAAACCCTCGAATAGCCCGGGTAACCGAAGAAGGAATAGTTTGGCCCGATGCTGCTGGTGAAACCTATGTTTTAGCCACAATGGTCAATGGAAAAGGGGTTGCCAAATGCAAGGTTGTAGTTACCGATGGTAATGACTATAAATTCCGTTTAGTGTTAAAAGATAAAGGGCAATCGAATTTATCGATCAGTAACCCCGAATCGTTTCTTTCCCCAAAAGCAATTGAGCGAAGACGTAAGCAAAATATACCCATTGACGCCTCAGATTTACCTATTTCTCCCGAATACCTTAAAGCTATTCAACAGATTGGAGGTACTATTGTTGCTAAAAGCAAGTGGTTAAATACCGTAAGTGTAAACTGCACAGATGAATTCTTAATTGATAAGTACAAAGCTTTACCTTTTGTAAAAGATGTAATTTTGGTATGGGAAGGAAAACGAAAAGAAATAAGCACTGCTCCAAAATATATAGATGTACCACAAATTGGCGCTAACCACACCCCAGATGTGCCGTTAGATTATGGCACGGCATTCAACAATATTAATGTAAATAATGGCCAGGCACTGCACAATAAAGGCTTTAGGGGCGAAGGGGTTGATATTGCTGTAATCGATGCAGGTTTCATTAATCTTAAAGCAAACCCTGCGTTCAAAAATGTTAATGTAAAAGGTGCAAAATCTTTTGTTTACGAAAACGACAATCCATATAGTAAAGATAATCACGGCATTTGGGTAACCTCATGTATGGCCACTAACTTGCCTGGCACTTATGTAGGTACTGCCCCAGAAGCAAATTATTGGCTTCTGCGCACCGAAGATGAAGCTACCGAATACCCGATAGAAGAAGATTACTGGGTAAATGCGGTAGAGTATGCAGATAGCGTTGGGGTGGATATTATAAACTCATCACTTTATTATGCTACAGGATATTACTTTCCCTCGGCGAGGTATAAGTTTGAGGATATGGATGGAAAAACCGCCTTGGCAACACGTGGCGCCAATGTAGCTGCAAGCAAGGGCATTTTCATCGTCAATTGTGCAGGAAATGAAGGACCTTGGGTAGGAACACCGGCCGATTCTCCCCATGTACTTGCGGTAGGTTCAGTAAGCAGCAAACTTAATATACATACTTTTACTGCTTGGGGAATCACTATCGATGGCAGAATGAAACCAGATGTAGTAGCTATGGGAGGCAGTGCAAGTGTAATTAACGAAAGTGGGAACAGTGAAACACGCAGTGGAACGTCTTATGCCAGTCCCATTATGTGCGGTCTGGCAGCCTGTTTATGGCAGGCATATCCAAAACTCACTAATGCCGAGCTCATGCAGGTAATTAGACAGTCTGCCGATCGCGCAGCAAAACCAGAGGTTCCTTATGGCTATGGCATTGCCAATATGCAGAAAGCGATGGAACTGAGTAAAGCAATTACAGCCTCGAGATAGCGGCTTTTAGTCTGAAGTTGAAGTAAAGAATCTTTTTGATCAACCAAATAAGATATAAAAGGTTCACATAAGCTAATGGCCTTACATGTTCTTCAATGTCTTATATGGTAAATACTTGCGCCCAGCTCTGTAGCCTTTGTGCTTTCTCTTTGTGCCCTCTGCGGTTAAAAATATGGAAATGTAAGTCGGCCGATGGATTTTAGTCCGGAGTCGTGTATTTTGAACCATGTAAGATATAGAAGTTTCATATCAGCTCAAGGTTCTTATTTTTTCTTATACTCCTTAAATTGTGGTATGCTTTAAGATTAGTTTCGCTGAGCACTGCGTGGTTCCCTCCTGCGCGAGAATGACGACTACTTTTTACGCCCAGCTCTGCGGCCTTTGCGCTTTCTCTTTGTGCCCTCTGCGGTTAAAAAACAGAAAAGATGGATAAGGGAGTTTAATCCAGATTCGGGAGTCAGGGGATCGAAGATTGAGTGGTGAAAATTTTGTTTTTATCGTCCCAATTGTCATCCTGAAAGCATTGAAGGATCTTTTTCCGATGTTACACCTGAATAATAAAGATCCTTCGTTACGCTCAGGATGACAATTTTGTACTCTTATATCCCTATCACTATATTAGTGCTAGCATTTTATAGATTTTATCTATATCATTTTTTATTTGCATTAGAAATTTAATCGCATATATTTACAAAAAACTTTAGGGGTGCCTACGTGCTGAGAAATACCCTTTGAACCTGATGCAGTTAGTACTGCCGAAGGGAAAAGTGAAAGCAATCTTACATTGCTGTCTTTTCGATCTCCATTTTGGGGCAATCTCTATAGTTTTTCCAATTTTTTAAAATATGGAAGTAACTATAAACAATCAAAACTATCTGCTCAACGAAGCCTGTTCCATCGAACAGATGCTTGCTGTTGTCATTTCAACCGAAACAAACGGCCTTGCCATTGCCGTAAACCAAACCATTATTCCCAAATCAGACTGGGCAACCCATGTATTAAATCCGGCCGATCAGGTTATACTCATAAAAGCCACGCAGGGAGGATAGAAATGAATGAATTTTGAATGATTGAATGATTGAATGATTGAATGCAAAGTATAGTCCATTCACTCCCGCTGCCATTCAGTCATTCTCTCATTCTGTCATTCTCTCATTCTCTCACTCAATAACTCAATCAATCCCTTATTCAATCACTCAATAATTGATTCTACTCATATGAAACAAGAAAAAACACCGAACCAAGAGGTCATCAGCCGCAGTCCTTTTCCGGCCTCACGCAAAATCTTCGTACCTGGAAAAATCCATAATATCCAGGTGGCCATGCGCGAAATCAGTCTATCGGAAACCAAAATCCATAACGGATTTGGATTAACCGATCCTAATCCGCCTGTTACCGTTTACGATACCAGCGGACCCTATACCGATCCTAATGCTGTTATTGATGTAAAAAAAGGCTTACCGCGACTAAGGGAACAATGGATAAAAGACAGGCTTGATGTGGTAGAACTGCCTGAACTATCTTCTGCTTACGGACAACAGCGCCTTGCCGATGAGAAGCTTGATGCCCTACGCTTTAACTTCACCAACAAACCTTATAAAGCACAGGCCGGTGCCAATGTATCTCAAATGCATTATGCAAAAAAAGGTATCATTACGGCCGAAATGGAATATATCGCCATTAGGGAAAACCAACAGATCGAACTGTTAAATGCGCAATTGGGCGATCAGCATGAGGTAATGAACCACCAGCACCAGGGCAATAGCTTTGGCGCAAATACACCAAAAGGCTACATCACACCCGAATTTGTAAGGGCAGAGGTAGCAGCTGGCAGGGCGGTAATTCCCTGCAACATCAATCACCCCGAACTCGAGCCCATGATTATTGGCCGAAACTTTCTGGTAAAAATTAACGCCAATATCGGTAACTCGGCCGTAACCTCTACCATCGAAGAGGAAGTAGAAAAAGCCGTTTGGGCCTGCCGTTGGGGAGCCGATACCATTATGGATTTATCAACAGGGAAAAATATCCACGAAACCCGCGAATGGATTATCCGCAATTCGCCTGTGCCCATTGGTACCGTCCCTATTTACCAGGCTTTAGAAAAAGTAAATGGAAAAGCGGAAGACCTCACCTGGGAAATCTTCCGCGATACGTTGATTGAGCAGGCCGAACAGGGCGTAGATTATTTTACCATCCATGCCGGTGTACTGCTCCGTTATGTGCCTTTAACCGCTAAAAGGATTACAGGCATAGTTTCGCGTGGCGGATCCATTATGGCCAAATGGTGCCTGGCCCACCACAAAGAAAATTTTCTGTATACCCATTTTGAGGAGATCTGCGAAATTATGAAAGCATATGATGTGGCCTTTTCGTTAGGCGATGGTTTGAGGCCTGGCTGTATTGCTGATGCAAATGATGCCGCACAGTTTTCGGAGCTCGAAACGCTTGGCGAACTCACTAAAATAGCCTGGAAACACGATGTACAAACGATTATAGAAGGCCCTGGGCATGTACCCATGCACCTGATTAAAGCCAATATGGAAAAACAGCTCGACCATTGTGGCGAAGCGCCATTTTACACTTTAGGCCCTTTAACGATCGATATTGCGCCAGGTTACGACCACATTACCTCAGCCATTGGCGCTGCCATGATCGGCTGGTTTGGCACAGCCATGCTCTGTTATGTAACCCCGAAAGAACACTTGGGCCTGCCAAACAAAAAAGATGTTAAAGACGGTGTAATTACCTATAAAATTGCCGCCCATGCGGCCGATTTGGCCAAAGGCCATCCAGGTGCGCAATACCGTGACAATGCTTTAAGCAAGGCCAGGTTCGAATTTAGATGGGAAGATCAGTTTAACCTCTCACTCGATCCGGATACCGCAAAAGAATTTCATGATGAAACCTTACCTGCAGAGGGTGCCAAAATTGCACATTTCTGTTCCATGTGCGGCCCGAATTTCTGCTCGATGAAAATTACGCAGGATGTGAGGGAATATGCCGCAAAACAAGGTGTGGAAGCAGAGGCGGCTTTAGCACAGGGCATGCTGGAAAAATCGAAAGAGTTTACCCAAAAAGGAAGCGAAATTTATTCTTAAACCGCTATGGAACTGATTGTAATTGCCAAGCCAACCTGTTTTAAGGAAGAATGCCATCTTGTAAATCAGCTTTTCGAAGCCGGTTTACAGGTATTTCATTTGCGCAAGGAAAATGCCGATGAGGCCGGTTACCGTAAAATTGTGGAAGGGATTTTACCGGAATACCATCCCCGCATTGCTTTACACCATTTCCATACACTGGCCAACGATTACAACATTCATAGAATCCACCATACCGAAAGCTTTAGAAAAAATATTTCGCCCAATACCCTGCCGCCGCAAAAGCATATATGGAGCACATCTATTCATCAGTTATCAGATATAGATAGCATTAGGCCATACCATTACGGTTTTTATGGTCCGGTATTCAACAGCCTTTCCAAACCAGGTTACATGGGGATTATTCCTGCAGGTTTTCATTTAAACAATCCTAACAGCAATACAAAATTAATCGCTTTGGGTGGCATTGGCTTCAACCAGATCGATCAGGTAAAACAGATGAATTTCGATGGTATTGCGCTATTGGGCTGTATCTGGAACGATCCCGCTCAAGCTTTAATCAATTTTAAAAAAGCACAGCAACATTGCCTTGTTTACCATCAACCGTTTTAAAAACATCAATATGATTCACCCATTACAATATATTTCGCAAGCACCCCGAACAGGCACCCATATCGATGCCATTGAGCAGGTGCTCCAAGCTGGCGGAAAATGGATCCAGCTGCGCATTAAACACCAGGCCGAAGCCGAAATTCTGCCTTTTGCAAAAGCCGCGCAGGCTTTATGCGAAAAGTATGGCGCCAGGCTTATCGTAAACGATTTTCCGCACCTGGCAAAAGCCGTAAATAGTTATGGCGTACACTTGGGCCTGCAGGATATGCCCATTTCCGAAGCCAGGAAAATTATCGGCAAAAACCAGATCATCGGAGGCACAGCAAATACCTTCGAACACATTTTGCAAAGGGTAGCAGAGGGTGCCGATTACATTGGCCTTGGCCCCTTTAGGTTTACCAGGACCAAAGAAAACCTGAGCCCGGTTGTGGGCTTGGCGGGCTACCACAACCTAATGGAAAAAGTGCGAAAAGCTGGCATTAACACCCCCATTATTGCCATAGGTGGCATTGAAGCAGCTGATATTCCGGCTATACTCGAAACCGGAATTTACGGAATTGCCATCTCGGCAGCGCTCACCAACCAAACACAAACGGCTGCGGTTATTGAAGAAATCAACAGCAAGTTCAGTATTCATTCGATTTAAAAATTACAGATATGTTAACCATAGCAGATCAAACCTTTAGCTCTCGCCTCTTTACCGGCACCGGAAAATTCAGCTCTGCCAAAGAGATGGAAAGTGCCTTAATTGCCTCGGCCTCCGAACTGGTTACCGTAGCGCTCAAACGTGTAGATTTAAAAGGCAAGGACGACGATATCCTTCATCACCTTAAATATCCACACATCAATTTATTGCCCAATACTTCTGGTGTGCGCAATGCAAAAGAAGCTGTCTTTGCCGCTCAGCTGGCACGCGAAGCCTTAGAAACCAACTGGATCAAACTGGAAATCCACCCAGATCCGAAATACCTCATGCCCGATCCGATCGAAACCTTAAAAGCCACTGAAGAACTGGTTAAACTCGGTTTTGTGGTTTTGCCATATATCCATGCCGACCCGGTTTTATGTAAACGTTTGGAAGATGTGGGCACGGCGGCTGTAATGCCGCTGGGCGCTCCAATTGGCAGTAACAAGGGATTAAGAACCATCGATTTTTTAGAGATTATCATCAGCCAGAGCAGGGTCCCGGTAATTATTGATGCCGGGATAGGTGCGCCATCTGATGCAGCCAAAGCCATGGAAATTGGTGCTGATGCCGTTCTGGTGAACACCGCCATTGCCATAGCCAAAGATCCAACTAATATGGCTATTGCCTTTAAAATGGCTGTAGAAGCCGGCCGAATGGCTTTCGAGTCTAAACTAGGTGCCCAAACACACTATGCTGCAGCAAGCAGTCCACTAACCGCATTTTTAGATGAAGAGTTTTAACGAGGTATTCGAATCCCACAATTGGGACGATACCAAGGCCAGTATTTACGATAAAACAGCTGCAGATGTAGAACGGGCATTGCGCAATACACAGCGCGATCTGGAAGATTTTAAAGCGCTTATTTCTCCCGCAGCACTGCCTTATCTCGAAGATATGGCCCAGATTAGTCAGCGATTAACTTTAGACCGTTTCGGTCGGGTAATCCAGATGTATATCCCGCTTTACCTTTCCAACGAGTGCAATAATATCTGTACCTATTGTGGTTTCAGTTATGACAATAAAGTAAGACGCAGAACACTCAACCCAATGGAAATTATGCAGGAAGTTGCGGTAATTAAAGGAATGGGATACGACCATGTTTTACTCGTTACCGGCGAAGCCAACCAAAGTGTGCACACGGATTACTTTAAAAAAGTGTTAGACCTCATCAGTCCACATTTTGCCCATATATCCATGGAGGTGCAGCCTTTGGATGTAGCCGACTACGAAACCCTTATTCCGCACGGGCTAAATACGGTATTGGTTTATCAGGAAACCTACCATCAGGATGATTACCGAAAGCACCATCCAAAAGGCAAAAAATCGAACTTTCTTTACCGCTTAGAAACGCCTGACCGTTTGGGGCAGGCAGGAATCCATAAAATGGGGCTTGGTGTTTTAATCGGACTGGAAGACTGGCGCACAGATTCGTTTTTTACGGCCCTGCACCTTTCTTATCTCGAAAAACAGTATTGGCAAAGTAAATTCAGTATTTCTTTCCCCAGGCTGCGGCCTTTTAGCGGCGGCTTAGAACCCAAAGTGGTGATGAACGATAAGGAATTGGTGCAACTGATCTGTGCTTACCGCTTATTCAACAGTGAAGTAGAGCTGTCTATTTCTACCCGCGAAACGATAGCTTTCAGAAACCAGGTGATTAAGTTGGGTATTACTGCTATTAGTGCCGGTTCTAAAACCAATCCCGGTGGTTACCAGGTAGAACCGCAATCCTTAGAGCAGTTCGAAATATCTGACGAACGTTCGGCACAGGAAATTGCGGCCATGATCAGAAAACAGGGCTATGAGCCTATTTGGAAAGATTGGGATATGAGTTTGATCCAAAAATCATGTTAATAAAAGAAGAACTGAACCGTTACAACAGGCAGATGATCCTGCCTGAACTGGGCCCCTCCGGACAGGAAAAGCTAAAAGCCGCCAAAGTATTGGTTATCGGCGCAGGTGGATTGGGTTGCCCGGTATTGCAGTATTTGGCCGCAGCGGGCATAGGAACAATCGGAATTGTGGATGATGATGTGGTAGAATTGAGCAATCTGCACCGGCAAATTTTATATAACCATACCGATATTGGACAGCCTAAAGCAAAAATTGCCGCTGTAAAACTCCAATTGCTTAATCCGCATGTGGGCTTTAGTGCCTATCGCGGACGTTTTAGGGCCGATAATGCAGTGAATATTTGCGAGGATTATGATCTGGTAGTCGATTGCTCGGATAATTTTACCACCCGCTACCTGGTGAACGATACCTGTGTGGCTTTAGGCAAAACACTTATTTTCGGTTCTATTTTACAGTTCGAAGGTCAGGTGGCGGTATTTAACCACCGGGGCGGTGCAAACTATAGAGACCTCTATCCAGCGCCACCAACTGAAAATATTAACTGCGCAGAAGGAGGGGTAATTGGCATTTTACCTGGCATAATAGGCTTGTACATGGCCAATGAAGCCCTAAAATTAATCTGCGGCATTGGCGAAATACTTGCAGGCAAACTGATGACCGTTAATGCATTGAACAATGCTGTGCAGGTATTTAAAATTGCCTCAAAAAAACCAACCGATACCGCAAAAACAGCGCCTGCCAAAACCGATAAAGCGCTACCAGAAATCGATAACACAACATTAGATCGCTGGCTGGAAAGCAATGCTGATGAAGTTTTTTTAATTGATGTACGCGAAAGCTACGAACACGAAGACGGCAATATTGGAGGCATCAATCTTCCACTGTACGAACTCAGGGAGTCGCTTGCAGTTATCCCAAAAAACAGAAAAGTGGTGTGTTATTGCCAAACCGGGCAAAGAAGCAAAATGGCAGTGCAGTTGTTGAATGGAGTTTATGAAGGGGAGCTATATAGTTTGAAGGAAGGAATCTAGTTCATTTGGTTAACTGGTTAATCGTTTAAATCGGTTAACTGTGAGTTGATTGAGCGCATTCCGTCATACTGAACTTGTTTCAGTATCTATCATGCTACCTTCAAAGGTCCCGAAAAACATCACTCATCATTTAACCGCAAAGTGCACAGAGAGAAGGCGCAGAGATCGCAGAGTTAAGTGTAAAAATAATGGCATTGAGCTTATATGGACCTTACATGGTTCAAATTAGCCGACTTCGAACTAAAAACTTCATCCGCCATCATCATTTTCCATATTTTTAACCACAGAGGGCACAAAGAAAAGGCACAGAGGCCGCAGAGTGGGGCGCTTCGCTCTTTTAAGGCGTTTCACTAAAAATCGATAGAAAAACCTCCGCCAAGAACAAAACCTTTATCGAAATTTGGTGGAAGCTCACCTGCAGTATACTTGATCGCAATCTTGGTTTTGGTGCCCGGACCTAAATTAATTTTAAGCAGCTTTTCTATCCTGATCATATAAAAGTAATTCCAGTCTTTACCTGCGTTTTTCAACAATAAATTACGGTCGAGGTCGCAATACGAATCGAATAAAAAAGCGATCCGCTCATTTCCAGATAGTATACCCGTTTCCCATTCAGCTTTAAGGTTTAACCTGTTCATAAATTTCGAGTCTTCAAGCAAATGGGCAAGGCTGGTTTTATTCGCGCCGGTTACGTAATCATAGCCGACAGATAAATCCAACTGCCTGGGGTTGTTGTTTTTTGCCGCCCTTAACAAACCAAAAGGAAAATCGAGGATCGAACTCAGGTAAGAAGTGGAAACAGAAAGCTGCGGGCCAAATGCAAAATCGTAATTCCTGAAATCCTGCGTGGTTTCATGTTTCGCATGCAGGTTAAACGATAGCCACAAGGGCGAAGCTACCTGTGCGGCCTGATCACGTATCTGTTGAACAAGAGGGTCTTTTCCGGGAGGTAGCTCCGGGTCATCATCTGCCAGCGGATCTATAGGGCTACGCGGCCCAAGGTCTTTGCCTTTTACGTGAAACAGGGGCTGCCCCTCCAATTTAATTTCTGAAATCAGGCTGCTGTTTTTGTTTTTATCCTCAGCAACGGTTACAAAACCTCTACTGCCCAATGATAGGTTAAGTTTATTAATTTTAGCAGGATCCTTGCCCAATAGTTTTTTATCCAGTTGAAACTGATAATCGATCCCGAATGATCCTTTTTCCGGATCGATAAATTTGAGGTCAAGCTTTAGCCCGTATTTATCGAATACTTTAAACGAAGCCGACGCTTCTACCATGCTTTTTTTTGCAGTGGTATCGGCACCATTGGTTTGTGCAGCTGCCAGGCTTCCAAAACCCAGGCAGGAGATCAATAATAGCACCCTTTTCATTTTCCTATCGCTTTAGTGCTAAGCTTATCACTTGGAAAAACGGCCTTATCAGCCCAGGTGTTTATCATCGCTTCGTTGGTCTGCGTATCCTTATCCAGGTCGACCAGGATATCTTCAAGCGCCAGCGAAACATTATAATGCGCTAAAATCTGGTTAAAATTATAGGCAAACCTGATTTTTGATCTTTTAATGGCATCAGTATCTATCCCCCAATTCATATCCTTTACCTTGGCCGCTAAAAATTCATCCCAGGCATCAAATGGATTTACATCATCAAGCGGATTGTCTGATACACCGAAATAAGTGCGCTTAATAAAACGCCTTTTCTTTTCCGTTAATGCTGATTCTTTCATAATTGGTCTTTTGGTTTTAACTCAATAACAAGAATAATGGTGTAAGCTAAAGCAGGCTTTAAAATAAAATTAAATTTACATATTAAGTAGTTCATTATCAATACCATGTTGGTTATATTATGGTTGGTTTATTCGGTTAATTGTAGACCAAACCGAGTATCCCATTCTATATTATTTGGCCATATAGCTTCAGCATTTTTTAATCAGCGTCAACTGCTCCCTGTGAAACGCCAGCATGTTTCCATCTTGCATTTTCCATATTTTTAACCACAGAGGGCACAAAGAGAAGGCACAAGGGCCGCAGAGTTGGGCGTAAAGTTTTTGAGATATAAGTCTCTTCTATTACGCTACCATTGCCAGGCTCCAATAGAAAGGTCGTCATTGCGAGAACGAAAGACGAAACAATCTTACAACTTTGGGTTATAACGGCCGCATTAAGATTGCTTCATCCAATGAAAAATTGGTTTTGTAATAACGATTCCCAATTGAGTTGGGGAATGAGGTAGCTCCACGAATAACGCGTTGACTTACTCTAAGACTGCCCACTTTACCTAAAAATTCTACGTTTCCTTAGCAAAGCCAAAAATTGTCTCGGTAATTTTATATCTTGCTTTTCTAAATTAACAATACTCGAGGGTGATGCTTGACCTTTTTTTAATAAATCTTATCCAAACCGGACAGGTAACCGTACCTAACCAAATTGTAGATTTTGATGCCGATTCCTCAGATCGAGCAATTATCTTATTAGAGGAGTATTACCGGGCAGATGCCTTAACTATGCCATATACTGCGCCAGATTTTGACCCCGAAGCAGCTTTATGGGCTGCGAAATACATTTTCAGCACCATACAATTGGTTCTGCTCAGAGATATCGGCGAAGAAAAATTAAATCAATTACTAACTGATTATAAAGGCCCCTATACATCCGAAGCGGTGTATTCAGCAGATTTGATGCTGCGTTTCCTCCCCGATATTTTCAGGTTTGCGAGTGGCCTGTCGCCAGAAGATCCATTAATCTACAAACTAAAAGCAATAGCCCGGCTCTGGCCCTTTTCAACCATTGGAATAGCCGGTATAAACGTGGCTATAGGAAACACAATACTCGATCATCCCTCACTTAGGGTGGCCTACATTGATCGGCTTATATTGAAAAAGGATATGGGCAGGATCACTAGCAAACATGAATTAAAATTAGTGAAAGAAGCGTTGGGCGCATACCAGGCAAAACTATGGCCTGGTTTAAACCTGATCCTTAACAAAGAAACAATATGAACGAAACCCAGCTAGCCACGCATTTAACCATCGATAAGCTGAAGCAGGTACTACAGCATTTAAAAAAGGTTTTTGTAGGCAAAGATGAAATTATCGACCTAATGGGCATTTGCCTGGTCGGCAGAGAGAATCTTTTCATTTTAGGCCCTCCGGGAACCGCCAAAAGTGCAACCGTACGCGAGCTTTCCAAATTGATAGATGGACAGACATTTGAGTACCTGCTTACCCGTTTTACGGAGCCAAACGAACTTTTCGGTCCTTTCGATATCCGCAAGCTCAGAGAAGGAGACCTGGTAACCAACACAGCGGGTATGCTTCCAGAAGCATCACTCATCTTTTTAGACGAACTTTTAAATGCAAACAGTGCCATATTAAATAGTTTGTTAATGGTGCTCAACGAGCGGATTTTCAGGCGTGGAAGAGAAACCCGTAAGCTACCTGCACTGATGGTAATTGGCGCCAGTAACCACCTGCCCGAAGATGAAGCCCTGCAAGCACTTTTCGACCGCTTTCTCATCCGTGTAAAATCAGATAATGTAGATCCACAAGAGCTTAATGCAGTATTAAATGCAGGCTGGGTACTCGAACAGCACGATGGAAGTGATAAACCTGCTATCTCGGTAGCCGAAATTGCCAGTTTACAAGAGCTTACCGCAAAAGTAGACCTTCAGGAAGTTAGGCCTGCCTATATCGAACTGATCCATAAAATGCGTAATGCTGGCCTACAGGTTTCCGACCGGCGGGCTGTAAAACTGCAACGGATGATTGCCGCAAGTGCATTGATCTGCAAACGAAATAAAGCCATCCCCTCCGATCTTTGGATATTAAAGCACATTTGGGATACAGAAGAGCAGCGCGAAATTATCGCCAATATTGTGAATGTTATCATCGTTACCGACATTTCTGAAAACCAGCACCCTAGGGTAAAGGAAAACACTAAACCTGATGCAGAAGAAATTTATAAAGAGGTACAGCATTTAACCGAGCAATGGGCATTGCCCGAAATTGCAATGGCGGAAAGATCATCAATTAAAGACCGATTGGTACACCTGAACAACCGTTGCGAGTGGATTGGAAACGAAGCGCAACGCAAATATGTACAGGAGCCGATAGATCTGCTTTGGAAACAGATTATGCAGTCTGCATGAACATGAGGGCACTGGTTTTAGAACTCAAATACCAAGATCAGATTGGTAATATCAGGGCGGTTGAGGGCTGGAGTGCCTGCAGGCAGGATGAGCTGATCTGGCTGAAGGGACCTTTGGGTAATAAACACGACCAGGTATTGATCGATTCTCTGCCCATTTTGGCCAGCTATAAACTCGATGGGCAAAACCGTCTTTTTCCTGATGGAAAGTTAACCCCCGTTGCCCTGCTCGATGTTATGGAATGGAAAACATTGCCTGAATTTATGCCTTTAGAAATGCCTGTATCGGCAATTCCGGCACAACAGGCGCCACAAATGCCTGTAAACCTGCTGCGCAGCCAAAATCCTTTCCCCGCATATGCCTTGCAAACCAATTTTATGGCATGGAAGAAGTATGTAGATGGCGCCCCGCAGGTACGTTTGCAGAAGCTACAATTTGTGTCATCAGCAGCGCAAGAAGTACTTATTATTGGCGATCCGCTTCCGCCCATACCTGGCAAAACTTTTTGGCTAAACGGAAATCTGCTTGTTCCGGCAGGGTACAATTTCGACCCACCATTTTTAGGCGATCTGCTTAACCAAAAGCTTAAAGCAATTACACCATCATACATCCTTTTTAACGAAAGCGGCAGGCAAAATACCATCCCAATTGATCTTTTTAAACCTGCTGACCGGGCAGTAATCAGGCAGGTTTCATTTTAACATATGGCTTACTCCTCACAAAATACCGTCGACTATTTTAGGGCCTATCAAAATTATTTTTGGAGGTGGGCAGAACGTGGGCAGGTAATCGAATTTGCCAACCAAAAAACCATCTGCTACCGGGAAGACTTATCCAATATTTTAAAAAACCTTCCTAAAACTACCTCGCTTTCTTTAGGCACTATTCTTTTGATTTTGTGCGCGTGTAAAGATGATTGGGAAACCCGCTATAATGCCAAAAAAACTTTGTTCGATATCCGCTACAGCAGTACGGATACCAATAGCGCCATTGAGGATCCAGACCACGGACTAAAAACGCAGGCCTACCAGTTTTTATGCCTTGTTAACCAATTGCCACATCAGTACCGTTCAGAAATGAACAGAGTATTACTGCTCCAGTCTATTTTTGATGCATTAAGCGTTAAAGGATACCACATGGGCCTTTTGCCCATATTAAAGGAATTTAACAGTGGCGAAATGGACGAGGATATTTTTGGCGAACAGGCAGTGCTTAAACAGACAAACCTGGTTCAGGATCTCGCACCATTGGCCGCAGCGCTCGCTATTTTCGAAGATGTAGAAAGCTTAGTGCTTAAACAGCGTACCGGCCTTATAGCGTTGCCCAGGCCCATTGATATTCCTCAACCCGAACCTTTTGGCAAAGACCTTTTGGCCGAACTGGAAAACGATAAAAAAACGAATACAGTTAGCCAGCTGGCCAGAAAGATTATGGCCGCCTTAAGTATCCCGATGTACCTGAACAGCAATAACGAACAAAGTTTGGGCGGGATTTCTGATATCGCCAACAAAGGCACTTACGATAAACTGTTGCTGAGTGAACTCGCTCAAGACGATCTTCTGCTCACCGCCCGGCTGGCCAACAATGAAGCCCTTTTTCTAAAACGGGAAACAGCACCAAACCATCAGGTACAGCAATTGGGTATAATTATCGATTCTACCCTGAAAATGTGGGGATCTGCACGGATATTCGCTGTTGCAGCCGCTTTGGCTTTTAGAGAAAGTAAAGAAAAAAACCAACAGTTAAAAGTATGGTCGTTGGGCGGAAAAGACTTCAGCATAGCCGAACTCGAAACCAAAAAAGATACTGAGGCCTTACTCGAAAAAATGGATCCGGCGCTGCACTGCGGCGAACCGCTGCTTAAGGCTTTCGCAACACATGCAGAAAAAAATGGCAGGTATATATTAATCACCTCTGCCCATTTTTTAAAAGATGCTGCTGCTGCGCGCTATTTTTTAAAAATCAGAGATCAGTTAAATTACCTCATCACCATATCTGCCGGCGGACACCTACAGATGTTCCAGTTCAGTAAAAACCAGTCGAAACTCATCAGAGCGGCGCATATCGATTTATCCGATCTTGTAAGCCACGGCTATCAGAAAAAGGTTAAACATATTAACCAGGCCGATCTACCCGCGGTACTTTACGAACCTGAATTTCCACTTTATTACCCTACTTCAAAGATCAGGATGAACGAAAATGATCTGTATGTATTAAAAAACGATGGCATAATTGCTGTTACAATTGATTCACGTTTGCTTTATTGGCCAAAAAAAGCTTTGGGTGCTAAAGAACTGGCCGGACAGTTAGACCGTGGAAAATACTGTTTTGGCGAGATGGAAGATACCCTTTTTATGCTCCTATTGCCTGATAACAGCAAAGTACTTCAGCTATACAAGATCGATACCACAGCATATGATTATAGCTTGACAGAAATATCCATTTCGCATAAAGGCATAAGCGATATTCAGTTTATCGCCCCCTATTTTTATCTTAAGCACAAATATAAACTCATCTTGGTAGACCCCCGAAATGGAAACATTATTCCTGCCGATGAAGGCGACAATGAACGAATAAAAAGCCGGGGTAGTGGCTCGCGGATTTTTCAGGCCCAGATAAAAAAACACCTGAATAATGGATATAGTACCATTAATACTGTAAAAAAAATTTACATCCATACCTTAGGGCGGATTTTTGCTGATAAGAAAGAATTTTTACTCATCAACAATGAGTTCCATTGGAAAGATAAGCCGGGAGATGCGGAGTGGTTAAACGCCAAATCACAACAAATTTTAAAAGTAGAACATTTATCAAACATTAGGTTTACCAAATTTAGCTGGCCAAACGGAAGTTCAGCCATTATGGATTCGAGGGGAACATTACACCTTAAAAGCAATAAGCCTAACATTCCGGAAATTTGTATCATTATGGTAGTTGGCCAGCCAACTGCCTGTTGGAGTGCCGATGGGTACTTAAGCGGCGCATTTTATTTCACAAAAGTTCGGGGAAGTCAGTATCTGGAACCACATGTTTTTTATAAAAAATATATTCAGGCTTTTATAGATGGACTAAAATAATATGAAACTTCAACTCCACTATCAGGCAAAATCTACTCATTCTATCTGGGGCGCTTATTTACCAGGCAGCCCTGCCGATTGGTTTGCAGAAATGGCCAACTGGCCTGTAGATTTTTTATCCATCAAGGCCTATCTCGTGCCCGAAAGTGTGGCAAAGAACAACTGTACCGGCTTGTTTGTGGTTTTTGGAGCCGCTATTCCAAAAAGCGATCAGGTCAGGTATCCCTATACCCAGCTCACTGAGGGCTTTTTCATGCCTTTAAATGCCAAGCTCTTCCCCCAACTGCTCAACAGCGAACTAAGTGCAGTAAAACTATGGGATGTACAGTTTTTTCATCCCAATATAGGCCTGGTTGGATTCGAACAACAGGATCGTTACCAATTGGCAGACTTGATTGAAACACCAGAAACAACAGCAAAGCACTGGCTCCACAATTTGCCTTTAGCACCCGCTCTTCCTCAGCTCCGCTCGGTAATGATCGAACCGCTGCACACCACCAATGCCATTGATGATTTAAAAGCGTTGATTAATACACAACCGCTATCCGATATCCCTAAAATAGAAGAAGATCAAAAGCGTGGCAATAAATGGGGCAACATTTTAAGCAACATGGGGCTTTGGGTATTGTTAGGTTTTGCTTTTATCGGTAAATTTCTGCTCCAAATTATTGCCTTTCTATTTCCTAAACAGGCCATTGAAATGGCCAATATGCAAAGCCCCAGCTTTCTACAACAATTAGATGCCTGGATCAATCAAAAAATGGCCTCCATCGAAAAACAGCGTGATAGCGAACTCAATAGGCTGGTAAAACTATTCGATAAAGATAAAGACACTGCTTTACAGTATGCCATCCCACTAAATAGTGCATATTTAAACCGTGGTACCGCAGCCCCATCGGGCAAATTAAGCAGGCAAAGCCTAAGCTTAAATTTTAAGAATTTTGGCAATGGACTAGCTGCCGATCTATGGGATTTAGGCAGTTACAGATGGGAACTTCAGCAACGTTACGAAAAAACGGCTACACAGGCCGTAATAGATGGCGATTTTAAAAAGGCCGCCTATATTTATGCCCACCTGCTGGGCGATCTTGACAGGGCAGCAAGAACCCTGCGTGAAGGCAAACATTATCGCGAAGCTGCGGCAATTTATAAAGACCACCTTAACAATAAAAACCTGGCAGCCGACTGTTTAGAAAAAGGCGGGCTTTTAAACGAAGCCATAAATTTATATGCAGACCTGGCCAATTATGAGAAAGTTGGCGATCTGTATGGGCAAATGGGGCAACAGCAGCAGGCACTAAAATATTATGAAGATGTAGTGCTGCAATCGCTGGGTGCCAGAGATCATTTAAAGGCTGCAAGCATTATCGAACTCAAAATTGGCGACCCTAAAAGAAGTGAAGAAGTGTTACTTAACGGCTGGCACAACAACAACCAGGCAGAACAATGTTTAAAACACTATTTCGAAATTACGGTACAAAACGGAATAGCTTTAAATAAAACAGTTACCGCCTTTTACACAGCGCAGCTAAGCAAGGGCAAAAGCACGGGTTTTTTAAGGGTACTTGCCCATCTTGCCGAAAACAGTGAAGATGAAAGCTTTCGGGAAACAGCCTTAAACATCTGTTACGAAATTGTAAGCCAACAAACCGCAGCAGGCGATTTTAGTGCCTTAAAAATGATGGATCGGTTCATGCACCAAGATCCAATGATCGTTCAGGATATAAACCGTTATGCCATTAACCATTATAAAGAGATTAAACAGCAGCAGGCTGATTCTTATATTCAACTGGACCGTGAAATAAAGTGGGTCGATTTCTGTAATTTCCACGATCAGCTGATCGGTATTGGGATCAAAAATGAAACCATGCAGTTGCTCCGCATGAAGTGGGAAGACTGTATGGATTATTTATACCTGTTTAAAGCCAATATTAACGATTCTTATACTTTAACCGCCGATTCGGGTATATCGGACCACATTTTGATCAGTGGGGATACCGTTGAAAACAAGTACAGCAAATTGCCAAAAACCGACGATTTTGAGCGGAAAATTGATCTCCATCAAATCAGCTGGTTAGGCCAGAATATGATTAGTGCCATTGAACCGACAGACCAAAAAACAGTATCTATTCTTTTAACACATGGTGAAGACATCCGGTTAAATAGCTATACGGTATTTGGCGAGCCCTTAACTTCTGTTGTTTGTACCTGGGATAAATCATTGATCGATGCCTATCAGCTATTTTCGAACAAGAACAAAATGTACTGGCGCAAAAACCACCTCTACTTTACCGGGAGCGATATGTTGCTGCGTACGGCTGATACCGGAATACTCGAAATGTTATTTGTCGAATCGCCCATTATCAACTTTTCGGTAAGCAGTGTGCATACTGCATTAAAAATAGCGGTATTAACCAACAATGGCTGCCTGGTTGTTAGCCCTACACTAAAAGAAATGCCCATCAGTATCCCCCTTTTCGCGGCAGACTTAAGTGCGCATTGTATACAGATACTTCCAGACAATCACCTTGTTGTAGCCAACAGCGAAAAAGCACGGGTATACGATATCAGTGGAAAAAAAGCACAGCTACTATCTGAGGTTATTACCGACCATGCTATTATACGCATTTTTAATGTCCCTAAACGGCATCATTTCGGTTTACTCGAGGCCGATAACCGGATTTCGGTACACATCATCGATAAAGAAGAATAATCGAATTGGTTAATTGTAGGCCAAACGCCTGTTATGCTCTTCTATCTTTTTAACCACAGCGGGCACAAAGAGCAGGCACAAAGGTCGCAGAGCTGGACGTAAAAAGTAATCGTCATTCTCGCGCAGACGGGAACCACACAGTGCTCAGCAAAGCTAATCTTAAAGCATACCGCCATTTAAGGGGTATAAGAACCTTGAGCTTATATGAAACTTCTATGTCTTACATGGTTCAAAATACACGCCTCCGGACTAAAAATTCCATCATCCATCTTACATTTTCCATATTTTTAACCACAGAGCGCACAGAGAGAAGGCGCAAAGGCCGCAGCGTTGGGGTGTAAAGTTTTCACCATATAAGACATTGAAGAACATGTAAGGCTATTGCGCTTATATGAACCTTTTATGTCTTATGTGGTTCAAATTAAACGATTTTCACTTCCGTCCCAATTCAGTACAAGTTCGCTCAAAGATTCCGTGCCTTCCATGTTTCCGTGGCAAAAAAATCCCACCGATTTCGTTAATTCATGATAACGCGTTGAGCGACTCAGGACTCACGACTTTGGACTAAAAATCGGCTCAATATTTGCTCCTACCGAAGCTTAAATTTCATAAGGAAAACCCATTTTAGCTCATGAACAAATTACCAGCGCTATCGCCAAAACCATTCGTATCCCTTTTAATCCTGTTTAGCCTTTTCTGCTCGGCCTGTTCCGAAACACCAGCACATTTTTTCGACATTACGATCTTAAACACCAACATGATCAACGATTTTGCCAGCGCCGATCTGGCCCGCCACATCAACGACGAAACCAAAGAATATCCCGATATCCCATCCAGTAAAAAGAAAGGCAACGAAGCCGCCACCAACCTCAACAACAAAATTTTATACCTCGAGCAATCGCTGGAAAAGGTAAAAAAGCTCTCCACCTCTGGCGATGAAGAAAAAGAAATTAAAGCCCTTTCGCAGCAATTGTACGAACTGGTCATCCCCGTTTATAAAAACGAATACCTGGCTTACGCCAAACTATGCGACAGTAAAGGCAGCCAAAGTGCCAAAGATGAAATCATTCACAGCATCGACCAGAAATATGGCGCCCGTTTTGAACAAAATTTTAATGCCTTAATGGAAAAAGGTAAAGCCTACGCCCAAAAAAATAATATCCAGGTAAACTGGGGCCAATAAAATAAGTAATGGGTTAATCCAGGTGCGATGCATTTGGGTTAAACCATGGCTTAGCGGCTAAATGCATCTAATAGCCCAATAATAGATTAAGCTATTGTTGGGCGAATTGGGCTTCAGAAAAATCGGCAATATGGTCATCAGGCGTTTCCACTTGCTTTTTAACACTTATCTTTCTCTTCATTCTACTCACCCCATAACCACAAAGGCTTACAAAAAGAGCTGCACATAAAAACCATACCAAACGGGTAAGCAAATACCTGTAATTGGATGTGTACTTGGTTAAGATTGTGTTTGAAAGTGGTTTGAGTACTCTTTGTGTATCTAAAGGATATGCACCGCTATCGGTAAAATATTCATGATCTTTTACAAAACCTTTGTACCACACTTTCCCCAACGAATAGCTTGTTAGGGTATCTGATAGATTAATCTTCCTTTGATGCTGTAACTTTTTAAGATTTAATGGGACTATCGTAGCGTTAGCAATTTGAGCATTACATTTTACAGGTTCGTAATGGTCTTGATCCCAATACATACATTTCTCATCAGGGTTAGGAGTTCTAACCATAGTTGGACTGTTCTCCCATAAAACAAAAGAGATACTACCAATAAAGAGCGAAATGATGCAAGTAATAATGATGAAACCTGTTGAAAAGATACGGACATATTCTGTTTCAATATAATCGACCTTAGTGGTCTCTTCTTCTTCAGCTACCTCAGTTGTCTCAACCATTGGTTCTTTTTCTTCCTCAACTAGGTCGCCTTGATTATCTACTTGTTCATCTATAACTATTACATCATTCTCAGAATTCTGATCATTACTATTATTTCCACCAGTCGTATCAGACTGTGTTTCATTTATTCTAACTTCAGGTGTATTGATGAATTCTTGTGTCTTTACATCGGATCGTTTATCAAAACTATTGTAATAAGATATACTTGTTCTTGGCTGAAAATCTATTAACCAAGCTAGAAGTTCAATAAATTTTATACCAGGATTTGTTACTTTACCCTTTAAAATTTTGGGCATTTGTTTAAATTTCTCAGCTGGAGAATTTTCTATTAAGGTAAAATATCCTTTCTCTTGATCTTTAGGTCCAAAAAACTGTCTAAGTATTTCATCGTCATTAGAGTTAAGTTGTCTCTCACGATAAACTATTAAACATTCTTCACGTAAATCCCCCGGTGTGGGAGCCGATAAATTTGGCGAAAGACTCCCATCTAACTTCTTCTTTTTATAAGTGTCTAAGACAACTTTTCTATATTCTTCGGGCATTTTTCAAAAATTTAGTCGTAAAAATAAGACGGAATTTCCGGAATTTTTACGGTTAACCGGAATTCTAACGGAATGACAGGAACGAACGGAATCTTTTGATAACTAGCGATTTGAAGCCCCCATATTTGTATCGTTGATCAGCACAGGTGGCGATTCATTATCAAAGCTAAATTAAAAAACTGATTAATAAAAGAGTAGAAATCGCGGTAGTTAATGGCCGGTTTGGGAAGCAGTTACTAACTCCCGCGACAGACACTCAACACTTCCCAAAAATTTCAGAAGGCCTTCTGATACAAACCGTAGAAAGGCCCGCGAATGGCTCGCGGGTACTCTGCCTAGTATTCGATTTCTAAATTTTTGACAAAATGTTCATTCCATTATTTATTGCTATCCTATTGGGATTGGCAACGCCTGCAAATACAAATAATAATTGTAACCCTAATAGCGGGACAACCGTAACCACCGCCGATACTGATCCGACCAACCCTGGTGACCCAGGTGACGGCACAGGAGAAGCAGGTGGAGATACGGGTGGCGAAAATGGCCACTTGCCACCACCCAAAATAGGTGATTAATACAGTTGATAAAAAGGCGGCAGCAGTGCCGTCTTTTTTCTTTTAACGCTCCCATTTTGATTGTTTATCCCAAATTCAGAATATTCATGATTATTTTCATAATTTAGGGTAAAAAACAAAAACCTTGAAATATTACTATTTTACGCTCTTCTCATTATTGTTTTTTCTCTCTTGTTTACAACAGAAAGCAACAAAAGAAAAAAAAACAATCAATCCAGATTATGATAAGGCATTCGAATTTAGGGAAAAGAAAATACCTGATAGTTCCTTTATATATTTTAACAAGGCTAAAGACGTTTTCTTAAAACAAAAAGATAGTTTAGGTGTCGCAAAGTGCCTGGTAAATATGGCCATAACCTCTATTGATAAAGGGGATTATTTTGGCGGTCAGGAAATTTCGACCGAAGCATTAACTTATTTCAATAAGGACAAAAAAGAACAGTTTGTATATTTAGAATCTACCTTTCACGAGCTTGGCTTAGCGTCTTCCAACTTAAAAAACTATTCGCAAGCCATTACATTTTATAACCAGTCAATAACTTATGCACAAGATAGCATATCAGTACTGGTAACTAAGAATAGCATTGCAAATGCCTATGGTAAAATTGGTGCCTATCAAAAAGCATTGGTACTCTTTAGCAGCATTTTAAAAAAGAAGATGAGCGATGAAAATTTCGCAAGAACATTATCCAATTATTCCTTTAACAAATGGAAGCAAAATCCTCACTATAATGCTAAAACCGAACTTGTAGCAGCATTACACATTCGACTAAGAGATCATGATCTTTGGGGGCAGAACGCCAGTTTTGCGCATTTAGCCGACTACCACACCCATAGCCAACCAGATACAGCCTTATTTTATGCACACAAAATGTATGAAGGTGCTAAAAAACTAAAAAGCCCTGATGATCAATTGCAAGCGTTACTAAAAATTATAAAATTAAGCCCAGTAAAAGAAACAAAACAATATTTCAATATTTATAAAAATCTGGACGATAGCTTACAAACGGCCCGCAATGCCGCCAAAAATCAATTTGCCCTCATCCGTTACGAAACGGAAAAAAGCAAGGCCGATTTTCTGAAGGCTAAAGCAGAGAATATCCAAAAACAAAAAGATATACTCGTTAGAAATATAGGGATCGGCACTTTGGGGCTCTGTTTAGTATTGGGTTATTTCTTATACCAAAGAAGGCAGAAAAACCTAAGACAGGAAAAAGAAATAGAAGTTAAAAAAACAGAGCTCAAATATGTAAAAAAAATTCACGACCGTGTAGCCAATAGGGTATACCAGGTAATGTCGGAGGTAGAGAACACAACCGAAATAGATAAGAATGATCTTGCCGACAAACTAGATGTAATCTATAAAATATCGAGAGATCTTTCTTACGATAGCAAAGACATTAACAACGAAGAAAGCTTTTCGATTGAGCTGTCGAAAATGTTATACGCTTATGCCTCGGCGGAAACTAATATAGCCCTTGAAGGTGGCGGCGAAAAACTTTGGGAAGCTATTACTGATGATACTAAAGGCGAAGTGTTTTGCATTTTGCAGGAACTGATGACCAATATGAAAAAACATAGTGGGGCAGATACCGTTAACATAAATTTTAAGCGTGAAAATGATCGAATAACTGTTTTATATGTAGATAATGGAAAAGGAATGGAGGTTTTAACACCTAAAAATGGATTAAGAAATACGGAAACCCGTATAGAAAGTATTTCGGGCCATATTACTTTTGATACCAAGCCTGATGAAGGGCTTCGTGTTGAATTTTCATTTCCAACCTTATAAAAATATAAATATGTTCAAAAACGTACTCATCGCCGAAGATCATGAAATTGTTAGCAAATCGCTCCGTAGCGCCCTTACAGATCTTGGCATTACCATAGCAGATAAAGATTATGTGTTTTATTGTGATGATGCATTTACACGCGTACAAAAAGCACTGCGCGATGGCGATCCTTATGAACTGATCATTACCGACCTTTCTTTTGATGAAGACTATCCGAAACAAAAAATAGCAGGAGGCAGAGAACTGATCAAAGCTTTAAAAGAAATACAGCCAGATTTAAAAGTACTGGTATTTTCGATAGAAAATAGGACACTAATCGCGAATACACTGTTTAAAGAATTAAATATCGATGCTTATGTACCTAAAGCCCGCCATGATGCAAAAGATCTTAAACTGGCTTTAGAAAGCATTTATAAAAACAAGAAGTACCATTCGCCCAACCTGAGGCAAAAAGAAGAATACCTGCACGATTTTACGCCCTATGATAAAACAATCGTTTCGCTCATTTTAGATGGAAAAACCCAAAAAGAAATGTCGGGCATTTTGAAACAAAAAAATATGGAACCGTCTGGCTTGAGCAGCATCGAAAAACGGATAAATTATATTAAAACCGCGCTCAATATTTCAAATAATGGTCAGCTAATTGCTTATTGCATCGCAAATAAGGTGATTTAGCTTAGGTTAGTCTTTAGTCCATAGTCGGGAGTCGATTGATCTCCGCACCGCTAAGCACCCAGCTCTGCGACTTTGTGCCTTCTCTCTGTGCGCTTTGTGGTTAAAAACGAGCGATTTTGTATGGCGTGATTAACCTTGGACAAATGAACTATTGACTAATGAACCAACTTACGGTTTCCCGTAAGGATGCGCCAAATTCCTCCCATACTTTTGAGCAGCTTAAAAAACAACTATGGGAAAATTTATCATTACCAAAAGAACAAATGGAGAATACCAGTTTAATCTCGAAGCAGCAAACGACAGGGTTATCCTCACCAGCGAGGGCTACGCCACAAAAGCTGGCTGCAATAAAGGTATCGAATCGGTAAAAACCAATGCACCAACAGATGCCAGATACGACAGAAAAATTGCCAAAAACGGGGCATACTATTTCAGTTTAAAAGCTGCAAATGGCGAAATTATCGGTACCAGCCAAATGTATACCGCTGCTGATGCCAGAGATAACGGTATCGAATCGGTTAAAGAAAATGCGCCGGATGCATCAGTAAAAGATGAAACCATTTAATGCGATAAGTTATGGATCTTAAACTAAAGTTAGAACAACTTCATCAGCGCGTGGTGGGCTTAAAAGAGCAGATTAATACCGAAGAGGCTACAAAAAATGCATTTGTAATGCCCTTTATTCAAATCCTCGGTTACGATATTTTTAACCCTACAGAAGTTATACCCGAACACATTTGCGATATCGGCACCAAAAAAGGCGAAAAGGTAGATTATGTGATCCGTAAAAACAACGAGCCAATCCTCATTTTCGAATGTAAACACTGGAAGGAAAGTGCCGATGCGCATAATTCACAATTGCACCGCTATTACCATGTTTCTAAAGCGCGGTTTGGGGTATTAACCAACGGTACAGTTTACAATTTTTACGCCGATTTGGAAAAGCCGAACATTATGGACGAAAAACCATTCTTAACCATCGATATCGAAGACCTGAAAGATAATGCCATTAAAATCCTCGAAAGTTTTACCAAAAACGAATATAATTTAGAAACGATTCTTGATTCGGCCGAAGGTTTAAAATACATTAAAGCCATCAGAAAGGAATTTGAAAAAGAAATAGACAGCCCTTCCGACGAAATGGTGAAACTCTTAGTGAACCGTTTTTTCGACAAACCCTTAACGGCAAACCGGATGATTGCTTTTAAAGATTATACCAAAAAAGCCCTTACCATTTCGATCAACGAATCCATCAGCGACCGCTTAAAATCGGCATTGAATATTAACGAGAAAATTGAGAAAAAGGAGGAGGGCAAAGTGATTCCTGTTAATGAAGATCCCGATGCTTCTAAAATCGTAACTACTGAAGAGGAATTAGAAGCCTTCCAGATTGTAAAGGCCATTTTGCGCGAGAAGATTCCATCTGCCAGGATCGCTGCGCGAGATACCCAATCTTACTTTGGCGTATTGCTGGATGACAATAACCGTAAACCAATTTGCAGGTTCCATTTTAATACCGTTAACAAGTACATCGAAACTTTCGAGAAAGGAAAAGATGCTGGCGAGAAAAAGCAGCTGTTTAACCTTGATGAGCTTTACGATTACAGAAACCAGTTGCATCAGACTATAGAAAACTACTAATTATCCGCTCATCTCTCAAAAAATGTAGAGGTTGTTTCCGTGGCTGTTTTCGAACCGGGCAGGGCAGCCTCTCATTTTTGTATTAACGACATTCACTCACTTCATCACCCTCACATTCTATAACCTATCATTCCCTTACTGTTAGCCGTAAGGAATATATTTTTTGCCGAAATACCTTAGTGGCATGAAACATATTGTTACACTGCTATTATTAACAGTCATAATAGGCAATGCCCAGGCACAAAAAAAGAAAGTGATCACCTATCAGTTAATGGAGCCTGGTTTCAACAAGAAAACAATTAAGGGCACCATCAGCGAAGTGTACACCACAAAACGTTATGGCAAAACCTTCTGGTGGGTAGTAATTGGCACCGACACCCTAATCCACGTATGGCGCAGGCACCTCGATACCGCAACTATGAAACCAGGTGTAAACCGCGCTTTCTATTCCGTTAAACGCCTCGATAATAGCTGGTGGAAGAAAGAAAAATCAGAAGATTATGTGAAGCCAAAAACCAACTGATGAAGGAAGATCGGCCAACTTGTACCACATTAAATAATTTTCACAAATAACTTATAATTAGCCAATTAAATTAAAATTACATCAAGAAAATCATTATTCAAATAGTTGTTTGCTTTACGGTTTCCCGTAATGTAAGCCCCTTCAAGCAACTTATTTTTGTAGTATCAAAATTAAAAAATAATAAAATGGCTTGGAGCTTTCACAAACGAATAAAAATTATCCCTGGTGTTCATTTAAACTTAAGTAAAAGTGGTATATCCACTTCTATAGGAGTTAAAGGGGCAAGCATGACTTTCGGAAAATCAGGAACCTATCTTAACACCTCTGTTCCACTTTTAGGCATTAACAGCAGGTATAAACTTTCAGGCTCAAGTCCTCAGCCTCAGGTATACCTGCCAAACGAGCCAGTAGAGGTTTTAGACAATATTTTCAGTGCCGACATTCATGAAATAACCAGCCAAAACATGCTTGGTGTTAAAGAAGCTATTCTATTGGCCCAACGGCAAAGGAAAGAACTCAAAAGCGATTTATTAAAAATCCAGGCTACTTTAGGTGTTTCGAAAACTAAACTTGTGCTAAGTTATATATTCCTCTATGGCCTAATAAAAAAGACTATTCCCGAAAGCTTAAAAATAAATATCACGGCGCAAAAAGAAGCCGTCAAGCAGACATCACTTCAAATAGACAACTGTTATGTCAAGCTTGATATAGAATTTGAACCCGAAATCAGGGAAAAGTACGATCGCTTAGTGAAAGCATTCGGGAACTTAACAACATCCCATAAAATTTGGGATGTAACCAGTGCCCATTTTCAAGATCGCGTGGCAGCGCGATCATCTGCCAGCACCATTGTAAATAAACGGGATGTAAAGTTTGCATTTAAATCACTTATCGATATCAGATCAAACTTTGAAGCACTATACTTCGAAAATGCAAATGGCGCGGATTTATATTTCTATCCCAGCTTCATCATCATGTATTCCAACAACACAAATTTTGCCATCATCGGGCTTGATGAACTTAACCTCCAGCAAAGTTATGTTCGTTTTACCGAAACCGGTACGGTACCGCGCGATTCGAAAGTAATCGACAGGACCTGGGCCAAAGTAAATAAAAATGGTACACCAGATAAAAGATTTAAAGGTAACTACCAGATTCCAATAGCCAAATATGGCCAGATCAATTTACGTACGAATACAGGCTTAAACGAAGAATACGAATTTAGCAATTACGAGTTTACAGAAGCATTCGGACAGAGCTTTAGAGATTACCAAACAACGATTAAACAACTAAAATAATTTTTAAATCAAGTACGGATACAGCAATGTGCTCATTCCTAAATGAAAAACTCATGCTCACAGAAAATACCCAACTCGATCAGCAAGTGTTGCAAGACAACAAAGAGATTTTTGCCCGGATAGTTAAAGAGCTAGAAGGAGCAGATTTCGAAATTCTAATTGCCAGTGCATGGTTTACTGACGAGGAATTATTCGCTATCGTTAAAAGTAAAGCCGCTCAAAATGTAAAGGTTGAGCTAATCATCGCCGATAATCAAGAAAATCTGAAGTTAGATTTTGATGAACTCGTTTCATTGGGAGCTTCAGTAACTAAGATAAAGAATGTTGGTTATGGTATCATGAATCAAAAATTTTGTGTAATTGATAAACGGATTGCACTGCATGGTTCTTATAATTGGTCGGTAAATGCAAGGAAAAATAATCACGAAAGTATAATTGTAACAAATCATGCCGAAACTGTAGCTCATTTAATCACTAATTTTAACGACATTAACCATAAGGCAGCCCTGCAGCGGGGTGAAGTGGTTGATGTTCCTTTTGTACCTTTAAAAGTTGAGGCAAAAACCGAAACCCACACAGCTAAGGAACATGCTATTTCTGAGTTTACTAAGGTACTCGATTCGATGATTGCTGCAGAGATTGGTAATTTTGATCGATCTATGTTAAGGGGGCAAGGTTATGAGCGTTCCAAATATAATAATGGCGATCATCAGGTACTTACTAAATCATTAGATACAGTTTATTCGGTTTTTATAAACGATATTGATGTAGTTGAAGACAAAAAGAAACGTTTAAAAACCAAGATTGATGAGCAGGAAGTAAAGAGCCTTAATACATTTGAAGAAAATCTCAATTTGCAGTTACAAACCTCTGAGGCAGAAGCAGAAAACGAAACGTTAAATGCCAAGAACCAGCTCATCAACCTCAAAGCTGAGACCGAAAAAAATAAACAGGAAATCCAGAGCCTTAAAGAAAATAAAATTGGTTTTCATGAAAAAAATATTGCAGAGATAAAGAATAAGATACGCATTGCGCAAACAGATTTTGTCAGCCCAAAGTTTAAATGGTATGAGTTTATTCCAGTATTGTTCGCAAATATCTGCCTAATCACTTACCTTTTTATCTTCTACTCTTCAGCATGTTACATTTTATTGTTTGCTGTTGAAGACTCGAAGGCTGCCAAGGCCGCGGGATTCGATGCTATTCCGATGGAAATATTTAATCCTAAAGCTTTGTCTTTAACTTTATCAAAAGGCGGGGCAGGTATCATTTTTATCTTGCTCTTCGTAAGCATCCCACTTTTTTGCGCACTCATCAAACTTTTTACAAAGAAAACATGGATTATCATATCCATGTTCCTCGTTGGAATTGTATTAGTTGATACAGCAATCGCTTACAAAGTTTCGGCAGCCATTTATCAAATGAAATATGATATAGGAGACGCTACTGAGGCTTGGCGAATATCAATGGCTTTTACAGATCCTAATTTCTATTTGGTATTTTTATTAGGTGCCTTTGGTTTGCTTATGTTAAAGTTTGCATTTGAGAAACTCATGTTAATCTTTGAAGAAAGAAACCCTGATGTTGCTACATTAAAAAACAACTTGCTCATCAAACAAATGGATGAAGATCTAAAATTAGAAGGAGAAAAAATTTTACTATTTAAGGGGGAAATTTACACAATAGAGGCACAAAATATTAGTTTAGATGCTCAATATAAAATTGTTGAGGCTAGGCTCGCTTCCATTCCCAATAAACTAAACCTTTTAAAGGAAGTTAAAAAGACAGATCTAATTACGGGGAAACAACACATTATAGATATTGCGACCATATATAAAAGTCATGTCGAAAATGACAATCTTCCAATTTCTATTGATTCGCTAAATGATAGGATCAATATCTTTTTAGAGGGCTGGAACGATTACCTACATGAAGAATATGCGGTACTAAAGGCCACAGAAAAATCGCGGGAGGCGTTTGATACTGCTGTAAATTGGCAAAACGAAAAGGTAAAAAGTTCACAAATAGATAAACGGGTTGTAATCTGATGAAAAAGTATTTCTTAATAAGCATTTTGATATGTTCTGCCTGTATATATGCGGCGGCTCAAAGAACAAAAGAGGTTACTGACTATAATATAGTTTTTGCACCTGATTTATCAAATCGATTAAATCCTAAGTTGTATCCAAAAGCAGTTAACGATGTAGATATCGTTCAAGGGGCATTGAAGAAGATATGGCCAGACATACTCCGGTTAAAACGAACGGATGGCCAATTTGATCATTATAGTGTCGATTTTATCAATAAAGGACTAATAGGATTGTATAAAATCAATACGAACCTGTTAACCATCGATCTTCAGCAATTTGATAAACAGGTTGACAGAATTAATTATATCCTTGGAAGAAATAAAGTTGTCTCCTGTCTGCCAAAAGACATTATTAACTTTATTTCAGAATATAAGAAATTTAACGACAAAGCCGCAATCTCTAAAAATGGAGCAGATATTTGGACCTATTTTCAATCAGGTATTGATGATCGGATTATTTTGCCAGACTTACCTCTTGGCAAAATAACCCACAAATTTCGTAACATCATGGTATTAATGACTGATGGTTATATTGAGGCAGGAATTTATGATAAGGGCTACGATTTGAGTGCAAAAAAGGTTGCGGACTTTCGCAATGCCTTTTTAAAATCAAAGGGAAGCGATATGGCTGTTTTTTTATCCAAAAACACTAAATTTAAGATTAACCCTGCAAAAAATCCATTTTTAAAAAGCCTAGAAGTTATTGTGATCGAAATGTATGATCGATCGCTTTCCAAAACAGGAGCAGCAACACAGCATCCAACAGATATGGAAATCATGCGGTTAATCTGGACAGATTGGATGAAAAGCTCTGGTGTAAAAAGGTTTGAGCTTAAACCTGCAGCAAGCAACCAGGCCGAAGCTGTTAAATACATTCTAGATTTTATTAAGAAATAAACAAGAAAATATCCCATAATCATGAAAACGCTCTCCTTACTCCTCTTTTTCTTTACCAACATTACTTGTAAAGAAAATACAAGCGTGTACATTTGCAACAGTCCTGGCGCTAAAAAATACCACTATACCTCCAGTTGCCGCGGTTTAAGCAATTGCACGTATAAAATTATAAAGGTGGAAATAGAAAAAGCCAAAAAAGACGGAAAAACATTATGCGGTTGGGAAAAGTAAGTTTATTGGTTTTATTGTTAACACTCCAGGCTTGTTTCATCCCACCAGGCGAAAGCAAACCACTAATAAACTACAACCATCTTATTTTTACCGCCAAAGTAATCCGCATTATGGATGGCGATACCATGGAGGTATTATACCAAAACCAGCCTATCAAAATCCGTTTGGCCCATATCGATTGTCCTGAGAAAAGAGGATCGCAACCATTTGGGAATCATGCTAAAAAAGCACTCTCAGATTTGTGTTTCGGGCAAATGGTGAGTGTACAAGGCCAAAAATACGACCGCTATAAAAGGTTAATTGCTGTAGTAATTAACCAAAATAAACAGGTAGTGAACCAGGAAATGATTAAACAGGGCATGGCCTGGCATTATAAAAAATACTCCAGCGATTTACTTTATGCACAATTGGAAATAACCGCCAGGAAAAATAAAATAGGCTTATGGCAAGAAGCCGACGCGGTAGCACCATGGGCATGGCGGGAAACGAAGCATAGTTTGGTGAGGTAGATAGTAGCGCAACATATCCAGTTGATCCCCTACAAAACTTACCGGATGCGCCTAATATTGTTTTCTCAACATGCTTATGGCGGCTACAGACAATGTTAGTGCAAAGTACACAATGTAATCGTCTATAGGGCAGTTTACTATCGTGTTTGTTGTGATAATTCCACATCTGCCTCCTGTTACACAATTCCGATATAGCGCAGGCGAAGCATTACTTAAAGTTGGGGTGTAACAAAAGCTAGAGAGTGCACCAGTTGTTGGGGTTGAAGAATAATTTTGAACAGTATAACCATTACAACTGGAAGTGCTTCCTAAAGAAGTTGTATAAATGCCGTCGGAAAGACGTGGATCTCCTGATGCTTCGTATATTACACAACCGGTATAGGTTTGGGATTGAGCTGTTAATGATAATAAAATCATTATGCTAAAAAATGATAGGCTTATTTTGAACTTTGATCTGTTAATGGATTCTTAATACTTTCTACTTAATTCTTATAATAACAGTTGAAAGCATTAATATTAAGAACAACGCCGCTCATAAATTTGTTTACAATTACCAGATTTTTTTTTGCAGATTCTAATAAGAATTTCGTGAAAGATTCAAAATATTGCAGCTTCCTGTTAAGGAGAATCTTTTTCTCCCGGTTATCAACTTAGGTAGGGTAGGTTAAACTCCCATAGCTAAATAACTAGCGCTATTTACATCCTACAACATATACTCAAACCCATTATTTCGGGCAATCATAAAGGTTTCAAGGGTTGTTTTAAATTTCAGCTTATATTCAGCTGGTAATTCCCTAACACTTTCCAGGTCAGGAAAAATGCTCAAAGAAAAGCTACTGAAAGATTATCTGAGCATTTTTCCTATCTAGTTGGGTGAAAACGGCTCTTCGCCCGAATGTTAAAATGCCGCCTGTAGGTTAGGCGGCATTTATTAAAGATAAGATGTTATTTATCCACAGCCAATTATTAATTTAATGTGTTTTAACTGTGGATTTATGAAGAATACACTCCCCTTTGCTACTATTAACCTATTTGTTATTTCGCTAAATTCATTGCGTTTTGTTCGGCTTCCATGATGGCCTGAGAAGCATAGGATGCAGATTTAAGACTGGCAAAATCTGCTAATTTTACATTTTTCATGTTGCTCGCAATCATTGTACTTTCGCCGGCGGTACCATTTAATTTTAATACCGCATCATCCTTAACGATGGTATATAAACTGCCTGCTGTAGTTTTGATTTTAGCTGTAGCACTTTGGCCCAAAAATAACTGCAGGTATTTTACATCGAAATTATTGCTGGTAAGCACAACCGATTGTCCGTAAGCTTCTATTCTTTCTAAATCTTTTACGGTAATATTTAACGTTACCTGACTGGTTTCCAACGAATTGATAAATAATGTTTTTCCATCAGTTGATACTGAGGTCTTTGCAGCATCGTAATTGCTGGCGCCTTCTACGTTTTGTTTATCACCTTGTGTTAAGATAAGCTTCACGTTACCACTTACCCAGATCCTGCTGAATTTTGATAATGAAGCGGTTTTGATTTCTGCTTTAACAGGCTCAGCGGCAAAAGTTGCCATGGCTGATGAAGTAAATACTACTGCTGTTAGTGCTGCTGCGAATATTGTTTTTGCTAAAGTTTTCATATCTTTTATATTTTAGGTTTTTGCTATTGTTTTGTTATTAAGACGCAGCTGCCCACCAAACGTTTCAGGCAAAAAACTGGTATTATACCAGCGTTGATAACCGCTAGACCAACGCCTGTAATTTCTAGACGAACGGTTATTGATCATCAACGGTTTTGATACAATAGTTTTCAGGGAAACCGTATAAACCTAAAGCGCAGCTTTTGTAACCCGTATAATGCCGAAAAGCGCTGGCCCGCCCAACCCTCCAATTGTTAAAAAATGTTAAAGGAATTTGAAAATATTATTTTGTTGTTTTTTTTTGAACCTCCATCAGATAAACAAACAGGAAAGCATTTTTTAGAGCAATTATTTATTTTTGATTTTAGATCATGTTATCAGCATTACTATTTAACCGTTTTCGCTTATCAGGAAGATTTGCGCTTTTTTTCACCATCTTTTTTGCGCCATCAGTGGCCACTATTGCCCAACCCTTAAACGAAGCCAAGGCTGGCCCATCGGCTTTTACGGCAAAGCTGATTAATATTGAGGCGGCCACGAATGAGGTTTTCAGGTACAGTACTACCCTGCATAACGGAACCAAAAAGCAGGCCATTTACGAGCTGAAGGCAGCGCTGCCAGCGGGTTGGGTGGTGAGTTACAAAGTAGAGGGCAGCCAGGTTACCTCGCTCAATATGGATGCGGGCAAAAGCCAGGAAATTGCAGTGGAGATTAATGCCAGTGCAAATGCATCACCTAAAAAATACAATATCCCCCTTAAAGCTGTTTCGGCCGATGATACCCTTTTACTTAACCTCGAAGCGGTAGTAAAAGGCTCGTATGGCGTTGCCATGAGTACACCGAGCGGAAGGCTTAGTGAAGAAGTGAGCTCGGGCGGGCATAAAGACATACAACTGGAGGTTAAAAACACCGGCACACTGGCCCTGAACGATCTGGAGCTGAGCAGCCAGCTGCCCAGTGGCTGGGAGGTGCGTTTTGAGCCGGGCAAGATCAGTAAACTTGAGGCAGGAAAAAGCGTAGCCGTTACCGCTTTTTTAAAAGTTCCCGATAAAACAATAGCCGGAGATTATGCCGCAACCTTTAGCCTTTCGGGTGCCAACGCGAACACACAGCTGGCGTTCCGCATGTTTGTTAAAACTTCATTGCTTTCTGGCTGGATCGGCATCCTGGTGATTGTGCTCGCCATTGGCAGTGTATACTACCTCATCCGCAAGTACGGCAGAAGATAATCCATTCTTTAACAGCACGAAATAAGATGGAACCTATTATACAACTCAGGAACCTAAGCAAACGCTATGGGACCTTTAAGGCGGTTGACGAACTGAACCTGGAGGTGTACCGCGGTGAGATTTTTGGATTGCTCGGACCAAACGGCGCCGGCAAAACCACCTCCATATTGATGATGCTTGGGCTAACCGACCCCCATAGCGGTACTGCCCATGTTTGCGGATATGATGCCACCAAAAACCCCATTGCAGTAAAGCAAAAGGTGGGCTATATGCCAGATAGCGTGGGTTTTTATAACCAAATGACGGCCCTCGAAAATTTAATTTATTTGGGGAGGCTGAACAACCTGGACGAAAGCACATTAAAAGACCGGGCCAAAGAAGTACTTAATATAGTGGGGCTTGCCGGCAGCATGGATAAAAAAGCCGGCATTTTTTCGCGGGGCATGAAACAGCGGCTGGGTTTGGCTGATGTATTGATCAAAGACCCTGAGGTAATTATTCTCGACGAGCCAACACTCGGTATAGACCCTGCAGGGGTGAAGGAATTTCTATCCTTGATTAAAACCCTGAGCCAGCAGCAAGGGTTAACCGTTTTGCTCTCTTCACACCACCTGCACCATGTACAACAGGTATGCGATCGTGTAGGCATATTTGTTGACGGGAAACTGTTGGCCCAGGGCGATATTGCCTCTCTTTCCGCTAACCTTTTTGGTAAAGAAGGAGCCGTTACCACAATTAAAACAGCACACTTAATTGAGCAGCCATGGCCATTGGAGGCAGAGATGAGGCAATGGGAAGCGCTTACAAACATCGCCATTGTTGGCGATACGCTGGAGTTTACCACCCAGTATGATATTACCCCGCGCATTGTTCGCCATTTAGTGGAAAAGGGTTACAACATTTTACAGGTAAGCCGTAAGGCGTATGGCCTGGATGAGATCTATCAGAAATATTTTGAAAGTAGTTTTAATGAAAATCTAAATCATGGAAAATCAAGCGGTATCTTTAAGCGCCCTTTCTTCGGGCAGCACAAAAGATAAAAAATATACTGCCTCACCTCAGCCAAATAGGGCCTTTGGCGTAATCATCCGAAAAGAGATTGCCGATCATATCAGGAGCTGGCGCTTTTTGGTATTGGTTGCTTTGGTGACGTTAACCTTTGTGGCTTCTTTATATGTTTCGGTAAGCAATATCAGAACGGCCTTTACCAACACAAACGATCCCGACCATGCTTTTATGTACCTAAAGCTGCTTACATCAACAGATAACGCTATGCCGCCTTTCCATGTGCTGCTCAGTTTTCTTGCACCGCTGCTTGGCATTAGCATGGGCTTTGATGCCATTAACTCAGAGCAGAACAACGGAACTTTAACCCGGCTTTTGGCACAGCCGATTTACAGGGATAACCTGCTGCTGGCTAAATTTAGCAGTGCAATACTGATAGTAGGCATGCTTTTTCTTTCGCTCACCTTACTGATGATTGGTGGGGGGCTGGTGTTAACAGGCGTTAGGTTAGAAGCCCAGGAACTGATCAGAATAATGGGTTTTGTTTTTGTAACGCTTCTTTACGTTGCATTCTATTTAAGTTTATCGATCCTGCTTTCTATTGTTTTTCGGCAACCGGCAACTGCAGCGCTGAGCGCACTGGGGCTGTGGCTGTTCTTTACCGTTTTTTATCCGATTATCGTTAACCTGGTTATAAGGGCCTTTTTACCCGACCCGGCCTACCTTACGCAGGCACAGGTAATGGGTTACAATGAATTTATCTTAGCTATTATGCGGATTGCACCTAACCAGCTTTATACCGATGCGGCCACCACACTATTGATGCCATCGATACGGAGCCTCGGCCCGATGAGTATGGAGCAAATGGCAGGGGCCATTCCCAACCCGCTGCCGATAAAAGAGAGCCTGATGATTGTATGGCCCCAGTTAAGCGGGATGATTGCCGCCAGTACAGGTTGTTTTGCCATTGCTTATTACCTTTTTATGCGCAGGGAAATTAGAAGTTAAAAGCGGATAACTGCTTTGCATACTCCCGTCATCCGGTTTTTATGTTGCTCATTTGGAAAAAAATACCCTGATGCATGGAAATTTTTAAATTATTATACCAGTAGGGCAATAATTTATTTCAATACACGTATTATATACCGAGAGCGTTAATTTAGATTAAAACGGGGACTGTCTATTAGATGGTTCCCGTTTTTCTTTTAAAGATCAAAGTTGGAGGCCAAGACAGAACAGAATCATTATTGCCCAATACCACTTTCGCTAAATAAATAAAAAAGCCACCCAAATGGGCAGCTCTGATCCATCTTAAAAACAGATTTTTTATTTTGCTAAAACCATTGCGTTTTGTTCAGATTCCATGATCGCTTCAGAAGCATATGATGCAGATTTAAGACTAGCAAAGTCTGCTAATTTTACATTTTTCATGTTGCTGGCAATCATTGTACTTTGATTAGCGGTACCATTTAATTTTAATACCGCATCATCCTTAACGATTGTATATAAACTTCCTGTTGTAGTTTTGATCTTCGCTGTAGCACTTTGACCCAAAAATAACTGAAGGTATTTTACATCAAAATTATTGCTGGTTACCACAACCGACTGACCATAAGCTTCAATTCTTTCCAAATCTTTTACGGTAATATTCAGCGTTACCTGACTTGTTTCCAATGAATTGATAAATAAGGTTTGTCCATCAGTTGATACGGAGGTCTTTGCAGCATCGTAGTTGCCAGCACCTTCTACATTTTGCTTGTCACCTTGGGTTAAGACGATTTTAACGTTCCCGCTCACCCAGATTCTGTTGAATTCTGATAATGAAGAAGTTTTTGTTTCTGCTTTAACTGGCTCAGCGGCAAAAGTTGCCATTGCTGATGAAGTAAATACTACTGCTGTTAATGCTGCTGCGAATAATGTTTTTGCCAAGGTTTTCATATCTTTTATATTTTAGGTTTTTGCTATTGTTTGTTATTAAGACGCAGCCATACATCAAACGTTGCAGGCAAAAACCCTGTATTATACCAGCTTTGGTAATCACTAGACCAACGCCTGTAATTTCTAGACGAAAGTTGCAGATGCTCCAGCCAGATTTACGTAAATCTAAACATCCTGCTTGCCACAAAGATGATGTTTATGGCGAGCATACCAAAGGAATTATTCGCGGTAGCGATGCCTACGCCATGAGATCGGTAAGAAGTGCGTATTTTCTTTATATCGAAAACCTAAATTACGATGGGGTTTTCAAGAACACCGTAACCAATGGAGCATTGGTTAAAACTTGGATGGAGAAAAATTCAACCCGGGCAAATGCATATCAAAAGAGGCCAAAAGAAGAATTGTATGATGTGATCAAAGATCCATTTAATCTCCAAAACCTGATTGCAGATCCTAAGTTTAAAAAAGTAAAAAGCGAACTTTCATCTAAACTGCCTACTTTTATGAAACAACAAAACGATAAAGGCCTGGCCACGGAGCTAGATGCCATAAGCCGTCAGCCGAAACATCAACCAAAAGATTAATATGAAATATTTAAAGTTATTATTTGCCTCTTTTCTGCTTGTGTTTAGCTATTCGGCTTTTGCTCAAAACAACAAGCCAAACATCATTATTATTCTTGTTGATGATATGGGTTTCAGCGATGTAAGCACCTTCGGCGGAAATTTTGTGCCTACACCCAACATAGATCGTTTGGCTAAAAATGGGTTAATGCTTAACCAATATTATAGTGGCGCACCAATCTGCTCGCCATCAAGAACCAGCTTGCTTACGGGTATGTACCCCGGAAGGTGGAATTTTAGTACTTATCTGGATAATAAAAAGCACAATAAAAATGCACAACAAGCAGATTACTTAAATCCCCAAGCGCCATCTATCGCCCGGATTTTCCAGTCTGCCGGATATGCAACTGGTCATTTTGGTAAGTGGCACATGGGCGGAGGAAGAGATGTGAAGGATGCACCGGTTTTTGAGAAATATGGTTACGATGCCCACGCCAGTACTTACGAAAGTCCTCAGCCAGACCCACTGCTAACTGCTACAAATTGGATCTGGTCGGATAAAGACAGCATAAAGCGCTGGAACAGAACCAAATATTTTGTTGATAAAACACTCGAGTTTTTTAAAGAAAATAAAAACAAACCACGTTTTGTAAATCTTTGGCCAGATGATGTACATACACCATGGGTACCCAATGTCGGAGATGAATATATAGGTAAGTTCCCTCTGGGACAAGAATCTGAGCAGGCCTTTAAACTAGTGCTGAAGGAACTTGATCTGCAGGTGGGAAGATTAATGGACGGTTTGAAAACAATGGGTGAAGACAAAAATACCATCATTATCTTTACCAGCGACAATGGTCCTTTACCGAGTTTTAAAGGGAGCCGGACTGGTGGTTTAAGAGGCACTAAACTTTCTTTATACGAGGGTGGCACCAGAATGCCATTTTTAATTAGTTGGCCAGGGCATATTCCCCAGGGAAAAATAGATGCGGGCTCGGAAGTAAATGCGATAGATTTATTGCCATCATTAGCCGGCATGGCCGGGGTAAAGTTACCTGCAAATTATCAGGGAGATGGGTTAGACCGGAGTAAGGTTTTCGCTGGAAAATCATCCCTGAGGAAAAAAAACATGTTTTGGGAGTATGGCAGAAATGATATTGCCTTTAAATATCCTGCCAAACCCAATAGAAGTCCAAACCTGGCAGTGCGCGCTGGAGAATGGAAATTGCTTATGAATAATGATGGCTCTGATGTCCAGCTTTATAACATTGTGAAAGATAAAAATGAAACTACCGAGCTAAGCGCCAAACACGCTAAAATAACCAATCAATTAAAAACAGAACTGCTTGCCTGGTGGGAATCTCTGCCTAAACTCAAAAATTGATTAAAAGATATGAAATCATACCTGCAAGTTATCAGTTTTCGAATTAATTATTTAAGCCTTCGGTGGTGGAAGAAATAAAAAGGTAAGTTTTTGACCATACTGAAGTTATTGTTTAGAAACTTAATTAATAATAATCCTAAAATAGCAAAAAGCCTTCGGATTTAAATCCAAAGGCTTTTTGTCTGTGGTCCCGACGAGAATCGAACTCATATCTAAAGTTTAGGAAACTTCTATTCTATCCGTTGAACTACGGGACCATTTGTTGCGCAAATATAACAAAAGTTTTGTCGCAAGAGAATTCATTTTAACAAGCATTTACCTAAGGAAATTGCCTTTAAAAAATAAGTTATAACAAACGCCTTTTAGGATTATTGCATAGGATAAGCAATAAAAAAAGCCATTTGAAATTAATCAAACGGCTTTATATCTTAATTACGGCAGGCAAACACTATCTAATTACACTACCCTCTGGGAACTTTTCTACAGGTGCCACAAAAGTGAGTTTGCCTTCGGCATTTTCAGCCATAAGGATCATTCCCTGCGATAAAATCCCTTTGATTTCGCGTGGAGCAAGATTTACGATCATACTTACCTGTTTACCAACAATATCTTCAGGTTTATAATATTCGGCTATGCCCGAAACCACTGTTCTTTCGTCGATACCGGTATTTACGGTTAATTTTAATAGTTTTTTTGTTTTCTCTACTTTTTCGGCAGCAACAATGGTGGCCACACGGATATCCATTGCCGAAAAATCATCAAACTGGATATTCTCTTTTGCCGGAACAGCAACTATATTACTGGCTGCATTACTGGCCTTGCTTTGGTTTAGTTTCTCAATCTGGAAGTCGATCTCTGCATCTTCAATTTTATCAAACAAGAGCACAGCTTCGCCAATTTCGTGGCCACGTTTTAACAGGCTCACCGTACCTGCATCATCCCAATCATGACCGCCATTTTGAAGCATTTTCATTAACTTTTCTGCTGTAAATGGCAAGAAAGGTTCGATCAGGATCTGAATATTGGCGGCAATTTGAAGCGCAATATTCAATATCGTTCTTACACGGTCTTCATCCGTTTTAATCAATTTCCACGGCTCGGTTTCGGCCAGGTATTTATTTCCTAAACGGGCAACATTCATTACTTCTGATAAGGCTTCTCTAAAGCGATAATTCTCGATTGACGCAGAGACTTTAGCAGGGTACCCAGCCAGTTCATCAATAACAGCCTGATCTACATCCGTAATTTCCATACAGGTAGGCACTGAACCACCGAAGTATTTATGCGTAAGTACCACAACCCGGTTTACAAAGTTCCCCAGAATAGCCACCAATTCATTATTGTTTCTCGCCTGAAAATCTTTCCAGGTAAAATCATTATCCTTGGTCTCAGGGGCTGTTGCGGTTAATACATAACGCAATACATCTTGTTTACCTTCAAACTCTCTTAAATATTCGTTCAGCCAAACTGCCCAGTTTTTAGAAGTCGATATTTTTTGTCCTTCTAAGTTTAAAAATTCGTTTGCCGGCACATTATCGGCCAGGGTATATTCGCCATGCGCCATTAACATTGCAGGGAAAATAATGCAATGGAAAACGATGTTATCTTTACCGATAAAGTGAACCAGTTTGGTTTCGTCGCTTTTCCAGTATTCTTCCCAGCCACATTTATCGTTTTCGTAACTGCTGATGTAATATTCTTCAGCCTTAGGATTCCACACATCGAGCTTGGCATAGTTACAAAGCTCTTTGGTTGCAGAAATATATCCAATTGGGGCATCGAACCAAACATAAAGCACTTTACCTTCGGCATCGCGAAGCGGAACACGAACACCCCAATCTAAATCTCTGGTCATGGCCCTTGGCTGCAAACCTGCATTTAACCAGCTTTGGCATTGGCCGTACACATTTGGACGCCATTCCTTATGGCTTTCGATATAGGTGCGTAAACGGTCTTCGTATTTATCTAGTGGTAGAAACCAGTTTTTAGTTTCCTTTAAAATTGGTTTATCGCCAGACAGGGTCGATTTTGGATTGATTAAATCGGTCGCATTAAGTGTTGAACCACAGTTCTCGCACTGATCGCCATAAGCATTTTCGTTACCACATTTAGGGCAGGTACCGGTAATGTAACGATCGGCTAAAAATTGTTTCGCAGTGGCATCGTAATATTGCTCGGTAACCTCTTCGGTAAAAACACCTTTATTGTAAAGGGTTTCGAAGAAATCGGCAGCGGTTTGGTGATGGGTAAGCGATGAGGTACGGTGATAGATATCGAAAGATACGCCGAATTCTTTAAAAGAATCGCCAATAATCTTGTGGTACTTATCTACCACTTCCTGAGGCGTAATACCTTCTCTTTTGGCTTTTAAAGTAATGGGCACACCATTTTCGTCAGATCCACAGATAAACTTTACATCGCGTTTATTCGACCTTAAATAACGGGCATAAATATCTGCAGGAATGTAAACACCCGCCAGGTGTCCAATATGAACTGGTCCATTGGTATATGGAAGCGCTGCAGTTACGGTATATCTTTTAATTTTACTATTATCCAAAACAATTTTTATTAATTTGGCAAAGATAAGTGTTTTGAAGATGATTAAGCAGCCCCCGTATTTAAAAAAAGGAGATAAGATTGCCCTGGTATGTCCGGCAAAGAAATTACCTAAACCTATAGACCATGCCATAGCACGATTAGAAAGCTGGGGTTTGGAGGTTATTGTTGGCGAAAGCGTATACGCCAGTCATCATCAGTTTGCAGGAACTGATGCGTTAAGAACCAAAGATATTCAGCGTTTTTTAGACGATCCATCTATAAAAGCGATTATTTCGGGCCGTGGCGGTTATGGTACCATCAGGATTATTGATGACCTTGACTTTACAGCATTTAACAAGAACCCTAAATGGTTTGTGGGTTTCAGCGATATTACCGTACTATTGTCGCACCTTATTGCGCAATGTAATACCCAGTGCATGCACGCGCAAATGCCCTATACTTTTGACGAATCTACCACAGAAGCTTTAATTTCTTTACGGCAGACTTTATTTGGTGAGAAACCGACCTATTCTTACCAAAATGCCTTTGAAAATCGGGCAGGAGAGGCAACCGGGGTTTTGATTGGAGGCAATTTAACTTTGCTTACCATGTTACAGGGCTCGGTTTCGGAAATGGATTTTACAGATAAAATTCTCTTTTTGGAAGATGTTGGCGAGCAAGAATACAGTATAGACCGCATGTTGCGGATGCTGAAAAGGGCGGGTAAGCTAAAAGTCTTAAAGGGTTTGATTATTGGTGCCTTTAATGAAATAGAAGAAGAAAAGATTTCTTTCGGGCAAACGGCCGATGAGGTAATTTGGGATATTGTTAAGGACTATGACTTTCCAGTCTGCTTTAATTTCCCAACGGGACATATCGATAACAACCTCAGTATGGTTTTAGGTGCTGAGGTAAACTTAAAAATAGAAACAAATAACGTTCAATTTAAATATTTATAGATGGCAATTTTAGATAATTTAGGAAAATACCGCAATACGGGCTTGTTGCTGCTACGCATTGGTTTAGGCACCATGTTTATTATTCATGGTTTCCCGAAACTTGCAGGGGGGCCAAACGGCTGGACCGGACTGGGGGGAAGTATGAAAGTAATCGGCATAGACTTTTTACCTATATTTTGGGGCTTTATGGCCGCCGCTACCGAAACCTTTGGTGGTTTCTTGCTAATTGTAGGATTGTTTTTCCGTCCGGTGCTAATTTTATTAATCTTTACGATGATTATAGCAGCACTGGTTCATTTTGGTAAAGGAGACGGATTAGGCGGTGCCAGTCATGCAATAGAGTTAGGCATTGTATTTTTCGGACTGATTTTTATTGGTCCGGGCAAGTATAGTGTGGATAAGAAATAACTACCTCGAAAAGCATAAAAAATGCCCCAAATTGATTGTTTTGGGGCATTTTAATTTATAATCGTTTATATCATTATGGTCTAGTATCCCAGAATACTCTCACATTTAAACCTGGCTTTTGCTTAGCATTTGGATTTAAATCTATTTCTGATTGAGGGTAATATAAAGATCTAGGCACATATGGTACAACTGCATTAGCTGGTGGGGCAATTGCAGGATAGCCTGTTCTTCTCCAATCTGTCCATGATTCTACTATTACACCATAGCTTGCAATATACTTCTCGGTAATAATTTGAGATAGTTGTTGATCTGTTGTACCAACCAATGTTCCATTTGCAGCCAAATAGGTTGCAATATTTGCTGCAGACACACCAGCATCAGTCATAGAAGCGGTTATACCAGCCGTAAAGAACGTTTGGGCGACACCAGGTGAATTGAACCGAAGTGCGGCTTCTGCTCTTATGAAGTTATATTCTGCAAAAGTTAGCATCCTGATCGGTGCGTCGCCAGTGTAGGCATTATTTGCAAAGCCTCTTAAGTATGCATGTAATTTAGAATAATTTTGAGACGGAGCATCACCGCTGATTCCACCTTTATACAAACCTGATCCTGCAGGATATTGCGTAAAGTAAAATGGGCGTCTTGGATCAAGCTTATTATTCATCAAGGTTACAATCTTATCGTTAGCCACTAAATAACCTGCACGGGCTGTTTCATGTTGATCAATTGGATTTCTAGACGCCGCTTGGTTGACAAAAGCCATTTGAAAATTATCTGCATTACTTGCAAACAATGGAACGCCAGAGTTAATCAATTGATCTATCTGAGCTTTAGCAAACGCTGCATTTTTTTCACTATAATGTAAATAGATTCTAAGCTTAAGTGTATTAGCAAATTTGATCCAGTTTGCTTTAGTTGTTGCAAAAGCTCCAGGATATATGGTACTGTTTGTGCCTGGTGATTTATTGGATGTAGTTGCACTCACCTCTGCAATCCCTTGGTCTAACAGCTTGATGAGCTCTGTATAAATCGATTCAGCGGAATCATATTTTGGCTGGGTATTTTCAGTTAATTTTTGTGTTTCAGAGAATGGAATATCTCCCCAAACATCAACTGTAATCTGATAAGCATATGCCTTTATAATTTTAGCTACTCCTGAATAATGAGGATTCCCCGTTTCATTCGCATTTTTGATAATGTTTTCTGCATCATTTAAAATGGTTGCATACATAGAAGACCAAGCGTTATTCTCATCAGAACCCTGAATTAAATATTTTTCATAAAGCTGAGTATTATTTTGAGTACCACTACTTTGCCCAGAAAACTGCTGCATAATCAATGATGTGTATCTATTCACGTCACTACCAGCATAAAAGCCCATGTTTACGGTTAGGGAAGATAACTGCTGTTCGATAGGAGCCGTTAGTACGGCATCGGGATCCGAATTGATATCGAAGAATTTTTTACATGAGCTTGTTGCCAAAATGCCTAGAGTTAAAAAGGCAATTATGACACTATATTTGAATTTTTTCATAAACTTTACAATTTAAAATTATAGTACAATTTTAAGATTTACACCAAAAGTTCTGGTACTTGGCAATGAATTGAATTCAAGACCTTGAGCATTACTGATACCGAGTGCATTTTGTTCTGGGTCGAAGTGAGGATAATTTTTAGCCCTTAAATATAAGTTACGTCCAAAAACGCCCAATTCTATACTTTTAAATACATTTTTACCGATTAAATCAGATGGTAAACGATAACTTAATGAAGCTTCGCGTATTCTAAACCAAGAGGTATCAAAAATGTATCCTTCTGCAGCTACATATTTACCGGTATTGCCATAATAATCTTGCGCCCTTACATTGATGGTATTGGGCTGGCCAGCATTTGCCCCGGAGGCATAAACACCTTCAAAAAGATAAGGTTTAGATTGAGTTACACCATCTGCTTCGAAACGTGGGAACTCTCCAGTTTCTGCGGCCACACCATTACGCTGCACATCGGCAATATTTCTTGAATATTGATCTCCACCTTCACGGATATCTAACAACGTAAAGAGTGAGAAACTCTTATACGTAAACGTATTACTAATACCCATTGTATATTTAGGGTTCGGGTTGCCGATTTTAACCACATCTGCACTAGCAAGAGGCAAACCGGTCGTTGGGCTTATCAAAAGTTTGCCTTCCGCATTTCTTTGGTAAGCTGAACCATAAATCTGGCCGTATTCATCGCCAGCTACAAGTCTGATATTTGGGGTGGTAAATCCTCCTAAGAAGATGTTTGCAACTCCAGGCGCAAGTTCTTCTACCACTGATTTGTATTTGGTATAATTTACACTGATATCCCATGAAAAATCGTTAGATCTAATTGGAGTTCCACCGATTAACAATTCGAATCCTTTTGTAGAAAGTTTACCGGCATTTTTAACAACCGAGGTAATACCAGATGTTGCAGAATACGGAACAGAAAGAATTACACTTCTGGTATTTCTGGTATAATAAGTTGCATCTACAGTTAACCTGTTTTTAAAAAAGCCCAACTCTGTACCAAATGAAATCTCTCTTGTAAATTCAGGCGTAATATCTGGGTTTCCTGCACCATTATTTAAGGTAAAACCGGCTAAACCATTATAAGGAAAGTTAATCACTGCGCCCGTTCCGTCGCTAGCAGCAGATTTGTCATAATAAGTTTCAGTACTGTATGCTGGCGCACCTTTTCCTACCTCACCAATACTTGCACGCAGTTTAATTAAGTTCACATAACGCTCACTTTTAAGTTCTGGAAAAGCATCTGTTGCTACAAAACTTAAAGCTGCTGCCGGATAAAAAATTGATCTGTTTGCCGAAGTTAAAGTTGAAGAATAATCGTTTCTGGCTTTTACGTTTAATGATAAGTAACCTTTATAGTCAGCTACAAAATCTGCAAAGATACCCATTAAACGTGTTTTACTCGACCCGAAAGCTGGATTATATGTTAATGCATTTTTAAGATTATTGAAATGCGGAACAACTAAGCTGTATCCGATTACCTGTGCATTACCTACGTAATTTTGATTGATCTCATTACCTATTGTCCCACTTAAATTGAAACTTCCGAATGTTCTGTTAGCATTCAACGTGAAATAAGATGAAACATTACGAACATTGTTAACCTGGTCTACAACCCCCCCCACTAACCTAGAACTCGCTCCAGCAAAACCACCTCCTCTGTTTCCGATCTCATCAAAACCTTTACTTTTTAGATTGTAGAAATCGGACCCTACTTTTAAGTCTGCATTTAACCAATCCGTAAATTTATATTTGGCGTTAACATTTCCCAAAACACGGTTAACCTCATCATTGTATTTATTGTACTTGATTGTCCAATAAGGATGGTCTTCTCCGCCAAACCATAATTGATTTCCGTTGGCATCTTCAAATGGAAGATCGGTCAAGTTGTAAGATCTTGGGGTAAAATATGCTCTAAACAAAGGGTTAGACAATTGGTTTCCTTGAAGTGTTCTAATTGAAGATGTATTGGTGTAAGTAATTGATGCACCAACCGTTAATTTACTGGTCACATCGGTAGTGCCACTAAAAGTTAAATTATTTCTTTTCAGCTTATTATTGTCAATAATATAGGTTTCTGTCGAATTACCATAGGCAATTCTAAAGGTAGACTTATCAGTTCCTCCACTAAAGCTTAAGTTGTTCTGTAAATTATAAGACTGTTTGAAGATATCTTTAACATTGTCTGGATAGGCCTGCAAAATTTCTTTTTGCCCAAATGAATTTGTAATGGTTTGCCCTACAATTTTTGGCCCCCAAGAGGTAGACACACCACTTCCCAAAACTGTAGCATCTCCAATATTGGCCTGAGTTAATAGACCATTATTTCCCTGCGCGTACTCATTCTGATATTCAGGAAGTCTGTTTATATTTCCAAAGGCGTAATTGGTTGAAAAAGTTATAGTTCCTTTTTCTCCTTTTTTACCCTTTTTAGTTGTAATTAAGATTACGCCTGAAGCTCCCCTGGAACCATAAATAGATGTTGCAGCCGCATCTTTTAATACAACAACATTCTCCACATCTTCTGGGTTAATATCAATTGCCCTGTTAGACATTGATGGACCAGTTTGAAGAGGTGTACCACCACCGCTGTTATCAATAGGCACACCATCAATAACATACAACGGCTGGTTGCTACCGGTAAAGGTAGTCATACCGCGTATAATAACACTGGATCCTGTAAATGCGCCACCAGATCCCTGTACCCTTACACCCGGTACTTTAGCAGCAAATTGGTTAGTGATGTTAGTTGCTTTTGATGCGGTTAGTACATCTGCATCTATTTTGGTTGTAGAGTAGCCCAGGCTTTTCTTATCTCTCTGTACCCCAAAAGAAGTCACTACAACTTCATTTAAACTTTTGGCATCACTCTCTAAGATTACATTAATGGAATTAGATGAACCGATGTTTCTGCTCTGGCTTAAAAACCCGATAGATGAAAATTCTAAAGCAGTAGCTTGTCGGGAGATTTTAACAGAATATTTTCCATCCGCCCCTGTTGTAGTTCCGCCAGAAGCGCCTTTAATTTTAACACTCACACCTGGAAGTGGCATCCCATCTTCACTGGCCGTAACTGTTCCAGTGATTGTTCGATCTTGCGCTATTGCTGAAGTGGCAATAAATAGCAATATGAACAAACTTTGTAGAAGTTTTTTCATAAAAATAATTTAGTTTAGTTAATAATAATCCAAGATATGGTTTAGTATTTTGTAATGCAAATTTTACAAGTTTTAATCTTTAGCAGTTAATATACTTTAAAGTATTTATTACAAACAGATTAAATCTATAAGCTACAGCCTAGTTTTAAAGAAATAATTGCTGTTATTTGGATGTATATAAAAAGATGATTGCCAGGAAATGAAATAGGCGGTGTATTTTTCGGACTGATTTTTATTGGTCCGGGCAAGTACAGTGTGGATAAGAAATAAACGGTTGCAATATAAAACAGAAAGCCCATCGAAGAAGTTCGATGGGCTTTCTTATTAAGCCATAAAATTAATTCGGAACAATTAATTTATTGTTTTGAACCTCATTAGCCGATATTGGCCAAATATAGCCTGCAGTATTAAATGGAATTGCAGGAGCAGTCCCTTGAGATCCACTTTTCGCCACGAAGCCAACACCCAACCTCATTACATCTGGAGATCTAAAACCTTCCCCAAGCAATTCGATTCTTCTTTCGGTAAGGATAGTATTTTTAAGATTTGCTGGTAATAAATCTGTTGCCGGAAATACATATCCTGGATTTGACCTTTGTCTAACTGCAGTTAATAGTGCAATAGATCTTACAGGATCGGTTACCACAGTAGCTTCTGCTAAGTTCAATAAAACCTCAGCATATCTGATTACCGGAATATAGTCTGTATATGGAGAGGGTCTCTTAAATTTAGTTAAATAGGTATTTGCTCCAGAAACTGCAGTTAAGCTTTTTCTTGCATCAGTAGAAGCGGAAGCGAAAACAGGGTTGGCCAAAATACCTGTAGGGTTTAAGAAATATTCTTCATTACCGCCCGCTTGGTTTGGTGAAACATTGTAATAATAAGCCAATTGATTCTGTGTCCCCGGGGCATCTAAATCTGCCATCGGCAAAGATAACGCAGCTTCAGTCGCAGTTGCATTACCTGTATAAGCACCACCAAATACCGTAGCAATATTAGCTTCTAACTGTAAGGGTGTACCTGTTGTTGCTTTAAATGGTGCTGTTGCGCTAACAATTTTGTTGGCCTCGGTAACTACCGCCGGTAAATTTCCCATCGCCAGATATACTCTGGTTTTAAAAGCAATAGCGGTATTTCTGGAAGCCCTTATGGATGTTGCTGTTGTTGGTAAAGTTAATGCCAAGTCTGGCTCTGCCTCATTTAAATCTTTTAAAATTTGCGTATACACCTCTGCTACAGTGCTTCTCTTTAAGTCATTACCAGTCAGATCCTTTTCACCTTTAAGTCTTAGGGGTACACCCAGGCTGGCACCGTTATCCGTAATATAGGGTTTTGCATATAATTGTAATGCGCTATAATAACATAAAGCCCTCAAAAACTTGGCTTCTGCAATATATTGTTTTGCTACTGCGGGGGTAAGTAAAGAGGCATTAGCATTTACGCCCTCAATAACCAGATTAGCCCTGTTTATTGCTGCATAAATTGCACCCCATAAATTAACAACTTCATTGGTATTCGAAGTTAAATTGAACCTCCAGGTATCTAAACCTGTTACCCCATTGGGTTTATTTACCACAAAGTCCTCGCCGCGGATATCGTTATAGATTAAATACCTTCCACCATAAAACTGGCCACTTTTTACACCTGCATAAATACCATTTACCTGAGACAAAATCCTATCCGGATTGGCAAATGCATCTTCAATTGGTAAAGATGTATCTGGAGCTGTGGTTAGGAAATCTTTTTTACATGATGACGCAAAGAGTAAAGGAGCGGCTATAAAAAGATATTTTATTTTATTATTTATTTTAATTTTCATGATCTCTAATTTTAAAATCCAACATTAATACCAAAAGTAAATGTTCTACCAGATGGCACAGAGTTTCTATCTACGCCCGGCGCCAGGTTACCGCTATTTCCGGTTGTTGTGGAGTTTCCGTTTACAGAAACCTCTGGATCAGGCCCTGGATAATCTGATATAATCCAAAGGTTGCTAGATTGCGCATATACCCTAACGTTTGAAATGCCATATTTACTTAAAAGCGTTTTTGGCAGTGTATAACCTAAAGCTAGATTTCTAACTTTTAAGAAATTACCAGAGAAAACATTCTGTGATTGTGCAAAAGCAGATCCATTTGAAGTATTATCACCATAAACAACACGGGGTATGTCTGTAATCTGACCTGGTGTAGTCCATCTATTTAACATTCCTGCATCGTTATTCCAAAAACGTTGATCACGAAGACCAGCTTGTGATCCATAATAAATTTTGTTCCCACCTGAGAATGTTAACCCTAAACTTAAATCAAAAGCTTTATAGCGGAAGTTATTATCTAAACCGCCGAACCATTTTGGTATTGATTGCCCAGTTATTGTTGCATCTAATGCGGCATCAATTGCTGGGGCATTTTGGCCTGCATTCGGGCCATCAAGATACTGGTAACGGGCGGCGGTAGCACGGCCAAAACTGAACCTTAATTTTTGTCCAAACCTATTAACGAAAATCCGTTCGCCAGTTGCTGGGTCAACACCTGCAGTTTCAACCGTGTAGATCGATCCGATAGGATAACCAACCCTTGTAATATTTGCAGTTTCTAAAGAGGTAGCGCCAAATAAATCTGCATTATTATTACCCAATGCAGTAACCTCGTTTTTCAGTGTACTGAAAGTAAAACTGGTTGTCCAACCGAAATCATCATCATCAAAATTCCTTGAATTTAATGTAAATTCAAGCCCCTTGTTGTACATTTTACCAACATTGGTTGTGATTGCATTTCCCGGAACGCCCTTTGAAGGTGCCTGAGGTGCGTTCTGAACCAGGTTATCGATATCATTGTGGTAATAATCTACATCTAATGAGAAACGTCCACTTAAAAATTCTAAATTAATTCCAATATCGGCCTTTTTACTAGTCTCCCACCTTAAGTCAGGATTACCTGCTTGTGAAAAAGACAGTGCTGGTGAAGAACCATATAAGCCTGGATTATATAAGAACAAGGCTGGGTAATTACCAATATTGATATTTCCAACCTCTCCATAACTTCCGTGTAATTTGATACGTGTTAAGACTTTACTGATACCGAGGTCTTTATAGAAATTTTCTTCTGAAATGGCATAACCTGCCGATGCGCCACCGAAATTACCATATTTATTCCCTGCTGATAATCCGGAGTAGCCATCACGCCTGAAAGATCCGGTTAAATAATATTTCTTTTTATAATCGTAATTGATACTACCAAAATAAGAGCGGAATGCATTATCTCCCTGCACTAATCCAGCAGGTGTAATGGCGCCAAACGCTCCCTGAAAAACTTCAATGAAAGGATCAATTACCCCTTGTCTGGTTGCACCATAACCAAGCGATTTAGTATACTGATCTTCAGCACCGATAAATGCACCCAAACTATGATCACCAAATACACCATTATAACTTAACGTGTTAGACCAGTTCCATCTGCTATTTTTAACAAAATTACTTGTAGCACCACCGCCATAAGAAAACCCATCGCCCTGTAAACGGTTAATGAATGAGTTGTTATCGATTTTAAGGTTATCTAAACCATAAGTGGTTTTAAAAGTTAAGCCTTTTACGATCTGGATTGACGCATAAGCATTTGCGATAATACGGTCGCTTTCTGATGTATTTTTATCTTCGTTTACCAATACAGCTGCATTCGGATAATTTGATGCAATAGTATTTGCACCTAAACCAACAGAGCCTGCCGGCGCATTTACATTATAAGAGCCGTCCTCGTTATATGCAGCTACGTTTGGAGGCAATACAATGGCCAACCTGCCCAAACCTACAGTTGAAAAAGCCTGTCCAGGTAAAGAGCCTGTATTTGGTGCACGGTTTAAAGTATTACTGTATGAAAAGTTTGTTCCAATGGTTACATTTTTAAATAATTTATGATCAATATTTACACGGCCATTTTTTCTTTCAAAAGAGTTTCCAATGATAAAACCTTCCTGATTACTATATCCTAATGATACATAATATGAAGTTTTTTCATTTGCTCCAGAAAAATTTAAGGCATGGTTTTGAGATGTGGCTGTTCTATAGGCGTAATCATACCAATTGGTTTCTACTTGCGAACCATCTGATCTTGTTTGTAGAAAGAATGCTGGCGCCTGGCCATTATTTGTTCTTGCTTCATTTTTGATCAGAACATATTCGGCGGCATTTAATAATGGTGTAAGGTTTTGGGCTTTTGTAGTTCCTACCCAACCTTCATAATTAATTTTGGTTACCCCTTGTTTACCCTTTTTAGTAGTAATCACTACAACGCCGTTGGCAGCTCTAGAACCATAGATTGCAGATGATGCCGCATCTTTTAAGATATCGATTGATTCGATATCAGCAGGGTTGATGTCTCCCAATGCATTACCTGCAGCACTGTTAGCCGATTGATCGCCTGTAAATACGGGAATACCATCAACAATAATTAATGGGTAAGAACTTAAAGAGATCGAGTTAAAACCACGCACCCTGAAAACAGGAGGGTTATTTAAAACGCCGTTTGGCTGAATGATGTTTACACCTGCCGCTTTACCTGCAAGTGCCTGTTCAAAACTCTGAACAGGTAAGTTTTTAAGTTTTTCACCACTTACACTTGCTATTGACCCGGTGACATCTCTTTTTGATTGTGTAGTATAACCTGTTACTACTACATCAGATAATGTTTTAGAATCGCTTTTTAACTGTATGTTAACCACATTACTACCGCCAATAGCTTTTGTTTGGCTTAAGAAGCCGATATAAGAGAATTCTAGCGCGGTTGCTTGGTTGTTGACTTTAAGTGAATACCTACCATCTGCACCAGTAGTGGTTCCGCCTGATGCACCTTTGATTTTTACACTTACGCCAGGGAGGGGTAATCCGTCTTCCTGAGCCGTAACTGTTCCTGTGATTGTTCGATCTTGCGCTATTGCTGAGGTGGCAATAAATAGCAATATGAACAAACTTTGTAGAAGTTTTTTCATAAAAATAATTTAGTTTAGTTAATAATAATCCAATATATGACTTAGTATTTCGTAATGCAAATTTTACAATTTTAAATTTGCATTATTCAACAAAAATCAATGCCCCTGTAAAGAAGCAATTAGCCCCTTGCGGTTAAAAAACCCGTTTTTTTTTTAAAAAAAGTTAAAAGAAATAATATTGTTAATTAAATGGATAAAATATATTTACAACTGAGGTGGTTCTATCAATTGTAATTTCATTTCAACAATAAATCGGAAGAGAACGATGAATCATCCCACATTATGGGGATTTTTGCAATAGTTCGATCGTATATTATTGCGGAGCTTGCAATAAATGAACATACGAACGAACTCCGTAGAAGTTTTTTCATAAAAAATTTTAGTTTAGTTAATAATTACACTAATATAAAAGAATTACGTATTAAAACATTCGCTTTTCCTAAAAAACAGTGAGTTTTTTTTACATTAAAAGAATTAACAGAAAAAATTCACGAAATTAAGAGATAATTTATGCATTTAATCAATGTAGCGCACATAAGATTAATCATTTAGACTTAAAAATCTTTATAAATTAAAAAGGGATGTCACAATTAATGTGACATCCCTTTTTTAAAACGAAACTATCTATCCTTTAATTATAACCAGGATTCTGTTTTAAGTTAGGATTAAAACTAGTTTCCTGAAGTGGAAAAGGCAATTGAAACTTGGGGTCACCTGCAGGAAGTGACAAAAATGGGGCAACATATGGTGTACCTCCTCCATTGGCAAGTTCGCCTTTAGTACCATCACGTACAACGCCTTCATTTCTACGTTTTAAATCCCAAAATCTATCTCCCTCAAAAGCTAATTCAAGCCTTCTTTGTTTTAAGATCTCATTCAATAACGGTGTGCCGGTTAGCAATAGATCAGCAGCGGAAGAATAACCTGTATAACGGTTGGCTTTTAATAAAACTAGATCTGCTACAGCAGCAGCTATGGCCCCACTTCTATACTCAGCCTCCATGCGATTTAATAACACTTCTGCCGTTCTCAAAACTTTAGCATCTTGCACTCCAGCGGCTTTACCTGTTCCACCAGCATACTTTATAACATTGTTATAAAGAGTTGTGCTAGCTCCAAGAGCACTTGTCCTAATGTAAGTTGACTTTCTAATGTCGGCATCAAGAAATAATTGATAAAAATTATATTCAACTACGTATTCAGATTTTATCTGTCCACTTTGTGTTTGATAATAATTAACCCCTTGAGTACTCACATTATCAGTTGAAGTATTTAATACCTTAAATAAAACACCAGATTCAGTAGCATCCAACCAAATTTTAGGAAAATCAGCTATATTTGGTAAGCTAGGCGCGGTTCCCAATGAGGTATTTGCTGCAGCAATAGTAGCAGCCCAATCACCTTTATATAAATTTACTCTTGATAAAAGACCAGCAACAGCCGCTTTATTTAATCTACCAACTCCATTAGATGTTGCAATTAAGGGAAGTGCATCATTAAGATCTTTTAAAACTTTATCATAAAAACCTTTTAAAGATTCAGATGCAGGCTTGATCGTTTCATCAGTAGTAGTAACATAAGGCAATGTAAAATCAGCATCGGTAGCATTTTGATACGTTTTGCTAAAAACTCTACTCATGTCAAAATAAGTCATCGCACGGATAGCTAAAGCTTCACCTTTTGCGTTATCACGAAAAGCACCAGCAGGGAATTTGTCGATATTTTCTACAATTGCATTAGCTCTTCTTATCATGGTATAACCACCAGCAAATAGACCAATATTCGTAGAAGGAACATATTGCCATTTATAATAATTGGTTAAAGTACCTCTACCTGCTGGACTTGAAGTTAAGTTATCAGCCAAAACATCTGCCAAGATGTTCCAAGTACCATTATAATACGAACCAGAGGCTCTGATTCCATAATACATCCCTTTTACAGCTAGGGTTACATCCCCTTCTGTATTAAACGCTTCACTTGTTTCTAGCCTATTGTAAGGGTTCAATTCAAGTTCTTTGGAGCACGAACCTAAAAGGCTTGTTGCAGCAATTAATATATATATATATTTTTTCATTTGTAGATTAATTAAAATTTAACATTTACACCAAACTGGAACGATTTAAACTGAGGATAGCTAAAAAGTGTAACTAATCCAGGCTGTGTATACGTTGTTTGTTCCGAGTTTGATTGACCTTGTTCTGGCACACCATGAAACTTAGTACCTAACCACAGATTTGTCCCTTGCACAAATAAACGAACGCTTTTAGTATGTATTTTGGTTGCAATCTTAGAGTTAAGTGTATAACCTAAAGTAATATCCCTTAGGCTTATATAATCTCCTTTTTCAAGATATTTATCAGAGTCATAAGTAACCTGTTGAGAAGGATCAGCTAAATTAGCATATCTTTTTACATCTCCTGGTTTTTTCCAATAATCTAAGGCCTCTACAAACTGATTATTTTTATAAGATTCGCCCTCTGCTGCGCCAACATTCCAAACAACATTGTAGATGTAGTTTCCACCCGAATAATAAAACTGAGCGCCTAGATCAAATTCTTTGTAAGTAAATTGTGTTCCAAAACTACCGAAAAATTTAATTTGTGAAGATTTACCAGTGTGAAGTGTTGAATTACTCGAATAAACATCTGATGCCTTACCTGTTGCATCAATCCACTCATTTTTACCGGTTTGAGGGTTTACACCAGCCCAAGTTGGCAAATAATAAGTAAATACGGGCTCTCCAACTTTCAAATAGCCATAACCGCCTGTTCCGGCAGCTGCAACATTGTCTGTATATAGGCTTTTAACTTTGTTACTATTATTAGAGTATGAAGCGTTTAAAGTCCATACGAAATCATTCTTTTTGATAACGTCTCCACTCAAAGAAAGCTCAATACCTTTATTCACGATACTTCCAATATTACCGGTATAACTTGCAAAGCCTGTAGTTAATGAAAGATTAACCGGGAATAATAAATCGTTAGTTGTACGGTTATAGTAATCAACCGATCCGCGAATTCTGTTCGCTAGCAATCCAAAATCAAGACCTAAATCCCAGTTCTTGTTTGATTCCCAGGTTAACCCTGGATTAGCAATCGTTGATGGACTTGCTGCAGGTGTTTGGTTATAGTTTACGTTATAAGCATATGTCCCAAGAGCATCATAGTTCCCAATACCGCTGTTGTTTCCAGAAGTACCGATTGACCCTCTAAGTTTTAATGTATTGATAACATCAAAGTTGAAAAACTCTTCTTTTTTGATATCCCATGCACCTCCAATAGCCCAGAAATTAGCATAACGTACATTTTTACCAAATCTAGATGACCCGTCACGTCTTCCGCTTAAGCTAAGGAAGTATTTTTTATTAAAGTCGTATTGAAGACTAGTAAAATATGAAACCAATGCAAAATCAGATCTAGAAGTGGTTGTAGCAAACGGTGTTGCAGCATTTTCTAGTGTTTCTAATGTTGCAGAAGGAAATCCTCTTGCCGTTAAAGAATAACTATAAAATTTATCTTTAATATACTCAGTACCAACTAAGGCAGTAATAGTATGTTTCTCGTTAAATGTCTGATTCCAAATAGCGGTATTAGTCCAATCATATAAGAAATCACGGTTCCCGTTATCTCTCTTTTGGTTATAACCTAGCGTTTGCGCTAAGTAAGATCCTGGCTTTAAATAATATTCAGTACTTAACGTATTATAAGTTAAGCCCATTTGAGATCTTATTGTCAAATGTTTCAGGAAATTAGCTTCGCCATAAAAAGTTCCAAAAGTTCCAATTCTATCGGAAACAGATGGGTTATTAATTGCTGTTTCTAATGCATTTTGGCCCAAACTAGTATAATTATATGATCCATCAGGATTATAAGCTGGTTCATATGCATTTAACAACAAGGATGCGGTGTATAATGCTTGTCCGTTAAATAATTCTCTGTTTAAATTTTCAACTGTGTGTGTTACACCTATGTTGGTGCCCATTTTGAACCAATCTTTAGCTTGATACACAACATTTAGTCTACCACCAGTCCTATTCCAATATGATTCTTGCTCAACACCCTCATTATCACTTTTATTTAAAGAGAAATAATAAGTTAATTTATCTGTACCACCGCTTAGCGTAATTTCATGTGTTTTTGCTTTAGCATCCTTACGCATAAACTGAGCTTTCCAATCATTTCCACCAGCAATTAACTGATCCCATAACGATTGTCTTTGAGTACCTGAAATATTATATAGCGTAGCATTTGCAGGCAATTGATTTGCAGCTATCCGTGAGTTAATCAAAGCAGTAAGATTTGCGTTAGGTGCTTGTCCTGTTTCAAACTCAAACTGCAATTTTTGAGCAGCATCCATCAGTTCAACATTTTTCATGTCTTGGGCATTTGAGATACCGTACCTGAAAGAGTAACTTAAAACAGGATTATTTGCTTTACCATTTTTAGTCGTAACAACAACTACACCGTTAGATCCTCTTGAGCCATAAATAGCTGTTGCGCTTGCATCCTTCAAAAAATTGATATTTTCAATATCATTAGGGTTTAACATGTTAAACGCTACAGTTGGAATAGATATACCATCAACAATAATTAAAGGTTCAGAACCATTTGCACCTAGAGATCCAGTTCCTCTCATTCTAATAAAAGCATTTGCGCCGGGTCTTCCACTTTGACCAGTAACCTGCACACCAGCAGCTTTACCTTGTAATAATTGCGTAAAGGATCCAATTGGCTTATCTTCAACTTCTTTTCCTGAAACTGAAACAATTGAACTTGTTAAATCAGACTTTTTGACCGTCTGATACCCTGTAACAACTACATCACTCAATGTTTTTGAATCTGAATCCAAAGAAACATTAACAACACCAGAATTTACAGAAACTGTTTTCGTAACAAACCCTAAATAAGAGAATTCGAGTTGAACAGAAGTTGACGATGTGCTTATTGCAAACTTTCCATTTGGCCCTGTCTGAGTTCCGCCTGAAGCACCTTTAATTTTAACACTTACTCCGGGAATCGGAAGCTTATCTTCCGATGAAGTAACTGTACCAGTGATCGTTCTTTCTTGTGCCATTGCAGAAACTGCGACAAAAAGAAGAATGAACAAACTTTGTAGAAGTTTTTTCATAATTAATAATAATAGGTTAGTTAATGATTATTTGAAGCGCTAAATATAATGGAGATAACTAACATTTTAACAAAATTTAACAAACACACCTTGCATAATGACTTTATTTTGACAATATTGCTGTCTGATTAGACAGGCGGATTTGGGGATATTTTCTACAAAAACCTAATACTTGTAACCATATTTTATCTCGAAATAGGCAAAATTTAGCGTTTAGAAGTCATAAACTGCATTATCAAAATATAAAAAAACTGTGCCAAAAAACCATTTTTTGTGTAAACCCCGTTACACAACTTTTATTACAAACAAAAAGAGATCTCCTAAATGGAGATCTCTTTTATTTTAACTATTGCTCATTAACGAGCTTTATAACAACATATTATTAAGGAAGATCTTCCAAAAATCCTGTTTTATGGTAGCCGCTTACCTTATATACTGTTCCGCTTACATTTAATTCGAAATAAATCGAATCTGTTGGGCTTTTAGAAACAGGACCTTTGGTGCCATTAGGAATAATCTTTCCATTTGCAATGGAGAAACTGGCTGGTCTTCCAGCTGTTGTAGCTATATTAGCAATGTTTGCCCCGGAGAAAAGCTTATTCGGATAATCTACCCCGGTTTTTCCCTTAATTGCCAAAACTGTCGCCCCAGATTTTAATCCTGTACCCTGTACCCACATTACATTAGGCGTATTCTCTGAAGTATTAAAAGTTAACAAGGTAGAATAAGCACCTGCCTCATTTACTTTAACATGCCAGTCGCCAGCCATATCCTGAACTGCTGTGCCTCCCGGTTCCGGATCTTTTTTACAAGCACTTATTGCAACCGTGATGAGTGCTAAAAAAATGAATATTATATTAATCTTTTTCATGATATCAATTTATTATTAAACCAATTATTTAGCCCACCAAACTTTTGTATAGATAGGAACCTGCGCAGGTGTATTAGCGTTTCTGCTTCGCTCAAAATCCGGATACACAAATCTTTTGGGGAAATTGCCTGCACCTGTTACGCCATTTGGTGTATAAACCAATTGACCCGGAGTATAATTTGCATCCGTTGAATAAACTGCGCTGGTTTTAGGGTAGCCTGTTCTGTTTTGCTCAAAGAAAGCCTCTAAAGCATGTGAGCCAAATAAGGATGCCCATTTCTGAACGATAATCGCTTCCAGATTTACTTCTTTATCAGCTGATGCAGGATAAGCATAGTTTGTGGCTAACAAAGCAGAACCATCTAAACCCAGTTTACTAAATGCTGTTTTAACCCCATCGTTATAAAGCACTTCAGCTCCGGCACCACCAAAATAGCGCAAACGTGCTTCTGCCTGCATGAAATAAGCTTCATCAAGAGAGATAAGCGGGACTGCATCTGTTGCATTAACCACTACATTAACCGCATCGTTATATTCTGGATGTGCTGAACCGCCAAGATAATCCCCTTGATTAATCGACGGAACAGGGTTAGGTTCTCCATAATATACTTCAGCACGTGGATCTTGATTCTGATTTAGCCAGGAAGTAAATGTAGTACTGGCTTTTAGGTTATCAGGGGTATTTAACCTTCTGAAATTATACTCGTAAAAAGGATTACTTTTATTTGGTACATCTACAAATACATCAACTTTCGCATCTTCGTCAAGAAATTTAGCCCCATCCTGATAAAGCTTTAATATGCCGGCTTGTGCTTCGGCAGGTTTAGCATTAACCATCCTTAAATACATTTTCAGTTTTAAGGTATTTGCAAACTTTTCCCAGCTTGCCATAACAGCTGCTGATGTACCTTTTTTACCAAATACAAAATCAGTTTTGATTTGAGCTGCCGTAAGTGGATTCGTTTTATAATCTTTGGCTAAGGCTGCATCAATTTCAGCAATTAGTGAGGTATAAATGGTATAACCGTCATCAAATTTTGGCTGAAGGTTTGCGCCAGCCTTAAGTGCTTCTGAATAAGGCACTTTATCAAATAAATCAACTAAAACCTGATAAGTGTAGGCTTTCATAACCGTATTCATCAGATTGTATCTCCAATCCTGTGCCGCTACCGATTTGGTAATACCCAACTGGTAATCTGTTAGCGCGCCTGAAAACAATTCGGCATATGGCCCGTTAACAAAGTTTGATGTTGCCTGTACATCGTAAGAATCGACCGTACGGAACTGACTTGAATTATTATTTTGGGTCCAATATTGCGCCCATATTCCTCCAATAATTGAAAGGTCTCCACCAGCTCTGGAAACAGTTGAAATTACTGCAGAGGGAAACAGGGTCTCAACCGTAGCAGATTCAACAGGAGGGTTATTCGGACTTTGGTTAATGTCGAGTTTCTTACAACTTGCAACGATCAACAAAGTGGAAAAAGCTATAACTTGCGTTTTTCTAATTATATTTTTCATACTTAGATGCGATTAAAAGGTTAAGTTTAAAGAAAGACCAACATTACGAACAGATGGTCCTGTTCTGAACTCTCCAAACTCACTGGTTAAATCATTACCAAAGTTAGAAACCTCCGGATCGATAGTCCTGTTCTCTTTTGGCAACCAGGTAATCAGGTTACGGCCATAGACGGTTAGTGTAGCCCTATCTGCTCTGATTTTTTGAGCGATCGATTTTGGTAATGAATAAGATAAAGTAATATCCCTTACTTTTAAGAAGGTTTTATCTAAAATTCTGTTTTGATAAGCAACTGCTTTACCGTTATTGGTATAATACAATGCATTTACGTTTCCTTCTGAAATAGGGGTTGTGTTTTCTACATAGCTTACACCACCACCAGGGTTATTAACCTGTACAACTGAATTAGGAATAATAAAGGTTCTTCTATCGTTATATAGAGTTTTGATATCATTACCCACAAAGTTTAGCAAATCTGCTGTTCCTGAATAAAACACACCACCTTTACGATAATCCAAGGTAAAACCTAAGGTAAATTGCTTAAATTTAAAAGAGTTGGTTAAACCCATAATGAAATCACGTTGTGAGGTTCCATAACTTCCGTTATTGTCTGCAAGCAGTGGAAATCCATTACTACCAACAACAATCCTTCCTTGTGGATCGTATTTTGGAACCGGTGCCTCAAGCACACCCAATGGCTGGCCAACCCGCGCCACAAACTGCGCGTCATATGCCGTGTTCAATACCAATTTATCCAATCCATCAGGAAGTTCTAGTACCACATTACGGTTTCTCGTAAAGGTATATCCGATATCCCAAGTAAAGTTTTCGTTTTTAACAGGTGTACCTGTTAATGCAATCTCCACCCCCCGGTTACGGATCTTACCAAAATTTACAATCCTAGAGGTTACACCTGATGACGGTGCAGTTACAACCGGAATAATCTGATCTTTGGTAACACGGTTATAATATGAAACATCTAAACCTAAACGGTTGTTGAAGAATCTGATCTCTCCACCAAACTCTGTCTCAGTACTGATCTCAGGTTTCAGATCTGGGTTATTTAATATGTCAGAAACAGAGTAACCAGGAACGCCTGCAATAGGGAAGATGATGTTACCAAAGCCCAATGCAGCACTGGTTCTGGACAAAGTATTGAAAATGCGGTATGGATCTGTATCACTACCTGTTTGACCTACCGCAGCTCTAACTTTCAAAAAGCTAATTTTGGCACTGGATAAATCCAATGCATCTGAAAGTACTACAGCTAAGTTTGCTCCAGGATAAAAGAAGCTTCTGTTACTAGCCGGAAGTGTAGAACTCCAATCATTTCTGGCATTTAACGTTAAAAACGCATAATTTTTATAGCCTAATGTTGCAGACGCATATGCGCCGAACAACCTTCTTTCGCTCTCCGCACTTGTACTGGTTGGATCGTTTGCGCTATTGTTAATCTGATAAAACCCTGGAATAGCTAAATTCTCTACGCCAGTATATACTGAACGGTATCCTCTGTCATTATAATTAACACCAATCAAGCCATTGATATCGAAATCGTTTCCGAACTTTTTGCTAAAAAGGGCATTTAATTTCGAATCGTATTCAAAATACCTTTCTGATCCTTCGATTACGTTACCTACACTTTCTTGCCTGGTATAACCTTCATCGTTTCCACCACCGGCCCAGCTACCAATAGCAGGATTGTTTTTCGCATTCCAAAACTTACTCGCATTATTTGTTAAATCTGCCCCTTGTTGGAACTGGAACGACAACCATTCCGTTGCTTTATATTTCAAATCTACGTTTCCATAAAAGCGGTCGCTTTTGAAACGGGAACCATTCTCGTAAACAGAGTAATATGGATTTTGAGAGAAAGGAGAAAAATAATTATCTACGTTGTAGAATTTATTATTGTAATCTTTAAAGTTGGTAAATGGATAATCTACCGGAATCTGTAATAAATCTTCATAAAATGATGATCCGATACCAGATACTGCTTGCCCCGTTTGAACGGCTCTGGTATTTTTACCAACATAATTGGCCGAAGCAGCTACGGTAAGCCCTTTGTATTTAGTTGATCCGCTAAGCGATAAATTATTACGCTTATATACATCATTTGCCCCAGGAAGAATACCGTTGCTATAGATATTACCATAAGAAAGGTGGAATGTTGATGTTTCGTTACCACCACTAAGCGCTAAACTGTTATTAAATTCCTGACCAGTATCAAAAGCATCGCGAAAGTTATCTTTAACCGCTACAAAAGGTTTTGTTTCTTGATCGCCGTTAACGATTGGGCCCCAAGGCCTGGTCATGCCATCCAATTTCGGCCCCCAGCTTCCGTTTTCAGCCAGCCAGTTCTCTTTACTCCAGCCTTGTCCGAATTGATCCTGGATACTTGGAACAATAGCAACATTGGTAAAAGAAGCTGATGAACTCAGATCGATTTTCAAAGCGCCTGCTTTACCCTTTTTAGTGGTGATTAAGATTACACCATTTGATGCTCTGGACCCATACAATGAACTTGCTGCCGCACCTTTAAGAATACTGATGGTTTCGATATCATTTGGATTGATATCGTTAGCGCCATTTCCAAAATCGTAGTTCTCAGAGATATCTCCAACCGTACCTGCTGCAGAAGTTCCGCCTGGCCTTGAGTTATTGATTGGAACTCCATCAATTACATAAAGTGGCTGGTTGTTTCCGCCAACTGAAGAGAATCCCCTTAAAATTACCTTACTTGATCCACCCGGAGAGCCTGAAGTAGTAGAAATATCAACCCCCGCTACTTTACCTTGTAAGCCTGCAACTGCATTAGTTGGCGCGCCTCGGTTAATTTCATCAGTTCCTACTTGTGTAGAAGAATAACCCAAGGTTTTCTTTTCTCTGGAAACCCCTAAAGCCGTAACCACCACTTCTCCAAGTTGTTTGGAATCTGATGATAAAGCTACATTAATTACAGTTTGAGAGCCAATCTCCCGCGTAAGTGTTGTAAAACCAATAGATGAAAATTCTAATGATTTTGCTGTAGATGGAACTTTTAATGTGTACTTTCCACTGGGATCAGTCGATGTCCCTAATGTTGTTCCTAGTACCTTGATGCTGACTCCGGGAATGGGCAATTTGTCATCTTGCGCCGTAACCGTTCCTGTGATTGTTCGATCCTGCGCTGTTGCGGAAATTGCGCACAGCATCAGCATGAACAAACTCTGTAGAAGTTTTTTCATTGTTTTAAATAGGTTAGTTAATGTGTTACAAATTTAGGCTTTGCTATCACTCAAGCCAAGATATTTTTAACATTTTTTAACATAACCTACTTATTCAAAGTGCATCTACTTAGTAATCAAAAAGATACAATTGTATTATTTTAGTGGTTATTTTTAGCATAATTGATTAAAAATGACTAATATCCACAAAAAATTATATTCCCGAATAAGGTTTTCCCACCCTCCCAGAAGTTTCTAAACAGCGGATCGTTAGCTAAATAAACGACCTGGCCACGCCCGAAATCTTGTACGCCGATAAGGAGCCCGGTTTTAAGCTCTTCCCTTGCTTTTTTACCAACTACACCTGCCATTAAGCTTTTTTCGTTAATTAAACCCACATTCCAACCTTTAACAAAAGGCTCATAAATCTTCCGGTCTGTTTTTAAACTGTAGTAAGTTTTACCCAAACCATAGGAAAACGGGTGACTAGCATCAAGATTGATCCGATAAATGGCACCTGGTATGGTTGTCTCGAAATCATCTCTGTCCTTATCCTTGAAAAGAAGTTTGTTTGCCTCTGGCTTTTCATCCTTTTTTACAACGGCCTCTTTCTTTTTAATATCAAATCCCTTTTTCTCGAATACACTTTCGATGGCATCTTCCATCAAAATCAATCTTCCTCCTTTATTCAGCCACGCGGTTAAACCATCACCTATAAAAGCACTGTAACTTCCATCCGGTAAAATCAAGGTGTTTACCTTATTAATATCCAGGTTATTCAGATCCTTGGCATTAATAATGCTTGGTGAAAGATTTAGATCATGTTCAAGAAAAAACCAAGCTTCGCCGAAAGCGAGAGAAGAAACCTCCATACCAGATACAATGGCAATTTTAGGCTGTTTTAACAATGGATAAACATTAGAGCCAAAATCCTTTCCCTTTTCTACAAAACCACTGCTAATTGCCTGAATTGGCCTGTTCAAGGTTTTGGCGATCGACGCAACCTTATCTTTTGTTCCTTTGATCAGTTTTTCGTTTTCTGCCCTCAACACAATTAGGGTTCCGGCAGGATAGTCTTTACCATTTACGGAAAAGGGCTGATCGGCCTGTCTAACTTTTATATTTTCTTTTTGTAGTGCCGTTAAAACCTGAACATCTTCGCTTGTTCCCCAACTAAACAACCAGGCTAGGGGCTTCTCAAGCTCATTACTGATTATTTTTGGCTCTTCAATCACTGAAAATTTTCCCTTTATGCTTTCCTTACTGGCATAGCCCTTTAATCCGTACACATAAGGTAGGGCCCAAGCTGTAATATCATAAGTATTAGAGTCGGTTACGAGCGTTTGGGGCTCTAATAAAACGTTAGCCAGAACTGCCCTTGGCTGCTGAATATTAACAATTAAATCGTTACGGGCGATGCTAAAACTTTCTTCCTTTTGGGTATCATAGTCATAACCTCTTCCTGTTTTATCACCACCAAAAGCAAATTCGATTTTATTTTTGGTTAGCAGTTCAGCCAGTTTTTTTAAGCGTGACAAATTGGTCGCTTTGATGATATAGCTTTTATAAATGCCAGGACTATTGGCCAATTCTTGCTGAAAATATTTTTTATACTCCTCTAATAATTTATTATGGTTTAAAGAGGTTACTTCAAGGGTCGACATCCCTGTTGTAAAGTGGTGGGCTATTCGGTCTTTTAAAGTTAACGTATCGCCATCATTCGTTACTACAGATAATCCGGCCCTGATTCCTCCCTGCTCATAGGTCATACCAATTGATCCATTATATAAAGGATAAGTATCGCCATAAGATGGGTATAGCAAATCAAACCGTTCCTTGGTGAAGTATTGCCATCCTTCTGCATCAAAATACTTGGCATTATTTTTACCGACTACCACCTGGAAACTTTTTTGCCAAGGCGTAATGTCCTGATGAACCGGTTCCGCCGCCGGTGCAAAATAGTAAGGTTCATTATAGCTCTGCTCATGAAAATCGACATGTACCTGAGGCATCCATTGGTTATACAACGCTAACCTTTGCACGCTTTCAACCTGCGTTTGCCAGGCCCAGTCGCGGTTTAAATCGAAATAATAATGATTTGGCCTACCACCTGGCCATGGCTCTATGTGTTCTCTTGATAATGGATCAGAATTGGGGGTTTTCCCCACTACACTATTAAAATAATTCACATAACGGTCTCTTCCATCGGGGTTTAAACAAGGGTCAATCACCACAACTGTATTTTTTAACCATTCTGTTGCAGGTTTATTATTACCCGAAACTAAGGTATAAAGCATCTTCATTGAAGTTTCAGTTGAGTTTGCCTCATTACCATGCACATTATAACTTAACCAAAGTATGGCAGGCTGGTTTGTTAGATCGACACTATTAGTGGTGCCCGTTGCTAAAACTAAGTTGTTGTTCCTAATCTGCTCCAGTTTGGTTATGTTTTCTGGTGAAGAAACAACTGCCACCATTAAGGGTCTGCCTTCATTGGTTTTACCATATTCCATCAGTTTCATGTTTTTAGCAGAAGTTGCGGCAGTTCGCCTAAAATAATCGGCTACTTTATGGTGAGGGGTAAAGTGCGAACCTAACTCATACCCCAAAAAATCATCGGGACTTTGTATTTGGCTATAAACGCTTAGATTAATGAATAAAGCAAGGCAGAACAGAACGTATCTCATGAAAAAATAATTGTTTAACCAATAATACATAAAATAAATATGATTTGAACACCCACATTCATATCATTTTTGTGGTCAAGTACTTCTTCTGAATAAAAATAAAGCCCCCATTACTGGAGGCTTTATTTTATTATAAAATCAGATCATATAGCCACGCCATATTGACGCGCCATGTAAACCAAATCTAATTAGCCCACCAAACCTTTGTTGAAGTAGCGATACTTTGTTGTGGCTGTGGGTTTGAGGTAATTTCCTGCGAAGGGTAAGGAAAGCGCTGTGGGATATAAGGTTTAAATGCATTTTGAACCACAGATAAGGCAGGATATCCTGTTCTACGCCAGTCGTTGTAGACTTCAAGCGATAAAAAATCGGCAATGTATTTTTCGCCAATTATAGTTTTTAACGGGGTAACGGCATCAAGTGTTGCATGAGCTGCCAGATAAGTAGCCTTATCTGTTGCAGCAACTTTTAGCATATCCATATGGGCAGCAATGGCACTGCTGTAAATTGGTGTTGCCGCAGCCGCTCCTGATTTGTAAAGTGTAGCCTCTGCTTTAAGAAATAATGCTTCAGCATAGGTAGCCAGGAATACAGGAGCCGCCGCTCCGCTATCATCTCCATCGATATATCCACCATAAAATGTTCCTACGGTTGCATATATAGTTGGATCTGTTGCAGCAGCAGTACCACTTGTTCTTCCAATATAATCACTCCCAGAACCTTGATTTGCCAATATTGGTAATCTTGGATCGTTATTTGATTTTAGAATATTAACTAAATACGAAGATAAAACAACCCCGCCCGCACCTGGTAATGTGTTCTGATACCATGGGTTTTCAGCTTTCGCCGTTCCTGCATAGGTTAGAGAAGCATTATCTGCATTTGAAGCAAAACCATTCTGAAGAGCTGTAAGCGCCAGATCTGCTTGTGTTGCTGCATTGTAGCCAGCCGCTTTGCTTAATCGAAGGTAATACCGCGCCTTAAGTGTGTAGGCAAACTTTTTCCATGCAGCTAATTTTCCACCATAAATAAAATCATCAGAACCTACAAGTTTACCTCCAGGAGGCGTGTTCAATTTAGCAATAGCCTCATCAAGAGTTGACTGAATAATTTTATAGATACTTTCTTGAGAATCGTATGCTGGTTTTACACCATTTAAAGCCTGGAAAGCCTGTGTATAAGGAACATCTCCCCATAAATCAGTACAAACAGCTAAATTATAAGCTAGTAACACTTTTCCTACACCCGAATACCCTGTGTTACCTTTCTGATCGGCATTACTAATCATGGTACGCAAATTATAAAAGATGGCTGGGTAAAGATCAAAACTCCAGGTATTGTTTACATCTGTAGGCGTAATGCGGTAAGTATCGATATTTGGCGATTCTTGATTTAATGCCAACTGCTGTGTCCAATAAGCTGTAGTAACCGACGGGTAACCCGCCGCAATTTGCGTAGTAGTATAAAGCTCAATTGGAGACAAAATCAACGATTCCTGCACCGTTGTTGGATTATTTGGGTCTTGATTGACATCAAGAAATTTCTTACAACTAGTAAACGAAAGCAGTAATAAAATTGTTGTTGAGTAATATATGATTTTCATGTTCTTTGAAATTAAAAGGTCACTTTTATAGCAAAATTATAGCTCCTGTTTGTTGGCGTAACAAAGTTGGTAAAACTTGCGCCATTGCCCGTTCCATACAGACTCACTTCTGGGTCTGACCCCGTATAATGAGGAGCATAAAGCCATAAATTCCTACCGGTAGCTGAGATACTTAATCCTTTAAATGGCGTTCTCTTTAAAAAAGATGGATTAAAAGCATAGGCTAACGTTACCTGTCTTAATTTGTAATAGGTACCATCTTCTACACCAGTTTCATCAACCACACTTTCATTGTTTTGATAATATCCCTGGTCGAGCTTTGCCACAGTTGTATTTACAGTACCATCGCTTTCTCTAATTCCATCAAATACTTTAGTTGCTGTTCTATCTTCAGTTTTTTTGGTTGTTCCATAAAAATCTAAATAATGGCCATCTAAATTATATACATCACCGCCATACCTCATATCAAATACTGCAGACAGGCTCAATCCTTTATAAGTGAAAGTTGTGGTCAAACCTGCATTCCACTTTGGCGTTGTATTTCCAATTACACCTAGTTGGTCATCAATAATTGGATAACCCTCATCATCAATCAGCATTTTACCGTCATTATTTCTTTTATACCTGGAACCGAATATTACCCCGTAAGGTTGGTTTTTATAAGCAAAAATACCCGGGTTTGTAAAACCTGCAAATTGTATATTCTCTAAGCCCTGACCAATTTCAGTAACCTCATTTTTGATTTTAGAGAAATTAAGGCCAATATTCCAGGTAATATTCTTTGTTTTAACCGGTGTGCCGTTAAGTATTAATTCTATACCTTTATTGTACATACTTGCTGCATTGATTGTAGCAGCATTAAAGCCTGAAGATGGCGTAATTGGTGTAGTCGTAATTAAATCAACACTTTTTTTGTCGAAGTAAGTAGCTTCTATACTTAGTCTACTTCTGAACATCTTTAGCTCAAGCCCTGTTTCAAACTCTTTTAATCCTTCATTCTTAAGGTTTGGATCGCCATAAGTATTGGTTAGCAAAAATCCATTTTGACCTTGATAAGGGAATTCTATATTTGAAATTACCGGGTGTACATAAGTGGTATTTAAAGCATAAGGGCCTACATTATCATTTCCTACGTAAGAGTACGACACCCTGATTTTACCAAAATTCAATATGGCATTATCTTCTAGATGAAGTGGTTCCGTAAAAATAAAGGCTGCTGAGGCAGAGCCGTAAGGATAATAATTTTTATCCTGACTCAAAACCGAGGTTCCATCATAACGCCCGGTTAATGATAATGATAACATTCTTTTATACTCTGTTGTTAATTGAGCATAATAGCCAACTTTTCTTTTGGTGTAATTATTTATAGACGATATTTGAGTGGAGGCATTATTGATGTTGTAAAAATCAGTAACAGATAAGCCTACCCCTTTATCGAACACATTCCTTTGAGAATTGCTTAGAATGTTGTTACCTACAAGTATGCTACCAAACCAATCTTCATTAAAGTTCTTTTTGGCCTCAACAATAATGTCGTTATTAAACTGCTTGTAATTTATTTCACGGTTATACATTTTACCATCAGCAGATTCTCCACCTACTATTCCTGGTGCTTCATGGTAGTTACTGTTGTCATTGTAAATGTCAGCACCACCACGTTCGGTTATGGTTAACCATGGTAAAGGATTGTAGCTCACAGTAAGTACCGGTAAAAAACGGTTAACCGCAGAAACAAACTTAGTATTGTCTACCAACCAATATGGATTGTTCCTTGCCGCCCGGTATACACGTTGTGAGCCGTCAGGATTTGTTGTGGGGAATGGGTTCCATGAGATAGGAGCAGCATAAACAGTCCAATACGGGCTAGCTAATCCATTACCTTCAGCCAAACGGTTATTTACAGAATTAACATAGTTAAACTGCCCAGTAACAGTGATATCTTTTGTGATTTTATTAGAAAATTTCGTGAACAATGAATGTCTTCCAAAATCTGTTGATGGCACCGTTCCATTGGTTTTTAAATAGGAATAAGAAACCAGGTAGGTAGAGTTATCAGTAGAACCATTTACTGCTAAAGTATTATCGGTTGTAAAACCTGTTTTAAAGAACTCCTTTCTCGGATCATGTTTCTCTACTGGTTGTCCATTTACCATTAAACCATCGATAAGTGGTCCCCATGAAGATGAACTTAGTTTACCATTGTTTCCATCAACATAAACGCCATTACTTCCCTGGGCATATTTATCCTGAAACTCAGGAAATATAGGATTATCAAACGTTACACCAGAACTTAGCGCTACTGATGGTTTTCCTTTCCCTGTTTTAGTCGTAATAATTACTACACCTCTAGCCGCTGCAGCGCCGTACAATGCACTTGCTGCTGCTCCTTTTAATATTGTTACACTTTCTATAATGTTTGGGTCTATATCAATGGCACGGTTGGATGTTCCTCCGGCACTTAGTGCACCATCAGGATTACCCGCTTCAGAGTTATCGATAGGCACACCGTCTAGAATAAAAAGCGCTCCATTTTCTCCAGTTAATGAGGTATTCCCCCTGATTACAATTTTTGAAGATCCTCCGGCAGCACCGCTTGAATTTGTAATCTGCACACCAGCTACCTTACCTGCCAGGGCATTCACCAGGTTGTTTTCTTTCGCGTCTACCAAGGCGCCTCCACTAACTTCTTGTGTAGAATAAGTGAGTGTGCGTTTCTCTCTTTTTATACCTAAAGCCGTTACCACAACCTCTCCTAAAATTTTTGAATCGGTAAGCAATACAACGTTAATTATATTAGAGGCTCCTATATTTACAGTCTGTGTAGAGAATCCTAATGAAGAGAATTGCAAACTTTTTGCATCTGACGAAATTTTTAAGGAGAATTTCCCGTCTGCTCCAGTTGATACGCCTATATTGGTACCAATTACTTTTATACTTACCCCCGGGATTGGAGCACCATCTTCTTTTGATGTAACCGTGCCCACAACAGTTCTTTCTTGCGCCATTGCAATTGATGCAAATAGCAGCAGAACGAACAAACTTTGTAATAGTTTCTTCATGTTTTATGTCTAGTTTAGTTAATAATCACCGATAAGCAAACCTAAGTTTTCATTTCGGCAAATGAATGTACTCACTTTTTTCCGGAAAATCGATGAAGAAATAGTGAAGATTCAAAAAAGAGTGTTTTATTTGAGCTTGATTCTTAATTTTGCCTTCGCAATCCATTTAAAATGACAAATACAGAAACCCTTTATCAGCATTACTTACAGCATAATATTATTTCTACCGATACCAGAAACATTAGCCCGGGTTGTATCTTTTTTGCACTTAAAGGAGATCTTTTTAATGCCAACGAATTTGCTGCTCAAGCTATTGAAAAGGGCGCAGCGTATGCAATTGTAGATGAAGAAAAGCATGCCAAAAATAGTAAATGCCTCTTGGTTGAAGATGTATTAAGCACTTTGCAGGATCTGGCACGTTATCACCGCAAACAATTAAATATCCCGGTAATCGGTTTAACGGGCAGTAATGGCAAAACAACCAGCAAAGAATTGGTAAATGCTGTTTTAGCAGAACGATACAAAACCTTTGCCACATTCGGCAATTTAAACAATCACATTGGTGTTCCACTATCTATCTTGTCCATCACAGGTGAGGTGCAGATTGCGGTAATCGAAATGGGAGCAAACCACCAGAAGGAAATCGAACTGCTTTGTACCATTGCTCAGCCCACACATGGCATTATTACCAATGTTGGCATGGCACATTTAGATGGATTCGGCGGATTTGAAGGGGTAAAAAAGGGCAAAGCAGAACTTTATGCCTATTTAAAAGAAACCCATGGTTATACTTTTATCAATAGAGACAATCCATACTTGCTTGAAATGAGCACTGCAGCAGGTTTAAATAAATTGATTTATTATGGAACAGAAAACGGCAATACCATTAAAGGTAAATTAAAAAGCAGCGACCCTTTTATCGAGGTGGACTGGACTAACCACGAGGTTTCTTCTTCTGTTAAAACCAATTTAACAGGTAGTTATAATTTCGAAAACATTCTTGCTGCAATCTGCATTGGCGATTTCTTTGATATGACTCCGGATGAAATCAATTCCGGTTTATCTAATTATCAGCCAAAAAATAACCGTTCTCAATTAACCAAAACAGAAAAGAATACGGTAATCTGCGATTTTTACAATGCAAACCCAAGCAGCATGACAGCTGCACTGAAAAATATTGCAGTATTATCGGCCGATAAAAAGACTGCCATTTTAGGTGATATGTTTGAACTTGGACCAGATTCGCTCGGACAGCATGAACTCATTGCGAAACAAGCAAATGAAAGCGGCTTGGATCAAATTATTTTTATCGGGAAGGATTTCTATTCATTTAAAGACAATTTTAAGGGCGCATTTTTCGAAAGCCCGGCCGAAGCAGCGGCATATTTACAGGAAAACCCGGTTCAGGATCATTTGGTATTGTTAAAAGGATCAAGAGGAATGAAACTGGAGAGTTTGTTACAGTATTTGTAGGTCTTCGATATAAAAAAAGCTGTCTCGAACTGAATCGTATTCTTATCGAAACTCCATTCACCTTACGTCATTCTCGCGAATGCGGGAATCTTAATGCGTGTTTCCATTGGCATTAAGATTCCCAATCAAGTTGGGAACGACGAAACATCTAAATATAATTTTTCACTAGAACAATTAAATTTATTCGAGACAGCTGATTAATATAAATATTGTTAAAAAGTGCAGGCAATTTTACCATACACATACCGACCACTAAAACCAAACTGGCTAACGGCTCTTGAGTACAAAAACCTACCATTCGAGGTATTGTCTAATCCCCCAGAATAATTACCCGCAGCGTTTCCGCTCAAATTATTTTCATTATTACGCGGATCGATATATAATTTATCAGGGTAAACATCAAAAATATTATTGGCTCCCACAGTAACCGACCAGGTTTTATTTGCTGTATAACTTACCGAGAAATCAGTTATCCATTTTGGCGCAAAAGTCTGATCCAATTGCGTAGGCAAACCATTGGCAGCAACATTGGGATCGATAGCATTTAAATAGGTAACCTCGCCAAAACGGACTGTTCTTGCCACAAACGATAGTTTATTTACATTATAAGTTGCGGTAATATTCAGTTTGTTTTTAGGTACAGAACTTTCGAAACGGGAGCGTTCCAAACGATCGAAAAGTTTAGCCTTTAATGTAGGATCACTTTCAATTTTATCAGAACCCTGAATACTTCTCACCACGGTTTTGTTTACATTTCCGGCAACACTTAAAATTAAGCTGCTTTTTGCAACCAAATTGAACCTATTGGTTAAAACCACATCGATGCCTGCGGTATTGGTGGTAATGGCGTTGGTAAAAAACTGTACACTGTTAATTTGTGCCGCTGGATCTACCGTATTTAAAATTTGGTTCACTACACCCGTAGGCACTAAAACACCACCAGCACGTTCGCGGGCATACTGGCTGGAGAAAACAATACGGTCGCTGATATCAATGTTATAAGCATCGATGGTAAAAGTGAAGGTTTTGGCGATTTTGCCTGCTAAACCTAAACTTCCCGATTTAGAAATTTCGGGTTTTAATGCGCCTACACCAAATTGGGCCACAATAGGGTTTGCATTATTTACAGTTAACACCTGCGTTGCATTTGTACCTACAAACTGTGTACTCTCATTATTAAAATATTGTTGGTGTAAAGATGGTGCCCTAAATCCTGTGGAATAAGCTCCACGTAGCGAGATATCACCAAAAAGCTTAACCTTGCCCGTAAACTTATACGAGAAGTTAGAACCAAAATCACTATAATTTTCGTAACGGCCCGCAGCCCCTAAAGTTACCCGGGGGCCAAATTCAGCTTCAAGATCGGCATAAGCACCAACGTTGTGCCTCGATTTATCTAATGCGTTGCTCGGTTTAAAGCCGGGGAATACCTGCGCACCTGATGCCGTAGGGGATGTTCCGATCAATCTTCCACCATTTGAATAGGACAAAAGCTCACCTTCTTTGATCTGGTAATTATCTATCCTGAATTCAGCACCAAATGCCGTATTTAATGAAGTTAAAAATCCACCATCAATAATGTGCTTTTTGCTTAAATCAAGATTACTGGTGTTTTGTCTGAACAGCAATTCTCCTGCATAAAACGAAGTAGGGCTAGTGCCTGTTGGTAATGAGGCATTTACCGTGTTGTCAATATTAAACTCAATGGTATTTTCTCCACTTGTATTACTTAGGTCGTAATCCCAAGTGCCTATTTTACCTCGTAATCCGGCTGAGAATGAATAATCATTAATCTTGGTATCGATGAAAGGCAAAAATCCATTAGGATAGATGGATAAATCAATCTGTGTTGTTTGTGTTGGCAGGCGATAAAACCCAGCCGCACTTCCGGTTTTATGTGTAAAGCCAGCTGCATAGTACAATTGAGTGGCTTTACCAAAATTAAACTGTCCGTTTAAAAAACCTCCTCCATTTTTCGAATCGGAGTTACCCACGCGCATGTTATTTCTATCCAAGCCGTTTGCTCTTGCCCTTGCATCATCAGCAGCCTTTAAGCTTGCAAAACGGGCTTGAAAATCAGCTTCGGTTTCTGTTGAACCTTTAGTTGGGCTTGCAGAATATAATAGCGGACGGGTATCTAAGCCGCCCCTATTGGTATAGCCTCTTTGGAGGTATTGTGCTGCAAAATTGATGAAACCTTTATCATTTTTAAATGCCCATCCTTTGCTAAAATCAACCTGAAAGGTTCTGCCATCGCTAAAGTCGCGCCCTAAAGCACTTGATGAAGACTGACCGAAAGAGGTAGAAAAACTATACGGTGTTACCTTTTTTAACACAATGTTGATTACCCCTGCAATGGCATCCGAACCGTATTGCGCCGCAGCACCATCACGTAGTACCTCAATGCGTTCTATTGCAGAAACCGGGATGGAGTTTAAATCGGTTCCGACAGAACCCCGCCCGAAAGTACCGTTAATGTTTACCAATGCTGTAGTATGCCTACGTTTTCCGTTTACCAGCACCAAAACCTGATCTGGTCCTAAACCGCGTAAAGATGCGGGATCGATGTGATCGGTTCCATCAGCAACAGTTTGCCGGTTAGAGCTAAAGGATGGCGCTACAAAGTTTAAAATCTGCGTTAAATCTGTTTGGGCAAATACTTTAACGTCTTTTGTAGAAATCAGATCAACAGGAACCACACTTTCGATGTTCGTTCTTGGCGTTGATCTTGATCCAACTACAACTACATCACTTAACAGTTCTTTCGCATCCTGCAATGCAAAATCCATCGTTTTAACGGTATTGTCGATCTGAACAGCTACTTCGGATGTTTGGTAGCCTGTAAAAGAAATCCTCACTTTATAAGCCCCGGGTGAAGGAAATTTTAAGGCATAAAGCCCATTTCCATCAGATGATGTTCCAATTTTTGAGCCAACTACCTGAACTGTAGCCCCTGGAATAGCTAAGCCTGCAGAGTCTGTTACCTTACCCTTTAAACCTTGGGCAAACAATTGAGTAGAAATTAAAATGAGAAGAAGGGGTAGGATGTTTTTGAGTAAAATTCGTATCATAGTTCATAGGTTTATAAACAATAATAACAATTTTATTACAAAGATTTAGCGCGAAACCTAATTTTTCCAAATAAAATTTCGAAAAACACACTCAAATACAAATAAACAATGAGAATGGGTTAAATAATCAATAAGATGTTAAATGAAAACAAAACTTATTTTGCCTCTTCAATTAATAAACCAACATCACTTACCTCTAAAAGTGGATTATCGCGCATATTCTGCTCGATTTCGATCTCAAACTTACCATTTCGGGGAAAATGATGGTTGGTTAACATCGGCAGGGTATAACTAAATACATTCCCGGAACCACTGCCCAACCATTCGCCATCATTTTTGGCGAGTTTGTATTGATAACGCCGGGTTATCATCTTTTTGCCATCTTTAAAATGGGCAAGGATAAAAATATTGGCATATTTATAATCGGCGGTATGTCTAAGCTTAAAATAAATGTTGTAGGCCTTAGTATTATCCTTAACCTCAAACGGTGTCGAAATATGGTTACGGTAGGTCCACCTGCGGTTGGCGATTTCTACATTACTATCAATTACGCTGAGTGTACAGCCAACAAATAGCGAAGTAATAAATAAAAAGCCAAGCAAAATTATTTGCTTTTTATTCAGCAGCAGGTTTATTTTCTGAGCCATTATTATTGTTTCGGCGGTTATTGTTTTTCCTACGGTTATTTCTGTTTTTATTTTTGCTCTGTTCTGGCTTAACACCCTCGGCCGCTACATTTCCTTCAGCTTTTACTACAGGCTTTTGTGCTTGTGGCTGTTGTTTTGGCTTATTGTTTTGAGGTTTTGGCCCATTAACATGCTGTGGTTTAGGCACCGTCTGTTGTGGCTTTGTTCCATTTGGCTGTTTGCCGCCTTGTTGAGCTTTCTGTACGCCCTGTTGAGGTTGCTGAGTTCTATTATTAGGTCCTGCATTTTTCTCTCCGACAGGGACTCTTTCTCTTTTATTTTGGTTGTTGTTGCGACTGTTTTTCTGATTATTGTTTTTGTTCTGGTTGTTTTTACCCCTCGAGCGTTCATCTAAACGGGTTAAACTATCCTGACCAACTACATTTTCATAATCGAAAGGTTTTTCTACTACAACCGGCGCAGCAATCTGAACGGCCTCTTCTTTTAAGTTAGGCGCTTTTTTGCCCGCCTTGTTCATTGCCATGATCTCTTTTACACGCGCAGCTTTAACGGGAATCCAGTTTTCATCACCCTGATAACTGAACCACATGATTTTTTTGAAAATGTCAGTTTTTTGATGACGGGCATAACCAGCCTCAGTATCAAGGTTTTCAATTCTATCGGGAATATCTTTTAGAGCATCCAAATAGGTATCCAGCTCATAATTTAAACAGCATTTTAGTTTACCGCATTGCCCTGCAAGCTTTAAAGTATTTAGTGATAAGTTTTGATAACGCGCCGCAGCCGTAGATACGGTTTTGAAGTTGGTTAACCAGGTTGAGCAGCATAGTTCTCTACCGCAGGAGCCAATTCCACCTAAACGGCCAGCTTCCTGACGCATCCCGATCTGGCGCATTTCAATCCTGATACGGAAACTCTCCGCCATTTTTTTAATGAGCTCACGGAAATCCACACGTCCATCTGCTGTATAAAAGAAAGTGGCTTTGGTTTTGTCGGCCTGATAATCTACATCACTGATTTTCATCTGTAAACGAAGATCCAAGGCTAATTTACGGGCTTTGTGCATCGTTTCCCACTCCATCCCTTTAGCGGCATTCCATTTTTCTACATCAGCTTCTGTAGCCTTACGGTAGATTTTTTTGGTTACCTGATCGAGCGCCGTTTTACGGCGTTTCATCTGGATCCTTACCAGTTCGCCCGTAAGCGAAACGTGCCCCACATCAAAACCACCTGTTGGCCCTTCAACGGCAACAAGTTCCCCAATTTCGAGGTAAATGTTATCGTTATTAAGGAAAAACTCTTTTCGTGAGCCTTTAAATTTGATTTCTGTAACCTGAAAGGGTTTATAATTAGAAGGCATATCCAAATTAGATAGCCAATCGTGAACTTCCATTGTTTGGCAACCACCGGTGCCACATGAGCCATTACTTTTGCATCCATTAGGGGTGCAACCACCACCTGTTGAACAACTTCCACATCCCATATTAATTGTATATATATTGAGTCCCCGCAGGGAGCGTTTTAAACTTGATAATTTTTACCAATTGTAAAGATACATCTAAAAACAGAATTTTCGGGTTTGCGTTTCTTTCAATGTGGTAATGTGCCTTTTCCAGTTCGCCGATTATAGCCTCTGCCATAGGCAAGGTAAGTACGTGTGTACTGAGTTTTTTAGCTGTTTCCAAGGTTAGGGGGGGTAATTTCACCAATTCTTCAGCACCGCTTAAAATTAAACAGCATTCGCGTAAATAATTTACGCCGTATTTTAAAAAATTCTTCTGGTTTTCTCTTCCCCACTTCGCTGCCTCGTCGGTAAATTCGATCAGATCGGGAACTTTGTTGCCAAAACCCATCCTCAACCAGGCCGTAAATGTACCCGAACTATCACTTTGCGTATCGGCAGCCAGTGCTTTTGCCTCAATTAAATTTCCATCGGCCAAAAATGAGTAATCAATAGCCTGGTGCTCGCTTAATCCCCTCGCATTCAATAAATATCCGGTTACCTCTTCTGACGAAAGTTTTGGGATTTTCACTATTTGCGTTCTGGATAAAATGGTGGTTAAAATCTGATCCTGGCTTTGTGCAATTAAAATAAATAAAGTATTTGCGGGTGGCTCTTCAATTAATTTAAGCAGCGCATTTCCGGCTTTATCCAAATATTCGGGCAGCCACATAATTAAAACCTTGGTTTCGGCTTCGAAGGCTTTATAACTTAGTTTTTTAATAATATCATGGCATTCGGCAATATTAATATTAGCCTGTTTATTAGCTGCATCGAGTTTAGAACGCCAGATATCCATATCGAAATAAGGGTCATGCATTAACATACCGCGCCATTCTTCCAACACATCTACAGCTGTTTTTACACTCGCAGAAGCGAAAAAAGGATAGGAGAAATGGAGATCGGGATGAATTAAACGTTCGTATTTTCTACAGCTCGAGCATTCGCCACAACTATCATTTTCGCCTTTGTTAAGGCAATTAATGTATTGTGCGTAGGCAATAGCCAGCGGTACAGCGCCAGAACCCGCAGGCGACAAAAACAGTTGCGCATGGCTAATGCGGTTTTCCTTAACCGTTTGCACCAATTGTTGCTTCACTCTTTCCTGTCCGATGATTTCTTTAAACTGCATTTGGTGCAAAATAAGAAATAGATATGAGATTCACGGCCTCGTGATTCTGAACTTGTTTCAGAATCTGTGTTTTTTAGATTAAAAAGACATTTTATTTTTTAGAAAAGCAGGTTTCGGTAGTGCTTTTGTTCAGTTCAGCCCCTCTTTCCGCTATATCCCAAATTGAACTAATTTGGGGATGCCGCTTCAATAGGGTTTAGATGGGTGCTGAAGAAGCCTCTTTGCCGAAAAACCCATTTCCTAAAACCTTATCATTGATTTTTATTTTTAAACGATATTTATACTCCAACTTCACCCAAACCGTACAGGCCTGAATCAAAAAACCTGATGGAAGCGGCAGCCCCGAGGCATGAGGGCTAAAGCATACAGCAGGACCAGACATTCCCAGGTACTACAGGTTTTGCTTTCCAAAAAATGGAACAAATCATTTTTTTTTAGCCACAAACACCAATAACATACACGTTACCAAAGCATTACCCCTTAGGTTTACCTATTATTTCAAAAACCTTACCTTTGGCTTTTATTTTTTAAAAGGGGCTAAACGCTTTACGCCAAACACCCACCGCTTAACTATTTTTATGGCACGGATCCTCGCATTTGATTACGGAACAAAACGCATCGGCATCGCGGTAACCGATCCCTTGCAGATTATCGCTACAGGATTGGATACGGTGCACCCGAAAGATGTGATCGAATATGTTAAAAAGTATATGCTCACCGAGCAGGTGGAGGCTTTTGTATTGGGTGATCCTAAACAGATGGATGGTTCTCCCTCTGATTCGGCACAACATGTAAAGGGCTTTGCTACACTGTTAAAAAAATCATTCCCCCATATCCCAAGACATTGGGTTGATGAGCGCTTTACCTCTAAACTTGCCCATCAGGCCATTATGCAAAGTGGCCTAAAAAAAATGGACAGAAGAGATAAAGATCGGGTTGATACCATTGCCGCAACCATCATTTTACAATATTTTATGGAAAGTAACCGTTTATAACCAACAAATGAGCCTAATAAACGACGATTTACAGGATTTACTAATTGCCTATTGCGAGCCTGAAAGCGAATTGCTTCAACAGATTGACCGCGAAACCAATCTTAAAGTTTTAATGCCCCGCATGTTATCAGGCCACTATCAGGGCCGGGTTTTGAGCATGCTGAGCAAAATGATTTCCCCTAAAAGGATTTTAGAAATCGGCACTTTTACCGGTTATGCTACTTTATGCCTTGCTGAAGGTTTAACCAAAGATGGCCTGTTGTATACGCTGGATATTAATGAAGAATTGGAAGATATGGTGCGCCGCAACTTTGCGCAATCTGCATTTAATGATCAGATCAACTATATCTTAGGCGATGCCACCACCACAATAGTGGGTTTAGACGAAGTTTTCGACATTGTTTTTATCGATGCCGACAAGAAAAATAATGGCACTTATTACGATCTGATTTTTGATCGCGTTCGTCCGGGCGGGCTTATCATTGTGGATAATGTACTATGGAGTGGAAAAGTACTGCAGGAGAAACAGGATAAAGACACCAGAAATATTACTAGTTTTAATGATAAAATAGCTGCAGATGAACGGGTTGAGAAACTGATATTACCTGTTCGCGATGGTTTGTTTGTGATTAGGAAAACTGATAATGGCATATAGTTAATGGCTCATGGCTTATAAGCCAAGGCTATCAACCATTTAAACCATGGTCTATTAACCAAAAAAGAAATGAAGAAAATCTTTACTTTTTGTCTGCTCCTTTTAACAGGGATTGTTGCAAGCGCGCAAGATACGGAAGAATATATTGCAGAGCATGTAGAATATGCACAGGGTTTAATGCACGATCATAAAATTCCGGCCAGCGTTATTTTAGCTGTTGCCATACACGAATCGGCTGCAGGAAACAGTAAAATTGCACAACACCTTAATAATCATTTTGGAGTAAAAGGCCCGAATAACAATGCCGAAATCCGTTCATCCTATCGCGATTATTTAAATGCGGATGAATCTTACAGCCATTTTGTAGAAATTATGGAAACCCGCAAGCCTTTTAATAATCTTTTCGAAAAATACGATCAATACGATTACAAAGGCTGGGCTTACGGAATCCGCCGTTGTGGTTATGCCAGCAGTAGAAGCTGGGCCAGCCAGGTAATTGGCTTAATTAAAAAATACGAACTCTACCAATATGATGAAAGGCCAGAGGGATATGAAGAGCCTGTTTATGCAGCGCCAGTTTACCACCGTAGCAAAAGCAGAAGAACAGCCAAAACCTATACCGTAAAATCTGGAGACAACCTCAGTATAATTGCAAAAAAGAAAGGCACCACCGTTAAAGCCCTGATGCAAAAAAACGGCATAAAAAAAGCGAACTTAAAACCAGGACAGAAGTTGAAGTTTTGAGTCTGGGTTCATGAATCCAAAGTCGATAAAGCCATACAGTTAACCAATTCCAACAATTAACCGATTAAACAAATCATAACATCAATGCGTTCATACAACCACTATATCCTTATAGCAGCAACCCTCATATTTTTTAGTTCTTGCGGTACGCGGAAATTTTCTAAAAACAACAAGCAAATAGAAAAAGCAGCCAACAAAGCCAACAACAATTCGTACAAAAGTTACAATACTTTAAGTTACATTGATGAGTTTAAAGGAGTGGCAGTTGAAGAAATGAATGCAAACGGAATCCCTGCAAGCATTACATTGGCGCAGGGAATTTTAGAATCGGGCAGTGGAAATAGCGACCTGGCTAAATACGCCAACAATCATTTTGGTATTAAATGTACATCAGATTGGAAGGGAAAAAACTACTTCCGGGACGATGATCAAAAAAACGACTGTTTTAGGGTGTATAAGGATGCCCGTGAATCTTTCAGGGATCACTCTGAGTTTTTAAAGCGCAAACGTTATAGCTTCCTTTTCCAGCTGGATAAGAACGATTACAAAAGTTGGTCGCAAGGATTAAAAACAGCGGGATATGCCACAAATCCAAAATATCCAGATTTGTTGATCAATACCATCGAAAAATACCAGCTTTACCAATACGATCAACCGGAAAGCGAAAAGCAAAAGATTGCCAGAGAGGATCGTGTCTTTTCAGAAATCAACCAGAACATCCCGCAGGAAAAGGCTAAATTTACGCCAGTGGAAACCCCACCTGCAGGAGCTAAGCCCATTCTTGCCGACGGTACCTATACCGTTGTTAAAGGAGATACGCTATATAACATTGCAAAACGTTTTAATTTAACAGTCGATCAGTTAAAAATGCTGAACGAAATGAGTACCGACGCCATTAAACTGGGTCAGATACTTAAGGTTAAATAATGTTAAGTACAAGCATAGCCTGCCAGATATTTGTAGTTTTGTAGCTTAATGAAACTTTTTCTTTCCTTTATACTTGCTTTCGGCTTCTCTACGTTGCTTCATGCACAGAATAAACCTGTGCAGGGAATTGTTATTGATAAAGAAACAAAGCAGCGTTTGGCCAAGGTTTATATTTATAACATCCGTACAGGCGATGGTTTATACAACAATACGAAAGGCGAGTTTAGTACCTTTGCGCTGCCAGGTGATACCTTAGTTGCGGCTTTATCGGGCTATGGAGTAGATACTATTGTTTTTAAGGGACAAACTGCCGCATACTTTCAACTCAGATCGTTGGGCATAAGACTGCGCGATGTACTTATTCAACAAAAAAGATTAAGTCCGCAGCAGCAATACGAAAAAAATGTTCAGGAATATCGTTACCAAACCATGAAAGGAAGTAGTAAAGATTTATTGAATTTAGGTAACGGCGGTGTAGGTTTAGGTATCGATGCGATCTATAATCTGTTAAGCAGACAAGGAAGAAATGCCCGCCACCTTCAAAAAATCCTGGAAAAAGACTATCGTGAAGACTTGATCGATTATCGTTTCAGTGCCAATCTGGTTAGCCAGGTATTAGGCATAAAAGATGCTGAGCTCATTGATTTTATGCAACAATACCGCCCAACTTATCAGTTTGTGCTCGATGCTACTGATTATTCTTTTAACCAGTTTATCAGAAATGCTTATAAAAGCTACAGGTTAAACCCTAAAGCACTGCAATTGCCTCCATTGCCTAAAATAACCATCGATAAGCTGTGAAAGCGCCAATCATCATCGTTAAAAAACTTCCGGCAGCGGGCATGGCAATCTTTCCATTTATCCTGTTAAAATCGCCGCGGTTTAAAAGTGATCCGATCATTATTAACCACGAAAAAATCCATTTACGTCAGCAATTAGAATTGCTTATTTTCCCTTTTTATATTTTATATCTGGTTAACTACCTGGTTAATCTTATTAAATGCCGTAACCACGATTTAGCCTACCGTAACATCGTTTTTGAGCAGGAAGCTTACGAAAATGAAAATGATTTAAATTACCTAATAAAGGGTAATTGGTACGGCTGGTTTAAAAAGATCTGAAACAATAGTTTTCACCTCCAATTCAATTGTCAATCTGACAATCATTTTGTTAAATGCTTTTTATCTCTAAAATTTTTCGTTTTCTTTGTAGGTAATGAAGAACTGTTTAGCTGCCATAATCCTGATTCTAAGTTTCTGCTCTACAAAATTATATGCACAGGAAATTGATACTATTCCGATCAATACAAAAGACCTGAATATAAAGTTAAAGCGTAGTCCATTGCCGAGCAGACAAGGACCATTAAACTTTGAACCGGTAAAAATTAAGCCTTTGGTGGTAAACGCCAAGATTAATTATTGGAAAACAAGAACCAACATCGGTATCAATGTTAACCAGGCCCAGTTCAGTAACAACTGGAAAGGTGGGGGTACCAACTCTGTGGCTGTTGGTGGCTTGCTAAACTGGAAAGCAGAATATAATAAAAACAGCTATAGCTATATCAGCGAGCTCGTTTTGCAATATGGTAAAATCAAGAATAAAGATCAGCTGCAAAAGAAAACCAACGACCGCATTTTTTGGGACAATAAAGCGTCTTTCCAACTCTCTAAAAGCTGGTTCTTTTTTGGGTCATTAAGTTTTGAATCCCAATTTGATAATGGTTATTCTTACAGTATGGTAAACGGCCAGGAAACCGCCACACTAATTTCAAAATTTATGGGTCCGGGTTATTTAACAGAATCTATCGGTTTCGAGTATAAACCTGTTAAATATTTTTCTACCCGTATAGGTACCGGTACTGCACGCCAAACTTTTGTTTTAGACGAAAAGCTTTTTCTTGATCCGGTTGATAATACCAAACCGCCAAAAGCCAGTGTTTTTGGTGTAGAGTATGGTAAAAAAGTACGCAATGAGCTGGCTTTTCAGATTGTAAGTGCATTTGATAAGGATATATTTACCAATACAAATCTTAAGGCACGTTACCAGATGTTCATCCCGTACAAGGATTTTAAGATGAGCAATATTGATCACCGATTAGATGTTGCATTAACGGCAAAAATCAATCGTTTTATGAACACAAGTTTAACTGGCGTACTTCTGTTTGATAAGGATACAGGTACCAATAAAATACAGGCCAACCAAACACTGGCCCTCGGTTTTGGTTTTACCTTCCCGAGGTAAGCCTAACCTCCACCAACCTTACCTATTTCCCAATATGGCATCGTAACAATCTGCTTAAAACTTACTCCCCTTTGCTTTAGGTACCTTTTAAACAGCTGTATAGATTTTGCTCTTCCTGTTAAGTAAAAAGTAGCATTTTGCCACATTTCCCAGCACATGGGGTGCATATTTTCCATCCAATTGATGGCATTTTTTGCTGGAGTATCCATATCAGAAGGCACTACATCGATCAACAGGTTTAGCTGCTCCGCAGCGCAAAGATTTTCTTCCTGCAGTTCTAAAATGCCAAAATATTCCACATCCTCATCTACCACTTTTTTCCCAAGCGATTCGTACAAACCCAAGCTGGTTTCATCGCCAAAAAAGAAATGCTGATTAGATTCTTCCTTGTATTTAATCCGCGCACGGTCTAGAATAAGCTTTAAAGTGTCTCCCTTCTGAATGTTCACGGCAAGACTGTGCCCTGGCCCTTGTCTGTTTAAATAAAAGATAACTTCGCAGGTTTCTTCCATTTGATCAAAGGCAGATAGGGTATAATGTCGGTACTCGTTGGCGTTAACCCTAAACAGCACCTCCATTCCAGGAATAAATTTGGCATCGAAAAAATCGCCTTTAAAGGTAACACACTTTAAGTTGCTGCTTAACATTTTAGTTTCTACAACTTCTACCTGATATATTTTATTGCTGATCACTTTTTCCATAGTATTGGCCAGCCATGATGGTAATTTTGGCATCGTATTCTTTTGTTTAGTAACTTTGAACAAAAGTAATTGTCTAACAAACGCATCTTTTTATACCAAAAGGATTAAAGTTTATATCAAAAGGATTTTATGGCTTTAAACATTTACGATGGTGACGATAAATACTATATTGTTGGTAACAAGTTCGACAATAACGAATTTAATCAGGCACTGGTAACCGAAAGAAGAGACAAATACAGCTTTCCCTTTGGCGATGCAGAGATTGTAGAGATTGCTTTTTCGGGTATTTACATTGTTTACGGCGATATGCTTGTGAAAAAGAGCCGCCTGCGCATTAAATCTTTTGATGAGCCAGATATGGTTGAGCTTCATTTTTCAATCACAGGCGGCGGCATCATGGAAAATTACCTCACCAACAAACGCCTGGATATTAAAGCCAATCAGCACAATATTATTTATAGTCCTGATTTTGATGGGATGGCAGAATTTTCGGTAGGGGGTCCGCATAAATTTTTCGAGGTAAATTTCGAAAGATCACGTTTTGTTGATTTAACTGGCGAAAGCAGCACTTTGTTAAAAAACTTTGCCGACAAAATCATGAACAACCGTTCGGTAGAGCTTTCATCAGAAAACCTGCCGATCAGCTTAGCCATGCACAGTTGTATAAATGATATTATGAACTGCCAGTTTACCGGTGGATTAAAGCTCTTGTTTCTGCAGTCTAAATGCCTCGAACTTTTGGCATTACAAGCCCAAGCTTTTGAACTTGCGGCAAAAAAAACCGATACTTCTATTAAATCGACCTACGATAAAGACCGCATTTATTATGCACGAGAATATTTGTTAGCTAATGCCAATCACCCGCCATGTTTAACAGAACTGGCAAAGGCTGCAGGCATAAACGAATTTAAACTGAAACAAGGCTTTAAAGAGGTTTTCCAGAATACCGTTTTTGGCTATTTAAGCGATTATAAATTAATGCGGGCTAAAGAACTCCTGGCCGATAGCAGCAAAAATATCAAGAATATTTCCGACGAACTCGGCTATTCTTCGGTACAGCATTTCAGCAGTGCTTTTAGTAAAAAATTCGGCGTAAGCCCTGGTAAAGCAAGGTAAGGTTAGTCCTTAGTGCACATTTCCTAGCCTTGTGTTTAGACCCAAGGTTAAAAACAACCAAAACTTAAATCTTTTTCCTTTTTTTCTTTAAATCGAGATAATCAACATAATATAAAACCTTTACAGAGAGGCTGTTATTCTGAGGGGCATTTAAAATTCCGCTCAGGTTTTTATTATAACGTTGCGTATAAAAAGTATCATAAGTTTCGGCCGCATCCTTGTACGAAACAGAAAGGGTGCTACCGGGTGCAAATTGCCAGGTATAAATCAAATCAATATTAAACACATTATAGTTTCTATCCATCGCGGTTAATATTGGCCCCTGATAATCGGTTAAATGGCCATCAGGCTGAAGAAGGTAAAATTCTTTATTTCTTCTATCGCTCCAGTAATGTCTTAGTACAACGGTTAGCCCCATTAGGTTGGTAAAGGTGTATTTTGCATCAAATGAGTTTTCTACCGTTCTGCGGTCGTATTTAGAGAAAATAGCCTGATCACCTTGTGCGGTTACCCAGTTTACATAATCGTAGTTCGGGTTAAAGTTCAGGTCTAAACCAAAAGCAATCTTATCATTTAACCTCAGGTTCTGGAAAAAGTAAAAGTTATACTGTTTACCGCCAAAAAGATGCTGTTCAAAATAGCGTACATTTCCACCGAAATTATAGGCCTTGGCGCGGTTGGGATTTATATACAAGGCAACACCAAAATTTCCCGGCGCCTGATACATTTGTCCATTTCGGGCTTCGTAAAAGTCGTTCCCTTTTCTATCTACACTTAAATCAAACTCTGCCGACCATTGATTTTTAAACTGGACCCAATACCCCGCATTTGTACCAATTTTTTGGTAAGCGCCCGGTATTGCCCTGCGAGAATAATTTAGATTAAGCCAACTTTCAAATTGATTATACCATTTGCTTGGCTTGTATACGTTATAACCAATACCAATCCGCTGATCTAAAAAGTTGTTATTGGTAAAGAAACCCATATCTGATGGATCAAATTTATCATCTGCGTATACCTGATTGTAGCTCCAGGTAAAATTGCCGCTCTGTTTTCCAAACCTTAGGGTGTAGCTATAACCCGTGCTCGATTCCTCACCCCGTAAATAGCTCATTTTGCCCCCGCCATTTACGAAATATTTATTGCCTTTATTGTTTAAATTGAAAAGCAGCGCACTTACATTGGCATCGTAAGCAGAACCTTGCCTAAGTACATTTGTGTTGATAAACGTAGCCGAACTGTTGTTTTTTAATGACTGATCGAAAACCAGAATATTATAATTGGTGAGCGGTTGTGTTTCTACCATACGAAGGTTACCCTGGGCATCCTCTACCTCGGTTTCCATGCCATTGGTAATGGCATTAAATATCCCAATACCCAGGCCTTTTGCTGTCCGTCCTGAAATTTTTGTTGCGTTTAATACCTTGGCTTCAGTTTGATCTTTTACAATTTTATCACTGCTGCCTACCCCGCTGTAATTGTAATAGGATGGAATAGAACCGATGCGTTTCGAATAAAACAGGTCACCTTTGTTAAACAATTCTGTTCCTTCGGTAAAAAACTGTCGGTTTTCATTAAATTTCACTTCAAAAGGAGTGAGGTTCAGTATCCGGTTATCAGATTGCACTTGCCCAAAATCGGGTACTAAAGTCATGTCCAGCGTAAAACTATTGTTGATTCCGTATTTAACATCCATCCCCCCGTTAAACCGAGAGGTTGTGTTTTTTACCCCGGGCAAATTAACCGGATAATGATTTACATAAGCTGAAATATATGGCGAAAAAGATAATCTTAACGGAGGTTTAACATCTTTTATTCCCATCCACAACCCCTCCTGATTGATAAAACCGTTTACTTTAGGGTCTACAAAATTCCAAAAGGTTTGAAGGTTTTTTCGTTGCATCCTGCGGCTAAAATTCAAACCCCAGTTCTGGATATCCTTACCAGAGAAACGCAAGGCCGAATAAGGGATCTTCATTTCGCAGGTCCAGCCTTTATCATCAATTTTAACAGCACTTTCCCACACTGCGTTCCAGTTTGCATCTTCATCACCCACCTGCGAGTATTTGGCATCAAACTGAACACCGGCAGCAGTAACGAAAAAGCCATTTCCATTCATCTTATCATAAAAGGGATCGACAATAATTGAAATGAAATCGGCATTGCCAATATTATCCCTCGAAACCAACTCGTGCGAAACACTATCAGGGTGATCGTACATCCGGGCATAAACATAAATCGCAACATCATCATAAAGCACCTTCATTTCTGTACGCCGATCATGAGTTTCTATCTTTCCCGGATTTGGCCTGATCTGAATAAAATCAGTAGCAATTGGAACATTATTCCAACACTCATCATCTAAAATACCGTCTATTTTGGGGCTTTGCAGCGTTCTTTTTGCTTCCAGTTGGCGCTGTTTCGAAATATCCTGGGCTTGGGAAAAAGCACAAATAAATATAAAAAAAAGGAGGATGCAGCGTTTCATTCGTTTAGGTTAGTTAGGTATAAGACCACGCCTTAAACAAAATGTTGCACCAAAAGAAAAATTTAATATTCATCTTCCTAAAGTTTTGACTTTGAGTTGCTAAGATTTACAAGCAAAATTTGATACATTTGCCTTTTATTAAAAACAACTAGCTTTTTGCCTTTCGGCATGAAGCTTTTAGCTTAAAAAAAGATGTTTGATAATTTACAGGACAAGCTAGACAGAGCATTTAAAGTACTAAAAGGACAAGGCAGCATTACGGAAATCAACGTGGCAGAAACCATGAAAGAAATTCGTAAAGCATTATTAGATGCCGATGTTAACTATAAAACAGCAAAAGCATTTACCGATGATGTGAGGCAAAAAGCTTTGGGGCAAAACGTGCTGACCGCCGTTTCTCCAGGTCAATTGCTTACTAAAATAATGAACGATGAACTTGCAGCCTTAATGGGTGGCGAAGTTACAGAGTTAGATACTAAAGCAAATCCTACCATCATCTTAATTGCCGGCTTAAACGGTGCGGGTAAAACTACTTTCGCGGGTAAACTGGCTTTGCATTTAAAAGGCAAGGGGAAAAAACCTTTATTGGTTGCTGGCGATATGTACCGCCCGGCGGCTGTAGATCAGTTGGAGGTTTTAGGAACCTCGGTTGGTGTTTCAGTTTATGCTAACCGTGCATCAAACGATCCTGTTGGCATTGCATTAGAAGGTATTGCACACGGTAAAGAAAATGGAAATAACGTAATCATTATAGATACCGCAGGTCGTTTAGCGATCGACGAATCTTTAATGAACGAAATATCTGAAGTTAAGGCCAAAACTCAACCGCACGAGATTTTATTCGTGGTGGATTCGATGACCGGTCAGGATGCGGTAAATACAGCCAAAGTATTTAATGACAGACTTGATTTTACGGGTGTTGTTTTAACCAAATTAGATGGCGATACCCGCGGTGGGGCAGCACTTTCAATTAAATCGGTAGTAAACAAGCCGATTAAATTTATCGGTACCGGCGAGAAAATGGAAGCACTTGATGTTTTCTATCCAGACCGTATGGCATCGCGTATTTTGGGTATGGGTGATGTGGTTTCGCTTGTTGAACGTGCACAGATGCAGTTCGATGAGAAAGAGGCAGCAGAACTTCAGAAAAAAATCCGCAAGAATAAATTCGATTTCAACGATTTCTACAACCAGATTCAGCAGATCAAGAAAATGGGTAATATGAAAGATTTGATGGGTATGATTCCTGGGGTGGGCAAAATGATGAAGAACGTAGATATTCAGGACGATGCCTTTAAATCAATTGAAGCGATTATCAATTCAATGACTCCATTTGAAAAAGAAAACCCGGATGCTATTCAGCAAAGTCGCCGTTTACGTATTGCAAAAGGTTCAGGCAGCAAGGTAGAAGAAGTTACTAAGCTGATTAAACAGTTTGAAGATATGCGTAAAATGATGAAGCAGTTTTCTAACCCGGCAGCCGCAGCAGCAATGATGAAAGGCATGCCTAAAATGCCATTTGGCAGATAGTTTAAAGGTTTAGGGCAGAGGGTTTAGGGTGTAAGGCCTTTATTCCGTGTGAAAATATAAATCCTGATCGGAACCTACAGCATCATGCTGAACTTGTTTCAGCATCTTTCAAAATAATACAAATCCCGATCAGTAATGGTTGGGATTTTTTGTTTTATAGGTTTCGGAAATGGGGGTTCAGCATTTCATAGTGGGTTTCAGCCCTGCTTTCCCTACTGCCGATAGAAGGAATCGGCATTCGTCCAATCAGGTTTATTTAACAGCGGTTGGTGAAATCGACTCGCTAATAGATACTAAAACTTGATCTTCTTTAAATAATCTGTATATTAGAATCAATATTCATCCCGAATAATTTACATCCGAATTTATTTTAATTAAAATCAATGCTTGTAAAAACATACGGGAGTGCTGTTTATGGCGTAAATGCACTAACCATAACAATCGAAGTGAATATTAGCGCAGGTACAAAATACTACATGGTAGGCCTGCCAGATAATGCGGTAAAAGAAAGCCTTCAACGCGTGGCCAGCGCCATTAATATTTCGGGGTTCCGTATGCCGAAGCAAAAAATTGTAGTCAATTTAGCACCTGCAGATATCAAAAAAGAAGGTTCATCCTACGACCTCCCAATAGCCATAGGCATTTTGGCAGCATCAGGGCAAATTCCCGCCGATGAGCTGGACAACTATTTCATCATGGGCGAACTCTCTTTAGACGGGACCATTCAACCCATTAAAGGCGCCTTACCAATCGCGATCCAAGCACAGCAAGATGGTTTTAAAGGTTTCATCTTACCGAAACAAAACGTTCGCGAGGCTGGCATTGTAAACGATTTAATTGCCTATGGCGTAGAAAACCTCGCTCAGGTAATTGCTTTTTTCAATAAGAGTGAAATGCTTGAACAGGTTAAAATCAATACGAAAGAAGAATTCTTAAAAAACATCAATAATTACGAACACGATTTTGCCGATGTTAAAGGCCAGGAAAATATTAAAAGAGCATTGGAAATTGCTGCAGCAGGTGGTCACAATGTTATTTTAATCGGTCCGCCAGGGGCAGGCAAAACCATGTTAGCCAAGCGTCTGCCAACTATCTTACCGCCATTAAATTTAAACGAAGCTTTAGAAACCACAAAAATCCACTCCGTTGCCGGGAAACTTTCTGCTGCCGATGCTTTAATGACGATCCGTCCGTATCGCTCCCCGCACCATACCATTAGTGATGTTGCTTTAGTGGGCGGGGGAATGAACCCACAACCTGGAGAAATATCGCTTGCCCATAACGGCGTTTTGTTTTTAGATGAGCTACCCGAATTTAAGCGTACTGTTTTAGAGGTAATGCGCCAGCCTTTGGAAGACCGTAAAGTGGCCATAGCAAGGGCAAGGTTTTCGGTAGAGTATCCGGCTAGCTTTATGTTGGTGGCCTCAATGAATCCCTGCCCATGCGGTTTTTACAACCACCCGGAGAAAGATTGTGTTTGTGCACCAGGCGTGGTTCAAAAGTACCTGAGTAAAATCTCCGGACCGCTTCTAGACAGGATTGATCTTCATGTGGAAGTAACGCCGGTTAATTTTACAGAATTAGCCTCTACAGCCGACACAGAAAGAAGCAACCGCATTAGGGAACGTGTAATTAAAGCCCGGGAAGTTCAGGACAAACGTTTTCTCGATAAAGAGGAGCTGCACTGCAACGCCCAAATGAGCCCGAAAATGGTGCGTAAAGTATGTCAGATCAGCGAAGCAGGCACTATTTTATTAAAAACCGCAATGGAAAGGTTAGGTTTATCGGCCCGTGCTTACGATAGAATTTTAAAAGTGGCCAGAACCATTGCCGATTTAGCCGGGAGTGAAAATGTAGAACTCGAGCACTTGGCCGAATCGATTAATTATAGGAGTTTGGATAGGGATGGCTGGGCAGGGTAGACATTTGGGAAGAACCTATTTATTTATTTGCTATCTTGACAAAGTTTATTTTTTTAGGCCGTAGATGCTTTCTCTGAAAAATCCATTGCTAACATTAACGCGCTCCTTACATTCTCTATGAAACTAGTCCTCCTTTTATGCTTTATAAGTATTACCAATTATTCATTTGCCCAAAAAATATTCCACCAGCAAAAAGCAAAAGGTAAATGGCAATATATTTACCCGTTTGCAGATAAAAGTTATATAGTGGCCATACAACACTTAATCATTGAAAGAGAACCATTTGCAGAAATATACAATGCCAACATTTACTTTGGTAAAAGAGAACCAAAAACCGACAAAATTTTTTGGAAAGAAAACATAGACATGCGTCAGATCACACACAATATCACTTACGAAGATTATAACAACGATGGAATAAAAGACCTGCTAATTTTCGAAGATACCGGTGCACGAGGCGGAAATTCGTTTTACAATTTATACCTCATTAATCCAAAAAAACACACTTTAACCAAGGTAAAGGACTTCGACAAAATTGTTAATCCCAGCTACAATAAAAAGCATAAGGTAATTGTTAGTTATGGTTTAACAGGTACCAATTATTATCAGTTATATAGGCTTGATAAGAAATACAAACCATATGAAATTGGCGAATCTTTCAATGATACTGAGAGTTTAGATCTGGATAAAAAGATTGCCACGATCTTAAAAAAACAATAACTCAAAACCACAGCGCAAAAAAATAAATAATTAACGCATTAATAATGAATATCAAAAAAATCATAAAATTGTTAATCTATGCCTCCTTATTGGGCATTATTGTAGTGCTGGGCATAAATTTATTGGTAAAATCACAAACTGATCCGGTAATTTTTTTAAAGGAAAAAGATACACCAGGAACCAAAGTGGCCATTATTTTCGGAGCAGGCATTAACAATAATAAACCTAGCAAATACTTAAAAGACAGGCTCGATGCTGGCATAAAGCTCTATAACAACCATAAAATTGATAAAATCCTCTTATCTGGCGATAACGGCAGCAATGAGCATGACGAGTTAACGGTGATGAAACTTTATTGTTATGAACATGGTGTAGATACCACTAAGATCTATCTTGATTATGCCGGCTTTGATAGCTATTCTACCCTATATAGATCTAAATATATCTTTAATATTGATACCGCCATTCTGGTTTCACAAAAATATCATTTAAACCGGTGTATCAATATCGGGAATAAATTAGGTGTAAAATCATATGGCTTTGCTGCCGATCAAGGAACTTATCAGGGCTACAAATATGCTTCTTTTAGAGAATACTTTGCCGTTGTAAAATCTACAATTGATATTTTAATTGGTAGAAAACCACACTTTTTAGGCAAAACAGTAGACATTAACGGCCCTTCAAATTATACCAAAGAATAACGTGAAGTATATCATTTTTTTGATTACTCTAAGCGGGAAAATTTTTTTTCTTCAGATATTGGTCTACATGAATTTCAATAAACTGGCCCGCGTTCTTATAAACTGAACAGTTTTATTTGTTCGTGAACGCTATCAGCTGTAAAAAATCTGCTATAGGCAGCGTGAATGAAAATCGCGACCATAAACACTCATAAAAACCTATTAAACAGCTTTTTAACACTCGTTATTTTGTGGCTTTTATTTTGTTCACTCACTATTTTTAAGGTATAAATGACTCCTTTGGCATAGTCATTGTCATAGCCATGTTACATTTATTACCTATTTAAAAATAAAAAAAGTGAAAGAGATGAAAAAGACAGTTCAAATTTTCAGCATGCTTTTAATAGCATTAACCGTAATGGTATCATGTAAAAAAGATACCGATCCTGCAGATAGGGATTTCTTCGTGGGCACTTACAAAGGAACCGTTTCCTATCGTAGTGGTGAGACCACCATTAACAGTACCGATGGTAAAGTAACAGTAAGCAAGGTGGGAGAAACGTATAATTTTTACTTTGGTAACGGCATTCCTGATATTACAGGTGTAAAGTTTGAAAAAACCGGCGACAACAGTTATGTAAGTATTGGCTCAGGTTTAACAGGTATCAGTATTGATGCCAGTACCCTTAAAATTTTGGTTTCGAAAGATGGGCAAACCTGGACAGCAAATTGCACAAGGTAAACCATTTAGATGACAGAAGGCCCGATCAGTAAAAAATCGGGCCTTATTATTTTCACCTTACCTCATTCCCAAATCAAAAAATGAGTTTCATGCTTAATTTAGTTAAATTTATAGCATGAGTTTTGAATTAAAAACACACCTCGAAGAAATCATTTCCCTCACCGATCAGGAGTTTGAGCATATAGCAGCACATTTCAAACCTAAAACGCTTAAAAAACACCAGTACCTCATCCAGGAGGACGAATTTGTTAGTCACATTTATTTTGTAGTTAAAGGTTTGTTAAAGGCTACGTTTACAGATGCCAACGGTAAAGAGTATATCATCCAGTTTGCGATGGAAAACTGGTGGCTTTCTGATTTTAGGGCTTTTTATGGTCATGTTAAATCGATTACCAACATCAGTTGCTTAGAAAACTCCGAACTACTCTCCATCAGCAAAGACAGCTTAGATCAGCTATGCAGTGAAAGCCATAAAATGGAGCATTTTTTCAGGATAAAAAACAGTTTAGGCTATGTAGCGTTACAGCAAAGGATTTTATCACTTTTGACCACAAGCCCGAAAGAGCGTTTTGAACAACTCGCTCAACAGTATCCGCAATTGATGCAACGGGTTTCTAAAACAATAATTGCAGCATACTTGGGCATTTCTAGAGAAACCTTAAGCAGGCTTTCCGCAAAAGTGTGATTTTGCGCACATTAAATTTGTGATTGAAGTCCTTTGCTGCCCTATTCAAGAGCACTAATTTTGTGATACACTTAGCATTAAAAATATGAATAAGAAAGTTTTATTCGTGCTTACAAGCCACGACGAATTAGGAAATACAGGTTTAAAAACAGGTTTTTGGTCAGAAGAATTGGCAGCGCCATATTATGCCTTATCCGACAAAGGCATTGATATTGTATTGGCCTCACCAAAAGGTGGTCAGCCACCAATTGATCCTAAAAGTGAAGATCCTTCTTTTCAAACCGAAACGACGAAAAGAATGGACAAAGACATGGTTCTTTTGGACAAATTGAAAAACACCATTCCATTGGCCGATATAATAATGGATGATTATGATGCAGTTTTTTATCCTGGTGGCCACGGACCACTTTGGGATTTAGCAGAAAGTGCAACTTCACAACAGCTCATTACCGAATTCTATAACGCCAACAAGCCTGTTGCTTTTGTATGTCATGCTCCGGGAGTGCTTAAAGATGTAAAGATAAATGGTGAATACCTGGTGAACGGCAAAAATGTAACCGGGTTTACCAATACCGAAGAAGAAGCTGTACAATTAACAAACGTAGTGCCCTTCTTGGTAGAGGATATGTTGATAAAAAATGGTGGACATTACAGCAAGATAGCTGATTGGAATCCCTATGCCATAGTTGATGGCTTATTGATTACCGGACAAAATCCTGCTTCCTCAGAAAAAGTTGCAGAAGAATTATTAAAGCTTCTTGCTTAAATCTAAATCCTCAACAAGGCTTGGCTAAGCCAAACCTTGTTGAGGATTACTTATTATAGCTCGTCTTCTTCCTCATCTTCTTCAGGTACATACTTTTCAATGGCCTGCCCAATTGCATTCACTTCCTCATCTTCTTCAAAAATTGGAAGTTCGGTTTTATAATCCATTTTTAACCAGATAGATGAAGTGTCCTTCTGAATCTGAATATATTCTCTTCCATCTTTAAAAATAGTATATGAATCATTTCCCTCTGGAAAAACTGAATAATTAATTGGTCCGATTTCTATATCAAAAGGTTCTTGCATGGCTGTATTTTTTCCTCAAAGATAAAAATCTTTTCTTTGGACTAAGCCGGTTACATAGTGACATTCTTATCTTTATGACATAAATTTACTTTATGAATTTTTCAAAAGCAGATAACAAAGTTGCCCGAAAATTATTCGAAATAGCTTTACAACGGGAACTAAAAAAAGAAATGCAGGCATTTTCTGAAATTTTAGACCAATGGAAAACACAACAGCCTGAAGACAATAGAGACGATTATTATAAAATTTTTACTGCTGTAACAGATTTCGACAAACACATCGCCAGAAGATACGATGGCATGAGAAATTCATGGTTTTTTGATACTATCATCGCTATGCTATTAGACAAAACGATCATACTATCAGATTTAGAAGATTTTTCGGAAGAGGCAAAAAGTGAAATATTGAGGGCACTAAAATTTAGACAACAAAACGAATGATAATTAAAATATTACGCTTGATTGTTTAAAAATCCCATCATTTATATTACTTTACGGCTAAAGATTTTACGCGATAGATAAGAAGATGAAGTTAACGTTTTGGGGCGCAGCACAACAGGTAACGGGAAGTATGCACCTGCTAGAAGTTGGACATTATAAAATACTGATAGATTGCGGATTAGATTACGAGAAGGAAACCTACCAGGAAGAAAACCAGCAATTCCCCTTCGATCCGGCAAGTATAAACCTCGTTATTTTAACTCACGCCCATATCGATCACTCTGGTAATTTACCCACACTGGTTCGATTGGGTTTTGACGGCCAAGTACTCTGTACACCACCAACAGCCGATCTTACATCTATACTATTATTCGATTCTGTAGAACTTTTCTTAAGGAAAGCAGGCCGAAAGCCCAGAACTAAACGCGGCAATTTTAGCGGACCAAAACCTTTGTACCTGCACAAACATGTAATGGATACGATTGATCGTTTTGTAACCATTGCTTTTAACAAGCCTTTCAAAATCAATGGTGATATTAGCCTAACATTTGTACCGGTTGGCCATTTGCTTGGCGCTGCTGCAGCTATTTTAACCATCAATGACGATGGCGTAGAGAAGAAAATTGCTTTTACAGGCGATATTGGCAGAGAAAACTATCCGGTATTGGTTAACCCTGAGCCGCTGCCAGAGGTTGATTACCTGGTAAGCGAAGCAACCTATGGCGGAAGGATGCACACCAAAGACCAGACCTTAGAGGAGAGATTAGTTCAGGAAATTACCGAGGCCTGCATTAAAAGCCCTGGGCGATTGATTATTCCTGCATTTAGTATTGGCCGTACGCAATCGTTGGTATTTGCCTTAAACCAGATTTTCACAAAAAAACTGTTGCCACCTATTCAGATTTTTGTAGATAGTCCCATGGCCATCCAGGCTACCGAGGTTTACCGCAAACACCATAACCTGGTAAATCAGGAAGCGAAAGATTTTTACCAAACCATGGGCGATGAGTTTGAATTTGAGCATCTTGCTTATGTCCAAACAATGAAAGAAAGTAAAGATGTTTCTAATTATTTTGATCCTTGTATCATTATTTCTTCTGCAGGCATGTTAGAAGGCGGGCGGATTCAAGATCACTTGTACTACAACATTCAGAACTATTATTGCACCATTCTTTTTATTGGCTACTGTGCAAAAGGAACACTCGGTTACAAGCTATTAAGCGGGGCACCTATTGTCCGCATTAAAGACCGGGAAATGATGGTTTACGCCACGATACACCAAACCGATCTGCTCAGTGGCCATGGCGATCACAATGATTTAGTGAAAACAATTAAACAGACAGGACAGCCCAAAAAAGTCTTCTTGGTCCATGGTGAAGATAAAAGCCTCAAAAGTTTATCATTGGCTTTACAAGAAGATGGCTTTAATGTTGCCGTGCCAGAAAGAGGAGAGGTTTTTGAATTATAATACTGCAATGTTATTCTGAGCGCAGCGAAGAATCTTTATTTAGTTGCATTGCGCTAACATTTACCGAGGACGGCAAATTTAATAACTGCTTTCCATCGTTTGCAGATTCTTCATTACATTCAGAATGACAATAAAATCGATCAGCCCCTCACTTGTCCGTCACCTCTTACCACCCACTTATAACTGGTTAATTCTTCCAGCCCCATTGGTCCGCGGGCATGGAGTTTTTGTGTGCTGATACCAATTTCTGCACCAAGGCCAAACTGTGCACCATCCGTAAATCCGGTAGAGGCATTGGCATAAACCGCAGCAGCATCTACTTCGTTTAAAAATTGGGCAATATTAGCAGCATCTTCAGAAATAATGGCTTCACTATGTTTAGAGCTATAATCGGCAATGTGGTTCAAAGCTTCAGCTAAATCAGCCACAACTTTAACAGCTAGCTTTAAAGATAAGAACTCTGTACCAAAATGTTCAGGTTTAGCCTGATTTAACAACTGTTCAGGATAAGAAGCTTTTAATAGCTCAAAACTTTTTTCATCAGCATATAGCTCCACATCGCCATCAGCCAGGGGAGATAAAAGCGCAGCCAGATCATTAAGCCGATTTTGATTAATTAGTACACAGTCAAGCGAATTACAAACACTTACCCTTCTGGTTTTTGCATTAAAAATAATTGCTTTGCCTTTGTCCAAATCACCAGTCTCGTCAAAATAAGTATGTACAATCCCAGCCCCGGTTTCAATAACGGGGATTTTACTGTTTTCACGAACGTAATTGATTAACGATTGACTTCCTCTTGGAATCAGCACATCTACAAAACCTCTTGCATTCAATAAAGCTTCGGTTGCGGCTCTTTCGGCTGGCAATAAGGTTAAAACATTGCGATTGATTTTATGCTTATCCAAAACCTCGTGTATCACCTTTGCAATAGCCAGATTCGAAAATTCAGCATCACTGCCTCCTTTAAGCACAGCAACGTTTCCGGTTTTAAAACAGAGTGAAAATACATCAGCAGTAACATTTGGTCGGGCCTCGTAAATTACACCCACAACACCTAAAGGCACACTAACTTTTTGTATATGAAGCTGGTTTTCCAGCGTTTTATCTGAAAGAATTTTACCCAATGGACTACTTAAACCTGCAACATTTTTAAGATCATTCGCAATATCAGCAATACGTGCTGCACTTAGCTTCAGTCTGTCGTATTTGGGATCTTCGATCGGCATTTTAGCTAAATCTTTGCCGTTCTCGGCTAGAATTTCATCTGTATTTGCTACTAAAGCAGCAGCAAGATCTGTGAGCACCGCATCAGTTGTTTCTTTGCTCAGGCTAACCAAGGTACGACTTGCCTGCCTTGCTTTTTCGAAGTATTGTTTGTAATCCATTGTTGTTTTAATTAGAGATTCGTCATGCTGAATTTATTTCAGCATCTATTAATAAGATCCTGAAACGAGTTCAGGATGACGAATGAGCCTACTAAATAGCCGAGTAAAAATAATCGTAATGTACCAGCGCTTTCTGTTTCTTCTGTCCGATACGTTCTCTGGCTTTGTCCGATCCGTATTCTGCTATTCCGAGCCCTATGAGATTGTTTTTTTCGTCAATGATTTTAATAATATCACCTTTTAAAAAGTCTGTTTGTATTTCGATAATCCCTACGGGCAATAAACTGGTGGCTTTACCAGAGGTTAATACTGTTTTTGCGCCATCGTTTAATTTCACAATGCCCGTGGCAGCAGTTTCAGAATGGGCAATCCATTTTTTCTTGCCCGATTTACTTTTTTCGGGAACAAAGCGTGTATGCACCAGTTCATTATTCAGCAAAGAAGTGAGCACATCATCTTGTGTTCCGTTAGCAATATGGACTGTTATGCCTAATTTTGCTACTTTTTGTGCCATGGTCGATTTAGTGATCATTCCACCACGGCCAAATTGCGATTTACCCGTTTGGATAAAAGAAGCCAGGTTAGCAACCGAACCATTAATTTCCTCAATAACAGCCGATCCTTCCATCTTCGGATCGCCGTTGTAGATGCCGTTTACATTCGACAGGATAATCAAGGCATCAGCATTTAACATCGAAGCAATTAACCCAGCCAACTCATCATTGTCGGTAAACATCAGTTCAGTAACCGAAACTACATCGTTTTCATTCACCACAGGGATTACCTCATTTTGAAGCAAAATCTGTAAGCAGTTTTTCATATTTAAATAATGTGCCCGGTCGCGGAAATCTTCTTTGGTAACCAAAACCTGTGCACATTGAATTTCATGTGCTGCAAAAAAATTAGCGTAGGTATTTATCAGTTTAACCTGACCAATGGCTGCTAACAGTTGGCGGGTAGTTACGGCGTCTTGTTTTTCAGATACCTTGATCAAACTTCTGCCTGATGCTACCGCACCCGAAGAAACCAAAATAACCTCAATACCTAGTTTTTTTATATCGGCCAGTTGATTCACAAGATGGTTAATCCTTGCTTCATCAGGCAAACCATTCGCCTGTGTAATTACATTCGAACCAACTTTAACAACTATTTTTTTGTACCCTAATTTCATTATTATTTTCAAGCAATTTGATGTGGCAATTTACCATCAATTTTTCTAATTCAGATGATTATCTATGGGCATAATGGATTTTTACAAAAATGGCAATTGGTTTGGGGTTGGGAGTTTGGCGTTTGGAGTCGATTAACCGATTTAAACAATTAACCTCCATGCCACTAACCAATCACAAATGAACTATTTTATAAGTCCGAAATCAAGTGACGGAAGTCAGAAATACCGCTTGCTTATTACAAGTTAACCGATTTAAACGCTTAACCAGTTAACCGCCATGCTACCAATGAACAAATGACCAATGAACTATTGAACTAAATTATTAAATTGCATTCAACCTAATTCAAACCACTATGAAACGTATCTTAACTGGCTTGGTTGTACTTAGTGCAATTACTGCTTGTAACCACCCTCAAAAGAAAGAAATGAAAGCAATTAAATGGCCCGATGCCAAGGCCCCTATAGCAGAGATTATTCCGCATAAAAGAACAATACATGGCGATACCGTGGTAGATAACTACTATTGGATGATCGATTATTTTAAAAAAGGTCCTGATAGTACAAAAGTTGTCGATTATTTAAAAGCCGAAAATGCCTATCTCAACACGATGATGAAAAGTACAGATCAATTTCAGGCTGATCTGTTTAAAGAAATGAAAGGGAGGATTAAAGAAAAAGACGAATCTGTTCCTGTTTTCAAGAATGGCTATTTCTATTACACCAGAACCGAAGACGGACAGCAATATTTTAAATATTGTCGTAAAAAAGGGAGCTTATCGGCCGCTGAGGAAATACTGTTAGATGTAGATCAACTGGCAAAAGGCCATGCCTATTACAGCGCAACCGGATTTAGTGTTAGTCCCGACAATAAACTTTTAGCTTTTGGCGTAGATCAGGTTTCGCGCCGCCAATACACCATCAATGTTAAAAATTTAGAAACCGGCGAAATTTTAAAAGATGTTATTACCAATACTCAAGGTGCAGTGGCGTGGGCAAATGACAACAAAAGGTTTTTTTATACCTCAAAAAACCCCGTAACATTATTAAGTGAAAAAATTAAAAGACACACGCTTGGCACCGATGCTAAGACAGATGCAGTTGTTTACAATGAAAAAGACAACAGCAACTATATTGGCGTGATGAAATCGAAAAACGGACGCTATATTTTTATTGGCTCGCAAGGGACATTGACTGCCGAATATAGAATGATTGATGCCGATCATCCAGAGGCCGCGTTTAAAGTATTTTCGCCACGCTCAAAAGATGTTTTATATGATATTTTAACCGTAGATGATAAGTTTTACATCATAACCAACTGGAATGCTAAAAATTTCCGTTTGATGCAATGCCCGCTGGATAAAACAGAAAAAGAGAACTGGAAAGAGGTTATTCCAAACCGCAAAGATGTTTTACTCGAATATGGAGAAGAATTTAAAGACCATCTGGTATTATCAGAACGTAAAAATGGCTTAACCGAGCTACGCGTACTGAAGAAGGATGGAAGCGATTATTATATCAAGTTTGATGAACCTGTTTACGCTGCCGGTGTTGGCGCAAATCCAGAATATAACAGCAAAACATTACGTTATTCTTACACCTCTTTAACCACACCAAATTCAGTTTACGATTACGACCTCGAGAAAAAAGATAAAAAACTAATGAAACAGCAGGAAGTTGTTGGTGGTTACGATCCTAAAGATTATGCAACGGAACGCGTTTTCGCGACAGCAAAAGATGGCACAAAAATCCCAATTGCTTTGGTTTATAAAAAAGGCTTTGAAAAGAACGGACATGCACCATTGCTGCTTTACGCTTATGGATCCTATGGATCGAGTACAGATGCAAACTTCTCTTCGCCAAGATTAAGTCTGTTAAACCGCGGCTTTGTTTTCGCCATTGCCAACATTCGTGGTGGACAGGAAATGGGTCGCCAATGGTATGAAGACGGTAAATTGATGAAAAAGAAAAATACTTTTACCGATTTTATTGCAGCGGGAGAGTACCTGGTTGATCAGAAATACACTTCAAAAGGCCATTTGTATGCACATGGAGGTAGCGCAGGTGGTTTATTGATGGGCGCCGTGGCGAATATGGCCCCCGATTTATGGAACGGTATTATTGCCGATGTTCCTTTTGTTGATGTGATTAACACCATGTTGGATGAAAGCATTCCATTAACCACCAATGAGTTCGACGAGTGGGGAAATCCTAAACAAAAAGCTGCATACGATTATATGAAAAGCTACTCACCTTATGAAAATGTAGAGAAAAAGGCCTACCCTAACATGCTGGTTACTACAGGCTTGCATGATAGCCAAGTGCAGTATTTTGAACCTGCTAAATGGGTAGCCAAATTAAGGGCAACTAAAACTGATAAGAATGTATTATTGCTTAAAACCAATATGGAATTTGGCCATGGTGGCGCATCTGGCCGTTTCGATTATTTAAAAGATGTTTCGTTACGCTGGGCGTTTTTATTCTCGTTGGAGGGGATAACGAAATAATTTTCAACAAATTCGTCATTGCGAGAAGGCTTTTTCAGCCGACGAAGCAATCTTAATGCGCACGCCAGTAGCGATCGTTGTAAGATTGCTTCGTACCTCGCAATGACGATACTTTTATTTAAATCTATATACAGATCTCTCCACTGCGGAGATGACGGACCTTTTTAAAATAATCAATCAAAATCTATATCACCCACAATGAATACCAAACTAAAAACACTCCAAATTATCCACCTTGCTTTGTGCACTGGCGTTTTCCTCTTTGCATTGGTAACCATATTTCTCAACCGCGAAATCATGTTTTTTGATGCCAACCCCAAAACCACTTCGCCTTTTAACCCAATATTTCCAATTATGGGATTGATTACCATCTCGGCGAGCATCTTTTTTTACAGAAACTTAATGGCAAAAATCGACAAAAAAGCCCCTGCCGACACCAAGATTAACATGTATCAAAGTGCGTTTATCATTAGCTCGGCAATGCTGGAAGGAGGTGCTCTTTTCAACATTGTTGGTTTTTTTATGACACATAATTCATTCTTTTTGATATTTGGTGCAGCTAATTTTATTTTTTTGATACTCAAAAGGCCTACCAGGAATAAATTGATTTCCGCTTTACAATTGCAATACCCAGATACAGAGGCTTTGTAAGCAATTAGCCTTATCTTTGCCCCCCAATGGAATACAATGTTCACACTTTGCCAAACGGCATACGCTTACTGCATGTGCCCTCGGCCTCTGCCATATCTCATGCATGCATCATCGTCAACACAGGATCGCGCGATGAGCCTGAATACAAAGCGGGTTTAGCACACTTTATTGAGCATTTGATTTTTAAGCGTACCGAAAAACGGAGCACCAACCAAATATTAAATCGCTTGGAGAGTGTTGGGGCAGATTTAAATGCCTATACTACAAAAGAATACACCTGCGTGCACGCTTCTTTTTTGAATCCATATTTAGATAGAACATTAGATCTTTTCAACGATATTCTGTTCCACTCCACCTTTCCTGAAGAGGAAATGGATAAAGAAAAAAGTGTAATCCTGGATGAAATCTCTTCTTATTTAGATCAACCGGAAGAGGCCATTAACGATGATTTTGAAGATATGCTTTTTGCTGGCCATGCACTGGGCAATAACATTTTGGGCACAACCGAATCCGTTCAGCAATTTACCAGGGAGGATGTAATCAATTTCAGAAAGGCCAATTACCGCACAAACGAAATCGTGGTGGCCGTTTTAGGCAATTACACCCTAAATAGTGTTGTAAATAAAGGGAGTAAACATTTTGCTGATGTTGAAGAGAATAATCCAAACAAAGAAAGGGTTAAACCGGGTGTAATCGCACAGAACAATACGACTATCTATAAGCCGATTATGCAGGCACACTGCATTTTAGGCAGACAGGCCTATTCTACGCACCAATCGCAAAAGGTGCCTTTAATGCTGTTGAATAATTACTTCGGTGGCAATGGAATGAGTTCGGTATTAAATCTACAGATCAGAGAAAAATATGGAATTGCCTATACCATTGAGTCTAATTTTTCTCCGTTAAGTGATACAGGCATTTTTTCCATTTACTTCGGAACAGATAAAGAAAAGCAGGCCAAAGCACTCTCTTTGATCTTTAAGGAGATCAAAAAGCTCAGAGAACGTCCTTTAAATGAAGTGCAGTTACAAAAAGCCAAAAACAAATTTATCGGACAGATCGCTTTGGGTGAAGAAAACAGGATCGGTTTAATCATTTCAATGGCCAAAAGCCTGATCGACCATAACAAAATCGATTCTCTGGAAACTGTTTTTGAGAAAATAAATGCCGTTACCACCAGGCAAATGGCAGATGTTGTCAACGAGATTTTAGATATTGAGCAACTGAATATCTTTACTTTCTGCCCAATAGAGGAATAATTCTTATTTTTGTAAGTCAAAATATTTCGTTTTGTCATCCTGAGCCTGTCGAAGGACTTAACTAAGGGTCTTCGACAGGCTCAGACTGACAGCATTTTGCAATAATTAACAAGCTCAGATTGAGATCTGAAAAAAATATAATACAATGAAATTACCAATAGTAGCTTACGGCGATCCTGTTTTAAAAAAGGTAGGAACCGATATCGATAAAGATTATCCAGGATTAAAACAATTAATCAGCGACATGTTCGACACCATGTATTATGCAAATGGTGTAGGCTTAGCTGCCCCTCAAATTGGTTTGCCTATCCGTTTGTTTATTGTTGATACAGGTGAAGATGAAGATGGCACACCCGGCTACAAAAAAGTATTTATCAATGCCGAAATTTTGGAAGAAACGGGAGAGGCCTGGAGTTTTAACGAAGGCTGCTTAAGTATTCCTGATATCCGTGAAAACATTATGCGCAAACCGAATGTCAAAATCACCTATTTTGATGAAAACTGGGTAGAACATACTGAAGATGTAGATGGAATGCCTGCACGCGTAATCCAACATGAATACGATCATATTGAAGGAAAATTATTTACCGATAAAGTAAGTGTTCTTCGCAAAACCATGCTTAAAAGCAAATTGGATGCGATTTCGAAAGGAAATATCAAAACAGATTACAAAATGAAGTTTCCGAATAAGAGCAAAAAAAGATAAGTTTTTAGTAAGATATTAGAGGGAAAATGGAAACGTTTTCCCTTTTTTTATTCCTGCAATTACCACGGTCGTCATTTCGAGCGGAGTGCAACGTAGTCGAGAACCCGAAGGCTCAGCGAAGCTAAATCTTACTAGATAGATCTCTCCATTTCGCTTCGCTCCAGTCGAGATGACGACTCCATGAGACTAATTCGTCCTACTCTTATCTCCATCAAAAATCTGCTGCATCAGCTTACCCCAGGCGAAAGGATTAAGTAGGGGATTGGTTTGCACCATGTTTTTATTTACCATCCTATCAAAATTATACCGGTAATTCTGACTTCCGATTTCCTGTCCATCACGCGGTAAGGTTTGAATTAAACCATCAATTGAGGAGCGCGAAAGGTTCTTTTTGGCTATGGCCATATCATCATCCGCCAGTTTCATCGACAAAAACTCGCGGGTAAATTCTTCTGTTGTTGCCCATGGAAAAACACGCACCGATGGTAAATCGATCACATTGGCCTTCAACTTAACCATAATGGTGTACTTGCTGTCCGGTGTGCTTTCTGGAATTACCGTAGAAAATTTCTTATAACCAATGGCCGTGAACAAGATGGTATCGCCAGGATTTACAATGAAGGTAAAATACCCTCTATAATCAGCACCAACCCTTTTACTCTTTGCAGAAAGATTGGTAATGGTAACATAAGGAATCACATTTGAGCTATCGATATCGGTAATAATCCCTGAAAATTGGATGAGTTTATCCTGTGCCGGCTTTTGTTGTGCAAAAGCGGTTACAGAAAAAATAAGGCAAATTAGGGCAACACAATATCTCATTAAGACAAAAGTAATTTTATTAATAAAACTTCCTTGTTAAATAGTGTTAAAGCTTAATCTTGCTCTGCCATGTTAACGGCAACTACCGAAGTGATCTGAGGAACAGCCTTCATAATGGCTTGTTCGATACCAGATTTCATAGTCATGAAACTCATCGGGCAAGAACCACAGTTACCTAAAAGCTTAAGCTTTACCGTTCCTTCAGATGTAATTTCTTCAACAGAAACATCACCTCCATCAGCCTTTAAATACGGCCTGATAGTTTCCAATGCCTGTTCTACTTGTTCTGTTAAATTCATTATATATATATTAATTTATAAAAATAGTAATTTTTTAGCAATTCACCATTTGCGCATTGTTGATGGATATCTGTTGAGCAATTTTACTTGCAATATCTCCAAATATAACATCAAGCAGCGGGTTCTGGTTTAGTGCTACCGGTTTCCCTTTATCTCCAGCTTCCGAAATACTCTGGATAATTGGAATCTCCCCCAGAAACGGCACATCAAAACGTGCTGCAAGTTCGGTACCCCCACCTTTTCCGAAGATATAATATTTATTCTCCGGCAATTCTGCTGGTGTAAAGTACGACATGTTTTCTATAACGCCTAAAATCGGAATATTAATTCCCGGCATCCTGAACATAGCCAGACCTTTGTGCGTATCGGCCAAAGCAACTTGTTGAGGTGTCGTAACTACCACCGCCCCAGAAATTGGGAAGCTTTGCGTAATTGTGATGTGGATATCGCCGGTTCCCGGTGGAAGATCTACGATCAGATAATCCAGTTCCCCCCAGTTGGTATCGTTAAACAATTGTTTTACAGCGTTTGATGCCATCGGTCCGCGCCATGGCACTGGTTGTCCCGGGTCTGCAAAAAAACCTAAAGACAATAATTTGATCCCATATTTCTCAATCGGTAAAATTTTGGTTTTACCATCAGCTGTTTCTTCTGCACCCGGCTTGGCATCAACCAGATCGAACATGGTGGGTACCGATGGCCCATAAATATCGGCATCAATAAGGCCAACTTTTGCACCATCTTTAGCCAATACAACCGCCAGGTTACTCGCAACTGTAGATTTACCAACGCCTCCTTTTCCTGATGAAACCAAAATGATGTTTTTGATATTATCTAACGATGAGGAATTGCTTGGCTGAGTTACCCTCGAAGTTACATTGATTGCTACCTCGGCTGTCGGCGATACAAAATGCTTGATGGCATTTGTACAGGCATTTTTCAACATTTCCTTCATCGGGCATGCCGGTGTAGTAAGCTCTAATGTAAAATTGACCTGGTTATCTGTAATCTGTAAATCTTTAATCATGTTTAAAGTAACCAGATCTTTTTTAAGATCGGGATCTTCAACATTTTTAAGCGCATCTAAAACTTGTTGCGGGCTAATCTGCATGGTATTAATTTAAATTCAAAATTAACAAAACATAGCCATAAATACTTTTATTTAGGCTTTTTAACTGTAATTTTAACACGAAATAAACATTTAATTGTTACGTTTAAGCAATTAACCATTTTAACGACTATATGCGAATACCAAAAATTAAGATCCCCAAAAAATATTTAAAAATCGGAGCCTGGATTTTAGGTGTTTTTTTAGTTGTTTGTATTGCATTGGGTGCGGTAGCCTATAGCAAAAGGGAGGCGCTTCTTAAAAAAATGGTGGCCAAAGCAATTGCCAAGGCCGAGAAGGATTATGGTTTGGCGGTAAAAATAGGATCGGCCGGTTTTACAGGGCTTAGCACTGTAAAAATGACCAATATTTCTGTTGTTCCTAAAGATAGGGATACGCTTTCTAACATTGGCGAACTCAGTGTTGGTGTAAAACTTTTTCCGCTCATTTTTGGCAAAGTAAAACTCTCAGAAGTAAAGCTTAATAATGGCTTTGTAAGTGTTGTACTTAAAGATTCAACCACAAATATCGATTTCATCTTAAAGCGCAAGAAAAAAGACAGCACCCAAACCAATGGAAAAGCCAACTTACCAGAAATAGCCAGCAACATCTTAAATCAGGTTTTATACAAAATCCCTGACGATATGGATGTGAAGAACATGGTATTTAAATTAAATGACCACGATACAGCCAAGTTGACTTTTGCAACAACGGCTACAATTGACGGCGGCGATTTAAAATCAACCATTGATGTAAACAATAACGAATCCACCTGGCATGTAAACGGCTATGTAAACCCAGGCAGCAAAGAATTGAGCTTTACCGCTTATGCCGACGGAAAAAAACTAGAATTACCTTACTTAAACAATAAGCTCCATGCAAAAATCAGTTTTGATACCTTACAAACCGAGCTTAAAAATGCAAAATACAGTGGCGATGATTATAAAATTTCTGGCTCCTGGTCGGTAAAAAACATGCTGATTAATCAGCCCCGCATTGCTTCAAACGATATCATTGTACAAAGTGCAAAACTGGATGCCGATATTTTAGTTGGGCCTAATTTCATCGCCTTAGACAGCACCTCAACAGCATACCTAAAAAATGCACAGATCCATCCTTTTGTTAAATATACTTTAGGAAAGAACAAAATATATGAGTTAAAGCTAAGTGCCGAAGAACAGGATGCACAAGGGGTTTTAGATGCTTTTCCACAAGGCCTGTTCGAATCGCTGGAAGGATTAAAAGTACAGGGTAAGGTGAAATATAACCTAAATTTTTATTTAGATACCAAAGTGCCAGACAGCGTGCGCTTTAGCTCTACCTTAACACCCGTTGATTTCAAGATCGTACAATGGGGTAAAACCAATCTGCAAAAAATCAACAGCCCATTTGTTTATACGCCTTATGAGTATGGCAAACCGATGCGCGATATTACCATAGGCCCATCAAACCCAAATTTTACGCCTTTATCATCAATATCGAAAAACTTTATCAATGCGGTTTTAACAGCAGAAGACCCATCATTTTTTACGCACAACGGCTTTGTTGAAGAATCGATCCGTAAATCAATCGCCGTAAACTTTAAAGAGAAGAAATTTAAACGCGGTGGCAGTACCATCAGTATGCAGCTGGTTAAAAATGTTTATTTAAGCCGTCAAAAAACCTTGGCCCGTAAAGCCGAGGAGATATTAATTGTTTGGCTTATTGAGCATAACCACCTGGTAAGCAAACAACGGATGCTCGAAGTGTATTTCAACATTATGGAACTAGGCCAGAATATTTATGGAATAGGTGAGGCTTCGCGCTATTATTTTGGGAAACAACCTGCTGATTTAACCATCGGTGATGGATTATTCCTGGCGAGTATTGTTCCTAAACCAAAGGCATCGATGTATAAATTCATGGCCGATGGTAGCTTGAAACCTTACATGTTTAACTACTTTAGGTTTATGGGAAATATTATGGCAAGAAGAGGCCTAGTGGCGAGCGATACTTCTGGCTATGGCTTCTACAACGTACGTCTAAGAGAGGGTCTCCGCCAGTATTTAGCACCTGATACGGCTGTTATTGATACTACAGCATTTGATGATGACGGAGACGGCTTACCAGTTGTAATTGTACACGATAAAAATAAAAGTTTCTTCGAACGTCTTTTTGGTGGCGGATCTAAAAAAGATACCACAAGCAAACAGATAACCACGCCAACCGATACCACTAAAACCAAAAAACAATTAAGGCAGGAGCGTAGGGAAGAACGAAGACGACAAAAGGAATTGGAAAAGACTCAATAGCAACCAGTTGCCAATTGGCAGTCACCAGTTGAGCCAAATGATTAAACAATTAACCATGACCAAGCTTGCAATTGGTAGTTTACATTTCTTAGTTAAAACCCGCGATTAACCAGTTAACCGATTTATACAATTAAACAACAATAAACTTTCAACATAGCATGCACAAAATAAAAGTAGAGGATAAAGCGTTCGAGATATTTTTAGAAAACGATACCTTAAACAAACGGATCCGTTTACTGGGCATCCAGATCAATGTTGATTACGAAGGCAAATGCCCGCTATTTATTGGTGTATTAAATGGTAGTTTTTTGTTTATGGCCGATCTAATCAAAGAAATAAACGTACCCTGCGAAGTTGCTTTTATGCGTGTAGCCTCATACGAAGGAACAGCAAGTTCGGGAAATGTAAAAGAATTAATCGGACTGCCTGATAACATCGAAGACAGAGATATTATCATTGTGGAAGATATTGTTGATACAGGCTTAACCTTAACGCATATTTTAAAAACGATCAAAGAAAAAAATCCTGCTTCAATTAAAGTAGCATCTCTTTTACTTAAACCAAGTGCTTTAAAATATGAAATTGAAGAATTGGAATACGTTGGTTTTGAAATACCTAACGAATTTGTTGTGGGTTACGGATTAGATTATAATGGTCTTGGTAGAAACCTGACTGATATTTACAGAGCAACCGAGGCATAATTTTTAGATTGGATTAATTTATTTTTCGCACCTTTGCCCAATAATTTCTAAAACAATGACCATACATAAAGAAGGCTACACTACCATTGCCTTAAGCATATTGTTTATCTTCGTAATCAATGCGGTAGTTGATTATAAATATCACGATATAACCTGGTTGCGCTGGTTCATTTATATCTTTTCAGCTGCATTATTTATTATAGTACTACAGTTTTTCCGCAACCCGAGCCGCAGCTTTTCTTCGGGCGAAAACCTGGTTATCTGTCCGGCAGATGGCAAAGTAGTTGTAATCGAAGAAACAGAAGAAGGAGAATATTTTAAAGATAAACGTTTACAGGTTTCGATTTTTATGTCGCCAATAAATGTTCACATTAACCGTAATCCAATTTCTGGAGTGGTAAAGTTCTTCAAATATCACCCAGGAAAATACCTTGCTGCGTGGAATCCAAAATCATCAACAGAGAATGAACGTACTACAACTGTTGTGGAGCATAAAAATGGTACCCCTGTATTGTTCCGTCAAATTGCCGGTGCTTTAGCCCGCAGAATTGTATGGTATGTTAAAGAAGGTGATCAGGTAGTACAGGCTGAGCAGTTTGGTTTCATTAAATTCGGCTCGAGGGTTGATGTGTTTTTACCCATAGGTACAAAAGTGAACGTAGAACTTAACCAGGTTGTAAAAGGCGGCATCACTACATTAGCTACCTTAAGTTAAGTCATATATTATAAATATAAAAAAGCCGTCCCGATGTAAAATCAGGGCGGCTTTTTTGTTATATCACAAATAAGAATTAATCCGATGGTTTGTGGGTACATAGACCAGGGCATTTGAAAAAATGTGAATAGGAAGGCGCCACACAAACCTGATAGTAACGGATCCCGACCTAAAGTCGGGAGAAGTGAATAGCAGGAACAAACCTCAATAGTAGCTATGCGCTTGCTTTTCCAAAAAGAAAAAGAATTATATATTCCTATTATCTGTGAGACACCAATGTTATTAAATTAAACATCCACTCGTTGTCAGTCTGAGCTTGTCGAAGACCTTAAATGGAAAACCTAAAAAGGATTATCCTTCGACAGGCTATCAATGACAGATTAAAAAGAGAGGTCGTCTTTCCCGCGCAGGCGGGAATCTTAAAGCGCTTGCATTAAGATTATTCATAAGTTTTTCCTTTTATTTATAGGTATTCATGAGCACTCCGTGGTGCCCAATCAAGTTGGGAATGACGAACCTCCAAAACCTATCGTCAACACTCCGATGTATTTAAAAATTTCTAGCCTCTCAAAATAACATCTTTTTGTTTTTTCCACTGAATATAGCAATGAGTGACACACAGGTTGTGTGACTACGGCACTTAATAGCTTCTAATCCATAGCATCATTACCTACTTCTTCATTATTACCTGCCGGAGCTGGCCTGTCGCTGATTAAGCGTTGTGTAGGGTAGGCAAAATCCGACTTATTACGGATAACGATATCCATAATTTCAAGATTGATCTCTTGTCTGATTTTAAGGAATTCGGCATAATTTAGCACGGTTACAAAATAGTTAACCTCTACATTTAAACCCGAATCGCCAAAGCTCTTAAAGGAAGCATTTCCATCATCACTGGTACCTTGATGATTATTGATGTAACTTTCTATCTCGGTAATAATTTTTCTAAGTGATTCCGAATTGGTTTCGTAAGTAAGCCCGATAATAAAAGAGACCTTTCGCGAATTCCTGAGCGAAAGGTTTTCTAAAACACCATCAATCATACCCCTATTAGGTATGGTAGCCATCGTTTTTTCAGAAGTTCTGATCCTTGTACTCCTAAAACCTACTTTTTCAACCGTTCCTTCCACACCGTCAACCTTTACCAGATCGCCAACGGTAAAAGGTTTATCTAAAAAAATAGTGAATGAACCTATTAGGTTTTCTAAGCTCTCTTTAGCAGCCAAAGCAATGGCAATACCACCGATACCCAATCCGGTAATCAGCGTTAATACATTAACCTCGAAAACAAAACCCAAAAGGGTAAAAAAACCGATAAAGATTACGATCGTTTTAAACAGCTCCTTCAAGAAAGGAACCAATTGATCATCTGACTTATTATCTGTAAGCGAAGCTTTATAAAGAAGCACATGGCTAATGAAGTCGATTATCCTTAATATAATCCAAAAAATAGACAGAATGATTCCAAACAAAAATATCCGGTCAATACAATCACCGATTGTTACAGGTATTAATTCTTTAACTTTACCTATTAATTTGCTGTAATGGAATACGGCTACCTCCAACGGATGTTTTAACTGGTTGATGGATAGATAAAGTGTGGTTAACAGGATAAAAACCTCAATAGGTTTTACCAATAAAGCAACAAAAGCATCGTTATGCGATTGATTAGAAAAGTTTCTGAAAAGCTTAAACAGCAACCGGCTTAACAGCTTAGAAACAATGTTCTTAAAAACTAAGCCTAAAAAAAGTATACCTCCGAACAGGAAATAGGCTTTTACGGTATTGCCCCAAAACACTTGGTCGAAAAAAGCAGAATCTAACATTTAACAAAGGTACAAACAAAAAAACCTCCACGAAATTAATCGTGAAGGCTATATCTTATAATAAGGAGTATTATTTTCTCAAAGATTTGATACGAGCAGCTTTACCAGTTAAAGCACGTAAATAGAACAATTTCGCTCTACGAACTTTACCATAGCTATTCACTTCTACTTTCTCAATGTTTGGAGAACTAAAAGGGAAAATACGCTCAACACCAACACCGTTGCTCATTTTACGAACTGTGAAAGTTTCGTTAGCACCAGCACTGTTACGTTGTATTACAACACCTTGGTAAATTTGGATACGTTCCTTATTACCTTCGCGAATTTTATAGTGTACGCTCACTGTATCGCCAGACTTGAACGCAGGAAAATCTTTTTTCGCGATGGCCTGCTCTTCAACAAATTTTACTAAATCCATGATTTTAAGCTATTAAATCGATATTTCATCCCGTGAAAATCGGATTGCAATATTAGGGATTTTTTTTGAGAAAAAAAAACCTATTTTAATTTTTTCCACATTCTTTATGAATTCCACATTCGATTGTGTTAAATGCTTCTATTCCAAAAGATCAGGAGGGCACTTATTGCCTAGTGTTATGGCAAAATTCAGTGTTTAATATCCTGAGGTAAAATATTTACCTATTGATGGTATCAAGTGTGAATAATACAATTAGGCAAGGTTTCTTCCGCTTTTATTATCTTTTCTAAAATGGTATCCCGACTTTCTTCCACCCCTTCGTCGTGAGGTGATATATGCAGTTCTTTAAGGTTTTTTAAGTCTTTTAAAACCCATATATCTTCTAAACGGATTTTCGTCCTCCAGATATCGAGGTATTCCAGATCGGTCAGTTTGTTCAGATAAGGCAAACACGCTTTTGTAATATTTTCATGCTTCATCAGGGTTAAATCTTTAAGCTGCTTAACATTGCTGATCAATTTAACCCCCTCATCGGTCACCCTCGTTTCTTTTAAATAAATACTCCCCATAACCGAAACTTTTGCAAAAAGCATGGCTAAATACTCATCATCAACCATCGAATCGATACTGGCAAAACCGGGCAGTTCTGTAGGGATATTTTTAGCTTCGGTAATACGCCCGAAATGCCACCAGAACTGTTTTTCTGCGCCTTTGAGTTTCATTTCTTAGAGTAAGCAGTGCTGGGTTTTAACAACCGCTCTAATACACACCATAGCCTAAAACGCCAATTTTTTCCTTTTCATCCGCATAAGTAACAAAATTGTACTTCGTTCCGGATTTGCTCCAGATATTTTTATTAACCGGCTGTCCATTTATAGATTGTTTAACAACTTTAGCTGTATATCCTTTATTTTTTAGCTCCATATCGATAAATGCCACATTAATCGCACCTGAAAAAATGCAAACTATAGTCGAAATTTTATCATTTTTCGCGTAAGACACCTCCATCATGTCAAATTTGGAGTCGAATGCCAATATTTCTTTAACATCGCCTTCTCCTTCTTCAACATCGCCTTTTTCAAAACCTTTATCCTTCATAAAGGAGTTGATGTTTTGCTTTGTGGTTTTATAAAAAATATCATTAATAAGGGCTAGTTTTTTGTTCTCGTAAGTCTCCTGGCCAAAGGCAAAAGCCCCATAAAGCAAAAAAAGTAATACTGTTAATTTTTTCATGTCAATGTTTATTTATCGTGTAATTTCTTTACCTGTTTTATCCATCGCTCCCCATCTGCCGTTTAATCTAAACCTGGCCACTCCATTTTCAAAGCTGCCAACCGCATCGTATTTAATCGGGATAACCTCTTCGCCTGTTGTGTTTATAAAACCCTCTCTTCCATTAAGTCCAACTTTAGCTAAGCCTTCTTCAAAATCGGCGATGAACCTATATTTGAAAGGGATGATTTCGTTTCCGTTTTTATCAATGGCGCCATAGAGTTTATTCTTTTCAACAGGAGCAAACCCATCATTAAAGTCTTTTGCATAGTCGTATTTAAACTTTGTAAATTCTTTGCCCGTTTTATCGATAAAGCCCCATTTGTTTTTTAGTTTCACACTTGCATAACCATTTTTAAAGTTATTTCCGTCTTCGTACTTTAAAGGCGTGATTTCTCTGCCTGTAGCGTCAATAAAACCATACTGCTCGTTTAGCCTCACCTTGGCGATACCTTCATAAAAATCAAAGGCAACATCGTATTTTAGGGCGGTGATTTCCTTACCTTTTTTATCGATATAACCCGATTTCCCATTTAACTCAACCTGCGCAAAACCATCTTTAAAGTAAATGGCATCATCATATTTGAATGGGATAACTACCTTCCCTGTTTCATCTATAAATCCATATTTCCCATCTAGTTTAACCGCAATTAATCCCTCGTGGAAGCTGTATCCGGCCTTTTCGTATTTAAAAGGGATCACTTCTTTTCCCGCCTTGTCTACAAATCCGTATTTTCCACTTTCGTTCTTTTTTGGACTTAATTCTTGCGCATAACCCGCAATAGCCAGCACACTTAGTACTGCCGTAAGTAATTGTTTCATTTCCATTAATTTAAAGAGTGTATTGCTTTTATTAAGCTAAAGTATGCTAAAGATGCCCAAGCAGAAATACCCAATAAAGGGTATATTTACATATACAGAATTCAGGAAAAAAGTTACAGACTAGCGATTGGATGGGATGTTGATCTGAATAATAGTGCCTTCGTTTCTAACACTACTGATTTCGAAATTACCTTTGTAGTAATTTACTCTCTTTTCGATATTTTCGAGTCCAAAGCCCCTGCTTGTTTTCTGCAGATCAAAGCCGAGCCCATCATCCGTAAATTGAAAATGGTAATTTTTGGGATATTTATAAAGTTCGATGGTGATTAACTCAGCGTTACCATGCTTAATGGCATTGTTTATAACTTCGAGTGCGATAAGATATAAATCATAAATCCATTTTTCATCAATTTTATCAGGAAAATCATAACAGAAAAGCTCAATTTTTGCGTCCGTTAAACCGGCATTCAGGCTTGATATCTGGCTTTGTAAACTAGATATCAAAGCACCTTCATCAAGTGCTTTTGGCAGTATTTTATGAGATATTTCCCTGATATCTTCGGCTAGTTCGTTAATTGTTTGCTTGGCAAGCTCGGCATTCTTCATGTCAAAGAGATGAATAATATGGGCAATCTTGCTCCCTACATTGTCGTGAATAATGTTAGCGATGTTTCTCCGCTCACGTAGCTGAACTTCACTAATGGCCTTCAATGAGCTTTCTTTTTCGTAAATAACCTGTTGCATCAGCTCGTTGTTCTTAAAAAAAATATCAATATAATTTCTTGATAAAACGTAGCCGAACAAAAACACTTCATAAAGACCGATAAACAACATCCAATTATCGCTCAGTGATTTTGGAATAATTTCAAAGGTCTTTAAAATTAAGCAAGCGCCCCATACAAACTGCGGAGCAAAGGCAAGAAGTGCATAAATAGCCTGGGTTTTTTCAATTTTTAGATGTGTTAATGCCGCCCAGAAAAGTACGACGATAGAAGCCAGGAATATGATGTAGCCTAACACAAAAAAGTAACGAAATTCAAAACCCTTATAAAACACCAGTAAGGAAATAGAGATTAAAATCAACAAAAAGTTTATGCCACCAAGCACTATGATTAACTTATGCTTAACGGGCTGGTTTTCTTTTAACTTTAAAAAATATCCAAGAAAAATACTCAGGGCAATATACCAAAGTGCTCCAGTGTAAACCCGGCCCTCGCTAAAAAACCTAAACCCGGGAAATAAAACGTGCTTGGCGAAATTGGTTGTAATTGCCGTGTAAAACACCGTTAATATAGAATAGCCAATGTAATATCCGTATAACTTGTTTTTAGTCATGAAAAACAATATCCCATTGATCATGAGCAGCAAAAACACCATACCGATAAAAAAAGATGTCAATGCTGTTTTTTGAGATGATTTGCTTTCTAAATAGGCTTGATCCTCCAAACTATAAGAAAAATCTAAAAAGGAAGTTTCTTTTTTAACCCGTACCCAAAGTAATTTTTCTTCACCTGGCTGCAGATTAAGCTCAAATGCCAGGGTTTCAATAAACGGACTCTTGCCAACCGTTCTGTCGCCAATGGTTTTAATTAATCTACCATCATAAAGGCTAAGGCTATCGATATGATTGTTGTTAAAACACAACCATGTTTTAGTACTTTGCGAAGTGTGTATATTTTTTACAATAAATCTGCACCATACCGCCGCATCTTTGTTATAGCCGATATTAACCTTGCTATCTTGCTTAAATGGATGAAATTTTTGTTTTTGGAGCATCCCGCTTGTCCACGATGAATTTTGGTCTACAGCGTAGCTGGATACTACCGATATTGATTTGTTTGTGGTTTGTGCACAAGAGAGTAGCGGGAATAGCAGAAAGCTAATCAAGTAGATTATTCTCATGGGCAAACTTAATGAGCGAACTGCTGTTATTGATTTCCAACTTCCGGTGGATGTTCTTCCGATGGGTTGTTACGGTTGTTATGCTGATAAATAGGACTTCAGCAATTTCCTTACTGGTTAATCCTTTGATGATTAATTTAATAATCTCTTTTTCCTGTCTGGATATCCGGAATTTATTGACAATCGAATCATCAATGGCACTATACACACTCTCGCCTTTTTTATAACTCTTGTTGGTATAAAACGTTGCGTCTTTATTTGATTCGATAATACTGATAAGTTCTTCGGCGGGTGTTTCCTTTTTCAGGAAAGCATTTACACCCAGTTTCTTTGCTTTTTGAATCAGAAAATCTTCGTAATAAGCAGTGAGAACAATTATTTTGGTGTTTTTTAGTTGGGATCTGAGTTCTTCGATCAATACAAACCCATCAAAGTGGTTAATATTTAAATCACAGATGAAAACATCAGCAATGTTATGTATTAAATGGTTTCGGCAGGAATGTACATCGCTGAATTTAAAAATGCCATAGTTGTTCCCGGTATTTTTAAGCAATTCGGAAATGCCGTTTAAAAAAAGTAAATGGTCATCACAAATAACGATTTGTTTGGGCATATTATCGGGAACTATAAGCGTTTCTCCTAAAATAGAATTTACCTTTATAATTTACAAGGAAATTTTATTCCAAAAGGTCAGGACGGCGGATTTTAGTTCGCTCTAATGCTTGTTCATGCCTCCATTCGTTCACCTTAGCTTCATGACCGCTTAATAAAACATCGGGCACTTTATGTCCACGCCAGTCTGCGGGGCGCGTATAAACAGGAGCATCAAGCAGTTCTCCCTGAAAACTATCAGATAGGGCAGAGGTCTCATCGTTTAAAACACCGGGGATTAAACGCACAACAGCATCTACCACAATTGCAGCAGGCAGCTCTCCTCCGCTTAAAACATAATCACCAACCGATATCTCCCTTGTAACAAAGATATCGCGTATACGCTGATCTATGCCCTTATAGTGGCCACACAAAATAATGATGTTCTTTTTAATAGAGAGTTCATTTGCTGTACTCTGGTTTAAAGTAACACCATCAGGACTCATGAAAATAACCTCATCGTATTCTCTTTCTGCCTGAAGTTTTTCGATACAGGCTGCAAAAGGCTCAATACTCATTACCATACCGCTGCCTCCGCCATATTGGTAATCGTCTACACTTTTTTGTTTGTTGGTTGCATAATCCCTCAGGTTATGAACAACAATTTCGGCTATGCCTTTTTTTTGTGCACGTTGCAAAATAGAATGAGCAAACGGACTTTCTAGCAAAGCGGGCAAAACTGTTATAATATCGAAACGCATGGTGCAAAGGTAAGCCTTTAGTCTGAAGTCTTTAGTCTGAAGGCGAATTTTGCTATACTCAGTATCAATTTTGGCTATTATTGAAACGCATTGTGGTAAATATTAATCCAGCGTATTAACCTTTATCAGATCGCTCGCCCATTGCAACGGCTTTCTACCGTTCCGTCCGTCAACAACACCGCTTACTTTCATTGTTTTTTTGTCATTGCTTAAGGTGTAATAGTTTGCATATTGCCTGCCTTTAAGATCGTAAGTAGCATCAGCCCTTGCATCCGAAATATTTAGCACATACATGTTGTTTGATAAAATTTTAAATGTGCCACTATGCGTGATGATCTGTACACCACCTTCATTGGTCATATTGTAAAAACTTCCATCCGCTTTAAAAACGATCTTACTCCCGGGGTTGGTAGTGTCGTTCCGGATGCCAACAAATGGTTTGATTTCTTTTAAATTAGCCTGTTGTACGGTTTTACAAGAAAAGGTGGTTAACACTGTAAGGAAAACTACGGCAATTTTTGATATTCTTCTGAGCATGTTAATTTTGGTTAGTATGAGACCTAAATTAACAATTTTTCCTTTAAAAACATTATCTGTTAATCGCCGCCCTCCAGCTCAAATATTTCCTCAACGGGCTTATCAAAAACCCGGGCCATTTTTAGCGCCAATACGGTTGATGGGACATATTTTCCCGATTCGATGGTATTGATTGTCTGCCTCGAAACCTGGATCAGGTCTGCAAGTTCGGCCTGTGTAATGTTTTTAATGGCACGTTGTACACGGATATTATTTTTCATCAGAGAACCTTTCCTTTCTTAATCGCTGCAAACTATAATTAAATTTGGCTAAAAAAACTATGGGTATTGTCCATATATTATACACCAGAATCATCAGAAATGAAAGCCCGTAAAAACAAAAATTTATGGCTAACAGTATAACATAACTGACCAAAACGGCCCACTGCAAACTCTTTAGCCTAAGTACAGCAATATATTCGTCATCAATTCTTTCTTTAGAAAAGACTATCATTAGTAATCCTATGGTAATACCTAAAATCGCAAACTCATTGGTTAAATTATAATCAGCGAAAGTAATTGGTGAGTTTTCATTTATATTCTTTAATGAATAAATTTGAAAACCAGGGATTCTAAATTCTTTAGTTAAACAGAAGAATCCCAAGATGCAAAAACCTAAAAAAATTATCCAACCAATTACCTTGTACTTGCTTGGAATTAAAAGCGAATTTTTCATATATCAAATATTTTTTACCAAATGTAAAATATTCTTGACACAAACGTCAAGTATATTTTACTAAAAGATTGTTTTATTTTACAAAACAGGCTTAACACTAGCAAAAAACGGGAAAATATTTTTGATTATTTTAACTCTCCAAATAAATATCCAGCAAACCTTCTGGCAAATCGAGGGTTAGTGTTTTTTCATCCTCATCGTATTCTACAATAAAATCTTCATTTAGTGGGAACAGAATTTCGGTTTCTTTATACATCACTGTAGCCACAAATTGTTGTGGATATTCGTTTACTTCCAAAATTTCGCCCAATTCGCCCAAAGTTTCATCTATTGCTAAATAGCCTTTAAAATCGGTATAGAAAAATTCTCCTTCTTCGCGTTCGGGCATTTGCGATAGGGGCAGGTATAATTTCTTTTTTAATAGTGGCTGTACTTTATCGATATGATCAGCATCATCAAAGCTAAAATAGCCTGTTTTATTGGCCTGCAGTTTTGCCGAAGCCACAAAATACGGAACAAGCTTACCATTCATATCGGCAAATACCACATCAAATTCGAGTTGTTCGTATTCATCAAATTCGAAAAATACCTGAACTTCTCCCTTTAAACCCCTCGTTTTGGTAACGTAACCAATATAAAATGCTTCTTCGTGTTTCATACCCCAAACCCCTATAGGGGCTTTTAAAGTTAATATTCCCTAGCCCCCTTAAGGGGGTTGGGGGTAAAAAAATAGCGTTCCGAAATTCGGAACGCTATTTTATGAGACAAAATAATTAAAATTATTCTGCTCCTTCTTCTTTAGTAGCTTCTGCTGCAGGAGCCTCTTCAGTTGCTTCAGCTTCAACAGCTGGTGCTTCTTCAGTAACCTCTTCTTCAACAACTGGTGCATTTTTAGCCGCGATAGCTGCTGCTTTATCTTCTTTTTTCTTAGCTTCTGCTGCTAATGCCGCTTTACGCGCATCCGCTTTAGAAGTAGCTAAACCTTCTGATTTACCAGAAATTTTACCTGCTTTAGCATCTAACCAAGCTGCAAATTTTTCATCTGCCTGTTCTTGAGTTAAAGCTCCTTTTTTAACACCACCTTCTAAGTGTTTTTTGTACAAAACGCCTTTGTAAGAAAGGATAGCACGAGCAGTATCAGTTGGTTGTGCACCACTGTTAACCCAAGCTAAAGTTTTTTCGAAGTTAATTTCGATGGTTGCAGGATTGGTGTTTGGGTTGTAAGAACCTAAACGCTCAATAAATTTACCATCACGTGGAGAGCGAGAATCTGCTACCACAACGTGGAAAAAAGGTTTTCCTTTTTTACCGAATCTTTGCAATCTGATTTTAGTTGCCATTTCTTTTTGTATTTATGTATTCAACATAGTTCCCGGAGCTTCATGCTGCGGGGCTGCAAAGATAACTAAAATACTGTAAATTAAAAACATAGTTTAATTTCTTTGTTTTCGGGATATTTGCGCCGAAATATTTGCAGGTACAAATGGAAAGAATTGCGATTGATATGGACGAGGTAATTGCCGATGCCCTTGGAAAATTTATTAAACTATATAACCGGGATTTTAACACTCCGCTTGATTTAAAGATCGACGCGGGAAATGAAATCTATCACCACGTTCCACAGGATGTTAACCAAAAATGGTTCGAATATATAAACGAGCCTGGGTTTTTCCGCGATCTTGAGGTTATTGCAGATAGCCAACGCGTAATTAAGTCCTTACAAGAGAAATATGATGTTTATATTGTTTCGGCAGCGATGGAGTTCCGAAATTCATTGATTGATAAGTACGATTGGATGGCCGAACATTTTCCTTTCATCGATTGGCAGCACATGATGTTCTGCGGAAATAAAATTGTGAATGTTGATATTATCATTGACGACCGCACTAAAAACTTTGCGAATTTTGCAGGCAGGCCATTGTTATTTACATCGCCACATAATTTGCTTGTAACCGAATATGAACGTGTAAATACCTGGGAGGAGGTAGCTGGGTTGTTATTATAATATTATTCATGGGCGTCAGACTTAAGTCGACGCCCATGAATAATATTAATAAATATAATCCCTAAAAATTAAATTCGCCTACCAGGTTTCCGCCACTACTTCCAGCCGCCATAGGCAATACAATTACTTTTCGCTGTTGTTTACCTGTTGCGTATCGGGTATAAATCTCAGCTGTTACTGTTGTTGGTCCGCTAATGTTAATCTGACTATCGCCGTAATAGTTAACTTCGATTTTATATTTTCCCTTTATTGCTTTTTTGATCATAAATTGTTCAGGGCCATAACCTGAAGTGAAATCGTTGCTGATCCTGCCACCTATTTTTGTTCTCGAATTTCCATAAAATCCTTTTTCGCCAGTTGGGTCGGTTAGCCATAGATCGATATCGGTATCATTCTTATTCCAGTTGAGCACCACGCGCACATCTACTGGCAAAGGCTGGATTAACCTTTTATCAATCCCTTTGGTACTTAAGCTATTGTTATGTTTTGCAATCAGGTTATTAATTTCGGATATCACAATCTCCTCGATTCCTTGATCCCGATCAGCGATCTGACTGTTATAACTTTGGGTAAGTACCTTATATAAATGATCAAGTGCAGCCTGGTATTGCCCGTTATCTGCCAGTGCTAAAGCATAATCGCGGTAACTCTGCGCATCCATAGGCCTCCATTGCAAAACCTTCTGCGTAATAAAAAGTTCATCTTTATAATTTCCGGTCTGCTTTAATTTATAGGCTAACGTTTTATATAAATCGGCATTCTCCAAATCCAGATCGGCAATATTACTTAAAATGGTCAGCGCCCTAACACTATCTTTCTGTTGGTAAAACCAATTGGCCACATCAAAATAAAACATAGGCGTGCTGATGTAGCTTGAACGCATCTTCAAATAAGCCTGATAAGCACTATCTGGCTTTCCAACCAGGTTTTTCATATAATCCTTATCGCTTTTAAATTCGGGGATTATGATAGCCGGTTGTTGAGGAGCCGGTGTATTTTTTGCCACTTGAACTCCTGCGGCTTTGCCCTCAATGTATGTGACCGATCCGGTAAGGGCACTTTTTCGTTGAGTACCATACCCCACTACCACAACTTCATTAAGCGCTTTATCTTCATTATTAGTTAATGCTTGTTTTGCAACCACGGCAGGCACTCTCATCTGACTTGCAGACTCAGCTCTGTTTCTTGCACGCAACTGTTGTGCAGCGGCTTCTCTTCTAGGCCCCTCACCGACAGGCTCAGCCATTACAATATTAGCCGTCGGATCTCCAATTGCATCTCTTTGGCCTGGATCAGGATATCTTTCCTTCTTTTTTTCTGGTTCTTTATAGTAAAAGTCTGTATTCCACCAGGTTTTCAGTTCTTTGGTCATGGCTACCGCAGCATTGATCAGATCTTGCTTACGTTCTAAAATAGTTGTTCTGCGCTGCTTCAAAACCGCATTGTAGGCCTGTTGCAATTCAACAGGAGGTACAATATCGTAACGCAGGTAATCATCAAGATTTTCTAACACGATGAGGCTGGTATTACGGGTAACAATGCCAAACTGTTTGCTCAAAACACTAATATCATCCTTATTATCTTCATATTGAATGTCCATTTCAGCAATTTTCTTCTGTGCCCAAACCCGGCTAACATCAACGCTGCTTAAAGTATGCTCCGTTGCGTTTAACCGAACAACCTGTTCTGAAACAACAGTATTTCCAAAACCAAACTGCAACGTAAATTCCGTATTAAACGCATTCATAATACCGGCTAAAGAGAAATGTCCGTTTACATTTACCTTCATTGAAGGATAAGTCTGCCTTACATCTGCTCCATTTTTAATCCCTAAAAACTGAAGGTTTTGCTGATTCAATTGTTTAAAAGCGTCGCCTACCGAAATGGAGTTCAGGTTAACAAATTGTCCACCCGTTTTCATGCTGATAAATTTCAAGGTGCTATAATCAGCTTTAAATGCTGTGTTGATACAATGAACGGGTTTATTTAAGCGCACCGTATTTTTTCCGAATGTCGAAAGTCCATCAGTAAATAAAATATATTCGTCGGCCTGCAGGTTTTTAGTGTTTATGGCGCTGAAATTTGTTCCCCCATCATACACCAGACTCTTCAGTTTATCTTTTAACTGTGTCCAGTTACCATTTGAGATGACAAAAGTGCCAGCGTTTTTAAAACCGTTATTAACCAAGCCTAGCTGGATGGTTAAATTTTGTTTTTGTTTGATAATCAAATCCAACAGTTCTATTTCCTTCTCTGTATTACGCTGGAGACCACTTAAAGATGTATCCCAGATTAAACCAATTTGGTTAGCCCACTGTTTTTGACGGCTTTCGGTTTTAGGAAAAACATTAACCAGAAAATAATAACCTGTTGATGCTTTTTGCATTTGCACCTCAGTCAGATCATTTCTTTTTGGAAGATTGATAGTCAGACCATTTTTAGGCTGATAATTGGTTTTATTGATTTCGCCAACATAAGTATTTCCGTTGGCTTTTAAATCAAAACTGCCGTCTGGCTGTTCAGCCAATTCTGGTTTGATGATGCTTTCGAAAACGGTAGTTTTTAACGAAAATTTTTCAATGGCCTGATTATAATCTAATGGCAAATGATACTTTAAAACATTCTTATGATTAAAACTTAACTCTTCTTCGTAACCTACAATTATGGTTCTGCTGCCATTTGCAGGTAGGGGATAAATCCGGGTACGGAAATTATTTCCTTCAACTTTTTCCAGCAAGCCCGGATCTACCCTACGGCGCTCAATACTTTCGAAAACCTCCGTTGCTTTCGCTTTTTCTACGGGAACAGCCTCACGCATCTTTCCGTTTATATCTAAAGCATAACGGCTAATGCTTACCCCTTCCGGCATGGGGAATGTTAATTCGCCCTCTAAAATTCGGTTACTGTTATTGTAGAAGGTCATTGTCATTACCGTTTTAGCAATATTTCCGGTAATCAGCACATCAATATTTAACTTTTTAAGTTTAACGGCGTCTTTTTGTTCGCTGCTTGCTGCCTGTTGCACTTTTAACACAGGCATTTGCGCCTGAACAAAAAACATGGTCAATAATAAGGGAAGGGTGAGTAAGGTTTTAGATGGTCTCATAATGGTAATTTTAAATAGTGATGCAAAAGCATTAGCGATTACATAAATTTATTTTCGGAGCCTCGTCTTTTTTTGGTTTTTGAAGTAATAGACCGTTTAGAAAATCTAAAAAGGGCTTTTCTAAAAAAATGTAACATTTCTAAAAAAAATTGTTCTAATTATTAAAATTGAAATTATGTTAGTAACCACAACGCCCACGGTTGAGGGCAGAAAAATTGTAAAATATATAGGCCTTGTTACCGGAGAAACCATCATTGGCGCAAATATTTTTAAAGATTTATTTGCTGGCATAACGGATATAGTAGGAGGCAGATCGAGTTCTTATGAACGCGTTTTAAGAGAGGGAAAAGATACTGCAGTTAACGAAATGCAACAGTATGCGGCCGCATTAGCGCAAACGCAATTGTTGGTGTAGATTTAGATTACGAAACTGTAGGCAGCGGCGGCAGCATGTTAATGGTGAGCGCCAATGGTACAGCTGTTATTTTAGAAGATTAAGAAATTGCTTATTGCGAAAACTAAGCAAAAACAAGAAAGTCTTTCCGGTGCGGGAAAGACTTTTCTTTTTTATCCTGTTTTTGATTAAAACGAAAGTATATCGATTAATTTAAGCCATTTAGAACTCACTTTTTCAGCATTAATGTGTTTAATGGCATGATCAAAGGGCGTAAAAACAATTTCACGGTTAATCTGGCCAGCCATAACACCGCTTTCGCCATTAATCAAACCCTCTACAGCAGCAACACCTAAGCGGCTCGCCAATACACGATCCATACAGGTCGGTTTTCCACCACGCTGAATGTGCCCTAAAACTGAAACTTTAGTATCGTAATGCGGATATTTTTCCTGCAAAATTTCGCCAACTTTAAATGCACCACCGGTATCATCGCCTTCGGCAACAATAATAATTTTCGAGGCTTTATCTTTACGGCTATGTTCCAGTTTATGCAAAATGTCGTTTGCATTCATGTTTGCTTCCGGAATCATAATGGCTTCGGCACCCACACCGATTCCACTTCTTAAAGCAATTAACCCGGAGTCGCGGCCCATTACCTCTACTATAAAAAGCCTGTCGTGCGATTCGGCTGTATCTCTGATCCTATCCACCGCATCGATAACGGTATTAATGGCAGAGTCGTAACCAATGGTAAAATCTGTTCCGGCCAAATCGTTATCAATAGTGCCAGGCAAACCAACAATTGGGAAATCGAATTCTTTTGAAAAAATATTTGCGCCTGTAAATGTTCCATCACCACCAATTACAACCAAGGCATCAATTCCATTGGCTTTTAGGCTTTCGTAAGCTGTTTTTCTTCCCTCAACGGTTTTAAAAGCTTCGCTGCGTGCGGTTTTTAAAATGGTTCCTCCGCGCTGGATGATATTTGCTACAGATTTGCGGTCCATAGGGATAAAATCATTGTTGATTAACCCTTCGTACCCACGGATAAACCCGGTTACTTCAATATCATAATAAATTGAGGCCCTTACTACGGCCCTGATTGCGGCATTCATGCCTGGCGAATCTCCGCCAGAGGTTAAAACACCAATATTCTTAATCTTATTCATTTGTTTGTTTCTTAGCAAATTCTGATAATCCATTGTCCAGATATTGCAAATATTTATCTATATTAAATTCTACTCCGATAGGAGGCGAAACTAATTCTTTTTCATCAGTACCCAAAAGTACATAATATGGTTGCGAAATGGTATTAAATCTTTCGGCCTGCAAATGTTTAAATTTTTTACCAACCGTATTCACTTTTGTGCCTAAAATTTTAGAGTCAAATTGTTCAGCAACTGGTAAATCAGTTTTATCATCCGTGTAAAGCGACACAACGACATAGTCTTCTTTCAATTTTTTAAGCACTCTTGGGTCAGACCAAACTCTTGCTTCCATTTCGCGGCAATTTACACAGCCATGGCCTGTAAAATCAAGGAATAACGGTTTTTTTACTTCCTTTGCGTAAGCCAACGCCTCCTGGTAATCAAAAAATCCATCAATATTATGCGGAATGTGTAAGAATTCTGAATATTTTCGTTTTGGGTGGCTAGAAGTATTCGCTTGACTGGTCCCTCCACCGCTATCTTGCCCGATTACAAAATCCTGTGTAGACAATGGCGGCACCAATGCGCTTACTCCCTTTAAAGGTGCGCCAACTAATCCCGGCATTAAATAAAATGCAAACACGAAAGTGGCAGTTGCAATAAATAACCTTGGCACTGAAACATAAGGAAGATCACTATCGTGAGAAAATTTGATTTTTCCCAATAAATAAACGCCTAAGATTAACGCGAGTACAATCCAAATGGCCAAGAAAATCTCTCTGTCTAATATGCCCCAGTGATAAGCCAAATCTGCAGTTGAAAGGAATTTTAAAGATAAGCCCAGCTCTAAAAAGCCAAGAAAAACTTTAATCGAGTTTAACCAACCGCCAGATTTTGGCAATCCTGTCATTAAACTTGGGAAAATGGCAAACATGGTAAAAATTACCGCTAGCGATAAGGAGAAACCAAACATGACCACAACAGGTGTTAGCAAATCGGTATTAATGGCAACTAAAGAGGTTCCGATCAGTGGGCCGGTGCAAGAGAAGGAAACAACCGCTAAGGTTGCTGCCATGAAAAAGATCCCGCTTAAACCTTTAGCATCCGATTTTGCGTCAAGTTTATTTACAAAGGAACTTGGTAAGGTAATTTCGAAAGCGCCTAAAAACGATACGCCAAAAACAATCAGTATAAGAAAGATGAAAATATTAAAAAATCCATCGGTAGATATTTCATTTAATGCACTGGCGCCCCAGATCAAGGTAATAATTACGCCTAAACCAACATAAATTACAATGATCGATAAGCCGTAAATAACGGCACTTCTGATTCCTTTTGCTCTGCTTTCGGCTCTTTTGGTAAAAAAACCAACAGTAAGCGGAACCATGGGAAAAATACATGGAAGAAAAAAAGCGGCAATCCCAGCCAAAAGGCCTAAACCAAAGGTTACCCAAAGCGACTGTTTCGGGGCATCCTTACCAGCTACCACAGCTTTTTCTACTTTGGCTGTATCCTTTTTCAGGGTATCTTTTTCCGTTTTTACCTGGCTATTCGCAGCACTATCCTGTGCAGAACCAACTTCGGTAAAAACAATATCATCAGGAGGAGCGGTTGCCGTGGTATCTTGAGTTACAAGGGCGTAACTCTTAACAGCAGGCAACGCAATAAACATTGTTGCTATTAATAACAATAATAAAACCTTTTTCATTTGCGTGTTTTGTGTGTGTATTTTTTGAAACCGTGAAATTAAGAATAATTTTAGAAACGATTTTTTATAAACCACTACAACACGTAGATTTTACTTTAAAAAGAAACAGTCCCGAAAATTCGGGACTGCTTGTAAATATTTTGATGTCAACTATTTAACCGGAACGCTGAACTCAACTTCTTCTGGCGGAAGACATTGTTTATCGTTACAAACCATAAACTCCACTTTACCTTTAACAGCAGTTGTACCTTTATTTAACTTCACCTTTTGCTGGAAAATTACTACTTTTTCGAAATAACTTACATTCATTTTAAATGTACTTTCGTATTTAACAATTGCTTTAGGCTCGATTGTTTTACCAACTAGGCTAAAATCTTTAGAAGGGGCAAAAGTAAATGTAGTTTTTACCGGACCACCGTCTTTCACATTTTGCGAATAGATATGCCATCTATCTTCGATTGTAGCCTTTAAATATATAACGGCTTCATCTTTACTTATTTTCTTTGCAGAATAAGCCCAGGTAACCGGCTTTTCGATTTGGGCAAATGCACCTACGATGGTAAAAAGTACCATCGAAAGCACTAGGGTGATTTTTTTCATTGTGTGTTTATTTTGTGTGTGTAAATTCTATTTCTTTAAAATTAAAGACTTTTAAGCCGTTTTTTGTATCAACCGTTAGCCTACCATCCTCTTCAACTCCTGTTATAGTACCTTCAAAAAACGCTCCATTTTGCATATACAACGCTGGAATGTTAAAGTTATAAAGCCTTGAAAGGTAATCATTTTGTAAAATGCTATATTTTCCGGTCCTCAAAATTAAGTAGTATTTTTCCATAAATATGAATAATTTATCCATAATATCCATTAAAGGTACATCTCTATGTAAAATTTGAATGACGGAAGTAGCACGTTGGCTAATACTATCCGAAAATTCAGATTGATTAATATTTAAACCAATGCCAATTACTGATGATTTAATAGAATTGCCTGTCAGTGTATTTTCGATTAATATCCCACCCAATTTCTTATTTTGGTAATACATATCATTAGGCCATTTTACCTTTATTCCTTCCTGAACAAAACACGATAAAGCATCACTAACAGCTAAACTGACGGCTATATTTAAATAAAACTGCTTACTAAGGGGTAAAAAAGAAGGTTTTAAATAAATGCTTGTGCTGATGTTTTTTCCTGCCTGTGTTTGCCAAACGCTTTCTTGCTGCCCTCTTCCGGCAAACTGATTATCTGCCATAATTACAGTTCCTTCGGCTAATGGCTCGGATTTTGACACCAAATCTTTTAAAAAGTTATTAGTAGAATCAACTTCTTTTAATTTGATTAAATTTTGACCAACAAATAGTGTCGAAAAAGTGTTATTTTGCAAGTGTTGAATTTATAATATTGTAATTCCAAAATTAAAGCATTTTAATGGTAAAAAAGAAAATAGTAGCCCTTTCTACATACCTTTCTGAGTTAGCCGTTCACGGCATACAGGAGAAAAAAGGAGAAGATATAGTGCGGTTAGATCTTAGAAATATTCATACTTCAGTGGCTGATTACTTTATTATTGCGAGCGCCAACTCCGGTACTCAGGTAAAAGCTATTGCTGATAGTGTAGAAAAAGAAATATATAAAGCCACTCAGGCCGATCCAAGACATAAAGAAGGTTTCGAATCAGCAGATTGGATTATTCTTGATTATTTCGATGTGGTTGTGCACATTTTTAAAACCGAAAAGCGCCACTTTTATGGCATAGAAGAACTTTGGGGGGATGCAGAAAGCACAAATTATCAAAGCGCATAACCTATAGAACCATTTTGACAAAGACAAATGAACGACAATCAAAATACCAACGAAAAACAAGGAAAAAGAATTCCAAATATTCCCAAAAAACCACAAAAAGGATCAAAATTTAATATTTTCTGGGTTTATGCAGCCATTATCATTGCGATTATAGCCGCACAGTTTTTATTTACTACCGATGGCGGTAAAGAAGTTACTTACCAAAAGTTTGAACAACAGATGTTACTTAAAGGTGATGTTCAGAAAGTTGTTGCCTATAAATCAGACGATTTAGTACGGGTAGAGGTTTACATTAAAAAAGATAGTTTAGACAAGAAGAAGCTTTATGATGCTTATAAAAGTAATAGCACTTTTAATGTAAACAGTAACAATGCTAGCCCTGTTGTATATTTCAATGCAGGCACAATGGATGGCCTTGATAAACAACTTGCCGATTCGCAAAAGGATCTACCTGCTAACCAACCAAGGATATTGGCCGAGAAAACCAGTCGCAGCAATCCGTTAGCGAGCTGGTTCTTAAGTATCATTTTACCTGTATTGCTTTTAATCGGTTTCTGGATCTTTATGATGCGCAGAATGGGCGGTGGCGCTGGCGGTGGCGGTCAGATTTTCAGTATCGGAAAATCAAAAGCAACTTTATTTGATAAAGAAAGCCAGGTAAACATTACGTTCAACGATGTCGCAGGTTTAGAGGAAGCAAAAACAGAGGTAATGGAAATTGTAGATTTCCTTAAAAACCCTAAAAAATATACCGATTTAGGTGGAAAAATCCCTAAAGGTGCTTTACTTGTAGGTTCGCCGGGTACCGGTAAAACCTTGTTGGCTAAAGCTGTTGCAGGCGAGGCTCAGGTTCCTTTCTTCTCTCTGTCAGGATCTGATTTTGTGGAGATGTTTGTAGGGGTAGGTGCATCTCGTGTTCGCGACTTATTTAAACAAGCAAAAGATAAATCGCCATGTATCATCTTTATTGATGAGATTGATGCTATTGGCCGTGCGCGTGGTAAAAACGGTGTAATGGGTGGAAATGATGAACGCGAAAACACCTTAAACCAACTTTTAGTTGAAATGGATGGTTTTGGCACCAATACCCATGTTATTATTTTAGCTGCCACTAACCGTGCTGATGTTTTAGATAAGGCCTTATTAAGGGCGGGAAGATTCGACAGACAGATTTATGTTGATTTACCGGATGTTATCGAGCGTAAACAAATTTTCGAAGTTCACATCACTCCGCTTAAAAAATCAGAGGAGCTTGATACCGAATTTTTAGCAAAACAAACGCCTGGGTTCTCAGGAGCAGACATTGCAAATGTTTGTAACGAAGCGGCATTAATTGCTGCCCGTAAAAATAAATCAGCAGTTGATAAGCAAGATTTCTTAGATGCTGTTGATAGAATTGTAGGTGGTTTAGAAAAGAAAAACAAAATCATTACACCAGCCGAAAAACGCGCTATTGCGATCCACGAGGCTGGTCACGCCACAGTAAGCTGGTTGTTAGAACATGCGGCGCCTTTAGTTAAGGTTACGATTGTGCCACGCGGACAGAGCTTAGGTGCAGCTTGGTATTTGCCTGAAGAACGCTTAATTGTTCGCCCTCACCAAATGCTTGATGAAATGTGTGCAACTATGGGTGGTAGGGCAGCTGAAAAAGTGATGTTCGATACCATCTCTACCGGTGCACTTAGCGATTTAGAAAAAGTAAATAAACAAGCCAGAGCAATGGTTACTATTTATGGTTTGAACGATAAACTAGGAAATATTACTTATTATGATTCATCTGGTCAGAATGAGTATAATTTCTCTAAGCCATATTCAGAGGATACCGCTTTAACTATCGACAAAGAAATTTCGGCATTAATTGAAGGCCAATACCAAAGAGCAATTAGTTTATTAGAAGAAAATAAAGATAAATTGATCCAGTTGGCCGATATCCTGATCGAAAAAGAAGTTTTATTTAAAGACGATTTAGAAGTGATTTTTGGTAAACGATTATTCGAAAACCAAGGAGAAAGCGGAACTCCCGGACATATTACTCCGGTAGAAGCATAAATAAATAATTTCTATTATTACATTTGCTACCCTAGTTTAATTATTAGGGTAGCTTTTTTTATAATGAAGGATAATACGACAGCGAAAGAACAAATACTAAAAAAGATAAGGAAAGCACTATTAGAGAAGCGCGAAAACCCTTATCCTAATTTAGAAGAAAGTCAATTGTATAAAAAAAATACAGATGAGCTAGAGGTATTATTTGCCGAACAGCTCACTGCTATATCTGGCAACTTTATCTTCTGCGAAGACGGGATCGATTTTTTTGAAAACATGCTACAACTGGCCGACAAGTTTAAATGGCGAAAAATATACTGCTGGGAACCAGAACTTCAACAGTTTCTAAGCAAATATGAATTTCCTTTTTACCAAACTGATAAAGATTTTGAACAGGCCGAGGTAGGCATTACCCTTTGCGAAGCCTTAATTGCCCGTAATGGAAGTGTAATGGTAACTAACCAGGGTGCCGCAGGAAGAAGGCTTAGCATCTTTCCACATCATCACATCGTGATCGCCAAAACCAGTCAGTTAGTTTTAGATCTTAAAGACGCTTTTCTGTTATTGAAGAACAAGTATGGCAGTCAAATCCCATCAATGATCAGCAACATTACAGGCCCAAGCAGAACTGCCGATATCGAAAAAACTTTGGTTTTAGGTGCGCACGGACCTAAAGAGCTTTTTGTGTTTCTGATTGATGATTTTAGTTAAAACTGTATTAATTTTGGCAAATACCGCTCCGCGCTAAAAATGGCAGCAACGACTTTGCTACTGCCATAATCATATTTTTTGTACTGCAAAACTTAATTGTCCAATAAAGATTGGATGTTGCTACCTATCCGCTTTTAATATTTTCTTAACCACCATTTCCCTATTGACATTAAGGCAATACACATCTTCATCATAATGGGTATATACACGTGAGAGAAAAGGGGTAAGATCAGGTTCGCCTGGCATTTTTCTGCCACCAACATAGATGGATATGCTTACAAAGCGGCCAGCATCTTTATCCAGTTTTATACTTTTCTTGGTTTTGAGATTGTAAATTTCAACGTTTTCGTAACCGGTATAATTATTTCCATAAGAGCGCCATTCTGGAAGGGTTGGGCTTTTACATACCACAAAATAATCATCAGCCAGGTGGAAAATGGTACTAATGGTATTGTCGTTAAAATATCTTTTACCTTTAAGGTCTACGATATCGGCAACATTTTGTTCTCTTCCATTTGATATTTTATTTGTTTCCTTTAAAAGCACTATACCAATATTTTTTGGGAAATTATTTTTGTTTTCGCCCATTACAGCGTAGGCCTCTAAATAATCGTTACTCTTTAGCACAGTATCTTTATTCTCGTTTAAAAAACAATTGGTTCGGCCATTGTGGGTAAACATTCCCATTCCCCAACCGGCATAGAGCTGTATATCTTTGCCTAACTTAACCGGGCCTTTCTTTACAGTCGGCTCCGGCTTTTTGTTCTCGCTTACCGGCGTTTTACCCATCGTAACATGCACTTCAGTTACTTTATTCTTAGCTGCATATTCTGCCTGTTTCTTTTTAAAGGCAATTGCGTTTTCTGCTTTAAGTTTTTCATTTTTTAAATTATGTGCAGCGGAAGCAGCTTTATCATCCACGATTTTCTTTTTGCGGGCATCCTCATTTTCTTTGTCACAAGCAGGGCACATCAGTTTGCCCTCCGCGTTATTCCAGCCTTTAGGTGCAAACCTGCAGTTATAACGGGCATATTCACTCTTCGAAACATGCGATTGCGCATTTGCCACCTGTACCATGAACAAGAGCAAAACAATGGTCAAGAAACTTTTCATTTTATTTCGTTTAATTTGTTGTAAAAATACCCGATCAACTAAACGATTTATATACCCTTTACTGGGTATATTTAGTACATGGCTTATATACTATATCAATGAAAAAATAGGTAAAATATGGCACAGAAGCTAAACGTGACCGGGAAAGCAGGCTTATTAAAATTTGCACTTAAAAATAAGCGCTGTTAATATTTAATTTATTTTCGTTTCTCGAATATAATTGATATTTTTATACTACATACCGTTTTAGTATGCGGTATTATAATTATGAGCAGAGCAATAAATACGGTAATAACCGGTACTGGAAGTTATATTCCACAGAATATTATTTCTGGTAATGAATTCCTAAATTCTACGTTTTTTGAGAATGGGAGTCTATTGGAGAAAGAGAATTCGGAGATCATTGATAAATTCTCTGAGATTACGGAAATTGTAGAAAGACGCTACGCCTGCCCCGAGCAGTTAAGCAATCATATTGGCGCAAAGGCCGCAGAAAAAGCCATTGAAAATGCAGGAATTGATAAAGAAACTTTAGACTATATTATATTCTGTCATAATTTTGGCGATATCCCTTTAGGCAGCAACCGCATAGATATTTTGCCTTCTTTGGCTTCAAAGGTAAAACAACAGTTAGGTATTCAAAATCCAGACTGTGTTGCCTACGACATCATTTTTGGTTGTCCGGGATGGGTTCAAGGTGCGATACAGGCAGATTATTATATTAAAAGCGGAGATGCGAAACGTGTTATGGTTATTGGTGCAGAAACCTTGAGCCGCATTATCGATCCACATGACCGTGATAGCATGATCTTTTCGGATGGTGCAGGCGCTGTAATTTTCGAGGCAGAAGAATCAGAAGAAAAAAGAGGAATACTAGCACATAAAACAGAAACGCATGCCGTAAACCATGGCAATTTATTAACCATGGGCAAGAGTTCTCATCCTGATGAAACCAATGGAAACCTCTATTTAAAAATGAATGGGCGTAAGCTGTACGAGTTTGCGGTAGTTCAGGTGCCTCAGGTGATTAAAAAGGCCATTGATAAGGCAGGCTTAAGCGTTGAAGATGTAAATATCGTATTTGTTCACCAGGCTAACGGAAAAATGGATACGGCTATCATGAAACGTTTGTTTAAGCTTTATGGTAAAGATACAGTGCCGGAAAACTTAGTCCCGATGACGATTTCATGGTTAGGAAACAGTTCAGTTGCCACCGTACCAACCTTATTAGACCTGGTATTAAAAGGCGAAGTTAAAGGTTATAAAGTTAAACCTGGCGATGTAGCTGTTTTCGCTTCAGTAGGAGCAGGGATGCACATTAACGCCTTTATACACCGCTTCTAATTCGCTAACCGTTTTAATCCGGCCCTAGCCTGGCTTTCAATACTGCTTTCAAATTCATGATTTTTCATGGCAATGGCTGTATTGAAAGCCTCTTTTGCTTTCACATTATTTTTCCGTCTTTCGTAAACCTTACCCATCTGCACTGCAGCGTTGGCAGCAAAATAATATTTTAGGTTTTTGCCCTCATTAATTGTCTCCTGATAAGCTGTTAATGCTTGATCGTCTTTCCCTAAATCATCATAAATTCTACCTAATCGGTAATTGAATTCTGTTTTGTCCTTATCGTTGGTGTAATCCTTTACTTTCTTATCATCAAGGATCTGTAAGGCCCTGTTCAAATAACCACCATCAAACAGTAACCGGGCTTTTAACAGATCAATTGTTGGCGTTCCTGAAGCAGCTTCGGCTTTCGCCTGTTTGTCTTTTTCCATGTAGGTATATCCGTTTTTAACTGCCTTGGCTGCAAATGCTGCGTAAGCCGCTTTATCTCCCTTCAGAAGAGAGATCCAGCCCAAATGAAGGTAAGCGTCCTTCACAAAATTCACGCCCTTGGTTGCCTGCAAAAAGCGGTTAAAATAGGTTCCTGAATTAAGATCCAGTTTATTCAGGTGCGCAATGCCTTCCAGATAATCTAAATAAGGAAAAGGTTGATACACGCCTCCTTCAGGTCGCTTGGCCAAAATGGCGATAGCTTCTTCGCTATGCCCGTTTTTGATGCATACATAACTCTGTAAATAACTTTTTAATAAACTGGTATCAGCAATCCGTTCGGTATATTTTATGGTTTTTGCATAGGCCTGTGGGCTATGCGCCACATCTGTTAATACATAGGCATAATAAAACACCACTTCTTCGTAAAAAGGCTCGTAGGAAGATTTCGGTAGATTATCGGCCAGTTTTTCGAACATATTTAATCCGTTCTGGAGGTTCCCTTTTATTCCAAAAGTAGACAGCGCTGTTTTTAAAGCTCCATCCGGAAGATTACCCAAAACCGCGTTAATCAAACCCAAACCTTTAAGGTTAAGGTGAAAATTTGGGAACTTCTTATTGTTCTCCTGCAAAAGGCTGTTAGCCTTTTTAACCTCCATTGCAGCATTAAAATATTCACCAAAACGACCACGGATCAGTGCCCATTGCAAATTAATTTCTGCCTGTGCATACAGGTAGTACGGCGATTTTTTATCATCATCACTTATTTGATCTAATCTTGTAGATTTATTACCTTTTAAGCGATCAAAATCAGCTTTGCTCTCAGAAGTTAAAACCGTAAAATAATCTACATAGTTTTCTAAAAGCGGAATAATGGAATTATTGGGGTGCTGCTTTTTTTCGGTGGAGATATAGGCTCTCGCATTGCCTAATTTAAGTTCGAATATACTTTTATAGGCATTTAAGCAATTGTTGTTAAAGTCGAAATTTGCAAATAAGGATGCTGGAAACAGGAGAAGAGCAGAAAAAGCAAAAACAGGGAAGATTTTAGTCATTCGGGAATACATTTCAGTTTGATCCTGCGCTAAAGCAACAGTAGTTCACATTTAAACAAATATCTACATTAAACGCTAAAATCATATTCTTGTTTTGTGTAAACGCCAGAAAATAGGTCTAAACAAAAAACGTCCCGATTAAATCGGGACGTTCTAATAATTTTATGATGCGGACTAAGCTTCTGCTACTTCGTGCGTTAAAGCTTCATCAACCAAAATACGACCGCAGTGTTCGCAAACGATAATTTTTTTACGTTGACGGATATCTAACTGGCGTTGAGGTGGAATCTGGTTAAAACAACCTGAGCAAGAATCGCGGTCGATTGTTACTACAGCTAAACCATTTACAGCATTTTTGCGTAAACGTTTATAGGCAACCAATAAACGCTCCTCAATTTGAGGCTCGGCTTTATCAGCTTTCTTTTGTAAATCTTGCTCTTCTTTTTCAGTTTCAGCAGTAATTACATCAAGCTCGCCTTTTTTAACTTCTAAATCTTTCTTTCTGCCATCTAACTCGGCTTTAGCAGCTTCGTAGATTTCAGTTTTAGAAGTGATTTCGAAACCGTGTTCTTTAATTTTCTTTTCAGAAACCTGAATATCTAAACCTTGAATCTCAATTTCTTTCGTTAAAGCATCGTATTCACGGTTGTTTTTAACTTCTTTTAATTGAGTATCGTATCTTTTGATGGCAGCTTGCGCATCTTTAATTGTATTTTTACGGGTTACGATTGAATCCTCAAGATCATCAAGTTCGCCTTTGATTTTTGCAATTCTAGTTTCTAATCCTAAAACGTCATCCTCAAGATCGGCAACTTCCATTGGTAATTCACCACGTACCTGGCGGATCTTATCAATTTTTGTGTGGATATTTTGTAATTCGTATAAAGCCTTTAGCTTTTGTTCTACGGTTTGTTCCATTAAAACAAGTAATTTATGGGGTTTGTATTTTGCTCCGTTAAACGGATTGCAAAGTTAGTAAATTTTTTCTGAATAATTTCAAGCAATAAATTTGAGGTAAATTGTTCAGTTTCAAAGTGTCCGATGTCGGCAATGATCAATTTTTCCTCTGCATCAAAAAACTCGTGATATTTAAAATCTGCGGTAATAAAAGCATCTGCTCCGGCAGCAATGGCCTCTTTTAACAGGAAGCTTCCCGAGCCGCCACAAACCGCCACTTTTTTAATTCTTTTGCCAATTACCTCGGTGTGCCTAACCACTTTGGCCTGCATTCTATCTTTTACCAAATGTAAAAAATCATAGGCATCCATATCGTATTCCAGCCAGCCTACCATGCCCGAGCCCACCAATTGGTGTTTGTTTTCGAGTTTGTAAATATCGTAGGCCACTTCTTCATAAGGGTGGTTCTCGAACAATGCAACCAGGATTTTGCGTTCGGCCTGTGTAGGGTAAACCATTTCAATCCGCACTTCGGCCTCACGGTGGCGAACGCCTCTCTCACCTACAAAAGGATCAGCATCTTCGTTACCTTTAAAGGTGCCAAAGCCATCGGCATTGAAACTGCACTCACTATAATTGCCAATGTTACCTGCGCCGGCATAAAACAATGCCGACCGCAATTGCTCTGCCTGAGCCTGCGGGCAATAGGTAACCAGTTTTTTCAAAAGGCCAGTTTTCGGCAAAAGTACTTTAGTGCCTGTTAAACCCAAACGCTCACAAATTCGCGCATTTACACCCGTGTGAATACTATCGAGATTCGTGTGAATGGCATAAAGTGCAATATTATTCTTAATTGCCTTTAACACTACCCGCTCCACATAATTTTTACCGTTTAGTTTTTTTAAACCTTTAAAAACAATTGGATGGTGGGTAATAATCAGATTGCAACCTGTTGAAATAGCTTCATCTACAATTTTTTCTACACAATCTAAAGCCACCAAAGCCCCATGGATTTCCATATTGGGATCACCCACAATTAAACCAGCGTTATCATAATCTTCCTGATAATTAAGTGGCGCTATGCTTTCTAAATAATTGGTAATTTCAGCTAATTTCATTTGATAAATATAGAAAATTTGGGGTTTTGTTGGTAAGAGAAATGATTAATGTTTTGAAAACGTACAGTTGCTGCAAATGGCTAGGGCAGCCCCGCCATTTGCTTATCCGATGAAGAATCGGAATCGCGGCTGTCGGGTTTAGTTAACATAAACCTGTAGTTCTTTTGATCCTTCAGTTCCCTCAAAGCGCAACAAAACCAATGTTTATGAACCCGATAGAAACAAAAAGCCCGCAAACCCAATTTTTCATTGGGTGCGGACTTGTCGTGTATGGCGGGACGAACATTAATAATTGCGCTGTCTTTGCTTTTCAAAAAATTATTAAGGATCTTAAAAGTGAAAGTTTACTGAAAACCGCCCATTCGTACCATCTGCAAGCTTTCGAAAACCATTTTCTGGTTATGTTCAAAAGCAAGAGTCTTATGGTTTACGACATCGATGATCGATCCGATAAAACATAAACCTGCGGTTAAGAGGTATAAAATACCCATTCCGATCTGCCCGATGATAAACCTTTGCAATCCTGGGACAGCGAATAAACCGATTAAACAGAAAATTAGCATATCTGATGGATTTTTCCTTTTGCTGCTGTAAACCATTAGGAAGTTACGCAATTGTTGTTCGGTTAATCCGGTGGTAGCTTGTTGTAAGTATGAGAATTCTTCTGGCGTTATACCTGGTAACGACATTAGAGGTGATTGAAATATATCCATGGTTGCTATGTATTTGTGGTTGAAATTTTAAACGTTTTTTTATTTTTTATCAATGTGTAAATTCTATAAACTATAATCAAAAGTGCCGGAAACCCAAACCAATGTTCGGAAAAGCTTTTGGTAAACTCGCCATGTAAAATATGACTGATTGACCTGCCTATACCGCATCCCGGACACCAATCCTCAAAACCTAAGTTGGCTAGCGGACAAAGTGTGAAGTGATGCTCGTGGCCATTCGGTGTTGCCAGTAATACTAAAGCTGCTACCCAGAAAAAAAGTTCTAGAGGAAAGCTTTTAATGTACTTCATTGTTTCACTTTTTATATAATTTAGAGGTTATAACACCACCTTTGTTACATCAATTTGCCCTTAATCGACGAATGGGGGATATATTTCGACAAAACAAGTAATGGAATCTAACAAAAGATCTTATTTATTTTCTTTTTTGTTTTTCAATATCCTAACCCAGCCAAAAATAGTTAAAAAAACCTTTACACAAATTGCAGGTTAATATTAAAAGATAAGCTTATTTTTGTGCCTTGAACATTCGCGATTTAATAAACAGATACAAAACCGACGATAGGGTAACCCAATTTACCAAAGCGTTGAACAGCAGCAAAAACCCAAAGATACATTTAAAGGGATTGGTGGGTTCGGCAGATGCTATTGTTGCCCTGTCTTCTTACTTTATATTACATAAACCTCTTCTGTTCGTTCTACCGGATAGAGAAGAAGCTGCTTATTTTCAGTCTGACCTGGAGAGCGTTTTGGATAAACAGGTTTTATTGTTCCCATCCTCCTACCGTAAATCTTTCGATTTTACGCAAGTAGATACGGCCAATGTTTTGGCCCGTGCAGAGGTATTGAACGAACTGAACCACGATTCGGAATACGGAAAAATTGTGGTTTCGTATCCCGAAGCCATCGCCGAAAAGGTTATTGACCGCTCTGCCTTAGAAAAAAACACATTAGAAATTAGTTTAGGTGCTAAACTAGGCATCGATTTTATAAATGAGTTTTTAATTGATTACGATTTTGACAGAAGAGATTTTGTTTACGAACCAGGCCAATTCTCTATCCGTGGCGGTATTGTAGATATATTTTCTTTCTCATCCGATCTTCCTTACCGTATCGAGTTTTTTGGTGATGAGGTAGAAAGTATCAGGAGTTTTGAAATTGAAAGTCAGCTTTCGGTAGCCGATGTTAAATCGTTAACCATTGTGCCAAACGTTCAGGCGAAATTTTTGACCGAAAGTAATATCAGTATTCTCGATTATATCGATCAGGATACACAGCTTTGGTTTAAGGATGTTGAGTTCACCCTCGATATTATTAAGGCTGGCTTTAAAAAAGCCGTTGAACTTTGGAAAGCTTTATCTATAGCAGATAAAACCCAAAACCCAGAATGGATCGACCCTAAATTTGCCTTTACAGATGAAAAATTGTTAGGTGATCATCTTCAGGATTTTCCAATCATCGAATTCGGTAAACAGTTCTTTTATAAAACAGATAATCGTTTTGAGTTTGAAACGAAACCACAGCCATCGTTTAATAAAGATTTCAACCTACTCATTCACAACCTTAAGGAAAATGAAAAGGCTGGCATTGTTAATTTTATTTTTACCGATTCGCCAAAACAGATTGAACGTTTATATGCCATTTTAGAGGATATTGATAAAACGGCCAAGTTTACGCCAATTAATAGCATGCTTCGAGAGGGTTTTATAGATCCGCAGATACAGACAGCATTTTATACCGATCACCAGATTTTCGACCGATACTATAAATACAAGCTTAAAAAAGGCTATCAGAAAAGCCAGGCCATTACGCTAAAAGATCTTCGGGAGCTAAAATCAGGCGATTATGTTACCCATATTGATCATGGAATCGGCAAATATGCCGGGCTTGAAAAGGTTGAGGTAAATGGTAAAACCCAAGAGATGATCCGTTTAATTTATGCAGATAACGACCTGCTTTATGTAAACATCAACTCATTAAACCGCATTGCCAAATACAGTGGCAAAGAGAGCGGAGTACCCAAGATGAATAAGCTGGGTACCGATGCCTGGGATAAGCTAAAAAAAACTACTAAAAAAAAAGTTAAAGATATCGCCCGGGATTTGATCAAGCTTTATGCTTTGCGCAAAACCCAGGCCGGAACGGCTTTTTCGCCAGATAGCTATTTACAAACCGAACTGGAGGCTTCTTTTATTTACGAAGATACCCCCGATCAGTTAAAGGCTACCCAAGACGTGAAAAAGGATATGGAATCACCACATCCAATGGATCGTTTAGTGTGTGGTGATGTTGGCTTCGGAAAAACAGAGATCGCTGTGCGTGCTGCATTTAAAGCGGTAGCAGAAGGCAAACAGGCGGCGATCTTGGTACCTACAACCATTTTGGCCTTACAGCATTTTAAAACCTTTTCTTCGCGTTTAAAAGATTTTCCCGTTACGGTAGATTATATTAACCGTTTTAAAACCAGTAAACAGATTAAAGATACCCTTGCCGAGGCCGCAGCCGGTAAGGTTGATATATTAATCGGCACACACCGTTTGCTGAGCAAGGATGTAAAGTTTAAGGATCTCGGCATCATGATTATTGATGAAGAGCAGAAATTTGGCGTTACCGCAAAAGAAAGGTTAAAAGCTGTAAGGGTAAACGTTGATACTTTAACACTTACCGCGACTCCGATCCCGAGAACATTGCATTTTTCTTTAATGGGGGCAAGGGATTTATCCATCATCAGTACGCCACCACCAAACCGGCAACCAGTGAGTACCGAGTTACATGTTTTTAACGATAAACTGATTCAAGAGGCTGTTCAATTCGAGTTAGACCGCGGCGGACAGGTTTTCTTTATCCATAACCGTGTAAATGATCTGATGCAGTTAGGTGGATTGATTCAGAAACTGGTTCCAAAAGCGAGGATCGGTATTGCGCATGGGCAATTAGATGGCGATCAACTCGAAGATGTAATGCTCGATTTCATTAATGGTGAAAAAGATGTTCTGGTGGCTACCACGATTATAGAAGCTGGTTTGGATATTCCAAATGCCAATACCATCATTATTAACCATGCACACATGTTTGGTTTGAGCGATCTGCACCAGATGCGTGGCCGGGTAGGTAGAAGCAACAAAAAAGCTTTCTGTTATTTACTGTCGCCACCATTATCTACTTTAACTTCTGAAGCACGGAAGCGTTTAAGTGCCATTGAAGAGTTTTCTGACTTGGGAAGCGGCTTTAACGTAGCCATGCGCGACCTGGATATCCGTGGAAGTGGAAATTTATTGGGCGCCGAACAAAGTGGTTTTATTGCCGAAATCGGGTTTGAGATGTACCACAAGATCTTGGATGAGGCTATTCAGGAATTAAAAGAAGCTGAATTTAAAGGTCTGTTCGAAAATGAACCTGCCCGTCCATTTGTGGGCTTTACCCAGGTTGATACAGACCTTGAATTGTATATCCCTGACGCATACATCACCAATATTACCGAGCGTTACAATTTATATACCGAGCTTTCTAAACTTGATAACGAAGCAGAATTAACTGTTTTTGAAAAACATTTGGCCGACCGTTTCGGTCCGGTTCCACCGCAAGTAAAAACGATGCTCAGCGTGGTACGTTTGCAATGGCTGGGCAAGAAATTGGGCTTCGAGAAAATCAGTTTCAAGAAAAATAGTTTACGGGGATATTTCCTGAGCGATAAACAATCGGCTTATTTCGATTCGAATACCTTTACCAAGATTTTAACTTTTGCGCAAAACCATCCACGGATGTGCAATTTAAAAGAAGTGAAAAACACCTTAAGGATTGCTTTTGATAACATAAGTACTGTTGAAGAAGCCATCGAAACTTTAGAACTAATCGATTAAAACGTTAATTCAGTCAGTTCATTGACTGAATTAACGTTAATTGAGTCAGTCTGTTGACTGAATTAACGTTTTTTACTATATTTGGCTAAATGGAAAGTCAAATTATTAGATCATTACAGCCAATTATCCTCGACAAAATTGGGAAGAATAAAGTAATCCTGATTTTTGGTACCAGAAGAGTAGGAAAAACCTGGCTTGTAGAAAACACAATCAAAGATGCCAACATCGATTATCTATCTTTAAATGGAGAAGATCAGGATGTACAGGTATTATTATCTACACGAACTGCGGCCAATTATAAAAGAGTATTGGGAAATGCTAAATTATTGATTATTGATGAGGCTCAGGTTATACCTGAAATTGGAAAAATACTGAAGTTACTGATCGATACTTTTAAAGACCTGACGATAATAGCAAGCGGATCGTCTACTTTTGATCTTTCGAACCAAACAGGCGAACCTTTAACCGGAAGAAGCTTAACCTATTATCTTTACCCCATAGCACAGGTTGAATTAGATAAACAGGAAAATGCGCTGCAAACCACACAAAATCTTGAAGAACGGTTAATTTTTGGTTCGTACCCAGAGTTATTCCATCTGAGTTCATTGGCTGAAAAAGCACAATACTTAACAGAGCTGGTAAAATCATACCTGTTAAAAGATATTCTGATGTACGAAAACATTCAGAACAGCACAAAATTACTAGAATTATTAAAGCTTATCGCCTACCAAGTAGGTTCAGAAGTTTCGATAGATGAGATTTCGCGCAATTTGGGTATCAGTAAAAATACTGTAGATCGTTATCTAGATTTACTTTCAAAGGTTTTTATCATATATAAAGTTGGTGGATATAGTAATAACTTACGTAAAGAAATTACAAAATCTTCAAAATGGTATTTTTACGATAATGGGATCCGGAATGCGATCGTTAATGATTTTAGACTTTTGGCTTTGCGGAGTGATCAGGGGCTTTTATGGGAAAATTACTGTTTTAGTGAGCGCATCAAAAAAATGGAATACGAACAGCAAAATGCTAACCACTACTTTTGGAGAACCTATGATCAGCAAGAAATTGATCTTATAGAAGTAAAAAATGGAGAAATTTTAGCTGCCGATTTTAAGTGGGGCAACCAAAAAAAGAAAATACCAGGTTTTTTTGCAAAAAATTATCCAGAAGCTACATTTTCTGTAATTAACAAAGAGAATTATTTAGACTTTATATTATAAATGTTAGACCCAACCTTATTGCTCGATTTAGTGAAAATGCAAATGCCTTATGGAAAATACAAAGGTTATCTGATCTGCAATATCCCAGAAAGTTATTTGCTTTGGTATAAGGATAAAGGCTTTCCTAAAGGGAAATTGGGCGATTTATTGGCTACGATGTTCGAAATTCGGGTGAATGGTTTAGAGTATCTGTTAACGCCCTTGAAGAATCAAAATCGGTAGTTAAGAATGATTGTTTATGCGAACATTTATTCCGGGCTATTGTCTTCACGAACTAAAAAAGTGATGGTGGCAGGTATAGAGGAATTGTCATTCCCAACTTGATTGGGAATCTTAATGCCTTAGTAGGGCGCAGGTTGCATTAAGATTCCCGCCTGCGCGGGCAAGACGACCATTTTGAAAAGATCTCTCCATTGCACTGCGCTCCAGTCGAGATGACGGCTAATCTATAAAAAACCACAGATCAAAATGACTTTAGCAGAAAAAATCTGCGTTAATCTGCGGGAAACAAATCTATATCTCGCAACCATTTTCATCACAAACCGCATCATCATTTTTATTTAATGAGGTTATTGTGGTTTTGGGTTGAGTTTCTTTCCACTCCGTAAAACTTTGGGTAAGTGCATCGGTAAAAGCCTGAACAGGCTGAGCACCGGAAACACCGTACTTGCGGTCCATTACGAAATAAGGCACACCACGGATTCCTAAATTCTGGCTTTCATAAATATCGTAACGGACAGCTTCAGCAAACTCATTTCCATTCAGAACTGATTCAGCTTCATCTTTAGCCAAGCCAATTTCTACAGCAAGATCAACCAAAACACTCGTTTCACCAATATTTTTGCTGTTTACAAAATGTGCTTCAAACAGTTTTTCTTCGGCTAAATCCTGAAGATTATGTTTTGCCGCCAAATGGATCAAACGATGAGCATTGAAGGTATTTGCAGGAATATTCGTGTCAAAATCTATCTTCAAACCAGCGTTTGCAGCCATATCAACCACCTGTTTTGTCATTTGTTTAGCTTGCTCAATCGGCATTCCCTTACTCCGCGAAAGGTAATCGTACACCGATTCGTTATTGGTATTGTGATACTCTGGATTGAGCTGATAGCTCTTCCAATCCACCTCAATTTCATTCTTGAACGGCAATTTTTCTATCGCCTGCTCAAAATGTCTTTTCCCGATATAGCAAAACGGACACATTACGTCCGACCAGATTTCTACTTTCATAGCACAAAATTAAGGTGATTATGCTTACCTATAGTAAGGCCAAAGTAAAAAGCCGCTATCGTTTAGGATAGCGGCTTCCATATTAATTAGAATTGTCATCCTGAGGATAATTTATTGTACAAAATGCATATACATGACAAGGAAATTTTAATAAATTGATCTGCTTCGAGGAACCGTCATTCCCAACTTGATTGGGAATCTTAATGCCTTGGTAGGTTTGCAGGTTGCATTACAATTCCCGCCTGCGCGGGAATGACGACCGATCAGAAAGCTCAACATGGCAAACTCAATTATAACTATTTGTACAACTGGTTAAATATCAGTTTAAAAGTACCGTGCGTTTGCGCTCTAAATGCAATTTCTGGCCCAAAAGCAAGCAGTTTGCCTTTACCAACTTTTGCTTCAAAGGCCGTTACACCATCTTGCAGGTAAGCCTGCCCCCAGGCCCAACCGCTACGCAATGGTGTCGCATTTTCGAACCACATTAAAGGTTTAATCTTTCCAGCCACAATGGCATCGCCTGTGAGCTTAAAAACGGGACTATTGTCAAAATATACGTCAGCTTCCTTTTCCATGCCCCAGGTTGTTGGCAAAGTTGTATCTACACCAACATTTAAAACACTTCCCGGAACATAATATTTTTCAGCAGGCAATTTCTTTTCCTCTCCGTTTACAATTTCAACCATTGCATTCCGAACAGGTAAGTTTAAGTGATAAGCTAAATTGGTGCTGCTGCCAATGGCTACAATATTCCCTCCTGCATCCAAAAACTTCTTTAATTCAGGGATTGACTTGTCTACAGTAATCCTTCCCAAACGATTTCTAAACTCTTGAGGAACTTCTTCTGGCTTTGGTCCGAAAGACCTGTTTCCAAACCCTCCTCCTTGTACCGATGGTATTGCACCGCCCACAAAAACAATTACATCGTATTTAGATTTTAAGTTCCCGGCATCTATATCCTGTGGATAAACTACTGTTGCGTTATAATGGTATTGCTCCATTAAAAATCGCACCCACCCTGAGGCCATAGAGCCTCCATAGGTATCCCAAAGGGCAATTCTTCCGGCAGAGATTTTAATTTTATCTTTTGGTGCAGCAGCACTTTTCAGTTTGATGTTTGCTTTTTCCAATATTGATTTCCCCGCTGACGAAACATAAAAATCGCCATTTTCAGTCGACCGGTAAACTTCAATTTTATTCTTCAAAAGGTCGTTCACTGCAGTATAGGAATCATTTTGTGCCGCACTCAACACATAATTTGATCCGTTAGGTACTTTATTATCCGGCTTTAATAGCTCTCCGTACGGATTTTTCTCAAACGGCCCTGAAAAATCATTTAAAATCCGGTCGAATTTAACATCCATTAAATAGGCTAGTGTCCATCCTGCAGCATCATACGGTGGGATTGGTGCGCCTCCGTCATATTTAAAATCATTTGGGTGATCTTGAGGCTCGAACATATCTAAAACATGCGGACGAAAAGCCTGATCGGTTTTTACGACATAACTTCCGGCAGGATAATTTTTCCCCGCAACGGTAAATGAAGCGGTTGCTTTTTGAACCACAATACCCGTTCTGATCAAGGCGTTTAAAAATTTAACGGCAGAATTAAAATCCGGCTGATCGGCGCTTAAAATATATCCACGCGGATCTCTGTTTACAGGAGCCTTCATCACCGTGTCAAAAGCTTTCATGCTAAGCTGACGCCGGGAGCCAAAATCAGCATCGCCTCCAGCAATCGGGCTACCTTTTTCACCTTTTGCCGCATTATTAATGGCTTCTATTTTTTTAGGAGAAAAAGACCAGGTATCTTTTTTACCACGCTCTATCGAATTTCTGCCCATCTGGTAAATGTTGTACAACAATTCGTCACGGTAACGTTGTGCGTAATTTAAAACGGCATAGTTTAACGATACTGAATAGTCGATCGAGTTTTTAAAGTACCATTTCCTCGGGGTAATCGGGTTTGGCGAATCGCCGTTCGGCAATAATCTAGAAGGAACTAAGGGAATTTCAGAAGGTGTAGGGTTCCCGATAATTTCGGTCAAGAGCCCAATCATATTATGAAAATATGTTGTGGTTCTTAGTCCGCCATTGTACCAGGTAGAGTAAACCGATCCTCCACGTTGGGTATAACCAGGTTTGTTTTCTACATTCATACGGTTGTGCATGGCCGCGCCAACGGCATCTAAACTGGTTAACAGCGTTGGGTCGAAAACATAATTGAAAGGATCACGATAGGGAGGACCTGCAACAACGGTTCCTGCCGGACCAGCCTGATGGTGGTTATACATAATCTGCGGAATCCATTCCACAAAAAGCTGGCGACCGATATTCTGTGTTTCTTTAAGGTTTAACATAAAGAAATCGCGGTTGTTATCATGACCTGCGTACTTTTCGTACAAAACAGGCAAACCTGAGGTTGTTCTTTTTTTGGGGTCTTTCTCTCTCATGTACCAATTGCTCACCAATTCTTGCCCATCAGGGTTGGCATGGGTAAACAAAATGATTACGTTATCTAAAATACGCAGGGTTTCCGGGTCTTTTCTGGAGGCAAACTCATAAGCAGTTTCGATCAACTGATGTGCACCCACCACCTCGTTGGCATGCAAGCCACCATCTATCCAAACTACTGCTTTACCTTCCTGGGCTAATGCTTTTGCCTGCTCAGGGGTAATTTCTGCATGCGCCAGCTGTTGCGAAATTTCCTTGTAACGATTCAATTTCTTCAGGTTTTCTGATGAAGAAACAATCAACATATATTGACTTCTACCTTCTTCGGTTTTGCCAATATCAACTATTTTAATGCGATCAGAACTTGCCGCGAGTTTCTTAAAATAAGCTTCTGTTTGAGTATAATTGGCCAATTGATAATCGTCGCCAATATCAAAACCAAAATGCGATTTTGGCGTTGGCACTTCCTGCGCCAGCACCGCACAGCTATTTACCATTAAAAAAGCAATACAAAGCTTTTTAAAGTAGATTTTTATCATAATAAGGGTTTAGTTAGGTAATCAAATATAATAGAGAATAAACGCTAAAAACCGCTTGCTGTAAATTTGTTACAAGTTTTAAATCCTAATCCATACATTTGTCCTGATGTAAGTTCTTAACTTTATTTTTCATCAACCGATACAGGTTCCCGGAATACAACCGGGATTAATAGGGAATCGTGTGCAAATCACGAGCTGTCGCGCAACTGTAAATTCTGTCTTTTTGTTAAAAGACAACGGTCTTATCATTCATGCCACTGTGCCGTTTACCGGGATGGGAAGGCGATAAGATCGGGAATAAGTCAGGAGACCTGCCTATATTGAATTGACGGTGCTTTCGCGTTATAAAGTAATTGGTCAGGTCTGATTGTACACCATAAAATTAACCATTTTATATGCTTGCTTTAAGCTTTTTGCTGATGAGTAGGCTGCTTGTGCGCTACCTTTCCTTTTTCATTTCTAACAAAAAACATTATAAAATATTGCTTTAAGGGCTTTTAAACGATTTATTTACTTAATCTTTAAAAGAGATGCTAACGCAAAATCTGGGCTATCCGCGAATAGGTAGCCAAAGGGAATTAAAGAAAATCTGCGAAAATTACTGGGCAGATAAAACTGGGTACAAAAATGTACTTCAGGTGGGAAAAAACATTCGCCACGAAAACTGGAACCTTCAAAAAGAAACCGGAATTGATATCATTCCTTCGAATGACTTTTCTTTTTACGATCATGTGCTCGATCATTCTTTAACTTTTGGGGCCATCCCGAAAAGGTACAACGAAGTGATCCTGAAAAAAGGAAATTCAGAGCTTGATCTTTATTTTGCAATGGCAAGAGGTTATCAAAAAGACGGATTGGATGTGGTAGCAATGGAAATGACCAAATGGTTCGATACCAATTACCATTATATCGTTCCTGAGTTTTACAAAGACCAGCCTTTTAAACTTTTTTCTACCAAAATTATCGATGAGTTTTACGAGGCAAAACAATTGGGTATTACCACCAAACCTGTTTTAATCGGCCCTGTTTCTTACCTTTTATTGGGAAAAGAAAAGGAAGCTGGCTTTGAAAAAATCGATCTGATCAAAAATCTCCTTCCGGTTTATATTGAGATATTATCCCGCTTGGATGCTTTGGATGTAGAATATGTTCAGTTTGATGAACCTTTTTTGACTTTAGACCTTACCGAAAAAGACAAGAAAGCTTACGAATATGCCTATAAAGAGATCAGAAAAGCTTTTCCAAGGTTAAAAATTGTTTTGGCTACTTATTTTGAGGGCCTAGGCAATAATTTAGCACTAACTACTTCACTCCCGGTAAATGTTTTACATATCGACCTGGTACGTGCTGAAGGTCAATTATCGGATGTTTTAGCTTCATTAAAAGAAGATACTATCCTTTCGTTAGGTTTGGTAGACGGAAGAAACATCTGGAAAAATGATTTCGAGAAATCCGTTTCAATCATTAATCAAGTTGTTGAGAAAAGAGGCCTAGATAAAGTATGGATCGCTCCATCTTGTTCCCTAATCCACTCACCGGTTGATTTAGACAATGAAACCAATGTGCAAAACCTTTCGGCCGAAATTAAACAGTGGTTGGCTTATGCGAAACAAAAAATTACGGAGGTAGCTACCTTAAAAAAACTGATCACCAACGAAAGCCCTGCATCTACCCTGCAAAAACTTGAGGAAAATAAGATCGCGATTGCTAACCGTAAAGTTTCTAAAATCATCCACAATCCTGAAGTTAAACAACGCGTTTTAGGATTAAAAGAGCAGGATGCCGAACGTTTAAGTGCATTTTCGAGCAGAAAAATCAAACAACAGGAACTCAATCTGCCAAGATACGCCACTACAACCATCGGATCTTTTCCGCAAACGGCTGAGGTAAGAAGCTGGAGGGCAAAACTTAAAAACGGAACTTTTACAGTTGAAGAATATGATGATCTCATTGCAAAAGAAACCGCAAAAGCCGTAAGCTGGCAGGAAGAAATCGATCTGGATGTTTTGGTTCATGGCGAATTTGAGCGTAACGATATGGTTGAATACTTCGGTGAGCAGCTAGATGGTTTTGCTTTCTCTAAAAATGGTTGGGTACAGAGTTATGGCTCACGCTGTGTAAAACCACCGATCATTTTTGGTGATGTTTCGCGTCCAAAACCCATGACTGTAAAGTGGACCGCCTATGCACAGTCGCTTACTTCGAAATACATGAAAGGTATGCTCACAGGTCCTGTAACCATCTTACAATGGTCTTTTGTACGGAATGATCAACCACGATCAGAAACCTGCACTCAAATTGCCCTGGCCATCCGTGATGAGGTTTGCGACCTGGAAAATGCAGGGATAAAAATCATTCAGATTGATGAGCCAGCCATTAGAGAAGGTTTACCATTGCGCAAGGCTGATTGGCAAAACTATTTAAACTGGGCGGTTAAAGCCTTTAAAATTTCGGCGAGCGGCGTGAAGGACGATACACAGATTCACACGCACATGTGTTACTCGGAATTTAACGATATCATCCAAAACATTGCCGATATGGATGCCGACGTAATCACCATCGAAACCTCACGTTCGCAAATGGAATTATTAGACGCATTTGCTGATTTTAAATATCCAAACGAAATTGGCCCAGGCGTATACGATATTCACTCTCCAAGGGTTCCGAAGAGGGAAGAAATGGTTCAGTTGCTCAAAAAAGCAAAGGCTGTTATTCCCTCCGGGCAACTCTGGGTAAACCCCGATTGTGGTTTAAAAACCCGCGGATGGGACGAAACCAAAAAGGCCTTAATAGAAATGGTTGAAGCTGCCAAAGAAATGCGTAAAGCCGAAGCGGTACTTGCTGCAGCTCTTCAGGTGAATTAATTCTATTTTTTGCCATGAGTAAATCAATGTTGTCAGTCTGAGCTCGTCGAAGACCCTATCGTGAAATAATTAAAAAAATGTCCTTCGACAAGCTCAGGATGACATCTTTTAAGTTATTTCACCACTTAACTGCATTGCCACAAATACTGAAAGCACATTTATTTTGTGTCTCCGGTATCCATTTCTCATACGCAAACCTTTTACTTTGGCAATTTTCTACTAAAAATAACTAGAAAGTTGCCAAAGCTTTTTACAGCACCTATATTTAACCCATGACCCTAGAAGAAAGAATAGAAAATTCTAAAACCAGCATTTTTAAAGCCGTTTTCCCAAATACAACAAACCACTACGATACCCTTTTCGGCGGAACAGCCATGCATTTAATGGACGAAGTTGCTTTTATTACTGCAACCCGCTTTAGCCGTCAGATTATGGTTACCGTAAGCAGCGACAGGATAGATTTTAAAAAACCTATCCCAGCAGGTACAATCGTAGAGCTTATCGGTAAGGTAAATCATGTGGGCAATACCAGTTTAAAGGTTAATGTAGAAATTTATATAGAACAGATGTATGCCGAAGGAAGAGAATTGGCCGTTCATGGCGATTTTACTTTTGTGGCCATTGATGAAAATAAAAAGCCAGTTCAAGTGATTAAATAATCTTATAAGCTACGGCCAAAAAGATGTAAAAATCATAATGCCTAAATTTTTAAATTTGATTATGGAACAGCAACTTTCTGAAGAAGACTTAAAAAATATTGCCAAGCAACTGGGTTGTCCTGAAGGCGAACACGGCATTAAAACAGGTGAAATGATGCATGCCAATAATATCGGCATGACTACTTCTGCAATTGAGGCATTAAACCTTAAAAGCGATGAAACTGTTTTAGAAATTGGTCATGGTAACGGCGGGCACATTGCTCAACTCTTATCAAAAGTCGAAAACCTCCATTATTTCGGTGCTGACATTTCTGCAACCATTATTGCCGAGGCCGAGAACATCAATCAGTATTTCCTTACAAAAGGAAAGGTTCATTTTCAGCTAACAGATGGCGTTACATTACCATTTGAGGATGATCGGTTTGATAAAATTTTTACGGTTAATACGATCTACTTCTGGACAAATCCAAGTGAATACCTCAACGAAATTAAGCGAACACTAAAACCTGACGGCTCTTTGGCTATATGTTTTGCTGATAAAAATTTTATGAAAAACCTCCCGTTTACGCCTTATGGTTTTACACTTTACAATGTAGAAACAGTAAAAGAACTATTAGAAAAAGCGGGGTTTACCATTAAAAATACGCTCAAAAAATTAGAGCAGATACAAAGTAAAACCGGTGAAAAGATAGAAAGAACATATTACGTTATAACAGCTACTGCATAATCATAGTCCTCGTTTGTAACGAGGATTAGCGAGAATAGCGATTGTATCGCTAATAGCATAACCACATTACAAATGTGGATCTCATTCATCCTCGTTACAAACGAGGACGATAGATAAGTCAATTTTAATACAAAATCAGATACAGATAGGCATAAACCACAGGAGCAGAAAGCAACAAGCCGTCAAAACGATCTAACAAACCACCATGGCCCGGTAACAAACCACCACTATCTTTCGTATCCAAACTGCGTTTAAGCATCGATTCTACTAAATCGCCTAGTGTACCAAAACTTGCAATTAATATGGCCATACCGATCCAAACCCAAGCTGGACTTTCGGTAAACAGAAATGACAAGCCAAAAGCGACCAAAACACTGGTAAACATGCCTCCAAAAAATCCTTCCCAACTTTTCTTTGGCGAGTGGCGCTCGAACAACTTACGTTTACCGTATTTTACACCAAAAAGGTATGCACCAGTATCATTTGCCCAAAGCATTAGCAAAAATGCCAGAGGAAGATGAAAGTTATATTCGTTCCAGTTTTTTAAAAAGCCCAGGGCATGAAAAAAACAGAATGGAATGGTTACATAAACAAAGCCAACAAAAGTGTACGAAATGTTGGCGAATGGAATTTTGTTTTTCTTATATAACTCCGTTATAAAAACCGAGAAAATCAGTGGGATACAAAGCAGCAAATACTTCGCATCGTATTTAAGGTAGTGTAAGCCAGCGGCCATTAAAAACACTAATGAGCCAGCTGCCAAACCAATATTTCGGTGTGGCCTGATGCCGGAATTTTTAATCAGCTTGTAAAACTCAAATAAAGCCAAAACACTTAAAACAAGATAAAATATGGTAAAAGTATAGCTGCCCAGAAGGATAGAGCCAAGCATTACAATGGTAAAAAAGAAAGCGGTTATTGCCCTGGTTTTCATTTAAGGTAAGCGGTAAAAGGTGTAAGGTTTAAGGTCATCATCACTATTCAATTTCGTTTTCTACAATGTATTCTATGGCTTTATCGAAATCTACTTTATTCACCAAAACATTTATTTCGCCAATATTATATGCCGAGAGCTGTTTATTTATCGTTACCGCCGGGATTCCGGCTTCTGTTAATCCCTGTTTTAATACCTCGGCCGCAAAGGCATCGCTGGTGGTATATACTTTAACCCAATTTTCGCTCACGTGATGCGTTATCTTTAAAAATTTTGAACAAAGCTATGGTAATTATTGCACTAATTAAATAGCCATACCACGGAAAACCGATCGGTTCATCAGCTTTATCAAGGGGCATATGGTGTTTCTGCATATAAAAAGCCGCACAAACCGCATAGGCATTATTTATAAAGTGCGCTAGCATAGCGTACCAGATGCTTCCACTATAATAATACAGGTAGCCAAAACCAGCCCCCAGTAACATACGTGGCACAAATCCATAAAACTGCACATGGATGGCACTGAAAATTATGGCCGATAACCAAATAGCTAAATGTGGATTCTCAAAAGCCCTGTTTAACGATCGTTGCACACCTCCACGAAACATTAATTCTTCGCCAATTGCAGGTATTACAGCGATCATAACGAGGTTTACAATGAAATCGAAATTACTCCGTACAGTGATCAATTGAATGGTCATTTTCATTGCAATAGCTTCTTTCTCCTTCATCCACTGTTCTATCTTATGCAAAAAATCAGGCAAAACCATTTTTTGGTTCCAAATCACTGTCCATTCCATAAATGGCATACTCAGTATCATAATTGCCAGAACAAGCACAACCAATAAGAATTTTGGTTGCTTGAAAAGATAAAATTCTGTTACTTTTTTTCTTTCTGTTAAGGCCAGGGCAATTGGAGGTAAAATAAATGTTCCGATCGAACTTAATATTTGTATCACTTTAAAACCAGCAATGTACTTAGTATCACCAGCTAAAAGCATGTCCAAATTACTTACTATTCCTAAGCCATACATCAGTAAAACAATGGCGATAGCTAAAATCCCAAACACGAGTCCGCCCGTAACTGCGTAAAATAAAAGTAAAAGTAATTGTAAGAAAGGATTGATTTCCTCCTTGTTAGGTGTTACAAAATTCATTATTTGTACCTTTGTATGTTTTATTAATCGTTGAAGATAGAAAATGTCTGTTAAGATAGGAAATATAGATTTAGGTGAGTTCCCTTTATTACTGGCTCCAATGGAGGATGTGAGCGATCCGCCGTTCCGTTATGTGTGCAAAAAAAACGGAGCCGACATGATGTACACCGAATTTATTTCTTCGGAAGGTTTGATCCGTGACGCCGCAAAAAGCCTACAAAAGCTTGATATTTTCGAATATGAAAGGCCAATTGGCATCCAGATTTTTGGTGGCGATATCGATCACATGCGCGAAGCCTCAGAAATTGCTTCTGCAGCAGGACCTGACCTGGTTGACATCAATTATGGCTGTCCGGTTAAAAACGTTGTGTGTAAAGGTGCAGGTTCTAGCCTTTTACAGGATATCGATAAAATGGTAAAAATGACCGAAGCTGTTGTTAAAGCTTCACATTTGCCAGTTACCGTTAAAACCCGCCTTGGTTGGGATGATAACACCAAAAATGTTTACGAAGTGGCCGAGCGCCTTCAGGATGTAGGCATTCAGGCACTTACCATTCATGGCAGAACAAGAGCGCAGTTATATAAAGGTGAGGCCGATTGGTCGCTTATCCGGGAGATTAAACGCAATCCACGCATCAAAATCCCGATTTTCGGCAATGGTGATGTAGATAGTCCTGAAAAGGCTGCTAACTGGCGTATGGAATACGAGATAGATGGCATTATGATTGGTCGTGCTGCAATCGGTTACCCATGGATTTTCCGCGAGGTTAAACACTTTTTTAAAACGGGTGAATACCTTGCCGGACCCACTATTGAAGAACGTATTGAAGTTTGCCGTACACACTTAGATAAATCGCTTGAATGGAAGGGCCCTAAAACCGGAATTTTCGAAATGCGCCGCCATTATGCAAACTATTTTAAAGGCCTGCCAGATTTTAAACCTTACCGCATGCGTTTGGTGGCTGAGCCAGATATCAACAACATTTACAGTATTTTAGAAGAAGTGGCAGAAAAATTTGCCGACTACGATGCCACTAAAGTACTGGCTTGATTTTTGAAAGGTTTTTTTATACATTCGTAAATCATCATGGTTACAGCTATTACAGACGGGGTTAAGGTTTCGGTAGAAACAGTGTACCAGCCAGAATATTCAAATCCGGCCAACGAGCATTATATGTTCGCTTATCGCGTAGAAATTTCTAATCTTTCTGATTATGCTGTTCAATTAATGCGCCGCCAGTGGTTTATTTTCGATTCGAACAGTAGCCGAAGAGAGGTAGAAGGTGAGGGCGTTGTTGGTTTGCAGCCTATTATCCAACCCGGCGAAACACATGTGTATGTTTCTGGATGCAACCTAAAAACTGATATGGGTAGCATGAAGGGTGCCTACTTAATGAAACGGGATATAGATGGATCTGAGTTCGAGGTTGATATTCCAGAATTTCAGTTAATCGCTCCTTATAAACTGAATTAATCGTCTGAAAAATCGTCATTTCGACTGATTGAAGCGAAATGGAGAAATCTCTGAATCGAGTTACGCTATAGGTCTGTCCCCAAGGGTGTAAACGGAAACCAATTTCTTATCTATTTTTTAGAAAAGCAATTTCAGCATTTCATTTTAATGTTAGTCCTGCTTTTGTTCCAAGTCCTCGCTGCGTGGGCTTTTCACGCCAATCAGGTTTAAAGCGCAGTTTTGCTGCAACTATTAAAGGTTTATCAGCATGATGCCTACAATTTTTTGCACACCCTGCAGCCCCAAATAGTACAACTAACTTCGCCACCTAAACCCGATCAAAGCGGGATGCCGATTCTTTCTATCGGCAGAAGCGGGAGCGGGACCGAAGCCTTCCTAAGCACCACAAAACCTGCTTTCCAAATAGACATTTTCAATATAGCCGTCACCCTGTCCCGAGTGTTCGGGATCAGGGTCTATCTGACTGAAAAGATGCTGATCCCGAACATTCGGGACAGCATGATGATCGCGTTGAAAAACACCCTGTATGGAAACAAGTAAGTAGAACTTAGTTAAACCAAAAACGGCCAGGATTACCCGGCCGTTCTGTGCTTTTCATAATTAGATATCTCTTTTAATCTCTGCTTCTTCCGAAAAGCATTGATGCGTAATACAATAAATTGGCTAATGCACCAACAGCGGCTACTACATAAGTCATGGCTGCCCACCAGAGTGCATCTTTGGCCTGCGCATTTTCTTCTTGTGTTTGCATTACACCATTATTATTTTTCAGCCAGGCCAATGCGCGGTTACTGGCATCAAATTCGACTGGTAGTGTAATGATACTAAATATGGTTACCAGTGCTAAACCTACTACACCAATTGCCAAAACAATTGGATTTCCGGTAAAGCCTATTAACAATACACCAATTAATAATACCCACTGTAAAAGATTAGATGATATACTTACCACCGGAACCATACTGCTTCTTAAATTAAGCCAGTTATACGATTTCGCTTGTTGCACCGCATGGCCACATTCGTGGGCCGCTACAGCCGCGGCAGCTACACTTCGGCTATAATATACATCTGTACTTAAATTAACGGTTTTATCTGATGGATTGTAATGATCTGTTAGTTGTCCTTCGGTACTCATCACCTTCACGTCGTATATCCCATTATCGTGTAGCATTCTTTCTGCCACCTCTTTGCCCGATAAACCAGAGCTAAGTTGCATTTCGGCATACTTAGAAAACTTATTTCTAAATCGCCATTGTACAAACATGCTCAGCAATAATACCGGGATGATTAATATTAAATAAACTCCCATTTTCTTCTGTATGTTTTTCGCTTAACATATATCAAAAAGCGTTCCCATATTATTTCACTATTAAAAAATGGTACATTTATACTATGCCAACTGCGTTTTCATATTGGGAGAAGGAGTCGTTTTTTACTTACGATATCATTGTTATCGGTAGTGGAATTGTGGGTTTAAATGCTGCTATCCAACTTAAAAAAACTGTTCCAACATTAAAAATTGCCATACTCGAAAGGGGCTTTTTACCAAGTGGTGCCAGTACCAAAAATGCGGGTTTTGCATGCTTCGGTAGCATTTCTGAACTCATTGAGCAAGAAGAATGTGCTGGTTTAGCTGGCTTGGCATTGCTCATAGAAAAACGGTGGAAGGGCCTGCTTAAACTGCGCAATTTATTAGGCGATAAAACCATTGATTACCAATGTTTAGGCGGCTACGAATTATTTAAAAATGATGCCATTTTTCTGGCCGACAAATGTGTATCCAAAATTGAACATTATAACCGTCTCATTAACGATGTTGTTGGCCCCATGGCCTTTGGCCTTGCCAATAAGAAAATTACTTCCTTTGGTTTTAAAGGCATCAACACCTTAATCGAAAACCAATACGAAGCGCAGATTGATAGCGGTAAAATGATGTTTGCTTTAATTCAATATGCGCAAAAACTCGGTATTAGCATAGTTAATAATTGTACGGTTGATCAGATCAAGGAAGAAAACCAGGGTACACAATTGTTAACCAAAAATGGAAGCTTTTTCTGTAAACGGCTAATTGTAACCACCAATGCTTTTGTAAAAGACTTACTGCCCGATGTTGATATTAGTCCTGGCCGTGGACAGGTTTTAATTACCAAACCCATTAAGGAACTAAAAATAGCAGGCACCTTCCATTACAATAAAGGTTATTATTATTTCAGAAATATAAATAATAGAGTTTTATTGGGCGGTGGCAGAAATATCGATTTTAAAGCCGAAGAAACCACCGAATTTGGCCAAACTGAGGCAGTTCAGCTAGCGTTGGAAGATTTATTAAAAAATGTAATTCTCCCTAAAGTTAATTATGAAATCGATTACCGATGGAGTGGTATTATGGCTTTTGGAAAAATTCTGGAACCACTTGTAGAGGAGATTAAGCCAAATATCTTTTGTGCTACGCGGTGCAATGGCATGGGGATAGCAATTGGTGCGCAAACAGGAGAAGACGTGGCGAATCTGCTGCTGAAAAGCTTATAGTTTTTTTACCACAAAGCACACAGAGAAAAAACCACAAAGCACACTGAGTTGGTTTTAATTTAAAAGATCCTTCTAACAGTTACATCATCTCGACTGAAGCACAGTTCCGACGTTAAGTCGGGAGAGAGATCTACCTATACAGATTTCTCGACTTCGTTGCACTCCGCTCGAAATGACGATTTGTGGAATAACGCTTATCAGTTATTTAAACACAATCGTCTTATTCCCACTTACAAAAACGCGGTCTTCGAAAATAAGCTCCAGGGCTTCTAACAGCACCTTTTTCTCTATTTCTTTTCCTGCGCGAACCATTTCTTTCACGCCGAAATTATGATCTACGTGGTTAGTATGTTGCGTAATAATCGGGCCTTCATCCAGGTTATCGGTAACAAAATGGGCGGTAGCACCAATAATTTTTACGCCGCGTTCAAAAGCCTGGCGATAGGGGTTGGCACCGATAAAAGCCGGTAAAAAGGAATGATGGATATTAATAATTTTACCTGCATAATCTTTTACAAAATCGGCAGAAAGGATTCGCATAAATTTAGCCAACACTAAATAGTCTACCTCAAACCTGTTAATAATAGTTTTAACTTCAGTCTCAAATTCACTTTTATCCTTATTGGTATGATCGACGAAAAAATAAGGAATGCCCAATTTTTCGGTAAAATCTCTCAGGCTTTCATAATTGCCAATTACACATTGTACGTTGGCCCCTAAAGTTTTGAATTGGTTTTTGATCAGTATCTCAGCTAAACAATGATACTCCTTGGTTACCAAAACGGCAATCTGTTTTTCCTGTTGAGTAATTAAATTTACCTCAGCAGCATTCGGCAGGTTTTCTAAAAGTTTTTCTTTTAATTTTTCTGCATCCTCCAGGTTTCCGGTACAGGCAATCCGGGTAAAAAACGATTTATTGGCTTCGTCTACAAACTCCCGCATGGCGATAATATTCAAGTGGTGTGCAGCCAGCACGCGGGTAATATTTGTAACTAAACCAACTTGATCTGGGCAGGATATGAGGACTGTTAATGCGTTCATTTATAAAATACTAATACCCAATTATAGAGATTTTTTTTCGTTATTTTCCGTACCCAATAACTAAAATTTTTTGGTATATCTATTTTAAATCTTCATTTTTGCTAAAATTTTTATCATTATGGAGATTGCGGGTATTGCTTTACTAATCGTTATTTTAATAGTTCTGGTTATTTTATTATTGAAGAAACCACAGACTGCTCTTTCTATTATTTCGGTAGAAGACTTCGAAAGAACAAAAAGTGAAAATGAATCGTTAAAAATCAGCCTGGCCAAAGCCGACGAACGTGTTTCTAATTTATCTGCCGAAAAAGAGCACATTACCGCATTGCTTAAACAAGAACAGCAGCGCCTAATTGATGAATTACAGGCTGAGCGCGACCGGCTTGCCGACGCCAATCGCGAATTGGAAAGTACCAGGTCTTTTTACCTGGCCGAAAAAGAAAAACTTGCCGAACAGAAGCTAAGTTTTGAGCAGTCGCAAGAAAAATTAAACAAAGACTTTGAATTAATTGCCAATAAAATACTGGAGGAAAAATCGAGCAAATTTATTGAGCAGAACCGAACTAATTTGGATATGATCTTGAATCCTTTGAAAGAAAATATTAAAGCTTTTGAAGATAAAGTAGAAAAGGTTTACAAAGCCGAATCGGATGAAAGAAATACACTGAAAGGCGTAATTTCACTATTAATGGATCAAAGTAAGCAGATTCAGGAAGATGCCAATAATTTAACCAAAGCTTTAAAAGGCGATAGCAAAAAGCAGGGAAACTGGGGGGAAGTGATTTTGGAAAAGGTTTTGGAACGCTCAGGTTTGGTGCGCGATCAGGAATACCGCATTCAAGCCTCGCATACATCCGCCGAAGGCGGTCGGTACCAGCCCGATGTAGTGATTGACCTACCAGATGACAAACATCTTATAGTCGATGCTAAGGTATCTCTGGTTGCTTATGAGCGTTCGGTATCTGCTGAGAGCGATGAAGAGCGAGAAGGCTATGTAAAACAGCATTTAGCCTCTATTAAGAATCACATACAGGAACTATCTTCAAAAAATTACCAGGATTTATATAAAATCAATTCTCCGGATTTTGTTTTGCTGTTTGTACCGATCGAATCCTCTTTCAGCATTGCGGTTCAAAAAGATGCAGAATTGTTCAATTTTGCCTGGGATAGAAGGGTAGTAATTGTGAGTCCATCAACATTATTAGCCACCTTGCGTACCATAGCCAGCATGTGGAAACAGGAACGCCAAAACCGGAATGTAATGGAAATTGCCCGTTTAAGTGGCAGTATGTACGATAAGTTTGTAGGCTTTGTTTCGGATATGGAAAATATTGGCAAACACATCAAAAATGGGCAGGACGCTTATGATAAAGCCATTAATAAATTGTCAGTGGGTTCTGGAAATTTAACCAATACTTCTGAAAAGATTAAAAAATTGGGAGCGAAGACCACCAAACAGATTGATACGAAGTATTTGGATGTTAACGAAGATTAGAATATTTACCTTTTATTAGTGAGTAAAGTAGTTATTTAAACTTATAGCCGTCACCCTGACCTGTAGCGCAGCGGAAAGCTACGCAGTAAATTTGTTTCAGGGTCTATCTTGCAGAAAAGATGCTGATCCCGAACATTCGGGACAGCATAACGATAGCGTTATACAAAAGAGCTAAAAAATAATTTGCATAATAAAGACTCATTTGCAAAAATAGTCATTGCTAAATGAAATTTATATTTTCTTAGCAATATCGGCTACAAAGTAAAATCGTCATCTCGACTGAAACGCAGTGGGTTGGAGAGATCTACCTACAAAGATTTAGCTTCGCTGAGCCTTCGGGTTCTCGACTTCGTTGCACTCCGCTCGAAATGACGACCTATTTTTATTTATTAAAAGCATTCCAGCCCTGAGCCTTCAGCTCGTGTACTTTTTCTGATTTAGAAACCATTTTACAACCCGAGTTTTTATCCGTAACATGCCCAATCACGGTAATATCTACATCATGTTTCAGTTTTTTATAATCCTCCTGACTAATGGTAAACAACAGCTCATAATCTTCACCACCACTTAACGCACAAACCGTTGGGTCTAAACCTAATTCACGCGCAGTTTCATAAGTCATTGGATCTAAAGGTATTTTCTCTTCGTAAATGGTTATTCCTTTATCTGATTGTTCTGCCAAATGCAAAATTTCTGAAGCTAAACCATCCGAAACATCAATCATCGAAGTTGGTTTTATATTCATTTCATCTAAAAGTGCAATAATATCCATCCTTGCTTCTGGTTTCAATTGTCTTTCGATGATATAATCTTTACCTTCTAAATCTGGTTGGATCTGTGGGTTTTCCAGATAGATTAATTTCTCTCTTTCTAAAATCTGCAGGCCTAAATAAGCACCGCCCAAATCGCCGGAAACACACAATAAATCGTGTTCTTGAGCGCCATTTCGGTACACCACTTTGTCTGCATCGGCATAACCAATACTGGTAATACTGATTACCAGGCCTTGCTTGCTCGATGATGTATCTCCACCAATTAAATCAATGTTATATTTGTTGCAAGCCAGTTCAATTCCTTTATAAATTTCTTCAACAGCTTCTAAAGGAAATTTGCTCGACAAACCCAGCGAAACTGTAATTTGACTTGCTTTTCCGTTCATGGCATAAATATCACTTAAATTTACCTGAACAGCTTTGTAACCTAAGTGCATTAAAGGCACATAAGCCAAGTCAAAATGGATTCCTTCCAACAATAAATCAGTTGAAATTAAGGTCTGTTTCCCTTTGGCATCTAAAACAGCAGCATCATCGCCGACACCTTTTACCGAATAATCGTTTTTAATTTTAAAATTAGTAGTTAGGTGTTTAATTAACCCAAATTCGCCTAATTCATTAATATCTGTACGCTCTTTATTTTCAAACATATGCAATAGTTAGGGGCGAAGCCCCCGATTTTATTTTTAATTATCGTCACTCTGAACTTGTTTCAGAGCCTTACTAACAAGATGCTGAATTAAATTCAGCATGACGGATCTATTTAATATTTTCCATCCAATTCTTACCTTCGGTAAACCTGGCAATTAACATGGCCGCAACATTATCGCCGGTAGCATTTAACAGGGTAGCCATTGGATCTACCAAAGTGCCAATAATCATAGCTGGTGGTAGCGCCTCTGGTGGTAATTGGTAAGCCGAAATCATTAATAACTCGCCTATATAACCGCCATTTGGTATTCCACCTTCTACGATACTCACCAAAACAGTAATACCCAGTGCCAAAATAATGGTATCAACATGTACTAAATCTTTCCCAAAAATGGCAAAAACAACAGCAATTTTAACAATAGAACTAATACTCGAACCATCCTTATGCAAGGTTGAACCCAAAGGAATCGTCACATTGGTAATGTAATCGGGTACGCCCATTTTTCGTGCACCATCTAAATTTGCCGGAATAGTGGCAATACTGCTACAGGTTCCAATAGAGGTTAACGATGGCACAATATTATTTTTCCAAAATACTTTTATCGCTTTAAATCCACCTGCAACAAAAGCATATAAGGTAAAAAAAACGATAAAATAAAACGCTCCTACACCGTAGTACAAACCTAAAGCTTTTGCATAGGTTCCAAAAAGCTGTGGACCAAAAACCCCAACCTGATAAGCAAAATAAGCACCCAAACCGATTGGGCCAAGTTTCATAATCAAAATGATGAGTTTTTTCATCACTTCATTGCCCGATACCAAGAAGTTCTTAAATCCATCGCCCTCTTTCCCAGCATATAACGTAGAAAAACCAACCAGTACTGAAAAAATAATCAATGCAAGCATGTTTTTTCTACTTCCGATCTCGAAAAATTCTCCTACGGTTAAAAGTTGTGTCATTTGTTCACCAAACGATTGTATTTTCTCAGGTTCAGTTGGTAAAGGTGTATTTCCTAATTGCTGGTGGATAGGAAAAATCCATGTAGCAACCAAGGTTAATACCGCAGAAATGAGTATGGTAGAAAGAAAAACCAAAACCATAATGGTTAATAATCTTCCTAACTTTTTTGTCCTATCTATATTCGCGATTGCTGAAGAAACCGCAAAAAATACCAATGGAATAACAGCTGTAAACAACAGGTTTAAAAATATATCGCCTAATGGTTTTATACTTTCAACACTTTTCCCGAAAATTAAGCCCACAATACTTCCAACAGTTATTCCTGCCAAAAGCCATAATAAGCCTGAGTAATTTTTAAGGATGTTGTTTTTTTCCATAAATGTTAAATTAGACATCCGAAGTTTTGCTGGCCATAAGCCCTTGTGAACTTCGGATGTCTTTTACACTATCTTTTACAAGCCCAATTCTGCAGAAATATCAAGCATGCGCTGTATCGGTTTACGGGCGAGTTCAATAATATGCTCAGGTACAGTTACTTCTGGCAAACCATTTTTAATACATAAATATAGTTTTTCTAAAGTATTTCTTTTCATGTATGGGCAATCGTTACAAGCACAGCTGTTATTTGGCGGCGCCGGAATAAATGTTTTTGTTGGATTTGCCTTTTCCATCTGGTGGATAATTCCACTTTCGGTAGCTACAATAAATTCTGTAGCCGGATTGGTAATGGTGTATTTTAAAAGTCCGGTTGTTGAACCGATATAATCGGCCATTTTCAAAACCACTTCTTCACATTCCGGGTGCGCAATAAATTTAGCGTTCGGATGGCGTTCTTTTAGTTTTGTTATTTTCTCCTGCGAAAAAATTTCATGTACCATACAGGCACCATTCCACAATACCAAATCCCGCCCGGTTTTCTTTGCTACATAAGCACCTAAATTTCGATCGGGACCGAAGATTATTTTTTGGTCTTTAGGTAAACTCTCTACAATTTGAACGGCATTTGTACTGGTACAAACAATGTCACTTAAAGCTTTTAGTTCAGCAGTACAGTTTACATAAGTGATGACTAGGTGATCTGGATATTTTTCTTTAAACTTTCTAAACAGATGGGGAGGACAACTATCTGCTAATGAGCATCCTGCTTTTACATCTGGTAATAAAACGGTTTTATTGGGCGATAAAATCTTTGCTGTTTCGGCCATAAAATGCACACCAGCAAACACAATTACATCAGCATCTGTTTTTGCAGCTTCTTGAGATAGGCCTAAACTATCGCCAATATAATCTGCAATATCCTGAATGTCAGGTTCTTGATAGTAATGTGCAAGAATAATGGCATTCTTTTCCTTTTTTAATTTCTCAATCTCAGCAAATAGATCGAGGGTAGGATCAATTTCTTCTTCTGCGAAACCTTTTTTATTGATTTCTTCTAAGACATCTATGTTCATTTTAAAATTTTCCTTTTTTGAATTTTGACGTTGGCCAAAGATAAAGCTTTCAACGTCTCAATAATTAATAAGTATTTTTAAATAAATAAATCTTGTTTGTTTATTAGTGTGTTAGTATTGTTGGCAAGTTTCGAAAAAAAGTTCTTTTATATAAGTTGTTAATCGTTTACTAACATTTAGATTACATTTCTCTAATATCATGAGTTTGATTTTCAGCACTATCGAAAAGTCGCTCAATTTTTATCAATACCCGAATGTTAATTGTTTATAAGTGGGTAAAAAGTTAATTACTTGTACAAAGGTGCTCAAAAATTACTTAAAAGATTGTGGCAAATTGTCTTTTTAGAGTAGCTTTAAACATTCAAATTTATTTGTTAGGATAATTTAGACACAGAGTTAACATTTATCAACTAGTTGTTAACATCGTGGATAAAGTAAATGTTTTTATTAATGAGGAAAGTAGATTTTCTGGTAATTGGTTCAGGTATAGCGGGTTTGAGTTTTGCACTTAAGGCAGCGAAGTTCGGTAAGGTTTTAATCGTTACTAAGTCGAACGAAGACGAATCGAATACAAAATACGCTCAGGGCGGTGTTGCGGTTGTAGTAGATAAAGGTGATTCTTTTGAGAAACATATCGATGATACTTTGATTGCTGGCGATGGATTATGTGATGAAAAAATTGTGGAAATCGTTGTAAAAGAGGGGCCTCAGCGTATTCAGGAGATTATCGACTATGGCATAAACTTCGATAAGGATAACTCTGGTTTCTATGATTTAGCCAAGGAGGGAGGGCACTCCGAACACCGTGTTTTGCACTACAAAGACATTACCGGATATGAGATTGAAAGGGTATTGCTGAATGAAATTCATGAGAATAACAACATAGAGATATTAACACATTACTTTGCGCTGGAGTTAATTACCCAGCATCACCTGGGTGAGTTTGTGGATAAACGTACCGAAGATATTAACTGTTACGGTGTATATGCCTTTAACACAGAGCTTAACGATGTGGAAAAGATTGTAGCAAATGTGACTGTGATGGCTTCGGGCGGTGCCGGACATGTGTATTCAGCAACAACAAATCCGGTTATTGCAACAGGCGATGGTATGGCAATGGTTTATCGTGCAAAAGGAAAAGTGCGGAATATGGAGTTTATTCAGTTCCATCCAACTGCTTTGTATCATCCTGGAGAGTACCCATCGTTTTTAATATCGGAAGCTGTTAGGGGTTTTGGTGGTGTGTTAAGACGGAAGAATGGTGAGGAATTTATGCATGAATATGATGAACGTAAATCGTTGGCACCACGTGATATAGTAGCCCGTGCGGTAGATAATGAAATGAAGAAATCAGGCGATGACTTTGTTTACCTTGATATTACCATGCGCAAGAAGGCTGACATTCTGAAACACTTCCCTAATATATATGCGAAGTGTTTGTCAATAGGGATTGATATGACGAAAGATTATATACCTGTTACACCTGCATCTCACTATATGTGTGGTGGCATTCTGGTTGATGAATATGGTCGCTCTTCAATTAAAAATTTATATGCCTGTGGCGAATGTTCTTCTACGGGTTTGCATGGAGCTAACCGTTTGGCTTCCAATTCGTTATTAGAAGCCACGGTTTTTGCACACCGTATTTACCAGGATGCTATTGAAAACTTCAGGAATAATATTATTCCAGAACACATTCCTGAATGGGATTCGAAAGGTGTTACCCAAAGTAATGAGGATGTATTGGTAACACATAACCTTAGGGAGCTGCAAAAAATTATGGGCGATTATGTGGGTATTGTCCGTTCTGATTTCCGTTTGGAAAGAGCACACCGTCGTTTATTTTTAATCTACCAGGAAACAGAAGAATTTTATAAAAAGAATAAAGTTTCAGTTAAACTTTGCGAATTGCGTAATGTAATTCAAACGGCTTATCTGGTGATCAAGTCTGCTATGCAACGGAAAGAGAGTAGGGGATTACATTATACTACTGACTACCCTGAACATGCAAAAGAATTGGTAGATACTGTTTTTTAATGTGGAATCGTGATGCTGAATTTAGTTCAGCATCTATATATCATATATACAATACTTAAAAAGACCTGATCTCGAACATTCGGGACAGGGTGACGTAAAATAGAGTTATGCCTTTAATATTACCGGTAAAAGATAAATACCCTGAAATTGGAAAAAACAATTTCATTGCAGAGAATGCCACCATTGTTGGCGATGTAATAATAGGCGATAAATGCTCAGTATGGTTTAATGCTGTAATTAGAGGCGATGTAAATGCCATTACAATCGGAAATGAATCAAACATACAAGATGGTGCAGTAATTCATGCAACGTACTTAAAAGCTTCTACACACATCGGTAACAGAGTATCTGTGGGGCACAATGCCATAGTGCATGGGTGTACGGTCCAGGATAATGTTTTAATCGGCATGGGTGCCATTGTAATGGATCATGCTGTTATAGAAGAGTATTGTATTATTGCTGCTGGATCTGTGGTATTGGAAAATACCATTTGTGAAACGGGTTATTTATATGCGGGTACGCCTGCTAAAAAAATAAAGCCCATTACTGATGAGCAAAGGGCTTTATTGAATAAACTGCCTGATAATTATATCATGTATTCGGGGTGGTTTACCCAATAGTGTCCGTCATTTCGACTGAAGTGAAACTGAATGGAGAAATCTTTCTCGAGATAGATCTCTCCGTTCCACTGCGTTACAGTCGAGATGACGATTTCTACGGTGTTGGCGGAGGTATCACCAATGGATCTTCACGTTCCCAGTTCGGTTTTAAATCCATTAAAGCCTTTAAATACCAAACTTTTTCGGGTTGATATCCTGCTTTTACATTTCCTGTATCCCAGATTCCGTTTTTATTCTCATCATAAATTACCCTGAGCATATACTTGCCAGCTGGATATTTAGAAAAAGTAACTTTTGAGTTTTTGCTGACGGGAAAAGATTTTATGATGTCCTTTTTTTCGTTTAGAAACTGCACAACGTATCTTTTAGTGGTATCTGGAACAGTTACATTTAATACCAGGGTGGTATAAGCGTCCGAACTTTCGAGTGAAAAACGTTTGGTTACATCTTTGTTTTTAGCGTTAAATATGGCAGTAAAAGCACCTGCAGCTAGCTTTAAATCATAAGTCCTTTTATTTTTCCAGGGATATTTAATGTAATATTTAAGAAAATCTACACTGTCTTTCACCACCTCAAAAGTTGTCCGTTTTATTGAGTCTTCTAAAAGTGTGATTTTTGATGGATCTGCAGCAGCCATTGGAAACGGAAAGGTTAGCGTTAACTGTTGGAAAGGGTTTAACTTGCCGCCCAATAAGTTATCAGAAACAGTAACCTCGCGTGTATAGGTGTCTTTTTTACCCCTGGTAAAGTTTAAGGTCTGTAAAACTTTACCTTGATCTTGTATGGCAACTTTAACCGAATCGAAACTCAAATCCTTCAACCATATTTTCGCAGTATCATTATTTTTAGAAAAATGGACAAACTTACCTACGTCAACAGCTGGTGGATCTGTAATGGTTATTTTAGGGCTTTTAAGCTGTTGATTAAAGATGATTGATATACTACCGTCGTTATTTAATTTTCGGTCTAATACGCGGAATTCTGGTGCCAATTCTTTAAATATCTGCAGATCTATATTCTCTATATTTTTATCTATTACAATAGGTTCTTTTACAAATCCAATTTCATCCGAAATCTGCTGGTATATTTTATCGCCACCTCCGCTACTTTCTTTAACAGCATATACTTTATAGGTACCTTTTCTCAGGTTATTTAATTTGTAGGTTCCGGCACTATCGGTAGTGGTATATATTGATGGACGTTTTTTTCCAAAAATAGTATCTCTTTCTAAAGGCAGAATAAATACCGTAACTTCCTTCTCCGGTTCGTCAGTTAGTGAATTGATTACCTTGCCGCTTAATGATAACGAATCTATTTCCGGGCCGGTAGAAAAAACATAGGATAAATTTTTAACTACATTTCCTTCATTAACATCGGCTACAGATTTTCCAAAATTTAAAGTATAGGTCGTATTTTTTTCTAAAGAATCCTTAAGATTAATTTCCAATCTTTTTTGACGCTTTTTTAACTCAGGAGTTTTTTCCTGATCGGGTGAAATAGAAAATTCTTTAAACTCATCTTTAAGATTAAAATATTCATCAAACTCGATCACAATTTTTTTAGCATTAAAATTCCTCGTTTGATTTTTTGGAGTCATGCTTAAAACCTTTGGTGGCTTCGTGTCTTTTGGCCCACCTTGCGGCGTTTGAATACTTGCACAACCAAAAAATAGGAGCAAGCTTGTTACAACCGCTAAATTTTTAAGGTTAAAATACTGAGCTTTTAAATTTGGCATATTTTAAACGTTCTGACGAATTTTTATACTTTTTGGAACCGTAACATTAAAAAATCTTTTTTTTAGCTTATATCGCTTAATTTTAAGTCTGTTTTAAAATAGTTAAAGTATTGATTATCAATTACTTATTGATATAGACCATTAAAACTGATATATCTGAAGGTGAAACGCCTGAAATTCGCGATGCCTGACCTAAGGTACGTGGTTTGATCTTAAATAATTTTTCTCTGGCCTCTTTTGAAATGGAAACAATTTTATTGTAATCGAAATCTGGCTTAATTTCCTTGTCTTCCATCTTCAGCATTTTGGCTACAATTTCATTTTCCTTTTCAAAATAACTTTCATATTTAATTTTGATTTCGGCCTGCTCAATGGTTTCGTTGTCTAAATCTTTTGTTGCTTCTGCAAGCGCTTTACTTACTTTAATCAGATCGGGTAAACCAACATGAGGCCTGCCAACCAAACTGTGTATTTTTACATTTTGATTTAAGACACTTGACCCTAAACTTTCGAGCATTGGATTTGCATCGCTCATTTCGATACCTTGGTTTCTGGTGAACTTAACCAAAGCGTCAGCATTTGCAATTTTCTGATTCACCTTCTCTAAACGTTCATCAGAAATTAAACCCAGTTCGTGCCCGATAGGGGATAAACGGATATCAGCATTATCTTGTCTTAATAACAAACGGTGTTCGGCTCTCGATGTAAACATACGATAAGGTTCTTCCGTTCCTTTTGTTACCAGGTCGTCAATTAAAACACCAATATAGCTGTCAGATCTTTTCATGATCAGTTCATGTTTATCTGTGATTTTTTGGTGTGCATTTATACCAGCCATGAAACCCTGACAAGCTGCTTCTTCATATCCTGTAGTTCCATTTATTTGTCCGGCTAAAAATAAATTGCTGATCAATTTAGTTTCTAGTGTTAAAGACAATTGGGTAGGTGGGAAGAAATCGTATTCGATGGCATAACCTGGTCTGAACATTTTTGCTTGTTCGAAACCTGGTATTAACCTTAGGGCTTTAAATTGTACATCTTCCGGAAGAGACGTTGAAAATCCGTTTACATAAATTTCGCAAGTATTCCATCCTTCAGGTTCAACAAAAATCTGATGTCTGTCACGCTCTGCAAAGCGGTTAATTTTATCTTCAATGGATGGGCAGTACCTTGGTCCTAAACCTTTAATTCTTCCAGTAAACATTGGTGATTTTTCGAAACCTTCTTTTAGTGTTTCATGAACATCTCCATTGGTATAAGTGATCCAGCAACAACGTTGGTCTGTCGAAACTTCGGTATCCGTATATGAGAATTTACCTGGGTTTTCGTCTCCCCATTGTTCTTCCATTTTGGTGTAATCCAAACTTCTTCCGTCCACGCGTGGGGGAGTACCAGTTTTCATTCGGCCTGCTTCCATACCTAGTTCTACCAGTTGTTCGGTAATTCCTGTTGATGCTCTTTCGGCAGTTCTGCCTCCTCCAAATTTCTTTTCTCCAATATGCATTATACCGTTTAAGAAAGTTCCATTGGTCAATACCACTGCTGTACTTTCTATTTCGATACCCAAAGATGTTTTAACACCATATACCGTATTGTCTTTTACCAACAGGCCAACTACACTGTCTTGCCATATATCAAGGTTAGGTGTTCTTTCCAATGCTAAGCGCCATTCTTCTGCAAAACGCATTCTGTCAATTTGCGCTCTTGGGCTCCACATAGCAGGTCCCTTTGATTTATTAAGCATTCTAAATTGAATAGTCGATTTATCAGAGATAATCCCTGAATATCCGCCCATGGCATCAACCTCACGAACAATCTGTCCTTTAGCTACACCACCCATGGCAGGGTTACAACTCATCTGGGCAATAGTGCCCATATTCATTGTTATTAATAAAACAGATGATCCTAAATTGGCAGCAGCAGCAGCAGCTTCACAGCCTGCATGACCAGCACCAACAACAATCAAATCGTATTTTGAAAACATTTTATTTTATATTTCTGTAATGTTCCACGTGGAACAATTGGTTTTTATCCTAATATTACGTCGTGCTAAAAATAATTTCAGTACGGCGATTGTTTGATGTTCCACGTGAAACATAACGTGGAAAACATCTTTCAATTATACTTTGGTTATTCTGAAAGTTCGAGCCAACGCATGGTTAACTCGTCAAGTTTTGCCTGAAGCAATTCTATCTCGCTGGAAACTTCCTGAATTTTTACATAGTCGGCTGCATCAATTTTAACCAGGCTTTCGTTAAGTGAAGCTATTTTTTTTTCTGTTTCAGCGATGCCTTTTTCACTCTCTTCTAATTCTTTTTGCTCCTTGAAACTTAGTTTTTTTACTGCTTTAATAGGTGTTTGTTCTACAACAGGAGCAAGTGTTTTCTTGGTTTCTGCTTTTACTTTTGGTTGCTCTAAACTTAAACGATACTCTGAATAATTGCCGTTATAAATTTTAACCACACCTTCTCCTTCCATGATAAATAGTTGATCGCTCATTTTATCAAGCAGGTATCTGTCGTGAGAAACCAGCATTAATATGCCAGGGAAGTTTTCTAAAAATTCTTCAAGAACGTTTAGCGTGTCGATATCAAGATCGTTTGTTGGCTCATCCAAAATTAAAAAGTTCGGATTTTGCATTAACACTTTCATCAAGTTCAAACGTTTCTTTTCACCACCACTTAATTTCTCTACCATGCCATGTTGTTTCTTCGGCGGGAAGAGAAATAAGGTTAAGAGGGCAGAAGCCGTAATCACTGAACCGTCAGCCATCTTAATATATTCAGCATCCGATTTTACAATATCAATTACCCTTTCCTTTGGGTCGAAAGTTAAACCACCTTGTTTGTAATAACCAAAAACGGTTGTATCTCCAGTATCAACTTTACCAGCATCTGGCTTTAACTGACTTGTAATGATATTTAGCAAAGTAGATTTACCTGTACCATTCTTTCCTGCTAAGCCAATTCTGTCTCCTTTTTTAAAGGTATAACTAAAGTCGTTGATGATCGGACGGCCATCAAATGCTTTTTTAATATGTTCGATCTCAATAATCTTCCCGCCTTGACGAGACATCTTCATTTGGAGGTTAATACTCTGATTATCAGACTTTTTCTTTGATTTTTCCTCTAAATCGTAAAAAGCATTGATTCTGGCGTTAGATTTAGTTCCGCGGGCCTGTGGCATGCGTCTCATCCACTCCAATTCTTTCTTTAATAGCTGTTGGTTCTTATGTAAAACCGTTGCGTCTAAAGCTTCTCTTTCCGATTTCTTCTCTAAATAATAAGCGTAGTTCCCATTATAGTTGAAAATTTTTCCTCGATCTAATTCAACAATGGTATTGCAAACATTATCCAAAAAGTACCTATCGTGTGTAACAAGTAAAATTGTTTTCTGTCCGGTAGTTAATAATTTCTCCAGCCATTCAATGGTATCGATATCTAAATGGTTGGTTGGCTCATCAAGCACCAGAATTTCTGGATCTTCAATTAAAAGTTTAGCCAGGGCCAAACGTTTCTTTTGGCCGCCAGATAGGGTAGATATTTTCTGTTGAAGATGAGTAATGCCCATTCTGTTTAAAATGGTTTTAATCTCATGTTCATATTCCCAGGCATTGTGTTCGCTTAATTCTTCATATAAACGGTTAAGTGTTTTTTCGTCTGGATTAGGGTCTTCAATTAATTCTTCATATTCCTTAATTAATTGTTGTTGTTTATTCTCAAGAGAGAATATGTGGTCGCTAATAGAAAAACCTTCAGTAAATTGTGGTTCCTGATCGAGAAAACCGATTTTAACAGCTTTATTTTTTACAATTTTACCTTCGAGCGGAGGGAACCTTTCTGCCAATAATTTCAAAAGTGTACTCTTTCCCGCACCATTAATTCCAACCAACGCCACGCGCTGACCAGAGTTAATACCTAAGGTTAAATTTTTAAATAGCCATTCGTCATGATAACCATGACCTAAGCCTTCTGCCGCAATTAGTGTGCTCAATTTTTTTGTATTTCGGATTTATAAAGGAAAATTAGTGCAAAAGTAAGTATAAAATATTTGGAACGGCATAATCAAATTGTAAAGGGCTTCTGTATCAGCTAAAAATGGCAGAATATTGATGCATTGGGTTATCTGTTCAGTAGTTCATTTGTTATTAGTTGCATTATTTCGGTAAAAGAAAACAGCGGTCGGACTCGCTCCACCGCTGCTTCAATCATTAACTAAAACTAAACTTTATCTTGATATAATGCCTGGATGTAAATTCCAGTACATTATGTAATTGTTCTTTTTTGAATATAAGACTGCGGTTGATTAGAAATGTTGCAGAGAATCTCGGTGTATTATACCAGTATAGTCTAATTGTCGACGAACGCCCGTAACTGTTAGACGAACGAGGCTTAGGGCAAGAAGGTGTCCAAAACAAATTGATAACAATAGATTTAAAATTACCTGTTAAATGTATACTGGGAAGTCTGATTGAAAAGAACCGGCAAAAAACTTATCGAGAAGTTAACAGTTAAGACGGGTTTGGTTCGGAGTTGGTTCGGACTTAAGACGGAGTTGTGACAATGTTATCCGAACAAAGCCTGTTTAAACTCCGAGATTTTTGCATTATAAAAGGCAAACAATGGTTTACTTCAATGGAAGTTAAATATAAGGGGGTCATTTGCTGTGGTCAGTTGGTTCTGCCATGCAAAATATAAAAAGCTGGTAGATAACCTGAAAATGAATAAAATGTGTGGTTAAAGAGAAACTTAAATTAGGCCAATTTCTGCTCTATAGCTTAAATATTCATCTTCTTTCTGCGTCATGAGGCTTTTGGCGGCTTTTCCTTTGTCTTTGTATCCCAGTAAATGGAGCGTACCATGGATCATAATGCGGCAAACCTCATCAAATTCCAGTGTTTTGAAGGTTTTGGCGTTTTCTTTAACGCGCTCAATACTGATGAAAATATCGCTTACAATCTGTTTTTCTTCTTCAGAATTATCGAAAGTAATGATATCGGTATAAGTATCATGGTTTAAATATTGTTGGTTGATGCCCAACAGGTATTCGTCACTACAGAAAATAAAATTAAGTTCCTGCAATTTAAAGCCTTCTTTTTCAATCGTAGTTTTAATCCACTTCTTTACCTTAAGTTTCTGAGGAAGATTATAGCTAACTGATTCTGTGAAAAATGATATTGCAGGCATATTGTGGTGTTTATGGCTGCAAATTTAAGAAATATTCCAATAGTTGCCGTCATCTCGACTGGAGTGCAACGGAATGGAGAGCGCTTTAATTAAAAGATTGTAGACAAGGTTAAAGGTTTCTCGACTCCACTGTGGTCCGCTCGAAATGACGGGTCGATTTACGTTAGGTTGACGTAAATACAAACATTATCGTTCCATATTCAAAGACTTCAAATACTCAGCGATCTTGTTTTTATAGTAATAATTTAAGCTTGGGGGCAGTTTTTGCAGCATATCATTACCGTTTTGTTGCTGTTTTTTAAACTGATCGACCATTTTTTTGTAAGATGGGGGGAACTCCTTAGCGGCTTTACTTTCCCGTTTAGCGTCTTCTTCCTGATCACGCTCGGCTTTTTCTGCCTCTAATAGCTTGGTTAAAAGGTCTTTTTGCCTGTTTAAGGTTTCTTGTTGCAAACGTTTATTAACCAGATCGCTCTCGGTCTGTTTCATTTCTTTAATGGCTTCATTTAGATTACCCATTTTGCCTGTGCCATCTTTGTTCTCTTCACGGTTGATCTTTTCGAGCGCCTGACGGATCATTTGTTGTTGCTGGGCCATCTTACCAAACTCCTGGCTCATTTGTCCTTTGCCAACTTTACCTTGATTATCTCCCGATTTTTGCATTTGCTCCCGGGCTTTTTGCATGCTTTTGTTTAACTGTTCTTGCATCTGCGAAAGCTGCTTCATTCCTTGTTTTTGTTTCTTTCCACTGCCGCCCTTACCGTTTTTCTGCATATTTTGCAGCTGACTCAAGGCCTCACTCAACATCAGGGTTAGATTATTGATAGAAGTCATGGTAAACTGCTGAAAACGGTTAGCCTCAGGCGTTCTTCTGTCACCTAAACTTTCCAAACTTTTATCCAGGTTGAAATTGATCTTGTTCATCTCCTCGTTAACTGTCGATTCTATCTGCGGAACGCGCTTGCTTAAACTGTATAAGCTATCGGCAATAGTTTTAAGGTTATCTTTAATGCTGCGCTGTTTCTGAACGTTACCGGTATAAGAAGGATCGGCCGCAGTCATTTTCTTTAAAGCAAGCATTACTTTTTCCTGATCAAAAGAAGTGGTCAATAAGTTTTCCAAGAGGCGGCGCAATTCTTTGGCGTTCAGGTTGTTTTCCATTTCTTCACCCTGTTGCTGCATATCGCTCATTTTTTTAGATAACTTTTCCATCTGCTCGCCAGCTTTTTGTTGTTTCTGGCTTGCATTTTTCGAATCTTTTTTATCTAAAGCATCTTTACTGTCCTGTTGTTCTTTTTGTATATCCTGCACATCTTTTTCAGGATTTTCGAAAGGATTAGGCCTTTCAAGCGCCTGATTTTTTTCTTCCAGCTTTTTTAAATCATCTTTCAGGTCTTTCATCTCCTTGTTAAGTGCATCCTGTTTTTGCTTTAACGATTCATTGTCCTGTTTTTTATCTTTGGTTTGCTCAGCAAGTTCCTTTTGTTCTTTAGCCAGTTCATTTAAACGATCGATATCGGTTTGAAGGTTTTGTTCAAATTCTAATTGTTTGTAGAGTTCTAGAATCCTGTCGAGTTCATTTTTAAGGGTTTTATTGTCCAGTTGCATTTTCGAGAGCTCATTCTGCGTTTGGTCTTTATTTTTCTCATTCATCAGGTTTTGCAGCTTTTGCAAAAGTTCTTTTGTTTTCTCATCCAGTACATTATCGAACAGGTCTTTAATCTGCTTCTGTTTTTCAAGAAGCTCTTCAGTTTGTTTTTGGTCTTCCTGTTGCTGAATATTTTTATCGTTCTGTTCTTTTATTTCTTTTACAGCCTCATCAAGCTGTTTTTGTTTGTCTAAAAGGGCTTCAATCTGTTTTTTATCTTCGAAAGAAATCTGTTTTTTATCGATGAGGCTTTCGGCCACCTTTTTACTTTCTTTTTCGATGGTATTGGCGAGGCGTATGGCCGATTGCATTTTCTGTTTTAAAGCCTGGTTGCTTGCATTTACCTGTTCGGCAGTTTCTTTTTTAGTAGGCTGTTTAAAGGTTTTGATTTCAGATCGGGTAACTTTTGCGCCATTTACACCGTCGTTATCGGCTACTTCGAAATAATATTCAATTTCCTGACCAGGTTTGGCAGCCGCAGTTTTTAAATCCCAGAAATAGAAAAATCTATTTTCTGTCGCATTGCTTTTAATGGCAATATTTTTGGTAACTGTACCCACAATGCGGTTATTTTCTTTTATGTTGTATTTAAAACTTAAGCGGCTAAAACCATAATCATCAGTAACCTGACCGCTGAAATACAAGGCCTTGTTACTTACCGAATCTGATTTTTCTTCAACAGAAATACTAGGAGATTGATCTTTAACAACTGTGATTTGATGTGACAAAGAATCTCTGAGCGTAACGTATTGGTTTTGAGGTGTGATGCTATATTTTGAATTATTCTTGATGGTTGCATTAAAGACTGATTCATTGTCCTCAACTTTTAAAACATTTTCGGTCCCATTTAAAATAAACAGCAGGGAGTTGCTCTGGCCGGTTTTAAAGTTCCAGGTAACTTTTGTGCCTTCGGGCAGCAGCATATCGCCAACATTGGCAATCAGTTCTTGTTTTTTACCCAGATAAGCAGGGTAATTTAAGGTTGCAGTTGCATTTAGTAGTTCAGGGCGTGGTTTAACCGAAACCGTAAACACAGCTGAGCTAAAGCCCCCCCCTTTAAAAATTAATTTTTTATCGCTCTGTATATTTTTGATGTTATAATTAAACTTACTGATGTTCTCTTTTTCGAGTTTATAGGTGTTTTTGCCGTCTTCAACGTAAATTTCGGCAGGAAGTTCATCACCGGTCAGTTTAACGTTTAGTGTTAAATCATCACCTTGGGTAACGGTTAAACTCTTATTTAAGACTGTGAAACTGAAAGGTGCTTTAGGTGCAATGTATTCATTGTACTTAAAAAAACTGTTTGTGCCCTCGCGCAAAATAGCAGGTGCGATAATAGCAATTAACAGAATAATAGAAAGGGGAACAAAAAGATATTTTAAATACTTCCGGTTATCGTTAATGCTAATAGCCGTGTAAAAGGGGACTGGTTTGAGCTCCAATATTTTCTGATCGATACTGGCAATAATGAGCTGATTATTATTAGGATGATTTTCAGAAAGGCGGTGAAGTTGTAAGGTGTTGAGCAATTTATCCTTAATATCGGAAAAGTGATTTCCGATGATAACCGATGCTTCGTCGAAAGTAAGGTGTTTGCCCAATTTGAGCATTGAAAGTAATGGTTTGATAATTAAAAAGCCAACAAGTAAGGCCCCAACAAGTAAATAAGCAAAAAATACAAAGGTTTTAAAACCAGCAGTTGGATTGAGGTAATAAAGGCTCAAAAAAACTAGGAGATATAGGCCTAAAAGTATGGCAGCGGCATAAATACTCCCGCGCAAAATTTTATTCAGGTAAAATTTGCGGATAAACTCATCTATCTTCCGTAATAAATCGCTGTAGTTATTGCTCACCATATCACCGTAAATGTAAAAATAGTTCTAATCAATTGAAAGAAATCTGATATTAGCATAACGTGTTTATTACAAATCGGTTATCAATTCTGATTATTTGCTGGTTTTTTATCGAAATTCCATCAAAATAATGAAAATGGTAAAAATAAGACAAACGTTTGATCAGATGCTTTGAGGCCGATTCTGTACTAAAATGCATTAAAAGATTAATAATGGGTTGATTCTTATTTAATGAAAAAATATCTTTGGCGTATCATCCGCTCCGAATAACTAGTAAAAACACCCTTTTTTATTTTCTTAGGAATGCCTATTAATGGACTATGTTGTTGATTTAACGTCGGGTTGTTTACAAACTTTTCAAACTGTTTACCGTTTGTTCAACCAAAAACTTTATGGCTATGTACTGAAAAAAACAGGTTCAGTATACATGGCAGAAGAGGTGGTGCAGCTTACTTTTATCAGGCTTTGGGAAAAGAAGGAAAATTTATCTTCGGAATATAGTTTATCAGCTCAGATTTTCCGTATTGCGGGCACTATCCTTATCGATCAACTTAGAAAAGAGGCTGTTGGCAAAAAGCATTTAACGGTAGTCGAAAGTGATTATGCCATGCAGAACGAAGTTAACCAGCCAGAAATGCATCATGCTCTTGAGCAGGCTATCGAACAAATGGCCCCTGTTAGAAAAAGAGTATTTAAATTGAGTAAAGTAGAGGGGTATTCTTATAAAGAAATTGCAGAAATGCTTTCTATTTCTCCAAAAACAGTCGAAAATCACATATCGCAGGCGTTAAAACAATTAAGGGCTGCATTTTCTTCTATTATTTCTTTAGCCGTCATCATGTCGGCCATTATTAATTAAATAATTATTGCCTTTTTTGACCATCAGGACCGCCATTTAAGAAATTACACAAAATATTTTCAATCGAATAGGGGTAAAGCACTTTCAAAAACGTAATGTAGTTATGCAAATCAACCAAAAGCTTGTTGAGAAGTTCTTTGCCGGCCAGTGTACTGCCGAAGAAGCCCGCTTGGTAAGTAAATTTTTAGCAGATGGAGACAACCGCGAAATTTATTTAAACAGCGAGGAATGGGCGAATTTTGAACCGAAAGAAAAAGTTGATAGCGAAATATCAGACCGGATTTATGTAAATGTGTTAGATCATATCCATGATAGAATAGAAATCAAAAGAAGCCGGTTGCGTTATTTGGCTTATGCCGCCTCAATAGCATTGATTGCTACAATAGGATTGGTTGTTTATAAGTTTAACAGTAATCAAATTTCTAGATCAAATACTGTTGCTTTAGCTAAACAGGGTGTACCTGCAAGGGTGGCTAAGTTTGTAACCAATACATCGAACACAAAACAAATCCATACCCTTCCTGATGGAACTATTGTTGAGCTTGATCCAAACAGTGAGGTAAGTTATTTTCCGTTTGACCAAGGGAAAAGAGATGTGGTTTTAATAGGACAGGCATTATTTAGGGTACATAAAGATAAGGCAAAACCTTTTACGGTTTTTGCCAATAACCTCGCTACTACTGCCTTAGGTACGGTTTTTAAAATTACAGCCTTTAAAAGGGGGCTTTACACTAAAGTGCGATTAATTGAGGGAAAGGTAGTAGTTAAACCCCAGCAAAAACTTTTATCAGCAGGGGTTAAAACCGTTTATTTATTGCCTGGGAAAGTATTTACTGTAAATATGCAAACTTATGTTGCAAATGTGAAAGAGGTTAATATACTACCGGCTAAGAAGCTGGAAATTTTAGATCAAAACAAGGCTATTGTTACCGAAAATGCCATTATTTTCGATAACGAATCATTAGCTGGTGTTTTTGATGCACTTGAAACTAAATTGAACATTAAAATAAAATATTCTGCAAGTCAGTTAAACAAAAAAGTATTTACAGGGCAATATGAATTCGGACGCGATGACATTGACTCTTTCTTAAATATGCTTTGTTCTCTCAATAACTTGGCTCCAGAAAAAACAGAGGTGGGATATAACATAAAGAAGAAGTAAACGAAAAACCTAAACAACCAAACTAACTAACTTCATGATTAAAATTTTTACTAAAAGGAACGTTCCAAAACGTACCTTAATGCTACTGCTTTGCCTTTATTATGGCTTTAGCGCTTATGCGCAAGCTCCAGCTGTTAAGGGAATTGTTAAAGATGAAAAGGAGACCATTGTTGGTGCAACAATTATTGCCCAAAATGTGCAAACAGGGACTAAAGCTACCACTTCATCAGATAAAAATGGCGTATTTAGTTTTGCCAGATTAGCCGCCGGACCATATAAATTCATGATTTCTTTTATGGGATATGAATCGAAAACAGTGCAAGGGGATGTAAAGGATGGCGGAACATTTTCGCTTTCGGTTATTCTGAAAGAAAGCACCACTAATTTGGATAAAGAGGTTGTTGTAACCGGGACGGGAATTAACAGGCGTAAGGATAGTTTTACAGGTACAACAGCCGTTTTTTCGGGAGAGGACCTTAAATTGATTGGAAATAACAACATTATTCAAAGTTTAAGAACAGTAGACCCGTCATTTCTGGTGATGGAAAATGTTGCAGCAGGTTCAAATCCGAATGTTTTACCTGTTATTGAGGTTCGTGGTAAAAGCAGTATCCCCGGTACCACATTAAAAGACCAGTTCGGGCAGGATCCCAATCAACCGCTATTTATTTTAGATGGATTTCCAACCACACTGCAAACGATTGTTGACCTTGACATGAACAGGGTTGCTTCTGTTACTATTTTGAAAGATGCAGCATCAACCGCATTGTACGGGGCACAGGCTTCTAATGGTGTAATTGTAATTGAGACCATTAAACCAAAACCGGGAGAATTGCGGTTTGGTTATACTCAGGATTTCGGTTTCGAAATGCCGGATTTATCCGGATACAATATGATGAATGCTGCCGAGAAACTGGAATTTGAACGATTATCGGGCAGATACAGGGCAGAAGAATCTAATCCTGCGCAAGGTGTTTTCTTGGACACCTTATACAATAAGCACCTGGCAAATGTTAGGCGGGGTGTAAACAGTTACTGGTTAAGTGAACCAATTCAAAATGGTTATTCTACCAATAATTCGATTAATGCCTCCGGAGGTGATAATTCATTTACCTATAATTTGGGAATGAACTACAAAATGGCAAAAGGCGCGATGAAAGGCTCGGGTCGGGATAGCTATAGTGGCAGTATTAATTTAACTTATAGAAAGGATAAGCTTAATATTAATAACATCACCTACATTAGAGGAAATTCAAGTACCGAATCACCTTACGGTTCTTTTTCAACTTTTGTAAATGCAAATCCTTATTTCGAAAAGAATTATGACCAAAGATATTTGGAAGTAAGCAGAAAATCTAACGGTACGGAATTACTTGTAACCAATCCGTTGTATGATGTCATGCAACCTCAGTACAATAAAACTTCTGGATCTGAGTTTCAAAATAACCTTAATCTGAATTATGATATAAGCAATACATTTAGGATTAATGGCGGACTTCAGATTACTAAAGGAAATTCAGAAAGGAAAATATACAGATCGCCTGAAATGTCTGATTTCCTGAATACGCCAACCCTGAGAAAAGGAAAGTATTCCGATTATCGGACAGGTAATTTTTCTTACCAGGGAAACATAATGTTGGTTTATCACACTGTATTAGCAGAGAAACATGTAATTAATGCGAACTGGAGAAATACGGTATCACAAGAAAGAAATTCGGGGTATCAGTCTATTGCAGAAGGCTTTCCGTCAGGAAATCTTGGCAATCCGATTTTTGCTTACAATTATCAGGAAAACGGTTCTCCCTCTGCTGCGAGTCGTGTTTACAGAACTTTGAATACTACTTTTTCTGCCAACTACGGCTATGATAATCGTTATCTGGCAGATGTGGTGTATCGTTTAGACGGATCTACAGCCTATGGAAGTAACAAACAGTTTTCACCTTATTATGCTTTTGGTTTGGGATGGAATATTCACAATGAAAGTTTTGTAAAGGGTACTCCCTGGATTAATTCACTAAGGTTGACCGGAAATATGGGTATAACGGGTAATCAAAATTATGGTAATACGAGTTCAGTTTCAGTGTATGATTACAATACGAATACCAATTATAACCAATTTGGACAAGGAGTTACTTTAAGCACATTGGGTAATCCAAATTTATCCGCTCAAAAAACAACCCAAATCAGTACCTCTATCGATTTCTCGCTATTTAATAATCGCTTTAGCGGATATATAAATGCTTATCATAAGAAAACTGATCCGCTTATTGTGCCTGTAGATCTTCCCAGTTCAACCGGTGTAGTCGCATTTCCTTATAATATTGGAACCTTAACTTACAAAGGCTTAGAGACCAAATTGACCTTTTTTCCAATTTATAACCTCCAAAAGAGAATTACCTGGAGTATTGGTATAACCGGGTCTTCTTATAAAAGTATGTACGGTGGATTCGGAAATACTTTAAGTACGCTTAACAAGCAGCAGGAAAACAACAAAACCCTACTGAGATACGTAGATGGAAATAGTGCTGAGGCCATTTGGGCAATAAAATCAATAGGAATTGATCCTGCCACTGGAAGGGAAGTATTTCTGACGAAAGATGGTAACTATACATTTGATTATACAACAGGAAATATTGCCAATGTAGGCAATACGGTATCAGTAGTAGAAGGTGTTTTTTCTACCAATTTGAGAATAAAGGGATTTAACATTGGGGCGGGTTTCCGGTACAAGTTGGGTGGCGATGTTTTCAATACGGCACTGTTTAACAAAGTTGAGAATATTACTTTATCTGGTACAGCAGTAAACCAGGATAGAAGGGCATTGTATGATCGTTGGCAAAAACCAGGAGATGTAGCACAATTTAGAGGAATATCACAAACGGAAGTTACGCCGATTTCTTCCCGATTTGTTCAAACTGAATATTCTTTCACCAGTGAAACGTTAAACTTTGGCTATACTTTCGAGAATGCCAAATGGTTAAAGGGGTACGGATTAACGAACTTAAATTTTAATCTGATCACAAATGATTTATTTTATCTGTCAACCGTACGGCGAGAAAGAGGAACCGACTATCCCTTTGCCCGCACAATAGCATTTTCACTTAAAGCTTCATTTTAATCTCATGGTTATGAAAAATAAATATATAACACAGTTAATATTCATGCTGTTTGCTATGGTAATACTTGGATCTTGCAAGAAATTCCTGGAAGTTCAGCCTGAAGATAAAGTGCTTGAAACGCAGTTGTTTACTAATAAAAAAGGAATAGAATCGGTTTTGAATGGCTTGTACATTGCATTAGCAAATAACAACGCCTACGGCGAAGCACTTACATTAAGCAGTACAGAAATATTAGCTCAGCGATATAATATACCCTCTACGCACGATTTGTACAATTTAGCCTCTTATAATTATACGGAAAACCCAGCTGCATCTAGATTGGACGCGATCTGGACCAACAGTTATTCGAATATTTTAAATATTAATAGTTTTCTTGAAAATTTGGAGCGCTATAAAGGCGTGGTTGATGAAAAAACTGAATCCATTTACAAAGGTGAGGCAATTGCGCTAAGGGCATATTTGCATTTTGATCTTTTTAGATTATATGGTCCACGTTACAATACTGCTGATTCAACCAAGCAGAGTTTGCCGTATTATCAACAAACTAAAATCTCAATCAATCCTTTACTTCCTGCAAACGGGTACCTGATTAAGGTAATCGAGGATTTAAAAACTGCAGAACAATTGCTTAAAAATGATGCCATTCAAACAACAGGCGTAAGTTCGGTATCCAGCACTGCAACGGCTGATTTTTTAAAGAATAACAGAAATTACAGGTTAAATTATTTTGCTGTTAAAGGTTTACAAGCCAGGGTATTTTTATACAGAGGAGATAAAGTATCGGCACTTGCTGCGGCAAAAGAAGTGATTGGAAAAGCTAATTTATTCCCATGGACTACCGTAAATAATGCATTATCTGAAAAAATCAATCCAGATCGGATATTCTCTACAGAAATGATTTTCGGTATTTTAAATACACAATTATACGCCCGGTATACAGCCATATTTGATCCTGCCATTACAGAAGCTAAAATATTAGCCCCACTTCCGGCAAGACTTTCCTCTGTATTTGAAAATAATGAAAACGATTATCGCTATAATTTAAACTGGCAGGCGCCAACTACTGGTATTAAACCTTATAAAACGTTTTTTAAATACGCCGATATTGTAGATAAAGAAAAAACCTTTCGGTTTACTATTCCTTTGATCAAAATAAGTGAAATGTATTACATAGCAGCAGAATGCGAGCCGAGCGCAACTGATGGAATAAACAATTATTTAAATGTGGTTCGTTTAAACAGAGGGCTTGCCAATCTGGCCACTACGGTGAATATTAACACGGAGTTACAAAAGGAATATCAAAAAGAGTTTTATGGTGAAGGTCAGCTATTTTATTACTACAAAAGAAGAAATGTTACTTCCATTGGAAATGGCTCAAGCACAGCCAATATTACCATAAATTATAATGTTCCTATTCCATTATCTGAATCACAATACCGTTAAACTTAATTCATATCATGATGAAAAGACTAATATTTAAGATCATAGCATTCCTACTTGTGATTACCGTATTTTCTTGCAAAAAACCACTTCACACGTATGAAGGAAAGGATAGTATTTACTTTAATGAAGGGGCAAGATTACCACTATATCAGGGAGAAGTATTAAAAGATTCGACTGTAGTTTCTTTTAGTTTGGTAAAAGCACAGGATTCTATCGTTGAAATGGTGATTAAGACAACCGGAGCAATATCAACTGAAGACCGGCCATATCAATTAACGGTCAATCCAGCTTCTACAATTAAAGAAGGTATTCATTTTCAGTTTGTAAAAAAAGGTGGTACAATTAAAAGGAACAATTTAACAGATACGGTAAAGCTAAAGTTCTTTAGAACAACAGACATGCTCACCAATACATTATTGTTAAGTTTCGATTTACAGGAAAATGAGCATTTTGTCACTTCCCTAAAAAACAGGATTATCAATACCAGTACCGGGAAGAAAATATCAGCTATAAATTACAGGTGGTTTGTTAACGATATTATTAAAAAACCGGGACGATGGCAGGACTTTTATTTTGGAACTTTTACAAGAAAAAAACTGCTGTTAATGGCCTCAATCTTAAATTTTGAGCCTGTTTATTTAGATGCAACTGTATCAATAGCAGAAGCAGTTGCATTTGGAAAATACATGCAACGCTATCTTAATGAGCAAAAGCTTTCAGGTAATACTATTTTGGAAGATGATGGCTCTGTTATGGCTATGGGCGCTGGTGTTCAATAATTCACATATAAATTGATTAGAAATGACTTTAAAAATTTATAGAAATATCCTAATTGTTTTTCTGGCATTAGTAACATTAGGATCCTGCAAAAAAGACCTGGGTAATTACGATTATAATGAAATTAATAGCCTCAAAGAAATACTTAATTTACCCAAAGAGGTAACAGCCATTTATGGTAAACCTCTTTCTATTAAACCTGAACTTAAGTTTAACCTTGACCCGAATTTTGATGAATCAAAATATAATTTTGAATGGAGTTATATTGGTCCTAATGGCCTGGGTGGAATTAAAATGTTTGTTTTAGCCAATACGCGCAACTTAGAACAAGTGGTGAGCATTGTTGCCGGAACTTATACCGCGTATTATACCGTAACCGATAAAGCCTCTGGTGTGGCTTATAAATCAGAGTTTAAAATAAAGGTTACCAACGAAATCAATGAAGGGTGGATGCTGATGTGCAGTGTTAATGATCAGGCTAGCGTGGATATGCTATCATTAAACAGCAGTAATGGTTTTGATGTAATTAATGATCTGCTTGGAAGCACAGGATCTGAGCTCAAGCTAACCGGGAAACCAGTAATGATATACAACTATGCAACCGGGTTATTAATTGGTCCGGACAAACTTAGCTTTGGTATTTATCTTGGAACAGATCAGTTTACAACTAAGATAGAGCCCAATACATTTAAATGGACCCCTACTATGAACCTTAGCTATGAAATGTTTGGAAGCACTCCGGAGGGTTTTTATGCTGATGTAATACAGCAAAGAGGTGGGAATAGCGCTTATTTGATAGGTAAGGAAAATGCATATTATTATGAGCGGGTTCAAAATATTTACTATTCTGCCCCCATTAGTTACATTGCTGCCGAACAAAAGGAATTTAAGGTGGCGCCATTTGTTGGTGGTGATGATAATTCATCAGCTACTGGTCATGCCATTTTTTACGATAAAACAAACAGACGTTTTGTAAAACATACGGGATCGAATTCAACCTGTACCACCTTACCTGAACCAGATGCTGCACAAAAGAAATTCAGTTTTAGTACTGGGATGGATTTATTGTACATGGCCTGGGTACCTTACAATGGTGGCGAAGTTTTTAATGTTTTAAAAGATCCAAATTCAACTAAAAGATACCTGGCCAGGTTTAACAGTGCCTCGCTTGTACAAAGTTATTATGATGAGATAACTGCTACCAATTTTGCCAACGCAGAGTTTTATGCAGTGAGTCCATCCTTGGGTTATATTATGTACAATGTTGGGGGTAAAGTTTACGAATACGATATGTCTTTGAAAACTACTAAGCAAGTTGTTGATTTAGGTAGCAGGAAAATTTCACTTCTTCAGTTTTACGATTTTAAAAATACAACAAAATATAAAGACAGCAATAACTTAATGGTTGCCTTCTACGATCCGGCATTGCCAGAGGGTACCAATGGAAGTATTAATACCTACGTTGTTCCTCCAGTAATGGGTGATTTAATTTTAGCGAAAAGTTTTTCTGGCTTCGGAAGAGTAAAAAGCCTTACCTACAGGGAACGCTAAACAAAATCTTCAAAACACATACATATAAAAACCAATGAAAATGAAAAAATTATTAAGCGCCGGACTTTTGTGCTTGGCCTCTTTAACAACAATGGCACAATTGCCGGTAGAAGTAAAGGGATTATTAAAGAAAAAACGCCTCTCTGCTGTTAAACTGTTTAAGGTAAAATACGGAAAGAGCATAGAAATTGCGAATGCCAGTCCGAGTGCCAATGGCCAGTTTGGTTTTTTGTTCTATCCGGAGTACGAAGGTTTATATGTAATCGGTACCGGTAACGAAAACAGTCCGAACGATAACTATAAATTCTATTTTAAGGGTGGTGAACAACTATCTGTAAATCTATTGGATTCTAGTTACGTGTTAACCGGAAAACAAAACTCGAAAGAAAATGTGGTATTAACCCAATTGCACGATTTAACTTTTCCATTGGAGCAAAAGGCCATCAACTTTATGAAAGTGCAAAGTACTTTCGTTGATTTTTTCCCAGAACAAGAAGAAATTGTGGCTAAGGCCAAAACGTTCTTAAACGGAAAAGCCACCGGTAATGCTAAATTCGATAAGGAAATTAGGGCAATAATGGCATGGGATTTAGCTAGTTATGCAACCAATTTCTTAAATACTCCACGCGCTGCTCATCCTTCGGTAGAAGAGTATAGCAACTTTTATAGCACCATAAAAGCAGAAGATTTTGCTAAAACAACCAATAAAGTTTATAGCTATCCATGGGGTTTCCGTACCCTATCTGCCATCATCAGTGTAAATATGCGTCAGCAGGGAAAAGCCTACAAAAGAGGTGTTGAAGGGGTAGACCTTTTTGCCTCTTTTGTTCCGAACGATACATTAAAAGGAGACTTGGCTTTAGAAAATGCTGCCGGTTATAAAACAATAGGTGATTATCAGACTTTAATGGCAAAATATGATAAATATGTGATTACCAAAGCACAAAAAGAGCGTAGCAGTAACATTATGAACCCTTTGTTAACCTATAAACCAGGTACCGATGCTTACGAATTTTCTTATGCAGATAATACCGGTAAAGTGTATAGCATGAAAGATTTTAAGGGAAAAGTGGTGTTGGTTGATACCTGGGCAACCTGGTGCGGACCTTGTAAAGCTGAAATCCCATTTCTTAAAAAACTGGAAGAAGAAATGAAAGGGACAGATGTGCAGATTATCAGCTTATCTACCGATGCAGAAAAGGATAAAGAAAAGTGGCTTAAAATGATCAAGGATGAAAATTTGGGCGGCTTACAGCTTTTTGCCGGCGGACCAGCTAATGAGTTTTCTAAATATTATAAAATTAATGCCATTCCCCGTTTTTTGGTTTTCGATAAACAGGGCAAAATTGTAACCGTTGATTCACCCCGTCCTTCTCAGCCAGAGTTAAAAGCATTATTGCAAAAAACTTTGGCCAATTAGGTCATTGCTTTGCCGCTATATCGGCGGCAAAGCTTTTTACATTTCTTACGTATATGATAACAATAAAAAAACTATTGCTGGCTACGCTTTTGCTCTTTTTTTTACCCAAAGCCTATTGCCAGAATGATAGTATACAAATTAGCGGGCAACTTAAAGGCCTGGGAAATAAATCGGTTTGGATTTCTTTTGCTGATGATGCTGGTGTATCGAGAAGTTATAGAGCAAATGCCATTAACGATATTTTTTCTTTAAAGGTACCCCGCTTGCAAAGACCGGCTATCGCACGGTTTGATGTTTCGATATTAAGAGGAGTAAATGCTACAAGTAAGGACAAAACCGTTTCGAATCCATCTCCCATTCTCGATTTGTTCGTTTTTGATAAAGGGATTAAAATAACTGGCGATGCCTTATTGGTTCAGTTTGCAAAGGTAAGCGGCGATGAAGAAAACAATGTGTTTGACAGCTATAAACAGCTGGTAAAAAAAGAGGAAATGCGTAATTACGAAATTATGCAGTTGCTTTTTAATGGAGAAAAAAACACGAATGCGGCGCAATCAAAGGCGCTTGGCGCTGAGGCTACTGCAATAAACAGAAAATTGGTTAACGTAAAGCGCGACTTTGTTAAAAACCATCGGGATGCCTTTGCTTCTGTATTTTTATTAACCCGAATGCAAAACCTGTATACCGCTGGCGATTTTATTTCCACGTGGAACAGTTTATCGTCCAAATATAAAAACCATCCTATTGCAGAGAGAATCAAGGCATACATCAAAAAAAATAAGTGCTACTCCTGAAGGATCGGATGCCATTGGTTTTCAGAAAACCGACAATCATGGCAAAACCATCAATTTGGCTGATTTTAAGGGAAAGACTGTACTGCTCGATTTTTGGGGAAGTTGGTGTGGACCGTGTAGGGCTAGTAACCCGCATTTAAAAAAACTGTATGAAAAATATCAGTCGAAAGGCTTCGAAATTATTGCCATAGCACAAGAACAGAAAAAATTACTCAGCGAGGCACGCACAGCCTGGCTTAAGGCTATTGAAGAAGATGGACTTACCTATATCAATGTGCTCAATAACGATGGTATTGAAAAACAGAATCTGGTAAGAGATTACAACATCATGGCTTTTCCTACCAAGATACTAATCAGTAACGAAGGCAAAATATTGATGCGGATTACCTCGAGCGCTACAGACGATATTGACCACGCACTAGAAAAAATTTATGGGTTTTAAATCTACCCAACTCAATAAAATGAAAATTAAAGTAATACTATTTTTTGCCGCCTTCGTTTTCTCGCTAAATGTACAGGCACAACGCGCCAAATTGATGATCGAAAGCTTGAACAAAATGTTCGCTCAAAAATCTATGGATCCTATAATGGAGAATTTAAGCAACAAATTTTCTGTTGCTGCTTATTCCAGACCCTCAACAGATAGGATGCTAAAAGCTATTTTGGAGCGTTATGCCTGCGATTCGATACAATTGAAAGGTGAGGCAAAACAAAACGAAAATATTCAACTTACCGTACTTCCGTTTAACAAAGGAAAGGCAGGTAAAGAAAGTTTTATTTATACCGACGCGCAGTACAAACTTCTCTACGCTGATATTTTCGACCAACTTTATGGCATGAACCGGTATAAAAAATCGGTATTGATTGCTAAAATCCCCTTCGAAGTACAAAATGGTTCAATCATTTTAACCGTTAAAGTAAACAATAGCCAGCGACCGCTAAAACTGCTTTTTGATACCGGAGCAGATGGAATGGCGATTACCAAAGCGCTTGCCGATTCTCTAGGTATAAAAGCTACCCGCCAGCAAAGTACCTCTGTAGTGGGAGGGAATATGCAAATATCGGTTTCGGAAGGGAATACCATTCAGCTAGACACTTTTAAGCTAAAAAATCAAAGTTTTGCCATTTTTCCTGAAATGCACAAAGGAAGTGACGGCATTATGGGAAACAGCATTGCCAAAAACTACATCACCAAAGTAGATTTCGATAAAAAAGAACTCTCGCTCTATAATTTTGGCGATTATGCTTACCAAGACCAGGGGAAATCTGTTCCAGTTACTGTGCCAGCCGGGTTATTTATTATTCCGGGTGAAGTAAGTGTCGTACCAGGACAAGAAAATGCCGGAGAATTTGTTTTCGACACCGGCGCAGCCTACAATCTCATTTGTTTTAGGCCGTTTGTAAAAAAGAACAAACTATTGGTAAGCGGTTTTAAACCCGAATATAGTGGCACCACTACAAGTATGGGCATAAGTACGCCTACTTACAGTGGCAGGGCTGCGGCGTTCTCTTTTTCCAATATGCCTAAACTTACAAATTTCCCTGTTACGCTTATGGCTGGAGGCGGTCAGAGCGAAAGCTGGAATCCGGGCTTCGATGGATCAATCGGCATCAGAACCATTGGGCGGTATAATTTCACCATTAACTTACAGAAAAAGGAAATTCATTTTGTACCAAACCATACGCTAAATTTCCCTAACGATTTTGTTTTGGGCGCTTATTTATTCGGTTTCGACCAGGATGGGAAATTAAAGTTGCTAAGTGTGGTTGCTTCGGTTGAAAGCGAAACAATCAAGGCAGGACAGACAATTGAAAGCATTGATGGCGTTTCTGCATCAGTTCTAATTAAAGACAGCAAGAAAATGCTTGCGGTTTTAGCGGCTCCCTCAGGTAAAACCTTCAAAATCGCCTACACCGTAAATGGAGAAAAACAAAATATCTCAATAACCAAAAAGTAATTAAGCAGATGAAAAAATTAATCAATACCCTTTACTTCGTGTTACTGGTTATGGGCTGTTTCGCTCAAACCCCATCGTTAAACAGCGTGTTACAGCAGGCTAAAAAAGAGAACAAACTTATTTTTGTCGATTGTTATTTCACAGGTTGCATACCATGTGCTCAAATGGACGAAGATGTTTTTCCAAATGCACTTGTTAAAGCCGAAATGGATAAAAATTTCTTGATGCTTAAAGTAGATATTTTTAAGGATAAGCTTGGCGATACGCTAAAAGTGCAACATATTTTAAATGGTTTCCCAACTTTTTTGGTTATAAACAGCGATGGAAAGTTAATCAGTTCGTCATCTGGCTATAAAGATCCGGGGAATTTGCTCGCATTGTTTACCGATGCACGCCAAAAAGCGACTCAACATAAGTTTTTATCAGGGTTTTCTGCACAATACGATGAAAAAAAATATCCCTCATTTTATGTAGAATTCTGTAAAACCCGGAAGGGAATAACCTCAGCTGTATTAGCGGCCTACAGCGATACTTTAAAAAACTTTAAGGCAGAGAATGCTCTGCTCCCTTATCTTGTTTCAAGGTCGGCAGATGAAAAAGCGATTGAAACTGTCTTTTCTGATTATAGCGGATTCCTATCTCTGTATGGAGCCGATGTATTACAGCCAGTATTAGATTATGGCTTAAACCAAAGGCTGGCCAAAGCAATGAAAACAAATTTGAATGATATTGCTTTTGAAGACTTTTTGACTGGCCAGAAAAAATACTTCACAGAAAAAACATGGAAAGTATGCCTCCAAACTTTGGGCAACAGATATTTCTTGGGGATGAAAAAGGATACCGTTGGTTTTCTGAAATTCTCGATAAAAAATCCAGTTTTATATCAATACCATTTTAATGCACTTTACAGCACTTTATTGGCTAAAAAAGGGTTTAACCCTGAGGTTACCACGCTCTTCTGTAAATGGGCCGATGCCATTGTTACTGAAGACAGCGGCCTTGAATTTATGAAAACAGCTGCGGCGGTAAATAAAATAGCGCAGGATGAAGCTGGTTATAACAGGTTTATAAAAATGGCAGCTAGCTATGCCAGCAAGTATAAAATGAAAACAGAACCCATTAATGAAAGCGGCTCAAAATAAATAAGAATTACACCTTGTAGAAGGGGTGCATGTTAAATAGTTAATGATCGAAAAGCTTATCTGGATGGATAAGCTTTTTTGTTTTTGTTCATATAATGGTTACATTAACTTTATTTTGTTTTCGGGCTAAAAATCTACTTTTGATCTTCCATTTTATAAAATTGTTTTCAATTGATATGGAACGATCATGATTTCAGGTCAATCATAATAAAACCAAAATATGAAACGAGTATTTATTTCTGCACTAATGTTATTCATTTTTACCGCCTCTTTCGCTCAAAAATTTAACTGGAACAAAAACCAGGTAATTGCCCACCGTGGAGCATGGAAGAAAAATAATTTTCCTCAAAATTCTATCGCTTCTTTAAATGAAGCCGTAAAGCTGGGTTGTTATGGATCGGAATTCGATGTATGGATGACTGCAGACAATGTTTTGGTCATTAATCACGATCCTGAATTTCAGGGTCTGGTTATCGAGAAAGTAAACTATGCCGATTTATTGACCAAAACGATGAGCAATGGCGAAAAAATTCCAACGCTTGAGGCTTATTTATTGGAAGGTAAAAAGCAAAGAACAACCAAGCTGATTTTAGAGATCAAACCTTCATTAATCAGTAAAGAACGTGGAATTGAGGTGACCAATAGATGTGTTGAAATGGTTCAGAAACTCAAGGTAGTGGAGTGGACGGAGTATATCAGTTTTGACTACGATTACTGTAAAAGGATTCTAGCGCTCTTACCAAAAGCCAAAGTGGCCTACTTAAAAGGCGAAATCAGTGCTGAACAAATGAAAGCAGATAAATTAACCGGGGTTGATTATCATTTTAGTGTTTACCAAAAAGATGGATGGATTGAAAATGCCCACAAGTTAGGCTTAACGGTAAATGCCTGGACGGTAAACACTGTTCCCGAAATTCAATGGCTTTTAGCACATCAGGTTGATTATATTACCACTAATGAGCCAGAATTGACCTTCGAAGAGCTCAAAAAAACACCTATTGCAAGGGGTTGGAAATTGAAATGGGCTGATGAATTTAACGATGCGGGATTACCATTAGCAAAAAATTGGAGTTACGATGTAGGTGGAAAGGGTTGGGGCAATAATGAGCTTCAATATTATACCGATGCAGATAGCACAAATGCAATTGTAAAAAAAGGGAGTCTGAATATTACTGCGGTAAAAGCAGACAAGGAAAACAACCATTATACTTCAGCCAGATTGGTAACGAAAAATAAATTCGATTTTAAATACGGAAGGGTAGAAGTTCGCGCCATGTTGCCAAAAGGCAAGGGCTTATGGCCTGCTATATGGGCTTTACCGACAGACGGGAAATATGGTAGTTGGCCAAAGAGCGGCGAAATTGATATTATGGAACATGTAGGTTATGATCCGGATAGCGTTCATGGAACGGTACATACCGAAAAATTTAACCACGTAATCAAAACGCAGGTTGGCAAGGCCTTAAAGGTTGATAATCCTTATACCGAATATCATATTTATGCTGTAGAATGGTTTGCAGATAGAATAGATTTCTTTATTGATAACCAAAAATACCTCACTTTTAAAAATACCAAAAATGGGTCTGGCGATTGGCCATTCGATCAAAACTTCCACCTTATTCTAAATGTAGCCGTAGGCGGAGGTTGGGGAGGAAAAAAAGGAGTAGATGAGTCTATTTTCCCCGCAAGTATGAAGGTGGATTATGTGAGGGTGTTTCAGAAGTAATGATTTGTTAGTTCAATTTTAAGGTTAACTGGTTAGTTGTTTAAATTGGTTAACTGAGAATCGCAAACTGTCAATTAAAAACAGGAATGTTTCATTGTGGATTGTTCTATTGTTGGGATTGATTGCTTAATCGGCTTTGGACTCCAGACTGAGGAATCGGACTGATTAGCGCTATAAATTAACTGTCGACTGAAAATTGCTAATTGACAACTGAAATTATAACTTGCGGTATCTAAGCTATATTGTATAATTTATGGACTCACGTAGAGAATTTCTAAAAAAAGCGGCCTTGTTTGCCGGAGCCACTGGTATGGCCAATACCTTGCCCAGTTCGGTGCTAAAAGCCATGTCGATTAACCCTGAACCGGGCAGTACATTTTACGATGCAGAACACATTGTTTTCCTGATGCAGGAAAACAGGTCGTTCGATCATATGTTCGGTAAAATGAAAGGTGTTCGCGGGTTTAACGATCCTCACCCACACATTCAACCCGATGGAAATAAAGTTTGGTTGCAAAAAGATGGCCAGGGTTATACCTATGCCCCTTTTCATGTGGATATTAACAAAACGAAAATCACCTGGCAGGGCGGGTTACCACATTCGTGGAATGATCAGGTTGCCGCCAGGAATGGGGGACGTTATGATAAATGGCTACCTGTTAAAACCCCAATGACATTGGCTTATTACGATCGGAATGATATTCCTTTTTATTATGCCATGGCCGATGCTTTTACCATTTGCGATCAACATTTTTGCTCATCGTTAACCGGAACAACGCCAAACAGACTGTTCTTTTTTACAGGAACCGTTCGTGGAGAAAAAAGTGCAAACCGGGTTGCGGTGGTCAATAACGATCAGGCTGAATCGCAAAATAATGTATTTGTAGATTGGCCAACTTTTCAGGAAACATTAGAAGATAATGGTATCGATTGGCGCATTTACCAAAACGAATTATGGACCTCCAAACTCCCCGAAGGTGAAATAGATGATTGGTTGGGTAATTATGGCGATAATCCTGTAGAGTACATCAGCAGGCATAACGTTAAATTATCGGCTTACTTTAGAAAAAACGGCGATAATACCGTTAAACCGGCTCTAACCGCAAAAGAGGTTCAGGATAAGTACGATAAATTATCTCAAAAGGAAAAAAACTTAGTAGATAAAGCATTTACCACAAACATTTCTCAGAAAGATTATCTTGATCTTGAACCATTTACTTTTAAGAATGATCAAGGGAAGTCTGAAACAATTAATGTGCCTAAAGGCGATATTTTTCATCAGTTTAGAAAAGATGTAGATAGCGGAAAATTACCAACGGTTTCGTGGCTGGTTGCTCCTCAACGTTTTTCTGATCATACCAGCTCACCATTGTATGGAACCTGGTATGTAAGCGAAGCCCTGGATATTTTAACCAAAAACCCAGAGGTTTGGAAAAAAACAATTTTTGTTTTAACCTATGATGAAAATGATGGATATTTTGATCATCAGCCACCTTTTGTGGTGCCAAACCCTGATGATTCAACCAGCGGAAAGGTATCTGAAGGAATAAACTATGCCACTGATTTTGAAGCAAGAAAGGGGAGTCCGATCGGCTTGGGCTATCGTGTACCATTGGTTATTGCCTCACCCTGGAGCAAGGGCGGTTTTGTAAACTCGCAGGTTTTCGATCATACTTCATCATTAATGTTTATGGAAAAATGGCTGGCTAAAAAAACAGGCAAAACCATTAAAAGTAATAACATCAGCGATTGGCGAAGGAATATCTGTGGCGATTTAACCTCAGTGTTCAGACCGTACAATGGAGAAGAAATTAAATCTCCCGAACCGCTAAAACGCAATGTTGTAGTAACCAATATTGGCAATGCGAAAAACAAACCTGCCCAGGTTGGCCCTACGGCACTTAACAAAACAGAAGTTGCAAAAATAAATAAATTCGAAGCTTTTTCTGCAGAAACATCTAATCATGCCCCTAAACAGGAGAATGGAACAAAACATACCTGTGCCTTGCCTTATCATTTAATGGTTGATGCAAATCTGGTTAACAGTGAAATAGTACTTACTTTTCAATCTGCAAAAACCTTGTTCGGTAGCGAAACAGAAACTGTTGGGGCGCCTTTCAACATGAACACCATTGCCAAATTTAAAGGTGTTGCGGGCAAAACATGGGCCTATGCTGTAAAAGCTGGCGATGTGTTAAAAGACAGCATTAAACTGGATGATTTTGATAACGAAGTTTATGACCTTACAATAAGTGGTCCGAATGGTTTTTACAGGCATTTCGTAGGGGGCAAAAAAAATCCATCCATTGTGATAAAAGCATATCCAGAGCAGAGTGGTTTGGTAAGCAAAAAACTTACAGGTACCCTGGTTTTTGCTATTGAGAACAAGGACGCCAGTTTAGTCTCACTTCAAATTGTAGATAACAAATACAAATCGGGGAGCAAAACGGTAACAATCAAGCCAAAATCGAGTGCAAATATCTCGTTTAATCTGGCTAAAAATGCGAATTGGTACGATTTCAGTATTGTGCAGACGGGCAATACCACCTTTAAACATCGTTATGCAGGTAAAATAGAAACCGGAGAAATTACCCAAACCGACCCATACATGGGCAACGCATAATAATATAATATCCCCCAAAAAGGGGGATGGCTTTTGAAAGAAATTATGCTTATTTTGTATTACATGTGCAGTAAACTGTCTATAATCAAAATAAATTTCATAGTTTCTTTCATTTTGCTTTTTAGCCTTAAGCTATCGGCCCAAAGCTATAATTTTACCAATTACAGCCTAAAGGATGGCTTGCCTCAATCGCAGGTAATGGTAATTTATCAGGCAAAAGACAGGACGCTTTGGCTTGGCACTTTAGGTGGGGTAAGTAATTTCGATGGCAAGCAATTTATTTCATACAGTAAAGCCGATGGGCTAGGATCAAACTCCGTAAACTGCATTGCAGAGGATAACCAAAGCCAAATGTTTTTTGGTACCGAAACAGGTATCAGCATTCTTAAACGCGGAAAAATAAGCACGCTGTTTTTGGGTAAAGGAGTAAGCCATTTGCTTAAAGACAAAGAGGGTGTTATTTGGGGAATAAGTGAACATAAGCTTTTCAAAATTGAAAAGAATAAAATTGTTTTTTATTCCATCGCCAATAAATATATCCATACCATAAACAGCGATAGCGCTGGAAACCTATATGCCGCGGTATCAGGAAAGGGGATTTATCAATTAAAGAATAACAATTGGGTAATCTACCAAGACTTACCGCCAGCTGTTAATACTTTATCTATCCGGAAAATCTTGTTTGATAACACCTTAAAGAATAAGGCCTATCTCTTAACCAATCGTAGCGGAATTTATGTGCTGGAGAATGAAATAGTTAAACCGTTTTTTAAAAAAGAGGGCATTGATACTTATTATTCTATCGCGCAGGATCATCGTGGAAATATGTGGGTAGGCTCTGAAAAAGGAGCTTACTTGATCAATAAAAATGGCTCGATCATAAATTTTGACGGAGAAAATGGATTGAGTGATAACCAGGTTGACGAAATATTTAGCGATGCTGAAAATAATGTCTGGATATCTTGTTTTAGTGATGGTATTTACAAATATGAAGGCGATGCTTATATCCGATACAATAGGTTTAAGGGCAAGAATCTGGCTTATCCAATAAGCGGAATTGCGGCAGATAAAAATGATAACCTCTGGTTTGGCACTTTTAACAAAGGTGTTTTTAAGTATGATGGTAAAGAGGTACGAAACATTGATATTCCCGCCTTCAGGGATAAAAAAATATACTTCGTTTATGCCGATAAAGCCAAAAACATTTGGTTCTCTACCTATGGTAAAGGCATTTGGAAGTACGATGGAGAGAAATTTAGTCAAGTATTAAAGCCAGATAAATTTGATAACAGCTCGATAGCTGAAGACGAGGAAGGAGGGATCTGGATAAACGGTCTCATGTCATCTACTTATTTAAAGGATGGAAAAACCGAAAGAATAAGTGGATTTGATGGTTATTTATCGTGTATTTACCCCTTGCGGAAGGATAGCGTGTTTCTTGGCACCTCCAACGGCGTTACACTTATCAAAAACAAAAAGATAGATAAAACATTTCGTATCAAATCGCTCACCAATGTTTACGTACTGAGCATTATAAGGCAGGGTGAAAATTTAATTTTTGCTACGCTTGGCGATGGGATCATCACCTGGAATTTAAAAACAAAAGCCATTAAACGTTATGTTGTTGCCAATGGGTTAAACTCAAATGATATTTATAGCCTTGCAACCGATAATGAAAATAATTTATGGGCCGGAACAGGGCGGGGGATTAACAAATTAACTTTTAATAGGCAACAACAAAGTTATGAAGTTTTCAGGGATCATCCGTTAATTGTTGAGTGTAACCAAAACGCAATTATCAATTACAAAAACAGCATTTTGGTAGGTACTATAAATGGACTCATTCAATGCAAAACCAATGTACTCCCAGGGAATAAAAAAAATCCTTTTATCCATATTCAACAGGTTAGTGTTTTTCATAAAAATGATCGGGCAAAAGATCTTTCAGTAGATCTGAACGGAAAAGGAGATGTATTTTACAAACTTAACTACAGTCAAAACCACATTTCGATAAGTTTTAAAGGGGTTTACCTCACCAATCCAGAAAGCGTACTTTACCGCTACAAACTGGTTGGGGTAGATAACGATTTCAGCAAACCTGTACCCAATACGGAGATCGAATACTCGGCCATAAGGCCAGGTAGTTATACTTTTCAGGTTTATGCTATTGCAAATGGCCAGCAATCGAATATCGAACAGTTTAGCTTTACCATTGTACCGCCGTATTATGATACCATTATATTTAAGATTGGCGCATTTTTAGTGCTTATTTTCCTGATCTGGCTTATCTTTTACCTTATTTTTAAAACCAGAGAACGTAAAAAAAATCAGTTCGAAAAGTTAAAGTTAAAAGAGCAAGAAAAAATAAGAAAGCAAACTGCAGAAGATTTTCATGATGATATTGGCAATAAACTGACCAGGATTAATGTTTTGTCCGAAATTTTGGATAAAAAGGTAGCAGGATCCGAAAAAGAGCAAAAAGAACTCATAAGGTTGATCAGAGAAAACGCCAGCCTGCTTTATACCGGAACTAAAGATATCCTTTGGGCACTAGATCCGCATAGCGATAATCTTTTTGAGATCTTGATGCACATTAAAAATTTTGGGATCGACCTTTTCCAAAACACGGGTGTAACATTTAAAATGGAAGGGGTTTTAAGCAAATATCAAAAACTACACCTATCGATGGAGTTTAACCGAAACCTGACCTTAATTTTTAAGGAGATGTTAAACAATGTACTAAAACACGCCAAAGCAAGCCAGGTGTTAATTATGGTTATTGAAACCGATCATGACACAGTAAACATCTTAACAACAGATGATGGTGAAGGTTTTGATCTTGAAACGGTACAGAAAGGAAGAGGATTAAACAATATTCAAACCCGCTGCAAACGTATAAAATCGACCTTTCAGATTTCTTCTATAAAAGGGAAAGGCACCACTACAACAATTTCTACCAGAATTCCTGTTACAAAATAGTACTAAAACCGTCTTAATTAAAACCAACCACAAAAATGAGCCAGAATTTACGAATTGTTCTAATCGAAGATGACGATATTTTAAGAATGGGTTATGAATCGTTATTAAGCGATATTGAAGATTTTGTAGTCGTTAACGCTTATGCATCATACGATTTGGCCAAAAAACACTTAGAAGCCGATCACCCAAATGTGATTTTGCTCGATATCCAGATGCCAGGCACCAACGGGCTGCAGGCCTTACCTTTTATCAAAAAAGCCTTACCTAACGCGAATATTATTATCCTCACCGTTTTTGATTCGCCCGAATTGGTTTTCGAAGCCCTAACAATGGGCGCAGGTGGTTACCTCACCAAAAATTCGAGCGCTTCAAAAATTATAGATGCCGTAAGAGAAGTGAGTACCGGCGGGGGCGCCATGAGTACAAATGTAGCGCGCATTGTAATGCATTCCTTTCAAAAAAATCTGAATTCTCCTTTAACTAAACGCGAAACCGAAATATTAGATCGGATTGCAAATGGACAAACAAAATCTCAAATCGCAAACGATCTCTTTATTGATCAGGAAACCGTAAGAAGCCATGTAAAAAATATTTACATCAAACTCGATGTAAACTCCAAATCAGAAGCGATTAAAACGGCCAAAGAAAAGCGCTTTATTTAATCTATACCTATATTTTGCTAAAAATAATGCGAAAATCACCCTTTTTGGGTGATGCTTTGGGTTCAATTTGAGTTTAATTTTACATCATACAATTAAACAAGGCAATGAACCAATCTGCAAAATTCTTTTATGTGCAAGTAAAGCAACTAAATGATGCAGATGCATTTTATGCCAACTGTTTAGGGATGTCAACAGAATCGACAATGATTTCTGAAAAGGAAAAAGGAATCATGGTTAAGGCAGATCACGAGACCAATATTTTCCTGTCAGAACAGAAGCATCAAAACCAGACCAATAAGATTGTATTAACCAGCGATGACTGTTTAGAAGACTACTGCAGGCTAAAATCGAGAGGGGTTGTTTTTAAAAACAGACCAGCTTACTTGAGTGAGGGCTTGAGTATCGAATTTTCTGATCCTTATGGTAATCATTTTATCATATTGGAACAACGTAACTACAATGAGGATTAATGTTATGAGGTACGTAAAAGAATTAAGCAATAGGAATAAAATTATAAGCGAAAGCACCTGTGAGGCCATTTATGAGCAGCAGAACGATGCTTATACCATTAAATTCGTTTTTAATGGAACCGAAAATTGCGAAATTAACAAGCGTAAATTTAGCATTTATCCCGATACTTTCGCGGTAGTAAATGCCGGAACAAATTTTAGTAGCAAAATAGATTCAATAAGTCCTGTAAATACATTTTCCGTTTCTTTTGGCGAAAACTTTATTAAAGACTTTCACCATACTTTTTCGAACAGCAACGAAAGTTTGCTTGCCGGAAAAGAAGCCGGGGAAACACCTCCTTTTATCGAATCACTTTATCCGTTTTCTGGCGATATGCGCTTTAATGTGCTGCATTTAAAAAGTCAGCTCGACAAAGGTTTGAAAGACGAAATGCTGATTAATGAATACTTGTACCACTGCCTTTTAAACTATTATAAAATTTATGATAAAGAGGTGGCCCAGAAATTGGATAAACTCAGCTTTATCAAAACGAAAACCCGCGAAGAGGTTTTAAAAAGATTAACACTTGCAAAAGAATACATTAGCAGCAATTACAATCAAAATGTAACATTAGAAAACATTGCGGAACAGGCATGTTTATCGGTTAACCATTTGCTAAGAACATTTAAAGAAGCATATGAAATTAGCCCATACCAGTTTTTAATGCAATTAAGATTGAACAGGGCTAAAAAATTATTGCAAACCACCACTTATTCCTTAAATGAAATAGTGGGTTTGGTTGGGTTTGAATGCCCAAGTTCATTCATCAGGTTATTTAAACACACGTTCAATATTACCCCGCTAAAATATAGAAAGGGTAGGTTGAACTAATTATAAATAGTGATTTCTGCATATTTAGAATGTTAGGATGAAACTATTTTTGAAGCTCTTGCAGGACAATTTGTAGAAGTTTTTTCCTGTTTAGGTTAATAATGATTAAAAAAGCAAACTGCCAGGATTGGGGTTTGCTTTTTTGCGTTTAAAGCCTACGTCTATCCAGAATGGTGATTTTCGCACATTTTTGGATTTTCACAGCGCCTAAATTGCTTATTGATTTGGTTTCGTGCACATCTGCTAAGAACCTGCTTAACTAATTAATTACTAACTATTTATTCCCAAACATGAAACAAAAATTACTATTGATTTTAATGGTGACGGTTTTGTCTTATCTTAATGCCTTAGCGCAAAATAGAACAATTACCGGAAAAGTGGTTGATGCGGATGATGGCTTACCATTGCCAGGCGTATCTATAAAAATAAAAGGGACCGCACAATTAACCCAAACCACCGGGCAAGGAACCTTTTCAATTTCGGTACCAGCAAATGCACAGAGTTTAGTGCTAAGCTATGTTGGTTACACCGAGCAGGAAGTAAGAATAACCGGCGAAACGTTAAATATCCGCATGGTTTCATCTTCTAAAAACCTGCAGGATGTAATTGTTGTAGCCTATGGAACAAGTAAGAAAGAGGCCATTACAGGCTCTGTAGCTACTTTGAATGCAAAGCAATTAGAGAATCGGATTATCACCAACGTTACCAACGTTTTATCTGGTGTTGCACCTGGCGTGGTAACAACTTCCGGAAACGGCCAACCAGGCAGTAGTTCGGCCATCCGTATCCGTGGATTTGGTTCTATATCGGCATCGAATAGCCCTCTTTTTGTATTGGATGGCTCAGTTTATGATGGCGAACTTGGCGATATTAATGCCAACGACATAGAAAGTATTTCGTTGCTAAAAGATGCATCCTCATCAGCACTTTACGGTTCCAGAGCTGCAAATGGAGTGGTGATTATTACCACAAAAAAGGGTAAATCGGGTACACCGACATTAAATGCCAGCTATAGTCAAGGCTTTTCTAAGCGTGGTATACCAGAATACGATCGGGTTGGGGCATTAGATTACTATCCTTTGATGTGGCAGGCTTTAAAAAATAGCTTGGTTTATCCCGCTACAGGAACAGGCATAAGCGAGTCGGCAGCAGCTACACAAGCTTCTAATACCATTCAAGGCCAACTGATATATAATCCGTTTAACGTGCCGAATAACCAGATTGTTGGTGTTGATGGCAAATTGAACCCTAATGCACAATTACGTTACGATGACTTCGATTGGTTTAAGCAAGCTTCGCGCGTTGGAAAACGGACCGAGTTTAATGTTAACTCGAGCGCAAAAAGTGAAAAAACGGACTATTACTTCTCTATGAATTACCTGAAGGATAATGGTTATTTAATTAAAACCGATTTCGAGCGGTTTAACGCCCGTGTTAATGTCAATACCCAATTACGGCCTTGGTTAAAAACAGGTGTAAACCTTTCGGGAAGCTTATCGAACGGAAATTTAGCGCAAGATGCATCAACCGGGAGTGCCTCTGCTTTCGTGAATGTTTTCAATTTTGCAAGAACTATGGGGCCAATTTATCCAATACATGCTTTTGATGCCAGTGGCAATCCGGTATTAACCACCACAGGCGAGCAATGGTATGATTACGGAGGACATCCTGGTTCTGTTAATAGGCCGCAGGGCGCTTTAGCTGGCCGAAATGTAATTTATGAAACTTTGCTAAATGATGTATTGAGCCGCAGACTTGCCTTAAATGGTAGAGCATATGCCGAGATCAAGTTTTTAAAAGATTTTACTTTTAAACCAACCTTCAGTATTGATTTTATCAACGCATATAGCAGCGAATACCGAAACCCGATTGTGGGGGATGGAAGTACCGTTGGTGGCTCATCTACCAAACGGAGTACGCCAACGCAGAGTTATACATTCAATCAGGTATTATCGTACAGCAAAACATTTGGCAATCATAATGTAAATGCTTTGGCCGGACATGAAAACTATGATTACGATTGGCGCAGGTTAAGTGCAACTAAACAAAGCCAGATTTTGGATGGAAATACGGAGTTCCCGAATTTTGTCACCCCCAGTGATGCAGGAGGATATAAAGATACTTATCGCGTAGAATCTTATTTCGGTAAAGTGGGTTACAATTATTTGGAAAAATACTTTGTAGATGCCTCTATCCGTCGCGATGGTACTTCGCGTTTATCATCAAAATCGAGATGGGGAACATTTTTCTCAGCGGGAGCATCATGGGCAGTTAACAAGGAAGATTTCATGAAAAACATGGATTGGATTAGTGACTTACGCCTGAAGGCTTCTTATGGTGAGGTAGGAAATGATAACTTAGTTGATGCAAACCTTTTTGAGCACAATAGCCTTTATTACAACTATCAGGCTTTTTACGAGCTGGGCTGGAATAATGGTAGTGAGCCAGGCTTGTTATTGGCCACAGCCGCAACACCCGATTTAAAATGGGAATCGGTAAATACTTTTAATACCGGGATAGCTTTTGGTTTGTTTAAAAACCGCTTGAGAGGTGAGATCGAGTATTTTAAACGAGGTTCATCAAACTTGTTGTTTGCAGTTCCCCAGCCCTTGTCTGATCCGATCACTTCTATCCGTCGCAATATTGGTTCTATGTATAATACAGGAATCGATCTGCAATTAAGCGGCGATATTTTAAAATCTGAAAATTTCAACTGGAATTTATTAAGTAATTGGTCTTGGTTAAAAAACAAAATCACCAAAATGCCGGCAGAAACACCAACCGTAACCAGTGGAACGAAAAGACTTGAAGTTGGACGCGACATTTACGCCTATTATCTGCGCCAATGGGCCGGAGTAGATCCAACAGATGGTTCGGCTTTATTTGAGCCTAATGCCGGCGTAACAACCAATCTGCGTACGGTTAATGGCCGTGTTTTAACTACGGATATTAACAATGCCCGTTCTGATTATTCCGGTTCGGCCATTCCAGATTTATACGGATCGGTTACCAATACTTTTAATTATAAAAACTTTGGGCTATCATTCCTGATAACCTATCAGATAGGCGGTAAATTCTACGATCAGAATTACCAGGGGCTAATGGCTACCACCTACGGTTCGGCGCTGCATGTTGATGCATTAAACTCATGGATGACACCTGGGCAGGTTACCGATATTCCACGATTGGATATTGGCCGTTCCGGTCAGTTTAACGGTACCTCAAGCCGTTGGTTGGTTGATGCTTCTTACATTGCTTTCCGCAACGTAAATCTATCTTATACCTTACCACAAAGCTGGATTAAAGGAGCCACTTTAAGCAATGTCAGGGTATTTGCTGCAGGTGAAAACCTGGGCTTAATATCAAAACGCAAAGGAATGGATCCGACCGAATCGTTCACGGGTTTAAATACAACTAATTATGTGCCTTCGCGGATGATTAGTTTCGGAATCAATGTTTCACTTTAAAAGCTACGATCATGAAATATAAAAAATATTTACTTTTTGCAGGTTTCAGCCTATTAAGCATTACGGCCTGTAAAAAAGATTATCTCGATACAAAACCAACTGATCAGGTTGATAATTCAGCCGTATTTACTTCTGCTGCAAATGCAAAGATTGCCTTAAATGGTGTTTACAGATACATGTACGAACGTACTACAACAGTGGTATCAACATCGGCCCAGAATAAGCCGGGTGTAGGCGGAATAATGCTTTACATGGACTTTATGGGTGAAGACATTGGTATATCTTCATCCAACTGGTATACTTCTGATGGGGGATCCTGGATTAGTCACCGTACCGATAATAGTACTATGCTGGAATATATGTACCGTACCTATTACCGTATTATTGGAAATGTGAATTACATCATCGATAACATTGATCAGGCCTCTGGTGCAGTTGCAGATAAAAATACAGTAAAAGCTGAAGCCCTAACTTTAAGGGGATACGCTTATTTTGGTTTGGTACAGCTTTTTGGTAAACGTTACGATGCAGCAGCGAAGCCGAACAATCAGCTTGGTGTGCCACTTTTATTGGCCTCAACCGATACCAATAAACCACGCGCAACTGTAGAAAGTGTTTATGCTGCAATTGTTAGCGACTTAGAAACTGCTATTTCGCTAAATGCTACAGCATCGAATAAGAGCCATGCAGGTGCAGCGGTAGCAAAAGGCATTAGGGCAAGAGTTGCCTTGGTTATGCAGGATTATCCTAATGCCATTAAATATGCCAAAGATATTGTAGATGCCAACCAATATCCGCTATTGTCTATTACTGATTATCAGGCGGGCTTTAATAACGCTGCATTAGGCGAATTTATATGGTCTTCTATGCCAACATTAGATCAGGGTGATACATTTGGGTCGTATTTTGCGCAGATTGCTTATAACGCAAATACAAGCTTTATGCGCGGAAACCCAAAAAGGATTAATTCGGCCTTATACGATCAAATATCGGCTACAGATGTTAGGAAAAAAATGTGGGAACCAGTACCAACTACCGTTAATTTTCCATTGCCGGCCACAAATTTTGCCCGCCAGCCCTATATGAGCCGTAAATTTTCAGTTAAAGAAGTTGGCGGGCCATCTTTAGGTGATGTTCCTTTAATGCGTACCTCAGAAATGTACCTCATTTTAGCGGAGGCTTATGCAAAAACGCCCGGAAGTGAAGCAGCTGCCAGAACGGTTTTATTTAACCTGGTTAAACAGAGAGACCCAAGTGCGGTAATCTCGGTAAATACGGGGCAGGCGCTAATCAACGAAATTCTTTTTAACAGAAGAATAGAACTTTGGGGAGAAGGCCATAGATGGTTAGATCTAAAACGTTTAAACCTACCGCTGGATAGAACAGTTGTTCCTAATTATGTTTCTGCTTCTGTTGCAGGCACATTAACTATACCTGCCGGAGACGTTAAGTGGCAGTTTTTAATACCTAGGGCAGAAATGGAAGCTAATTCTGGCTTGGCCGGACAACAGAATCCGTAATAACCCGAAGTCCGAAAAAAGGTTATGTTATCGTTAATTAGCAAAATGATAACATAACCTTTCCTTTTTATCACATTTTAGTTACCTCAGCATTATGGTGTTATCGGCATATTATTTTATTTTATTCCAGCCGACCTTTAATAAAAAACACAGATAGTTATGAGACTAAAAGCTTTGGTGATTTTATTACTAGGTATTACAATCACAAATAATGTTTTTGCAGCTGAAAAACCAACTGCAAGCCATAAATCGGTTATCAATTATTATATGGACAGCTATATGAATTCTGACTATAAAAAGTTAAGAGCTGTTTTAAGTGAGGATGCTGTTTTTACGTCGAATAGAGATGTAAGGGTAATTAAACATAAAGCAAGTGATGTGTTAAATCAAATGAGGAAAAATGAAGGCGTAATTCAGAAAGATTGCAACATCAGTTCTTCAATCGTTTCTGAAACCGATGCCCTTGTAATTGCACGCGTAGATATTAATTACGAATTATTTGATGGCGCACAACAAAACTTTGTGATCATCGAGAAAGATAAAGAAGGCGAATGGAAAATTACCCAGGTTTACAAAGTATTCATCACCGGCGAAAGCGAGGCTAAAAAACTTGTTTCAAATTAACCTTAAAGCCCTTTTTCGCGTTGGACCAGCGTCCGTTAAAAAGTAAAAAGGTTTATCGAACAGCGTCTGATGATAAATCGTCGTTTCGACCGTAGTGGAGAAATCTTTGAACTATCCCAATAAAACATAGTTCAAAGATTTCTCTCCTAAATGGTTGGGACTGCGCTTCAGTCGAAATAACGATTGATTTTTATAATCTGTGTGATAGTACACGAGGATAAAAAGCGATTAAAACAAAAAAGTCCAGATTTTTGCCTGGACTTTATATTTCTCTTCGACTTAAAAGTTAATTGGTAATTCTACCTGCGTTCTATCCCAGCCAATAACCAGATTAGCACCTCCAGTAATCTCTGCAAAGGTCAGGGAGAAATATTCGATCGGTTTAGCCAGGGTTTTAACCGGAACATTTACACGAACAATATCCTTAGCTTGATTGTAAGTAAAAGCACCCCATTTATCGGTTTCGCTATTTACAATAATCGTCCAGGTATCTTTGTTTGGAATGGCGAATAAGCTATAGGTGCCTGCTTTGATTTTTTTGCCGCCAATGCTTACTTTTTTGAAGAAACGAATCTCTGTACTTTCGTTGGCACCAAAACGCCAAACATTTCCGTACTGTTCTAAAACGCCAAAAATATCACGTCCTTTTTTCTGTGGGCGCGAATAAACAATCTTTATAACCGGTTTTGTTGGGTCTCCAGCCTTTGCCTTTGGAGCATTAAGGGGAAAATAAACAATATCTGCAGGACTTGGGTCTGCAACAGGAAATTTTACTTCAGCGGTAGGGGCCTGTTGAGCCTTTGCGCTAAAACAAAGAAGAGCGAAAACAACAATGAAGATATTTTTCATTTGTAGGTTTTTGTTTTCAGTAGCGATGAGCAATCATGATTTTACAGCTATTGGTAAAATCATAACGGCCTCATGTGCTGTGGAATTAAATTTTTAATCCTTAAAAGGATCTAATTTGTATAAAAGGACTAAAAACTAGTATTTTCTTCCTTTTACGATAGCGTTTAAAAATAAGCCTGCTGTTAACAAACCTAAAACACCACCTAACAAAGCGAAAATATAGTTTTGTGTAATGATTGCTCCAGTTAAAACTCCGAAGAATAAACCTAAAGCATAATATAACCAGTTGAAATTATTGCTGCTGTTCTCTTGTACACTCATGTTTTTTGTTATTTGGAGGCAAAGTTAATATTTATTTTAAATTTTAATTTGTCATTGTGCCCAATATTCTAATTAATTATCAATTCTAGCCAATTTATAATCAGCCTTTTTCAGATAAGTAATCAATTCTGCCAGCCTGCTATAAAATTTATCAGTTCTTCTGGCATCGGTACCGATGTGCAACAACAAGATAAAACCATTTAAACCATTGGCTTTTGTTTCGTTAAAAGTAGTAATCGACCTGTATATCTCATCGCTCGATCGATAACTTTTTCCCATTTCGGGGTAGGTATAATCAGCATTAGATCGCGTGCCCGGAGTGAAATTAATCAATTGTAAACCTTGCGCTTTGGTCCAGTTGGCTATGGTTTGGTTGTACCATTCGTAAGGAGGCAAAAAATAGCCCGCCGCTTCTTTGTTAATCCCAAAACCGGCCATTGCCTGATAATTGTTGCTTAAATCGGTTTCGAAATCTGTTTTTGTAACCAAGAGGCTGTCGCGTTTATACCAATCGCAGTACAATAAATGTTTATCAGAATGTGGACCCATGTAATGCCCGTCGTTTTTTAGTTTTTTAATCAATGATTGGCAATTAGGGTTCCGATAAAAATTTCCGGTAAGAAAAAAGGATGCTTTAACATTCTCCTGTGCCAGCACCTTGCTTATTTTTTCGCCGCCATCCGCATATTCGTCACCTGTAAAAACCAGGTAGATTTTCTTTTGGGTAGAATCGCCCCGAATGTTCGCACCCAAGCTATAAGTTTTATGGTCGGATAAGGGTTTAGCCTGTGCTTCTTTTGCCGCTAATAAGTAAATAAGAGATGCCGTTCCGTCCATTGTAGGTTCATTGGTGCTATAATCTCCATAATCATCGTGGTAAACGGCCAGGTCGCTCTGAAAGTCGGCATATTCATCAGCGCCATTGAGTTTGATCCCGATTAAACCTTTATAAATATTGGTGTAAACAGGTCCATCAACCAATCCGCCGTTAATGGGGTAATTCTTTAAATGGGTAAAAGCCGAGTGCGGATCGCTTGGTGTATCTCCCCATTGAGGTAAGCCATAAACCATGCTCGTTCCCCAGGGGTTACAGCCAAAAAGCCAGTCGAAATTAGCCTGTTCGAGTTCCGCATAAGTTTTATCGCCGCTTAATGCCGAGTACCAGCTACACTGCATGGCAAAGGCAACCGTTAAATTATTGCTGCACCAAATAAAAGGAATACCACGATAAAAGGCATTGTTTTTAGCACGGCTCCAAACTTGCGATATGCCTTGTTGATAATAGCTGATGGCTGTTTTGTCTGTCGAATCTTGCTTAGCGATTTCGTAATGACCAAGGTTGATGAAAGGATAATATTGATAATGCGCTGCGGTGTCTTTTTGTAGCCAGGGCGTGATGCTTTCTTGCTGGGCGTAGCTTAAGGCCTGTGCTATTTTCTTTTGATCGATCTTTTCTCCTCCGAAATTGAATGATGTTTCGGCAAGTTCCATATCATCTACCCAATTATCTTCAGCATAAATGTACGGCGATTTTACAGCGGCTGTTTGTGTTACCCCAGGCTTTTGTAACGCAAATTTATAGGCTGTTTTGGCTTTTTTAACAAGTAATCTGGAGTATTCACGATCTACATCTTTAAATAAAACCGATCCTAAATTAAAAGCACTCGTAAATTTAGCTGCAGTAGAGCTGGTACCGGTGGTGTTGTTCATAAATTTGCCCCGTTGCTGTGTTTCGCCGGTAATAAAATAGAGCGGGCGCTCAAAACCTTTTCCATATTGATTGTCTTCTTTTGGAATCCGCATACTGATGTGATCACGGTCATCGGCCAGTTGGTTGAACATGATCTTTTTTTGTGGGTGCATTTTCAACAGCCAATCCAATCCCCATTTAGCTTCGTCCAGAACATCAGCAAGGCCGTTTTTTCCATCCAAACCATTTGCCATTTGCCTATCGCTAAATGCCTGAGGGAAGTCGCGATAAGCCATTAGTAGATGATAGGCTGCATTTGCCGAAGTAGTTGAATATTGGAGGTAATCGCTGGCGTCGTGCCAACCACCAGAAGCATCAAAATGCGTACTGTCTTTAATGCCAGCTTTGGCGCCATATAAAACAAAGCCATCGTGCGTATGGCAGCTATCCTTTAAGTACGGATTAAAACCGCTCCGTTGCTGGCGCATATATTGTAAACAGAAATCTGCTGCACCTTTGTACACATCGTTATTGATCAACAATAAGGGAGAAACAATACCATTTGCCCTGAGGTAGAAACGCCCTGTGCTTTTAAAATCACTAAAATTTAATCGGGCGGTTTGGCTAAAAGGACCATAGCTGCCAAAGCCTTTAATATTGGTTGAGGTATAAACAACTTTATCGGTTTCCTTTTCTACAATTTCAAACTGGGTAGGAATTTCGCCTGTTTTGCTTGCCCATACAGCAACTTTAATACTTTCGGTGGGGTAACCGAGCAAATTGATTCTGATCCAACTCTGTTGGATTTTTCTTTGGCTACTAATAAATGAACATAAGAACCATAGGGCAAATGAGAAAGTTGAGGTTAAAAAGAACTTATTTTTCATTGTGACTGATGATTATTTGATTTAAAAATAGGGTTTTATCAAGATAATGTAAAAGAAGTAGGTAAACATTTGGAAATTAATCAATCGTTTGATTAATTTTGTGTCGTCAAAAAAGAAATGAAAACAGAAAAAGTAGATAAAAGACAGGCCATTCTCGAGGCAGCTGAAAAGCTGTTTTGCGAGACGGGGTACGAAGGTACTTCCACCCGCCAGATTGCCAAGGAATCTGGAGCAAACATGGCGATGATAAATTATTATTTCGGTTCTAAAGAAGGGGTTTTTGTAGAGATCATGAACGAGCGTATTGCTGGTTTTGCATCTCAGTTAAAAATCATCAATGAAGATAAAATTTCGGCATTAGAAAAATTGCACAGGGTTATAGAGGGCTATGTAAATAGGATACTGAATAACACTGCGTTCCACAAGATGATGCACCGGGAACTGTCTTTAACCCAAAGACCAGAAATGTATGATAAGATAAAAGACGCCATGAGCCACAACATGCAGCTTATCGATCGCATTATTACAGACGGGATTGAAGACGGGACCTTTAACAAGGTAGACGTTCGGATGGTAATCGCCACCATTATGGGCACCATAACCAACATTGTTATTGCTCCCCATAAGGTGATATCATGCTCCAACTTCGACTTGAACAATCCGAAAGATAAAAAAATTATTAAGGAGCGGGCAATCGCTCACTTACAGGATCTAACAACAGTTTATTTAACAACAAAAAAATGATACCCAGATCAATAAGATTAATGCTTGTGGCATCATTAATTCCGGCAGCTTTATTTGCACAAAGCTCGAAAGAATTAAATATCAACCAGGCAATAGAACTCGGCATAGCCAATAGTAAAAACTTAAAACTTTCTCAAAACAAGATCGATCAGGCTGTTGCACAGCTGGAGGTTGTAAAAGACAATGTTTTGCCTACGGCAAACGCAAGTTTTATGTATAATCACGCTGAAATACCAACTACTACTTTTACATTACCTGGTAGCGAATCGTCTTTCCACTTGCCTAAAAGAGCCGATGCTTTTGTAGGAACGGCAGCGGTGCAAGAATTGGTGTACGGTGGAGGTAAATTAAGATATGCAAAAGAATCGACCAAATTATTGGCAGATGTGGCACGTTTAGATGCGGATAAAAGCAAAGAAGAAATTACCTATGCTGTTATTAATACCTATTATGCTTTATACAAAGTATTGCAGAGCAGAAAAGTGGTTGATCAGAATCTAGAATCAATTGCTGCGCAAATTAAACAGGCACAACGTTTCTTCGAACAAGGCATTGTAACTAAAAACGATGTGTTGCGTTTCCAATTGCAGCAGGCAAATGTTACGCTAACACAAATGGATATCGAGAGCAACCGTAAAGTGATTAATTATAACCTAGATATCTTGTTAGGTTTACCAGAAGATACTGAAGTTAAAATTGTTGATCCAACAGCCGGCTTAAAAACCCCAGGCTCGTTAAACGAATACATCGGGCAGGCAATGGCTAACCGCCAGGAGTTAAAACAACTTGATGTGCAAAACAAAGTTGCCGATTTTAACATTAAAACCATCAAGGCAAATACATTGCCTACCGTTGGTGTTGGTGCAAACTTATATTACATTAATCCAAGTGGCAATTTTATCCCGCCAACCAACCAATATTTAATGCCCATTACATTAGGCGCAACCGTTTCCTGGAATTTCGGCAACCTTTGGACAAACAAGAACAAGGTAAGCGAGGCGAAGGTTCAGAAAAGTGCAATCACCATTCAGAAAGACATTTTGTCTGACCAGGTAAAAACAGATATCAACAAAAACTTTCAAGGTTACCAGGTGGCGATGAACAAAATCCAGGTATTGGAAACTTCAATTGCACAAGCAACAGAAAATGATAAGTTATTGGCATCTAAATACAAAAACAATGTGGCTTCGGTTACCGATCGTATCGATGCTGAAACCTTATTGTACCAGGCAAAAATTAACTTAGAGATAGCTAAGGCAGACGCAGGTTTGGCTTACTATACCCTATTAAAATCAACAGGAAAAATAACGCAATAAATACAGCAATGACAACTGAAAAGAAAAAAAAGAACAAAGTAGTACCCATCATTTTAGGTGTTTTACTAGTAATAGGTATAATCTTCGGGATTACAGAATGGAATTATTATAGCAAACACGTAGATACGGATGATGCTCAGATTGATGGCGATATTAGTCCTGTTGTTGCCCGTGTTGGCGGTTATGTTGCAGCGATTAATTTTGAAGAGAATACACATGTAACCGAAGGACAGGTTTTGGTGAAGCTCGATGATAAAGACTATAAAGTTAAGTTGGAGCAGGCAGAATCTGGACAGAAAGGTGCAAGTGCGGGGGTTGGTGTTGCCGAATCGCAAATTGTAGCTACCCAGGCCAATACCGGTACTGCAAAAGCAAACGTTGATGCTGCAAAATCAAATGTTGAAGCTGCAAATGTAAAATTAAATTTAGCGCAGAAAGATTACAATCGTTACGAAAACCTGGTGAAAGACGGTTCAATCACACAACAGGCTTTCGATCAGGCTAAGGCGAGTAAGGAATCTGCAGAAGCGGCCAGACAATCTGCTCTGGCAGCATATCGTGCGGCGCAAGATCAATATAATGCTGCGGTTAAACAAGTTGGTACGACACAATCGCAGTTGGCAGTGAGTAGCAATGTAATCAGCCAGCGTCAAAGTGATATCGATTTTGCAAAGCTTCAATTATCTTATACAGATATTAAAGCCCCTGCAACCGGTATTGTATCTAAAAAGAATGTTCAAAAAGGACAACTGGTTCAGGCTGGTCAATCTTTATTTTCTATCGTGAATGACGGAAGCATTTATGTAACGGCAAACTTTAAAGAAACGCAGTTAGAGAAAATTAAAGAAGGTTCTAAAGTAGAAATTGAGGTTGATGCTTATCCTAATGAAAAAATTGAAGGCGAAGTATATAATTTCTCTCCGATTACTGGTGCAAAAGGGTCTTTATTACCTCCCGATAATGCGACTGGTAACTTCGTTAAAGTGGTACAGCGTGTTCCGGTAAAAATCAAAATCCATCCATCAAAAGAACTGTTGGCTAAGTTGCGCCCAGGAATGAGCGTTAAAGCATCAGTATCTACTAAATAATATTAAAATGGCCGAAGTAGGTTTAAAAAAGTGGATTATTACGTTTACGGTAATCACAGCTTCTTTGCTGGAGCTGATTGATACCACTATTGTAAATGTGGCGATCCCTCAAATACAGGGAAACCTGGGCGCTACCCTTGAGGATATCGCCTGGTTATCTACTGGTTATGCCGTTGCGAACGTGATCATCCTGCCTATGTCGGGCTGGTTGGGCAGTCGTTTCGGGCGTAAAAATTATTTCTTAACCTCAATTATTGTTTTTACACTCGTTTCATTTTTGTGTGGTAACGCAACTTCATTAAACGAGCTTATTTTGTTCAGGATTTTACAAGGTGTAGCCGGTGGCGGTTTAATTTCTACCGCTCAGGCAATCTTGATCGAAACCTGGCCAAGAGAAGATGTGGGTATTGCAACTGCATTATTTGGTTTAGGTGCCGTTGTTGGTCCAACCGTGGGGCCAACGATTGGAGGTTATATTTTGGAGATAGCAGATTGGCCTTGGATATTTTATGTAAATATTCCCGTCGGAATCCTCGCGGCCTACTGTACCATAACTTTTATCCGAGAGACACCGAAAGATGGAAAAGGAAAACCCGTTGATTGGTGGGGTATTGCATTATTGGCAATCTCAGTAGGCAGCTTACAAACCTTATTAGAAAAAGGTGAAAGCGAAGACTGGTTTTCTACACCTTACATTGTCGCCTTGGCTGTATTATCGGTTTTTGGATTGCTTCTGTTTATCTGGAGAGAAATAAGTACCGACCATCCAATTGTAAACCTTAAGATCATGAAGAAACGAAGTTTTTCTATCGGAATGTTTACGTCATTCATTTTAGGATTCGGACTTTATGGATCTGTATTTGTTTTTCCGGTTTTTGCCCAAAATCTTTTAGGGTTTACGCCGTTACAAACCGGAAAGCTATTTATTGCCGGAGGTATTTGTACCATTGCTATGATGCCGTTTATTGGTATAATGCTTAAGAAAGGCGTACCAGCTCAGTTTATGGCTACAGGTGGGATGTTTTTATTCTTCGTTTTCTGTTGGATGTTGAGTAAATCAACATTGGCATCTGGAACGGGCGATTTCTTCTGGCCTTTGGTAATCAGAGGGTTTGGAATGGCTTTGCTATTCGTTCCGTTAACAACATTAGCTATGCAGGATTTATCTGGCCCTGAAATTGGACAAGGTTCTGGATTAAACAACATGAGCAGGCAATTAGGTGGTTCTTTCGGAATCGCTGCGTTAACCACCTTGATCCATATACGTTCAGGTTTTCACAGAAGCAATCTGTTGGCGAACATAAACGAATTCAACGCTGCATTTATGCAACGGGTAAATGGCTTAACCAGTAATTTTATGGCTAAAGGCGCTTCGTTTATGGATGCAAAATTAATGGCAATGAAAGCGATAGAGGGCGCCGTAACCAAACAAACTATGTTGCTTACTTATAACGATGCCTATTGGGTTGCAGGATTGATCATGTTGTTTTCTATACCTTTGTTGTATCTTCAGAAATTTAAGAAGAATGCAAACATTGTGACAGATGCGCACTAAAATTTGCAAAGAAATGCCCTAAAAAATGGCAAAAAACAAAAACAGCCGGTGTATTTTATTACATCGGCTGTTTTAACCCAAAAAATTAACAATCAATGCAATGCCCTTAAACATTGCAAATGTTCTTACTTAACCACATAGTGGCCAAATAAGATTCTAAAATTAAAATTTATTCTACAATTTTCCAAATTGTAAGCCTTAGAATTTTAATACCTTACGCATTTTTTGTAGTATTACGGTATACAAAACTATTGCATAAGCTATGCCTAAACTTCGTTTAACTACGCAACGAGAATCTATTTTTAATAATGAGGTAATCTCAAAATTCGAACTATTTAACAGTTTATTTCTCACCTTGCCTTTCTACAAAATTAAAGATACCGGAACATTGCTTCCGCTGTTTTTTAAGAGCTGTGAAGAAGGCATTGCAAACGGAGAAAAACCTGCACAGATTATCGAGGAATTTTTTGCCAAGTATACCAGTTATACCGACCCTAAGGATATTGTTGACCTGCTTTTCCGTTTTATCCAGTATATCGAACGGCAGGTGGTACTTTTTGATGCCGTAGAAGATGCTTCTTTTACCAAGTTAAATACAACTGATGAACAGAGTACATTGGCATTTATCTTAAAAAAGAATGCCGATAACAAACCGATGTTATCAAAAATTGAGAAGTTGATTGATGAACTTTCGCTCCGTTTGGTTTTAACCGCGCACCCAACCCAGTTTTATCCTGGAAGTGTATTGGCCATTATTACCGATTTAACTAAGGCCATTCGTGACAACGACCTTACTTCGATGAACTCCTTATTGCAGCAATTGGGTAAAACGCCGTTTTTTAATAAAAAATCGCCAACCCCGGTTGATGAGGCCTTAAACCTGGCTTGGTTTTTAGAAAATACATTTTATTTTGCTGCGGCGAATATTCAGGAAGAGATAGACCAGAACCTTGATGAATACAACCTGGAGACCAAGAAAATTTTAGAGCTGGGTTTCTGGCCTGGGGGAGATAGAGACGGAAATCCGAACATTCATGCTGATACCACTTTGGAAGTTTCTAAAATGTTGCGCCAGATCCTTTTCCGTTGTTATTACCGCGATTTCAGGGTAATTAAACGCCGTATCACCTTTAGAGGTGTTGAAGAAAATATCGCAAAACTGCACGATGTACTGTATCTGAATGCTTTCGACCAGACCTGTGAACTTCATGATATTTCTGATGAACTAAGGGATAACCTGAATAAAATTAAAGAAACATTGTTAGCCGAACATGAAGGTTTGTTTGTTGATCTGGTTAACGATCTGATACGTAAGATAGATTTATATGGTAACTACTTTGCATCATTAGATATTCGTCAGGACAGCCGCGTGCTCAGAAACGTGCACACCTATTGCCGCGCAAATAAGCCGATTTCTTCACTGTATCCTGCCGATTATGATAAACTATCGGAAGCAGAGAAATTAGCTTTAATCTCTTTTAAAGAGGCAACGGTTGTTTACGCCAGTGAGCCTGATGCATTGACAAAAGATACCATTGAAGTAATCAAAGAAATTAAAGGCATTCAAAGACGTAATGGCGAAAAAGCTTGTCACCGTTTTATCATCAGTAATTGCCAGCAAGCGAGCGATATTTTGCAATTGATTGAGCTTTTCCTTTGGAACGGCTGGAGTAAAGAATCGTTGACTATTGATTTTGTGCCGCTTTTCGAAACCGTTAACGATTTAAAGGGAGCAGCTGCAATTATGGATACGCTTTATAGTAATCCATTCTATAAGGCGCATTTAGCCAGCCGTGGAAATAAACAGGATATTATGCTTGGTTATTCTGACAGCACCAAAGATGGTGGTTACTTAATGGCCAACTGGTCTATTTTTAATGGGAAAACATCGTTATCTGCGGTTTCTGCAAAACACAACATTCAGCTGGCGTTTTTTGATGGCCGTGGTGGTCCGCCTGCACGCGGTGGAGGTAAAACACACCGTTTTTATGCTTCTATGGGTAAGGAAATTGCGAACAAGAACATGCAGTTAACTGTTCAGGGACAAACCATCAGTTCTCAATATGGTTCGATAGAAAGTGCTGAATTTAATATCGAGCAATTAATCAATGCAGGACTTACTTCTGGATTAAAAGAGAAACACAATATTCTGTTAGATCCTGAGAATAAAACGCTGCTTGACGAAATGGCTGAAGAGAGCTACAAGGCTTTTGTCGACTTGCGCGAGCACCCATTATTTGTGAGTTATTTAGAGAAATTGTCTCCTTTAAAACTATTGTCGCAAGCTAACATTAGTAGTCGCCCGGTTAAAAGAAACGGTGGAGGCGAAATGAAGCTCGAAGATTTAAGGGCCATCAGTTTTGTTACCGCCTGGAGTATGCTGAAACAGAATGTTCCGGGTTTCTATGGAATGGGAACAGCTTTAAAAAATCAGGAAAAAGCTGGAAATTGGGATAAAGTGCTTAAAGTTTATCAAGATTCTGATTATCTGAAAACGATTGTAGACAACTGTATGATGAGCATGAGTAAATCAGACTTTACCATTACAGCGCATTTGGCCGCAGATAAGGAGTTTGGTGCTTTTTGGACCCAACTACATAACGAATTCGAATTAGCTAAGGAGATGCTTTTAAAACTATCCGGACAGCCAACATTAATGGCTAATTATCCTGTAGATAAAAAATCAATCGCCACCCGCGAAAAAATCATTTTGCCATTGGTGTTGATTCAGCATTTCGCTTTAGAAAAACTGCAACACGATCAGAACGAGAAAGATCAGCATGCTTTAGAAAAGTTAGCGGTAAGAACGGTATTCGGTATCGTAAATGCGGGTAGGAATTTAGCATAAAGTTTCATTATAAACCTCGCAGGTTTGTCAAACCTGCGAGGTTAAAAAAATAATCCAAGGTCTGTGTCCTCACAGGCCTTTTTTTTGCGAGAATGAATTCGATCGTCACCCTGAATTTATTTCAGGGTCTTTCACGCTAAAAAAATGCTGAACTGAATTCAGCATGATGAGAAGTAGAAGAAATACCAAACAAAAATCCCTCGCTGATTTTCATCAACGAGGGATTTTATATTATAAAGCCAGATTAAGCTTTAAAACGATTATCGATCAATCGAACCCATTACCTTTTGGCCGAAAGCATTTAATGCGTCCTTTTCGGCAGCACCTTCGCTTACCATCTGGTGTACTTCTAAGGCACCACAGATATTGGTAATCATTTCACCTGCAACATCAACCTCGTGCTCACTAACCCCTCTAAACTCGCAAAAAGCCTCTAAAACCTCCAAAGTGGTCTCCAGTTGTGCTGGAGTGGTGTTTTGAAACAATTGTCTTATAACCGGAATCTTCATTACTTTATCTTGTTAAATAGTTCAATTAAACCTTCTGCTTTGTTGGTTTGCACCTGATCCACCAAGCTACCGCCTTCAAAAGCTGCGAAAGTTGGTAAATTATCAACGTTTGCAAATTTGCGTGAGTTTGGAAGTTTTTCGGCATCAACAATCAAGAAAGCTACATCTTCATTTTCTGAAGCCAATTTTTTAAACTTCGGTTTCATGATTCTGCAGTTTCCGCACCATGATGCAGCATACTGAACCATAACCTTTGAGTTGTCGGCCAAATATTGTTGAAGATTATCTTCTGTTAATTCTAAAAACATAACGTCTTGTTTAATTAGTTAGCGGCTAAATATTCAGCAACGCCAGTTCTGTTCGCATTCATTGCTTCTTTTCCTTCTTCCCAGTTTGCAGGACAAACTTCACCGTGTTTTTGAACGTGAGCATAAGCATCGATTAAACGTAAATATTCTTTAACGTTTCTACCTAGTGGCATGTCGTTAACACTTTCGTGGAAAACTTTACCAGTTTCGTCGATTAAATAAGTAGCTCTGAAAGAAACATTTGATCCTGAGAAAGATTCGTTTCCTTCTTCGTCATAGTTAACTTCCTGATCTAAAATATCAAGGATGCCAGATAACTGTCTGTGGGTATCAGCTAAGATTGGATAAGTAACACCTTCAATACCACCGTTATCTTTTGGTGTATTTAACCAGGCGAAGTGAACTTCGTTGGTATCACAAGATGCACCGATTACAATTGTATTTCTTTTTTCAAACTCAGGTAAAGCAGCTTGGAAAGCATGTAGTTCTGTAGGGCAAACGAAAGTAAAATCTTTTGGATACCAGAACAATAAAACTTTGCTATTTTTATTTACAGCCTCTTCAAATACATTGATTTTCAAGTCATCACCCATGTCTGACATTGCATCAATACTAACACTCGGGAATTTTTTGCCTACTATTGCCATAATTTTTTTGTCTTTAATTTTATGCCACAAAGGTAAGGCTAAAACAGATGTTAAGCAACCCCGTTTCACTAATTGTTAATTGTATTTATTGATAGCTATATAGGCAAAAACTATATTGTTGGTGTAAAATATAGTTGTGTGCTATTTGGGTTCTTAGCTGTCATGCTGAGGTACGAAGCATCCTTTCGTAGGTTGCAGCTGCTTTGTGGCTACCCTAGGCGAATAAATGCAATGTCGTCATTGCGAGGTTGCAAGCAATCCTAATGTAAACGCGCCAGGAGCGGTCGTTGTAAGATTGCTTCCTCGGCTGAAAAAGCCTCCTCGCAATGACGAATTATTTATGGGAGGCTACTTTTTCAACGTATTTTCATACAGTTTGAATATCCTTTTATACTCATCAGTCCAACTGCTTGGCTCGATAAAGCCATGGTCTTCAACAGGATAAACGGCCAGCTCCCAATTGTTTTTGCCCAACTCTATAAAACGTTGACTAATACGAACAATATCCTGAAAGTGAACATTCACATCGACCATTCCATGCGCCATTAAAAGGTTGCCCTTTAATTTATCGGCGAAATAGATCGGCGAGCTTCTTTTGTAAGCAATAGGATCGTTAAACGGTTCATTTAAAATGTTCGACGTATAGCCATGATTATAGTGCGCCCAATCGGTAACTGAACGTAATGCTGCACCACTGGCAAAAACATCCGATTCATTGAACATGGCCATCAAAGTAATAAAGCCGCCGTACGAGCCGCCATATAAACCAACGTGCTGAGGATTAACACCATATTTCTCTACCAAAAACTTAACACCATCAACCTGATCGGTTAAATCTTTTCCACCCATATGACGGTAAATGCCTGTGCGGTGATCGCGGCCATAACCGGAGCTTCCGGTATAATCAATATCGATTACAGTATAACCGTTATCGGCCAGTAAATTATTGAACATGAACTCACGGAAGTAGGTGCTCCAGCCGAAATGTACATTTTGAAGATAGCCTGCTCCATGAACAAAAACTACCGCAGGATGGTTAGCATGTGGATTATCAGATTTATACACCCTTGCATACACTTCTGCGCCATAACGGTTTTTAAAGCTTACCATATCCGGTTGACGCCACTTGTAAGAATTAAATTCGGCAGAGGTAGATTGGGTAATTTTTTCGGCTTTGGCACCAACCTTATTTGGCTGAAGATATAACTCTCCAGGTTTGTCCATAAAGGAATAATTAATGGCGATGTACTTTTCATCGGGAGAGAGGGTGATATCATTTAAGCCTTTCATGGTGGTAATCTGAACAAGCTCACCACCGTTTACACTGATTTTAAAGAAGTTTGTAATCCCTGGGTGCTCCTTATTTGTTTTAAGATAAAATGTACTTCTATCCTTCGAGAGCTGAACAGATTGCACTTCCCATTTGCCAAATGTTAGTTGTTTTTTATCGCCTGTGGCAACATTAACTACGTAAAGGTGTGAGAATCCGGTAGCTTCGCTCTGGTAGTAAAAGCGGTTATTGTCTATCCATCCGGTGCTACCTTGGTAAAAGCCACTAATGCCCGGGCCACCAATCCAGGCTTCATCCCGTTGACGGTCTATTAAAGAAAACTTCCCTGTAGATGCATCTAGTTTTAAGATCCAGCGGTCTTTATTGTCGGTAGACGTAGCCACGACAATTGCTGTACTTCCGTTATCGTTCCAAAGCGGGCCGAAGAAATTTACAGGTCTGTCTGCATTTTTCTTTTTTAGTGTATCCAATTCTTTAGGATAATCTTTAAGGTAATCGGGAAGATCTTTAATGCCCGGTATGGTAGCAGTCTGAATGGCATAAACAGAATCTTTTTGGGTATCGTAGATAAAGCCCTGCGAAATATTTTCATTTTCCCCAACCTTTGTTCTGCCAGGAATATCTTCGGTATAGCCTGATGATGTGATATAATTCGGAACAACAGTGCTATGGTTATTCTGGGCTGGCGTGGTTAGCTTATAAGAGATAAAATGCGCATCGGGACTAATGGTTACTCCATTTAAAAATTTATCTTCAGTATAAAGCTCTTTTAATGGTTTTGAATCGGCAGATGTTGCGCCGGAGCGGCCTCTTCCTCCGCGAGCACCACTTCTGGTTTCTGCATTTCTTTTTTTAATGATATCAAACAATTCGGTTTGCTGTGCCTTTAGCCATTTATCCTGCTCAGTAACCGATTTGTTTTCCGGTCTTCCGGCTTTTTTACCTTTAACAAAATTGGTTAATTGTCTGGTTTCGGCAGACTTTAGGTTTACTTCAAAAAGATTGTCGCCCAATTGATAAACGATATTTCCGTTGGTTAAGAAAACAGGGCTGTTCTCTCGCTCTTGCGTGCTGGTTAACCGCGTTTCTTTATTGTTTTTAAAATTCTGTAAATAGATATCGCCACTTTTTTCGATTAAACCGAGCGAGCGGTCGGTATTATAGGTATAGTTTGAACTTAAAAGCTTTTCATCTTCCTTTTCTGCCGCTTTAACGGGTTTGGTAGCTGTTGCCGAAACTTTAAATAACTCTTCTTTAGCTTTATTTTCAGGGTTCCAGTTAAAGTACAGGGTTTTGCTATCCGCAGTCCATCGGAAGTTAGTCGGTGCAGCGCCCATCCACTTTGGATCGCGCATTATCTTTTCGACGGTTAAAGGTGCTAATTGTTGCGCAAAAGCATATTCGCCTGTGCAAAGCAAAAGGAAAAGTAAATATTTCTTCATGAATTTTAGGTTTGGCTGCAATTTAGGGAATGGACTTGCTAATTTTAACAGGAAATGGAAATGTTACAACAACCTCACCATATGAACGGTAGTGTTTTATAGCAAAGGCTGTTCATTCCCTCTCCTCAAGGAGAGGGATACGAAAGGCAGAAGTAGCTGCACCAACTTACATAGGGAGAGGTTAGCGGATTACGCCTCCGGTTATATCTACATTCACATCATCGAAAGGCTTTAGGTATTCGTTGATGATTACTGCAAATTCTCGCCTGGTTAATACTTTTTTAAGCTCGTATTTAGAAGTAAACTTGTAATTTTTATTCCACTTTTTTTGCAGATCGGTTTTGATTGCCTCAACCGATTTATTGCCGACATAACAAACCATAGCAATGGTGTTTTCTAAATTAATGGGGATATTCTGATGATCATCAAACCAGATCTGAGCCTTGTAATAATAATCTTTGATTGGCTGCTTAATTTCATCGTAGGTAACTTCTTTTTCGGGATTGAGATAGGCTTTATCCTGTTTTATTTCGGCTTTGATAATTCCCGTTATACCCACTTTTTGGATGGCCAGCCAGTTAGAATCAATCGCTTTTACATCTTCAAAAGGCATTAACGTATGTTTATAGGCCAATAGCTCCCCCTGGATCCTTTTTAAATTTGACAAACTGGTTTTGGTGTCGAAAAATGCAGCATAGGCTGCGATTGCGCCTGCAGCAGGGCCAATTTCGAACTGATTGGCAGAAATATATAAAAGGTTTTCTTGGTTTGGGATGAGCATACTGTATAATGATAAAAAATTTGCCCCTTTGGACAAAACACTGGCTACTGTTGTTCTATATAGGTTCTCACTATAATTTAATTGATTTGAAGCTGCAGGTTTTAGACTAGCGATTTTTAATGCAGTCAATAATTGATCTGGTTTATCGGCTAGTACAAGAATCTTTGCTTTAATACTTTTATCTTTGGTGAGCTTCACTTCCCAACCACTGCCTGAGCGTTTAATTTCGGTGTAAGGAATAGCATTGATTACATTTAAGAGCTGAGTGCTATCAACTGTTACTTTTAGTGGTTTCTTTTTGTCGGGCTTTGGTTTAGGTGCATCTAAGTTTTTGGCATTTTCAATTTCCCTTTTTAAAAAGCTTTGATAAAAAAGAGTTATTTCTTTGGGCTTGCTTTCAGAAATTTTCTTAAGATCAAGCTGTTCCTTTTGCGTAAGCAGAATTGTTTTAACACCTGATTTGAATGATTGAAAAGATGCTGAATAAGCGGCATCGCCACTACCAATAACCAATACATCTGTTTTTAGGGTTTGGGCATGTATAACTATCGGAATTATGAATGCGAAAACAAAAAACAATCTTTTCATCTTGAATATTAAAATTTGCTGCAATATGCTTTAAATGAATGAATTTTTAATGAAATGGGTGCATTTTAACTAAAATTAACGCACAACGCTAGCTAGCTCAATTAATCACTTGATTTTCATATAACCTTACGAACCTTATATTTTCTTAAATTGCTTATACAATAAAAATTGTGAGGCTTTGGTAATTATGGAAGAACAGATAAAATCAGTTTTCGCTTTACAGCAGCAACATAAATTCGGGTTGCGCAAAACGGATGCTAAAACACGCATTGGAAAGCTAAGGCAGCTTAAACAGGCGTTAGAAAATGCCGAGGAAGAAATATTTGCCGCATTGAAGACTGACTTGCGCAAAAACCGTTTCGAAACCGCAGTAACTGAACTGTTTTTTACTTATGCCGAAATAGATCACGCCATAAAAAAGCTGCGTAGCTGGATGAAACCAAAATCGGCAGGCAGGACCATGAGCAATCTTTTTGCCAGCAATAAAATTTATTATGAACCAAAAGGTGTTTGCCTGATTATTGCTCCATGGAACTATCCGTTACAATTAATCATGAGTCCATTGATTTCTGCCATAGCAGCAGGAAATTGCGTTATACTAAAACCGTCTGAATTGAGTGCTGCGACGGCGGGTATAATCAGCAAACTGATCTCCAATACGTTTGATCCAAAAGAAATTGCCTGTTTTGAAGGTGATGCCGAAGTTTCTACAGTGCTGTTAAAACTTCCTTTTGACCTTATATTTTTTACCGGAAGCACCGCAATTGGTAAAGTGGTGATGGAAGCTGCGGCAAAAAATCTTAGCTCAGTTACCTTAGAGCTTGGCGGTAAATCGCCTGCTATTGTAGATGAAACCTGTGACCTACAAAAAGCTGCAGAAAAAATTGCCTGGGGCAAATTGGTTAATGCCGGACAAACCTGTATTGCCCCGGATTATGTGTTAATTAAAGAAAATAAGCTGGTCGATTTTGAAATGCACTATAAGGCAGCGGTTCAAAGAATGTTCTTTAGCGAAGCGGAAATTAACAAAAATGATTATGCTAAAATCATCAATACAAAACAGTTCTTGCGCTTAAATAAATTGATAGAAGAAGCCCTTCACGATGGTGCTGTATTGGCCTTTGGTGGAAAATCGGATGAGCAAGATTTAACCATTACGCCAACACTTTTAACTTCGGTAGTCGAGGGCAGCAGGATTATGCAGGAAGAAATTTTTGGACCAATTTTGCCTGTAATTACTTACAACAATCTACAGGAGGCAATTGATTTTGTAAACAGGAAAGAAAAGCCTTTGGCGCTTTATATTTTCTCCGAGAATAAAGAGAACCAAAATAAAATTATTACTGAAACAAGTGCAGGCGGAACCTGTGTAAATGATGTATTGGTCCATATCGGTAATCCTAATTTGCCTTTCGGCGGGGTAAACAATAGCGGCATAGGCAGTTGTCATGGTATTTTTGGTTTTAAAACCTTTTCGCACGAAAGGGCAGTGGTTTTCCAGTCGAAGTTGGGGTTAACCCAGATGATTTATCCGCCTTATGGGAAAAAAATGGGCTTGTTAAAATGGCTGAAGAAATTGATGTAATTCGGTTCCCGCTGATTTAAGGTGACTTTCGCAGATATACATACCCAGCTCTTTGCTCTCTCTGTGTATTCCCTCTGTGAGCTTTGTGGTAAAAAAACCAATACTTATTCCTAAAAACCTTATTTTGGTTCATGGATTTAGAACAGCTTAAATACCCGATCGGTCAATTTTTGATGCCCGAAATTTTCGATCAAAAACAAATCGACGTGTGGATTTCCGAAATAGAGGCTTTGCCTAATCAGCTCAGGAAAGCTACCGAAAATTTGATCGAAAAAGAATTAAACCAAACTTATCGCCCAGAAGGATGGACGTTGAGGCAAGTTGTTCACCACATTCCCGATAGCCACATCAATGCTTATATCCGTTTTAAACAAGCCATTACCGAAGATATTCCCGTAATCAGGCCGTATTACGAAGAACGCTGGGCCGAAACGGCTGAAGCAAAAAATGGCGATATCAAATTATCTATAGATTTATTGGCTGCTTTGCACCAACGTTGGGTTGCTTTTTTAAAAACATTAAAACCCGAAGATTATCAGCGAAAATACATTCACCCAGCTCAGGGAAAAGAACTTACATTAGCAAACATGTTGGGTATGTACGCCTGGCATGGAAAACATCATTTGGCACACATTACAAACACAATAGCAAAATGAAAAGAACTCATTTAAATTTCATGGTCTTAATCCTTATTGGCTTTTGTACCAATGTGAGCGCGCAAAAAAATCCTTCAAAAACCTTTGCTTTTATTTTAGGCTCTTGGGAAATACAAACGCCAAAAGGAAAAATTGTTGAACAGTGGGTGCAAAATCCAGATAAAACACTCAGCGGCAAAAGTTATCGAATAAATGCCAAAGGTGATAGTGCGCTTACCGAAACCCTTAAAATCAAAAAGATTGGAAAAGATACTTTTTATTGTTCAACTGTAACAGGACAGAACGAAGGAAAAGAGACTTGTTTCAAACTTATTGCCACAAAAGATGAGACCTATATTTTCGAAGACAAAACACACGATTTTCCACAGCGGATAGTTTATCAAAATCAAGGTAAAGCCGAAATGCTCGCCTGGGTTGAAGGCGAGCTTAATGGTAAAAGCCGAAAATCGGAGTTTAGGTATAAGCGGCAATAGGCTTACATCAAAACCAGCATCGCTGCACTCATCGCAATCATAATGGCATCTTCAACAATGGTTACGGTGCTCATGGGTAGATTAAAAACTGCACCTAAACAGGCACACTGAATCTTTTTCTTGTTTAAAACACTTTCCAAAACACCAAGGATGCTCACCGTTATTACAATTAGCGTAACCCAGTTTACAACTACGGGTGATAGGTTTAATGCAAAAGATAAGCCTAATCCAAGTTCGATAAAAGCATAGATGTAACCCCACGCACCAAATTTTTTGGCTATGATATCGTACATGGCATAACTTTCGGCAAAAGCTTTCAGATTAAGCATTTTAAAGAAAGAGAAGGTGAGGAAGAAACCCGCCATAAAAACGCGCATGAACACCATGAAATTAATTCCGCTTGATTGCCACGAAACCACAAGCGATATGGCAGTAACATAACCGAATATCAATAAAATGGGTTTGTAAGTTTCGGCCCACGATTTTGCTTCTTCAAGTGTTTCGCTATGGTGGGCGGCAGAAATTTGATATTTGCTGTCTGTGCCGCCCAAAGCTTGTTGGAGTGTATCTAAGCCAATATGTTTATCCATGCTAATGGTGGCAGAATTGGTATCTTTCGAAACCTCGACAGAAGTTACATCTGGTAAAACAAGCAGGTTACTTTTTACTTTATTTTCGCAACCGCCACAAGTCATGCCGGTAAGTTGATAGGTGTGTGTCATCATTAAAATCTTTATACAAATTTACCGCTTCACAGGGCCCTAAGCGTTACAAAATAACCATAAAGTTTTATAGAATTTTAGGCTGCTGTCATTCTGAACGCAGTGAAGAATCTCTATCAGCGGCGGGCGGTTCTCTGTGATTGTGCGATAATTCCCTCACCGTTTAAATAGTTATCAAGAAATTAAGGTCATTAACGTTTGATCAACGTTTTATAAACAAAGCAAACAAGCCACTAGACAAGTTGTTTTCCCTAAACCCTAAACCCTAAACCCTAAACCCTAAACCCTAAACCCTAAACCCCTGTTTATCCCACCAAAACCGAAGTCATGGTTAATGAACCGCCAACCGCTTTGTCGTTAAAGAAAGAAACCTCCTCCTTATCATTTTTCATTCCTAAGGTATAAATGAGCGGTAAATAATGCTCCGGGGTAGGGATGGCCAACATGGCATCGGTACCTAGGTTGCGATAGTTGATCAAAGGTTTATGGTCGCCGTTGGCGATTAAATTTTTAAACTTATCGTTCATTTCAATTGCCCAATCATAACCGCCACCATTAATCATTTCCCAGCTTAACATGCGGAGGTTGTGTACCATGTTTCCGCTGCCCAAAACCAATATCCCTTTTTTACGGAGCGCATAAATTTCTTTGGCGATTTCGTAATGCTGTCCGGGCGATTTGGTATAATCGATACTTAATTGCAAAACTGGAATATCGGCATTTGGGTACATGTGTTTTACCACTGTCCAGGTACCGTGATCCAAACCCCAGTCATGGTCTAAACCAACGGAAGTAGAATGGATTAAATTCGGAATTTCTGCAGCCAGTTTTGGATCGCCGGGTGCTGGATATTGTACATCGAATAATGCCTGTGGAAAACCGCCGAAATCGTGAATGGTGCTCGGGAAATTCATCGCCGTAACGAAGGTTCCGTGTGCGTACCAGTGTGCCGATACCACCAACACGGCTTTTGGAACAGGAATGTTTTTTGCCAGTTCTGCCCAACTCTGGCTAAACTCATTATTTTCGATACCGTTCATTGGGGAGCCGTGACCAATAAAAAGTGCAGGCATCAGCTCGGTTTGAGGTAAGCGCTGAGTAAAACTTCTGAATTGAGATAGTGTAGACATGATTATTGGGTTGTCTGATAGAAATTTAAATAATCGGCCTCCTGAACTTGTTTCAGGATCTAATGAGAAAGATTCCGGGTCAAGCCCGGAATGACGATCTCCTCAATTATTTCGCCTGAACAAATTCAAGGTTTAATTTAATGGCTACATCTTTTGCAACGCCGGCACCAGTTGGATCATATTTAATGTTATAATCTAAACGGTTAATGGTTGTTGTAGCACCAAATCCGGCTTTAGTGTTTCCTTGTTGATCTTTAGCTGTACCACCATAAACTACAGCAAATTTTACATCTTTGGTTACATCACGGATGGTTAACTTTCCACTTAACTCATAGTTGTTTCCACTTAATTTTTTGAAAGAAGTGCTTTCAAACTTCATCGTAGGGTAAGTCGCCACATTAAAAAAATCGTCAGTTTTTAAGTGTCCGTCTCTCATATCAACACCTGTAGTAATGCTATTCACATCAACGCTAAAGCTGATTTTAGCATCCGTCAAATCTGGTTTAGAAGCCGTAACCGTTCCGTCGAATTTTTTAAAAGAACCGTCAACGAAAGAAATACCCATGTGTTTAACCGAAAAGTTAACAAACGAGTGCATCGGATCTATTTTCCAGCTTGTTTGTGCAAATGATGCTACACTGATTGAGGTAGCGATCAGAAATAAGAATAACTTTTTCATAGTAAATTTATTTAGCTACAAAGTTAGCTGAAGATCAATTGATTAGTATTGACGTATGGTAAGAAATTTGAGGTTAATCGGTTAACCATCTAAACTGGTTAATTGTTGGAATAGCCAAAATCCTAGGATTTTGAATTGTAACCGGTTAATAGTCAATGGTTTTGTTTGAGATAGGTTATGAGCTATTTAGCCATTGACCATGGGCTATTCTCTAATCCGTCATTCATTTTACCTCTTCCATCAAACCTCATCCAATGTTTTCCTGCTGTCTGTTGATGCTGCTTTATAAGCTGAGGGTGTAATTCCGGTTACTTTTTTAAACTGTGCCGATAAATGTGCAACACTACTGTAGTTCAATTGATAGGCAATTTCGCTCAAGGTAAGTTCGCCATAAGTAAGCATCTCTTTTGCTTTTTCTATTTTTTGAGCAATAAAATACTTCTCGATAGTTTGATTTTCCACTTCCGAAAAAATAGCACTTAAGCTCGTATATTCCAGTTTTAACTGCTCGCCGAGATAGGTAGAAAGATTGATTTTTAATGGCTCTTGGGTATAGTGTACTAAATTAATAATAGCGGTTTTAATCTGCTCTGCAATCTGGGTTTTCCTATCCTCAAGTAATTCGAACCCAAAAAGAGTAAAATTATCCGATATCTTGATTTTATCCTCCGGAGAAATGTTTTCAGCCAAGGTAACCTCGCCAAGTTCAACCAATAATGGTTTAAAGCCGAGCTTTTCCAGCTCAGCTTTAACCACCATTTTACAACGGTTGCATACCATGTTTTTGATATGCAGCTTCATTAGTTTGATTTTATGGTTTCAGAAACATCACCGCAATCAAACATCATGCTTCCATAATATGGATTTTCGATGTTCTCTTTTTCGTTTAACCAGCTTGCCTTTGCCATTGGGCAATGTTGAATGTAAACGGTCTTGCTATTAAACTTTAAACCCTTTAAGGTTTTGATCATGGCATAAGAAATTCCTTCAAAGGCTTTTCTTTGTGTTTTAATGTCATTAGAACCTGCAAGTTGAGCCGCTTTACTTTTAATGATGGCCGCTTGTTCCATAAATGTTTTATGCTGATCGGCAGGTAGATCTTTATGGTTCACCGCATTTACTTTTGCCGATAAAACCTTTACTTTTTCGATGGCTAAGTCTTTTTTGTCAGTTGCTAAAGCATTTTTCACATCGTAATAAGCTGTTAGTGCCTGATTTAAGGCTACATCTGTTTTGCTTTGTGCGTAAGTGAAAGCTGTTGTTGCGATTGTTATGATGGCAACTATTCCTAATATTTTTTTCATCTGTTTTATATTGTTTTTAATGGTGATGAAGCGATCATGGTTTTAATTCGGCTAAAATTAATCTGAAAAACCATGATGGTTTCATCTGTTATTTTATTTTAAAACGTTAAAGAAATTAAACTCTGCCCTAAGCAGGTACATATTTTTGGTATATCGGTTATCCATATTTCCAGTCGCCTGAAAACGGTAGCCCAAATCGATACGGGTTGTGCTATTTAAAATCATCTGTATGGCTGGGGCTATATCCAAATAAGATTGGCCGCTACTTGGATCTGTTTTTCCCAATAACTCTAAATATATGTTAAAGTTTGGCTGCTTGTAATCCTTGTAAACCACTGGCAAAACCAGGTAACCCGATGATAAACTATACGATAACATATTTTTCGGCTGCGGCATTCCGGCAATTTGCCTATCGCTGTTTTCGAAAGCATGTGCATAACCCAAAGTGGTTGATAGTGCCAGTTTGTGCAAAAGCTGCGTGAAAATTAATCCACCCTGTATGCCACTATTGTCTCCTTCGAGGTTAATGTCTCTGGTGTAGGTTTGCCTCTTGCTGGTACTTATCCTTCCAAAAGCCGAAGCCCTGAAGTGGCTATGTGCTTCATCTAGTGATAAAAACCGATACTTGGCGTAAAGACTCCCGCCTTCTAAACGGTATTTTCCGTCCATATCAGACATAAAACCTTGTGCATGCATCATCAGGTTTTTGTTGAATCCGATCATTACTTCCGGAATGGTCCTGCTAACAAAATCTGGATTGTTAAACATGCCTTCGTTCGTAATTCTTACACCAATCGATTTGGTCGGCATATTGCTCGCGGGCTCGGTAAATACATAGAGTTCTTGCGTAAAACCATTTGTATAGGCGCCGATAACCATCAGCGCCAATACGAGTACCCTTTTCATCTTAAGAAAGAACTAAATGATAAATACGTGTTTTTTTGCCGTTAACCACTCCTGTGCCGCTCGCATAGGCATCAGAATTAGCAGTTGTGGCTTGCTTCTTAAATGCTGAACCGGAAATGAAGTTTTTATCAACAACACTGGCTTTTACAGTTCCATTAAGTGTTTTGCTTTTCGCATTTACAAAACGATATACATTACCATCAACAACTGCCTGACCTTTATCGTCTATTTTTACCTGGTTAAAATTGAAACTTGCGGTTAAACCACCTACCGAAAAACCAGCATCTTGAACCTTTTTGCGAACCAGATCAAGATTGATGTTGGCATCTTTTTTAAAAGTTAAAACGAAGATATTTTTGTTCAGGTCGGGTTTTACGCTACTGATAAAGTTTAGCGTTTCTAACGATTTTTGTGTTGCGTTAGAACACATGGAACAGGTTAAACCGGTTACCTGTAAATCGGCTGTAGATATTTGTTGTGCCGAAGCCTTAACGGCAAAAAATAGCATAATGATGCTGAATATTTTTATTGTTTTCATGATTTTTTTGAATTAGAATAATTTAAGCTATCGTCACTCTGAATTTATTTCAGAGCCTCATAGCAAAGTAGATCCTGAAACGAGTTCAGGATGACGAAGAGATTAGTAGATCCTAATTCCTAAAAATACAATTGAAAATATGCAGGGCAATCCGCGAGGAAAGTGGCGGCGCTTTATTCGAAATTTTACTGAAAAACTGCGGGGTAATGTTAGTAAGAAATTCTAAAACAGGTGGATGAAGAAAAAGCTGGATCGAAAACAACTTAGGCATTTGTACTTGTGCAGCTGTTTGGTGACTATCTTTAACTTTTACAGTTACCTGCGTATTTTTGCAGCAACCATCATTTTTCTTTTCGGCAGGAATGTCTTTGCAGAATTTGCAGGAAACCTCATTGCTGAAAAGTTTAACGTTTTCTAATTTGCCTCCACAGAAATGGAGACTTAAAGCCAAACCCATAACACTAACTGCATAGAATACAGCCAAAGAAAGTGCTATTTTTTGTTTTAACTTCATTAATACAAAGGTAATGGAAAAAATATCGAATAATGCCGGTAATTATTTATTGAATTTCATTTTTTAGCTTACTTTAGCCTTAAACACCAATTAAATGAAGAAAATATTATTATTTCTCTGCACCTTTTCGATGCTTTCGGCCTTTGCTGCAAAGCCCAAAAATCAATATGTACGCATTAAAACCGAATTTGGAGAATGCATTGTTAGGCTATATAATCAAACTCCTTTACACCGCGATAACTTTTTGAAATTAACCAAATCGGGATATTACAACGGTGTTTTATTTCATAGGGTAATTAAAGATTTTATGATTCAGGGTGGTGATCCGGATTCTAAAAATGCCAAGCCAGACTCCCTGTTGGGTGAGGGTGGACCTAAATATACCATTCCGGCAGAGCTTAATGATAGTTTGTTCCATAAAAAAGGCGTTCTGGCTGCGGCCAGAGAAGGTGATGATGTTAATCCGGCCAAAGCATCGAGCGGTAGTCAGTTTTACCTGGTTCAGGGAAAGGTTTTTACCGACCAGCAATTGGATAATGTAGAAGAAAAGCGCCTGAAATTCAAAATTCCTGAATGGCAGCGTGAGGTATATAAAACGATAGGTGGCACGCCTCATTTAGATAGAAACTATACCGTTTATGGCGAAATAGTGGTTGGTTTGGATATGGTTGATAAAATAGCTGTTCTGGCAACTGATAAAAACAACCGCCCTAAACAGGATGTGAAGATGGAAGTTTCAATATTGAAAAGAAGAGCGGCCAAGAAATTAGAGAAGCAGTTGTTACAAGCTTCTTTGAAAGATAAAATGGTTATGTAATTAATGGATCTTGTCTATTGTCGAAAAAGAATAGGATTCTAATTTCTTCTTGATAAACCCTATAATAGAAAGAAGTATATTTCGAAACTACGCCTTTTCTAACTTGACTGTTTAATAAAATGGGTTCGTAAATGAATGGCTGAATGGCAATTAAATCAATTTTTTTATAAACACTGTGGATGAATTTTTCAGCATAATCATATCCCCAGACTTCCTCGATGAACACCCCAATGCCGAGTAGTGTTTCGTATGCTTCTTCTGAAAAAGAAACTGTTAATGCCATTTCTCAGAGAGTCTTCTTTTAACTTCATCATAAGGGATTAATTTCCCTTCTTCAGCTTGCTTTAATCCTCTTTTAATACCCTCATGAACATGTTTCGGTAATTCCTCTAAAATAACTTTTTCACTATGATTCAAAAGCATCTCTAACTCTGACAAAAGATTTTCGTCATCTGTTTCGAATACTTTTCTTGCGATCTCTATTTTTAGCTCTTCAATACTCATAAACAAATTTAACGAAAGCAAATCTGAATTACTAAGCATTTATTTAATTAATTTCTAAATTTACCGCCCACAACAATTGAAATTTACTGAATGAAGATTATCTCCTATAATGTTAATGGGATTAGGGCGGCAAGTACCAAAAACTTTTTTGGCTGGCTACAAGCTACAGATGCTGATATGGTCTGCCTGCAGGAAGTAAAAGCTTTTCCACTGCAGATTCCTGAAATTGTTGCCCTGATTGAGCAACTTGGCTACCATCATTATTGGTTCCCTGCTGAAAAAAAGGGATATAGCGGCGTGGCAATTCTGACCAGAATTAAACCGAATCATATCGAATTTGGCTGCGGTGAAGAATGGATTGATAAAGAGGGTAGAATTTTAAGGGCAGATTTTGATGATTTTTCGTTAATGAGTCTCTATATGCCATCTGGATCAAGCGGAGATGAACGACAGGTTAAAAAGTACGAATTTATGCGGTTTTTTGATGTGTATATTGGGGAATTGCGCAAAGAAATCCCAAATTTAATTGTAAGTGGCGATTATAATATCTGCCATACCGCCATCGATATTCACAACCCAAAATCAAACGCCAATTCATCGGGCTTTTTGCCAGAAGAACGGGAGTGGATGCAGTTATTTTTGGATAATGGTTTCATCGATACGTTCCGTCATTTTAATAAAGACCCGCACCATTATACCTGGTGGAGCTACCGCGCCGGTTCGAGAGGAAAGAATCTGGGTTGGCGGATCGATTACCATTTGGCCACAAAGCCTATGGAAAGCCGATTGAAAAATGTTAGAATCTTACCCGACGCAATACATTCAGATCATTGTCCGGTTCTTTTAGAGATCGATTAGGTATTTGGTTAACTGGTTAATTGTTTAAATCGCTTAACTGTAACCAAAACTCAATTAACCAATTTGCACAGTTTAAACAATTAACCTTCAACTAACCAAATGTTAATCACAAATATAAAAGGCCTGGTTGGCTTACATTCCAAAGATAAATTAGTGCTGCGTGGCAGTGAATTAGATTCGTTACCAGTTCTTGAAAATGCCTGGCTTTTAATTGAAGATGATCTGATCAAGGATTTTGGAAAGATGGATTCAATCCCATCTCATATCTCGAATCTCTCCTCTCATTTCTCCGCAGAAGGCAGATATATTTTCCCTTCATGGTGTGATAGCCATACACATATTGTTTTTGCTGCTTCGAGGGAGGAAGAATTTGCAATGAAAATCCAAGGCAAAAGCTACGAAGAAATTGCCGCGGCGGGTGGCGGGATTCTAAATTCGGCTAATAAACTCCAAAAAGCTTCGGAAGATGAATTGTTTGAAAGTGCATCTGTGCGATTAACACAGATGATCCGTCTGGGAACTGGTGCCGTTGAAATTAAAAGCGGATATGGATTAACCACGGAGAGTGAAATCAAAATGCTCAAGGTGATCCGCAGGCTAAAAGATCAGTTCCCGATTCCTATAAAAGCAACTTTCTTAGCCGCTCATGCTTATCCGGCTGAATTTAAAAACAACCATCAGGGTTACATCGATTTAATTATTAATGAAATGCTGCCTCAAATAGCAGAAGAAAAACTGGCTGATTATATTGATGTTTTTTGTGAAAAAGGGTTTTTCTCTGTCGAAGAAACCGATCAGGTATTAAAGGCGGGTGCAAAATATGGATTAAAACCAAAAGTACATGCCAATCAACTTTCCGTTTCGGGGGCGGTAGAGGTTTCTGTGCAAAATAGCGCCATTTCAGTTGATCACCTCGAAGAAAGTGATGAAGAAACAATCCGAACGCTAAGAAATGCTGATACCATTGTAACATTACTCCCTTCTTGTTCGTTTTACCTAGGTATTCCTTTTGCTGATGCCAAAAGCTTTATAAGAGCCGATTTGCCGGTTGCTTTAGCTACCGATTACAATCCAGGTTCAACACCTTCAGGAAATATGAATTTTGTAGTGTCACTTGCATGCATTAAAATGAAGATGCTCCCCGAACAGGCGATAAATGCTGCAACATTAAATGGTGCGGCAGCAATGGAGATGAGTGAAGATTATGGAAGCATTACCGTTGGTAAAAAAGCGAACCTGTTTATAACCAAACCGATGCCTTCAATTGCCTATTTGCCATATAGTTTTGGTGAAACGCAAATAGAGACAGTTATTTTAAACGGTGAAATTTATAATGGATAACCTTAAAATATATTCGCAGGGCGATATCGACCGTTTAATTATTACTCGTAATGGCGAAATCAAACTGGGCGAAAAAGTTGCTGTCTTATCGTCATGGGATGAACTGAAAGGGGCAAGTGCGAAATTTGTATTGTTGGGTATTCCAGAAGACATAGGCGTGCGTGCAAACTTAGGTATTGCGGGCGCGGCCTCTATGTGGCGGCCAAGTTTGGTGGCTTTTTTAAATACCCAGAGCAATCGCTTTTTAAATGGCGAGGAGGTTTTGGTTTTAGGCCATTTCGAAATCGATGAGCCCGAAGATCCTTCCATAACGGGTTTAAGAAACAAAGTTGCACAGATTGATGAGCTGGTTTATCCTGTAATTGAAAAAATAGTAGCTGCAGGCAAAATACCTATTGTAATTGGTGGTGGTCATAATAATGCCTACCCAATAATTAAGGGTACTTCCTTAGCCTTTAAAGGCCCAATTGATGTATTAAATGTGGATGCGCATGCTGATTTAAGAGAACTGGAAGGCAGGCACAGCGGGAACGGATTTTCTTATGCGTTAAAAGAAAACTACCTGAATAGTTATTTCATGTATGGCTTGCATCAAAACTATAATAATGAGGCTATTTTAAATCAAATAGATACGAACCCAAAGCTTAAGGCTATGTTTTTTGACGATATTTTAACCGGGGCTGGCTTTACTGACCTGGTGAATGAAATAGGTTCAGTTGCGGGTTTGGAAATCGATCTGGACTGCGTTCAAAATGTACTTTCCAGTGCCGAAACACCATCTGGTTTCGCAGTTAACGATATTAGAAAGCTAATTTTGACTAGCGCTAAGAAGTTTTCTTATTTGCACTTAAGTGAAGGCGCAGCCCGAATGTTGGATGGGAGGGTGAGCAGGTTAACCGCTAAACTGGTTGCTTATCTGGTGAGTGATTTTGTTAAAGCACATTAGTTTCCAAATACTCATTAAAAAAGGAGGTCATCCTGAGCGGAGTCGAAGGATAATCTTTTTAAGAAGGTCTTGATGGTCTTCGACTACGCTCAGACTGACAAGCGTTTTAAGAAGAAAAACCTACAAGTGCTCAGCTTCGTACTTCTCACCAGCCTTCAGCATTAATTCAATTTGTTGCAGGTCTTCAGCGGTTAATTCCTCCTTTTCCTGTAACTCAAATACCGCAATCATATTGTCTTCGTATTGTTTTTCGGTTTTGATAACGATTTCCTGTGGCATGCTGGTAAGCTTAAAATTTTATAATTTCTGTTGGCGTAATGCAAAAATCCAACCTGATGTCGTGTTCATTTACATCATCGATTTTTTCAATAGCAGGGTACAAAGATAAGCCTATTTTTTGAGCATTTATATCCTGTAAAAAACGATCGTAAAAGCCCTTGCCATAGCCCACCCGGTAACCTTGTTTATCGAAAGCTAAAAGCGGAATAACAACAAGATCTACTTCGTCCTCATGTAGGTTTCCTTTTTGCGGTTCCAGGATGTTATAAAGGTTTTTCTTTAAATCGCCTACACCTAAATATTCGTGATTGGTCATTAAAGCGGTTTCAAAATCGGCTTTAGGTACAATGATCTTAATTTCTGGGTGATTTTTATTAAGCCATTCGATCAGTAAAAAAGTGTTGGGCTCCTTTTTTTCTGTAATGGGCAAAAAGATGTGAAGGGTTTTGATTTGGCTAAAATCGAGCGATTTAAACTCATTTAAGAGGGCGTCGCATAGGCCTTCATATGCTGCATCGCTCAGCGATAATCTTTCTTTTAGCGCTTGCTTTCTGATTTCGGCTTTTAACATAATAACAAAGATAATGATTTTCAAACCTCGCAGGTTTCGAAAACCCGCGAGGTTTTGTGACTTAAAACCTAAAGGCTTTGGTTAAATAAACCCGATAGCAGCGTAAAATCCGAAGGTGAGGCACGAGCCAAGGTTTTGAAGCGAATAGCGGGACTGTCATAGCCCAAGCGCACGAACCTTGCTTTTCTGAAAATGACCACCTTAGTACGTCTAAGAGATACTGTTATTTAGCATTATGGGTTTAAACCTCACAGGTTTATAAAACCAAAAAAAAGCCTCTGAAGAATTCACTTCAGAGGCTTTCATATATTCTAATCAAGTTATTTTACACGCTCAACGTACTCGCCGGTACGGGTATCGATTTTAATTTTGTCTCCTTGGTTTACAAACATCGGAACTTTCACCTCAACACCGTTTTCTAATGTTGCAGCTTTTAATGCGTTTGTAGACGTATCGCCTTTAACAGCTGGCTCCGAATAGGTAATTTCGAATTCAGCAAAGTTTGGCAATTGAGCCATAATCGCTTCTTCACTTTCCATAGAAACGATGATGTTCATGCCTTCTTTTAAGAATTTAATAGCCGAACCGAATAGTGATTTCTCAACGTTAAACTGTTCGTAGTTGTTGTTGTCCATTACTACCAGATAATCACCTTCTTCGTATAAATATTGATAATCATTGGTTTCAACGCGGCAGATTTCTACAGCCTCGTCGGTATTCATACGTGCTTCAACAATTCTGCCCGATTTGATGTTACGGAATTTACCGGTGTAAAATGCTCCGCCTTTTCCTGGTGTACGGTGATTCCATTCGTCAACAGTAACCAGTTCGTTGTTTATACGAAGAATGTTACCTGTTTTAATTTCTGATGCTTTTGCCATATTGTGTTATCCTAAATTGGATTTATATTTCAGTTTTTCGTGACGGCAAAGGTAAAATTATTTTGATAAAAACCTATAAAGGTTTAAGGTATAAGGCTTAGTGTTTAAGGAAATTTAAACCCTCAACTATGCTATTTTACCCGCTCCATATATTCGCCGGTTTTGGTGTCAACTTTAACCTTATCTCCCTGGTTAATAAATAGAGGCACTCTAATTTCAGCACCAGTTTCTACGGTGGCATATTTTTGTGCACTGGTAGAGGTATCGCCTTTTACAGCTGGTTCAGAGTAGGTAATTTCTAACTCTACACTATTAGGGAGCTGTGCAACAATCGGTTCGTCACTTTCAAAAGCGATGGTTACATTCATGCCCTCCTTTAAAAACTTAATTGAGCTTCCGAAAAGCAGCTTTGGGATATTGTACTGCTCAAAAGTGTTGTTGTCCATCACCACCAAATAATCGCCATCTTCATAAAGATATTGATAGTCGTTGGTTTCTACACGGCAAATGGTCACCTCTTCATCGGTACGGAAACGGTATTCTACAATTTTTCCGGTTTTTACGTTGCGCATGCGGGCCTGATAAAAAGCCCTTAAATTTCCGGGGGTACGGTGAATGTACTCTTCTACACTTACCAACTCTCCGTTAAAACGAAGCACATTTCCGCTTTTTACTTCTGATGCCTTTGCCATTTTATAATGAAATCTAGTTTTGTTAATTTTTGAGCACCAAAGTTAAAAAAAGGAATGATGATTTGGAAAGGAAAAACCGTAGTTCGTTGGTTCAATATTCATTAGTTCATTGGTATTGATGCATTCGCATGATGATTCAGACTTTTGTCTTATTGACTATTCACCGAAAAAAATCCCCGTATAAAAGAAATGCCTTTGGGAACCACTCCAAAGGCATAATCAACCTAAACCTCAAACTAAACTATGAAAAACTCTTTGCCTTTACGGGCTATATATTTTGATTCCGAAATACGGAAAATATGATCTTTTACTTGAAGAGATAAATTAAATAATTTGTTTCTCTTTTTGGTGGTGCAAAGGTAAGTATAATTTGTGAATTACAAAATGTTTTTTAAAAAATTTATTTTTAATACAAATGTATGACAAAACAGACGTTTTGTAGGGAGTGGGTTTTCTCTATAACTTACTTGTAATCTGATATTTGTATCTGCTTTGTGCAAAAATCGTATTCCTGTATTTGGTTGGAGCCAATTATCGTTAGGCGGTCCTTTCCAAAATTTTCGATCAGTTCGCGGTACCAATTTATTCCCTGAACGTCTAAATTGCTCGTTGGCTCATCTAAAAATAAAATTGGTGTATCGGTACAACATGCCAAAGCTAGTTTGGTTCTTTGCTTCATTCCCGATGAAAAGTACTTGATTTCTTTGTTCGCTGCTTTTTCTAATCCCAGTATGGTGATCAGCTTTTTTGAATCAAGTCCTGAGGCAAAATTTTTGAACTTAAAATGGAAATCTATACTCTCTTTCAGGGTAAATGTTTCAACCAGTTCGAGATATGGTGCAGCCAGACTGATGTATTTATAGATATTTTCTACAGAAATCTCTTTGGTGTCTGAGAATGAAATTTTTCCTTCAGAAGGAGACAGGCTGCCCGTTAAAACACTTAATAATGTTGATTTACCAGAGCCATTGGGCCCTAATATTGCATAACTATTACCAGAGGTGAATTCAGTACTTAAATTTCTAAAAATCCATTCCTTATTAAACCTTCTGCCAACATTTTGTAAAGTGATATTCATTTGGGTTAAGCGCTAGGCGATTGGAGTTTGGCGGTGATCGTTTTTATCATGCAAACGCTATTATCGATACCGACATATTGTCCGTAGTTAGGCCTGATATGATAACCCAGCTTTTGATAAAGGGCAATGGCTTCCGGCTGTTTTTTGCCTGTTTCTAAAACACATGAAGTAAAACCGAGTTCAGCAGCCCAGCTTTCTAATTCATTTAAAACTTTAGCAGCTATTCCCTGGTTTCTATGGTCTGGATGTACAAACATTCTTTTAACTTCGGCTTCTGTTGCTGAAAAAGGCTTTATGGCGCCACAGCCAACTGGGACTCCATTTTGATAAGCTAAAACAACCTTCTTAATGGTGTCAACCTTGTTAAATTGAGCATAAAAAGTATGGTCGTCACCATCTCTAACAGCTAAATCCTGATCCAATAATGCGACCAATGTTCTAAAATTGGCATTGTCTGAATCGGTTCTGATTAGTGTTAAATCAATCATGAATATTTATTTTGCTTTAAGCTTTGGTCTTTCTGCTTTAAGCTTAACTGCCCATTCCAAAGCCCTTCATTACACCACGGTTAGAATTACGGATAAAATCTACAATTTCATCACGGATTTCCGTTGGTTTAAATTCGGCTTCGATCATATCTAAAGCTTTGGTTACGTTATTGTGTTTTACAAAAAGTACACGGTAAATCTCTTGGATTTCGTCAATCTGCTCGTTGGTAAAACCTCTTCTGCGCAAACCAACAGAGTTAATTCCTGCATACGAAAGTGGCTCACGAGCTGCTTTTACATAAGGGGGAACATCTTTGCGTACCAATGAACCACCAGTTACGAAAGCATAAGAACCCACTTTAACAAATTGATGTATCGCAACCAGACCCGCCAAAACCACATTGTTTCCAATGGTAATGTGGCCAGCCAAGGTAGTGCTATTCGAGAAAATACAGTTGTTGCCAACTTCACAGTCGTGCGCGATGTGTGAGTAAGCCTGAATTAAACAATTGCTACCGATAGTAGTTTTCCATTTGTCTTTTGTACCACGGTTAATGGTTACGCATTCGCGGATAGTCGTATTGTCGCCAATTTCCGCAGTGGTAACCTCACCTGCAAATTTTAAATCCTGTGGTTCTCCAGAAATAACAGCACCAGGAAAGATACGGCAGTTTTTGCCGATACGGGCGCCATCCATAATGGTTACGTTCGATCCGATCCAGGTTCCTTCTCCAATTACAACGTCTTTATGTATCACTACAAAGGGTTCGATTACCACGTTTTCGGCAATCTTTGCCTGCGGATGTATGTATGCTAAAGGTTGTATCATTATTGGGCGGGTTCTGCTTGTTTAACTTTTGAAATTTGAGCCATCATTTCGGCTTCGACAACGATTTTTTCGCCAACCATACCTACACCTTTCATCTGGGCAATACCCCTTCTGATTGGTTCAAGTAAATCACAGCGAAAAACAATAGTATCGCCAGGAAGAACCTGGGCCCTAAAACGCACGTTATCTATTTTTAAGAAATAGGTTAAATAATTTCTAGGATCTGGAACGGTACTTAACACTAAAATACCACCAACCTGAGCCATAGCCTCAATTTGAATTACGCCCGGAAAAACCGGTGCACCAGGGAAGTGACCTTTAAAAAACTCTTCGTTCATGGTTACGTTTTTAACACCTACCACGTGATTTTTAGAAAGTTCTAATATTTTATCAACGAATAAAAATGGCTGGCGGTGAGGCAAAATGTCCATAATCTGAACAACGTCATATAATGGTTTTGCACTTGGATCGTAAACCTTTTGTATTTTTTTGTTTTTCTCTTTTTTAATCGCTGCTTTAATTTTTTTAGCAAAAGCAACGTTTGCTGCATGGCCCGGGCGGGCAGCCATAATATGGCCTTTTAAATGCATGCCAACCAAAGCTAAATCGCCTATCATATCTAATAACTTATGACGGGCAGGCTCATTTTGGTAACGCAATTCCATGTTGTTCAAAATTCCCTGTGGGGCAACATCGATATCTTTACGGTTAAATAATTTAGCTAAATGGCTCAATTCATCTTTGGTAACCTCTTTATCTACAATTACAATGGCGTTATTTAAATCTCCACCTTTAATTAAATTGTGCGATAACTGGTACTCCAATTCGTGTAAGAAACAGAAGGTGCGGCATGAAGCAATTTCTTTCTTAAACTCTGCAATGGTATTAATGCCAGCATGCTGACTGCCCAAAACAGGAGAATTATAATCGATCATACAGGTAAAACGATAGTCATCAAGCGGCATTGCCACAATTTCTACCTTTCTATCTTCTTCGGTATAGGTAATGTTATGGGGAATAGTAAAGTACTCGCGATCTGCGTTTTGCTCAACTGTACCAACTTCTTCCAGTAAATCAACAAACTGGATAGAGCTCCCGTCCATAATCGGGGTTTCGGGGCCGTCTAATTTAATCAGTACGTTATCGAGGTCCATGCCCACTAACGATGCCATTACGTGCTCTACGGTGCTCACGCTGGCGCCATTTTGGGTAAGTGTTGTTCCACGTGAAGTGTCTGTAACGTTATCTGCATCGGCTTCGATAATCGGGTGGCCATCTAAATCAATACGCTGAAATTTAAAGCCATGATTTTCGGGGGCCGGGCAAAATGTTAAAGTAACATTAGCGCCTGTGTGTAAACCAACACCAGATGCTGATATTTCTTGTTTAATCGTTTTTTGTCTAACGTTCATTGTGTATTGTATTCTTTTCCAGTTCAGCTGTAAGCTTTTTCAATTCCTGTTCGAGCGCGTTTATTCTTTTTTCTACATCGGGAAGATGTTTGAAAATTACTGAGGCACGCATCCAGTTGCGTAACGGTTGCGCCGGACTGCCATGCCATTGTTTATTTTCTTCTGTAATATTAAAATTGATACCCGCCTGTGCGCCAATCTGAGTGCCCTTAGCTAATGTTAAGTGCCCGGCTATACCAACTTGCCCACCAACAACACTGTTAGGGCCAATTTTCGTACTTCCTGATATGCCCGATTGTGCAGCTAAAACCGTGTTCTCGCCAATCTCTACATTATGTGCAATCTGGATCAGGTTATCGATTTTTGCACCTTTCTTTACGATTGTTGATCCCATTGTTGCACGATCTACAGTTGTATTTGCGCCGATTTCTACGTCATCTTCGATTATAACGTTTCCAATCTGAGGGATTTTATTGTAAGTTCCGTCTTTTTGCGGGGCAAAACCAAAACCATCGCTTCCGATAACGGTATTGGAATGAATAACAACCCTGCTGCCGATTATTGAATTGTGATAGACTTTTACACCTGGAAAAAACGTACTGTTTTCGCCGACTTTAGAATTCGCACCGATAAAGGTTTGCGCATTTATTTTACAGCCATCTCCAACTTCTACATTTTCGGCAACATAGGCAAAAGCATCTATAAATACGTTTTTGCCAATTTTCGCTGTAGGGTGAACAAATGCAAGTTTATCAATTCCAGATTGTGCAGTCTGGGCATTAACAGCTTCATTATATTTATCCAACAAGATTGTAAAAGCGCTATATGGATTTTCTACGCGTATTAATGTACTGGTATAGGGTTGCGTAGGGGCGAAATCCTTTGATACGATAACGACTGACGCCTGAGTGGAATACAAAAAGTTTTCGTACTTAGGGTTCGAAAGAAAAGACAAAGAGCCTTCCTTTCCGTCTTCTATTTTAGAAAGTTCGGTAACGGCTACATCAGGGTTACCATCAATGGAACCGTTTAGAAACTGACTTATCTGCGTGGCAGTAAATTGCATCGTACAAAGGTATATGTTAAATTGATATGAACAAAAAAACCTGCTCAGGTTAAACTGTGTATATTTTACACAATAATAAGACTTAAAACGGCACTAAAAGTTAAATATTTTGTTAAATAACCTTAAATCCCTCTGGGGTAACAGAGGATATATTTCTCTACAGTTTTTTGCAGCGACTCGAGATTAGACAAATCAGACGCCTTCGCAATATCAACAATATCGTTATTTTTCATCAAAATCTTGATATTTCCCACCCCTGCGTTATATGCGCGGTTTTGAATCGAATCAGTAAAAACGAAATACCTTGCTTCTTCGGGTTTGATGTCTAATAAATTAACAGCCGCATCCTGTAAAAAATTTACGCGGTCGAGATTGGCCATTTCGTTGCCCATTTCTACCTTATAAAGATTTCTGGAAGTAAGCATTTTACATAACGTAGACAAAATTTTATCGGGATGTTTGGCCCAAACCTTAACTGCGGCATAAATGTCCTGATCATCCAGGTTGGTAAAATGCTCGAGATTTTCATGTTGAGAGAAGAAATTGGCCTCGTTGATATCGTTTTTTAAGAAAAAATCCAATGATGGTGAAGCAAATAAATCGGCTTCAGCGGCTGATAGTTCTTTTGCACGCTCTAATAGCTTAACCAAAATCATCTCGCCAGCAATAACGGTTTTGTGCAGATAAACCTGCCAGTACATCAGCCGGCGGGCAATTAAAAATTTCTCGATAGAATAAATGCCTTTCTCCTCAATCACCAGATCATCATCGTAAACATTAAACATTTTAATGATCCGGTCGAAACTGATTACGCCTTCGCTAACGCCCGTAAAAAAGCTGTCGCGGTTTAAATAATCCATTCTATCGAGATCTAACTGACCGGAAATCAGTTGATGAAGAAACTTTTTAGGGTAGGTGCCATTAAAAATTTCGATGGCATGGGTTAACCGCCCGTCAAAGTGCACATTTAAATCACGCATTAGTTTTGCCGAAATATCTTCGTGCCTGATTCCAGTTACTAAAGAATGTTCTAATGCGTGCGAAAAAGGACCATGGCCGATATCGTGCAGTAAAATAGCCAAAATGGCGGCTTCTTCTTCGCCATCGGTTATGATATGTTCTTTACTTCTTAAAAGATTTATGGCCAGGCTCATTAAATGCATGGCCCCTAAAGCATGGTGGAAACGCGTGTGCAATGCACCTGGATAAACCAAATGAGTCATCCCAAGCTGTTTGATGTAACGCAAACGTTGGAAATAAGGATGTGAGATCACATCGTAAACTAATTCGGACGGAATGCTGATGAAACCGTATACCGGGTCATTTATTATTTTCTTCTTGTTCAATCGTTAAAAATAGTTAAATAGATAGATACGGTACAAAAATTGCTATTTTTATTTATAGTTTGATTTACCTGCCAAAATTAAAAGGCAATACTTACCTATTTTTACAATAAACATGCAAGAAACTAAAATATTATGGGCCGATGATGAAATCGACTTATTAAAACCTCATATATTATTGCTTAATGATAAAGGTTACCATGTAACTACATTTACCAATGGGAACGATGCGTTGGAGGCATTTGGAAAAGCTCATTTTGACCTGGTTTTTTTGGATGAAAATATGCCGGGGATGAGTGGGATTGAAACCTTATCGGCCATTAAAAACCTTAATCCAGATGTTCCTGTTGTGCTGATTACCAAAAGTGAAGAAGAGAATTTGATGGAAGATGCGATTGGTAGTAAGATTGACGATTATCTGATTAAACCTGTAAACCCTAAGCAGGTTTTGTTAACCATTAAAAAACTAATTGATAACAAACGCCTGGTAAGCGAGAAAACTTCTATGGCTTACCAACAGGATTTTCGCCGGTTGGGTATGACACTAGGCGACAGGTTGAATTACGAAGAGTGGGTGGATGTGTATAAAAAAATCGTTTTTTGGGAGCTGGAACTAGAAAAACTTGACGACCCGCAAATGCATGAAATTTTAACCATGCAGAAACAGGAAGCGAATACACAGTTCACTAAGTTCATCGAAGAACATTATCTCGACTGGATTAAAAATAAAGATAAAGCGCCTTTGCTTTCTAATGAGCTGTTAAAGAAAAAAGCCTTCCCTCATATTAACGATACGACACCTGTCTTTTTTATTCTGATTGATAATTTACGTTACGATCAGTGGAAAATCATTAATCCGCTAATTTCTGAATATTTCAGGATCGATGAAGAAGATATGTACACCAGCATTTTGCCAACAGCAACACAATATGCCCGTAACGCCATCTTTTCGGGCATGATGCCTTTGGATATGGAGAAACGTTTCCCACAGCTGTGGCAGAACGATGATGATGAGGGTGGAAAAAATATGCACGAAGAAGCTTTTCTGGCCGACAACATTAAACGTAGTTTAAGAAAAGATTGTAAATTCAGTTATAATAAAATACTCACTTTTGAGCAGGGGAAAGATCTTGTTGACCAGACCAATAACTTGTTGCAGAACGATTTCAACGCCATTGTGTTCAACTTTGTTGATATGTTAAGCCATGCCCGCACGGATATGCAGATGATCCGCGAGCTGGCCAATGACGATGCCGCTTACCGTTCGTTAACCTTATCTTGGTTTGAGCATTCGCCACTTTGGGACTTATTGAAAAAAATATCACAGAAAAAGGTAAAAGTGATCATTACAACCGATCATGGAACCATCCGTGTTAAAAAACCGGTTAAAGTAATAGGCGATAGAAGCACAAACACTAATTTAAGATACAAGCAAGGAAGAAACCTTAATTTTAATGCAAAAGAAGTGTTTTTGATTAAAAACCCTCATGATGCTTTGTTGCCTAAAATCAACATCAGTAGCAGTTATATTTTTGCAAGAGAAGATAGCTATTTCGTTTATCCGAATAATTACAATCAGTTTGTGAATTATTATAACGAAACCTTCCAGCATGGAGGTATTTCACTCGAGGAAATGATTATTCCTGTGGTGACGTATTCACCGAGGTAGGTTAAGGGATTTGAGATATTAGATTTGAGACATGAGACCGTTCATTTTCAATAGGATCGTCCTCCTGAACTTGTTTCGGGATCTGTCGCGGTTGTAGGGGCTTCGATAGGCTCAGACTGACAAATCGCAAATAATCAGGCAAAAGCAATGCGATTATGTATTACTTTTGCCATTATTTTTTTAAAATGGATATCGAAGTTAACAGTTTAGCCGATTTACCTGCTGTTGCACAACAGCTTTCAGATTTTGCCAGTGGCGAAAAAGTCTTCATTTTTGAGGGTGATATGGGTGCTGGGAAAACAACCTTCATTAAAAATTTCTGTAAATATTTAGGTGTTGATGATGTGGTTTCGAGCCCTACCTATTCTATCGTTAATGAATATGAAAGTACTAAGGGCCCGGTTTTCCATTTCGATTTTTATAGAATAAAAGATATTCACGAGGCTTATGATCTAGGCTATGAAGAATATTTTTATGGTGGTGGAGTTTGTTTAATAGAATGGCCAGAACGAGTGGAAGAGTTACTACCCGAAAACCATATTAAAATTGAGATAAATGTGCTGGATGAAAACCGCAGATTATTCAGATTTTCGAAGGTATAACAATTAGTTATCAATAAATTAACAGATTTTCCTTATCTTGAACAACCTAAAACTATCAAAATTTTAAATTCAACATGGCTACAGGATTACGCGAAGGAATGGCCGATATAGCTCGTCAGGGTTTACTACAAACACAAGAGGCAAAGCTAGAAACCAGAAATAAAAAAAACAGTCTATATATAGGAATACCCAAGGAAATTTCTTTCCAGGAAAATAGAATTGCATTAACCCCTTTATCTGTTGCATTATTGATAAACAATGGACACCGTGTTGTGCTGGAAAGTGGAGCAGGCATTGGGGCTAATTTTTCTGATACCGAGTATGCTGAGCAGGGGGCTAAAATTGCCTATAACAAAAAAGAAGTTTTCGATGCCGATATCCTGGTGAAAATTGCACCGCCCATGTTGGAAGAGATTGAGATGATGCATAAAGGGCAAACACTTATTTCTTCACTGCAAACCGGAACGCTAAAGCAGGATTATCTGAAAGCGTTGATGCATAAAAAAATTAACGCATTATGTTTTGAGAATCTTCGCGATGAAGGTAATGTACTCAGCGTAGTACGCGCCATGAGCGAAATAGTGGGGTCGACCTCTATTTTAATTGCTGCAGAATACTTGAGTAATGTAACAGGCGGGAAAGGCTTAATGCTTGGCGGCTTTACTGGCGTTCCTCCAACAGAGATTGTTATTTTGGGTGCAGGAACGGTGGGCGAATATGCCGCCAGAACAGCTTTGGCATTGGGCGCAGAGGTTAAAGTTTTCGATAGCTCCATTTACCGCTTACGCCGCCTGCAGAATAATTTAGGAAGCAGGGTGTTTACTTCGGTAATGCAACCTATTGTTTTGAATAAGGCTATTATAACCTGTGATGTAGTAATAGGCGCCATTAGAGCTAGCCACGGGCGAAGTCCATGCATCGTAATGGAAGAAACGGTTGCCCGGATGAAACCACATTCGGTGGTAATTGATGTAAGCATTGATCAAGGGGGCTGTTTTGAAACTTCTGAAGTGACAAACCACACCAATCCGGTATTTAGAAAATACGATGTAATCCACTATTGTGTACCGAATATCGCTTCGCGTGTGCCAAGAACGGCATCTTACGCTTTGACGAACATTTTTGCGCCAATTTTATTGGATATAGGTGAATTTGGAGGTTTAATGAATATGGTATGGAATACGCCTGGTATCCGCGAAGCGCTATATATTTATCAGGGAAACTGCACCAATAAAGATCTGGCCGATATGTTTAATCTGCCATTTAAGGATCTTGAATTATTGGTCGTTTCGAATCAATAAAACTTTGCAGAAACGAGACTATTAATTTAGCGGATAAACGAACGAAATGTCATCCTGAGCTCGGCGAAGGGCATTTTTTGTTATTTAAATGTAAAGGTCTTCAACAGGCTCAGACTGACAACCGTCTTGACTTAACAGCGGTAATGACCTATACCAAATACCAATTATATGAAACTCTATCTCTTTACGTTACTTTTCTTCCTCACAGTGGTTGTTAGCGCCCAAAATAAACCTTCCGCTATAAAAAAACTGGTGGTGGTGAGTTCATATAATCAATACCTCGCATCGGTAAAAACGGACCCGAATAACGAATTGGTTGAAATCAAAAAAGCCATTCCCAATATCAAATTAGATATCCGTTATGCCACTAAGAATAATTTTATGCAGCAGGTAATGTATAAACAGGCAAGGGCTTTTGCCCGAAAAACAGTAGTAGAATCGTTAAAAAAAATCCAAAAGGAATTAAATAAAAAGGGCTATGGCTTGAAAATATTCGATGGTTACCGGCCTTATGCTATTACCATTGAGTTTTATAAAAAGGCCAGTGATAAAAACTTTGTGGCTAATCCGGCAAAAGGATCTAAACACAACAGAGGTTGTGCGGTAGATTTAACCCTGATTGATCTGAAAACAGGCAAAGAAATACCAATGCCGACACCCTACGATAGTTTTTTGGCATCTGCTGCGGCAAAATATGAGAAGGTATCGCCCGAGGCTAAAAAGAACCGCGATTTTTTAATTGCAATAATGGGTAAATATCAGATGAACGTACTGGAGAACGAATGGTGGCACTATGATTTTGCCGGCTGGAAAAAGTACGATTTAATGGATATTCCCTTCGAAAAACTTTAGGGGCTGATTGGTTCATTAGGCAGGGAGCTTGGTTGCACTCTCTCCAAGCGGTTGTCAGTGTGAGCGTGGTCGAAGACCTCTGGACATTTCCGTGGTGAAGATGTTACCATCCTACACTAAATTTAAATTTTAGCGCTTCAATCGTCAGGTGGTAACGCCTAACATTACAAACTACAAATGATGCGGCCTCCCGTATTGTTCCATTTTTACCTTCGCTTTATCCTCTTTTACAGCCAGTTCAAAAATGTAATCGTAATCATCATCTGTTAATTCCTCTTTAGGCTTTTTGCCGCCAAGGGCTTCAATGATCTCGAGTACAGTATTAGAATGGCCTGCTACGATAATGGTTTTGCCAATATAATTGGTTTTAATGCTGTCTACAAGCGATTTAACGTCTTTATAATCGATTACCTTCGGAACCACTAATGAATCTAATGTTTGGTGTGTTCTTTTCGTTGGTGTGGCAAAAGCAACATCAAATTTTACCTTTTTTAAGTAAGTTGCTAAATCTCCTGCACGAACTCTTCCTTCATCAGAGAGATTAGGGTTAGTATCCTGTGGGTTCGATTTGTCTTTCTCTGCATGCCTAACAATCCAAACTGTGGTAGTTTGTGCAGAAATGATGTTGGCAAAGAGAAGCGTTAACGACAGTAATACAAGCAGTTTTTTCATGTTATAAATATTCAAAAATTAATTGGATAAGAAAAGCTTTAAAAAGATATGGCCGAGATTAGCTTTTCGATATCCTCTTTTTCATGCCATGCAGAAAGCACTATACGGTTTAAAATTTTGTCTGTAGGGTTCGGATAAGGAAAAGACGAAATCAGGATCTGCCTTTGCAAAAGATGTTGTGAAAAATTTACATCACCCAGTAGATACACAGGGAAACCCGATTCGCATTTCCAGGTAAGATTTGAAACCGTTTCGAACATTGCCATGTTGTTTTTCAGTTTGTTTAATGCTTTGTTGTATATTTCTTCAGCATGGATAAATGCATAAAGCCCCGCCGCACTGGATGGAGAAGCGCCAATAAAGGTATTTGTACTTTTAAGTTTATCGATCATTTTATTGGAGCCCAAAACAATGCCCGCATCTACGCCCAGTGCTTTTGCCATGGAGGCAACTACTACATTTTCAATGTTTTCTTGTTTCGGAAGATTTACCATGGCACCCATGCCATCATTGTTTACGCCTATTCCATGAGAATCGTCAACAACAAGAATTATATTTTTATCCTTACTGATTTCTTTTACAAAGTCGAAGTCATAAATTTCGGGTACGAGATTATTCATGGAATTACTAATCAAAATCCAGGTTTTTTCTTCAGATGAATTTATTCTTTCAATCGTTTCCTGTTCCCAATCTCGAAATAATTTTACGTTTTTGGTTTGATTTTCTGCCAACCAAAGTGCAGGGTGCGCTGCAGGGCCATAAATTACTTTCCCTAATCTGGATAAATCCTTAACGGTAAGCTGCGCAGCTAAATATCCGCTAGAAGTAATTAGCGCAGCTTCTGCTCCATACCGTGCTGCTGCCACTTTTTCAGCATCATCATAAATACCAAGCTGAATGTTGTTGGTACGGCTTGTTCCGTTGTTTAAACCAAATTTTTTGATCCCTTCGATATATAGATTAATAACGTCCTGATTTTTAGGAATGCCTAAATAAGCCGTCCCCCCAAAGTATAAATAGGTGTTTCCTTCAATATTTATGTTGTTAGAAAAAGGTTGCTCGATCGATTTAAAGTTTGGCTTCATATTAATTATAGTTTCGTCCAAGCTCATCATTTGCAGCACGGATAATAGATTTATCGCCATTGTCATCATGGTAGAATTCCCAGAACATGATTCCATTTGCAATATCTTTAGCGAGTTTAGCTTTTTTCTTGGTGGTTATGGTTCCATTAAAGTAAAATTGAACGCCATCAATTAATGCATTATCTAAACTTACATCAGCCCCCGCTGTTACAAAATCGCGATAGGCCTTAGCCGAGTTATTGGCATTTTTACCATAAGCCGGGATACCCAAAACGGCTTTCTCTCTTGGCATACCGCGGGTGCTTAACCAATAATTTAAACTGGCAATGGCCATGTTATAGGATGCATGTTGTATAGGCTCGTTTTTATCCCAGCCAATGCCATCATACACCATAATATTAAAGAAATCTACAGCAGGAAAAACTTCCGATTTTAATCCATCCCGGATACTGCCGGCGTATACGCCAGGGGTTATGGCCGCACTTAAAAATTTATGGTATTTGTGTAGCGAATCTGAAAGCTCTTTCATTAACAGCACGTAATTATCTGCAGATCCATCGCTGGTGCTTGGATATTCCCAATCCATATCTACGCCGTTCAGATTATTTGTTTTGGCAAAAGTTAGCACATTTTTTACGAATAGGTTTCTGGCCGTTGCAGATGCCGCCATGGTTACAAAAATACTTTTCGTACCCGATATCGAAATGCCTGTTTTAACGCCATTTGCCCTTGCTTTTTGCATTACGGTTGTAAATCGACCGGGCTGTTCCAACGCAGCTAAACTTCCATCGGTATTGGGATTTAGAAAGGCATAAAAGAGGTGCGTAATCATTTTGAATTTTGAATCTGCAACACTGGCTGGATCTCGGTAACTTGGGAAATAGCTTACAATTTTAAAGCTATTGTCGGGTACATATGGTGCAGTAGGGGTAGGAGGTTCAGTTATGAAATCGTTTTTCTTACAAGCTGATATAATGAGCATGGTAGAGATGCCAATCAATAGGTAGAATTTTTTCATAGGTTAGGTGTTATTTGATGTTACATATGCTTAAAAAGTATTGTGTATATAAGTGATTATCCTCACCATTTCTGCACGTACCTCGGCAGTTGGTTTTACAAAGCTGTTGTTCATGAAAGAATAAATGTAGGTTTTACCCTTTTTTGTGATTACGTATCCACTTTGATTATGAACGCCTCCAAGCGAACCTGTTTTTCCGAAAACAAAAGGTTTGTCGGTTTTTGGGTAAGCATTTTTTAATGTGCCACTTTTACCGCCTGCTGGCAGCAGACCAAAAAGCTTTTCCGGATTGTTTACCAGCCTGTAAATGGAATCAAGGAGGTATACATTATCACGTGGAGTAAATAAATTCTGACGGGACAAACCAGATCCATCAGCCCATTTTACTTTATCAGGCAAAAAAGAAAGGTAGTTTTTCGTAATGTAATCAATGGCTTTTGTTGTGCTCAATGTATCACCAATCTGATTGGAGCAAACCAATAACAAATGTTCGGCGATAAAATTATCGCTGGGTAGCATCATGTGTTTTAAGACCGAATCACGCTTTGCGCCCGATAAAGTTTTAGCATAAGATGGTATTTTTAAGTTTATAATGCCGATAGGTCTGTGTAAGGTATCTGATAATATTTCGACGGTAACCTGTGCACTGGTTTTATATGGGTTTTGCTGATTATAACCCGGTTGTACTGAAACGGCAGGATAATGAAAGCGGTTGCTTAAAAAATCTCTGCTTACCTGAAAACTGCCTGTTTTTTTTGTAGAATCTATTTCGAAACAGGAGGCAAATACCTTTGGTTCGATATTGATTTTATTTGGAGTAGCATAAGTAGAAGTAACCATGTTATCCATAATTGGCATTTCGGTAATTTCTGGCTGATAATAATAATCGTAATCATCCCACGACCAGCCATCGCCAAAAAAACTGCCCGAATATCGTCCGGGAGAAAAGAATAGTTTTTTGTTCGAAGCGAAAAGAAAATTGTAAGCCGATTTGTCTTTTACTGCAAACTGTAAAAAAGACGGATCGCCTGTACCCCAAAAAATCAATGAATCATTCCGTTCAATATATTTTAAGGCTGGCATTAAATCGGGCAGCATTTTTAAGCTTGCAAAAAAAGTATAAAGTTTGGTGTTAGATGCTGGGGTGAAATACTTATTGGCATCTTTCTGAAAAATCATTTTTTTTTCTGTAGGATTATAAAGGGCGAAACCAACCTGATATTGTTTGATTACCTGCGAATTTTTAAATTCTTTAGCTACTTTTTTTGAAATGATTTTATTGGTTGAGCAACTTGTTAACAAACAAATAGATAGTGCAAATGCAAGAAAAATAAAATTATGATTTTTTAAAGTAAACATGTTCTAAATTTAGGTGGCATAATTATCAACTAATTTATTAAATTTAGTTTAATGTTAACCAAATATAACCCCGGTGTAATAATCTGTTTACGCAAACTAACAATTTGTTTGGGGTTGGTATTTCTTGCTTTTTCTGGATCTGGCCAGGAATTCCTTTTTAAAAGAAACAGGCAAAAACAGTCAATTACTTTTAAGTGCATCAAAAACCTGATGGTTATCCCGGTGTATGTAAATGGTAAGGGACCGTATGATTTTGTTCTTGATACCGGAGTTGGACCAATGATTATTACGGATCCATCGATTATCGATTCTTTGAATTTTAGTAAACTCCGTAAAATTAAAGTATCTGGCTTGGGCATTGAAACAGTTGAGGCCTATGTTTCTCAAAGCTTAGATGTTAAAGTAGGCAGTACAAGCATTAAGAATATACCAACGGCAATCTTAAAAGAAGATCTCTTTAACCTGTCGGGGCATTTGGGACTGAAAATTTACGGCTTGCTGGGCTTCAGTTTTTTTAACAGCTTTATTGTTGATATAAGATACAGTGAAAATAGGTTGATTATTTATGATCACGATGCCAAAATCAAATACCGCGGCAAAAAAATACCCATTGAGATTCAGAATCAGAAACCGTATATTTTAGGCACTGTTGATGTTCCTGGCGGTAAAACCGTTGAGGCTAGGTTTTTAATGGACACAGGCGCTAGCCATGCTTTATCGCTCGAAATGCTCCATGGAACCGAATTCCCGCTGCCTGAAAAAAAAATCAAAGCAAATTTAGGAATGAGCCTTAGCGGTCAGATTAAGGGATATATTGGCCGTGTAGACAAGTTTAATGTAGGTGGCCACGTTTTTAAAGACGTTGTTGCAGGATTTCCTGATTTTAAGAGTATTGCGGATAAGATCGATTTATCAAAACGGAACGGTAATGTGGGAGCGGATTTGCTGCGGAAATTTAATATCCAGTTTAACTACCAGGGAGGTTTTATTTATGTTAAGCCTAATGGTTTAAGCAAAACTCCTTTCGAGCACGATATGGTAGGTATGGTAATTTACCTCGATCAGAAAGAGTATAAAAGAGTACTGATCGGAGAAATAGACGAAAATAGTCCGGCAGAAAAAGCGGGACTGTGCCCTGATGATGAAATTATTGCGGTAAATTTCAAAAGTATAGAGGCCTATTCTTTAAATGAGCTTACCGAAATGTTTAAATCAAAAGCAGATAGGAATGTAATTTTTGAGATTTTTAGGGATAATCAAGTCTATTTTAAAGTGGTTCGCCTTGAAAAGAGGATCTAAAAAGCGTAATTTTCCGGTTACAAAAGAATTGTCGTGTAACAAGGTTCTAACTTTAACCTCTTATTGCCAAGCAAACTAACTTTTATATACACATGAAGAAAAACTTTAAGGTACTTGCCCTCGCAGGTATCGTAGCACTTGGTGTAGCCGGATCAGGTTCGGTATATGCCCAGAAAAAATCTAAAACAACAAAAGGAGCTACTCCTGCAACTCCAACTGCAGCCCCGGCAGCAGCACCAAAAAAAGAAGGAATTAAACCATTTTCTGAAGTAATTACCGCAAAAGCCAGAACAACAAACGGTTTATTCAAAACACACAAGGTAGATGATAAATGGTATTTTGAGATACCAGATTCGATGATCAACCGCGAAATGCTTGTAGTTACCCGATTGGCAAAGGTGCCAGCAGGGGTAAAAGTTGGTAACCAGCAATATGGCGGGGAACAATTAAATGAGCAGGTATGGAAATGGGAGCGTAGAGGCAAACAAGTTTACATCCGCGTACCAAGTTATGCAACAAAGGCTGATCCAAACAGCGATATGTACGAATCGGTGCAAAACTCCAATCTTGCACAAATTTTAGCCAGTTTTGAAATTAAAGCATATAATAAGGATACTACTGGTGTTGTGATTGATGTGACCGATTTTTATAATGGTGATGTAATGGCAATTGGTGCTACTGATCAGATCCGTAAGGCATATAAAGTTACCATGTACGATGCAACACGTTCTTATATCGATACAGTAAAAACTTTCCCGATCAACGTTGAAGTAAAAACAGCTAAAACATACCGGGCAGCAGAATCTCCGACCGATAACAGTAATGGTGCAGTTACTTTCGAATTCAATACGTCGATGTTATTATTGCCAAAAAACCCTGTAAAAGCTAGGATAATGGATAGCAGGGTTGGTTTTTTTGGTCAATCTCAAATCGATTATGGAAGCAACGCACAAAAGGCAGAGCGTACAGCCTACATTCACCGCTGGAATTTGGTTCCAAAAGATACCAACGCCTATAAACGTGGCGAACTGGTAGAACCGGTAAAACCGATTGTAATTTATATCGATCCTGCAACGCCTAAAAAATGGGTGCCGTTTTTAATCCAGGGGATTAATGATTGGCAGGTAGCTTTTGAGGCTGCAGGTTTTAAAAATGCCATCATAGGTAAAGAGGCGCCAACGCCTCAACAAGATCCTCAATTCAGTGTAGAAGATTCCAGGTATTCAGTTGTGCGCTATTTTGCATCAGATATTGCCAATGCTTACGGCCCGCATATTAGCGATCCCCGTACCGGACAGATTTTAGAAACGCATATTGGTTGGTACCATAATGTAATGAACCTATTGCGTAACTGGTATTTTGTACAAACAGCAGCCATTAATCCAGAAGTGCGCAAAGCACAGTTTAGTGATGCACAAATGGGCGAATTAATCCGTTTTGTTTCTTCACACGAAATTGGCCATACTTTAGGTTTACCACACAACTTTGGTTCAAGCTATGCTTACCCGGTTGATTCATTACGTTCAAAAGCATTTACAGATAAACATGGAACGGCGCCATCTATTATGGATTATGCGCGTTTTAACTACATCGCTCAACCTGGCGATGGTGTAACCAAACTTCATCCGCAAATCGGAGAATACGATAAATGGGTAGTGAAATGGGGTTATTCTTGGATTCCTGGAAACAAAACTGCAGAACAGGAAAAAGAAATTTTAGACCAGTGGACACTGAAAAATGCAGGTAATCCATTGTATTTCTATGGCCGTCAGGGAACTTCATTAGATCCTCGTTTGCAGAGCGAAGATTTGGGCGACAATGCAATGAAAGCAAGTACTTATGGTATTGCCAACTTAAAACGCATTTTGCCTAACGTAGAAAAATGGACCTATCAAAAAGGAAAAGATTACAGTGATTTAAAAGAAATCTACACCGAAATTGTTGGCCAGTTTAACCGTTATATGGGACACGTGGCAACAAACGTTGGTGGATTAAGCGAAAACTTTAAAACCTACGAGCAAAAAGGGCCAGTTTACGCCTATTTGCCTAAAGCAAAGCAAAAAGAAGCCGTTACTTTTTTCAATCAACAATTATTTACTACCCCGCTTTGGTTAATCAGCAATGATCAACTCAGTAAATTTGATAATGGTGTATTGTTAAACCGCATTAAAAGTGTTCAAGCAAATACTTTAGGCAATTTATTATCCGCCTCGCGTATTGCTCGTTTATTAGATAACGAAACTAAAAACGGTGCAGCAAAAGCATATACCTTACCTGAATTATTTACGGACTTAAGATCGTCGGTTTTTGTTGCAGGAAGAGCAGATGCATTTAAACGTAATTTACAACGTGCTTATGTTGACCGTTTACAGGATTTAATGACCAAAGACGCAGAGCTTCCGGTTGGATTCCCTGTAGATTATGCAGCAAGTTACGGCTTAACGCCAATCAATGTTGGTTTATCTGATATCAGACCGTTGGTTAGAGCAGAGTTAAAAACCTTATTGGCTACTACAAAAGCCAGAGCAGCAGCAGGTGATGCAATTACCAAAGCACATTATGAAGATTTGAATATCAGAATTAAAGATATTTTAGATCCTAAGAAATAAATGATTAATGAGTGGGTGATTGAATGAAAAGCAATGCGCCATTCAATCATTCAATAACTCACTCATTCAATCATTAAAAAAGCGGAGCAGGTCATTAAATTGATCGCTCCGTTTTTTTTTATAAGTCAAACCTAGCAGGTTTCAATAGACGGCTCGTCATCTCGACTGCAGTGAAACCGAATGTTCCAAAGGAACTCCTTCGGAGGAGAGATCTATTGTAGCAGATTTAGCTTCGCTGAGCACTTTGTGGTTCTTGGCTTCGTTGCACTTCGCTCGAAATGACGAATCTATTTAACCCCTTTGTATAATTTTTGATGCTTTAAGCTAAACGCACAGCAGTTTTTTAATTTTATGGTTAAAACAGCTATTATGCTTAAAAGATTATTATTTGCCCTTACCTTATTTACATACAGTCTATCTGCTTTTGGCCAAAGTGCAGATTCTTTAACGGTTATAAAAACCAAATGGCATAAAAACAGAATTGCCAAGCAAGTGGTTTTATTTCAGCATCATTTTGATCAGAAAAACCTTTTCGCTGCAAACGAAAACATTTCGTTTTTAGAAATAAAAAATACAGGCCGAAAGGCGGTTTTTGCTATTGGGGCAGAAGAGAAAGAACTAATTACTACCAGTAATTTTGGATTACGCGATACAGCAATTGCCGCGATAAATGGTAATTTTTTCGATGTAAAAAATGGAGGTTCAGTAGATTTTGTTCGTGTTAATGGAAAAACCATTAATACTAACCGCTTGGATAAAAATGGAAATCGGGCAAGGCATCAGGAAGCAGCAGTTGTAATTGAGAACGGGAAAATTTCGATCCAAAAGTGGGATGGGACAAGTGACTGGGAAACAAAACTGGCCGCTCAAGATGTTTTGTTAAACGGCCCCTTATTAACTTTAAACGATATTGATGAAAAGCTAGATACGACTGGATTTAGCCGTTTGCGCCATCCGCGTACCTGCTTGGGGGTAAAGCCTAATGGTAGGGTGATTTTGTTAACTGTTGATGGAAGAAATGAAAACTCTGCAGGCATGAGTTTGTTCGAGCTAACCAGGTTAATGCGTTGGCTAGGCTGTACCAGTGCCCTAAATTTTGATGGTGGAGGTTCTACAACTTTGTGGGTAAACGGAATGCCCGACAATGGTATTGTCAACTACCCAACTGATAATAAAAAATGGGACCATGAAGGGCAGCGCAAAGTAGCTAACGTTATTTTAGTGAAAAAACAAGCAAGGAGATAAACCTGTATCTATAACAGCATGTTTAGCTCTGGTTAAAAAAACTTATTTTAGCCAAAGATTTTTGTTGAAATGATTAAAAATACGATATACTTTTTCTTTTTTGTACTGATGCTTTCTGCCTGTAAGTTTGGCACTAAAACCAGCGACCCAACCTTAAGAGATTTTACTTTCGAGCCTGTAAAAGGCATCCGTTATCAAGAGGTAAAACGCCGTTTTAAAACCGGACTTTCTTTTAATACGGAAGGTTTTATGCAAAAACCATCCTGGATCATTGAAGTGGTTAAAGAAGATACCATGTCGGCCTGGAGTCCACAGAAGCAACGAATGCAAAAATTCTATATGCAGTACGATCACGGGAATGTATATAATTTTGCTGCGGAATTTTTTAAAGTAAAACACATCAGTAAGGATAGCTTGGTTTTTCAGCGGATTCAGGTTGATGGAAAAGTAATTGCTTCAGATGTTCGCTCGGATGTAAATATGACTTTTTACGCGCAGGATTATATTAAAAACAAATTGAAGGCCAAGGCTGCCGATTTGCAAAAACCAAGCAAGGCCGATACTGCTTTTATAGAGAAGCGCGCTGCCAAAGTTAACTTGAATAGCGATAGTGCTTTTGCTGCAACAGATCCAGTTCAGTTTATACCAAAAAGTAAAATTGTAAGGGTAGAAAAAATCAGCACGGTTGACCGGGCCAATAACAGAACGGAGGCTTACGATTATATGTTTCCGCAATATATTATCCGGATAGATCGGGCTTATAAAGATTTTGCTTACCAGGTTGCAGCGGTGATAGATTTTCAGGGAAGGATACACGTAAAAACGATTTATAATGTGCTTCCCGAAAACGTTGAAGCTAAAAAAAAGGTGGCTCAGGGGATAGCGGATATCTATGTTAGAAACCTTTTTGATGTGGCTCCCGGAACAACACTCGGGATTCCACATAACAGTGAAATTACTTTAACAATAATCGGGAAGGCAATTAAAAAGCCTTAGTAATCTGCTATTTACAAAATTTTAACGTTAAAAAAATGTTAAAATTTATTTTGATTTTAAAAATTAAAACTTACCTTGCATACTTAATTTTAATATTTAATACAATGCAAGAAGGCACAGTAAAATTCTTCAATGTAACTAAAGGTTTTGGCTTTATCGTACCTGCAAATGGCGATAGCGAAATTTTTGTTCATTCAACAGGTCTTATCGACGAAATCCGTGAAAACGACAAAGTACAGTACGAAGTTGCTAACGGTAAGAAAGGCTTAAATGCCGTTAATGTGAAAGTAATTTAATTTATTTATCATATTTACAGAGAAGGCTGCTTTCTTGCGATGGCGGCCTTTTTTTGTTTTATTTTTCGCTGCCTGAATTCATTCAGGATCTATTCCCACTTTTTATGACCTACTATTTTAGTATTCCTGGTTTGGGTAATTCAGGCGCAGATCATTGGCAAACGCATTTCGAAAAATCCGGAGATCATTTTATGTGGATTAATCAGCGGGAATGGGACACACCCGCTAGCAAAGATTGGATTGAAACAATAGATCGGGCCATTGCTGACTATAACTTGGCTGATGTGATTTTAATTGGCCATAGTTTGGGTTGTACCGCAATTGCCAATTGGGCAAAACAATATCAAAAGAAAATTAAAGGAGCTTTACTCGTTGCACCGAGTGATTTGGAAGCTCCCCGATATAACTTCTCAACAGTGGGTTTCGATCATGTGCCTCTGGATAAAATAAACTTTAGAACCATTGTTATAGCCAGTTCAAATGATGAATGGGTAACAATAGAAAGGGCTGAATTTTTTGCCAAAAATTGGGGCAGTGAATTTATTAATATCGGCAATGCTGGCCACATTAATGCAGATGCCGGTTTTGGCGAATGGCCAAAGGGGCTGGAGATTTTAAAAACCTTGGGGTAACATTACCTTGCTGAGTTCCCGCAGATTTCGGGAAAAGCGCAGATAAGCATAAATCTGCGTAAATCAATTTGATCTGCGGGAACAATTTAAGCGCTCTTACTTCTGCGCAACCTTCTTCCTTAAAAACTGGTCGAGAAAAATTAATCCGATCACCAGATCTGCAAAAAGAAAGGCATAAATTGCCGTAGGCGTAATGTATTTCTCTAAATTGAAATCGAAATTCACCTTTAAATCGAATTGAGGCATTTCGAGGTTAGCGTTATAAAACACATAACCCAATAAGGCGAGTAACGAGACCACAAAAAAGCCCCCAATGCTATAAATGATCTTTTTATCAACCTTTGTTTTCATCGCTACCGGGGCAGGAACTAAGGCAACACTTTCCATCACATTTCTGGTAAAAGACATAGAGGGTTCATCAAGATCGAGCCCATCAAAAACTAAATTAAGCTTTAGCAGATCCTCGTACTGCGATTTAAGCTCGGCATCCGATTCAATTTTTTCTTCGATGGCTTTTTTTGAAGCATCATCCAAATTCCCATCAATATAATCCCAAAGCTGTTGTTCTATTGTATTCATAGTAACTCCTTTACTTCATCTTTTAACAAATATTGTAATTTTTCTTTAAGTCTTTGCCTGGCCCTATGCAACTTTACTTTTATCGTATTGGGTTCCATGTGCAACGCTTCGCCAATTTCTTCTAAACTCTGTTCGCCTTTGTAAAATAGGGTAATAATAGCCGCATCATCCGGTAAAAGCTGGGTAATGGCAATATTTAAAAAAGCATGGCTATCCTGCCGCTCATAGCCATTTGCATTAAAACTCGAGGTATGGTTTTCGAGCTGTAAAACGGTGCTTTCATCATGTATTGACGTAGTATCTAAACGGTTTTTTCTTAAAAAAGTCATCGCCGTAGTATAGGTTATCGTGTACAGCCAGGTGCTAAATTTAGCTGTTTGTTTAAAGGTGCCCAATGCTTTATATGCTTTTACAAAGCAATCCTGCGCAATTTCTTCGGCGTCTTCCCTGTTTTTCGAAAACCTTAAAGCAAGCGTAAATACAAATCGCTGATGGCGCTTTACCAATAGAGCATACTGATCGGTTTCGCCGTTCAATACTTTTTGGATCAGCTCTAAATCTGTAGGTTTTTGCTCCATGTTTAGCAATAAGACTACATTAAAGATAAGGAGGTTACACCTGAAACATAATTAAGAAGATTTATTATTTATCCGTTGACAGGTGAATAATGTAAATAGGTTAGTTTTTTTGGAAATGAAAGGGCAGTTTTTCATTGGAGGATTGCAGCCCTGCTGTTTGCTGTAGCCCTCATACTTCGGGGCTGCCGCTGCCATCAGGTTTATGAACAAAGTTTTGGCGCCTTGAAAACCCTAAAATGAAATGCTGTTTTGGCCATTTAGCCCCGGGTGAAGCGGTACCTGCAGGCTGAGGAATCCCGATTTTTCGGGAAAGCGTACAAGCGCAACACGGGAACCATCTTGATTACCTCCACAGGCCTAGCGCTCCAAAAAGAGTTTTAAGCCCTGGCCAAACTTTCGAAGTTTTGCCTACGCTTTGGGCTTGGTAAACTTCGCAAGCGTTCGCTAATGTGAAGCGAAAAACTTTAATCCTGCAATTGAGCCTATAAGCGTACAGATAAAAAATATCCGCCAGAAGGTTGCTGGCTCATTGAAATAAAAAATGCCGATAATTACTGTTCCTACGGCACCAATACCCGTCCAAACAGCATAGGCAGTTCCCATTGGTAAAGTTTGGGTTGCTTTATTTAGCAATAAGAAACTCAAAATAATACAGACAAAAAAAGCCGTACTCCATTTTATATTCGAAAAATTGTTCGATAATTTAAGGCAGGTGGTAAAGCCAACTTCGAAAAGGCCAGCAACAATTAAGATAATCCAGTTCATGATAAATGTGTTTCTGCAAATTTAAGGCACATTTATTAGGTAACATTTTACAAATGTTAAAAAATGAATTTATTTATGAACAGCCCTTATTCTGCTCAGGGTAACCTGTGTTACACCCAGGTATGAGGCAATATGTTTTAAGGCAACTCTTTTAATCAGCTGGGGGGATTGATCTAGAAAATCCTGATAACGCTCCGCTGCGCCTTTAAAAGCCCGGTCTATTAATCTTCTTTCAGTAGCAATTAACTCCTGTTCTGCAATTTTTCTGCCCCAATTGGCAATTTCTAAATGTTGATCGTAAAGCAAAAAAAGATCGCTTAGCCTGATTTGAACTAAACTGCAGTTTTCCAATAACTCAATGTTTTCGTAACCGGGGCCATTATTAATATAGCTGTTAAAAGAAAAAAGAACAGCGCCACTTTGCCCGAACCAAAAGGTTATCTGCTGGTTTTCTCCGTCAGAATAGGCTCTGGCAATACCACTTTCGAGGATATAGAAATAAGGCTCTGTTTTATCTGCATAGATTAAAATCGTTCCTTTCTGATGTTCTACCCGCTTAGAAACAGCAGCTAATCTTTCTAAAGCTTCATTGCTGAGCGGCTTAAAGATTTCTATATTTTTTAACAGACTGTACAAGAGAATTTTTAATGTTTGATAAAGCTATCGATTTTTTTTTTCAGCAAGGGTGTAACCTGATTAAAAAGTGTGTAGTCATAATACACAGAACACGGTTCAATTTAAACAATAGAATAATTACGAATTAAAAAATTATAATCATGGAAGGTATATTAGTCCCAATCTCGCTTTTTTTAGGTGCATTCGCAATGGTATTCGGAATCCGCTACCTATCAAACAAAGAGAAAATGGCAATGATCGAAAGGGGAATCGATCCGGGTGTGCATAAGGCCACACCAAAACCGTTTTTAAGTTTAAAGTTCGGTTTGCTTTTGGTTGGTTTAGGAATCGGCCTACTGGTAGCGCTATTTACAGTTAGAGGAGTGTTCGGCAGCGACATGACGCGTAGTGAGCAAGGACAATCGGTAGCCATTTACTTTGGTTTCATCGGAATTTTCGGCGGACTGGGTTTAATTGTTTCTTACCTTGTAGAGAAGAAATGGCTGGATAGCAATAAAATGCTTTAATATCAGAGAAGTCAAGTTTAATGGCCACATCGCTATAAAAACTTGACTTCTCTTTATTCTTGTATTGTCAGCATTAGATAACTTGCTTTTGGATTTAGGTAACTGTCAGATGGTAACATCTGACAGCACATCTACTGCGGCTTATTAATAATCGCTACGGTTAAACGGCTAATGCAGTTCATCTTTCCGCGTTCATCGTAAATTTTGATTTCCCAAACCTGGGTTTTGGCCCCAATATGTAAAGGTTTGCAAATGCCTTTTACCAAACCACTTTTTACTGGCCGTAAATGGTTGGCGTTTACTTCTAAACCAACAGCAACATACTTCTCAGGATCTATACACATATAAGAAGCAATACTGCCCAGGGTTTCTGCCAAAACCACCGAGGCGCCGCCGTGCAAAATCCCTGCAGGTTGATGTGTACGTTCATCAACAGGCATGGTTCCGATAATAAAATCTTCGCCAATTTCAGTAAAGCGGATATCGAGCAGCGCACCTAAATGGTTTTTAGGGCGGTTGTTCAGTTCATCAACCGTAAAGTTTTTAAACCACATGGTAACGTTCTTTTAAAATGTAAACATGATGGATAATATGGCCACCCACAATAAATAAAATAGATTTTACATTAATTTCCCTGCCCGAAGCAATTCCTTTTCTGTTCAGTTCCTCTTCGTTTAAAGATTTAAAAAGGTATAAATTGGCTTTACGAAGTGCAATAAATTCTTCGATCAGATCTTCCAGATCGCGCTCGGCAAAGCGGGCATTGGTTACATAGTCATCTTCCTCGAAACCTGGTAAAGGCTGCTGTTCTTTTCGGGCAAAACAGGTAATGCGAAAGGCAAAAACACGCTCAGTATCAATAATATGGCCTAACATTTCTTTTAGTGTCCATTTACCTTCGGCATAGGCGTAATCAGCTTTATCGGCATTTGCCCTAAACAAGGCCGGCAGACTTAGCATCTGATCGTTTAAAATTTCGAAAATATCTCGATCTACTTTACTGATATAGGTTTCGCCCCAAGTTGGATATTCGTTAGGCTGTGGTCGGTTCATATCTTAAACTGCTTTTTAATATTATTCTAAAAGTTGTGCCTTTACCCAGTTCAGAGTCTTTTACAAAAATTTCTCCACTGTGGTAATTTTCTACAATACGTTTGGTAAGTGATAAACCCAAACCCCAGCCGCGTTTACGTGTAGTATAGCCCGGTTGAAAAACCGCATCGAATTTAGATCTCGGAATACCCTTCCCGGTATCGCTCACATCAATAAACACCTGTTCTTTGGCTAAATTTTCTATAATGTTGATGGAGATCGACCCTTCGTTTTCGATTGCGTTTGCTGCGTTTTTTAAAAGGTTTTCAATTACCCAATCAAATAATGGAACGTTTAACATGGCCCTTACCTGCTCATCGCCGGTAATGCTGAATTTAACCTTATCCGAGGTGCGTACTTTAAAATAGCGTATAAAATCGCTGATTACAATGTAAACCGTATGATCTTCGAGTATAGGTTTAGAACCGATTTTCGAGAAACGGTCGGTAATAATTTCCAGGCGCTTAATGTCGTTCTCCATTTCGGCAATCAGTGGATCATCTTCTGCATCAAATTTCGATTTCATCAATTCTGTCCAGGCCATGAGTGATGATATTGGTGTACCCAGCTGGTGAGCCGTTTCTTTGGCCAAACCTACCCAAACATGGTCTTGTTCATCTTTCCGGGCAGAACTGAATGCTGCATAAGCTGTTAAAAGGAAAAGGAAGATAACGCCCATTTGGATGTATGGAAAATACCTCAATTGTGTTAAAATGAAAGAGTCGCGATAATATGCCTTAAACTTTTTGCCCAAAAAGTTCATTTCATCTGGTGGATGCTGTGCTTTCATCTGCCTTAACTGCCTTACAAAATATAAACTATCGTAAGTGAGTTTAGCATCTGCAACGGGATAATTGGTTTTAGTGCTGTCTAAACCAAAGAAAGAAGTAATCGTTCCTGCAGAATCGACCATGATTACAGGTGTTTTGGTGGTTGCACGTACCGTTTCTACAATTACACGATAATCGTCATTATCGTAAAGAAACATAGCCCGTTCCTGAATTTTCACCCAAAGATGAAATTGGTCTGCCTCTTCGCGTTCCATTTTTTTTACAAAAGAATCGGTGTAAAATACTGAGGCAATGCCAATTAAGATGGCAAAAATGAGAAGGAAAAACTTCCAGCGGCGTTTCTTTTGATAAGGATTCATGCTTTAGCTAGCCAAATTACAATAACAAAACGAAAAAAACATAAAACCATTATGCTTTTTCACAAACCTTAAAGCAATCATTTCGAATGCATAATCGCTTCATCGCAGATGAAACACTATAAAATGGATGAAAAACATATCTTTGCAACGTCTTGCGTTTTGCGCAGAGCGGTAAGCGCTAGAGCGCCCAACGCCTAACGCCAAGCGCTCAACAAACCAATTATGGATAAGAAAGTTAGAGTAAGATTTGCCCCAAGCCCAACCGGAGGTTTGCATTTAGGTGGTGTGCGTACTGCCCTGTTCAATTATTTATTTGCCAAAAAAAATAATGGCACTTTTGTACTTCGTGTAGAAGATACCGATCAAAACCGCTTTGTAGAAGGGGCAGAACAATATATTGTAAACTGTTTAGATTGGTGTGGCATTACCCCTGATGAAAGCCCTAACAACCCAGGGGCTTATGGCCCGTACCGCCAAAGTGAGCGCAAACCCAGCTACCGTAAATTTGCCGAACAGTTAATTAGCGATGGTTATGCTTATTATGCCTTCGATACACCGGAGGATTTAGATGCCAAACGTAAAGAAATTCCAAATTTCCAATACGGGCAGGCCGCACGTATGCAGATGCGCAATTCTTTAACCCTTACCATTAGCGAGGTTGAAGAGTTATTGGCAGCCAAAACACCACATGTTATCCGCATTAAAGTACCAACCGATGAAATTGTACATTTTAACGATTTAATCCGTGGTGATGTAAGCTTCGAAACCTCGTTGGTTGATGATAAGGTATTATTAAAAGCTGATGGAATGCCAACCTATCATTTAGCCGTTGTGGTTGATGATAAGGCGATGGAAATTAGTCATGCTTTTAGGGGAGAAGAGTGGTTGCCTTCGGCACCGGTTCATATTTTACTTTGGAAATATTTAGGCTGGGAAGCGGAGATGCCTGCGTGGGCACACCTGCCTTTAATCTTAAAGCCAGATGGCCATGGAAAATTAAGTAAACGCGATGGCGACCGATTAGGTTTTCCGGTTTATGCGATGAACTGGACCGATCCTAAAACTGGGGATGTAACCAAAGGATTTAAAGAAATGGGTTTTATGCCCGAAGCTTTTATCAATATGCTGGCACTTTTAGGCTGGAATGATGGTACCGATCAGGAGTTATTCTCGTTAAAAGAGCTGGAAGAAAAATTCTCGATAGAAAGAATTAGTAAAGCAGGTGCAAAATTCGATTTCGAAAAAGCCAAGTGGTATAACCATGAGTGGATTAAATCGCAGGGCGCAGCGCGCTTGGCGGCAAGCGTTAAAGTGGAGTTGCAAAAAGCTGACATTGAAATAAATGATGATGCTTATTTAAATACCGTTATTGATTTAATTAAAGATCGCTGCACCTTATTGCCTGATTTTGTGGCACAGAGCAGTTACTTTTTTACTTCGCCGGCAGAATATGATGTAAACTCGGTAAAACCAAAATGGACAGCCGAAAAAGCTGATTTTTTTAATGCTTTTGCTGATCGTTTAACATTAACTGATGCGGGATCTGCCGAAGCAGCTTTTAAAGCCTTGGCCGAAGAAAAAAACTTTAAACCAGGCGAATTGATGTTGCCTTTCCGCATTATGCTGGTGGGCGGTAAATTTGGGCCTGGTGTTTTTGATATTGCGGTGTTGCTGGGCATAACAGAAACTAAAACAAGGATAGCAAAAGCAATTACTGTTTTTAATAGTTAGCATTCATTCTGCGAATGCAAGAAGATAATATGGAGAAGTCAGGTTAAAAACCTGGCTTCTTTTTTTTGCAATAATCCAAAAGAATAAATCAATAAAAATAATTTATACTTTAGTATAACAATTGTCCCATAATTAAGGTTATTCATTAAACTAAAAAAGTAAATTATGCAATGGTTTGGTAAAGGCAGTAATAATGTAGAAGACGGAAGAAGCGGCGGTGGAGGGAAAACCATCCTAGGTGGCGGTGTAGGTATAATAATCGTGGTGCTCGGCCTAATTTTTGGCAAAGATTTAACTGGCTTGGTTAGTCAGCTTCCAGCTACTACAGGCACCGAAGAAGTTAAGCAGGGCGTTCCGGCTAATGATCCACAGGCACAGTTTGTAGCGGGTGTATTGGAATCAACCGAGCAAGTATGGGATAAAGAATTTCAGGCGATGGGCAAGCAGTATGAGTATCCTAAACTCAGACTATTTAGAGATGCTGTGCAAACTGCCTGTGGCAATGCAGGAGCTAACGTTGGACCATTTTATTGCCCTGGCGACCATAAAGTTTATATCGATTTATCATTTTATGATGATTTAAAAAACCGTTTCGGTGCTGCCGGAGATTTTGCACAGGCTTACGTAATTGCACATGAGGTAGGCCATCACGTTCAAAATTTATTGGGAATTTCTGAAAAACTAGATCAGGCACGAGGTCAGGTGAGCGAAAAAGAATATAACCGTTTATCGGTGAAACTAGAGTTACAAGCCGATTTTTTTGCCGGACTTTGGGCGCACAATGCTCAAAATCTTAAAGATTTTAAATTGGATGAAGGAGATATAGAAGAAGCATTAACTGCTGCCAATGCCATAGGTGATGATAAATTGCAAAAACAGGCTACAGGCGATGTTCAGCCAGATTCTTTTACCCATGGTACCTCCGCACAACGGATGTATTGGTTTAAAAAAGGCTTCGAAACAGGCGATATTAGACAGGGCGATACTTTTAATTCGAATAATTTATAAAAAAATAAAAACTTTTTTAAAAGCGCATTGTTTGTTTACAGTTAATGAGGTTTTTATCTCAAAACCAAACATAATTATCCCGGCTTCTTATTTGTTTTAATAAAGATGATCCTTATAGTTGATGACAGGCCAGAAAACCTGATCTCGTTACAGAAAGTATTACAGGCACACAGTTTTGAGGTTGATACCGCATCGTCTGGAGAAGAGGCGCTGAAAAAAGTTTTAAAAAACAACTACGTCCTGATTATTCTCGATGTACAAATGCCAGATATGGATGGCTTCGAGGTAGCCGAAACCATTTCTGGTTTTAGTAAGGCAAAAGATACCGCCATTATATTTCTTTCTGCTGTAAATACAGAGTTAAAATTTATTACCAAAGGATACCTTAGCGGTGGACTGGATTACATTACCAAGCCCGTTGATATTAATGTGCTGCTCCTTAAAATAAAAACGTTTTATCGCATTTATGAGCAGAATAGAAAACTTAACGAGGTGCAGGAAAAATTGCTTGAAGAAATCGAATTCCGAAAACAGGCCGAACACAAAAAAGACGAATTTATCAGCATTGCCAGTCATGAGTTAAAAACACCTTTAACCAGTGTAAAAGGGTACATTCAGTTGCTACAGCGCAGCCTTAACAGAGATGATAAAACCATGGCCCAGAACCATCTCGAAAAAGCGAGTACCCAGCTCGAAAAACTGAACGAATTAATTGTCGATCTGCTCGATATCTCAAAAATTGAAAGTGGAAAGATGAAGTTTAACATGAAAAGTTTTTATGCTGATAACATGGTAGACAATGCCATCGAGATGTTGCAGCAATCTAATCCTGATTTTAAAATCAGCAAACTGGGTAAAACAGACGAAATGATATTTGGTGATGAAATGCGCTTGGAGCAAGTGGTCATCAATTTTATTACAAATGCCATTAAATATGCTCCGGGTACCAATCAGGTTAATGTAACCACGAATATTAAAGATGAAAAACTTTATCTGGCTGTTAAAGATTTTGGTATTGGTATTTCAAAAGAGCAGCAAGATAAGATTTTTGATAAATTTTATCGGGTGGAAGACAATAGCAACCGGTTTAATGGTCTGGGAATAGGTTTGTATATCTGTTCGGAAATTATTAACCGCCACGGAGGCACAATTGGGGTGAAAAGTGTGCCGGATGAAGGTTCTGAGTTTTATTTTATCATCCCCACCACAGAAGAGGAAATCCTTAAAAATCAAATCTAATTATCCTTAATCCATATAATGAAAACAACTCTTAAAAATAATTTACGTTTAGGCCTTGGCTTATCGCTAATTATTCTATTTATCAGTTCGCTGGCTTCTTATGTAAGTATTGGCAACCTTATTAAAAGTACCGAGCTGGTTAAACACAGTGATGAAGTTATTTTAAATACGGAGAATATAATATCGTATTTAAAAGATGCCGAAACTGGTCAGCGGGGCTTTTTATTAACTGGAAACAAGGTGTTTTTAACACCTTATTATGGTGCCAGCGATTCGGCCGCTTCGATACTAAAAAAAGTTGAACTCGATACCAGGCATAATAGCGTTCAGCAAAAGAATATAGCAGCGCTTAAAAAAATTCTTTTTAAAAGAATGGATATCATTAAATCGACCATAGAGATTAAAACTTTAGGCGGTGTTATTGATCCTACGGTTTTGTTTCAAGGCAAGGTTTATATGGATGAGGCCAGATCAATTGTAAGCAACATTATAACTGAAGAGAAAAGGCTGCTTGAAGAAAGGACCAACGAATTAAATAAACTTACAGCTTATACCCCGATACTGATTTTAATTGCAGCGCTCCTTGCCATTCTGATTACGTTGTTTTTTTACCGGAGAGTATCAGTCGATTTCGATGAACGTGTTAAACTTCAACAGGAAATTGAAGATAAAAAATCCGAGATGGAAAAACGTATTGTTGCCATTAAAGAAATTGCCTATCAAATTTCTAATGGAAATTATGGCATAAAACTCGATAGCCAAACCCGGGATGAGATTGGCGAGCTTTCCGAATCGCTAAATGCAATGTCATCATCATTGAAAAAATCTTTCGATACTTTAGAAGAGAATGAATGGTTGCAAACCGGCGTGGCTAACTTAAACGTAAAAATGGTTGGCGAAAAAGATGTTTTCCATTTAGCAGAAGATATTATTGAGTTTCTGGCCAATTATACCAAAAGCCAGATTGGTGCCCTTTATTTATTTAAAGATGATGGATATCTGCATTTAAAAGGGCAATATGCTTTGCAAGGACAAAATCTAACCCAAACCTTAGAACTTGGCCAAGGCTTAATTGGCCAGGCGGTTAAAACAGGTAAGCCAATATTATTGGATGATGTTCCACAGAGCGAATTAACCATTACACACGCTACAGGGAATATTAAACCAGCCCAGTTAATTGTGCTTCCAATTGTTAGAAATGAAATTTCAATAGGCGGTTTAGAATTAGGCACTATCGGTAAATACAGCGACCTGCAATTACACTTTTTAAACTTGGTTTTATCTGATGTGGGTACCGCATTGTTGGGCGCACAGAACAGACAAAAGCTGCAGCAGTTATTAGAAGAAACGCAGGCACAATCAGAAGAATTGCAGGTTCAGCACAATGAGTTAGAAGGCTTAAATGCAGAGCTCGAAGCACAGGCACAAAAACTTCAGGCCAGCGAAGAAGAATTACGTGTACAGCAAGAAGAATTGTTGCAAAGCAACCAGGAGCTGGAAGAAAGAAGCAGCCTATTGGAAGAAAAAAATGAACTGATTGAAGAGCGCAATATAGAAATTCAGCAAAAAGCAGAAGCTTTAGAACTGAGTACGAGGTACAAATCAGAGTTTTTGGCCAATATGTCGCACGAGTTAAGAACACCGCTTAATTCGATATTGTTATTATCGAGATTAATGGCCGAAAATGAGGCTATGGATCGCGAGCATCAGGAATATGCAGCGGTTATCCAAAGTTCGGGTCAGGGTCTTTTAAGTTTAATCGACGAAATTTTAGATCTTTCTAAAATTGAAGCAGGCAAAATGGAACTCGATCGGGCAAATATTAAGGTTGATGAGATTATCCTGAATATGCGTTCGCTGTTTAATCCTTTGGCTAAAGATAAAAACCTAAACTTTGTTATCGAAAAATCGGCAGAAGTTCCGGAGTTTTTTCATACCGATAAAATGCGCTTAGAGCAGATTATTAAAAACCTGCTATCAAATGCTATTAAATTTACTACCGTAGGTGCGGTAACTCTGAATATTACTAAAAATGAAAAGTTAGGCGCGCTGGTATTCAAAGTTACCGATACAGGCGTAGGTATTGCACCCGAAAAGCAAGGCATGGTATTCGAAGCTTTTCAACAGGCCGACGGCTCAACACGCCGCAAATTTGGTGGCACAGGCCTTGGACTCTCAATTAGTAGAGAGCTGGCAAAACTATTGGGCGGATATATAGATTTAAAAAGCACAGAGGGCGAAGGAAGTATTTTTACGCTTACCTTGCCCATTGATAGAAATAAAGGTTTTGACGGCGCTGTACCTCATGCAGAGAAGCCTGTAATGGCTTTAGAGGCTCCGGTAAAAAAAGTAAGCCACTTAACGGTCGAAAATATTCCGCAAGAGATTGAAGATGACCGAGATAATATTCAGCCTGATGATAAGGTGATTTTAATTGTTGAAGACGATACCCCTTTTGCCAAAACACTTTTAGATTTTACCCGAAAAAGAAATTATAAAGGTTTGGTTGCCGTTCGTGGCGATGCTGGTATTGAAATGGCGAAAACCTTTAAACCACTTGCCATTTTACTCGATATCCAATTGCCTGTTAAAGATGGTTGGCAGGTAATGGAAGAGCTGAAATCGGATCCTTCAACACGTCCAATTCCAGTGCACATCATGTCTTCTTTACAGGTTAAGAAGGAAAGTTTGTTAAAAGGTGCGGTAGATTTCATAAATAAACCTTTTGCCTTTGAGCACATGCAAGAGATATTTTCTAAACTAGAGCATGCCTTAAGCCGTCACCCTAAAAAGGTACTTATTGTAGAAGAAAATGAACAGCATGCCAAGGCATTAAGTTATTTTTTAAGCAATTTTAATATCCAGACAGAAATTGTTAACCAGGTAAGCGAAGGTGTTTCTGCCCTGCATAGGCCAGAGGTTAACTGCGTGATTTTGGATATGGGTATTCCTGATAAACACGCTTACGAAACCCTTGAAGTGGTAAAGAAAACACCTGGTTTAGAGAATTTACCGATCATTATTTTCACCGGTAAAAACCTTTCAAAAGGAGAAGAAAACCGCATTAAACAATATGCTGATTCTATCGTTGTAAAAACGGCGCATTCTTATCAACGTATTTTGGACGAAGCAGGTTTGTTCCTTCATCTGGTAGAAGAAAAAAGCAAGGAGAAAAGCAAAACACCTAAAAAGTTTTCCGAATTACAGGATGTATTGGTTGGTAAAACGGTTCTGGTAGCGGATGATGATGTGCGTAATATCTTCTCCTTAACGAAAATGTTAGAGCAGCACCAGATGAAAGTGGTCGCAGCTACTGATGGTAAGGAAGCCCTCAAGCTATTAAATGAAAACCCTGAAATTGATGTTGTTTTAATGGATATGATGATGCCAGAACTAGATGGTTACGAAACTACAACAGCCATCAGACAGGATATCAAATACCGGAACCTGCCTATTTTGGCCGTTACGGCAAAAGCCATGATGGGCGATCGCGAAAAGTGTATTGCTGCAGGTGCATCTGATTATATCAGCAAACCGGTAGATATGGATCAGCTGATCTCGTTACTAAGGGTTTGGTTATACGAAAATCATCATAAATCATAAACCATTTTTTATTTTTATGCCTCAAAAATTAATTCTCATAATTGATGATGATAACCGAAACATTTTTGCTTTAAAAGCTGTTTTAAAGGCCAAAGGCTTCGATTGTTTATCTGCTATAAGTGCCCAGGAAGGGTTTTCTCTCATGGAGAAACACGACAATGTTGCCATCGTTTTAATGGATATGATGATGCCGGATATGGACGGCTATCAGGCTATTGCAGCGATGAAAAAATCAGCTAAAATGCAGAACATACCCGTATTAGCGGTAACTGCTCAGGCCATGGTTGGCGATAAGGAACGTTGCTTAAGCGCAGGTGCATCGGGCTATGTTTCAAAACCGATAAATGTTGACGAGTTATTAGTGCAAATCGAAAATTTTACAAAATAACAGGTGATCAGTGATGCGATAGATAATGAACAGGTAGAAATCCTGTTAAATGATGTTTTGGAAAGCCATGGGTATGATTTTCTGGAATATTCTCATGCATCAATAAAAAGGAGAATTATACGTCTTTACGGACTGGATAATTTTGTGAGTTTTGCCGAATTTCGTTACACGGTTAAAACAGATAAGCAATATTTTAAGCGTTTTTTAGAGGAAATTACGGTTAATGTTACCGAAATGTTCCGTGATCCTTCTTTTTATAAATCTTTGCGGAACGATGTGCTTCCTGTACTGGGTACCTATCCGTTTATCCGCATTTGGGTGGCAGGTTGTTCTACCGGAGAAGAGGCTTATTCGCTTGCCATTGTTTTAAAAGAACTTAATCTGCTTAATAAATCGCTTATTTATGCAACCGATATTAACCCATCGGTTTTAGATAAAGCAAAAAAAGGGATGTTTCCCTTAAATTATTTAAAGCAGTATTCAGAGAATTACCTGCAATCGGGCGGCTTAAAAGATTTTTCTACTTATTACACGGCGAACTACTCTTTGGCAAAATTTGATGAAAGCTTAAATAGTAAGATGATCTTTTCTACACATAATTTGGTTTCCGATCATTCTTTTAATGAGTTTCAGCTAATTTTATGTAGAAACGTATTAATTTATTTTGATAAAGACTTGCAGCATAAAGTATTTAACCTTTTTGATGGTAGCATCGAGAAATTAGGATACCTTGCCTTAGGAAGTAAAGAAAGTTTGGAGTTTTGGCCAAAAGCCAAAGAATACAAAAGGGTTAAAATGGAAAAAATATGGCGGAAACTGTAGATTCTACGCCTTGTGGAGCATTAATTATTGGCGGCTCTGCCGGTAGTTTAGATGTGTTGCTCGAAATTTTTCCAGCTCTAAGGAAAGATATTGGTTTTCCTATTGTATTAGTGGTTCACCGTAAGGCAAGTAACGAATCTCTTTTAACAGATTTGTTAAAATCGCGCACTATATTGGCGGTTGGCGAAGCAGAAGAAAAAGAGTTTTTAAGCCCGGGCAAAGTTTTTATTGCACCTGCAGATTACCATATGCTGATAGAAGAAGACCGAAGTATATCTTTAGATTATTCGGAAAAAGTAAATTATTCCCGACCATCAATTGATGTTACATTTCAATCGGCAGCCGAGATTTTTAGAGAAAAACTAGTCTGTATTCTACTTTCAGGGTCTAATGCAGATGGAGTAGAGGGGTTAAAAAGTGTAAACAATTTTGGAGGTAGAGTGGTTATACAGAATCCAAATACGGCCATAATGCCGTATATGCCGCAACAGGCACTGCTGAATGTTGAGCCGCATCTGATACTGGATAGCCACGATATGGCTGATTATATAAATAAGTTAAATGATTAATTGCTTTTCGGAGGTTAATATGATAGTTACAAAAAAAATATTTGTTTTTGATGATAATAGGGATATCCTTGATCTCTGTACATTTATTTTGGAAGATGCAGGGTATGAGATAAAAACATCTGAAAATGCCAATAACATAGAAGAACAGGTTGCCGCATATATGCCTGATTTAATATTTATGGATAATTGGTTGCCCGATCTGGGAGGGATACAGGCTACTAAGGCATTAAAAAACCATCCTGATTTAAAACATATTCCGGTAATTTATTTTTCGGCCAATAATGATATATCTTCATTAGCCGATGAAGCTGGTGCCGATAGTTACCTATCGAAACCATTTGATATTGCTGCACTCGAAGAAATTGTGAAAAAACATTTGAGCTAGCGCCGAAGACTCACGAAGTTTCAAATGGCCGGTGTGCAGGAAAAACTTCGTGAGTCTATACCTGTGCTTTGCTAAACTTCCGAAGTTCTTCCTTCCTTATGGCCTAGTTAAACTTCGGATTTACTCTTTGCCCCAAATCCTTGTATTCAGATCCAGTTCCTTAACAATATCATACATAAACTTTATGGTGGAGATATCTTCATTTACGGTATCCGGACTAAGCAATGATTTAAAAACGGGTGCTTCGAAATAGTTCCGGTTCAGTGGGAAAGCGATATACATCCTCGATTCGATAAAGGATAAACTGATGTTATATTTTGTCTGATGGTTGAGGTTTAATATCCGCTCCATCATGGCAGGCGTAAGGATGTATCTGGATTCGACCTGATCGGAGCCATAAGTCACAAAAGTCTTATCAAAGTCTAGATTTTCAAGTTGAACAACATCGTTATTACCAAAGGAAAACAGGTTTTTTGAAAACCATGCACCAAAAGCTGCTCCGAAATCTTTTGGCCTGACAATGGTTACGCCATTAAATTTCTTGTTAAAATCGGCAGTAAAGATAATTCCTCTAAAAATGTCGTGCCACTCTGTTCGGGTTCCGTTTTTTGTTTGGGTTACTGTTTTATATTCGGCATGTACCTCAGCAAAATAAAACAGGGTTTTATCAGCACACCCAGTTACCAGATCTTCTGTTTTATAACGATCAGGCTCAGTGCTAAACAACTGTGTGTACATAAACTCCGATGCTTCAATTCCCTGGTAGGGATTAATTGATAAACTTTCGTCTAAAAATTTAAGGGCAGCACCAATTACATTGGTTTTGTAGGCATTTTGGTAAGCTGTTAAAGCGTCGTTGATTTTAAATAACAAAACACCGCCGTAAATAAGAGGAATTAAGCCGCTAATTAAACCAGGAATAGGAAAACCTAAGAAAAAGCCAAGAACACAGAGCAGAATGCCTGCGGCAATAAAAATATAACCTTTGGTTTGGGTACCGGCAATTCTTTTGCGCTCTACCTCCATTGTAGCCAAAACTTGCTGTAAGGCTACATTATTTGCAAGATCGAATGACATTAATTATTAAAGAGTTCTTTTGCGCTAATATTTTTACGCTCTTCAGCTGCGGTTTCTAAAACGGCAATGGGCTGGAAATTTAACATTCCGGCAAATAAACTGCCCGGAAACATCATAATCGCATTATTGTAATCGGTTACCGAAGCATTATAAGTTCTTCTGGCAGCAGCAATCTGTTCTTCGCTTTCAGTCCAGGTGGTTTGCAGGTTAATAAAGTTGGTATTGGCTTTTAAATCAGGGTAATTTTCGATATTAACCATTAAACCTTTCACACTACTGCTCAATTGTGCATCTAACTCCGCTTTTTCTGCATTGCTGATGTTAGGTGAGCCTGCTTTGGATCTTAGTTCAACTATTTTGGTCAAAGTTCCCTGCTCGTAAGTAGTGTACTGCTTTACCACTTCAACAAGATTCGGAATAAGGTCGAACCGTTTTTTAAGCATTACATCAATGGCCGAGAAGGCATTGGTTACCTGGTTTTTCTTCCCGATAAGCGAGTTGTAAAAGAAAATCCCAATAAGGAATATAAATCCGATAATAACGAGGGCAATAATCATAATTTTAGTTTAAGGTTTAGAGAATAAAGATAAGAAAAGGTTACAAAATGTTATCGCTTTTCATTTTGTTGCCGTTCACGCCTTATCCGCCGCTCTAAGCGCTTCTGTTTCCTTTGCATATGATTGGCCCGCATGGCCTTAAACTTTGCAATATGCTCACGTACTTCATTCTGCTTTTCTTCCGTAATACCGATGCTATATTTTATGCCCGTAAAAAGGCTCTTCCAGATCATGTTAAAGAAAGATGTATTTGCCGGCCTGCTGTAATTCACGGCTACAGGTACCAGCTTTCCGTCTGCACCGGGGTTTTCTGATTTAATGATTAAAGCATTGGCTAAGAAAGAAAGAAAACCGCGGGTAACCAGGTGATCTTTTTCAGGATCGTTTTTCATCAGCGCTACAGAAAGGTCGTAGTAGGAGAACGCTACCGTTCCTTTTGCGCCTAAATCGTTCGCTTTAAAGTTAAACTTCAATTTATCTACACTCCCACGGTTAATGCGGACCAAGCCCAAGGGTTTGGTAATCTGATTTAAAACCCGCGCATTAAAATTGTGTAAAACTCCATTGTAAGAAAAGGCACCATCTTTAGCAGTAAGATCAAATATAAAGTTTACATCAAGCTTTCCCTGCCCAAATAGGTAAGTGTTTAGGTTAACCTCCATAATAGGGTTTATGGCTTTAATTTTTTCGAGGTTGGTGGCGTTTTTTATAATACCCGAGGTATGCTCGAAACTAATCTGCCCCTTTTGGTTACTCTCATTGTTGTAAACCGCGTAATTCACATTTATATCCTTCAGCTGGATTTTCTGGACCAGAATAGGCGCATCAAGAAGTTGCAAAAGCTGATGGGGAAACTTTCCGACTTTGCTTTCCTGGTGTTTTTTTGGAAGGCCATTATCGTTAAATACTGAAACGAAACCGTTGGTAATGGCCATTTCCTTTGCCCAAAGTTCTTGTTTGCTAATGTATAAAGGCAAATCAATCCCATTAAGCATAATGTCGCTCATCTTGATGTTGAAACGTTCCTTCGCAAAACCGGCAACTTTGCCAAAGTTCATCTCATCGTGCAGTGGTATTAAAGCAAAACTGTTAATCCTTAACTTACCCGTTGTTGCCCTGAAATCCAGCTTATCTAATTGGATATCGTACATCTTGTCTGGCGTACGGTATACATAGTTATTCAGATTGATCACAATATCTTTAAGCAGGTAAAATCTTGTAGGATCTTCGGCTGAGGTAGAATCTACCAACAGGTCAGTTAAGGTAATATTGAGGTCATCAATTGAGAAAGGTACTGAATTGGGTACATTTTTATTGATGTATTTAAAACTTACATCCTTAAACCTGATGCTTTTGATGCTAAATTCATTCAGGTTTTTAGAGATGATATCGTAAGGTGATTTAATTGGCCTGGGTGCACGCCCCTCATTAAAAACAAATTGCCGGTTAACCATTGTTACCTCAGGTTTATCAAATATGATTTCCTCTAACTGCAGTTTTTTTTCGCGGTACAAGGTTAACGGGTGGAAGCGCTTTACCACCAGTTTTTTTAAAGAAACTGTATATAAGTTATTTGGCGCTCTTTTTAAGGCGATGAGTTGCTTAAACCGATTGGTATCAGGTATTATTTTTACATTCTGTAAGGTGGCATTGCCCGTAAAAACATTGGTAGAAACTTTGGTAAAACTAATGGTATATAAACTATCTGTTGATTTATAAAGGAGTGTTTTGATCCTATCGGTTAAAATAGGGCGCGACTTAACATTTAACAGCCAGGCTATACCTGCAAGTACGAGAAAAACACTGAGTAATGTACACGCAATCCATTTAAAAACTTTATAACGGTATCTTCTGGTATCAGGCATTAAAAAATGAGAGGCTGTGGTTTTATTAGCAATATACGGTTATAAACATATATTTGAAAAATGTAAGATCAGTTTTTTTCTCTCCGGGCCTTCCGTGCTGCTTTCCTGTCTGCCCTTTTTTGTTCCCTTATTTTTTTTGCAATTACTTTTTGCTGTTTTACCGGATTCTTTTCAGGTACCACACCAACGCCTACAATATCCTTTATGCCTACAAAAACGGTTTTCCACATCAGGTTAAAAAAGGAGGCCGAATTAATTCTGGTATTGGCCATGCTTGCCGTTCTTGGCGCTTCGCCTTTTTGTGGATTTTCATTTTTAACTAAAATGGCATTGGCCAAAAAAGACAACAAACCTTTTTCCTTGGTTCCCTCCCCATCAATATTGTCTGATAAGAGCTTTATTTTCAGGTTTGTGTACAGCATGTTCATCTTGCCCGATGCAGATCTTAAATTTCCGTTTGCGCTAAAATCGATATGTTGCACATCGCCACTTTCTATCTCTATTAAACCCAGGGCTTTAGATAGTGGGTTTAAATTTTTCAGATCAAATTTACCCAGATTCCCGCTGTAGGTAAATGCACCATTATTATCGGTAAGGTTGAAATCGATTTTTACATTCAGCTTTCCGGTACCCATTAAAAGCGAGTTTAAATCTGCCAGGGCATGGTTCTTTTTGCGCAATTGTAAACTATCGTTGGTTACATTTAAAATGTTTCCTGTTAGCGCCTTAAAGTCAACCGATCCGATTTTTTTACTCGCTGGGTTAAATTCAGCATATTTAATATTAATGTTTCTCAGCTTTACCGTATCAATCAGGGTAGGTATGTTTAATCTTTTTAGGGCCATATGAGGGTAGTTTCGGCCTTTATCAAAACCCGGTTGTGGTGGCGATTCGCGGCTCATAAAAACTTCTACATTTGCCGGCCCAATCCTCAGCGATTTTGCATGCAGTTTCTGGTCGGTGTTTAAACCGATAAAATCGACGCCGTTAAATTCTATTTTATCAAAATTGAAATTATACCGGTCTTTCTGGATCTTGTACTTTCTTGCAAAAGTAAGCTCATCGTACAATGGGGTAAGTTTAAATCCTTTAACCGTTATTTTTTTTGATGCTGTAGAGCCTTTAATGGTGTCAACTTTCATTGAGTACATTTTATCTTTCGTTATCGATTTATAACCCGCAATCTGGAAGGACGCATCTTTTATATAGTAAAATCTTGTTGTATCATTGCCTGAAAGTGAATCCAACAAAAAATCGTTAATGTTAATATCGAGGTGTTTGATCGAGTTTTTGGTTTTTTTTGCTGCGGTTTTGTTGATATAATCGAAATCTGCATCTACAATTTTAATGCTTTTAACATTTACCGATTTAAAAGTTTTCGAAATCTGTTCATAAAGCGATTTTTCATCTTTTATGCTATCAGGTTTCTTGGTTACTTTGTTAAAAATCATATTGATAGATGGCTTTTGTAAAAGGATTTCATTTACAGCTATCCGTTTTTTAAAGTAGGCCGTTAATATTCCGACACGGCTGATCTGCAGTTTCTTCAATTTAAGCTCGAAAGTATGTGCAGGAGCCAATTGTTTTTTCCTTAAGCTATCGAAAACGGCCGTATCAGGCATTAGTTTAACATCGCGCAGTGCCAGGCTACCTGTAATTACATTTAAGTTAATGCTTTTAAAATCTATCCGGTACAGGTGGTGGGAGCCATTATAAACCCCGGCCTTAATTTTTTCGGTCAATATAGGTTTCCATCGGGCACTTAAAAACATGGCGCCAAATGCAACAATTAAAATCAATACGCCGAATATACTTCCTATCCAGATCCAAACTTTATTTCTATGTTGAGCTGTCATTCATTATGGTTTATCGATAGGTAACAGATAGAAGAGCGAAAGGTTTTTTCAGGGGTACGGCAAAAGACTAAAGCAGAAAGACCAAAGAGGGCTATGGATGCTTTATTGTTAAAATTATTAATTTTGGAGCGCAAGGGCAGTATAAGCAACATCGTTTGTTCCTTTGCTACGCTTGTACGCTTTGGCCGTCGTACCTCCTGCCTGCAGGGTACCGCTTCGCCAAGGGCTAGATGGGCTAGGGCGGTAGCATGGAAAACCCCCTCATTTAGCAAGAACAGCTGTAATCTAAACCCGATAGTACGAATGCCGATTTTTTCTATCGGCAGTAGGGATAGCGGGGCTGCAGTCCTCCATAGGCACCGGAGCCTACATTTTCAAAAACATCCTGATTTATTTTATAAAAAGGAATTATTAATTTTTTGGAGCGCAGGGGCAGTATAAGCAACACCGTTTGTTCCTTTGCTACGCTTGTACGCTTTGGCCGTCGTACCTCCTGCCTGCGGGGTACCGCTTCGCCACGGCTAGGTGGGTTAGGACGGTGGCATGGAAACCCCCTCATTTAGCAAGACAGATGTAACCTAAACCCGACCGTAGCGGGATGCCACAATTTTTTCAATGGGGGCAGAAGCGGGGGCGGGGCTGAACCCCGCCATAATAATCGAACCACCCCTTTCCAAAACCCTATCTTAAAAGTTTTTCCCGCCAACGCAATCTGATCAACTAAATAACGATTATCATAATCGTACTGTAAACATTTAAACAAAATATGTCAATTTGTCACTTTTAATTTTATTTATGTATTTTTGCAATCCCCAAAATGTTTTTAAATAATGATTGATTTACAAGTACAGGATAAGACGCACGATGAAGCCAGGCAAGGTGAAGCTTTAATTTTAGATACACCAATTAAAGCCGATGCCCGTAAATTATACATCGAAAGTTATGGTTGTGCAATGAATTTTGCTGATAGTGAAATTGTTGCCTCTATTCTTTCTGAAACAGGATTTGAAACCACAGGGGATTATCACCAGGCCGATGTAATCTTCATCAATACCTGTTCTATCCGTGAAAATGCTGAAACCAGGGTGAGGAACCGCTTGTCGCAGTTTGGCGTCGAAAAACGCCGTAACCCGAAATTAATTGTTGGGGTTTTGGGCTGCATGGCAGAACGTTTAAAATCTAAATTTTTAGAAGAAGAACGTTTGGTTGATGTAGTAGTAGGCCCCGATGCTTACCGCGATCTGCCTAACTTAATTGAACAGGTAGAAAGTGGACATAAAGCGGTTAACGTACTTTTATCCCGCGAAGAAACTTATGCTGATATTAGTCCGGTTCGTTTAAACAGCAACGGAATAACCGCTTTTATTTCCATTACCCGTGGTTGTAATAACATGTGTTCTTTCTGCGTGGTTCCTTTTACCCGTGGCCGCGAACGCAGCCGCGATGCCCATTCCATTATAGAAGAAGCGAAAGGCTTATTTGAAGCAGGTTACCGTGAGGTTACACTTTTGGGCCAAAACGTAGATTCATATACTTGGACATCGGAAGATGGAACAGAAACCGTAAACTTTGCGCAACTTTTGGAGCAAACAGCTTTGGTGAGCCCTGATTTAAGGGTACGTTTTTCTACTTCGCATCCAAAAGATATTACCGATGAGGTTTTACATACCATTGCTAAATACGATAACATCTGTAACTATATCCACTTGCCAGTTCAATCGGGTAATACCCGCATATTGGAGTTAATGAACAGGACTTATACCCGCGAATGGTATATTAACCGTATTGATGCCATCCGTAACATTATCCCAGGTTGTGCAATTTCTACCGATATTATTGCCGGTTTCTGTACGGAAACAGAAGAAGAACATCAAGAAACCCTGAGCATGATGGATTACGTAGAATATGATTTTGCATATAACTTCACTTATTCTGAAAGACCGGGAACTTTAGCTGCCCGTAAATTGGAAGATGATATTCCTGAGGAAGTAAAAAAACGCCGTTTAGCTGAGATTTTAGCCAAGCAACAAGCACATTCGTTAATGCGCTTACAAGAGTGGGTGGGTAAAACCGTTCGTGTTTTAATTGAAGGCACTTCTAAAAAATCTGATCTGGATTATTGCGGAAGAGGAGATAGCGGAGCCATGGCGATTTTCCCTGCAATTGAAGGCGTTAAGCCAGGCCAGTATGCAAATGTATTTATCGAAAAATGTACATCAGCTACGTTAATAGGTAAAATAGTATCATAAAATCCCGTCATGCTGAACTTGATTCAGCATCTTAAATTGAAGGACTCTGAAACAAGTTCAGAGTGACGTAACTTTAGAAAGAATAAATGGATACACAAAATATTAAACAACGGTTCGGTATTATTGGCAATTCGCCATTACTTAACCGTGCCATCGATATTGCAAGCCAGGTAGCACCAACTGATATGTCGGTGTTAATAACAGGCGAAAGTGGTAGTGGTAAAGAGGTGTTCTCGCAGATTATCCATCAAATGAGTGCCCGTAAACACGGTGCTTTTATTGCTGTAAACTGCGGCGCCATTCCCGAAGGAACCATTGATTCTGAATTGTTTGGCCACGAGAAAGGATCTTTTACAGGTGCACACGAGGCACGTAAAGGTTACTTTGAAGTAGCAAACGGCGGAACCATTTTTTTAGATGAGGTTGCTGAGCTGCCTTTGGGTACACAGGCACGTTTGCTGCGTATTTTAGAAAGCGGCGAATACTTGCGCGTAGGCTCATCTAAAGTTCAGAAAACAGACGTCCGCATTATTGCGGCAACCAATGTTGATGTATATAACCGCGTTAAAAACGGAAAATTCCGCGAAGATTTATATTACAGGTTAAATACCGTTCCATTGCGCATACCGGCTTTGCAAGAGCGTAAAGAAGATATTTATTTATTATTCAGAAAATTCTCTGCCGATTTTAGCGATAAATACCGTAGTCCTGCATTACATTTGGAGCCAGATGCCATTCAGATCTTAACCAATTATAGCTGGCCGGGTAATGTTCGTCAGTTAAAAAATATTGCCGAGCAGATCTGCGTATTGGAAAAAGACCGAAATGTAACCGGACAAGCCATTTTAAACTATATCCCGAACGAGGCTGGAAGTAACCTGCCAATGACGATTAATTCTCAGTCGAAAGAAGATTTTACAGAAAGAGATATTTTGTACAAGGTACTTTTCGATATGAAAAAGGATATGGTTGAGCTTAAAAAACTTGTTGCCGAAATTATTCAGCACGGCGGAAATACCGCTACCGTTTTAGCAGATAATCCACAGTACATCAATCAGCTGTACCGAGATGTAGAACTGCCCGCAGGGCAAGAGCATGCCTTTACCATTCAGCAGCCTACACCAAGCAATAATAATAACAACAATAACAATACTGATTATTTTGCACACGAGGCCGAAGAGGTAGAAGAATCTTTATCATTAGTGGATAAAGAATCAGATCTGATTAAAAAAGCATTAAAAAAACACAAGGGTAAACGTAAGTTTGCAGCGCAAGAACTGGGCATTTCAGAGCGTACCCTGTACAGAAAAATTAAAGAATTAAATTTATAAGTTCATCGCCTTAAAACAAATTATATATTTATATACTGATGAAAATAAAAATATTTGCTTTAATCCTAGTTGCTACAATACTGAATGCCTGCTCTTATAAATTCAGTGGGGCATCAACAACAGGATTAAAAACGGTGGTTGTTCGGGTATTCGAAAATAATGCGCCATTAGTGGTGCCAACACTAAGTAACCAGATTACCGAATCGTTAAAGAGCCGGATCCGTAATCAGACTAAATTGATTATTTCTCCCACAGGCGAAGGCGATGCATCATTCGAAGGTAGAATAACGGGATATGATATTAAACCGGTTGCGCTTCAGAATAGTGCTACACCTACTTCAGGAGCAAACAGATTAACGATAACCGTTTCGGTAAAGTATAAGAATAATATAAAAGAGCACGAAAAAGAAAGTTTTGAAGAAAGCTTTACCAGATATTTCGATTTTCCGATCAATGGGGCACCAATTCAAACCTTATTGCCTGGAGCTATCGAAAACATCAACAAACAATTATCGGAAGATATTTTTAACCGTGCATTTGCACAGTGGTAAATAAAGCAAGATTCTAAAAGACAAAATTTTCAAAACCCGTCTACATTTTTTTAACTTAGCGGCAAACCTCAATAATGGATAACAAAAAGCTACTGGCAGATTTACTTGCGCAACCTGGAAAGGTTGGACCAGAGCATATATCTATGTTGCAGGAAATGGTGGCACAATTTCCATATGCCCAGCCCATTCATTTACTGTTAGCCAAGGCTAGTGCATCAGCAGTGCCAAAAGCAGCACTTTATAGCCAGGGGCATGTACTGTTCCATGTATTAAATATGGTTTCAGTCCGCGAAACAACAGAAGAAGAAATTAACGAGGTAGTTGCTGAAAATACAGAGGATGAACAAGTAGTTTTTGAAGAAATAGGAGAATTAACGCCAGATCTTCACTCAGAAAACCCGGTAATTCCTATAGAAACGCCAAATCACCTGCCGGGTATTGATAGTCATTTAATGGACTTACCTGCAGATGATGATTCTTTTATTGAAAGTGTAGCTGCTACCGATTTCTTTGCCTTTGAACAGAAATTAAGTACCGATGTGGTTACGGGGGCACCAGAAATTGAAACGGTTGTTCCTGATGAGCCCGAAAGGAATTTTGTTTCGCAATATAACGACGATAAGCTTCCGTACACGTTTTTATGGTGGTTGGCTAAAACCCGTAAAGAGCACGAGCAGATTTTTCAGCCTTATGCCCGCCCTAACGCTGGTAAGGTAAAACCACAGCCGCAAAACAACCAGCAGCAAGAAAGAGCTGAGTTTCAACAGCAATATGTAGAGCACATCTTTCACATTCAAACGCCTTTCGAGGTAGCTGATCATTTAGCAGAATATCCTTCTGCCGAAATTAAAGATGCAAAGGGAGCTGAAATTATCGAGCGGTTCTTAAAAGAAGATCCAACAATCAAGCCGCCGAAGCCAGAACAGATAGACAATGAAAATAAGGCAAAGAAAAGTGCAGAAGACAATTACGACCTTGTTTCGGAGACTTTAGCCAAAATTTATATCGAGCAAATGCTTTACCACAAAGCCATAGATACTTATAAAAAATTAAGTTTGAAATATCCGGAAAAAAGCCGTTACTTTGCCGACCTTATCCAATCTATAGAAAAGAAATTTTAAAATATAATATTACCATGGTAACCTTTTTAATCATTTTATTAATTATTGCGTGTGTGGCCTTAGGCTTATTTGTTTTAGTACAAAACCCTAAAGGCGGAGGTTTAGCTACAGGTGGTGGCACTAGTAACATGTTTGGTGTACAGCGTACCGGCGATGTTTTAGAAAAAGGATCGTGGGTATTGTTAACCTTAATCGTAGTGTTAACCCTTGCCGTTACTACAATTGCTAAAACGAGCGGGGGTACTGCAGCAGTTGGAAACTCAGCTATACAAGAGCGTTTAGATAAAACACCATCACCATCTCCACTTGGCGGAAATTTAAACAGCACTAAACCTGCTGCTACGACTCCAGCTAAAACAGACTCTACAAAGAAATAAGTAATACTTACCCGTATTTTATAAAGCTTTCCTCAAAAGGGAAAGCTTTTTTGGTTTTTAACATTCTGTAAAAATGAATCAATAGCCTTTGTCTCTTAACACACATTTAACATAAAAAGCTTTAAATTGCAGCATGAAATTAAGTGTGCTGGTTTTATTTACTGCTCTCGCCGTTGGTCTTTCCATCGGTATGGTTAATTTTTACTTTCAGCATAGCCTGTATTACATGGCTATTTCTTTTGGCGTATCGTTTTTGTGCAGTTTTTTGGTTTTTTATTATTTGCTCGAGAAATATATTTACACCAAAATTAAACTCATTTACAAGCTCATCCATAACCTTAAATTAGGCAAAGATTTAAAAGATGCCCTCGGCGAGTACGTGAGTTCTGATCCGATTAATGATGTAGAGCAAGAAGTAAAGGAGTGGGCAGGTGCAAAGAAAAAAGAAATAGATTTATTAAAAAAACAGGAACAGTTTAGAAGAGAATTCCTTTCCAATGTTTCGCACGAGTTTAAAACCCCGCTTTTTGCCATTCAGGGATATATTGAAACGCTACAGGACTGTTTGGTAGATGACCCGGATCAGGCTGTATTGTTTCTAAAAAAAGCTGAAAACAATGTAGAGCGACTGAGTTATTTAATTAATGATTTAGATGTTATTTCAAAGTTAGAAACAGGCGAATCGCCAATTAACTACCAAAAATTCGATTTTGTGCAATTGGCAAAAGAGGTAATGGAAAACCTCGAAGACCGCGCTGAAGCAAAAAACATTAAACTCTTTTTTAAAGATAAATATACTGCCATTACATTGGTTTCGGCCGATCGCGAAAAGATTAGGCAGGTATTAATTAACTTGCTGGTAAACAGTATTAAGTATGGCATTGATGGTGGCGAAACAGCCATTAAGATTTTTGAACTGCACGATCAGGTTTTGATCGAAGTTACCGACAATGGCATCGGCATAGAAGAAAAACATTTGTTGCGTTTATTTGAACGTTTTTATCGCATTGATACCCACCGGGCGAGAGAAGTTGGAGGCACAGGTTTAGGTTTAGCCATTGTAAAACACATTTTAGAGGCACACCAACAAACCATTTCGGTAAGAAGTACGCCAGGCATAGGCACCACCTTTGCATTTACGCTACAAAAGGGAGGCTAGCCTTAGTGCCTTGATAATCATTCTTACATTTTTGCCACGGAAACACGGAACGCACGGAAAATATGGCATCCGATTTCGTTCCGAAAAGCAATTTACCTTTGTTGGTAGCTTATTTTTTTCATTGTCAGCCACCTGAAAATATAGAAATAACGCACGCCTGACTAAATAAGGAGATAATTAGTTAATATAATTAATAAATTAACATTAACTTAACATTGGGCTTGTAGCTTTGCAACATATTAAAAATTAACATGAACAATATTTTTAAGTTCTTTACACCTCAAGACAAAAAGTTTCATCCGCTTTTCGAGCAGGCAGGTAGCAATGCATTAAAAATTGCAGAAACCCTTTTGGAAATGGTTAGCACAGGTGATGCTGAAAGCAGAAAAACAATTTTTAAAGAAATTGAGCGCTTAGAGCATGTAGGTGATGATATTACCCATTCAATTTTTCTTGAACTGAGCAGGAACTTTATTACGCCATTTGATAGAGAAGACATTCATGCATTGGCTACTGCCGTTGATGATGTTGCCGATTATATTTATGGTACTGCAAACCGTATGCAGATGTATAACATGAATACCATTAACGAGCCGATTGTTAAAATTGCCGAGCTTTTGGTAGAAATGTGTACTGATATTGATAAAGCAATTAAAGAATTACGCAGTTTCAAAAACATCCGTGTAATTGCCGATGCTTGTATCCGTATTAACAGTGGCGAAAACCAGGCTGATTATGTATTTACATTAGCGGTAGCCCGTTTATTCGAATACGAAACCAATGCGATTGAATTAATTAAACAAAAAGAGGTTTTACAAACGATAGAAAAAGCGACAGATAAGTGTGAGGATGTGGCGAATGTGCTTGAAACTATCTTGGTTAAAAACGCTTAATAAAAAACAAACATGGTAACTACCTTATTGGTTGTTGTTGTAATTCTGGCTATTGCTTTCGATTACATTAACGGCTTTCACGATGCCGCTAACTCGATTGCAACAGTTGTTTCTACAAAAGTTCTTACGCCTTTTCAGGCGGTTTTGTGGGCTGCGTTGTTCAATTTCGCTGCCTACTTTTATTTTACCGACCACAAAGTAGCCAATACAGTTGCTAAAACGGTAATCGAAAATTATATCACTTTAGAAGTTATCCTTGCAGGTTTGGTTGCAGCAATTATCTGGAACCTTTTAACCTGGTGGTATGGTATCCCTTCAAGTTCATCACATACCTTAATTGGCGGTTTTGCTGGTGCAGGTATGACACATGCTTTACTTATAGGTGCTAGTCCGCTTGATGCTGTAAACACGGGCTATGTAATAAAAATTGTTTCTTTCATTGTACTGGCACCAATAATCGGTATGGTTATATCAGTGGTATTAACACTGATCATTATCAATATCTGTCGTTATGCTAAGCCAGCAACTGCTGAGAAATGGTTTAAACGCCTGCAATTGCTTTCTTCTGCGGCATTAAGTTTCTTTCACGGAGGTAACGATGCCCAAAAAGTAATGGGGATCATTGCAACAGCTTTAATCGCTTCAAAAGTAATTCCTAATTTCGAAGCTATGCCTGCATGGGTGCCAATTGCCTGTTATTCGGCAATATCGTTAGGTACAATGAGTGGTGGCTGGAAAATTGTTAAAACAATGGGTTCCAAAATTACCAAAGTAACCGCACTGGAAGGTGTTGCTGCCGAAGGCGCTGGAGCAGTAACTTTAGGTATTACAGAGCATTTCGGTATTCCGGTTTCTACAACGCATACCATTACAGGTTCGATTGTAGGGGTAGGTGTAGTAAAAAGCGTTTCTGCAGTACGTTGGGGTGTAACCATCAACTTAATCTGGGCCTGGATTTTAACCATTCCGGTTTCGGCTACATTAGCGGCGATTATTTATGCCGTGATCTATTACTTAAAATAAAAATAAAATCCTTAACATAACTTGAGAGACCAATGCCAATAGCCTTGGTCTTTTTTGGCTTGTAATGATTTGGAAAGCAAGAGTGGAAGTTTTTGGTTTGGGTTCCGCCCCGCTAAACGCTTTATCCCGATGAAAAAATCGGGATGCTCGCTTATATCGGGTTTAGATTACAAATTGTTGTGGTTCTTGGGAGAATATTGGGTGCTTAAATCGTCATGCGAGGAGGTACGACGAAGCAATCTTGCAACAATAGCTAATAACAGAGTGAGCATTAAGATTGCTTCTCCGAAGAGTCGGGGCAGGCATTGCCTCGCATCCAATAGCTATCGGATGACGACCTTTCTATGGAATCTGTCAATGGCGGCGGAGTCAATGCTTTCTAATTATTGAAATAGGGGTCTTCGACTACGCTCAAACTGACATGCGAGGAAATTTAAAAAAAAAGAAATTTATTTAGAGATATTGGGTGCTTGAAACCTTTCGCTGAGCCCGTAATAAATAGCTGAAACCTTAAAACTTAACGCTTATTTCTACTAAATCAGTTCCGTTTTTAGGCAATACCCAATCCGGACCTTCTTGTATCAGTCTTTTGGCTTCCGCATCGGCTTTTTTGTTCAGTGATTTTATAACGCTGATATTTGTTGGGCGTCCGTTACTTTTAACTTTGAAACTTAAAATCACAAATTGTTCGGGGCCTTTAGGGTTATAAAGTTTATTGTTATTCTCTAAATATTGGTTATAGTTAATGGTGGAAACCGGAATAGGCTTTGTAATGCTATCAACTGATTTTCCATCCAGGTTTTGTTCTGCACGCAATGTGATTTTTGGTGCCGCAATATTTTCTTTCTTATGTCCGTTCGAACCTGTAATTAATGCGATTTCATTTAGCGATTTATTACCGCTTAAGGCATTTTTTATTGCGTTAGGATCTTGCAGGCCAGCTACAGGCAATTCTTTAAAACCAATGGCGTTAATCAATAAGTCCTTATCTTTTGCATTGCTATCGGCAGGCAAATAGAAATAACCTTTAGCATCAGTTGCGGTTACATTTTTAGAACCCGCTAACTTTACCACAGCACCCTGAACAGGTTGGCCATTGCTTTGGTCTATAACGTTGCCACTAAATGCAATTTTACTTGAGCCAAATGCTGGCGCTGCTGCCATTACAGTCTCACTTATCGTAACTGGGCTTGGTCTGTAATTGCCAAAGCCTACCGCGCTCTTCGCCTTAGCGCGATTGCTCTCGCTTGCAATTTCCGCCGCTTTTACCTCGGCCATTTGTTGCGCTGCCCGTTCTAATGCAGGTTTTACTTTAGTGTTTCTCGCTAAATCACCTGTTTTTGCGGCTGTAATTGCCTTGTCTACCAAAGCTGCCCTTGTCGAATTTTGCGTAACTGTATCTTCTTTGGGTTTGGGTTGAACTGAAGCAATACTTGTTGTACTATCTAACTGAACCATTACACCACCCTGTTTATGTGCAGCAAGCTCTGCATTCCTGCGGTTCGTTTCACGCATAAAGAATAAAATGCTTACCGCAATAAATGCTACGGTGGCGGTTGCTGCAATACTTAACCTTTGAGTAGTAATGCCCCAAAGCTTGCGTTTTATAGGTTTTTCTGAAACACGGTCGTACAGTTGTTTTTGTAAAATAGAAAGTGTTTGCTTGCGTTTAGGTGATTGTTTCAGTCCTTCCAGTGCTTCGGCAACAAAAGGATCTTCTAAAGCCTGTCTTTCTACAAAGTGCATAGCCTTAGCATCAAGTTTACCATCCAGGTAATCTTCCAGAACATCAATATCTAACCAATCGTTATTCACTACTGTTTTTCTCTATACAAATCTTCAAATTCCGCTTACCATTTTGGATATAACTCTTAACTTTAAGCATGTCGTAGCCCGTAATATCGGCTACTTCTTTATAACATTTTTCTTGTAAATAAAATAAATCTACGCTTTTTCGCTGTTCTTCGGGCAAAGTTTCCATACACTTTTCCATAATGGTAAGCTGCGTTTCTTTTGTGTTGTCTATATCCAGATGCACAAACTCGCTATTTTCCACAAAAGTATCGTCTAATGAGACATTATTTTGCTTCGCCGATTTACGTAGTGCCATTAAACAATGGTTCCGGGTTAAAACATGAAGCCAGCTTTTAAAATTCTGTACCTCGTGTATTTTCAGCTTCGTTACCAGTTCTTCAAAAATCTGCATTACCGCATCCTTGCTTTGCTCTTCATCTTTGAAGTAGTTTAAGCAAACCCCGAACACCAAATGCATGTATTTATTGTAAAGCGTACCCAACGCGTCTAAATCGCCTGTGTTTTTATACTGGGCAATCAATTTGGCGTCGTCTTGCTGGGCGTTCCCAGCTGTGTTTTTTATAAACCTCAAAAAAATGGCAGCTATTTCGAATTATCTTTCAAGTATAAAAAATATTTCTGAGTGATGGCACATAAACTAATTTTTTAGGAAGAGAAGAGCCTAAATATTTTACGTTGTTCCTTATCTTTTTAAACGGTTTAACATTATTGCCATGTGCAAAGGCTTATCTTTGAGGGTAAATAAGAATTATGGCAGTTGTTTTGCTAAACATGATTAAACACACAAAATGAAAAAGATCAATATTTTATCGGCATCGCTGGCCATGCTGATATTTGCAAACCTAAATGTTAGCGCACAGATTAAACTGAGTGATATATTTAAAAAAGTAACCGAAAAACAGGGCGCTGCCACAGCTGCCACCGGAACGCCATCTACTTTTGAAATAGGACAGGGGATTAAGGAAGCGCTACAAATTGGTGTTTCTGCAGGTGCTGACAGGCTTTCGCTTAAGGATGGCTTTTTAGGCAATCTGGCCGTTAAAATTTTGATGCCTCCTGAAGCACAAAAGGTTGAAAGAACATTGCGTGGCATAGGCTTGAACAAACTTTGTGATAATGTGATTGTAAGCTTAAACCGTGCCGCAGAAGATGCTGCTACCGAAGCAAAGCCTATTTTTATCTCAGCCATTAAACAGATGACATTAACCGATGCCACCAATATTCTTTTGGGAAATAAAGACGCAGCTACCGAATACTTTAAAAGGGTAACTACTTCTCAGCTGATGCAAAAATTTAGCCCAATTGTAACCACAAGTTTAAATAAGGTAAATGCCACCAAATATTATAGCGACTTAACTACACAATACAATCGCCTGCCTTTGGTTAAGCCTGTCAATACGAATTTAACCGAATACGTTACACAAAAAGCGATAGATGGTTTATTTGTTGAAGTGGCGAAGGAAGAACTCAAAATTAGGGGAAACTTAAGCTCAAGAAGTACAACCTTGTTGCAAAAAGTATTCGGTTATGCGGATAAGAAAAAGATTTAATCTGTTTAATTGTGGTTCGTGGGGACACGAACCACGGCGGAAAGAAATCAATTGCCTCGGTCTGCGTCCTTCTTCCTTGGTCTGTGTCCTCACAGACCGAATTATTTAAGTATGGGGATTGATGTGGCTCGTGGGGACACGAACCAGAGCGAGGGATAGAATCGACCAACAAAGTTTGTATTAAGTAAAATATAGCTTCTGCTTCCCTTCAAAAACCGCAGACACAAAAACTATTTGTAAAATTGTACATGGCGAAAATCAGCACCACATTAGTTTCTATTTTAATTCCCTGCGTTGTATTAATTACTTCCTGCAATAGCAATAAATCCGAGGCAGAAAATGCGAAAGCCGTTTTAGATACGGTTTCTTTAAGTAGTAAAAATTTTACGTTAGCCTATCAGGACGGAGATAAAATTGTAGCCACGAGTATCGATACCATGAAACAGATTTCGTTCGGCGGTGCTACCGATCCGGCTATTTCTCCTGATGGAAATAAACTGGCCTATACCCTGAACGATTCGGCCGGGAACAGATCCATTTGGGTTGCCGATATGGAAAACAAGAGCCAGGGTAAACTGCAGGTAAATAGCAATAATTATTATCAGGCCATGTGGTCGCCTGATGGAGGTGCGATCGCTTTCAATATTTTTAACAGTAAAAATTTATGGAAGATAGGAGTTATAAAAACCGATAATTCTGGATATGTGATGCTCGATAGCGCATCTAAAATAAATGTTTATGCGCCAACTTGGAAAAATGAAAAGGAAATCGTCGGACAGGATCTTACCAAACTTTACACCTTTGACCGTACCGGAAAGTTAATCGATACCAAACTGATAGCCGATTTGATTGGGAAAGAATTTTCTATTTCGAGTAGTAACCGTTTCTTTTATACAAAAGACGGGGCAAAACTGATTTTTAATGCGGGAAATGCCGATAGTTTAGGCGGATTAACGGGGCCAAGTGAAGCAGTTTATATTTTAGATCTGGCCAGTAAAAAAGTACAACGGGTTTCGCCAAAAGGTATAAATGTTCCTTATGTTTTTCTTACGGCCGATGATCGGATTTTTTATAGCGGAGCTGAAAAACCCTTTACACAAAGCAAAATATATGTTTCTGATTTAGATGGGAATATTAAAACGGTAGTGGATAAAGGAACTAATCCAACGGGTGCATTGAAATAATCTGTTTATCATGCCAAATAAAACAAGAATCGTTATTGTAGGAATTGGTGGGGTGGGTGGATATTTCGGGGGCTTACTGTCTAAGAAATACAGCAACGGAAATGATGTAGAAGTTCTTTTTGTTGCCCGTGGTGAACATTTAAACGAGATCCAAAATAAGGGTTTAACTGTAATAAAAGGGAGTGATAATTTTGTAACCAAGCCATATCTGGCTACTGATGATTATAGTAAAATTGGCGTGGCCGATTATATTTTAATCTGCACGAAAAGCTACGATTTAAAACAGACCATCGAAAAGTTAAAGCCCTTAATCAACCACAGCACGATATTATTGCCACTTTTAAATGGCGTTAGCTCAAGTGATGAAATTTTAGAAATCCTGCCTCATGCAAATGTTTTAAAAGGCTGTGCATTTATCGTTTCCAAAATTAAATCGCCTGGTATAATCGAAAATTCAGGCAACATTCAAAAGCTGTCTTTTGGTATGGATGGGCCAATAGGCAAAGCGGTTTTACAGCTGAAAGATTTAATGTTTGATGCAGGAATCGATGTAACGGTTTCGGATAAAATCTCCACCGCTATCTGGGAAAAATTTATATTTATTTCTCCTACGGCTACTGCTACGTCTTATTTCGATAGCACTATTGGAAAGGTACTGGAAGAAAATCTTGAAACTGTTCTGAAGTTAATTGAGGAAGTGAAAAACCTTGCCCTGGCTAAAGGCGTAACCATTAGTGATGACATTTCAGGCAAAACATTAAATACGATGAAATCGATGCCCTACGAGGTTACCTCATCCATGCACCGCGATTATCTCAATCAAAAACCACAAACAGAAGTTGAGTCGTTAACAGGCTACATTGTACGCGAAGCCGAAAAACTTGGCATTGCTGCGCCAAGTTATCAAAAATTGTACGAAGGATTACTCAAAAAATGTCCGCTATAAGCCGCTAAAAATCAGGGTATTTTGACTAAAAAAATCGATTTTCCGAAAAAAGTAAAGAAAATTTAAAGTAATATTGAGTTTCATCCGTTTACTGGGTTATTAAGCAAAATTTAGTGCCAACAAACGAACCTCAAAATATCATTTCAACTGTTGCCAATTATGGTAAGCGCTTATTCAGTTTCATCCGTGGAAGGGTGAATACAGATGAGGATGCGGAAGATATTTTACAGGATGTTTGGTTTCAGCTAAGCAATCAACCCGAGGCTGGCGCCATTGAGCAGATTAGTGGCTGGCTATATCGCGTGGCCAGAAATAAGATCACCGATAAATACCGTAAACAAAAAGAAGAATCGTTAGAAGATTTCACTTTCGAGGGTGAAGATGGCGAAATCAATTTTAAAGAAATTTTACTTGCCGAGGCTTACTCACCAGAAGAAGAAAGTTTAAAAAAACTATTCTGGGATCAATTGTTTTTGGCCTTGGAAGAACTGCCGGAGAATCAGCGTTACGTGTTTGTTCAGAACGAATTGGAAGAACGCACTTTTCAGGAACTGGCAGATGAAAGCGGTGAGAATATCAAAACATTAATATCAAGAAAGGGTTATGCTGTAAAACACCTGCGTAACCGTTTACAAAATTTATATCAGGAATTTATTAACTATTAAATTTGCAGACATGATGAATAGAAATTTTAATCGGCGCAAGAAATTTATTTTCTTTTTACCCGTGGCGGTGCTTATTGCAGCGGTATTGGGTTATGTGGTTATGTTTTTATGGAATTGGATTTTACCTGAGGTGGCACATGCAGGCAAACTTAATTATTGGCAAGCCCTCGGTTTACTTGTGCTGTGTAGGTTGCTTTTTGGAAACTTTAATAAAGGTGGCCATGGGGGACATAATGGCTTCCGTGAGCGGGCAAGGAGCATGCGTGCCAAATGGGAGACAATGAACGATGAGGAAAGGGCAAAATTTAAGGAAGAATATAAACGGAGATGTGGCGGATGGGGCCACCATCGCAATAAGGAATAATTAGGAAGCCTCGATTAAAATCGGGGCTTTTTGTTTTACTGTCGTTCTGAATGAAGTGATGAATCTCTTGAGATTCGTCATCTCGACTGTAGTGGAGAGATCTTTGACCGTGTAAGATTTCTCTCTCAAAAGTTCAGGATTGCACTTCAGTCGAAATGATGGCCTTTCTAATGATTTCATTCGGTTGATAGCTCACGGACCGACAAGTTGATTCATTTAAAAGATTTTTCGACTACACTATCATTAACAGATATTTAATAGAATGGTCGTCTTTCCCGCGCAGGCGGGAATCTTAAAGCGCTTGCATTACGATTCCCAATCGAGTTGGGAATGACGATTCCTCGTAACCTAACAATTGAAAAAAAATCAGTCATCATATTGATTTTAATGAAATAATTGTCCCTCGAAATGACGCACCTCCAAAAACTTATTAAAAAGATCCTTCGACTCCGCTCAGGATGACATAACAAAAGGATGATTAATCACTTAAAAAGATCCTTCATTGCATTCAGGATGACAAAGTTTCTTAGTAAATAAAAAAAATCAAAATAATTTAGAGTAAAAATAAAGTTGCTCCGTCTTCCTATATAAATAACAAAAACAACAGTAATAGTAGTTCAACTTATTTAAGGTGAATTGATTACAATACTTTAAAATTATAAGAAGATGAAACCGTCATGATTTTCAAAACCCAAGATAATGGGAGAATCATGATAGCGTCATCACAAATAAAAACAAATATAAGAAGATGAAAAAGATATTAAAAACCATAGGATTCGGAATTGTACTTGGTACAGTCGCTTTCTTCATACCATTTGTGTTCAAATTTATATTGGCCATCATGCTGATCGGTTTAATGCTCCGGATTTTTATCGGTAGGCGCCACCATTATTTCCATAACCGCTTTAACGGTTTCGAAAATAACTACAACCCAATTGTGCCGATCGATAACCAATGGTACAGGCCAACCGTACAAGGCAATGGAACAGTTAACAACATTAACGTAAATTATTAACCGCCATGAGAGCATTTAGAATATTATTGGCATTGGCTGTTGCCGCAGGAACTTTTTACAGCTTGAATGTACTGGCCGTTCAGAATGGATACCGCGATCGGTTAGATTTTAAAAACAGGCATTATCATGATGATTGCCAGCAAGAACATCATAGAAACCATAGCTACAGTCACCATAGCAGAAAAATGGATAATGCCGTGATTAGTCCTGTTGACAGTGTAAACAAAGTAAATAAATAACGTTATGTCACAAGTACTTTTTTTAAGCGATCCATCTCAGGCCGATGTTAGTCCGATTTTGGGTATGGCAAACGAGCTGATTACCCGAGGGGAGAAGGTAACTTTCTTTAGCTCGGATGAATTTAAGGCTCCGATAGAACAAATCGGCGCTGACTTTAAAGCCTACAATCGGGAATTGAATATTTTCCAAGGGAAAAAAGCGATTGATGAAGAAGAGAAACCTAAATCGGGATTAATCAGCGCACTGCTTGAGCCAATGAAATTTATCGATGATATTTTGGTTCAGATAAGGGGTTTAAAATTTGATTACGCCGTTTTTTCGCCTTCATATCCCTACGCAAATATCATTACACAGCTATTGGGTATCCCTAAAACGGAGCAGGCGGCTTACAACTAATATTGGCTCAAGCCGATAAATTAACAGAATAAACAACAATTAAAATTAAACAAAATGTACAACGAACATAGATGCCATTCGGGCAAGATGCATAGTCGCTTCGGCCCAGGAGAAGGAAGATTTGGAAGGCACTTTGGTGGTCCTTTCGGTCACCACAAACATGCCATGTTTAACCAGGGCTTTAGAAAAGTGCCCGTTAACATAGAAGAAACAGAAACCAGCTTTATTATTGAGCTTTTTGCACCAGCTCTGGTTAAAGAGAATTTAAAGGTGGTTACCAAAGATGATGTATTAACCATTTCTTACCAAGCTAAAGAAGAAACCGATTCAGCTAAAAAGTATAGCCGCAGAGAATATAGCAACGGCACTTTCGAAAGGGCTTTTGGCCTAAACGGAAAAGTTTTAGTAGAAAATATTTCAGCGGGTTATGCTGATGGAATTTTGAAGGTTACCCTACCTAAAAATCCTGAAACGAATACACCAGAAAAAGATATTCTGGTAGACTAAGTTTCGTCTATTATAATTTCCAGGCCCTCGGTTGTTTATAACAATCGGGGCTTTTTTGTTTTTATACCAACTCAAGTGTTACCACATATGGCCTGCAAAATCCATTTAAAATATTGATATTAAAATGCGGTTTGCTATTGGCGGTATTTTAAGGTACTTTTGCTAAAAGACATAAACACAATAGATTGAATTTTAACGATTTTAATTTTAACCCCGATTTATACGAAGGCTTAATGGCCATGGGGTATAAAAGCGCTACTCCAATACAAGAACAAGCCATCCCGGTAATTTTAGATAATCATGATCTGATTGCCTGCGCTCAAACCGGTACAGGAAAAACGGCCAGCTACCTTTTACCCGTAATGGATAAAATTAGCAAAGCTGCCGATAGGCACAACAATACCTTGATATTGGCTCCAACACGCGAGCTTGCACAACAGATTGATTTACAGGTTGAAGCGCTAGCTTATTTTACCAATATCAGTTCTTTAGCTGTTTACGGCGGGGGAGATGGTATCGCTTACGAACAGCAAAAACGTTCTATGCGCAATGGTGTAGATATTATTATTGCCACGCCTGGCAGACTAATGGCACATTTATCTTCAGGTGTGTTAAAACTGGAACATTTGCAGCATTTAATTTTAGATGAAGCAGATAGAATGTTGGATATGGGCTTTTACGATGACATTATCCGTATTATCAGCTACCTACCAAAGAAAAGGCAAACACTTTTATTTTCGGCTACAATGGCGCCGAAAATAAGAACCATGGCAGGTAAGATTTTGCACGAACCGAAGCAGATTACCATTTCAATTGCAAAGCCTGCTGAGGGGATCGATCAACAAGCCTATAACATCCATGACCAACAGAAACAGGCCTTATTAACCGATATTTTTAAAAGCGGGCAATACAAAAGCAGTATCATTTTCGTTTCGACGAAGGAAAAAGTAAAAGCGCTGTATAAAACCTTTAAAGGATTGGGCATTAAAGCCGAAGCTTTTCACTCCGATTTAGGACAGAAAGAACGCGAAGATATTTTACTGGCTTTCAAAAACAGGAGATTGCCAATTCTAATCGGAACCGATGTGTTATCCCGCGGAATCGACGTAGAAGGGATCGACCTGGTAATCAATTATGATGTTCCAGGTGATCCGGCTGATTACGTACACCGCATTGGCCGTACGGCAAGAGCTGCAACCAAAGGAACGGCCATTACATTGGTTAACGGTAGAGATAAACGCAAGTTCGATAACATCGAAAAATTAATCGAAAAGGAAGTTCCCCGAATGCCACTGCCAGAAAGCATAGCTGTAATGGAAATTACGCATGTGGAAGAAAAGAGACCTCAACATAAGGGCAAGAAAAAGGTTTGGAATAAAAAGAAAAAACCAAAACCTTCGGTATAAATTATTTAAAACGCCATAAGTGCATTTCTTATTGGCGTTTTTCTTTTATAAATTATCTTTGCGCTAACAATGGCAAACTTCATTATTATAGGTTTATGCATTTTAGCCGGGATTCTTTTCAGAAAAAGCAAATCGCTACCTAAAGATGCGCACAAAGGCATTAATGCCTGGATTATCTATATCGCATTGCCGGCGGTTTCTTTTAAATATCTGCCACACATTACCTGGACTAAGGATCTATTCTTTCCTGTACTGGCGCCAATTTGTGTCTGGCTATTCGGTTGGTTATTTATTACCCTGTATAGTCGCATCCGGAACATTAACAAAGCCACTGCTGGCGGGTTAAAACTAACCAGTTCTTTAAGCAATACTTCATTTGTAGGGTTTCCTTTAATTGTAGCTTATTTTAGCGAAAAGGAACTGGCTGTCGCCATTATCTGCGATCAGGTTACCTTTATGCTTTTATCTACCATTGGCGTTATTGTAGCCATCCGCTCCTCGCAGAATCAAAAGTTAAGCGCAAAATTGGTGCTGAAAAAAGTATTGACCTTTCCGCCGCTCATAGGTTGTGTTTTAGCGCTGACCCTCCCGCATTTTATTAACCTTTCTTCACTAGATTCATTGTTTGAGAAACTAGCGGGTACGGTTGGTCCATTGGCATTGTTTTCAATTGGTTTACAGCTAAAATTTGGCGGTTGGTTTAGCGAATTGAAACACATCAGTTTTGCTTTATTGTATAAACTGATATTAGCACCGTTGGTCGTTTTGGTTATGGCACTTGTTTTAGGTATGGGTGGAATGATTACCAAAATAACCATTTTCGAAATGGCTATGCCAACACTGGTAACCGCTGGTGTTGTAGCCGATCAGTATAACCTTAATCCGAGGCTTTCTAATTTGGTGGTTGGAATCGGAATTTTATTGTGTTTTATCACCACGGGTTTATGGTGGTTGGTGTTAACTTATTCAGGCCTGGTTTAATTTGGCCTCTTTGTGTTACCACAGAGTGAGCGAAGAGGTGGCACAAAGAACGCAGAGTAGATCGTTAGAGTGTGAACTAAATCAAGAAATTCGATGGATCAGATGTCAAGACCAAGCTCTAACCTTGAAACATGCCTCATTTCTCAGTGACCTCAGTGTAAGTCTCGGTTTCCTCTGTGGTTAACAACAAAAAAAGCCGCAAAATTTCTTCTGCGGCTCCTTTAATGATTTAGGTTTAGTTACAAAGCTAATTTTTTAGAAATTGCAGATGGAATACCTGCTTTGTTCAATAAAATTGCTGTTGTTTTATATTTTACGTAGTTTTTGGTTACGTATAAATATCCTTTATAATCGTTACTTGCTCCCCAAGAGTTTTTAACGATATAATATTCTTTACCTGTTTGATCTTTGGCTAAACCAACAATGTGCATACCATGATCATCAGTAGTTTGGTAGTTGTCGAAAGCAAGCTGACGGTTCTCCTGCGTAATTTCCATCTCTGGCTGTGGACCGTTAAACATATCTGCTTTCTGTTTCACGGTCATATCTGCGAAAGGCGTTTGTGGAACAAAAGCCACACCGTTTTTCCAGCTGAAGTTTTTTTCGCTTACATCTGTAGCCCATGCAACAGTATAACCACCTTTTAAAGCGTTATCGATAATGTCTGTTAACTCGTTTACTTTAACGTTATAAACCTGATCGAAAGACCAGTTATCAGGTACCAATAAAGTAAATTTGCCATAGAAAGGATGGTCGTTGAACGATGAAAGTTCTACGTAGTTGTCGGCATTTAAACCCACCACTTCCTGAGCGAAAGTTTTTGGCGTGTATTTTTTGCCATTATAGGTAAAGTTTTCTGGTACTGTGCCTAAATAAGCATCAATTACACCAGTATAAGCTTTTAACCAGTTTGGGGTTAACTCGCCATTTGCATTCTTTACAACAGCTTCTAAAACACCTTTTTCGATATCGCCAAGCTCTGCAGTTTTATTGATTTTAGTGCCATAATTTAATCCGGTATATACCTCCTGTGGAACTGCACCGTATTTTCTGTACATGTTGATTACATCGTGCAAAGCACCACCATCGCCTAATGAAACCGCACCATGCATACGCACGTAATTTTTGCCTTTTTCTACATAAGCGTTACGGGCCGAAAAAAGCTGAGATAACGTTACGGGCTGCTTACCAGCTTTAATCATTTCTGATTCTAAAAATGAGTTGGTAGAGTAGCTCCAGCAAGTACCTGATGATCCTTGATTCTGAACTGGTGTATTGGCCAGGTTAATCACTTCCGTGAATTTAAAAGAAGAAGCACTGTTTTCGCTTTGGTTGTTTTTTAAGGAATTAACGAGATTGTCTTGCGCATAAGTCGCCGATATAGATAACGACAAAGCCAAACCAATCACACTGATTTTTGTGTAGTTGATCATTTTTTTATGAATAATTAATAAAGTCAGCGAATGTAAAAATACTTGTTGATTTGGCGCCAGGAAATTTGTAATAAATCGATAACGCCGGTCATTTTATTGCAACAATGTTGAATTAACATTCTGGCAAACTGATCGGAATATTGGTTGCCAATCCTCCATCAGATGTTTCTTTGTATTTGGCATTCATATCAAGGGCGGTTTCCCACATGGTATTTACTACTGCATCCAAACTTACTTTTGCCTTATCAGGATTGCTTTGTAAAGCTAACTGGCTGGCTGTAATGGCTTTAATAGCGCCCATGGTATTTCTTTCGATGCAAGGGATCTGTACCAAGCCGCCAATCGGATCGCAGGTTAAACCCAAGTGATGCTCCATGGCAATTTCTGCCGCCATTAAAACCTGTCTTTGCGAGCCGCCTAAACATTCCGTTAGCGCTGCCGCAGCCATAGCCGAAGAAACGCCAATTTCGGCCTGACATCCGCCCATGGCGGCTGATATTGTTGCCCCTTTTTTGAAAATACTGCCTATCTCTGAAGCACAGGCAATAAACTGGATGATTTTTTCTTCGCTGTAACCATCGCAAAAGGTAATAAAATATTGTAATACGGCTGGAATTACGCCTGCGGCACCATTGGTAGGGGCAGTTACCACACGACCAAAAGATGCATTTTCTTCATTAACAGCCAGCGCGAAACAGCTTACCCAGTCTAAAGTATAATTAAAGCCGTTTCCACCTTTTCTAATGGCTTCTACCCAGCTATTATAGTCTGAATACTCACTTTTATCAATTAATCGTTTATTTAACGGAAATGCCCTGCGTGCCACATTTAAACCGCCTGGTAAAAACCCCGTAGTATGACAGCCGCGATAAATACAATCGCGCATAACCGCAAAATGCTGCAGGATGCCTTTTTTTGTCTCTGCTTCAGTACGCCAGGCCAGTTCGTTCTCCATTACGATTTCGCTCACCTTTAAACCCGTAGATAAACACCAGTGTAAAAGGTCTTTTGCTTTTTCTACAGGAAAGGGAAGGTCTACCTGTGGTTTTTTACTATTGTCTTCGCCTTCTTTTACCACAAAACCACCACCAATAGAGTAATAGGTTTCTGAAAATGCTCTTCCATCTTTTAAAAATGCCTGAAAAGTAACCGCATTTGGGTGAAAGGGCAAACTTTCGGCAAAAAGAAAAAGCAAGTCGTTATCGTAATCAAAATCAAGAATTAAACGATCAGCAAGATTCAATTTCTTATCTCTTTGGATGCTTTCGAAGGTAGGTGTAACGGCATCTACATCAAAAGTTACCGGATCAGCTCCTGTTAAACCGAGTAAAATAGCTACATCAGTTCCATGGCCTTTACCTGTTTTGGCAAGCGAACCGTAAAGCAATATTTTTATGCCTTCAATTTCATCAATTAAATTGTTTTGAGCAAGCGAAGCTGTAAACTGTTGTGCGGCCCGCCATGGGCCTAAGGTATGTGAACTGGATGGGCCGATGCCTATTTTAAAAATATCGAAAACTGAAATCTGTTCCTTGATCATTATGAATATAGTTACACAAAGCTATGATTGTTTTATGATTTTGGATAAATTAATTTCGGTTGAAGATGAAAATATTTTACCTTAGAAATATCGGATATAAACGCTCAAAATGGACCTTAAATAACTATCAGGAAGTTAATTTAAACTACCATGGCGCTACAGCCGGTCGGCTACGATTGAAGAGAAAAAAGTAATACTGCAGCAACAGAGAATAGCTCTGTTGGCCACAGTTAAAAATCAAACTCTATAATGTCATCATCTTTAAGCATACGGTCTACAAATTTCTGATGGTTTTTGGGCGTACCCGTTGCCGTCCAGTTTCCAGTGATAATATTGTCTACCAATTGGTGTTTCCCACGCTGAGGCTTGAGTTTACTTTCGAGAAAAACGTCTTCATAACTTTCTAAATCGCCATGGGTATGTTGTTTTTTAACAATTCGATAAAGCCTTTTAGTAAAACGACGATCGCCAATTTCTTCTAAAAAAGGAAAAATAATCAGCGCCAATAAAACCACAATGGTTACCCCTATAGCCTGTTCGTAATAACCGGAGCCTACGGCCATTCCAATTGCAGCAACAATCCAGATGATACAAGCTGTGGTGAGCCCTTTAACGCGGTTTTCTTCCTTGAAAATTACCCCAGCGCCTAAAAACCCGATTCCCGTAACAATGTTCGAGGCAATGCGGTCTTGACTCGTTGGACCGATTTTGATGGACAGAATGGTAAATAGGGTAGCACCCAAACCAATCATCATCATGGTTTTGAGTCCGGCAGATTTACTTCTGTATTCTCGTTCTGCTCCGATTATGCCACAAAGCAGGGTAGCCAATAGAAATTTATTGATTTCACTTTGTGTAATGAAATGGTTTTGGTCTATGATCTCGTTCATCGCCTTGGATTATCAAAGGCAAATTAATAAAAATCGTAACATCTTAGGCCATTTGCCCTGCCACCATTCGAACTATTTGGAAAATATTTTTCATAACCCACGCCAATTTCGGATGTTCCGCCAGTGTTGCTGTAGTTGATTTTAGAGGTTGTAGCATCGTGACTGATGCCTAACCTGAATTTTTCGCCGTTTGTTCTGCGGTTAAAAATATCGAAGATTACAGAAAAAACAATTGCATCATTTCCATTCGAATTGCCATCATTGCGGTACCATATGCCTGCGTTTATGCCCGCATATTTATATTGCATGCCTGCGCTGAACGATTTTACGTTGCCCTGTTTGTAGGCAACAATAGATGGGATGAGGTAATTCCCATCGCGATCGTACTCATCTGGTACCAAGGTTAACTTGTAACTTAAATTGCCTGAGATACGCATTGGTAACTTGGCCTGAAAACCCGATAAGGATTCATCCGGGCGGTTAAGGTGATGTACTGCTAATCCCATCATAAATTTTCCCACTACCAGGTTGGCACCCGCATTGGAATCGAAATAATACCGGCTATCTACACTTGGTCTTTCGGCGCCAGAAATACTACCAGGAATATATCCTGTATTGATATCGATCTGATCGCCAAAAACAAGTTTATCCCAGTTTAGCTTTTGGTTGGTAATGCCTCCCTGCAAGCCAAACGACAAGGCAAAATCGTCTCCACCGATGATATAGGAATAGCTTAGGGCAATATTGTTCTTTACCAGGTAAGCGGTACCCTCGCTGCTGCGGTTAAAAATTAGACCAATGCCGCTATTTAATCTCCGTAGATTGAGGTCGCCAGAAGCACTCATGTACGAAAAATCACTTGCTAATCCCGTCCATTGGTTGCGGTATAAGGCATTAAACCTAATGTCGCCCTCAAACTGACCTGTTAAAGCCGGATTTAAATAAATCGGCGCATTGTAGAATTGCGAATAAATGTGATCTTGCGCCGAAATCATTAACGGCAACACTAACGCAAACCAAAATAATATTATCCCTCTCCTCATCATCTTATTAAATATATTACACCCGTTTTCTTTGGAGGTGATGAATCGTAAGTCATCCCTTTCCAATCGCTGCCATTAATAAATTTTATATCTACTTTCCAGTAATAAACACCTTGCGGTTGTTCTTGTCCTTTATAAGTGCCGTCCCAGCCCTCCAGCGGTGCACCATCGTCCAGTTTAGTTGTTTCCCAAAGTAATTGTCCCCATTTGTTAAAAACAGACATCTGCCACTCTTTTATGCCGCGGCCTTTTGCTTTAAAGATTTTAATTTCGTTTTTCGCACTTGCGGGCATAAATGAATTGGGGATATTTAAGTAACCCGGTACACCAATAATCCGCACCGATTGGAAAGTAGTGGAAGAGCAGCCTTCTTTGTTCAGCACTTTCAGGGTTACATTATAAGTGCCTTCGTTGGCATAGGTATGGTTTGGGTTTTGCAGGGTTGATCCCGATCCATCACCAAAAGTCCATTCCCAGCTTACGGCATCGGTACTGATATCCTTAAAGGCAAATGAATAGTTGGGAATGGATACTTCATTGCCAGGACTAACAGTGAATGTAGCGATTGGTGGGGCAACAACATGGATAAAATCAGCTATGGTAGTGCTGTTTGTACATCCTAATGCATTGGTTGCTGTTAAGGTAACGGTATAATTTTTCCCCGGGCCGTTAAAAGTATGCGTAGGCGCTATAGCGTTGGATGTTAGAGAACCATCTCCAAAATCCCAAACATAACCAATAGCACCTGTACTGGTGTTTTTAAACTTTACGGTAACACCATCACAGCCACTTGTCTTATCTGATGTGAAACTCACAGAAGGTTGTGACAAAACTTCAACGGTTTCGGTTGTTGAGGCATTAGAACAGTTGTTTGATGCGTATAAAGTAATGGTATATTTCCCGGGTTGGGTAAATGTATGCGATATAGTTTCGGGTGCAGTGTGGGTAACCGTAGTGCTTCCATCACCAAAATCGTAAACAAAAGTGCTGGCACCTTTGGTATTGTTAAAGAAATCGACTTTTAAAGGTGCACAACCTTTAAGTTGGTTGCTGTTTACTACCAATTCTGGCGTAATGTCGTTAGGTGAAACGCGGATAGAATATTGTGACTCATTGCTTCCACATTCATTGGTTGCAGTCATTTTTACAATGTAATCTCTCACAGCCAAAGTGGTATAAGTATGGCTTACACTATTTTTATCTGTAACGGTTAAAGGTGCTGAGCCATCACCAAAATCGTAGGTATAGCTGGTATAATTTCCAGGGGAAGTATTGCTAAAGGTAACAGGCAGAGGGGTGCAGCCTGTTGTTTTATCAGGAGAAAAAACAGAAACCGGTTTTGCTTTTACCAATACGGTTGAGGTTTGCGTGGTGGTGCCACAGGCAGTAGTTGCCTTTAAAGTAACGGTATAAGTAAGATCTTTTCCTGTTGGGTCTGGCTGGTAGGTAACCGCAGGCGGTTGAGCCAAATTTGAAGTGGTGCCATTTCCAAAATCCCAGTTAAAGGTAGCTGCTGTTAGCGAATTGGAAGTATTGCTAAAAACAACGTTTAAAGGTCCACAGCCAGATGTTGCATTTTGTGTATAGGCGGCGGTTACATTTTGTATTGTGCTAAAAGTATGACTGGTTTCATCGTTATTACAGCCCAGGCTGCTAGTTACGACCAATTTGATAACAACACTTTCGTTATCTGTTGCAATGGTATAGCCAGGAAAGGTAATTCCTGTGCCAATCTGTACGCCATTGGCAAACCAGGTGTAAATATTGTTGCGGTCTGTATAAGGTGTAGCCGATATATTGGTTGGCGTTAAAACAAAGGGGGAACAACTTTTATCTGTATTAAAAACTAATTCTGCCTTAGCATGTGGATTAACTGTTATCTTAATCTGGTTGCTTAAATTGTTGCTGCAAGCGCCGCTGGCCACCGATCGACGGTAGTAAATAGTTACAGTTGGCGTTGGAGGTGTAAAGCTTATACCATTTGCACCCAATACATCGCTCCAGGCAGTTCCATTTAAACTCGATTGCCATTGATATACATAAGTTCCACTACCACCGCTCGGCGTAGTACCTATTAAAGCCGCTGCGGCTGTGCCGATACAAATGTTTTGATCGGCAGAAATGGTATTGTTGGTTAAGCCTGGCAAAACGGTAATCTGTAGCGAATTACTAATTGAAGTACAGATGGTGCTGTTCACTAACCTTCTGAAATAGGTTGAGGCGTTTACAATTAGGCTCAAGTCTTTACTAACAGCCGAAGGAATATTGCTCCAGGTATTTCCGTCGGCACTGCTCTGCCATTGGTAGGTAAATGTTCCTGTTCCGCCAGTTGGTGTATCGCCTGTAATAGTGATGCTTTGGCCGGCACAGACTGGCGCTGGTGATGGCCCAATATTATTGGTAACAGGTGAGTAATAGGTGACCGTTACATCATCTACAGATGGAGGGCAGCCGTTAAAACCAGAAATAGTCCACCTGAAGGTATAAGTTTGCCCTGGTACCAAACCAGTAACTGGGCTGTTGTAAAGTGTAGGGTCGGTTATGTTAATGCCAGCTTGTGCTGATGTTAAAGTCCACGCACCACTGTTAGGTGAAGGATTATTGCCATTTAAGGTAATGCCATTTCCACTGCACAAATTTTGATCTGTGCCGGCATTTGCCGCAACGGTGCCCGGATTTACCGTGATTGTGCTTACGGTTGATATAGCTTCTGCGCAGCTACCGCTTTGTACTATTGCACGGTACTGTGTGCTTATAGTGAGGTTAGAAAACACATAGGGATTTGTTGTTGATGTAACGGTAGACCAGTTGACTCCGTTATCGATAGATCTTTCCCAACGGATAATATTTCCAACCTGTCCTGTTAAATTGATGTTTCCGCTATTTGCACCCGCACATACGTTTACGTCGCCAGTGGTTGTGCCACCAATACTGAGCGGGTTAACGGTGACCTGAACATCATCACTGGATGTAGAACAGTTGGTGTCGCTTATTGTCCATTTAAAGGTATAAGCATTTCCGGCCTGTAAACCGCTAATTATTGTATTGCCCTTTGTGTCATCTGCAAAAGTTACGGCTGTTGGTGCAGTAACGATCGTCCACTTGCCTGTGCCAACTGTTGGTGTATTTCCTTTTAGGGTATAAGTGCTGGCGTTGCAGATCGCTTCATCCGGGCCGGCATTTGGTAGTGTTGCGCTTGGCAAAACCGTAATGGTAATACTGGCGGGCGTACCCGGGCAACCATTTGTAGATACAGGTGTAATGGTGTAGGTTACTGTACCCGCGGTGGTACCAGAATTGGTTAAAACATCGTTGATCTGTGTTCCTGCCGATGCTACTGCTCTATTGCTATTTCCAGTTATTGCTCCGGTTATCACACTGGTATAAGTATAGTTTACACCTGTTAGGTTTGTTGTTAAGGTTATGGCCGATGAAGTGGCGTTACAGATGGTGGTATTGGCTGCAGTTGGTGTTACAATAGGGTTAGGTTTAACAGTAACCGCTAAATTAAATGGCGTTCCATCGCAGCCATCAAAATGGGGAGTAATGACATAAGTTACACTTGCATCGGCATTAAGATCAGTATTGGTGAGGATATCGTTAATGGGGCCGCTTCCGTTGGCGGTATAGCCGGTTGCAGTTCCAGTTGCTGTCCAGGTGTAGGTTACGCCCGCTACTGCAGAAGTTGGGGTGTATGCAACGCTATTACCTGTGCAGATGGTTTTAGCTGCTGCACTCGTTAAGCTGATATTGGGTTTTATTTTAAGAATGATATCATCATCAATCTGGTTGCAGGGGGCGGCGAGTGCGGTGGTAACCCTTAACTTCAAAGTAACCGTGCCCGCTGTTTTTTCGGCTGCGGTTGGCGTGTAGATTGCGTTTAAATCATTTTTGTTTGGTGTAAATGTGCCCGCCCCCCCAATCCAGGTTTGCGTTGTAGTGGCTCCGTTTACCGTTGCGCTAAGCGTAAAACTGGGGTCGTTAAAACAGATGCTTTGGTCAGGGCCTGCACTAATCACTGGTGCTGTACTGAAGGTTAGGATTTGGGTATCGGTTGCAGTACCGCAATTATTTTTGTGTACAACAGTTACGGTATAAGTGTCGTAGCTGTCGAATTTTATAGATGGGTATTTCGAATTGGCGGTTGTGCCACCGGTAAAGCTATAGGTGCCGGCTCCCGATGGAAGAACTGTCCAGGTATAACTATCAGGTAAATCTTTTGTTGTACCTGTAATTAATGTTTTGGTTGGCCCTGTTGTGGTATTGTTAAAATCGTAAGTAGCCAGGTTACAAAGGGTAATATCTGGCGATAGTGTAGCTACAGGCCCCACATTAACCACAACAGTTTGTGGTAGGCTGATAATTACACCACATGATGGCGTGCTGATACTTAAGGTAATGGCATAGGTACCAGGACTGGTAAAATTGAACTCCGGTTCTTTACTAGCAGCATTTGTACCACCAGCAAAGCCCACCGCTGGGCTAACTGACCATGAATAATTATTGGCTGCATTGCATATATTATCTAAAACAGAAAGGTCGGTAGCTTTTAAAGTTGTTCCAGAGCAAATGGTCGTTGAAGGTAGACTAAAATCAGGCTTTGGTGGATCTTGGATACAGATTTTCATTTCTACCGGATCGGCATCACACTCGCCTGTAATGTTTTTAGATTCTAACCGGATAGTATACTCTCCATGAGTTGGAAACTTGTATACAAAATTGTATGATTTGGGCTTATCAGCCGCTCTAATCACACCATCAACATACCAGTTATAGGTTACATTGTTTGGGGTACAAGCTGCTGTATTGGTGTTTGGGTTTTCGCCCAAAACAGATGTATTCACAAACGTGATGTCGGCATTGGTACAGCCCGGCGTATTGAAAGCAAACGAATTTATCGGTTTTACCACCACTTTAGCCGAAGAGGAAACGGGTGTGCCCATTGTGGTACAGAAAGCATTCGATACATTAATGGATACATCAAAAGCGTTGTAAATTGTGCCAGCACTTGAGGTAGAAACACTCCCGCAAGAAGATCTTGTATAGGCGTGTGTAACCTTACCGCCATTGGCAATAATCTCACAAAGGGTATAGGTTGTGGTGGTTTGATCGCCCCAGGTGATCGTATAAATATCTCCCGGAAAATTGTTTTGGATACCTGCGCCAGAACTTATATCTACACTAAATGTTAGGGTGCCTAAGGGCAAACAAACTACTGTATTACCCGAATTGGCAAAAGCTGTTATGGCTTTATTATTGATCAGTAAATAGGCCTTGGTCGCCACAGTACCATCTGGCATCACGGCTTTAGTGTAAATAGTATAATGTGTCTGTTGAGCGGTAAAAGGTTGTATTGCAGTAGGGAAATTGATTAAAGTTGGCCCCCCGCCATTTACTTCGTCGGTTATGCTCGCGGTGACCGTACTGTTTGCTGTAGATGCATTTGTGAGATTGAAAGTATTATTTGCTCTACTAATACAGGTGCCAAAAGTTTCATCATTTGCCGCATTTAACAGTGTTGATGTTAATTTAGCCTCAACTGGTGGTCCTGCTTTTACTTCAAAAGCTGTTGATGGAGTGCTTGTGAATGCAGGAGCGGTAGATTTTATCCTAACCTGATAACCTGTACCAGGAGTAAGTGTTGCGGGAAGTTTACCATTTATATAAGTGCTATAGAAGCCGGTGTAACTGCCAATAAGTGTTTCGGCGCCAAAATTTCCATTCTGATCAGAAAGATATAACTGAAATTGGTTTCCTTGAGCCGCGCAGCCTGCGCTAATATTAAAAGGAACCGCAATGGTACTGCCCGGGGTAAAAGGGCCCGCATCGACTGAGCCTATGGTAATTTGGGCGAAAACATTTGACGTGAACAAAAATGCCCCAAAAAACAGGACAAAAGAAAGCCATTTCCTTTTACAACGAATCTTCATAAATCTCTAACACTAGGGAATGATTTTATTGCGTTCTGGAAGCTTTGTTAGTTAAACTTGCTTTAATCCAATTTCAGAAATGAGTATTAGACCTAAGACGCGTCAATAAATATTCAATTGCAAAGAACGTGATTTTAGTACTACGCTTACAAAACTTTACACCAACATCAACTAAATGAACAGGTTATAGATCTGGTAAAGCTTGGTTTTTGCTATAATAAAGCATAAAAAAACCCTCAAGGCATTATACCTTGAGGGTGTATTTTTACACGAAATCGTTTCGCTATAGAATGGTATTACATCATACCACCCATGCCACCGCCGCCCATTGGAGGCATTGGAGCACCACCTTCTTCAGGTTCATCTGCTAAAACAACTTCAGTAGTTAATAACATCGCTGCAATAGATGCTGCATTTTCTAACGCTACACGGCTTACTTTAGTTGGATCGATAACACCGGCACCAATTAAGTTTTCGTAAACATCAGTACGTGCATTGTAGCCGAAATCAGCTTTACCTTCTTTAACTTTTTGAACTACGATAGAACCTTCAATACCCGCATTTTCACAAATCTGACGTAATGGCTCTTCGATAGCACGACGGATGATCTGGATACCAGTATTTTCATCTTCATTAGCACCTTTTAGGTTAGCTAAAGCTTCAACCGCACGGATAAAAGCAACACCACCACCAGCAACAATGCCTTCTTCTACAGCCGCACGGGTTGCATGTAAAGCATCATCAACACGGTCTTTTTTCTCTTTCATTTCAACCTCACTGGCTGCACCTACATAAAGAACGGCAACACCGCCAGCTAATTTAGCCAAACGCTCTTGTAATTTTTCTTTATCGTAATCAGATGTAGTCGTTTCAATCTGAGATTTAATTTGGCTAACACGTGATTTAATATCATCTGAGTTACCAGCACCGTTAATTACAGTTGTATTGTCTTTATCAACAACAACTTTCTCCGCAGAACCTAAATAAGTTAAATCAGCATTTTCTAATTTGTAACCTCTTTCTTCTGATACTACAATACCACCGGTTAAGATCGCGATGTCTTCTAACATTGCTTTTCTTCTATCACCAAAACCTGGAGCTTTAACAGCAACAACTTTTAACGAACCACGGATTTTATTTACTACCAATGTTGCTAAAGCTTCGCCATCTAAATCTTCTGAAATGATAACCAATGGTTTGCCAGTTTGAACAGTTTTTTCTAAAACCGGTAACAATTCTTTCATGTTACTGATTTTTTTGTCGTAGATTAAAATGTAAGGATTTTCTAATTCAGCTTCCATTTTATCTGCATTGGTAACAAAGTATGGAGATAAGTAACCCCTGTCAAATTGCATACCTTCAACTGTTTTAACTTCAGTTTCGGTACCTTTTGCTTCTTCAACGGTAATTACACCATCTTTACCAACTTTGCTCATTGCCTCAGCAATTAACGAACCGATAACTTCATCGTTGTTAGCCGAGATAGAGGCAACTTGTTTAATTTTATTGTTATCATCACCAACCGCTTGTGATTGAGATTTTAAGTTTTCTACAACAGCAGCAACCGCTTTGTCAATACCACGTTTTAAATCCATTGGGTTTGCACCAGCAGCAACGTTTTTAATACCTGTAGTAATAATTGCTTGAGCCAATACAGTAGCGGTAGTAGTACCATCACCAGCAATATCAGCTGTTTTTGAAGCTACTTCTTTAACCATTTGAGCACCCATGTTCTCAACGGCATCCTTCAATTCGATTTCTTTTGCAACTGTAACACCATCTTTAGTGATTGCTGGTGAACCGAATTTTTTATCGATAATTACGTTACGTCCTTTTGGACCTAAAGTTACTTTTACTGCATTTGCAAGAATATCAACACCTCTTTTCAGGGCATCACGAGCTTCTACGTTATATTTTACTTGTTTTGACATTATTTTTTAAATTTTGAATGATTGTATGAGAGAATGATTGAGCTTATGCTTTTTTTCATTCTAACATTATTATTTTATTTGTTGATTTATGCTGAATTCACTCATTTGTGATATTCAGTCATTCAATCATTAATTATTACCCAACAACAGCGTAAATATCTGTTTCGCGCATAATTAAGTAATCTTTACCTTCGTAAGGGAGTTCGGTACCACCGTATTTACCATAAATTACAACATCGCCAACTTTTACACTCGCTTTTTTACCTTCAGCATCTTCTTCAGAAACAGAAACTACAGTTCCTTTAGATGGTTTTTCTTTTGCAGTATCAGGGATATACAAACCTGATGCAGTTTTCTCTTCTGCCGCAGCCGGTTCAACTATTACTCTGTTCGAACTGCCAGCAATTGGTTTAAGGTTTAACGCCATAACTTTTATTATTTTTATTTTGATTTGAGTTTTTAACTAAGCTTACAATTAACACTTTTTATGCCAAGAGGTTTAGCGGGACAAATTTTCACCAAACTGTCAAACTTTTCACACTAATTGAGACTGTGGGTGTCAGCATGGCAGTAAGTTTTGATTTTTTTAGCCAGATTTATTTCATATATATTCAGCGTTGACCACTGACTAATATTGGTTTGTCAACTCTTGTTCGCTAAATTGGAACTTTCTCCGTTAAATATTTCCAATACCTTTTAGGTACATGCTGCAAATGCAGTTTGGTATTTTTCCGCGCTACAATGTTGGCACTTTTAAAATAATCTTTCCAAAGGGTAGCGTACAATGCCTCACGCTCGTCCATTAAAACTGGCGCAAGATTTTGCTTATCTGCACCGTTGCTAAAGCTGATTGTAATTTCTTCAACGCGTGTTAAATTATAATGTAAGCCATATTTGCGCTTTAAATCGTAAATTACCCAAAGCTGATCGACATAACGGTTTTTAAAATGATTGGATATTAACGGAAGTACATTAAAATCAGGATCTATATTGGCATAAAACATCCCATCACCAGTTTTTTGAAAACGGATAAATGCTTCCATCCTGTGTTTTTCCCTTTCTACGCTTTTCGCATATTTAGCCAGTGCAATTACATGTAGATTGCCATAATTACTTTCTGCACCCAATTGATTTTGAAAAATGTATACGGTAAACTGAAAGAGGTGATTGTAAGCCTCGGGTATTTCTGATAAATAAGTGCAATAGTATTTGCGCTGCCAATCCTTTTTAAGTTTCTTTTGCAGCCCTGCCCAAACCCGATTTGCTTTTTCTGCACTGGTGCTAACTATAAAACTTTCTGCAAAAGTTTCAGGTTGAAAAATTGAAGTAGGTTTTAGCACAACTTTTCCTGGCTTACGTTCAAACCATTCGAAAACAGCGGTTAATAAACCTTGAAAAGTGCCATCGAAAATGTAGGTCATTGGGTTTTATTTTAGTCCGTCATTCCCGCGAAGGCGGGAATCTTAATGCCGTAGCTTTGAGATTCCCAATCAAGTTGGGAATGACGATCGTAGGGTTTTAAAACAAAATCATCTGGTTGCTATCTGTTTTTAAATATTTGCTCTGGCTTTCGGCCAAAATAAAAGCTTTAATCTGTGTACCCTGATAATCTTTCAGTTGATAAGGACTATCCAAACAAATAATAAAGTGTTTGGCCCGGTTATAAACCACGCCGATCTTTTTCAACTGGTCAATCCTGAGTTTTCCGAACTTTCTGGCCTGCACAATTTTTTGGGCCGACATTACGCCGATACCTGGTATCCGGAGAATCATTTTATAATCTGCTGTATTAATATCCACAGGGAAATGCTGCATATTTCTAATTGCCCAGCTTAATTTTGGATCGATATCAATATCAAGGTTCGGGTTGGCATCGTTTAAAATTTCCTGTACTTTAAAGCCGTAAAACCGCATTAACCAATCGGTTTGATACAGCCTGTTTTCTCTCAGTAATGGTGGCTGTGTACCAAGTACAGGCATCCTGGTGTCGTTGCTAATGGGTACATAACCCGAATAATAAACTCTTTTCAGCGAAAAGTTTTTGTAAAAGGTATTCGCGGTGTACATAATATCTTTGTCGCTCTCGGGTGTGGCGCCAATAACCATCTGTGTGCTTTGTCCCGCAGGTACAAATGTTGGTACATGTTTGATCAGTTTTTTATCGGCAGTAAACTGGTTAATCTGCTGTTGCACAAAAGCTAAAGGTTTAATTACTTCCCCGTGGTTTTTCTCGGGAGCCAAAAGCTTCAAGCCGGCTTCAGTTGGCATTTCTAAATTAATACTCATCCGATCAGCATATAAGCCAGCTTCCTTAATCAGTTCATCGCTGGCACCCGGAATGGTTTTTAAATGGATATAGCCGTTGTAGTTCTGTTCCAAACGCAGTTTTTTAACCACTAGCAACAGCCGTTCCATGGTAAAATCGGCATTTTTGAAAATCCCCGAGCTTAAAAACAAGCCTTCAATATAGTTGCGGCGATAAAAATTCATGGTCAGTTCTACCACTTCATCTACGGTAAAGGCTGCACGTTTTACATCGTTGCTTTTCCGCGAAACGCAGAATAAACAATCGTAGATGCAATGGTTAGTCAGGAGGATTTTTAAAAGCGAAACACATCGACCATCTTCAGTGTAGGTATGGCAAATGCCGGATGTATGGCTATCGCCAAGGCCTTTATTGGTATTTTTTCTCGTGCCGCCGCTTGATGAACAAGAAACATCATATTTAGCGGCGTCAGCAAGAATATTTAATTTTTCACGGATTCGGTCGAACATAGGGATGTATTTACTAACAAAGATAGTTTAATAACTAAAAATATTAGCAAATAGATCTATCTAACCTATTCTATTTTGGAATAATATGTTAACTAAAAACTGTTCGAAGGGTTAAGCTTTCTGCTTATTGGCAATTGATGTGCAATATTATAACTTTCCTGATAGTATTGCAGTTCAGAAAAGAAGCGGTCGGCCTCTACTTCGTGGTTTTTAAGTGGACTAAAGTTGGCCACAAAATCAGGGTCTTTAAATGCAATTTGATAAAAATAACCCCCATTCTGGTTATCGAACATTTCGGTTACGCTGGTTACATTTTCCCATCCAGAAAAAAACTCGGTTCTCCGGTATAAGAAAGAAGTATTTTTTAATTTAAAACTTATACCTTTTTCACTGATTAAAATTTTACTATGTACAAAAATCTGCGTTTTGGTAATCCATAATAAAAGAAGCGCCATTAAAATAATCGATAGCGAAACAAATATCAAAGTGGACGTTTCGGAAAGCGATGAAGGTAAACTAAAAAGAGAATACAGCATTAAAGAAATGAAAAACACAGGAATGCCAACCATCGCGATTAACAAAACACTATTTTTATGGTATTTTAGTTTATAAGGATGCATGAGGATTAATTTTTGTAAAGTTAAGCCCTAATGCATGGTTTCGGAATACTTACTATTAGGTATTTTTATGGCTTATTGCTGATTATTTACCGTCCCACTCTTTATAAAAGTGCTCTAGATACAGGAGCATAAAATTGTGCCTTTCTGTGGCTATTGCTTTCCCTGTTTCAGTATTCATCATGTCTTTCAACAACAGCAGTTTTTCGTAAAAATGGTTAATAGTAGGCGCGGTGGTATTTTTATAACTTTCTTTAGTGAGGTGTTCTTCGGGTAAAATAGCCGGATCGTAAAGTACCCTGTTTTTGAATCCGCCATAAGTAAATGCTCTTGCAATACCAATGGCTCCGATGGCGTCTAAACGATCTGCATCCTGTACAATTTGCATTTCTTTTGAGGTGAAACCTGTGCCATCAAAACTATTTTTGAACGACATGTTCTGGATAATCAGTTTAACATGGGCAATAACCTCAGCATCAACAGCTATCGATGCTAAAAATGAAGCAGCCATGTTCGGTCCCAGTTCTTCATCACCATTATTAAATTTAGGATCAGCAATATCATGCAACAATGCGGCAAAGGCGACTACAAGTTCGTCGCCATTTTCTTGTTGATTAATGGTTTGAGCGGTTTTAAAAACACGCTCAATATGGAACCAATCGTGCCCCGCCTCGGCATTGGCTAGTGTTTTCTGAACAAAATCGATAGTTTTTTGAATGGTAGCCTGCATCGTTCTAAATTTCTTCCAAAGGTATTGGAATTATTTACAGGGTAAAAAAAATGATATCAACAGCGTCTTGGTATTAACTCGCCGCTACTGTCCTGTTCTCATCATCAGCAATAATTTTAATTAAATCATTGTGGTTAAGGGTTAATAGATGAGATACTTCAACCTCCAAAATTGCTGCAATTTGGAACAAACGATCGATCGTCAATTTACTATAACCGAGCTCAATTTTGCTATAAGCATTTTGAGATATTTTCAATTTCGCCGCCAGATAATCTTGAGTATAGTCTCTGTATTCTCTAATTTTTCTAATATTGCCGGCAACATTCTTTGTTTTTAAAGCCAATACATCTTCCATAAAAAGGGGATAAATTTTTTTAATGTTTATTTCATTATGTACGAAACTTTAACCACAACAGTTTTTAAATTATTAATGTTAGCACTATTGGGAATTACGCGAAACGGATTAATGAACTAATTGTTACAACAAAAAAATAACCTAAATGTTTAAGGGTTCTGTTTTTGGGTGATAATCAGGTCTTTGTATTGATTATTGTGGTTTAGGTGGAAGGAGCGATATGATGCATTTAGAATATTATTGCGTGATGCAGCTCAAATCAACAAGAGAAAAGGTGGTAGGTAAGAAAACGCAGAACAATTAATTATTAAGGGTTAATATAACCCCCAGTCATCTTCAAATTCGTCTTTTTCGAAATATTTAACCCATTCGATAAAGAGTAGACGAAATTTTTCAATTTCGTCTAAAACAATGTCTTTATATTCTGGAGTGCAGATTTCGAACATATCTGCTGCTCTCACCTGGGTTTCTAATTCACGGCAATTGGTTCGGATAATAGAGGCATTTTCCATTCTTAAAATATACATATCTGCACCTTCTGCCCCAACAATTTTGGGGCATAACATGAGGGCATTCTGCATAATTAAGTTAGCGGTCATTTCGGCCATCTCTCCTTCCAGTGTTTCGCAGAACAGGGCGGCATATTTATATACGGCTCTTGCCTGGTTGTAAAGGCTTTTAGCCCTGGTTACTTTTAGTCTGACCTTTTCTGCATCAACACTTGATAGATTTTCTTCATCCTCATCATCTCGGCCAAATCGGCTAAAATGCTCCCATTCGGGCATATGGTCCATGTCATCAAATTCCATATTCTTCAAAATTTTCTACGTTATGGTACGTAAGAGAGCGTAATATATTAATTTTCAATGAAAAAGACTAGGCCTCAATTAACGGTGCTCTGCGAGAGCCGTCATATAATTCATACTCTAGTAAACGACAGTCTAATTTACCATTATAAAATTCAACTTTTTTAGCAGCTTTTAATCCAATTTTCTTTGCAAGATCAGGATTTCCTGTGAAAATATATCCAGAATAGCCCTTGCATTTCGTTTTCATAAAATCGCCCATACGTTTATAGGTCAATTCTAACTTGCTGTGCACACCTAAACGCTCACCATATTCAGGGTTAAAAACAACAACACCTTTGCCATCTTCAGGAACCGGTGTTAACTCAAAATCGCAAACTTCGAATTCGATTAAAGTATCAACACCAGCAGTTTTAGCATTTCTACGGGTTACTTCTACTGCATCTTCCGAAAGATCGGAAGCTACAATTTTAAGGTCGACATTTTTAATTACCTGATCTTTTAAAATTCTACGCTCAGCGAAAAAATCTTCTTCATTATAACCTAAAATGTGCATAAAACCATAATTCATCCGGTATAATCCAGGGGCACGGTTGGTCGCAATCAGCGCTGCTTCGATAGCTAATGTTCCTGAACCGCACATTGGGTTAATAAATGGCGATTTCTTATCCCAATTTGTTGCTAAAATAACACCAGCAGCCAAGGCTTCTAACATCGGTGCTTTTCCGGGAATTTTACGGTAACCGTGTTTGGCAAGGGTTTCGCCTGAAGTATCCATAAAAACATCTGCATCTGCATCTTTCCAGTATAAATGCACTACTGTTTTATTTGCATCAGATCCAGAGTTGGGGCGGATGCCTTTTTTCTCTTTCATACGGTCTACAATTGCATCCTTTACCTTTAAGTTTGCGAAAAGTGGTGTGGTAATATTTGGGTTATCAACATTAGAGGTTACCGAGAAATAACCCGAAAAATCGATCAGTTCTTCCCATTCAATGGCTGCAATTTCATTGTATAAATCATCGGGTGTAATGGCTTTGAAACTTTTTATGGCATATAGAATCTGACTGGCACAGCGCAAGTTCAAATTGAGCTTTATACACTCTGTAAGGGTAATATTAAGCTCAACACCCGTAGCGAAAGATCTTTCTATGGTGTAACCTAAAGCCGTAACTTCATCTTGTAAATAGGGCGAAAGGCGCTTGTTGCAGGTAATGATTACCTTGCTTTTATTGTGGAAAACTTGCATCATAATATATGCGAAGTTATCAATAAAATTATAGAGATTTGATGTTTATAGTACATTAAGTAGTATTAGATATGGAAATTAAAGGAAAAGTACACGAAGTAGGTGCCACACAACAAGTAAGTGAAACGTTTAAAAAGCGTGATTTAATAATAGAATACGCAGAAAATCCAACATACCCAGAATATATCCGTTTTGAGGCTTTACAAGATAAAACTGCATTATTAGATACATTTAAAGCAGGCGATGAGGTTGAGGTTTTCTTTAATTTACGCGGTCGCCCTTGGACAGATAAAGCAGGTAAAACATCATATTTTAACAGTTTGGTTATTTGGCGTATAAACGCTGTTGCAGCAGGTGCTCCAGCAGCTACACCAGCTTATGCAGCTCCGGTTGATGTAAGCAATGCACCAGGTGAAGATGATGATTTGCCTTTCTAAATAAAGAATCTTTTTTAAGCAAACAATTTTGAACCATGCCGAGGCTTTAGTCTCGGCATTTTTTTTGGCCCACCTCAGAATCCGAAGTTCTTCCATCGCTTAGACTTTTCGATTTTACCAGGCCCGTGTTTCCGAAAACTTCAGAAGTCTTCTCAGCGCTGTTAAAATATGTTAAAAACAAACACTTCGCCTAGCTAATCAGTATTTTTGATATCTGTTTAGATTTAAGAAGATTATGCTCCGGTTTTTTTAATTTTAAAACCAATCTAGTTCATGAAGAAAAAGAGTTTTTGGTTAATTACCGTTTTAATGACGGTGGCTTTGCTTGGTGTTTTTGTAATGCAGCTGTATTACATCAGGGAATCGTATAAGCTAAAATCTCAGCTTTTTGATGAGCAGGTAAACCAAACGCTAACATCGGTAGTAAATAAACTACAACGTAGAAATGTTGCCGATCACTTAAACCGGAAAGATGCTGAAAATAAACTGAAGCAGTTGCAAGACTCCAGGCAACGGGCATTGGATATTAAGGATTTACGGCAACAATATGTACAAGAGGCAGAGCTGCGGCAAGCCGAGAGGGAAAATCAGATCGAAAGTTACCTGAACCAACAAGATAGTATTATCCGCGTATCTTACCGGGCGCCCAATGTAATTTCTGAAAGGGAATATACTTCGTTGAGTTCGAAGAACGGCGACAAGCTGGATTTGCAGATGGATGCGATTATCGATATCAAGAGCCTTATTTTAAAAGGTTATAGCATGCGCTCAAAGCCTTTTACGGCGCCACCAAAAGCATTCGAATTTAAAAGCCTGCAAAGTTTGCCCGATACATTAAGGTATTTGGTTTTTGATCCCAGAGATGGTACTCCCGGTTTTGCAAATGTTCCAAAGATCCCCAACGATTTACAGAAAAAATTTCAACGCGAAGATGAGATTGAGCGGAAAAAATTAGAACTTAAAATTGCAGCATTGGGCAAAGATACTTTTTCATATACCCGATCGAGTGTAGTTGAGGATGTATCTAAAGAATTGCAGGAAGCCAATGTACCAATCTACAAACGCATCAATTTTAATTCGTTAGGCATTTTACTAAAGCAAGAACTCCTTGCCAATAATATTACACTGGAACCTTCTTACCGGATTTCACTAGCGAGAAAAGATTCGACCATTTATATGACGGCATCTAACGTTAAAGGAGAGTTTTTGCCCGAAAATACCTATAAAACACCTTTGTTTGGGAACGATATTTTTCGCGATCCCGGGATGCTTTTCGTCAGTTTTCCGAATAAAAATTCGGCAATTATTTCTAACCTAAGTGCAACACTTGCCTCATCCATCGGCCTGTTACTGGTACTTGTTTTCATTTTCTCCTATACCCTTTATGCTATTTTAAAGCAGAAAAAACTTTCGGAGATGAAAACAGATTTCATCAATAACATGACGCATGAGTTTAAAACCCCTGTGGCTACTATTATGATTGCGAGTGAAGCCTTGAAAGATCCGGAGGTGACAGCAGATAAGGCCAGATTAAAACGCCTGGCAGGGATTATTTATGATGAAAATGTTCGTTTAGGTAATCATATCGAACGTGTTTTAAGTATTGCCCGCTTAGAAAAAGGTGAGCTTAAAATGGAGAACACCGAAGTAGATGTGAACGATTTGATTGTGATTGTACTGGATAGCATGGAATTGCAGTTACAGAAAAGGAATGCCATAATCAATGTGCATACCGATGCAGAAAATGCCATTGTGTATGGTGACGAGCTGCATCTGTCTAATGTAATTTATAACCTTATTGATAATGCAAATAAATACAGCAGCGATACGCCAGAGATTAGCATCACTACCCGCAACACCGGCAAGAATTTAATTATCGAAATAGCAGATAAAGGCATTGGAATGACCAAGGAGCAGTCTAAACGGATTTTTGACCAGTTTTATAGGGTGCCAACAGGTAATTTACACGATGTTAAAGGCTTTGGCTTAGGTTTAAATTATGTTCAGGATATAATTAAAAAATTGAATGGAACGGTTAAGGTAAGTAGCGAAAAAGATAGAGGAACCACGTTCGAAATATCTTTACCTTTATAAACAGTTAAACATCGGTACAAAAGCTTGCTTTATCGATACATTAAAATAGAACAGGTTTAATTTAGCTAATATAGTGGAGTATTAATTTAATCTGCAACATAAATTAAACCGTTATGCATATTCAGAATCAAACTTTCAGTGTGGCTAGTGCTACATATGTGAATAAAAACAAGAAAATGAAAAAAATACTTCTGGTAGAAGACGACCCAAATTTAGGTTTATTGTTACAAGACTATTTGCAGCTTAAAGGCAAGTTTGATGTAGTATTATGCACCGATGGTGAGGATGGATTGAGAACGTTTAATAAGCAGAACTTCGATTTATGTATTCTGGATGTGATGATGCCTAAAAAAGATGGCTTTACCTTGGGCAAAGATATTAGGAAGGTAAACACACAGGTACCTATTATTTTTGCAACGGCTAAAACCATGCTGGAAGATAAATCTGCTGCTTACGATTTAGGTGGTGATGATTATATTACCAAACCTTTCCGTATAGAAGAACTTTTACTACGTATCAATGCAATGTTTAAGCGCGTGGCCAATAAAACAGACAACAACGATGAGGCTGCCGAAACACAGTTTTCTATCGGTCAATATCATTTCGATTATACAACCCAGATTATTACCGATAACGATCACCAGCAAAAACTTTCTACTAAAGAAGCCGAGCTGTTGCGTTTATTGTGTTTGAAAAAGAATACCGTTTTAACCCGCGAAGAGGCATTGCTAAGTATCTGGCATGATGATAATTACTTTAACGGACGGAGTATGGATGTGTTTTTGAGCAAGTTGCGTAAGTATCTCAGGGCAGACCCGACAGTAGAAATTATTAACGTGCACGGAAAAGGCTATAAGTTGTTGGTGAGTTAGATTAACTAGACCAATCGTCCTCCTGAACCTGTTTCAGGATCTATCATGATGCCGATTTATCGTCATTTCGACTGGAGTGCAGTCCCGAACCTTCGGGAGAGAAATCTTTTATAGATCTCTCCGCTACGGTCTGACGGATCGATGAATTAGATATATAAATTCTCCTGAATAGCGGGAATAATATTTCTTTCCTGGGCAAGTTTAAATAAAGTATCAACTGCTTTTCGGCCTTCTTCGCCAAGGTTTATGCTATATTTATTCACATATAATTCGATGTGTTTGTACATCACGCTTTCTTCCATGGCCTGGGCATGCTGGCGGATAAAATCGATCCCTGATTTTGGATGTGCGAAGGCAAACTCTACCGACTGGCGGATTAAACGGTTCACTTTTAACTGTACCTCGCGATCTAAATTGCGGTTGATCACGATGCCGCCCAATGGGATGGCACAACCAGTTAGTTTTTCCCAGTAATCGCCTAAATCAACAATTTTGGTTAAACCTTTATCCTGGTAGGTAAACCTGTTTTCGTGAATAATCAGTCCTAAATCAATCTGCCCGCTAAGTAAAGCTGATTCAATTTCAGAAAAAACAAGCTCCTGTTTGTTTTGTAAATGAGGATAAGCAATTCCCAGTAGGAAATTGGCAGTGGTATATTTTCCTGGTATTCCAACCCTTAGTTTGGAGTCTGGCGTTTGCAGTTCAGCGTCATTTTCTCCATCGAAATGATTTTTACTGATTAATAACGGCCCAACACCAAAACCCAGGGCACTCCCAGCGTCGAGTAAAGCATACTGGTTGGCAACATATGCAAAAGCATGGAAACTTAACTTGGTAATATCTAATTCGCCCCTAAGTGCCTTTTGGTTTAACGTTTCTACGTCATCATAAGAAACCTCAAATTCTAATCCTTCTGTATCAATTTTATGGTGAATTAGTGCGTCGAAAATAAATGTATCGTTAGGGCAGGGAGAAAATCCTAGTGTAAGTGTCATAAATCAAAATTAAGTACTGTGGTAAACTAATCAGTCATAATCAGTTCATTTCTCCAACAAAAGCAATGGCCCAATCGTTTAAATTTTTTATGGCCAAACCAATTTTCCAGTTATCTTTATTTCTTGGTTCTACATAATTAGATATACTTCTAATCTGTAAGCAATCTATATTTAACTGTTTGCTAGCATAGAAAACCGCGGCACCTTCCATGCTTTCGGTAATTGGGTTTAACCTCTTGATTAGGTTTTTAATGCTTTTTTCGCTCCCCGTTACACAGTTCATGGTTATCCCTTTTGCTACAGGTAGGTTAACGCTTTTGCGTGTTTTGGAGGTGTAATGGTTCTCTCCAAAACCTAAATCGCTTATGGTTAAAAATTCGTCTCCATTTTCGGCGCCCAGTTCGGCAAAAGTGTCTTCGGTAATATTTAATACGGTGCCTAAAGCTATATTCCGATCGAAGCTTCCGGCGATGCCGAAATTTACCACAAGACTATATTTAGATGAAAGATGTTTGCCCAGGGCAAAGGCTGTTGCTACCATTCCAACGCCTGTGATCAGCAGATCGAAATTTTTACTTTCTACAAAATCTCCCTCCGGCAAATTAAAATGTTGATAAAAGAAGGTGAGTTCGGCTTTTGTAGCGGCAACAACTAAAGTTTTCATAACGTAAAGTTAGCAGATTGTTTTCATTTAAGTTTTATGTAAGCTTTGGTCTTTAGTCTTTAAGCTTAAACCTTTATCCGTATATTTGCATTTTATTTTATAGTAATGATTTACATAACGAGAAAAGCATCCTTCAATGCGGCGCACAAATTGGCCCGCACCGATTGGGATGATGATAAAAACAATGAAGTTTATGGTAAATGTGCCAACCCCAATTGGCATGGCCATAACTATTGGTTATATGTTACAGTTAAAGGCGAAGTGAATCCAGAAACCGGTTTTCTTGTTGATTTGAAATGGCTGAAAGACGTAATGAATGACTATGTGGTAGATAAGGTTGATCATAAAAATTTGAATCTTGATGTAGATTTTATGAAAGGCAAGTTGGCCTCAACAGAAAATCTGGCCATAGAAATCTGGAAACAATTATGGGCGCCGATTGCAGAGAGCGGTGCAGTTTTACATTGCGTAAAAATATACGAGACCGAAAATAATTTTGTTGAATACTTTGGTTAAAAACCCGAATTAATGAGCGATAAAGACGTATTGAAAGGCGAATCGAGAGACGGCTATGTAAAAATAGACCGTTACAACGAAGATAAAATTGAAGCTGTAGCTACACATTATAAAGATATTCTTGGCCAGTTGGGCGAAAATCCGGAACGTGAAGGTTTATTAAAAACACCAGAGCGCGTGGCTAAGGCGCTGCAATATTTAACACATGGTTACGATTTAAAACCTGATGAGATTCTGAAGGGCGCAATGTTTGAAGAAGATTATAGCCAAATGGTTGTGGTTAAAGATATTGAAGTGTATTCGATGTGCGAACACCATATGCTACCATTCTTCGGTAAAGCACATATTGCTTATATTCCCAACGGACACATTGTTGGTTTAAGTAAAATCCCACGTGTAGTTGACGCTTTTGCCCGTCGTTTACAGGTACAGGAACGTTTAACGAACGAAATCAGAGATTGTATCCAAAATACCCTTAACCCAATGGGTGTTGCAGTGGTGATGGAGTGCAGGCACCTATGCATGTCTATGCGCGGCGTGCAAAAGCAAAATTCGGTAACCACAACATCAGCCTTTACCGGAACTTTTTTAAGTAACGATAAAACAAGGGCCGAATTTTTAAGGTTAATTACGGCAAGTTTAGATTAGCCCCCAGCCCCCTAGGGGGGGTATGGATTTAAAAATAATAATTTAACTAAATATTTAATTTCCCCTTTAGGGGATTAAGGGGTATGAGAGCATATATTTTTCCCGGACAGGGAGCACAGTTTGTAGGTATGGGTAAAGATCTTTATGAGCACCCAAAAGCTGCAGCATTATTTGAACAGGCCAATGAAATTATCGGTTTCCGCATTAGCGATATTATGTTTAGCGGAACAGATGAGGAGCTTAAACAAACCAATGTAACCCAACCTGCAATCTTTTTGCACTCGGTTATTTTAGCCAAAGTTTTGGGCGATGATTTTAAACCGGACATGGTTGCAGGCCATTCCTTAGGCGAATTTTCGGCATTAGTGGCCGCAAATGCACTAAGTTTTGAAGATGGGTTAAAACTGGTTATTGCCCGTGCAAATGCGATGCAAAAAGCTTGTGAAGCACAACCATCAACCATGGCCGCTATTTTAGGTTTAGCTGATGATGTAGTTGAAAAAATCTGCGCAGAAATTGATGCTGTAGTAGTTCCTGCAAATTATAACTGCCCTGGGCAATTGGTAATTTCGGGCAGTATAGAAGGGATTGATCTGGCTTGTGCTAAACTAACAGAGGCAGGCGCTAAAAGAGCTTTAAAACTAAATGTTGGCGGTGCATTCCATTCTCCTTTAATGGAACCTGCAAAAATTGAATTACAGGCAGCTATAGAGGCCACTCATATTTCTGCACCAATTTGTCCGGTTTACCAAAATGTTGATGCAAAGCCATATACTGACCCAGCTGAAATTAAAGGCAATTTAATTAAACAATTAACGGGTGCTGTACGTTGGACACAAACAGTAGAGAACATGTTAGCTGATGGTGCAACTGAATTTGTAGAAGTTGGCCCAGGTAATGTGTTGCAGGGATTGGTTAAAAAGGTAAGCCGCGAAGTACAAACAAGTAGTGCTGCCATAGCTTAATTTATTCAGAATAGAATATTAGTGCCAACGCCATAAACTCAGCTGTTTATGGCGTTGTTTTTTATCAATATTTAATATCTTTATCCGTAGATGAAAATGAGCTTTGGTGTAAAAATAAGATTTCTATTGCTTGTTTTGGGCTGTTGCCTCATTGCAACTTCTATTTCGTTAAGCAGGTTTACAACCAAAAATGAGCTTCTGGAGCACGATGCACAAGAGATTCAGCGCAACCTTTTAATCAAAGAAAGATCTGTTCAAAGTTTTCTGGCTGATAAAAAACAGGTTGCCAAGGCCAAACAATTTCATCTCGATCCTAATAGTGCAATAGATTTTATCACTGTCTATCGCAAAAACAACGGTATAAATTTATTAACCTACCAAAACAATCAGCTTAAATTCTGGAGTACCTATAAAATATCAGAAATAGATCCAACTACAATAAAAGAGGGTAGTTCGGTATTGTTTTTTTATAACGGCTGGTATGAGGTGATTAAAAGTACCCAGGGCGATTTTAGTCTTATTTTCTTGATCACCATCCAATCTCAATATCCTTTTAAAGAAACAAAGTATTTTAAAAATGATATCGATCCAATTTTATCAAATACCAAAATATTAACATTTGCATCTTTTACCGATAAGGATGTATATGTAATAAAAAGCCTGGATAATAAGTTTTTATTCGGACTTAAGGTTAAGCCGGGGTATGCAGAAACCCATTATTCGGGTACGCAATTATGGTTGTTTGTTGCCGGTATGTTGTGCATCTGCATGTTTTTTAACTCTTTAAGTTCGTTTATTGCCCGGCGTGGACATATTGCCTGGGGTACCTTTTTATTGTTGTTTTTCTTCCTGACGTTTCGGTTAACAGATTTATATTATGGTTGGTTTAACCACAGGTTTACTTTAGATCTATTTGATCCAAGGATATATGCCGATAATTTTCTGATGCCTTCGCTGGGCGATTTTCTGTTGAATGTAATTGCACTAACCTGGCTACTCCTATTTATGTACAACCATAAGGAACAATATAAGTTTCCGGGATGGATTAAGCGGAGCAAAATAATTGGAATTGTTATTCAGGCTGGCTTGATGGTGTTGATAGGGCGGATAGTTTGGGATACCGATGATATTTTCTTCGGGTTGATTTTTAACTCAAAAATTAATTTCGATATCGTTAATATCCTTAAGCTTAGCGGTACCAGTTGGGTAGGTATTGTGATTTTATGTTTGGCCTGGTTTCAGATTTACCTGATAACGGCTGTTTCTGCAACGGTAAGCAGTCAATTAAATGTTACCAATAAAGAGCGGGTTATTATTTTCTTAATTGGCTTTGCAGGTGTTTTTATCTACAAGCTAGTGGTAGATTTTAATGCATTTTTTATCGTTTTTGCTCTTGTATTATTTATCGTGGCACGGGCTGTTTATTTAAAAGAAAAAAACTTCTCAATCGGCATGTTTGCCATCGTATTTTTCTGCCTGGCCTTTAATACGTCTATTAAATACACCAAGTATAAAGATATTAAGGAAAGAAGTTTGCGGGAGCCTCTGGCCAGAAAGGTGCAATCGTCAGAAGATCCGAATGCCATTATTGCTTTAGGTACTTTGGGGAATGAAATTGTTAAAGATAATTTTCTGACAAGCTATTTTACTCAAAACCGAAAAGGCAGTTACTCGGTGCTCAAAAATCATATCAAAGATTATTTAGATGGCTATTTAAACCGCTACGATTATCAGATCTATCCATATGATAGATTGGGTGCTGCGATAGAAAATGCTGATACACCACCGATTGATAAATATAAAAACCTGGTTGAGGCTGGCTCTGTTAAGATTGATGGGTCTAACTTTTTTTATCAGGTTAACAATACATTTGGTTATCAGGATTACTTTGGTATCATCTCCGTTGTAGATAATGGCAGTTTATTAGGTACACTCGTTATCGAACTCCGCTCGAAGCCGTATAATTATAACAATCGGCTACCCGATCTGTTAGGGGATCAAAAAATGATCAAAGACGAAGATTTTAAAGGTTATTCTATTGCCTTGTACAGCAATAATAAATTGCTTAATCAATCTGGAAATTATACCTACCCTTTAGATGGAAGTATATTTAAAGGTAAAAAGGATGATTTTATAACCAGTAATGATGATAAACTTCGTTACAGCCATTTAATTTATAAGCCTACTGATAGCAAAATGGTTGTAATCAGTAAAGAGAAGGTAGATTATGTAGAACGTTTGGCTGCGCTATCGTTTTTCTTCCTGATATTTATCATCTTCTCTTTGTTACTTTATGGTTTAATATGGCTAATCAAGAATCTCGATGATGATAAGGTGGGCTGGTTTAGTATCAATAGATCTTTAATGATCAATGCCAATAAAATTTTGTACAAAACCAGAATCCAGGTATCTATAGTGTTGGCAGTTGTGGCAACGTTGGTTATTGTAGGCTGGGGAACTTACTATTACATGAACAATGAGTACCGTGGACAGCAGGATACTATATTAAAAGATAAGATAAGGAAGGTTCAACAGAATTTTGAAAAGCAGATTTTTAGTAATGGTATTATTGCAAACGACGAGAATGCAGCAGCAGATTTTAACAATTTTGCAGATATCAATAATGCGGATCTGAACCTATACGATCTAGGTGGTAACCTGATCATGACCACTTATCCAAAACTCTATAATTATAAAATTATTGGTAAAAAGATGGGCCCATCAGCCTTTGCTTCTTTAGGAGGCTTACATCGATCAGAATTTATCAATACTGAAGAAAAGATAGGCAACTTAACCTACGCTGCGGCATATGCCCCCATCAGGAATGCACAAAATAAAACAATTGCCTATATCGGCCTGCCAAATTATTCTACCGAAGAAGAATATACAGATAAACTGGCGTTATTTGTAAGTAACCTGATTAATCTTTACGCCCTTGTATTTGTGGCTATTGGCGTATTGGCTGTATTTTTGGCCAATCAGATTACCAGTCCCCTAACTTTTATTCAGGATAGTATTAGTAAAACGAAAATCGGGCAAAAGAACGAGCCCATCGTATGGCGTAGGCATGATGAGATCGGATCTTTAATTAAGGAGTATAACCACATGATTGCGGCTTTGGAAGATAGTGCGATTAAGCTCGCCAGATCGGAACGGGAGAGTGCCTGGCGCGAAATGGCGAAACAGGTTGCCCACGAAATCAAGAATCCGTTAACGCCTTTAAAATTAGGTGTTCAGCTGTTAGAAAAATCGTGGAAAGAAAAAGATCCAAACTTCGAACTCAAGTTTAATAAATTTAGCAAATCGTTTATAGAACAGATTGATAGCCTTTCGAAAATTGCTTCTGAGTTTTCTAATTTTGCCAAAATGCCCGACACCAATCTGGAGCGCCTTTCTTTACTTCCGATTATTGAACAGGCGAGAGAAGTATTTAAAAGCACGGAAAATGTAACCATTGATGTGCTTGATAAAAGTGAGAAGGACATCGAAATCATGGCCGATCACGATCAGCTTTTGAGAACGTTTAACAACCTGCTTAAAAACGCAATAGAAGCTATTGATGAGGAAACTTTATGCTGCATTACCATCATTATATATGTAGATGCAAAAAATGCATATATCGAAATAAAAGATAACGGAAAAGGCATCCCACCAGCCCTGCACGATAAAATATTTGTACCGAACTTCACTACAAAAACATCAGGTACAGGTTTAGGCTTAGCTTTTGTTAAGCAGGCTGTAGAAAATGCGGGAGGGTCAATTAAGTTTACCTCAATAAGCGGTTTAGGAACAACGTTCTATCTGAACTTTCCTTTAGCTTAAATCAAAAAATAGGTAGAGATTGGTTGATCAGAAGGCGAGATTTATCTCAGCTCCACTTGAGCCTTGCCCATAGTATTACCATCAGCATATAAAATTACGGTATATATGCCTTTTATAAATGGTTTAGGATTTGCCCAGTCGATAACATAGGTACTGTCATCGTTATTGTAGTTAATAAAAATAGAATGGCTGAACTGCATATCCTGCCCATCAGCCTCAAAATGGTTTTCCTCGTCTGCAAGCAGGTTGCCAGCCGGATCGAATACCCGGAGATAAATGTTGTGATGTCCTTTTTCTGCTAATTGGTTAGGCACAACATTAAAGCGCACGCTTAACTTCTCGGCAGTAGATGATTTGGTTACTTCAACTTTTTTGCCACTTGATTTCGTTCTGAAAGCAATAATTTCGGCAGATTGAAGCTTTAATACCGCGGCAGTTTTAACTTTCGCATTTAGATTAGCATTTTCACTCTCTAAGTTCGATGCCTTACTGCTGATGTTTCTTAGGGTATTCTGTAAACTATCACGGCTGTTTTTTAGGAAGATATTGTCTTTCTGCAGCTGAATAATCTGATCATTGTAGTTCTTAACAAATGTCTTCAGCTCGTTTATCTGTGCATTGGCTTTGTCGAGTTCGCCCTGGGTAATCTGGTTTTTTTCTAAAGCTGCTTTAAGTTCTTCGATTTTTACCCGGGCAAGTTTCTGCTCTTCAACAAGCTTCTCGTTTAAATCCAAGTTCAATGCATTGACCTTATCCAGCTCAACCTCAATCTTTTCTACCTCGAGCCGCAGTTTATCCTTCTCTGTACTAACTGTAACAAATCTTTCACTTTGCTGTCGATCTTTAAAAAACAAGTAAGCATTTGTGCCAATTAAAGCTGCAATAACGATGACCAGGAAGTAAATTTTGTTTCTATCACCCTTATTAATCTTTTGTGGTTCCATTTTTAATAACGCTGTATCTTCTGTAAATTAATATACTTTTGTTCTCCATAGGTAAATGGGGGTACACAATTAATTTTAGTAGGGCGCAAATTAATTTTTTTAAAAACTTATAAGAGTTTTTAAAAAAAATCGTTTACTTGCTAATGTTCATTTGTATTCAAATCAACACAAACACACAGCCTGAATAAAAAAATAAGACAGAAATAATGCTTAAAAACTTCCTATACGCACTTTTATCTTTAATTGTAGTACCTTATATATTAAATGCACAACCTTTATCAAAAATTGCACCAAAAAGGGAGTTTAGAGGTGTTTGGGTAGCTACTGTTACCAATATAGACTGGCCATCGAAGCCAGGTTTAAGCATTGACCAACAAAAGCAGGAGCTGATCGGTATTTTAGAAAGACATAAAAGTCAGGGGATGAATGCAATTATTTTGCAGGTTAGACCAGCAGCCGATGCGTTTTACGCAAAATCCAGAGAGCCCTGGAGCCAATGGTTAATGGGTAAACAAGGTTTAGCACCTGCACCTGGTTACGACCCTTTGGCCTTTGCCATTAAAGAAGCCCATTTCAGGGGGATGGAACTTCATGCCTGGTTTAATCCTTATAGGGCAAGTATGAGCAGTACAGCTGTTTTAAGCGAAAACCATGCTTATCGTAAACACCCTGATTGGTTTTTTACCTATGGTGGCAAAAAGCAGTTCGATCCGGGTATTCCGGATGTAAGGGAATATATTGTTCAGGTAATTTTAGATGTAGTAAAAGGATATGATATTGATGGAATTCACTTCGACGATTATTTTTACCCTTATAAAGTAGAGGGGCAAACGATTAACGATGGCAATACTTTTTACAAATACCCCAATAATTTTTCAGATATAAAAGACTGGAGGCGCAACAACGTCGATCTGCTCATCAAGCAGCTGGACGATAGTATTCATCACTATAAAAAATGGGTAAAGTTTGGCATTAGTCCTTTTGGTATCTGGAAAAATAAAAATGAAGATCCCGAAGGTTCTGCTACCAGTGGCCTATCCAATTATGCAGAACTTTTTGCCGATAGCCGTAAATGGGTTAGAGAAGGCTGGGTAGATTACATCAACCCTCAAATTTATTTTACGTTTACCAGAAGAGTAGCTCCCTATGGTATTTTAGTCGACTGGTGGAGCAATAATACCTTCGGTAGGCATGTTTATATCGGACAGGGTGCTTATCTGGTAAATTCGAGGGCAGAAGCAGCATGGAAAAACTTAAGTGAAATACCCAATCAAATTAGATACATAAGAAATAACAACCGAATTCAGGGGAGCGTGTTTTTTAGTTCTAAATCATTAAGTACAGTTGCTAAAGCTGTAGGGGACTCCTTAAAGAATGATTTTTATAAGTACCCTGCTTTGCCACCACAAATGCCATGGCTGGATGAAGTGCCGCCAAACGAGCCCCAAGCATTAACGGCTGATGCACTAAAAGATGGGGTTCATTTAAAATGGCAGCTTCCGTTAAAGGCAAAAGATGGAGAAACGGCCTCGGGATTTGTAATTTACAGGTTTAATGAAGGAGAAAAAATTTCGGTACTCGACCCTAAGTACATTGTTAAAATAAGCTTTGAAGATTATCTTTCATATATTGATACCGGTGTAGAAAGTGGAAAGCGGTATAGCTATCTTGTAACTGCGTTAGACCGACTAAAAAATGAAAGTGAACCTAGCGGGCCTGTTGGTATCGAAGTTCCTTTAGCGAAGGAATAATAAGCGCTATTTATCTTTCTTATTGGTTGATTCTCTTTCTACAACAGCTGGATCGAGTACGATATGCTCCATGTTGGCGTATGGGCTCTCCTGATTAATCATTTTCAGAAACATTTTAGCGCATTCCTTGCCCATTTGTGACGCATGCTGATCAATTGTTGATAGGTTAGGTGTAATGTAAGCGGAGAATGCTTCATTGGCAAAACCAATTACACCAACTTCAGGGGGTGTTTCATCAATCTCTTTAAGCTTTTTAATTACGCCTAAGGCGGTAAAATCATCACCCGCAATAATAGCATCAGGTTTGTTTCTGCTGCGCATTAACTTGCCAGCGCCAAACCGCCCATCTTTAATGGATAAGCCGCCAAAAATAATATGTTCTTCCACTAGCGGAAGGTTATGGTCTGCTAAGGCTGCTTTGTAGCCTTCTAAGCGATCGTTAAATATTTTAATCTGATGAACGGTGGTTACAAATGCAATTTTTTTATAACCCTGATCAATTAAATGTTTCGTAGCGATATAACCTGCCTTAAAATCATCAAGTGTAATGGTAGGAACTTTTAGTTCTAGATCTACACGATCGAATAAGATAAGTGGTTTATTTTGCTTGATAATTTCGGCAAAGTGCGAAACATCTTTTGTTTCTAAAGACATGGAGGCCATAATGCCGTCTACCTGCGCCTCTAGTAAGGTTCTTACGCCGTTTATTTCGTTCTCTACAGATTCGTTGGATTGGTAGATAATAACACGGTAGCCGCTGTCTTTGAGTCCGTCTTCTATGCAATGGATAATAGATGCGAAGAAATGTGCTTGTACACTTGGTACAATTACACCAATAATATGGGTTTTGCCAGATTTTAATGCAGAGGCAAGTTTATTTGGGCTATAGTTTAATTTTTTAGCCATTTCAACAACCGCCTTTCTGGTGGCGTCACTTATTGCCGGAAAGCCACTAAGCGCCCTTGAAACTGTTGATACAGTGATATCAAGCTCTTTGGCTATATCGTATATGGTGGTTTTCTTTTTCAATTGCAGAGGGGGACAATCAATTATAGCGTAAATTTACTAAACCTTAATAATAATGTTCTTTTTATACATAAAATATAATAACACATAAAAACCGAGCACATAGGTTATGGCCCAAACTAAGGAAGCATTTATGGGGCTAAAAAACGGAGTGTAACAAGTTTCATAAAAGCGCACCAATAATCCTGTTTTTGTACTGCCAGGTTTGGTAATCTGGATTAGGTTTAATACCCGCGGCATTAAGCCCGCTAGGAAAAAGACTGTTATGGCATTTACACCATAAACAACAAAAGGAGTGGTAAATTTTTTGTAACCCTGAACATCGATGATCCAGTAACAAAGTGCCAGTCCTATTGACGCCAATCCACCGGCATAGAGTACGTAAGAACTTGTCCAAAGGGCTTTGTTGATCGGGAACTGTAAATCCCAAAGTAAACCTAAAATCACAGAAGTTATACCGGCAGTAAATAACCAGGCCACCTTAGTTGCATTGTCGACATCTTTTCTGCGCATCCAAACGCCAACCAGAATACCAAATAAGCAGGTTCCTACTGCGGGTAATGTGCTCAGAACCCCTTCCGGATCCCAGGTTTTGGATGAGGCCCAGGTATGTGCTTCAGTTAAAACTCCGCGGTCGATCCAGGCAGCTAAATTCGTTTCTTTTTCCAGGTTGGGATAGCCTACGCCCGGTACAGGAATAAATGTCATTAAGGCCCAATAAAGGGCAAGGATTACGATTAAGATTTTGAATATGGTTTTGTTCGATACCTTGATGAAAATGATACTACTAATGATAAAAACAAGGCCTATTCTTTGTAAAACGCCTAAAAGACGAACCGTTTGAAAAGCCTCCCAAATTGATCTGTCATCTATTATGGCACTGATAATTTTTCCGAAAATGGCCAAAAAGAAACCGAGTAAATAAAGTATAATACCACGTTTAATGGCTTTTATAATGGTTTTTTGATGTGAAGGCGGATCTGCTTTACTGCTGCTCATGGCAAATGCAATGGATACACCAACAATCCATAAGAAGAATGGAAAAATTAAATCGGTGGGGGTACATCCGTTCCATTCCGCATGCTCTAAAGGCGCGTAAATATGCCCCCAGCTGCCCGGATTATTCACTAAGATCATTGCGGCTACGGTTAATCCCCTGAAAAAATCAAGAGATAACAATCGTTGTTTAGATTCGGTCATGATTAGCTTGTTTGGGTTCAGCAAACTAATTTAGAGTATTGTTTTTAGAATGAGAAATTACTTATGAAGTTTAGTAAGGCACGGTGCGCTTGCGAAACTTCGTAAGTCTATGGAGATGTCTAGAAAAACTTCCGAAGTCTTGTAGCGCTCGGCCATCAAGACTTTAGAAGTTGGGCCAAAGCGAAAACTCACTTCCCGTTAATCTTATGGCCAGTTATAAAGCCTGCTAAATCACCAAACCATTCTAAGACTTCGGACTTACAGATTGAACTTGGTTCGTCTGATAAATATGAACTGAAAGAAGAATATTTATAACCTTCCATTTTTTTTGCCAATCCTGAAGTTAATGGATTTTGGTGTATGTAAATAATGATCCGAGTACAGTAAGCCTCAGAATCGACCTTCTTCGATTTATACCGTCCTTGCAATAAACTTCCAACTCTTTTATAGCTTTGGTTTATTGCCTTGGTATAAGAAATAAGCATGTTTTTAATTCCCTTTTCATAATTCAACCCATCATTTACCCTGATAAAAAAATGAAAATGGTTTGGCATTAAACAATAAGCAAATACATCAAGTGATGGCAAGACATAATTTTTAAATTGCCTTAAAAAGAAAATATAATTTCCATTTTCAAAAAAGATTTTACCCTTATTGTTTCCCCTGTTGTAAATGTGGTAGCAGCAGCCTTCCTTTATTTTCATATTCTACTTGATTGAATAATTAATTAGGGATGGGCTAATTGAGGAAGAAGTTAAATATTTTTTTGGAGAATCGAGTATAAAGCGCGTTAGAAGTTTAGCTATGAAAAGTGTATTGGAGAGAAACCGGAGGTTTAATGTCTTTTGTTAAAGACCTGCGAAGTCTTGCAAGGCTCTTGCCCATTGAGACTTCGCAGGTGAAAAAAATTAATCCACAAATTTCCAGCGTACAAAAGCTTCCATTGCTTCATATTCTGCAAGACCAAGCTCGTCGTAAGCTTTCGCCGTATCACGGTTACGGTCTTCGGCACGCTGCCAGAACTCTCTGGCATCATCACCAGGGAAAACCGCCCTATCTTTTTGGCTCTGGTGTTTGAAAATGGCATATTTTTTACGTTCAAGCTCCTGCGGAGATATAGGAACAGCCATTTCGATTTCATGTGTTTCAAATTCGTGCCATGCACCACGGTACATCCACAACCAGCAATCTTGTGCCCAAGCTTCGGTTTTGCGTAAACGTTTTAATGCTTCTAAAATAATATTAAAACAGACAATATGCGTTCCATGCGGGTCTTCAAAATCGCCGGCAGCATAAACCTGTTGAGGTTTAACTTTTTGCAAAAGTTCTATAGTAAGTTCGATATCAGCATCCGTTACCGGATTTTTTTGATTTTTACCGCTCTCATAAAAAGGAAGTGCCTGGAAATGGATATGGTCATCTTCAAGGCCGCAATAGCGGGCTCCAGCAATGGCCTCACCTTTTCTGATCAGCCCTTTAACAGTCTGAATTTCTGGTATATCTACCTGGTTTGGTTCTTTCTGATCGATAAAAGCCCTCATTTTGTTATAAAGATCTTTCAAATGTGTATTGTCCATACCCATTTTCTCTGTAAAATCTACATTGAACTCAACAAAACGGAGCGCATCGTCATCCCAAACAGCAGTATTTCCAGAAGTTTGATAAGCCACGTGAACATCGTGTTTTTGATCAACCAAGCGTATAAAAGTTCCGCCCATCGAGATCACATCATCATCGGGATGTGGGGAGAAGATGATCACTCTCTTTTTAGCTGGCTCTGCTCTTTCCGGACGTTGAGAATCATCGGCATTCGGTTTACCACCTGGCCAACCTGTAATGGTGTGCTGTAATTTATTAAAGATATGGATATTGATATTGTACACTGGTCCTTTTTCAGTAGCCAGTTGTGCCATACCATTATTGTTGTAATCGTCTTCGGTTAACTTTAAGATCGGTTTTTTCAAGGTATTGGCCAGCCAGATCACCGCTTTGCGGATCAGCGCATCTGTCCAAACACAGTCTTTAACCAACCATGGGGTATCAAAGCGGGTCAGTTCTGAAGCTGCAGGTGCATCAAGGATAAACTCCACATGGTCAGAAAGCTGTAGGTACGTTGCCGGAACATCGCCCGAAATTTCGCCTTCAACAGCTTTTTTGATAATCGAAGCCTTTTTACGGCTCCAGGCCATCAATATAATTTCCCTTGCTTTGAAAATTGTACCGATACCCATGGTAATGGCCTTAGTTGGTACAAAGGTTTTTCCGCCAAAATCGCGTGCGGCATCGCGGCGGGTAAGGTCATCTAATGTGACTAAACGGGTACCAGAATTTGGTGCAGATCCCGGTTCGTTAAATCCGATGTGACCTGTACGGCCGATACCTAAAATCTGGATATCAAGACCGCCAAGATCACCTATTTTCTTTTCATATTCCAAGCAAAATGCAGGAATATCTTCCAGTGCAAGCGTACCATCAGGGATGTGAACATTCTTCTTATCAATATCAATATGATTGAAAAGGTTTTCGTTCATAAACGTAACATAACTTTGTGCCGCAGTTGGCGCCATTGGATAATATTCATCCAGGTTGAAAGTAATTACGTTTTTAAAACTCAAGCCCTCTTCTTTGTGCAGTCTAACCAGTTCGGCATAAACTGCAATTGGGGTAACACCTGTTGCTAAGCCCAGTACTGCAGGTGTGTTGCTTGCTTGTTTAGATTTAATGAGCTCGGCAATGCGGTGTGCAACATTAATTGAAGCAATTTTTGGATTTTCGAACACGCTTACCGGTAATTTCTCGAAACGTGTCTCCTCCAGTAGATTTAATCTAGCCATTTTTTTTATATGGATTTTAATGTACGGAGCAGTAAATATAGAGAGTTATGCCCAATTTGTAACAAAGGATATTTACTTTTATTGCAAGTATTTATATAAAATTCGATTAAAGGGGCAGACAAACGTTTGATCTTTTTAAGATAAAAAGCCAATATGAACACACAGATTGAAAAGTTGTATTCGAAAGCAGGAAAATCGGAACGCTTAATTATAGGATTGATGAGTGGTACGTCAATGGATGGACTGGATATTGCGCTTTGTTTGGTAAAGGGAAGCGGTGCTGAGACGGATATCAGGATTTTAAAATTTAAAACCGCAGACTATACAGCTGATTTTAGGACAAAAATAAAGGCCATCTTTTCTAAAAAAGAAGTTGATTTACAATTGGTGTGCCTAATGAATGAGCATATCGCAAATACACATGCCCAACTAATAAATAAAGCCCTGGAAGAGTGGGGCTATAAAAATGAGGACATAGATTTTATAGCCAGCCACGGACAAACCATATTTCATGCACCAAAATCGTTGCATCAAATAACCGATTATCCAAACGGGACATTACAAATTGGTGATGGAGACCATATTGCGCTAAAGACCGGGGTTATCACACTTTCTGACTTTAGGCAAAAACACCTGGCCGCTGGCGGCGAAGGTGCTCCCTTAGCGGTTTATGGCGATTATTTAATGTTTTCGAAAACTGGCGAAGATCGGGTAATGTTAAATATAGGTGGTATAGCAAATTTCACCTATTTGCCAGGGAGTACCGATGCCAGTGAAATTTTTTCGACGGATGTTGGCCCAGGAAATACTTTGATGGACCAGTATATGCAGAAACATTTTAATCAATTTTATGATAAAAATGCTGCTTTTGCCCTGGCAGGAGAATCTAATCCCAGTCTATTATCTGCGTTGTTAAACTGCAGTTTTTTTGATCTGGATTTTCCTAAAACCACAGGACCGGAATTGTTTAATCTGGAGTATTTAATCAGCGCACAAGAACAGTCTTCAACAACTGATCTAAAAGCAGCCGATATAATGGCTACCTTATGTCATTTTTCTGCAGAAACCATTACTAATGCGATTAAGCGTTGTTTTGGTGAAGAGGCTAAAGCACAGGTTTTTATGAGTGGCGGCGGAATGCATAACCCCTTGCTTGTACAAGTTCTTAAAAGCAAGCTCCCTTTTTGCAAATTCCTAACCACTGAAGACTTAAATATTGATCCCGATGCAAAGGAAGCTGTTTTGTTTGCTGTTTTGGCCAACGAAACACTCTGTGGCAAACCGATAAACTTTGGCGATAGGCAAGGCGTGCCTTCGGTTTGCATGGGTAAAATCAGTTTACCAGCTTAGGTAAGCACAATTTTGTAAATCAGTTTGTAAAGGTTAAAAATTTGGTTTGTGCGGTATTTTGTTAAATTTGTTTTAACACTAATCTTCTAACAAAACCAAATTTTATGGAAAAAAGTTACCTAAAATGGTCACCAGGATTCTTCGCAATTTTGTTGATCCCATTTCTGCTGCTCTTATTTACAGAAATGGCGCAGGCACAAAACAGACGGTATACCATAAGCGGTAAAGTTACCGACGCCGCAAATAACAGCCCTGTTCCAGGTGCAGTTGTTAAAATTATCAATACAAATCTCGCAACAAGCACAAGTTCGAGTGGAACGTATAGCTTTTCGGTTGATTTAGCCCCTGGTAAATACCAGATTCAGATTTCTTTTATCGGCTTTAAATCAAATATCGAAACGGTAACACTTGGCGACAATACCACAGTTCAGGCAAATAGTGCTTTAAGTGGCGATGCAGTGGGGCTCGATGAGGTAATTGTTACGGGTACCTCTCAAGGAACTACCCGTAAACAGCTCGGTAGTTACGTGAGTACCGTAAAAGGTGATGATTTAAACAAAGCACCCAGTGGAAATGCATTGGCTTCATTACAAGGTAAAACACCCGGCGCACAAATCAGCCAAAATTCTGGAGACCCAGCGGGTGGAATTTCTGTTCGTTTAAGGGGGGTGAGCTCGGTTAACTCATCATCAGAGCCACTTTACATTATTGATGGCGTAATTGTAAACAATTCTACAACCAGAGTAACCAATACATCAGGGAATTACGATAATATTAATAATGGGGTTCAAGTTGGAAATATCGGGCAGAATAGAATGGTTGACATTAGTCCATCTGATATTGATCATATAGAGGTTTTAAATGGTGCAGCTGCTGCTGCAATTTACGGATCGAGAGCCAATGCAGGGGTAATTCAGATTTTTACTAAGAGGGGTAAAACTGGGGAACCTCAAGTAAGTTTTAGCACCAGCTTAACAATCAGTGAGCTTCGTAAACAGATTGAAGTAAACCAAGCTCCCATCAGATTTGGGGAAAATGCAAACTCTGTAACGCAAGATATCATTCAAACCGTTATCATTCCTCCAGCTACTGTTGCAGCTTTAGATGTAAGGCAGACTCCGGTTACCAGATACAATTATCAGGATTATATTTTCCACACCGGGGTGGGTACAGATAATTCAGTCTCACTTTCTGGTGGAAACGAAAATACCAAGTTTTACACTTCGGCAGGTTATTTTTCTAATCAGGGGATTATCAGAAATACAGATTTCAAAAGGATGAACTTTAGGGCAAATCTGGATCAAAAAATTAATAACTGGGCGAAGATGACTGCGGGCTTTAATTATGTGCATAGTGACGCCAATGAAAAACCGGATGGAAATTCATTTTTTTCACCCATGAATTCAGTCACCATTATTGGTAATTTTCACGATATTTTTGCAAGAGATATATTAGGCAATTTAAAAGCAGTTGGAGAGAGAGGTCGTGTAAATCCGGTATCGGTTATCGAAGATATTAAACAACGCGAGTTTACCAACCGAATTATTGCCAATTTAGGCTTAAAGCTTAATCCGGTAAAAAACCTGACTATAGATTATACCATGGGGGTTGATAATTCAATCCAAAACGGAACAACATTTATTCCGCCCTTTACTTATAATGTGAGTACAGGTTTTTATGGTGGTGGAGCTGGTTTAGATCCATCCTTAAATGGTTATGCCAGTGCCGCAAATGCAACAACAACACTGTTTAATAATGAATTAAATTTCACCTACGATGCAAAAATATCTGATCTGTTAGGTTCTACAACGCAATTGGGTGGATCGTACCAATATCAGAAAGATTTGTTCAGTTTGTTAAATGGTAGAGGGCTTGCGCCACTTATTCAAACCGTAAATGGGGCCAGTACAATATTGCCAAATAATGATAACCGGTCAGAATTCTCAATAAGCGGGGCGTATTTACAACAGAATTTTAAATATAAAGACCATCTTTTTGTTACGGGTGCAATCAGGGTCGATCAATCAACTGTTTTTGGTGAGGGCAACGGAACACAATTTTATCCAAAAGCAAATGTAAGTTATGTGTTGTCATCAGCTAATTATTGGAAGGGCCTTGGCGTTTCATCTTGGTGGAATGCGTTTAAACTTCGGGCAGCGTATGGCGAATCGGGTAATTTAACGGGGATTGGTGCTTATGATCGTTTTAATGTCTATTTACCCAGTGCGTTAAATAGCAAAACATCGCTAGCATCCAGCAGCACACTTGCTAATACTGATGTTAAACCAGAGCGTCAAAAAGAATTGGAATTAGGTACAGATATGTCGTTTTTTAATAACCGTTTAGGCTTGACTTTTAGCTGGTACAATAAAAGCGTTAAAGATCTATTATTGGGAGTGATAATTGCTCCTACTACGGGCTATTCTAGTCTTTTGGATAATATTGGCGGGTCACTTAAAAACAAAGGGATTGAACTTATGCTTACGGGTGTGCCAGTTAAAACCCAAGATTTTACCTGGACCACCACAGTAATTTACAATAGAAACCGGAACAAAATTATCGGATCTGGTGCGCAGCGTTTAATTAATACCAATGCAGGGGCGCCAGTTTCTATAACAGACGGTTATCCTGTTGGTGTTTTTTATGGAACTTTCTTTGCTAGAAATGCTGATGGAAGTTTATTAACCAATGCGCAGGGGATTCCATTAACAGAAAGAGGTGTTCAAAAATCGCCAACTGAATATACTGTACAACGCGATGCGAACGGATTGCCTACGGGAGATCCGCTACGTAAGGTTCTTGGTGATCCAAACCCAGACTATACAGGGTCATTTGTAAACGATTTTACTTATAAGAAGTTAAGTCTTCATATTCAGTTAGATGCCGTACAGGGTGGCGATGTTTGGAATGCCGATTGGAGAACCCGTCAAGGAGTGGGTAATGGCAAGGTAGCTGAAGCAGAATATTTAGGCCAGCTGCCACGTGGCTATGTGGCCGGAGCTTACAATGTTGAAGAGTGGCGCATCGATAATGGTTCCTTCGTTAAACTGCGAGAAATCTCTTTAAGTTATAATATTGGTAAGGTAAAGTTTGTTAAAGATCTTACCGTGAATATTAGTGGTAGAAACTTGGTTTCATGGGACAATTATAAAGGCTATGACCCTGAATTGAATGCGGGTGGGCAATCGACAATTTTAAGAAATATCGACTTTGGTGCTGTGCCTATTCCGCGTACATTTTCTTTCGGTCTACAAGCTAAGTTCTAATTCATTGAAAAAATAAAATACATTAAGATGAAAAATTCAAGATCAAAATATATTCGCTACACATTTTTCTTTGCATTAGCAGTTTCATTGGCTGCTTGTAAAAAGGAATACTTAAATCCTAACGGTGCAGTAGCCGATGATGTGCTCCTTTCTACAAGGGGTTTGACCGGAATTACGGTTGGCCTTCAGAAAAATTTCTCTACAACCAGAGCAGGACTTCTCTATGCTGCAACCACTGTTAATGGTATAACCACCAACGAGTTAATTTCTGTTAATACAGGAAATACCAATGAAGATAGGTTGATGACTGGAGGAGTACTTGTAGATGGTGCAAATTCGGTATTGCTGAATGTTTGGACCAGTTCAAATAAAATCATTTTCGACGCAGACAATGTGATTAAGAATGCCGCTAATCTTGCTGACAAAGGGTTGGCTTCGGGCCTAATTGCACATGCCAGTATATTTAAAGCCTTAGCGTTAGGTAACTTGTCAGAGTTTTGGGAGAAAGTTCCAAACGGAACTGGGCAGAACGTAACTTTTATTACGAGGGCTGAAGGCTTTAACAAAGCTATTGCAACTATTGATAATGCTTTGGCCTTAATTGCAGCAAACCCAATAAGTACCTCATTTTTGGGCAACATTCCTACAGGAATAGATATCCCAAATACTTTGAATGCCTTAAAGGCTCGTTATGCATTGTTTGTTGGTAATTATCCCCTTGCCTTAAGTAGTGCCAATGCTGTTGATTTAACCAAAAGGTCGGCACTGACTTTTGATGCACAAAACCTCAATCCAATCTTTGAGGTCGCCACCTCTACCAATAATGTAATTCAACCGAAAAATATAAACTTAGGACAAACCGGTGCTAATATTCCAGATGCAGGCGATGCAAGAATTCCATTTTATACAGCAATTAGTACTACAGTGCGCATTAATGGCTTTGGCGCGGCAAGCTTAACATCAATTCCAGTTTATCTACCTGGCGAAATGACTTTAATTAAGGCAGAGGCATATGCTAGACAGGCAACCCCTAATCTGGCATCATCATTAACTGAGCTAAATAAGGTAGTAACACGTCCGGCAACAGGAAATGCGCTCGATCCTAATTATGGAATGGGAGCAGGGTTGCCGGCATTAACTGGTCCTTATACACAACAACAGCTTTTAGATCTGATTTACAAACACCGTTGTATTGAACTCTTTATGTCGGGCTTAAAACTCGAAGATATGAGAAGGTTTGCTCAACCTTTAGCTGATCGCAAGCGTGATTTTTTTCCTTATCCTTTCGCAGAAAGAGATAATAATACCAATACCCCTAAAGATCCTACTTTCTAGCAGATGAAAAAGTCCCGATTTTTGTCGGGACTTTTTTATAAAATATTCAATTCCTTTTCTCGGTAACGCGAAAGCGATTCATGATCTAAATCTAACTCCGTTATCAAATAACTAATGCTTTCTATCGGGCAAACCCTTAATCTTAAAGCAATATCCAGCTTTTCGGAAATACAAAGTACAGCGGTTTTTTTTGCACAGGCCAGCATGGCCTTTTTAAGTTGGTTAATCTCCCAGTAGGTATCCGTTAAGCCTTCATCTGGGTGGATGGCGCTGGTTCCCATCAGGCATAAATCAGCCTTAATTTCTGAAAGCTGTGTAATTACCTGTCCGCCATAAGTAACCTGCGAATTTTTAGAAAACAAGCCACCAATTAAAATCACTTCGATATTATTGTATTTAGCAAGTTCTACTGCAACCAACGGACTAATGGTGAAAAATGTAGCAGATAGGCCCTGTGGAAGTCGTTTCACAAATTCTAAAATCGTTGTTCCTCCTCCGGTTAAAACTACCATGCCATCTTTTATCAACTGAACGGCTTTTTTGCCAATCGCAATTTTACTATCCCTGGCATAAACTGTACTATCGTCAAAAGAACTGTGATAAGACTTCGATAAAGCACCTCCATGCACCTTGTAAAGCAAGTTTTCATCAACAAGCTCTTGCAAATCCCGTCTGATGGTATCTTCCGAAACATTAAGCAGCTGAACCAGATCAGACGTTAATACCCGGTTATGCAGGTTAATCTGGCGCATGATGAAGTCGTGGCGTTCTTTTTTCAGCATAAATCATTTGATTTTCTACGAATGTATAAAAAGATTTTAAAATTATATTATTTGCGTTTTTATGCGTGTTTGTGCGATAAAGTTTTGTTTGTTAGCACAATAAATCTTTCCTATTTGTTTTTATTTTCAAAAACATTCATCATATTTACTTAACTAACATCAAAGCTGCGGTAATTTGCGCGTTTGATAAACCGGAATACAAACAACAACTTCTAATAACCACTTTCTTACTAACAAATTATGAAGAAAAAACTATTCTTTAGTTTTATCGGTATGATTATGCTGTGTGCGCAAGTTTTCGCGCAACAGATAACAATTACCGGTAAGGTCAGCTCCGCTGACGGCCCCATTCCCGGCGTTTCTATCCGGGTGAAGGGAAGTACCCTGGTGTCACAATCCAATGGCAACGGAAATTATTCGATAAAGGCATTAAAAACCGATGTATTAACATTCTCTTATGTTGGATACAAAAGTGTTGAAAGGGCTGTTGGTGCAAATAGCACGATTAATGTAACCCTTTCTGCTGATGCCAGCAATCTTAATGAGGTTGTGGTTACTGCCTATGGGATTGATCGCGATGCTAAATCGTTAGGCTATTCAACGCCAAAAGTTTCCGGGTCCGAAGTTGCCGAAACCCAGAGAAACGATTTCTTTGGAGGCTTGCAAGGTCGTGTTCCAGGTTTATCGATTAATAGTACCAATGGAAACCCAGGAGCCTCTGCGCAGATTGTTTTACGGGGATTTGTATCGATCAGCGGAGATAATAATGCACTGATTGTTGTAGATGGTGTGCCGATTAATAACAGCACATTAAATCAAACAAGAGAGTTAGTTTCGGGAGCCGCAAACAGAGACCAGGATTACTCTAACAGGGGGATGGATATTAACCCGAACGATATCGAAAGTTATGTAATAATGAAAGGCCCTGAGGCCACAGCGTTATATGGAAGTGCCGGTGCTAGTGGCGCAATTTTGATTACCACAAAAAAAGGCAAGGCTGGTCGCGGAAGCATTAATTACAATAATTCGTTTAGGGTGGAGCAGCTAAATAAGTTTCCGGAGATACAAACTAAGTACAACTCGGGGGTTTCTAATGGAGTTTACGATGGTGGAAGTTCTAACTTTTTTGGGCCAGCATTTTTACCAAGTACACCACTTTACGATAATATCCATAATTTTTTCGAAACTGGTTTTACACAAAAACACAACTTGTCTTTTGAGGGAGGAACTGAACAGTTCTCTTATCGCTGGTCTAACGAATACACCGATAGTAAAGGAACAATCCCTACAACAAGTTATAGGCGGATCTCATCGAGGATAACTGCTGTTGGTACCATCTCACCGGTGCTGAAACTAACAAGCACTTTCAACTACATTAATTCTAATAATGATAAAGCAAATAAAGGTGCTAACGGATCTTTGCTTCAGTTGATGCGGTTTAGTTCTGCCTACGATGTTCAGAATTACCAAGATATCAACGGAAACAGGATTTTGCATCTGGCAAGCATCTATTCGGAATTCGATAATCCGCTTTGGGATGTTGTTAAAAATGTGAATAACGATAAAGTTAACAGGTTAATTGCAAATACGAATGTGGAGCTAAAGCCGACAAAATGGTTAAGGATTAATGGGATTATTGGAGCCGACATTGCCAATACCAAAGGATTATCGGTATATCATGCTCAATCTTACCGTGGTTCGGGTTCTGCCGCAGCCCCGACAGGCGGAACGGTTATGACCTATGATCAGTTGACCAAGGTATTTAATGGATCGTTAACGGCCAGTGCCAAGCATAAATTTGGAGATTTTAACAATACCTATGTTATTGGTGCTACTTTTAACGATTATAATTCTACTACCGATTCTCAGCGTGGTACGAATATGTACGATCCAAATTTTTACAGTATAAATAATACGCTGCCAACAACACAGCGTACATTAACCTATGTAAACCGTTACCGTACAGTTGGTGCTTTTGCACAGGCCATAATGGGCTACAAAACCTTGTTGTATTTAACCCTATCGGGTAGGGTTGATGGCGCTTCACGGTTAATGCCAAACAATCCATATTTTGCCTATCCATCAGCAAGTTTGGCCTTTAACTTTACCGATCTGGCCTCAGTTAAAGCGGCTTTGCCATGGCTGGATAACGGTAAGTTAAGAGCCTCATATGCATTAACAGGTAAAGAGCCCTGGAGAGAATATTCTACAGGTACAAACTACGAAGCTAAAAGATTTACAGGTGGTGGTTATGCCTATTCGTACTATGGTGGTAATCCAGACTTAAAGCCGGAGGTATCTGAAAATTTCGAAATCGGTACTGAAATGCAATTTCTGAAAAACCGGATCGGACTTGATTTTAACTATTACAACCTGTTAAGTAGAGATCAGATCATCAACCCACGCTTAAGCTATGGTACAGGTTTCGTTTTAGAGATGATGAATGGGGGTACGGTACGTAACCGCGGCATCGAAGTACAGTTAACAGGTAACCCGATAAAAGGAAAAGATTTTAACTGGAACACTACTTTTAACTTTACCCGCAATCGTGGTGTGGTATTATCACTGGCAAATGAGCTTCCGGAACTTTACGAATCTGATACCTGGGTAATTGGTGAAATCAGAAGCGCAGTTCATCCTGGCTACAGTACGGGTGCGATTAGCGGAACCAGGTTTGATAGAAATAATAGAGGAGATATCTTGATTAATACGTCCTCTGGTTTGCCAACGAGCTCTGATACACAATATTATCCCATTGGAGACAGGAATCCAAAATTTACGCTGGGTTTTGTAAACAGATTTAGCTACAAAGGCTTTAATCTCTCTTTCTTATGGGATTTAAGATACGGTGGTGATGTAGTTAACGGTACCGAGTACGCATCTTACATTAAAGGGATTAGTTTGAAAACCCTCGATAGAGAGCTGCCGCGCGTAATTAAAGGGGTTTTAGCCGATGGATTGCAAAATACGGCCAACCCTACGGTTAATACGATTGCAGTAACACCCTTTTATGCTTCTAACTACTATTCTCTGAACGTATCGCCAGAGATGTTCGTAGAGCGGAACATCAAAACGCTGCGTTTAAGGGATGTTACGCTGGCATATGATTTTCCCCCATCGCTGGTTAAACGCATCGGATTTATCCAAAGCTTCGGGGCCTTTTTTACTTTAACCGATTCGATATTGATTACCAATTATTCAGGTGGCGACCCTGAGAGTAATGCAAATTCGCCAGGTGTTGGGGGGATTGGAGGTTTCGGTATCGATTATGGTAATGTTGGCAAACCGATAGGTTTTAATGTAGGATTTAGGGTTAAATTATAGTGAACAACATGAAAATATTATATAAACTATATATTGCTTCGGCAGTATTATTAATGGCTGGAGGATGTAAAAAATACCTCGATATCAATACAAACCCTGCTGTGCCACAAACCAGTAAGGCAGAACTGTTGCTTCCTCCCATTCTGTTTCAAATGACAAACGGAACCTCACAGGATTATCGTTTTATCTGGAAAATTACGCAAAATCTTATTGGTGCATCAACTGATGATGGATCTATTGCTTTTGAAAAACATACTTTTGTACGATCGAGCGATAATGGAGGCGTAATCTGGAGAATGACCTATGTTGATTTGGGTTTGAACCTGGAAAATTTAATTAATGATGCAGTTGCCAATCAAAAATATGAGTATGCTGCAATTGGTTATGCCATTAAAGCTTGGGCCTATCAACAAACAACCGATCTGTATGGCCCGATTATTCTGGATGAGGCTTTTACACCAGGAATGTTAAGGTTTCCTTACCATGATCAGCCAGAGGTATATGCAAAAGTACGTTACTATTGCGAACAATCACTTAAGTATTCTACCATGAAAAGCCCGCTTAATTATGCTACACAATTGGCAAGTGTTACAGGAGATGGGATTTATAAAGGCGATATGGCCAAATGGAGAAAATTCGTGTATGCAATTTACGCTTTACAGTATAGTCATTTGGTCAATAAATCAGAATTTACTGCCATGTATGCTGATAGTGTTGTTAAATACACCAATTTATCCTTTGCCAATGAAACAGAATCTGCAACAGTTTATTTCTCTGCAGCAAGTACTGATGATACCAATCCATTCGGACCCACACTTGGCTATATAAATCCATCTGGTACAACATCTACTTATTATGGTCGTATTTCGACCACGATCTTAAACTATCTTGCAGGCGGAGTGAGGGGAGTGCCTACCACAAATCCAACAAGCTCACTCGATCCACGGTTGAGCAGGATGTTGCCGGCAAGTACGGCTACAGCTACTTTGGGCAGGTATATAGCCGGTGTTCCAACGCAGGGAAGCAGTACATCTGGCCTTCCTATTGTTTTTGGCAGTATCCCGGCAGGGTCTACTACCTATAATGGGAAATATATTTTTGCCGATGCAGCGAGATATCCGATCATGACCTATTCGCAATTACAGTTTGCAAAAGCAGAAGCGTTGTTTTTACAGGGAAAAACAGCAGATGCTTTTACTGCATACAGGGCTGGTATATCTGGCCATATGGTTTTTTGCAACACTTATGGCAGGGCTTCTAAAACCCCTGATCCTTTAATAACCGATGCCGAAATCAATACTTATTTGGCCTCTAATGAAGTTGCCCAAAATGCCACAACACTAACACTGGCCGACATCATGGGGCAAAAATACATCGCCCAATGGGGGTGGGCCGGTTTAGAGCAATGGTCTGATATCAGGAAGCATCATTACAGTGCAACGGTCTTCAGGCAGTTCTATCAAATTCCTACAGCCGACCTTCTTTTAGGCGGGAAATATGCTTACCGTTTCAGGCCACGTTACAATTCTGAATATGTTTGGAATAGTGAGGAGTTACGCAAGTGGGGCGGGCTAGACGTTGACTACATGACCAAAGAAACCTGGTTTAGCCAGCCATAATTTTTTAATTTAAAAAATATCAAGATGAAAATATTTTCTAACTTATTTGCCAGCCTGTTTATTACAATGGCTTTAGCTGGTTGCACTAAAAATGTACTCGATTATGGTGAAACAGAAAAATTAACCAGCGATCAGGCTTTATTAAAAGTGAACTATGCCTCTTATTATTATAACAACAGGACAATAGCCATTAAAATTAACGATAAAAGAGTTAGTAGTGTAATTACCGCACGTACTCCTTTTCCTGGTGGCGGTTATAATACCGGAGGGAGTTCTACGGCTGATTTTCTTGCTGTAAGTCCTGGCAATCTAAAACTATCGATTATCCTTCCCAAAAAGAAGGATGATGGAACTGATTCAGTTGTGTTATACAGTACAACCTTCCAGATAGAAGCAGGCAAAAATTATGTTGCGCATATTACCGATACCGCTGCAAATACCAAGAATGTTTTAACTCAGGAAAGTTTTACCAGGCCGGATACGGCCTATTGTAAATACCGGTTTATCAACTTAATGCCAAATGTACCATCTGTAGATCTATATTACGGAACCAGTGCAAGCGATAATACGAAAGACTCGCTCATTGCAGGCAATGTAAATTATTTAAACATTACTAATGAGATTACATTGAGGTCTGCGCAATCAAAAACCTGGAAAATCAGGCCGGCTGGAGCAGCGATAACAACCGCAACGGTTTTGGCCAATTATACCAGTGCAAGTACTTTTTTAAACAAAAGGGTTTATACCATTTTTGCTAGTGGTTATAGTGGCATCACAACGGCACCACGTAGACCTTACGTATCGTTCTTTTTAATCAGATAGATTATAATTACAGATATAAAAGCCAACCCATAGCGGTTGGCTTTTTCATTTCCTGGATTTTTTTAGCAGCACAGAAAGGAATAGTGAGCATACAATAACTGCTTCATAATCAGTTGTTGCGCTATTTTGCGTGTTTGTGCGGTAATATAGCTGTTGCAAACCTAAATTTGTTTTTTTTAATCAAATAAATATTGATATTTACTTAAATATTGCTGTTTTATGCGGTATTAAGACTAAACTACAAAACAATTCTAAACTTATGTTTATGAAAAAAAAACTACTATTAATTTTTCTTGGTACGTTTTTGTTGCTGGCCCATGCCATAGCACAGCAAACTACCATTACCGGTAAGGTTACATCAGAAGATGGCCCTATACCAGGCGTTTCCATCAGAGTAAAGGGAAGCACTATTGTTGCACAATCTACCGTCGATGGAACTTATTCTATCAAAGCCTCCAATGGCAATATATTGGTGTTTTCTTACATTGGTTATGTAACTACAGAAAGAACTGTTGGCGCAGGTAAAACAATCAATGTTAGTCTGAAAACAGATGCTCAAGGGCTAGATGATGTCGTTGTGGTGGGGTATGGAACTCAGCGCAAAGGCAACCTTACCGGAGCAGTTTCTACCATTGATGTAAAAAAGACGCTGGAGGGCAGACCAATCGCAGACGTCGGTAGAGCACTACAAGGTGCTGCATCTGGTTTAAGCGTAACTGTTCCCAGTGGAGAAATTGGTTCTGACCCAGTGATCAAAATTAGAGGACAATTGGCATCATTTGCAGGTGGAAGTTCTCCGTTGATCTTGTTGGATAATGTAGAGATTCCAAGCATCCAATTGGTTAATCCAAATGATATCGCCTCTATTACCATTTTGAAGGATGCTGCTGCAGCATCTATTTATGGTGCTAAGGCCGCTTTCGGTGTGGTATTAATCACTACTAAGCAAGGCTCGGGCTCTGATAAGCCATCAATTAATTATTCAAATAACTTCTCTTTCCAAAACGTTTGGAAAGACTTAAAGATGGCCGATGTAAATGGTTTGAAATATACGGTTGATGCCGCTGAACGTATTGGTGTAACCACACCAGTTGGCGCATTTTATTATGTAGATAGAGCAAGTTATGAAAAGGCAGTTGCCTGGAAAGAGAAGTATGGGAGCACAATTGGGCCTGATGATCCGACGGTGTTTGGGAGAGATTGGTATGTTCAGGGTGCTGGTCTGAAAATGGGTGTTAGAACTTACGATCCATACGAATACATGATCAAAGAATGGGCACCTACCCAACAACACAACCTATCAGTTGGTGGCACAACTGGGAAAACATCTTATAATATCGGACTTGCATTGCTTGATCAGAGTGGAATGTTAAAGCCGGCAAAAGAAGATCGTTTTACACGCTACAATGCTTCATTTAAAATTTCAAGTGAAATCAATAAATACCTTACCATACGTGGGGGCGCATTATATTCACGAAGAAATAAACAATATGCTTATACCACCAGTTCTACCACAGCCGATCCATGGTTGTATTTATATCGTTGGAGCTCCTTGTACCCATTGGGCAAAGATGAGAATGGAGATGCCATCCGCAGTCCTGAAAGTGAAGTGGCTTCAGCAAATACCGCTAATATATTGTTAAATTATGCCAATGTAAATTTAGGATCTACCGTTAATATCTTAAAAAACTGGAAAGTAGATTTTGATTATACTTTTACCAACCAGAACGAAGATTGGAAAAGGCCAGGCACTAGATTTACCGCAAGAAACTCGTGGGTAGCACCTAAAGCGCGTTTAGATGCAAGTGGCGCACCTGTCTATGTAAACGATCAGGGCCAGGTGGTATCAAGCACTACAGCCGGCGCAATTGCAGCTTATGATCTGTCTATGGATATGTATACTACACCAGGCTCAAGTCCAGATCATTTTGCACGATCTGCTACAAGCTATTTCAGCCATACCATTAATGCTTTTACAACTTATAGTTTAAATCTTAAGGAAAACCACGATTTTAAATTTATTTTAGGTTTAAACCGGGTTACTTCTACTGCAGAATCACAGTTCGGTCAAATCACCAATTTAAGCGATATCATAAACCCACAGTTTAGGTTTGGTACCGGGCTTCAAACCGTACTTCCATCTAGCGCAGTGATGGGCATTATCCCAGGTGGGATAAACATTCCTGGGTCAGATAAAAGATGGGAAGCACAACTGGGATATTTTGGTCGTGTAAACTATGCTTTTAAAAACAAATACCTTATTGAAGGTAACTTGCGTTATGATGGTTCTTCTAAATTCCCAACCGATTTGCAGTGGAGGTGGTTTCCTTCATTCTCGGCAGGTTGGGTAGCCAGTGAAGAAAATTTTATGGCCTGGACTAAACCACTGCTGAATCAGTTAAAATTCAGAGGTTCCTGGGGTTCAATAGGCGATCAGACTGTACCTAACAATTTATACATTGCAACTATGCCAAGTGGACAATCGAGTTGGATTGGTGCAAACGGTGCCAAAGTAAATTATGTAGGTACGCCTGATGCAATTAAAGAAGCAATTCAATGGCAGGATATTGTAACTACCAATATAGGGCTAGACGCAACCCTTTTAAATAATAAGGTAAATCTTTCTTTTGATGTTTTTCAAAGAAACACCAATAATATGATTGTGCCACAGGAAGGCATTCCTTTTACTTTTGGTGCCGGAGCGCCACAGGGAAACTTTGGTTCGCTACAAACCAGAGGTTGGGAATTGACCTTAGATTTTAACCACAGGTTTAAAAATGGTTTAGGAATTAACTTCAAAGGAAATATTTCTGATGCCAAAACAAGGTTAACCGAGTATGGTTCTGGAACGCAAGTACTTAATAACTATAATGGAAAGGATATTGGCGAAATTTGGGGCTACCGTACCGATAGATTGTACCAAACCAGCGATTTTGAACTAGATGGCTCGGGTAAACCGATCTTGATTACCTTAACATCTGCTGAAAGTAAGCTGAATGCTGGTAAGCAGGCCTATAAACTAAAAGCCGGACCAAATGGCGAAAAACCAGTTTACCAACCATTTTTACAAAATTCATCTAACTTCCGTTTCGGCCCTGGTGATGTTAAGTTTAGAGATATTAACGGCGATGGGGAAATCAGTAATGGAGATGGTACATTGGCCAATCACGGCGATTTAGAAGTAATCGGAAATTCTAACCCGAGTTACGAGTATGGTTTTAGGCTGGGGGCCGATTTTAAAGGGGTTGATATTAGTGCATTTTTCCAGGGTGTAGGTAGCCGTAAAATATGGGGTGCTGGATTTTTAGCTATCCCAGGCTTTAACTCGGCGGATGGTGCAATGCCCGAAGCAATTGCAGGTAACTACTGGACGCCGCAAACACCCGATGCTTTTTACCCTGCTGCTTATAACAATGCAGCCAGTGGAACCACCAATAATATGCAGGTTCAGGATCGCTATCTGTTAAATATGGCTTATTTAAGATTGAAAAATTTAACCGTTGGTTATACTTTTCCACAGATGTTGACCAAAAAAGTAGGTATAAGCTCACTTAGGGTATATACTGCATTAGAGAATTTCTTTACCTGGGATCATTTGGGTGATTTGCCTATCGATCCGGAGAGTGTTAGCGGCTATTCGATCTGGGATCAATCAAATTATAATAGCGGCCGTACAGGAACCGGAATCCCAGCCTTTAAGAGTATTTCTTTTGGTGTTCAGTTGAATTTTTAAAAAATTAAGAAGATGAAATATTTTAAATACATATATGGTTTGCCGGTTATGGCCTGCCTACTTCTGGTGTCTTGTAATAAGGATGTTTTAGACCGCCCGCCCTTAACCTCTTATGTTGATGGGCAATATTGGCGTGGTGAAGATGATATCCGCATGTACGCCAACAGCTACTATCCGAACTATTTTAACGGTTATAGTACTGGCTTTGGAGTTGATTATACACCTGTTAGGGGTTATACTTTCTCTGATGATTTAACAGGTAAAAATGTTCAGATTAACTTTGAAAGTAGTGTGCCTACTTCAAGAGGTTCTGTTTCTGAAGCAGCTGATTGGCTGGGTACCTACGCTGGTCCAACTTGGGATTTTGCCTGGATCAGAAAATCGAACGTGATGCTTGCCCGTTTAAACGACGTGGCAAAGCCTAAAATTACTACCGAAGCCTATAACCACTGGACAGCAGTTGCCCGTTTTTTTAGGGGGTTTGAATACAGTCGTTTGGTAAGTGTTTTTGGCGATGTGCCTTATTTTGATAAAGAGCTTTCGGATACCGATCTGGCAGCTTTATATAAAGATAGAGATGCCAGGGGGGTGGTTATGGATAAAGTATATGATGACTTTAAATTTGTGATGGCCAATATGCGTGAAAATGATGGGGCTCAGTTTTTAAATAAATACATTGCTGCTGCTTTTATCTCAAGATTCATGTTATTTGAAGGGACTTATGAGCATTACCATGGTTTAGATGCGGCAAGAGCAAAAAAATACTTAGAATTTGCTGTTGAGACAGGCGATTATGTGATCAATAGCAACAAATATAATTTCACCCGCGATTTTAAATCATTGTTTTCGAGTGATAACCTGGCAGGGCATCCGGAAGTATTGCTTTATAGGACTTACGATGCTGCTTTAACAGTTACACACAGTATTGGTTCTTACCAAAATGGAACAGAGGTAGTAGGAGTTGATGCAAATTTAGTTTTAATCAAATCTTTCCTGCTTAACGATGGTAAAGTATGGCAAAACTCTGCTGTTGCCGGAGCCAACTCATTTACAATTGCCGATCTGGTAAAAACAAGAGATCCCCGTTTTGAAGCTTCATTTTATGATAAAGCCCTGGTTCCTTCGGCAACATTGCTTTACGGTTTTAAATTTGCATCAAGAGAGGCTTTAACCTATATCGGTAAAACTTATCCGGCAGCATGGGGCAGCAATACCAATACGAGCGATGCACCTGTAATGAGGTTAGCAGAAGTAGTATTAAATTGGATAGAAGCCAAAGCAGTACTGGCTCAGTATTTTGGTGGTACAGCCGTAACGCAGGCTGATTTGAACAAATCGGTAAATGCGATCAGAAACCGGCCTTTAGATGCTGCGGCAACTGCAAAAGGGGTATTAAAAACAGCTCCATTAACGTTAGGGGCACTTCCTGTTGATCCGGCTAAAGATGCCGATGTTCCAGACTTGATCTGGGAAATCCGCAGGGAGCGTCGCATGGAATTTGTGTTTGAGCATACCAGGTTGTTGGATTTAAAACGCTGGAAAAAATTAAACAATATGGACTTCAGTACCAATCCTGACTATTTTTTGGGGCCATGGGTTAATGTACAGACCGAAGCTGCAAGTTATTTAACTCCAGCTAATGCAACCGCTCGAAATGTTAAGGTTAAAAAGACTGATGGCACCATTGTTACCTATGATGGTACAAATGCTGCGGCCATGGTAGGTTATTGGATGGTTACCAATGCGGCGAATAGAAATGCATTTACAGATAGGGCATATTTAGCACCAGTAGGGCAGGCGCAGATTATTCAATATCAGGAAAAGGGCTATAAGCTTACACAAACTACAGGCTGGTAGTGCTTTAAGTATTTGTTGAATTAATATAACCTCCTCAAAATTAATAAGATTGAGGAGGTTTTTTATGCTTATTATTTCGCCTTTAACCAAACTACCTTTCCATCCATTGTACTCGCAAGTACATTTTTCCCATCAACCACATTTACAGTATTGATCATCGAATTATCTATTTTGTGTGCCCAAACTGTGCTTTTTTGTTTAGGATCGATAGCATAAATAACACCATTCTTTGTTCCAAAAAACACCTTTCCGTCCTTTTCAATCAACATGGATGGTACATGTTCATATCCAAAGTCCACATTGTATCGCCAAAGTACACCCGGATCTTGTGCCTGCGCTTTATAAGCTACGATTTCGTCCTGCATGGTTTTGCCATAAATGATGGTACTGTCTGCGGACTGTCCGATCGATTCGCGAACCGTAGCTTCTTTGTTTCGCCAAAGCGTGCTGCCATTGTTAGCATCAATAGCTGTTAAATAGCGGTCAGGGGCTGCAATGTAAACGATGCTGTTATAAGCAACAGGCGTTACCATAGCTGGCGAAAACATTCTGTTGCCCTGGCCATTGTTCCATTTCCACAACAAGTTCCCGCTGTTAATATCAAGTGCATATAGATGCCTGCCCCAGGAGCCAAAAATAATTTTGCCCTGATAAATAAGTGGTTTGCCCACAATTGTTCCTTCTACTTCTTTAAATGCCCATATTTCATTCCCTGTTTTAACATCCAATGCCCTAAAGGTATTATCGCTGCCTCCTATATATACCTGTTGCCCGCTAATTACCGGCGAACCCAATACCGAGTTAGTTGTTTCTTTGTGCCAGATTTCTTTTCCTGTTTTTGCACTTAATGCGTAAATAGTGCCATCGCCTGAACCGAAGATAACCATATTGTTAACAGCAACTGGTGATGAGTAGATCGCGCCTTTGGTTTTAAATGTCCATACTTTCTTCCCGGTATTTTTGTTTAATGCTTCAACCAAACCTAAGCTATTGCCAAAAATAACATTGTTCGATGTGTAAGTTGGTGTATTCACTACGTTTGCGTTGGAGTGGTAAGTCCAAACTTCCTTCGTGCCGGCATATTTATTGTTGATGGCAAAATCAGGACGATCATATTTTTTTGAATCGGCGAGAAAAGTTTTTAAGGCAATTTTGCGCCATACAGGAAGAATATCCCGGGTTGGTTTTTTAACCTGAAAAAATGCACTATCCTTGGTCATGGTTACAATGTTGTACCCACCAATACTATCCTTTGCCCTTAGATTAGAGCGGCCCATTGTGGCTTCAATACCTTCAAAATTATAAGGATGATTATTGTGCCCATGGCCGCAAATGGCATACTGGATATTATATTTCTTTAACTTATCTGTTGCTTCGTACCAATTATCCAAACTGTTATCCAATGGGTAGTGGTTGGCAAAAATAATGGGCATATTTTTAGGTGTTGCTTTAAGCACACTATCCAGCCAAACGGTAGCATCCCTTGGAATGTGCCCATCGCTCATCCTTACGTAGGGGCCAGATGCACATGCTATAAAACGGTAGCCATTATGATCGAAAATAAATTTATCGCCGCCAAACGTTTTGATAAAATTTACACCACCTGATTCTGACCATCCGGTATCGTGGTTCCCTGGGATAATGTGGTATGGTTTATTTAATTTCGATAGGATATCCTTAGCCAGTTTAAGCTCATTATTGGTGCCCATTTCGGTGATATCGCCAGTAATAATCACAAAATCGATGTCATTCAGCATATTTAAATCAGCAACAGTTCTGTTAAGGTCTTCTTCGCCTGTTGATGACCCAACATGGGTATCAGTTACAAATGCATATTTAAAATTTTGGGCTTTTACAGAGAGCGATATAATAATAGCAAACAGTAAAAGAATAGGATGTTTCATTTTGTTTTCCGTTTAATTGTTTTACTATAAAAATCGACATTTTTTAGGGCTTAAACAGGGCTGTAATGCCAATTTTACATATTAATAAATGTGCTGTAACAGGTTAAGAAATAGCTTTTTCAATTGTAAAAAAAGGATTAAACAAAAAAAGGCGACCATTGGCCGCCCTTTACTAGTTTTGTTGAAAAAATTACAAAATTTTAAATCCTAAACTCAATTGAAACAAGTTAGGTTTTTGACTGTATTTTTCACTTTTACTGATGTTGGATAAACCCGCTTCGTAGCGTAAATCAACCGAAATGTTACCCACATCTACACCAGCACCAGCCTGTAGTCCCAGTGCCTGGTTTTTGTAGTTGTCGAAATCGGTTGCTTGTTGATAAGCAGAACTAAACGACGAATTTTCGTCCAGAATAAATGAAATAACCGGACCAGCCATTAAGCGGAAGTTTAAATTTTTAGCACCAAATTTTGTTCCCAATAAAACAGGTACATCTAAAGTGGTAAATTTTACTTTTCCTTCAGCTGTAACTTCGTTCCCATTATCTTGCGTAATGCTGATAAATTTATTGCCTTTGCTGCCAATGTAAGCCTCTGGTTGCACATAAAAACTAGCGCCACCAATGCGTGCCCAGGCACCGATCTGATAACCTAAACGGTTTTCTTCGCTTGCAAAATCTGCATTTAACTTAGCTAAGTTTACACCTGCTTTAACCCCAAGGTTAAATGTTTGTGCCTTTGATGTTGCCCAACCCAAGGTTAGGAAAACAATAGAGAAGATGATTTTTTTCATGTTGTTTAATTTTGTTTTTTAAAGGTTATAAAACCATAAACGATCAATGATACCTGCCATGGTTTCATTTTTAAAAATTTGTATTAAGCGGTTTTTATACCGATTAGGTTTTATAACGTGCTTTTAACACAATTATCGTGCAAAAAGAATCCGCGAATCTCCACTTTTTTTGTCACATCACATAAAAAGGTATTAACCTGAGCAAATATTTTTTACTTTTGCATCAAATAAAATATGCCATGGCTAATTTTCAACTTACTTCAGAAACTGCATTTAAAGTAAAAACCAAGTTCTTAAGGAAATATCGCGATCTGGCGAACGAGCCTTTAGAATTTACGCCAGGCAAAGAAGATCAACTGATTGAAGATTTAATGCGTTTGGTAAAACGCGACCGTATCTACATCGAATTTACCATTCAAAAAGCACTTGCCGATACCAAGGGTAACAGACTTTAGTAAATTTTTCCTTTAATGTTCTTCTTTTTAGCGTAACGCTTAATTTACGCTTAGCCCAAATAAGCTGTTTTTAATATTTATCGGTTTTTGTACATTTACGTTTGTACTTAATCAATAATAATCTTCCAAAAAGAGCGGTATTTCATTTAACTTGCCCTTCGGAATTAAAATATATAAGGGAATGAAGAAACTAAAATATGGTCTTTTAGCAGCTGGCTTTGGCGTAGCTGTTTTGTCTTTTTCATTTAAAGAAGATTTATTCCTGGTATCTAAAAATCTGGATATTTTTGCTTCGCTCTATAAAGAAATCAATATCAATTATGTTGATGACACCAATGCCCCTCAATTGATGAAAACGGGGATTGACGCCATGTTGGACAGTTTAGATCCCTATACCGAATATGTTCCAGAATCGGAGATTGAAGATTACAAACTAAAATATGTGAGCACTCAGTATGGTGGTATTGGTGCAAGTACTGTTTTTATTGATGGCAAACTGTTTATCAATGAAGTAAGCGAAGGTTATCCTGCAAATAAAGGTGATATTAAAGCCGGCGATCAGGTACTGAGCATCAATGGAACTGCTATAAAAGGAAAAGACCGCTCAGAAGTTAGCCAATTATTGCGTGGCCCTAAAGGCACAGCCGTTGATTTGTTGGTGATCAGAGAGGGAAAAGAAATCACTAAAAAACTTGTCCGTGATGAAATAAAACAGCCTAACGTTTCTTACTCTGGAATGGTTGGTGACGGCATCGGTTACATCAAACTCGATAAATTTCTTGAAAATTCCGGACAGGAAGTTAAAGATGCGCTTTTGGCAATTCAAAAAGAAAATCCAAAAGGTGTGGTTTTAGATTTGAGAAACAACGGCGGGGGTATTTTGCAGGAAGCGGTTAAAATTGTGAACCTCTTTGTGAATAAAGATCAGCTTGTTGTGACCCAAAAAGGCAAAAATGTAGAGAAAACCATCGCCTATAAAACACTTTTAACCCCGGTTTCTACTTCGGTTCCGTTAGTAGTGCTTGTAAATGGAAATTCGGCCTCAGCCTCAGAGATTGTTGCGGGTTCTTTACAGGATTTAGATCGTGCCATTGTAATTGGTCAACGTAGTTACGGCAAAGGCTTGGTTCAGCAAACCTTTAACCTGCCCTATAACAGCTTGGTTAAAGTAACTGTGGCAAAATATTATACACCATCAGGCAGGTGCATCCAAAAATTAGATTATGCACATAAAAATGCAGATGGTATTGCCGAGCGTTTTGCCGATTCGACTATGGTAATGTACCAAACCAAAGCAGGAAGGAACGTATACAGTGGTAATGGTGTTTATCCCGATATTGTGGTAGATGCCATCAAACTCAGCCCGATTACCATTTCAATGCTTAATAAAAACCTTTTCTTTAACTACGCAAATCAATACAGGAAAGAAAAACCAAGTTTAGCTTCGGCCAAAACTTTCCAGTTATCTGATGCGGACTATGCTGCATTTTCTGGCAGTTTGGCCGATAAGGATTTAACTTACCTAAGCCGTACCGAAAGATTGCTTTCCGATTTACGTTTAGAAGCCGAAAAGGAAAATAAATCTGCTGAGGTAAAAACCGATCTGGAGAATCTTAAATATAAACTTACCTCTTCTAAAAAAACTGATCTGGTTAGCCATAAACCAGAAATAAAAAGAGTTTTAGAAACACAGATCGTAAGCCGATATTTTTACGAAAAAGGAAGAATTGAGCAGAGCTTCCAGTACGATAAAGAATTGGCTGCAGCAAAAAATCTTTTTACCAACCAATCACAGATTCTGGCCATTTTAAAAGGCGATGGAAATTACAAAGTAATAGGCAAGCCAGTTAAAGCGCTTGCTGTTGTTGATTAATAGGTTGACTATAAAATAAATGGAAATTTTTTCAACCTTGCCAGGTTAGAAAGCAAAATAGCTGTTTATATACTTTTTGTTTTACTTAACTTAACACAACTGCGCCTAAATTCAGTTTTTAATATGGAATCTTAAGTTTTAATGGAAAAAGCTTAAGCCCTATTAGCTTAATGGTTGATTAACGTGAATAAATGATTAATTTCAAATTCTAATCAAATCGAAAATATTCGCATGAAAAAAATACTGCTTTTGTGTTTCTTTGGCTTTGTAGCATTCAATGTTTCCGCCCAAACTTACAGCCCATCTCCATCAAATATCGAAAGCCGTAAATGGTTTAATGATGCACGTTTTGGCCTGTTTATCCACTGGGGGCCTTTTAGTATACCAGGAAGCGGCGAATGGGTAATGAATGAACGGAAGTTGAATGTTCATAATTATACCAACCTTAAAGATTTTTTTAATCCTGTTGAGTTTAATGCCGAACAATGGGTGAGCATGGCGAAGAATGCCGGAATGAAATACATTACACTGATTACCAGGCACCATGATGGTTTTAGCATGTGGGATACCAAATATTCTGATTTCAATATCATGAATACGCCCTACAAAAAAGACATAGTAAAAATGATGGCCGATGAGTGCCATAAACAAGGCATAAAACTATACCTGTATTATTCGCTGTTAGATTGGCGCAGAGAAGATTATCCGCGCGAAACCGGCCGTACAGGACAGAACTCAGGTAGAACTGGTAAAAGTGATTATGCAAGTTATTTGCAGTTCATGAAAAACCAATTAACAGAGTTGTTGACCAATTATGGTGAAATAGGCGGGATCTGGTTTGACGGGCATTGGGATCAGACTGAACCAGAAGGATCAAAAGACAGGACATCGCGGATTGATTGGAAATACAATGAAATTTATGGTTTAATTCACAAACTTCAGCCACAGTGCATGATTGGTAACAATCACCACCTTACACCCTTTGCCGGAGAAGATTTTCAAATGTTCGAACGCGATCTTCCAGGTGAGAATAAATCAGGTTTAAGTTTTCAAAAGGCATCAGATAAACTACCGCTCGAAACCTGCGAAACCATTTCAAATTCTTGGGGATATAATTTGAGCGATACCTATTACAAATCGAATAAAGAACTGGTGCACATGTTGGTTAAAGCAGCAAGTTTAGGTTCTAATCTTTTACTGAACATCGGGCCAATGCCGAGTGGTAAAATTCAACCGGAGTTTCAAGACCGATTAGCCGGTTTGGGCGATTGGCTTAAAATTTACGGTGAAAGTATTTACGGTACTAAAGCCGGATTTATAAAACCACAGGCCTGGGGAAGCATTACGCAAAGCGACAACAAAGTTTATATCCACCTGGTTGACGGAAAAACGGCAACGCTTAACTTAGAAAACGTTCCGCTAAAGAAAATTAAAAAAGCATATTTGTTAAAAGACAAAAGCGCGGTAAACTATACCTTTAAAAAATCAACATTAACCATTACTACAACTTTAAATGGTGCCGAACCGGATCAGGTAATTGTTTTGGAGATAGGATAATATGGCATTTATATATGCTGTCATCCTGAACGCAGTGAAGGATCTTTTGATTTCAATAAAAGAATCGTCATTGCGAGGTACGAAGCAATCTTAATGCGTTCGCTATTAGCGATAGTTGTAAGATTGCTTCATCAGCTGAAAAAGCCTTCTCGCAATGAAGATCTCTCGCGTTCAAAAGCCTGTTATCCCCCAATAATCGACAAAATCCAATGCTTTTGATGTAATTCTTTCCTCTTTATGAGAGAATAAACGTAAAACGTTTTACTTTTAGGCTTTAAATTCTAATGTAAGAAATTATAAGCACACATGCAGTTCAAGAAAACCTCGTCTATTCTATTTCTAACGGCCTCTCTATTCTCTCTTAATGCAGCTGCGCAGCAGAACACCAAACTTATCCGGTATGTAGATCCATTAATCGGATCGGCAAAACACGGTCACGTTTTTGTAGGTGCAAATGTTCCTTTTGGTGCAGTTCAGCTAGGACCGAACAACATTTTTGAAGGCTGGGATTGGTGCAGTGGGTATAATTATGTTAGTAATACCATTACCGGTTTTGCACACACTCATCTAAGCGGTACCGGAATCGGCGATCTGGGCGATATTTCGATCATGCCTGCAACTGGTAAATTATTGCTTGAGAAAGGTAAAACAGCCGAAGATCAGAACGGCTACCTGTCTAAATTTTCGCATCAAAATGAAATAGCCAAAGCTGGTTATTATAGTGTATTGCTTGATAAATACCAGATTAAAGCCGAACTAACAGCAACCGAAAGGGTAGGTTTTCACCAATATACGTTTAAAAAAGGTGCTGAAAACCCACATATCATTATCGATTTAATAGAAGGTATAGGCTGGGATGCACCTGTATCGGCATCATTTAAACAGCTCGATGCGACCACTATCGTAGGGCATCGTAATTCGAAAGGCTGGGCCAACGATCAACGTTTGTATTTTGTAATCAAACTTTCACAACCGATTAAAAGTATTGCATTATACGATAGCACAGCGGTTAAAAACGGCATAGCATTATCTGGCAAAAAGCTAAAAGCAGCGGTAAACTTTAATGCCATTAATCATGATAAATTACAGATTAAAGTTGCTTTATCTCCAGTAAGTATTGAAAATGCCATTTTAAACTTAAAAACAGAATTGCCAGGATGGGAGTTTACCGCAACAGTTAAAAACAGTGATGCGAAGTGGGAAAAAGAACTTGCCAAGGTAAAAATTGAGGCTTCAAATACGACCAAAAAAGTGTTTTATACCGCTTTGTACCATACCATGGTTGCCCCATCACTTTTTAACGATGTAAACAAAGATTACCTCGGTACAGATAAAAAGGTATACAAAAAGGCAAATTTTAATAACCTCACTACCTTTTCACTGTGGGATACTTACCGTGCGGCTAATCCATTGTACACCATCCTGCACCAGGATAAGGTAAACGATGTGGTAAATACCATGTTGGCCATCTATAAACAGCAGGGTAAACTACCCGTTTGGCACTTAATGGGCAGTGAAACCAATACCATGGTGGGCTACCATGCCGTTCCGGTTATTGTTGACGCCTATTTAAAAGGGTACCGTGGCTTCGATGTAAATCTGGCATACGAAGCGATAAAACAATCGGCCATGCAAAAAACAGATGGCATCGAATACATTCAGGAGCTTAAATACATTCCTGCCGATAAAATAAACGAATCAGTCGGTAAAGCTTTAGAGTATGCTATTGATGATTATTGCATTGCACAAATGGCTAAGGCACTGAATAAAACAGCAGATTACACTTATTTTAGCAAAAGGTCGAAACTGTATCGTTTATATTTTGATCCGAGCGTTCAGTTTATGCGTGGTAAACTTGCCGATGGAAACTGGAGAAGCCCGTTCGATCCCTTTTCATCCAAACACCGTGAAGATGACTATGTAGAAGGGAATGCCTGGCAATACACCTGGTTGGTGCCGCAAGATGTAGAAGGGTTGATCAATCTTTTTGGAGGGGATAAAGCTTTTATCAACAAACTCGACTCGCTATTTACCTTGCCCTTAGATTTGGGAACCAACGGTTCGCCGGATATTAGTGGGTTGATCGGTAATTATGCACAGGGAAATGAACCTAACCACCACATCCCTTATTTATATACTTACGCAGGTCAGCCATGGAAAACTGCCGATCTGATCCGTAAAATCGACAAGGATTTTTATTCATCAAAACCGGATGGTTTGTGTGGTAACGAAGATGTAGGCCAAATGAGCGCCTGGTATGTCTTCTCGGCAATGGGTTTCTATCCTGTAAATCCGGCAAACGGGGCTTACGTTTTCGGAACGCCTTTAGTTAATGATGCGATAATTTCGCTGCCTGGGAATAAGAAATTCAATATAAAGGTTTTGGGCAATAGTGCGGAGAATAAGTACATTCAGAAAATTGTACTGAATGGCAAAGCTTATACTAAATCATATATACTGCATAAAACGATGATAGCTGGCGGAAATATGCAAATTTATATGGGCAATAAACCATCAGCAACCTGGGGTGTAAAACAAGAAGACAGACCGGTTTCAGCTAAGTAATGATTAAATTGAAAATGAGAGAATGCTTACTATACCAATAGTGAAAATTCTCATTCAGTAAATAAAACATTCTCTCATTCAATAAATCACTCATTCAATAATTTAATAATAATGAAGAAAATATTCCTACTTCTCTTACTTTGTTCGGTTTTGACCGCAAATGCACAACAGCGCTATGAACTAAATTCGGGTTGGGTATGTACCAATATCAAAGATGCTAAATCTAATGGTTCAGAAATTTCGAAAACAGGCTTTTCGATTAACAGTTGGATGCCTGCAACTGTACCAGGAACAGTATTAACCACTTTGCTGAACAACAAAAAAGTACCCGATCCATTTTATGGAATGAACAATGAGAAAATTCCTGATGTGTATAAAACCGGTAACGATTATTACACTTACTGGTTTGTAAAAGATTTTGAAGAGCGTGCTGTGGGTAACGAACAGGTTTGGTTACAGTTTAGGGGAATAAATTACAAAGCCGAAATTTATTTAAACGGGAAAAAAGTTAATCCAAAAACCCAGGTTGGGATGCACCTCAGGGCGCAATATAATATTACCAAACTGTTATCTTCAAACGGGAAAAACAGGCTGGCCGTAATTGTTTATCCTCCGGATTTTCCGGGTAACCCGAACGGTGGCCAGGGTGGTGATGGCACTATTGCCAAAGGTTTAACCACACAATACACCGCCGGCTGGGATTGGATTCAGCCTACACGTGATCGTAATACGGGTATTTGGGATAAAGTGACCATTGAGAAAACCAAAAGCATCAACATTCAGAATCCACAGGTAATTACCTTGGTTCCTGGCAAACGTTTACCAGAAGGGAAACAAAATCCGGCTACCGTTAAAGTTTCAGTTGAAGTAGAAAACCCTACAGGTCAGGCTATTTCTGGTACTTTGCAATATCAAATTGCCGGAAAATTGGTTAAACAGCCAACTACTATTGCAGCAAATAAAACAACAACAGTCAAACTTCCTGATTTACAGCTCGACAACCCTAAATTATGGTGGCCAAGCGGATATGGGCCGCAGAACCTGTATGATGTGAAGGTCGAATTTATAGCAGCCAATCAGGTTTTGGATCAAGAACAGCTTAAAGTGGGGGTTCGCCAAATAGATAATATCTGGAACGAGCATACCAAAAGTATGGGCGCTTTTGTAAACGGGCAAAAGATTTTTATTAAGGGTGGTAACTGGATTATTTCTGATGCAATGCTCCGTTTTAGCGATGCCCGCTACGATGCTGAAGTGCGTTATCATAAAGATATGAACCTCAACCTGATCAGGATTTGGGGAGGAGCAATTTTAGAAAGACCTGAGTTTTACAACGCCTGTGATAAATATGGTTTGTTGGTTTTTCAGGATTTTTGGTTTAGTGGCGATTGCAACGGCCGATGGGTAGATCCAATGAAAAAAGAAGACCAATGGACGCGCAGAAATTATCCAGATGATCATAATTTAACCTTAACAGCCATTGAAGATCAGATCAAAATGATCAGAAACCATGCTTCGCTTGCTTTTTGGTGTGGTGGAAATGAGATTACACCACCGGAAGATATTTTGGAACCTTTAAAGAACGATATCCTACCACGCTTAGATGGAACGAGAAAACTTTTTGATTTCTCCAATAGCGACGAAATGTCTTTTAATTCCATCGGTGGGAACGGTGATGGCCCATACGGCATACAGGATATTAAAACTTTCTGGGGTACCAGAACATTCCCTTACAATTCGGAAGTAGGATCGGTAGGGGTAGGCGACTACGTTTCCCTGCTCCGTTTTATCCCAAAAGAAAACCTGATTGCGCCTCAATACAAAGCTAAGCCCGATTCGGTATGGGATTATCATAAATACATCTCTTACGAGCAATACCTTAATCCATACGGTAAACCAAAAAGTGCAGAAGATTTTGCGATGAAGGCTCAATTGGCCAACTACGATCAATACAGGGCATTAATGGAGGGGTTCTCGAACAAAATGTGGGACTGGTATACCGGTTCTATTATCTGGAAAACCCAAAACCCCTGGACAGCTATGCGTGGACAGATGTATGATTATTACCTTGATCCTAATGCCTGTTTATATGGCTTAAGGAAAGGAAGTGAGCCTTTGCATGTGATGATGAATCCTTTGGATAGCATGGTTACCATTGTAAACAACGGCTTTAGCACTAAAAACAACTTGATGGTGCAAGCGAAAGCTTATGATATGGACGGAAAAGATTATTTCTACTCTCAGGCTTTCAATTCGGTTGGTCCATCTTCGGTGAGAAGACTTTTTCCTATGAACGAGTTCTTAACCAAGCTGGATAAAAAAGAAGGTGTATTTGTTTCTTTAAGGATTTTAGATCAAAAGCAAAATATTTTAAGCGAGAACATTTATTGGCTTCCAGGTAAGGATGGTGAATATTCGGGTTTAAAAAGCATCAAACAAACGCCAATAAAAGTTGCAGCTGTTGACCAGAGAAACGGTAAGGTGACAGTTACTTTAAGCAATGCAAACGGCAACCCGGTGGCATTTTTTAACCGTGTTGCTTTAATAAATGGCAATACTGGCGAACGTGTGCTTCCTGCTTTTTATGATGATAACTACGTGAGTATTTTACCAGGAGAAAGTAAAACGGTAACGGTAGAATATACAGGGAAACAAAGTAATCTGGCTGTAGAAGTATATGGCTGGAATGTAGAAAAGCAGAAAGTAACTATTCAATAAGTTCATCTAGACCTCGCAGGTTTCAAAAACCTGCGAGGTCTTTACTGCTTCTAATAACAAGCCCTTCGTTTCTAAACCTGATAAAGCGGAAATCCCACAACGAGGAACGAGTGAGGACTTGAAGCGATAGCAGGACTACTCTTGCCATTAAAACAGAACCCCACATTTCCAAAAACATCGACTAGTTTTGGCCCAATGCTTTAAGATTGCCTTGTACCTCGCAATGGCGATACCAACAAAAAAAGGCAATACATAAGTATCGCCTTTTTCCATTTAATATCTTTTACAACCTAGCTTACGCCATGTAATTTCACTTTTAATCCATCCATATTGTTGTTTAACTGCAATTGGCATGCTAAACGCGAATTTGGCAACAGATCAGGTAAAGTATCTAACATGGCATACTCATCGTCTGTCATTTCGTTAAGTTTTTCTTCGCCTTCCAACACATCAACGCAGCAGGTAGCACATAACGCCATTCCGCCACAAGTAGCTAGGATATCGTACTCTGATGCTTTTAAAAACTCCATCAGGCTTAAACCCATGTCGGTTGGTGCAACGTGTTCAGTAACCGAGCCATCCGGCTCTTGCATGTATATATTAATATTGTTTTCCATTTTTTAGCTTACTTATATTGATTCACAAATATAGTAGAAAGCTTAAAATTCTGAAACTCCGTTTACAGTTGTATATTTCATGGTATATTTAACCCCTGGGTTCATGTAAGAATAAGCACTATGACTCATTAATGCAGCTTCATGGAAACCACAAAGAATCAATTTTAGTTTATTGGTGTAAGTGTTGATATCGCCAATAGCATAAATTCCTGGGATGTTTGTCGAATAATCATCAACGTTAACCTCAATTGCACTTTTGTTGATATTTAAGTTCCAATCTTCAATCGGACCTAATTTAGGGCTCAAACCAAACAAAGGAATTAAGTGATCAGCCTCTACCACAGTTTTTTCCATGGTACGGTTCTGTACAATTTCAACTTGCTCTAATTTGTCAGTTCCCTGTACCGCCTGAAGGTTGCTGTTTAAAATCAAATTGATTTTACCGCTTTCTGCCAATGCCATTACTTTAGCAACCGAATCTGGAGCGCCACGGAAACTCTCGCTTCTGTGCACTAAAGTTAGTTCAGAACAAACTTCTGCTAAGTAAATGGTCCAGTCTAAAGCAGAGTCACCACCACCGGCAATCACCATTTTCTGATCGCGGTACTTCTCCGGGTCAAGGATCATATAGTTTACACCTTTGCCATTCTCAAAGTTCTCTAAATTTTCTACAGCAGGTTTACGCGGCTCAAAGCACCCTAAACCACCTGCAATTACCACAACTTTAGCTTCGATAACAGTACCCATATTGGTCGTTAAAACGAAATCTGCTTCGCCACGTTTCTCTAAACCTTCAATACGCTCGCCTAAAGTAAACGTTGGATGGAAAGGTTTTGCCTGCTCCATTAGGTTATCGATAAGTTCCTGGGCCAACACAGAAGGATAACCTGGGATATCGTATATCGGTTTTTTAGGGTAAATTTCAGACAGCTGACCACCAACCTGAGGCAGGTAGTCAATTAAATGGCAACGCATTTTTAATAAACCGGCTTCAAAAATGGCGAATAAGCCAACCGGACCAGCGCCTATTACGGCTATATCAGTAGTGATCATTAAAAAAAATTTGACGCAAAGTTACAAAATAAAGTATTATCAATCCTGCTATTTAGAAATATTCTAGATAATTTTGTAATCCTGTTGTATTCAATATTTTATATGCTTTGTATTGGGTAAAAACAAAAGTTAAGGGTTTTTAGGGGTTTAAAGCAAATTATAATTGGTCTATGGATTTAGTGGGAAATTTGGTCCCCCATCTCCAGAATCATAAAAAGATAATATTCTAGCCTTGCCAATAACCCGTTCACCTTCATGAATATGCCATACCCGCCCAACATGTAAATATTGGTGGAGGGAAGGAAAATCAAGAAATCTAATTTTTACGATCTTTTTCTCTCCAGGTTCTATAGTAGGCCATTCACTAAAATTAATATCACCAATATAGGTTTGTAATATTTGGCTTTGCTTATATTCGAATACATGATTAGGCCTGTATCCTGATATAATACCCGTTTTCCTTCCCCCGTCATTTGTTAGGTGTAATTCCAATTCTGCTTGTACTGAAACTAATGAATTTGAATTTCCGTACTCTACTTCATTAAAGCTTACTAATGTGTATTTGTCGTAAGCCATTAAATCGAAAACTTTTGATTCGCCTGTTGCTAACCATTTTTTATAGATAAGCGCTCCGTTTTGATATAAATACAGCTCATTATTTTTAATTTCTTTATGTATTTTCATCATAGCTGACAGCTTTACCAGCTCATTCCTAAATTCTGAAACACAAAGCTCCATACATCAGCCGCTTCTTCAATCACTTTCGTTGTTGGTTTGCCTGCGCCATGGCCTGCTTTGGTTTCGATCCTGATTAAAACCGGGTTTTCGCCCTTGTATTTATCCTGTAGGGTTGCTGCAAATTTAAATGAATGTGCAGGTACTACGCGGTCATCGTGATCTGCTGTGGTGATTAATGTTGCCGGATAATTAACACCGCTTTTTAGGTTATGGAGCGGCGAATATTTAATCAGGTAATCGAAATCTTCCTTTTTGTCGCTGCTTCCGTATTCAACTGCCCAACCCCAACCCACGGTAAATTTATGGTAGCGCAGCATGTCTAAAACACCAACAGCAGGTAAAGCCACTTTAAACAGATCGGGTCTTTGAGTCATACAGGCACCTACCAACAGGCCGCCGTTGGAACCGCCCGAAATAGCGATTTTAAATGGATTGGTATACTTCTCTTTAACCAGGTATTCGGCTGCAGCAATAAAATCGTCGAAAACGTTCTGTTTTTTTGCTAACATACCGGCTTTGTGCCAGGCTTCGCCATACTCGCTTCCACCACGTAAGCTCGGCTGAACGTAAATGCCACCACGCTCTAAAAACAACAAACGCGAAAGACTGAACCCAGGCGTTAAACTAACCTGAAAACCACCGTAGGCATACAAATAAACAGGGTTGTTGCCATCAAGCTTGATCCCTTTTTTATGTACAATAAACATAGGTACCTTGGTGCCATCTTTTGATGGATAAAACACCTGTTTGGTTTCGTAGTTATCGGTATTAAATTGGAGTCCTGATTTTTTGTATAATACAGACGCTGCCTTGTCTACGTCGTAACGGTATATGGTACCTGGAGTGGTGAAATTAGAAAAGCTGTAAAAGAATTCTTTATCTTCTTTGTAGCCGCCAAAGCTATCAACAGTGCCAATTGCAGGTAATTTTACTTCGCCAATTTTCTTTCCGCCTAAATCAAACTGTATAATATTGGTGCTTGCATCTTTTAGGTACGATGCCCATAAAAATCCTCCTCCGGTTCCGATTCCCTCTAGCGCCAATTTCGATTCAGGGATAATCTTCTGCCAATTTTTAGGATCTGTATTCTTTGGATCAACCAAAACTACTTGCTTGTTTTCTGCTCCTAAATCGGTGTTTACTAATAATTTGTCGCCGATATTATCAACAACACTGTGGTTATTTTCATAGCCCCTAATCAAAGGTTCGATTTTGCTTCCCTGTGCTTTTAGATCTTGATAATATAAAGCATTGCCCGAAGTACCTGCACTGGCATAAACCACCAAAAAGCGTTCGTCTTCGGTTACATTGGCACCGAAATATAGATTTGGATTGGTTTTGTCTTCAAAAATTAATTGATCATTTTGCTGCTGATCGCCCAATTTGTGGAAATATACTTTTTGATATTTATTGGCTGCAGAAAGATCAGTTCCTTTAATAGGTTCATCAAATTTACTGTAGTAAAAACCATCGCCTTTCCAGGCTGCGCCAGAGAATTTGGTCCATTTCAGCTCATCAGCTAATTTGGTTTTGCTGGCTATTTCCATTACATAAATATTGCTCCAGTCTGATCCTGCCTGTGCGACCGAATAGGCCAGGTATTTTTTGTCGTGAGAGAAGCCCAAAAGCGAAACAGCTGCCGTTCCGTCTTTTGTAAGTTTATTTGGATCCAGAAAAATTTCATCTTTGCCATCTAACCCTTTTTTAATAAACCAGATGCTTTGGTTTTGAAGTCCATCATTTTTGATGAAGAAATAATATTCTCCAACCTTAAATGGCGCACTTTCTTTAGGGTAGTTCCATAATGCTGTTAAACGCTTTTTAATGTCGGCACGGTAAGGAATCTGCTCGAGATAGTTTTGAGTAACCTTATTTTCGGCTATAACCCAGGCTTTGGTTTCTGCTGAAGTATCGTTTTCTAACCATCGGTAAGGGTCGGCAATTATGGTACCGAAATAATTATCTTTTGTGCTGTCTTTTTTTGTTTCAGGGTATTTCATCAATGTTATTTTTTCTGCAGGTTTTTTGCCCTGGTTGCAGGCAAACAGACTTAATACAAATAAGCTTAATAGAATTTGTTTTTTCATCTTTAATAAGATTTGTTTACTAATATATGTCTTTTTTTCTTTGGGTTGATTACACCGATTTTAGGATTTCACAGATCTTACGGGGTTTCATCATTGAGAAATTAAGGGCATTAAGTTTTTTGCCACGGAAACATAGATTTTGGCTCCTTATTTTAGTCATTAGGTTTTTACCTTCGGGTTGATTACACTGATTTTAGGATTTCACAGATTTGTTAAGACGATTTTAGTTCAGTGTTCTTGCTTTAGTCTTTAAGCTTTTTTCCTCACGGGATGATTACAGAGATTATAGTCTTTCAGCTTTTTGCCTTACCTTTGAATTTGTACATGTCAAAAAATATTTACTTCGCTTCCGATTTTCATTTAGGCACGCCAAATTATGCCGAAAGCCGTGCCCGTGAAGGGCGTATTGTAAGTTGGCTGAGTTTTATTGAACCGAATTGCAGCGAACTGTTTTTAATGGGCGATATTTTCGATTTCTGGTTCGAGTATGCAAAAGTAATTCCGAAGGGATTTATCCGTTTGCAGGGTAAATTGGCTGCCATGGCCGATGCGGGTATAAAAATCTATTTTTTTAAAGGTAACCATGATATGTGGGTGCGTGATTATTTTACGCAGGAAATTGGCATGGAAATCATCAGCGATGAAATGGTCATGGAGCGTAGCGGTAAGAAATTTTACCTGCATCATGGCGATGGTTTAGGGCCAGGGGATAACAAATATAAATTCTTAAGAAAGATTTTTAGAAGCAAGTTTTGCGAATGGTTGTTTGCCCGTTTGCATCCGAATCTAGGTATTGGTATTGCCAATGGATGGAGCCAGGGTAGTAGGGCTGCACAAACCGAAAAAGAAGTTTTTTTAGGTGAGGATAAAGAATGGCTGGCCATTTATGCCAAAGAGCAATTGAGTAAGGAGCATTTCGATTATTTTATTTTCGGACATAGGCACCTGCCGCTCGATATCGATTTGGGTAGTGGAAGCCGCTATGTTAATATTGGCGAATGGCTCAACTATAATTCTTATGGGGTTTTTGATGGTGTGGAGTTGAAACTGGAATACTATGACCCAAAACTGTAATATTTTTGTTTTTTGGAAAGCGAGGTCTGTAGCTTTAATGTTCGTCGGGCTTTTCGTTGTAGTCCCGATGCTAATTTAGTGCCGATTTATCGGTAAAGAATCGGGAGCTGCCACTTTAATCCCGTTTAAATACATCAGTTTCTGCTTCTATTTGAGGCTGCATGATGCCTAAGATGCACTGTTCTTTGTTCCTAAACCCGATAAAACGGAAAGCCCGGAGCGAAGTATGAGTGAGGACTTAAAGTGATAGCGGGACTACCGGCCGCCACTGATAGAAACCTTTCATTTTCTAATTAAACTGCAACGATTTCAATTTATGCCTGAAAGATTTACCAATTCAAACAGTTAGCCAATTAACCGCTAATCCTAAACAAACTAATTCAGCTTTTTTCCTTATTTTTGCATTTCCTGAATTTTTGGGCCTATGCCCACCGTCAGGAAATTTCAACAAGAATAAATATGTTAGATAAATTAGAAGCTATAAAGCTGCGTTGGGAAGATGTGGAAGAATCGTTGAGCAATCCGGATGTAATTCAGGATATGAAACGTTTTGCGGCTTTAAATAAAGAATATAAAGACTTGGGCAAGATTGTAGATGAATATAAAATCTACAAAAATGTGATGAGTAATATTGATGCCAACAAAGAAATTTTAGCTACTGAGAAAGATGCTGAAATGCGTGAGATGGCAAAAGAAGAACTGGATATGCTTTTAAAGCAACAGGAAGAAATGGAAAGCAATATCCGTTTGATGTTGATTCCTAAAGACCCTGAAGATGCTAAGAACGCGGTATTCGAGATCCGTGGTGGTACCGGTGGCGATGAGGCGGCTTTATTTGCCGGCGATTTGTACCGCATGTATACCCGTTATTTCGAAACCAAGGGCTGGAAAGTAGAAACTGTTGATGTAACGGAAGGTACAGCAGGAGGTTATAAGGAGGTAATTCTGAAAGTGAGTGGCGATGATGTTTATGGTCAGCTGAAGTATGAAAGTGGCGTACACCGTGTACAACGTGTGCCAGATACCGAAACCCAGGGCCGTGTGCATACCTCAGCTGCATCTGTAGCGGTTTTGCCAGAAGCTGAAGAAATTGATCTGTACATTAACCCCGCCGATATTGAACTGCAAACCTCGCGCTCAGGTGGTGCCGGCGGGCAGAATGTAAATAAGGTTGAAACTAAGGTACAGTTAACGCACAAGCCATCGGGTATTGTGGTGGTTTGCCAGCAGGAGCGTTCGCAATTGGGTAACCGTGTTATTGCAATGGAGATGTTGCGTAGTAAACTTTACGATATCGAATTGCAGAAAAAGAACGGTGATATTGCCGCTAAACGTAAAACAATGGTTTCGACCGGAGATCGTTCGGCTAAGATCAGAACCTACAATTATCCCCAAGGACGTGTTACCGAACACCGTATAGGGTTAACGATGTACAACCTGCCAAGCATTATGGATGGCGATATTCAGGAGATTATTGATGCACTTCAATTTGCTGAAAATGCAGAAAAGATGCAGGAAGGTGCTGTAGGATAGCGAGTTGCATATTTTTTAAAAAAAAAGTTTGCGAATTAAGATATAGTCTCTATATTTGCAACCTCGAAAGAGACAAGAGGTTCGAACTTTAAAGAAGAACAAAAGGAGTGGTAGTTCAGCTGGTTAGAATGCCTGCCTGTCACGCAGGAGGTCGCGGGTTCGAGTCCCGTCCATTCCGCGAAAATAGTTTTAAATTTAACTAAAAGCCTGTAAATTAAATATTTACAGGCTTTTTCGTTTTCTGGAAACACCAAATTATTCATTTTTTCGCAAGAAAAAGGTGAGCAATTCGGTGAGCACATTAAACGATATGAATGCTCACCAATTGTAGCTTAAACAGTTGTTTATAAGCTAGTTCAATCATTAAACATCTTGACTGTAAGTGACAGAATTAACAATTTTGTTTCACTTTAATCATTTGTCATGAGAACAAACATGAATCTGCTTTTTTATTTAAAAAAGCGCTCTACTTACAAAAACGGTCCAATAACTATTTATTTAAGGTTTACTGTTGATGGTAGACGGGCAGAAACCTCAACAGGAAGGTCTTGCGATCCAAATCGCTGGAACGCACAGGCTGGAAGAGCCTCAGGCACAAAACAAGATACCAGGGTTTTAAATTCTTATCTGGATAGGTTACAGTCGAAAGCTCAGGAGCTTCACCAATTAATGACAGTAGGGAACGAAACCGTTACGGCAGAAACAGTTAAAAATCGTTTTATCGGAAAAGCTATGCAATCACCGACTCTTGTTGCGGTTTTTGAAGATCACAACTTAAAAATGAAAAGCCTCATCGGAAGGGAATATGAAAGAAGTACCCTTCAGCGCTATGAGACCTGTTTGATGCATGTTAAAGATTTTATGCAATTAAATTACAATGTTTCAGATCTTCCCGTTGCAAATATCAACTTTACTTTCTTAGTCGATTTTGAATACTACCTTAGGAGCGTACGCAACTGTGGCAATAACTCTGCAATTAAATACATCAAAAATCTTGGCAAAATAGTCCGTGTATGTTTAGGTAACGGCTGGTTGGCTGTTGATCCGTATCTGAATTACAAGCCAAAACAGAATACGGTACACCGTGAGGTACTCACCAAAGAAGAGTTGAGTCGTATCAAAGATAAGAAGTTCAGTATGGAGCGGGTCGGTATGGTCAGGGATATGTTTGTTTTCAGCTGCTACACCGGTCTTGCTTATGTTGATGTATGTAAATTGAAACGTTCTGAATTGGTTAACGGTACAGATGGCAATTTATGGATATATACAAGCAGAAAGAAAACCGATACACTTTCACGGATTCCTGTGTTGCCAGCAGCTCTGTCCATAATTAAATCTTATGAAAACCATCCCCAGTGTATTGTTAAAGATACTTTGCTTCCAATGATGAGCAATCAGAAAATGAATGCGTATTTAAAAGAGATAGCAGATCTGTGTGATATCAGTAAGTCGCTTACTTTTCATATTGCCAGGCATACCTTTGCAACTACGATAACACTTAATAACGGCGTGCCAATAGAAAGTGTATCAAAGATGATGGGACACACCAGTATCAAAACAACACAGATTTATGCAAAGGTTTTGGATCATAAAATTGGTTCTGATATGCAGAAAATTATCGGGAAAGTAGAGTGATCTAGAGCTTTAGTGAGTAAGCGCTATATCGCATTTTTTGTCAATTCCATTATTAAAAAACCTTTAAATTAAAAAAGGATGCAACACTCGCTGTTGCATCCTTTTTATCTAAATTAACGCTCTCAATCTATGATTGATGCAAGGCTCTCACCCCTTGCTTTCGCAATATGTAAATATTAATTTACTGTTGCAATGCGGTTTGTTAATTAATTCACATTAATTATCATCTATTTCGGAGTCCTTGCGTTTAGCACGGAGGCTTTCTCTGATTTCTTTTAAAGCTTCGCTTATCGGTTTTGGGACAGTAGGCGGCAAAGGGTCAACAATAATCGGAGCTGATATTGTACTACTGACAATTGGTTTAATGTTCTTTTCTTCGTGAACAATCATGGACGGACTGTTTGCAATGACTTTAACCCTTGATGTGTCCATTTTATTTTCAGGATAATAAAAACGGACCTTGTTATCTTTGAGTTTTTTAAAAAATGGATCTTTATCCAAATAGTCGTCCGCTGTCCGGAGCCAGCCTCTTACTTTGACTTCATATGCGAATAGCCAATTTTCGGAATATAAATTATCCGCATTCAGCATCGATTTCCAAAGCGAAGTGTCCAGCCCCAGTGGAATCATTTTACTTCTTTTAAGATCCAGAACCATAAGCACGATAATCGCATTGGTGTTGCGGGAAACGTTTTCTGCTGCCTCTTTGGAAAGATTCAACCTTAAATTTTTAATTGTCCATAATCCCCAAGAAAGTTCAAACTCATGATCATGAAGGCAATGGAAAATAATGAACTCATTTAAGGCAATATCTAACAATGTCTGATCAATTAAATAGCCCCGCTGGAAAAAACTAGTCAAGATTTCACAACTGATCGAAATGGTTTTGGGTTCTTGTATGATTGCATTTAACAGTAATGCAACTAATATCCCAGTATTTTCCCTTTGAAAAGAGGTTGGCCTTATTTTGGAAAGAGCATAGGAAAGTACAGCCTCTTCTGGGTTATTTTTAGAATAATAAAATGCTTTATCAAAAAAAGAGATCAATTGTTTTCGTTGTAATCCTGGATCGTTTGAAAATCTAATCTCCTTCAGTTCTCGGTACCAGTTACTTTCCAATATTTCCGGTAATTCTATTACCGACTCTTTATTAGGGTTAAGTTCCAGCTCGTATTCCCTCAGTGCCTGATGCACTACGGAGCGAGCAGTCTCAACATCGCTGATTTGTTTAAAATACAGATAGTAATCATCAATAATCCGTACCCCTTGAAGATTAGGCAGCACTTTTTGCAAATGAATATCAATGGCGACAAGGATAATTTCCGATATGATCCTGCTGGTATCTGGACCAGTTGGAATTCCAATCGTCTGGGTATCCTGCAGGTTTCTGCTATCTGAATCCAACCCATTGCCAAAATGCTGAGTTCTCTTTTGTTCTACCTTTGCGACCGCTTTGGTATGTAGTGCCCAAGGGATGCTATGGGTGTAAATTGAATTATAAAAGCGGGTAATATCGATCTTTAGCAGAAACCGATTGCCGACGGATTTATGTAACCTGGCATCAATAAATTCATCAAAATTAAAACGCCTGATAGCCCTCAAGCCGCCCAAAGTCAATCGAGAAATTGAAATTTTGGATTTTTCCGTATGGACAATAATATCTCCCCAATGGTCAGTTATTGTTTTAGCCAGCTGAATATATTGTAAAGGATTTGGTATACCCAGATTTCTTCGGTAACCTCTACCTTTGGGGATAGAATAGGGTAGTAATTTGCCCACTTTCTTGTCGTGGATATGGCTGCCCAGATGTGATAACACTTTAGTAACAACTTTGCCCAAATCTACAGTGGAGAAAACGGGGGGGAGTTCTTCTGGGAAATAGCCTTTGCTCACCAGATCTTCTGTGGTAATTTTAACTTTCTTTGCCATTTAGTTGGTCATTAGACATCTAATTATTATTAAAATATCCCATGTCAGTTGTAAATAAAGTTCTTCATGTATTCCCTTAAATGTACACTTGTTATCCATTATAAGTGATAGGGAAAACTATCAGAAGTGAGGAAACTTCCAATACCTTGAAGAATTTTAGCTGCTGTTCTCTGGTTTTGGCATTGCTTATATATAATTTCCTTTATCAAATATTGAAGTGAGGCTGATAAATTAGCGAATTAAATTAATACTTTGGCATTGTAGTCTGTATATAACAAAAAAATAACGCCTCATTCCATAAGCCGATAGAATAGATAATAAATTTTACGATACTGCTTATATAGTAGGGAATGGAACCAATCGTTTCCCAAACGATCCAAGTGCAATTTCGTGGGATGATCTGCTCGGAAGGTTATGGCCAAATTTGCGCCCAATAACTTTGCAACTGTTTCCTGATATAAATTTAAAAAAAGACAGAAACTACAATATTTAGGTGGTTGGTAAAGCTCGAAAGAAAACATTTGTTGTTTTCTTTCGTTAAATTTAAACGGCTGCATCGAAAAATAACTGAAATTTAATTTTTATTTGATCCATTTCTGGTACGTAGTCAAGATTTAAAATTACCTTTGCATACTCTTAACAGCTTTCACATGAGTCAGTTCGATTATATAAAAGATATTGCCAAGTTTGGATTGGAGAATAACCAATCAAAGCTAATGGAAGCCCTTGGTGAATTGATAGAATACTCAAAAAATTCTAGAAAAATAAACTTTGCACTTCAGCTACAGTCGATCTTAAAAGATACCATCAGAGAAAACAGTGCGCCGGCATTAACTAAAGTCGGATCTGATCACAGCATCTCGAGGTTCGAAGACCGTGAACTTAATGAACTTATACTTGAAAAGCTTACCTCAGAATATAGACTGGAAAACTTGGTCGTTACGGATGGGGTGAAAGGGGAACTAGAAATACTGATCAAAGAGCATCAATCCTATGACTATCTGAAAAGTTTCGACCTTCCGGTTTCAAATAAAATTTTACTGCACGGCCCTTCGGGCTGTGGGAAGACATTGGCATCCTATGTGATCACGGGCGAGCTGAAAAAAATGATGATTGTGGTAAATCTTGGGGCCATTGTATCCTCTAAGTTGGGTGATACAAGTAAAAACCTGGCAAAAATTTTCAGGAGGGCGGCAAGTGAGGACTGTATTATTTTTATAGATGAGTTTGATACGCTAGGGAAAATCAGGGACTACAACCAAGACCATGGTGAGATGAAAAGGGTTGTAAATACTATCCTGCAGTTATTTGACTATCTACCTCAGTCGAGTATGGTAATTGCTGCAACCAACCAGAAGGATATGCTGGATCCTGCATTACTGAGAAGGTTTGATGCCAGCATCCAGTTCAATATTCCTGATGAAAAACAGATCAGGGCACTTATTGATCTGACTTTGGTGAAAGGGAACTATGAATTTGATAAGCCAAGAAGCCTCAACAAAATTGTCAAGGCCTCATTTGGGTTATCATATTACAGCATACAGAAAACGCTGATCACTGCAATCAAGAGGAGCCTATTGGAGAACAAGGATCTTGCCCTTAAACTTCGTGCTGTTATTAATATGGACAAATGGCTTGACCTTGTTAAACAGGAACAGATCGCGCTCTCTAGAGAACTGGTTTAAGCCTCTGCTTCCAAATCTCCTTCCGCCTCATTAATATTGATTACCTGATTTACTCCTATTATATCGTTATACAGCTTTCCTGTAAGACGTCCTACTGGGACATTCTCCTCAATGGTGATTACCATTGAAAATGGATGGGCATGATCGTAGGAATTGGCAAGATTGGGCAATAGTTGTGAAAGAATGCGGCAGTTAATCCCGATCTTAAATGTGCCATTTTCATCGATTAGCTCTTGTTTATTCACTACAAATGATATTTTTTGGGTATTGGTCGGTGCAACCGGTTTTGCGCGGTATCTTCCGTTCTGAGACCAGCTCATTGAGCTCTTCAATAAAGAATCTAGGTCTTCGTTTCTGGTTAAGATCTGATTTGGCGAGTGGTTTTTGAAGAATGAAAAGGCCATGTGTATCGGACAGTATACCATTTGATTGTCCATAACAGGTCTGAAGCTAAAACAGAGCGTAGCACTTATCTTTAAAAGGCCGTTAGTCTTTCCAAGATTGTCTTCGACTAGATATTCAGGAAAGTGCAATGGAAAGACCGCTAATTTTTCCGGTTCAATTTCATCCTCTATTAAAAAGGTAATTCTATTATCTTCAGAATCGAGGCTTTTTCCATCATCAACAAGCCCATGACCGACGATCTTGTTAAGCAATGGTTGATGATGGCTTTCAAACCTGATCTTATCTGTACTGGCTCCATTGACAATTAGTGCTTTTATTGACTGTGTTCTGATTCCAGGATATCTTTTTTGGATTCGAGCTGCGATGTTTGCAACCAGTGGTGCTGAAAAACTTGTTCCAAGTCCGGAATAGAAACTTTCGGTTGGGTCGGCTGATAGTACATCCATTGATGCATTCACATCTTGCCCAAAAAACTGACCTCCGGGCCCGAATTCATAGTCTCCCCCATATTCGATTACGTCCGGGCGAAAGAACCTTTTGTTGATCTTAGTAACGGGATAAAGAGATGAGAGGTCGATATGGCTTTTTCTTGTGTAGAGTGGTGGGAACTCCAGTGCGGTGGAGACACCTCTATGGGCACCAACTTTGAGTGAATGGGATGCCGCCCCTACAATGATATTATTCATCGATTCGGCCGGTGAACAGATATTGGTACACTCTTGATCAAAGTAGGATAGGTTATACGTTGCGTTCACATTGCATGCATCCGGATTGTTGGCGGTACAGATACAGATAAGACAGTCATTTTCGTGTGCAAACTTATCAAGTTCAAATGCATAGTGGGAAGGGTTCTCATTGATCAATTTATGCTGGCTGAAACAGATGGTTAGGACAAAGACCTTAAGGTCAGGATATTTTGCTTTCGCGGCTGTTAATACCGATATTACTGCTGACTGCGAGATGTAGCCGTAGTTATCATCCAATATCTTCATGGATAGCAGTTTTGCATCAGAAGGGATCTCGCCAATATAGTTCAGTCTATAGGCATTTCTCCCCAATGCGGCCAGTGCAGCAACCCCAGTTCCGTGCCCCTGTCCACCATCGATGTTGTCAACATAGACCGGACTGCCAGTGAGGTTGAATTCTGTATCATCCAGCAGAATAGATGCTAAAGGGGTAAGATTACTTATTCCGGTATCTAGGATGCCAATTATGGGTAAATCTTCGTCTGAATTTGAAATTTCAAAACCGTATGACCTCTCGGGTAAATTAAGAATATCGGGTCTGATAACTGTGGCCATACCTGAGGTAACACTTAGAACAATGTCAAAATTCTTTGCAATTTCGAGCGCTTGGTCAACACTTGCGTTATAAAGTTCAAGGTTGGTGTCACCCTCCACAAATTCAAGCCCTCTTTCGAGTAGATATTCTCTTAGATCTCCCACTATTATCTGGCGCTCTTTATAGTCCAATGGAAATTCTACCAGCTTTACATTTAGCAATCCAGTATCATTGTCATGTCTGATAATGTCCCCGGTCGAAAACAGTTTAAAGGATTTGATATACCTTATCTTTCCTATATAATTTAAGTTGTCATTTTCACCAGACTCTTTCTTTACGAAATTGTCTATGTTGTCTAAGAAAGTGTCAAACCTATCCCTATTGACAACTGCGAAAAGGATTTCGTGGTTGAATTTGGAAAATTCTACTCCCATTAGACCACAGTCATTTATCCAAGGCTGGAAATATTTCTGGACATTGAACTGGCCAAGAAAAGTGATTCTGATATATTCGAAATGTTCGGAAACTCCTAGATTTTGGTTTCTTTCATTAATACGTATTTCCTGGTCGTTTTCATATTTTGTTAAATAAGTTCTAAAACGGACCGCCGTCTGTGTTAGGTCGGGTTTATGAGCTTTGCCTACAGGTTCGTCTTCATCATTGGGATTACCATAATTAAAAACCAGTTTTATAGGGTTTTCTCGCTGCTGCTTACTGTCCAGCTGAACGTGGGGTTTGAGAGCCATATTTAATTAGAATATTATTTGGTAATCTACGAGTAAAATCCATATACTAAATAATGAATTTTAGAGATTGACAATTTTCTTGATTATTCTCAATAGGAATCATAGCAATTAAATGATTACTAGGATCGTTGACTTTCTGTCTCTTGGAAATATTTTCATAGATAAATTAATTTATAGTATCAATATAAACAAACTTGGTATATTTGCTATTCTCTGACTAATCCTAATAACACTGTATATTTACAAGGTAGATTTTTAAAGTCTTGCACTACATGGACGGGAGACTAAAAATGATCATTTACTTAAACAGTAACTCGCCCGAATTTATTTGTTGTTTTTGAGTTATAATACTAGAATTAGTCTATATCTTCTGAATGCTATTTTTGACGGAAATGCTCACTAACGCTTTAAAATTCTTTAATTCAGGCCTTTATATATGTGTTAGTAAATAAATTAACACCTCGATGCTCCTATACTCTTTTAATATTTTTCCAATAACCCAAATCTTGCTGATTTCAAAAACGACTCTGATTTTACAGGGATTTGATAAGAGTTTTTATTGCATATCTGATTATTCAGCTCGACTTGTCGAAAAATCTCGATGGTATCTCTTAAACTGCATTAGTGTGGGATACGGTAAGCGAATTTCTTTATCCTTTAATGAGAAACAATAAAATAATTAGTTTGGAGTTTTCCTTAAAAGCCGTTTCGGTTTAAATGCGATTACAAATTCACTACCAGGATGTCAGACCTAGCAATTGAAAGATTAGTAAGGTTTTATTTCACTTCTAGCCCAACATAAATTATTCTGGAAAAAATTCTCTTATTGAACATCCCAAAATATCGGCGATTTTCTTTAGATGGTTTAGATTGTACTTATCGTCTGTACTTGACCGCTCAACGTTTCCTACAAATTTTGGATTAAGATCCATTGCAACCGACAATACTGCCTGAGTTAAGCCGGCTTGAATTCGTTTCTCCCTGACCCTATCAATTACATATTGTTCTATTTCGGTTAGCTGTGGCATTTATTGCTAAGAAAGGAATAAATAAAAAATATTTACCGCGCTATAGCACTCTTTTTAAAATTATTATTTATATTAGCACAAATAAAAAACTAATTGTAAGAGTCTTGCGGTTACAAAATCTGAAGCCGTCAACGCAAGACAGCAGAAAAATACCATATCTATGGCTCGATGTGCTATATTTGCACATCCGCATAGATGTGGGATCTGCTGTAAATCCATGTTGACTTAAGGCTTCAGAAACTTTTATGTAACCATGGGCTGGCAGATCCCACATTTATGATTCTAGTCATCCTGAGACTCGTTTAATAGAAATTTAAATGAGATCATATGAAAACACCAACCTTATCAGTTGAATTTCGACATGGGACAGCGTTCAGTAAACTTGTAAGTGAACTGTCGGAGAAATTTCAGCCTCTCCAGATCTTTTGTTTTTACAAAAGAAGTTCTCAGGAAAAAAAACTTAGCTGTTTTGTTAATGAACATGCCAGTTCAAATCATGAATATGGCCTCTTACTGGTTACCGCTACAGCAACACGCATTGACTACGAAGTGCAGGATTATGTTAATTCACAATTTACTGCTCGCACCATCACGGTTATCTGTCATGGCAATCAGTCCATATGGGAGGCAATAGATGCCAATAGCCGATTTTTTAAAGCGATTTTTACCGATGGTGAACTTTTGTACAGCCATGACGGCCTACTTATAAGGCCTTATGTTCAGCCTTACGATCCTGTAAACTGTGGGAGAAAAGCACTAAAGCATTATAACCATAGAATGCCTTTAGCAGAGGGATTTTTGACAGGTGCTGCGCAATGCCTCGCATCAGAAAGCTATAATATCTCAGTTTTTATGCTGCACCAGACAGTTGAACAGCTATGTATCCTTTTGATCAGGGTGCACATTGCCTATCGGTCTGAATTCCATAACCTGAGCAGGCTGCTCCGTCTTTGCCAATCTTTCTCCGAGTTACCACAGAAATTTTTTTTCGAATCAGCCGAATCACGAAGATTGTTTGAAGTCCTTTCCAGAAGTTATTCTGCTGCAAGGTATAAAGATGATTTCTCGGTCTCACGGAAAGATGCAGCAAGCCTGTTTACACTGATAGAATCTTTCGCTGCAGTTGCAAAATCGATGTGTGAAAAAAAAATAGAAATGCTTGAAGAGCAGGCCACCTCTTTTGATCTTGCAGGGCAAACAGCGCAGTTGAGTCCTGAGATCCTGGCTACAGAAAATTAGACTATAAAACCTTATTCAATATTTATTGCGATGGAAAACCTAATCGAAAACCACACAAAACACAGGATCGTTTATCTCGACAATGATGAGATTGCTGAACCGTGCAAAGTCATAAGCCTTTTTTTTGATGTGTGCTCGCTACCTGAGCATCTCGATATACTGAGAGAGTGGCGTGATGACGTTGCTTTTGGAACCGGTCACACAAGAAAAAGAAGTCCGGACATCCTTCTTTACGATTATGAACTGACCGTTAGGCTCATCGAGGCAGCATGGCTTTTAAAAGGCCAGAAAATGAGAAAACTAAATGTTAGTAAGGAAAATAATAAGGTTGCAAAATGGTATATCAGAGCAGAGAAAAAAAAGTTTGGCCATTATCCCGGAACCCTTGATCTTAGGGAGACATTAAAACCCTCATTGGTATTGAAAAATATTTTCAAACCTTATAACGTAACCGAATACCGAAAAATCTTGAATAAGTGGCTTTATGATGCGCTGAGTATGAATTTCTTGGAAGAAAGCCATTCAAAGTATGAGGTTATAACCGTTTATGAACAACTGGTGAAACTGTTTGAAGCCATGTGGCTGATCAACCAACGGTTAAAAAATATAGGTTAGCCGTCTGCTTCAGGGAGTAAGCATCTACCGTAATAGTTCTGAAGCAATAAAGTTCTTGCAATTTCTATTGCAATATTTTAAGAAAATCTACCCTGTTTCATCAATAAATTTTCCTGAACAATGAGAGCTGTCGTCGTAAACAGCGAGTGGTGAACGGGTGGGTGGGGTAGTGAGCTGGCAGTTCACAGGCCGCAAATGCGCGGTGGGGAATCCGGTCGATATTCTGAACGGTTTTTATCTGTTAAGCTCCTGACTTTGCCCACGTCGCTTTTTTCTTTTCCTTTTTTCAGAGACCCCAATGGAATTGGCCTCTTGAACAGAAAGATAAATAGGCTCCATCATCAACTGCGCAAAACCGGAAACCCTTTTTTCAGCTACCTTCAGCATCTGACTTGCAGAGCTGAACAGGCCCGCTGCGATTTCCTTGGCCAGTTCATTCACTATCTGACGTTGTTCTCTTTGCTTTGCAGGACCCGTTTCCAAAAGGGCCAGTTGCTCCTTCTGATCAACACTGCCGTTTTTCAGGATATTGGCATAGGAAAATGTTTCGCCCAGTTTCCTATCAAAAGCAAATAGTCCATCAAAAAGAGTTTCACCCGACTGCTTGAAAGCCACGCGGTCAAACTGGCCAAGCTTTTTTGAATGCTCTATATTTTTTCCCCTGGAATTGTTCATCGGACTGAGCTTGATTCTATTGGATACGTCTCTACGGCTAACGATGATCTGGATGTGCATCTGTTTGCCAGCTTTGATTTCCCCCCGTTTTTTCTCCCCGCTGATGACCTCTTTGTCTTTATAGGTATAATACCGGTTATGTTCTATCTTGCCAAACCACAAAAGGTCTTTCGACGAGTTGATTCCTTCACGCTTGAAGTTCTGGGCATACCCATCCATCACTTTTTCAGCGTATAGCTTTAAGCGCTCTTTCATTCCTTCCTTTCCAAATTCTTTTAACAGGTATTTTAATTCCTTTTGACTTGGGCTGATGTTGATCAGGAAAAACTTTGCATCCGTTTTACAGAGTTTTGCGTTATTGCTATCGATGACATTCCTGACCTCATAAGGTGCAATGGCCTGCGAATTATTGTTGAACCAATACTCAGGCTCATCCATTTCATAAAGCCTGTTTTCCTTTTCCAGATAACTGACCAGCTCCCTGCTGCTACCCTTATTATTTGCGGTAACGCTGTCGGTGATATTGATGTACATTCTAAAGCAGGTCTATCTGTTTTAGGAAGCGACCGGCCAGGTCTTCCTTTTCCCTGGATGAGCTCATCATACCCAAAGTATCCCGTTCCCTGATATAGCTGTTCAGGATAAACAGGAATTTTTCTTTCAGCCTGCCCCTAGTTTCAGATCTACCGATCATGCCAGCCACAGCCGTGTTAAGGGCAGTGAGCATTTTCACCTGATCCTGTTGGTTTGTAATGACCAGTTTATTATGCCTCAACACCTGTTGATCAAAGCAGTCCCTAATCTCTTTTAAGCTTTCGGCTATCCAGCGTCCATCTTTTTTGATGGGGATAAGCAGATCTTTTTCCTGCGTCCTGATAAACCCAATATATTCCTTCTGTCCTCTAAGTATCGTATTCTTTAAAAGCTCGTCATTGAGATCAAGCGGATCTTTTTTGCTGCGGTAGAAATAATCAAGCATCTGCGAGAATACCTGCCGCTTGGACCTCCCTAGTTTCAGTGCTATCTTTTCGAATTTGGCATCATCCTGAACCGAATACTTTACCGTTCTTAAAGTTTCTTTCATTGCATCTGATTTTTTTAAAAGCCAGGATCAATACCAAAAAGAAAAGTGACTTCGCTGGCAGTAACGGGATCATAGCTCGGTCTGTAAGTAATAAAACCCCGTTTCACAAGTTCCCTCATGCATTTATGATAGGTAAAAAAGGAGCGGATTGCAGATAGCTGCATCAGTTCGCGCCTGGTCACCCTAAAAGACTGCAGCCCACCCTGCAACCTGCAACAGAATACCATTGCAGCAAACAGACTGGTATGTGTTGGCAGTATAGTATCACTGTTGCTGCACTTTGTCAAAAAATCCCGCTGTACAAGATCAGTATCGATCATAGGTTTTCCCCCCTTTCCAGTAATCTTTCAATATCGCCATAGGAATAATAGTGAATGCCGCCTATTTTCCGGAATGGGATAGTCCCTTTGATCCGCAGGGATTGTAAGGTTCCCGGTGAGATATGCAGCAGCTCCCTTACCTGCACGCTCCTGAGCCAGCGATTTTTCGGATGATCGTTTGTGCCAGCAAGGTTTAATTTCTTCAGTTCTGAAAAAAGTTCGGACTTAAATAAGGCAAGATCCTCTTTGGTAATCAAATCAAGTGTAGTCATAAGTTTAATATTTTGAAGATTTATCGATTTCAATAACCTCCATTGTGTAAGATGTTTTAAAGTTAGGGTAGGCAGCAGCAACATTATGGGTACTCCTTAGGTACTACCTATGTTTTTACGTTGGCTAAAGGCTTATTTTTACCTTGATGAGCACAATCAATGTCTTCTCAGATAAGATAACAGGTTAATTTTATCTAACACACCGGACGTAGGAAAGCGACACCTTAAGTACATTCAGTATGTTGCATATAACTCATTGAGGCATTCCTATGGGAATTCCCTTTTCGTAACTGATAGCACCTTAACAATAGCGGAGAACCCTTGGAGGGTTCTCTCAACCCCGTTTGCAGCGCAGACGGCAAGCAAAGTAGGGCTCTGCCCAACTTCCGCTTGCTCCTTTTCTGAAATGAAAAAGGACTATTTGCACGATCCATAATGCACTCAGAGTGTCAGTTCCAAAGTTTATAAGGCTGTATATGTAGATATCCAACTATATAAACATCCATAAACTGTTTTATTCCGGTTCGGACCACCAGACCAGACTCCCTTTCTGTGGATGATAAGAGGGCTGGTATGTGATATACTTTAAGGCGATCAGTTCTCTTATGTACTTGTGATACGTCGCAATCGAAGCTACCTTAGAGTAGGCCATCAGTTTTCTCCTTGTAACTGAAAATGGCTCTCGAAAACCGTTATGCTGGCAGCATATAAATATTGCAGTAAGGATACTGATATGGGTGGATAGCAATCTGCTATCTGATTCCAATCTTGCAATCGTCGAAATGCTGAAACCTTCCTTTACTATAGTTTCTTCGTCAATCATGGATTTCCCTCAAGCAGCTCGGTTATATCCTCCATCTTATAATACATCATTCCGCCGATCTTAGTGTATCTCAGCGTTCCGTTGATGCGAAGATTCTGCAAGGTGCCTGGTGAAATGTTGAGCAGCTTTCTGACATCAGCGCTCTTCAACCATTGCCTGTTTTCTGGCTGTCCCGGTCTAATGAGCTGCCTGATTTCATTAAGCATTTCAGTCTTAAGATTCTTTAAATCCTCTTTTGTGATTAGTTCTACATTCATTGCTGTTCCTCCTTAACCAATTTTAAAAGCCGCATGATTATATTGCTGCCTTTTTTCTGGAACAAAGAAATGGAGGTGGAATGTTTTTTCGTTACCACCCGGAACCGTATGGTAATTTGATGAGTTATAAGATTAAATTTTATTGGAATAAAATTCTCGAATATGAGTTGATAGCAATTAATGCATTTTGATTGCCTATAGAGCTAAGATTTTTTAATTTCTTTTTTTACCCCTTTTATCTCAAAGAGATGTTGGTCAGCTGGAATGGCAGATGAGCGGCTGCCGGGGTTCCGCCTGTCCTTTGGGAAATAACGTCGTACACGGTTAAAGTCAATCTCTTCGTGGTCCTCACGGAAATACTTGCATATAAGTTTGACCCAAACAATGGGGAATTCCGCAAAGACTATTTCCTTGTTCGTGGGAAGTTTGATGTCCTGCATCTGGATACAGAGGTCGAGAAAACTCAAGAGCCGGCCTTTAGGGATATTTATATACTGTCTGGTCTCAAGCTCTGTTGCCTTTTTAAGTTCGGATTTTAACTGCGATATTTGTTTCCTGAGTGAAATGATTTCTGATTCCTGATAAGAAATTACTTCATCGTTGGACTTATGGACATTCCATTGGTCGAGCTGCATTAGAATCGTTGTAAATGTTTTGAGATGTTGTAATTCCCATTGTGTCCTGACATGGTTTTTCGAATATATGTCTCTGCCGCCCAACACCTTCAGCTGCCTTTCGATAAGTTCTCAAAGATTTCTAAAGAAAAGCTCCTCACTAGCGCTGACGTTATTGGCTAAATAGTAATGCAAATGATGACGGTAAAATTCTTTCAGCCTGCTTTCCGGTACCGTAAAAATTCTTTTGAAAAGATGTTTTAAGAAGTGGCGGCGGTCCCAGGTGAGTGGGTTACCAATATTCATTGTGTCTTTAGAAAAATCAAAACGCTCGCGCGGTTTGAAATAAATGATGCTCATGCTTTATGGTTGATTCAGAGCAGGATACGAAGGAAATATGCTGATGTTTTTCTAGATAAATTCCAAAATATTGAGTTTGGTCACAAAAAATGATGTGTTCGTGTAAAATTTTTTCGTTTATTTTTTCTAACAAGTTAATTCGTGACATCTAAATAATTTAAATATGTACAGATATATCGCTCAGAACTTTCACTATTTTCCCAAATCCATTCCTGTCTACCTCCAATCGACAACTTCTAAACAGGAGTAATATTTCGCGAATCTTTTTAAAGGCTTAACCCAAACCGGTCAACAAAATTGCAGTAGGATTAGTTTGTCCAAATAAAGGCAGGCTAACTGTTCTGGTCTCATTTATTGATTAGTTGGTTCACTCTCAGTTTTAATCCAAATCTAAACTAACATGAATTTGTTTAATTCTGCCCTTATCAGGGTACTTATGCTGTCGATTATTGTCGGCATTTTCACGAAGCCTGCCTTGGCCCAACTGAATCAGCCCAGTGTCTCCACGGACATGGTTTCCATTCTGACCCCTTCTCCAAATGCCGCATCCTTAGGTAAATTTTTAGAAGTTCCTGTAGGTGAATATACTGGTGTTCCAAATGTAGGGATACCGATGTGGCAGATTAAGGATGGTGATATCAGTCTTGATATCAGCTTATCTTATCATGCCGGAGGGATCAAGGTAGATGATATAGCCTCATGGGTCGGGGCAGGTTGGTCCTTAAATGCCGGTGGCACAATAAGTAGGGTAGTGAGAGGCTTGCCAGATTCTTACGGGACTACGCAGACTATAAATAATTTTGTTAACAATCAGATGAATACTGAAACCAGAGATGCGTTTTTGTTAGGCGTCTACCGGGGGACTACAGATTCAGAACCGGATCTTTATCATGTAAGTGTAGGTGATTTAAGCTTCAGCTTTTTTGAGGATGGTTATTCAAACTTTAAATTGATGCCAGCAAATCCCAATATCAAAATTCAACGTGATATTAATGGGATTGACTGGATTATTACCAGTGGTACGGGTGTAAAGTATAAGTTTGGTCAAAGGGAATACTCTGAAAGCGATTCCCGTTTTCAGGGACAGGGTGCCATGAGCGATGGCGCATATTTTTTCGATGCAACAAGTTGGTATGTGACAGAAATTGAGGATACAAAGATGAACAAGGTAAATTTTGTTTATACATCCCATAATCTCAATTACCTTACTAAAGGAACGGAAAAAGTTAAGATTCCTGAGACAATATTGAATGAATGCCAGAAATATACTGAATACAGTTTCAATTATAACCTGGTTACTGCACAAAAATTGCAGTCGATTACTTTTAGGAACGGAAGTGTTAATTTTTATGAAGGCGCTGCCAGGCTTGATTGTAACGGAGACAAGATGCTTGATCGCATTGAGATATTGGGCGCTGACAATTCGTTGCTTAAACGGTTTAAATTCTTTACAAGTTATTTTGAAAACAACAATTCAGGGACTGGTGGGATTAACCTCTATGCAGATATGGACCACAAGCGCTTAAGGTTAGATTCGCTGCGGGAGGAATCTGAAAGTATCGTTAGCAAACCATACGGATTTACCTATTATTATGGGCAGGGTCTTCCGTACAGGAATTCGAATGCGCAGGATCATTGGGGATATTATAATGGAGCCAATAACAATACATCAGTTTCCTATTATGAGCAGCTCAATGGGCTGAGAAAAGGTGCGGATAAAAATGCAAATGAAACTGCTTCCATTGAGTGTAGCTTGAAATCTATTACCTATCCTACGGGAGGGGTTACTGAGTTTGAGCTGGAGGGGAATAAGCTTATGACTATGGATAACAGTATGTCAGACCAGGAATACTATCTGGCCGCTTTTGCGGGTAACAATGACAATACAAGCACTGATTTTTACCTCGAAAAGGATTTTACAGTGCCTGCGGAGTTGGGTACCGTGAATGCTACTGTCAGGTTTTTTACTGAAGGGGTCAGTCCCAATTGTTCCTGTACGGTATGGGGCAAGGTTGTTAAACCTGATAATACCGAAGTAGGCATTATCAATGGTACAATTCTTTCTCTGCCTCCTGGAAACTATAAACTTAAAGTTGATATGATCAATGAATATGCAGGTAATCCATATGTTTATTTTCAGATCTTTTTGGTCACCAGGGTGAATCAGAATATTTCTCAACCCATAGAAATCGGCGGGCCGGGTTTAAGGGTAAGGAAAATAACTAAAAAAAGCCTTGTTGGACCAGATATGGTTGAAGTATTCAATTATAACGACCCGGTTACAGGAAAGTCATCCGGCCAGGTCGGAAACATACCAAACTATGTTTATCAGACCAATATTGCCTCAGGATCAGGATGGTACTCAGATTATACCTGTACATTCAGGGTATATAGCTCAGTATCAAATTCCACCCTGGTCAATACTAAATCATCCTATCTTGGCTATTCGATTGTTACCAGGTCATTTAGCGGCCCTACAGATGTTGGAAAGATCGTGTCGAGGTTCAGTAATTTTACTGAGGCGAATGATATCAACAGCACGAGTGGATTTCCATTTCCTCCGAATTCATCACAGGACTGGAAACGTGGACTACTTTTGAGTAAGGAAGTATTCAAATCAGGCAATTCGCCAGTCAGGAAAGAATCATATAGATATACGATCCTCCCTGGCTCATCAACGACATCTTATGGAGTAAAAGTCGGGCCAACCACACAAATGAATTTTAGTGCCAGTAACCAGGTTATCTTAAATGCACTCTACGCTGCGACCTATCCAGTTTCAACAGATAAATATGCTTTGGTTGCCGATACGACTGTTGAGATAAACAATGGGCTCGAGAATAAGGTTACGACAGATTACGGGTATTCAGCAACTGGGTTTAATATCAATAAGGTTGAACGGAATGACAGTGACGGTAGTACAAGTATCCGATATCTTTATTATCCGATGGATTACCTGGCCAATTCAGGCTCGTCTACATTATTGGGAGCAATGATCGCTTCCAATATGCTGGATAACCCAGTTGAACAGATCAGTGTTAAGAAGAGCGGCGGTTTGGAAAAGATGATTGATGGTGCCATGAATGAGTACGGATATGACATTATCGGGCAGGATAAGGTTTTTTCATTACGACGTGTATTGACCGCAGACAAGCTCAGTATGAACAGTGGGGATAAGTATGATTTTTTACATATCCCGGCCCACTACAGAGAAAAAATTTCCTATCTGTTCAACGATAAAAACGGGAAACCGAGAACGGTTAGGTTAAACGGTGGTCCCACTTCAAGCTTTTTGTACGGTTATAGGAACCAGTATCCTATTGCAGAGATTAAAAATGCTGATTATACTATAATTGAAAGTATTCTGGGTGGACAATCAGCGGTGGAAGCCTTTAACAATCAGGCCAACCCAGACCAGGCTACCATCGATAACCTTCTCGCTCAATTGCGCGGGTCTCCCTTGCTAAAGGATTCTGAGGTTGCAGGCTATACCTACAGGCCTTTGGTAGGCATTACGAGTACGACTGATGCGAAAGGTATGCTGACAACTTATGAATATGACGGCCTGCAACGGCTTAAAGCTGTCAGGGACTTGGAAGGGAATATAGTTAAACAGTACGATTATCATTACAGACAACCATAAAGACTTAATTATGAAAAAGATTATATTTTCAATGCTGTTGCTTTCTGCAACGGCAGCAGGTGCGCAGACAAAGTCTTCTCAAACTCAATCAGAAGCTGCTCAGAGGCATGGACAGGTTAATTTTTACCGGAAATCTCTGGCCGTTGATTCTACAAAGGCAGAACAGGTGGCACAGGTCCAGGAGAGTTATAAAAAAGCATTGGGTTTGGTCGTAGCGGATACCGCCATGAACGAAGAGGGAAGGCGTGCAAAGATAGGGCAGTTGATCGCGGAAAAGAACCGGCGGCTGCGCTTGCTCCTGAATGTATCCCAGCAGCAAAAGCTGATCCCCTCTACCGAACGTGAACCTGTTAAGACGGTTAAACAGCCTTAGTGCCTACTTTTTCATTGTTTTACAAAGTATTAAAACGCATCCATGAAATCTAGATACCTCTTTTTACGGACGCTTCTGCGTACCGTGCTTTCCCTGCTCCTGTTCTGCCTGTTTTTGCCCAGTGCATTCTCGCAGTCTGGAGCAATGTACAGTGCCTACCCTATTGTGATAAATTCTTGTGGTCCAACGAATTTTTCGGACCTGAAAAACAACGCTGCTTATGCAAATAATTTTGGTCAGCAGAGTCCGGAGATCTGGTATATGTTTACCCTTTCCCAGGCCACCAATGTCAACATTTCACTCTGTGGGAGCAATTTTGACACTTATCTGCACCTTCTGGACCAGAACCAGTCTGTGATAACCAGTAATGACGATAATGGTATACTCTGCACGGGGACGCGGTCCTCGATCAGTCAGATACTGGGTGCAGGGACCTATTATATCGTAGCAGAAGGTTATTCCACCAATACCGGAGATATTGCCCTGAGCGTGGACATCCAGGGGAGCGGCCAGGCTGCTGCGGGCTCTGGAATGGCTGGCGCCATTGATATGGGAACTTTCAGCGGCACAGGTACTTTCAGTGATTCGAGGAGCAATACGGATGCCTGCCTGGGCAACAACTTGGGGCAGCCAAGTAATGATATTTTTTACAGGTTTGTGCTGACCGGTACTTCAACGATTGAACTGATGCACTGTGGCAGCGGTTTTGATACATACATGCACCTTTTGGATCAGTGGGGCTCGGTGATTACATTTAATGATGATAATTATACTTCTCCGGTATGTCCGGGCAATCAGGCATATATCCAGACAACACTTCCGGCTGGCACTTATTATGTAGTGTCAGAGGGTTTTAGTACTGCCTCAGGGGTTATCAGTACAACCATCAATGTTGGTGGTGGAGGTTCTTCGGGAGCACCGGTCATCTCCTATACGAGCCCTTCCAGCCTTCAGGTGGGGGTGGTTGCAAACCTTTCTCCCACCAACATGGGTGGAGCGGTTTCTTCCAGTATAACTGCGGTTACCTTAGCGGCAGGTTCTGGTGGGTTTAACAATCCACTGGGAACAGCTGTTGATGGGCAGGGCAATATTTATATTGCCGATGCTGGCAACCATAAGATCAGAAAGATAACGCCTTCAGGTGCTGTGAGTACGCTTGCAGGTTCAGGTATCGCGGGCTATGCAGACGGTACGGGCAGCAGCGCCCAGTTCCAGCATCCTTCTGCGCTTACTGTCGATGCATCAGGAAATGTTTATGTTTCCGACCAGCAGAACCATAGGATCCGGAAGATTAGTCCTTCAGGCAACGTAACGACAGTTGCAGGTGCTGGCTATGCAGGGTATTCGGATGGTAATGGTACTTCGGCAGTCTTTAGCAGCCCGATAGGACTGGCGCTGGATGCTTCGGGAAATCTTTATGTCGCAGACTACAGTAATAATAGGATCCGTAAGATCACACCATCTGGCGTGGTGAGTACTTTTGCGGGGAGTGGTTCGGCCGGCCTTTCCAATGGCAGCGCCCTGGCGTCAAGTTTCCGTAATCCCATGGGTATTTCATTCGACGCTTCTGGCAACCTGTATGTTGCCGACCGTCTGAACCATTCCATAAGAAAAATTACCCTTTCGGGAACGGTAAGTACCGTTGCTGGCACTGGTTATGTTGGATATGCTAATGGCAGTGGAACAGCTGCGAGCTTCAATTATCCTAACGGGGTAACCTCTGATGCTTCAGGTAACCTTTATGTTGCCGACCAGCTGAACAATGTAATCAGAAAAATCAGTATATCAGGAACTGTAAGCACGCTCGCAGGGAGCGGTAGTGCTTCGACGGTGGATGGCACGGGCTCGTCCATCAGCTTCAATTCCCCTTACGGACTGAGTATTGATGCTGGTGGCACATTGTATGTCGCCGAAAGTGCTGGTAATTCGGTACGTAGGCTGAGTACAGGTGCTTATACAATCAGCCCGGCGCTTCCGGCCGGCCTTAACTTTGATGCGGCAACAGGCACGATCAGTGGAACACCGACCGCTGTATCACCGATGACGGTCTATACGGTTACCGCTTACGGAAATTCGGGCAACGGAATAACATCCCTTTCATTGGAAGTAACCTCTGGCGGGATATGTGTGACACCGAGCCAGGACCAGAATTATATTATAACCTATATCCCAAGGGAACCGAATATGACAACTGTCGCTTCGGTGGTTTCATCTAGTTGCAACAAGGATCTGGTACAGACGAGTATCGGATATTTTGACGGACTCGGTCGGCCGGTGCAGGATGTACAGGTGAAAGGCAATGGCTCGGGTGACCATGATATCGTAATGCCAAAGGCTTATGATGAATATGGACGGGAACGTTTCAGCTATCTGCCCTATGAGAGTAGTTCGGGCAGCGGGGCTTACAGGCCTCTGGCAACAAGCGAGGTTATTTCTTACTATGCTGGCCAGCCCTCGGGAATGTCTACCGCATTCTCAACGCCTTTCTCAGAGCGCCGTTTCGAGGCAAGCCCTTTGAGCCGGGTGCTGGAGCAGGGGGCACCGGGTAATAACTGGCAGATCGGCACGGGCCATACGGTACAGAGCGGCTATGAAACCAATACTGCTGGTGAGGTAAACCGCTGGGAGGTATCGGGTACGGGTGCAAGCGTTGTTGCATCTTATAGCGCTGGCACATTGATTAAGAGCAGGACGACAGATGAGAACGGGCACGAGAGCCTGGAATACAAGGACCTACAGGGTAAAGTGGTGCTGAAACGTGTACAGTCTGATGCAGGTTACCTCTCTACTTATTATATCTATGATGACCTGAACAACCTGCGTTTTGTGGTTCCTCCGAAAGTAAGTGCTGGTACGTTCGATGAAAGCAGTACTGTTTTTTTACAGTACATCTACGCCTACCGTTACGATGGGATAAACAGGTTGGTTAAGAAAAAAATCCCTGGTAAAGGCTGGGAAAGCATGGTGTATAACAAGTATGACAGGTTGGTTGCCACGCAGGATGCCAAGCAGTCAGCATTAGGGCTCTGGACTTTTACCAAGTACAATGGCGTGGGTAGGGTGGTACAGACCGGTGAGACCACCGATGGACGCGACCAGGGCGCGCTTACCGCATACGTGGAAGGCTTTGCCGGCTGGGAAACTTTTAACAACACTTTAAGTGAAGGTTATACAAACGTAAGCTGGCCGACCAGCTGGAACAAACTTTACCAGGTAAACTATTATGATGGTTACACGTTTCCAAACCATCCTGGCAGTGCCTACAATAGTGCTGCCAGCGAGGTTACCCAAACGATGACTAAAGGGCTATTGACAGCGAGTAAAATAAGGAATCTATCTACTGGTGTTATGCTCTGGACAGTGATGTATTATGATAATAAAGGGCAGTTAAGGGAAAGCATTTCGCAGAACCATGTTGGCGGGACTGATAGGATGATAAACACCTATAACTTTACCAGTGCGGTTACAGCCAGCGTACGCACACATAGCAGCACATGGGAACCTGGTCTGGTGATAAGCAACAACTATACCTACGACCATATGGGCAGGAAGAAGCAGAGCTGGCAGCGCACCGGCGCTTCAAATACGAATATATTGGTGTCTGAACGGGTCTATAATGGTATCGGGCAGCTGCTGCACAAAAAATTGCACGGTAACCTTCAGGATGTGGGCTATACCTATAATGAGCGTAGCTGGTTGAGCAGTCAGGGTTCATCACTGTTCAGTGAGTCACTGCATTATGCGAACGCTTCTCATGGAGCGGTGCCACAGTTCAACGGGAATATCTCTGAGCAGGAATACTACGCGCCGACAGGAGGTAGCCAATATGTTACCTATGAGTATGATGCGCTGAACCGTTTAAAGGCGGGAAACTCAACGGCGGGCTACAGCGAAACAGGCATTACCTACGATGAGATGGGGAATATCTTGACACTCAGCCGTGAGAATAAGGGAAGCCTCAGCTACTATGGTTATGATGGTAACCGGTTGACGGGACTCTCGGGTTATAAGAATGGTACTTTTGATTACGATGCAAATGGGAACATGAAAATCGATGGGATGCGTGGACTCGAGATCGGCTACAACTTTTTGAATCTTCCCGAGAGTATAACGGGGAACAGGACAGTAACTTATACTTATGATGCTAAAGGCGGTAAGCTTAAGAAGGTGAGCGGTACGCAGGGAACAACTGACTATGTCGGGGGGATAGAATATCAAGACGAAGTTCTAACCCACGTACAGACGGAAGAAGGAAGAGCGATCAGAACAGGGACGGACTACAATTATGAATATACGTTGACCGACCATCTGGGCAACAATAGGGTTACTTTTGATACGTATGGTGGAACAGCTAACAAGGTAGGTGAAGAAGAATATTATCCATTTGGCTTGAATGTGCATAGGCAGATCAATGCTGGAAATAATTATCTTTACAATAAAAAAGAGTTACAGGCCGAATTAGAAGAATATGATTACGGTGCTAGGTTCTATGACCCGATAATTGGAAGGTGGAGTGTGGTGGATAATAAATCTGAAAAGTATTTCAATTCAACTCCTTATGCTTATGCTGGAAATAACCCTGCTGTATTTGTTGACTACGATGGGAATGATTATGGTGTTAATGTTGATGAAAAGAACAAAACAATAACGATCAAGCAAACTTTTTATACTGATGGCACATCCAGAACAACAGGGTTTGCGAAACAAGCAGGTCAGTACTTTAATGATCTTAGCGGTAAATTTGGTCTAAAAACGAAAAATGGTACATATAAGATAAACTATGAAATATCAGTTGTAGAGTCGACAAAAGAAAAAGGGTATAAAAATGCTCAAAATGATGATACAGGAAATTATATGGAGACAGATTTTGGAAGTCCCACAATGTTAACATTAGCTGGAGACGTTGGCAGGGCTGAAGAAGGTGGCGATTTTATGACTTTTAGCAATTGGGATAAAATGGATTCGGGGATTTATGGACATGAAATGATGCATACTCAAGGCGTATCACACAAGGCAATAGGCACGCAAGGAAAAGAGGCAACTGAAGAAACGGTCGGAGCTACCTTAAATTACGCTACAAAGCATAATACAAAAGGTTCAAAAATAAAAGCGACAAATTCATCAAATAGCAATATGCTTAAAGTGGGTGAATTTGATATGCCCAAAGTGATTATAGAGAATAAAGAAAAAGTAAGTTTGTCAGGTAAAGTCATTAAGTTATGAGAAAGTTTTTTTGGATATTGTTTATTTGTCTAAATGGTTCATATGTACACGCACAGAGCGTTAAACTAGAATTTGTGGATACAATTAAATTAAGTGGAGGTTTGATCGTTGACAAGAAAAAAGACATTATTTTTCTGAAGAAGGATATAATTATGGCTCAGATCGATAAAAAGATCATAAGAAAATATATAAGGAAAGCTGAATTTAAATTTATTGATCCTTTTGATATTAAGAGTATAATTAGGAGAAATAAAGATACCTCAATCAAATTCTGTACTGATAGTAATCGCACCAAGAAAATGATGACTAAAGAGGACCTTATTTCAGGACGATATTTTTTTATTCCATTTAAAGAGGAACTTTTTGTTATTATTAATATTAATGGGCGCAGATTTATTACTTTTAAGTGTATGTAAATATTTAAACACAACGCCTTAGGGCTTGTTTCCCAGTCTTTGCCATATTGTAATCACCTTAGTTTTGTCGTTATTATAAACAAAATGCCTCTTGTATTCCAGTTGATAATACAGTAAGCCCAATAGAATAGCAATAAATTGGCTTTGCGTTCTCATTGTAATTTGGTTTTTGTTTTTAACAAAAGAGAAGGCAACTTTTAAACTAACTATGGAAAATTCTGTAAAAAAAATAATCTTATGGGCGATTTATGTAATAGCGATATTTTTAGTTATTCCGGTAGTTTGTTCGCTTCTAATTGTACAGATGTTTTCCCCTATCAAGGATATATCCAAATCTATTTTAGTGGTCCAATATTATTCTTACTAGGTCTGTTCCTTTTTTTTTACTTTAAAAAAAGGATACCAGGCCTGATGTTTATAATTTTTAGTATTATATTGTTGAGTGCTATTACTTATGAATTGTTAACAAAGTAGAGCTTCATGGAATAATGAGCGACTAAATTGGGTTTTATCAAAAGTGGTCACTCATTCGGAACCAAAGTATGCACTGATTGACTTGTCGTTTGATCTAAAAGTTATAGACGGATAATGCTGGCATCGCAGGACGAACATTGACTCCTTCATATGGAGATGCCCAATGATCAAAAAAGGTTTTCATATTTGAATTCGCCATTGAGAAAACATTTTAAGGTTATAAGTGGGCTGCATCAATTAATAATTTGTTTTAAAACCTTTCAATTTAAAATATGGAAAGTGATGGAATAAAACTTTTAGTAAAATCATTGAGGGTTCTCGCATTAAATGCAAGCCAACAGAAAGAATATTTGAGGGATTTGGGGACATATCCTAGTACTGACGAAATTGCAATTGAATTTGACGATGCTTTTAAATTTTTTATCTCTAATAACGAGCATGAAAAATTTGAGGGTACTAAATTCTTATTGAACGTTAATTTAATAAACGATAAGCTCGATTTTTTTAGCAGTTTGGAGGAGTCAGAAATATGGTATGTCGATTCGCTTGATAAAGAACCTTGGTGTGAGATAAGACAATTAGCGATAGATTCAATTAGTGCGCTAGATTACTTAAGTTAAATTATTTGGTCCCTTTTAACTAGAGGTTGTTGGGGGATAGATAAGATCTTAAAGCAACTCTGAAATTGAGTAAAACGTTGAATAGAATTTATAAATTAATTGCATTAAATATTATTAATATTTAACTTTATAATAGTCAATTACAGTCAAATAGTTGCAAAAAAATGGTGAGCATTTGGTGAGCATACTTTGTTGTTATGATTTAAGATGTTGGTATTCAGTGGTATGTTATATAGGATTTAAGTCCCGTCCATTCCGCAACAAAAGCCTTAACTTGAAAAAGTTGAGGCTTTTTTGTTTTAAATGTCCCGTCCTAAAATAAGTTGACACACAAGTTGACTTATTATGAAAAAACACAGCAAAAAGATCATCAGGCGCAGTCAGCGCGATTACAGCCTTGCCTTTAAATTGCAGGTTGTTCAACAGGTTG